>Ga0255338_1000048_pt1 | contig 527620 bp, 485 predicted proteins | sample MeOH1_35cm_T4_19_FD_203715 | JGI IMG/M metagenome (GOLD analysis project Ga0255338, IMG submission 203715) | Sandy soil microbial communities from University of British Columbia, Vancouver, Canada - MeOH1_35cm_T4_195 | ecosystem: Engineered > Artificial ecosystem > Sand microcosm >... | reverse complement strand
CCATCGAGCAGGCCGGGCGCCGCGAAACCCTGGTGGCCCGGCGCAGCGAGCCGGAGGGGGCCGTGACCTATCGCCACGACATCCGCCTCCAGGGCGAGAATGAGACCGTGTTCTTCGACATGTGAGCGCGATGAGCCGACTGCCGTCATCCCCGACGGATCGGCGAGGGCCGGCCCTCGCCGTCGGGATGGCCTCCTGCGAAAGACTGCGGCACCCGAAAGTGCCGCAGTTGCTTGAAGGGACAATTCCGCGACGGCAACAGCCCCCCTCCACGAGACCTTCCGGGTGGATCAGGCAGCCTCGGGTGCGGGGGTGAGGCCTGCCAGCTCGCGCGATGGAACTTCGGACACCTGCCAGATGGACGGGTCGAGGCCGCGCACCTCCTGCTCGTGCGACACGCGCAGGCCCACGGTCTTCTCGATCAGGTAGGTCACGATGAAGGCGGTGACGGCGGTCAGCGCCACGATCACCACCAGTCCCAGCACCTGCATGCCGAAGCTGACGGCGGCATGCTGGAACGCGAAGGCGCCTTCCTTGATGCCGAAGAACCCGCCCTGCGGCACGCCGGCCCCGACGATGCCCGCCATCAGAACGCTGTAGATGGACGGGCCGAGGCGAGCGGCGCCACCTTCGGCTCGTCGATGCCCGCCGCCTTCAGCAGGCGCTCGCCGCCGGCCAGGATGAACGGCCCGGCCAGCGCGATGGCGAAGGCCTGCCACGGCATGGCCACGTCGAACAGCGCCGAGCAGGACACGTAGCCCGCCACCGGTCCGAGCAGGATGAAGGCGGGTTTGCGCATGCGGTAGGCGAGAAAGCCGCCGGTGAGCGCGCCGCCGGCGAAGGACATGAAGACGTTGGTGAAGACGATGCCGAGGCCGGAGGTGGCGAGCGTCGGGCCGAAATAGCCGGCCTCGGGCACCAGGAAGCCGCAGCCGATGACGAACATGGGAATGGCGAGCAGCAGCAGCAGCACGCCCACGGTGAGCAGGGAGAAATGCCCGGGCGCGGAAACGCCGCCATGGCGCGGTCCGAGGCGCCAGGCAAGCACCACGGCCCAAACGCCCACCACCATGTAGAGGCAGTATGCGCCGACGAAATCATGCAGCCCCGCATTGGTGAGGGGGCTCGCGGAGCCATAGGTGAGATAGGCGGCGACCGGCACCACGATGGCGCCGACCACGGCGGATGTGATGTAGTTGGCGCCGGCCTTCAGCCGCTCCAGCCCCGCGCCCTGGATGAGGACGGCGGTCAGCCCGGCGAAGGCGAAGAAAAACACGCTGAAGATCTGGAAGGTGTCGGCCTCCGCAACCGCCTTGGGATCGATGTTTTGCGAAAAATGCAGCAGGTTGTTGCCGAAGATGGACCAGTCCTTGATGGCGGCCGAGAGGCTGTCGGGCACACCGAAGGCCTGATAGTACTGCCAGTTCCAGATGCCATACCCCACGACCATGAAGGCGGCGCCGCTGATGAAGGTGCAGAGCACCTTCTGGACGATGGTGTCGATAAGGTTCTGCCGCTTCACCAGCCCGGCATCGATCAGGATGATCGCCGCCACGCCGAGCATCACGCCCACGGTGGCGAAGGCATAGAAGAAGGCAACGAGATACTGGTGTGTCGCGACCTGTTCTGGAAACGTCTGCAATGGTGTCGTCATCTTCAGGTCCCCGCGGCTCGATGCGAATAGGTGACGTGCGCCGGACCGCGGAAGCGTCTCTCGCGGTCCGCTGGGGGCTGAGAAAAGCACGGCGCTCCCCCGCAAGAACATCTAGCAAGGCCCGTACCATTCATTTTTATACAAACGTTCTTCGCGTCGCCGGTACGGTCGTCGGCAGCCATATTCCTGGACGGATCGCACGAAAAACCTGCGGCCCGGCCACGAACAGCGCGTTGAAGGCAATGGATTTGCTGCAGATCAAATCGATGCGCCGAGCACTGCCGAAAGACGGGCGAGGAAAGGCGAAGGACCTCCCGCCGCCCGCCGGCAGGGGTTGGCAATCCGCGTGCCGCGTTCGGGGCGATCGGTATCTTTCTCATTTGTATGCATATGAAATGGGCACAAGTCGTGCGACAATGATGAAGCAGTATTCATGTGACCCAAGGTCATTGGAAAAGTGAATTCGTCGACATTTTAGCGCGAATGGTATCCCGGCCTTGGTTATTGCTGGAGCCGCGCCGTCCCGCTTCTCCGCGGCCGGTCCCGCCGGCCTGGATTGTTCGTATAGAAACGAATGGCACGCCCCTTGCTGCACAGGCGAGGGCAACAGACCCGAAGGGTTCGGCCGCACGTTGCGGCAGGGCTTCGCCAAGGAGCAGAGCATGAGCACGGACGCGACGATGCTGGCAGGACTGAAAGTCGACCGGGAGGTGTTCACCGAGCAGGTGCGGAGCAGCTACGACTTCATTGTGTGCGGCGGCGGGTCCGCTGGCTGCGTGGTGGCGCGGCGGCTCGCCGAGGTCCCCGAGGTCAGTGTGCTGCTGATCGAGGCAGGCGGCAGCGATCGGGTGCCATCGGTGATCGATTCGACCCAATGGATGTGGAACATCGGCACTGAGCGCGATTGGGGCTTCAGGGCCGCGCCCTCGCCTACGGTGAACGGGCGTACCCCGCTGTTGCCCATGGGCAAGGTCCTGGGCGGGGGCTCCAGCATCAACGGCTCGGTCTGGGCGCGCGGCCACAAGCATGATTTCGACCGCTGGGCGGAGGCCGCCGGCGATCCTGCGTGGAACTACGAATCCGCGCTCGCCATCTATCGCCGCGTCGAGGACTGGCAAGGACCGAAGGACACCCACCGGCGCGGCTCGGGCGGCCTTCTCAACATCCTCCAGCCCGAAAATCCGATCCCGCTGGTGGCCGGCCTCATCGAGGGCGCGGTGGGCATCGGCATTCCCTATGTGGAGGACATGAACGGCGCTGCCATGGAAGGGGAGGGCGGCTGCGGCCTGCCCAACGTGCTGGTGCAGGACGGCAACCAGCGCGTCTCCATGGCCGCCACCTACATCCATCCCTATATGGACCGGCCCAACCTCGCCGTGCTGCTGTGCGCGGAGGTGACGAAACTGGAGTTCGTCGGCAAGCGCGTCACCGGCGTGTCGTTCCTGCGCCGTGGCCGGCACTATACGGTGAGCGCCGACAAGGAAGTCGTTCTCTCGCTCGGCGCCATCAATACGCCGAAGCTGCTCATGCTCTCCGGCATTGGCGACGCGGCCGAGCTCCACGCCCACGGCATCAACGTGATGCAGCATTTGCCGGGGGTCGGCAAGAACTTCCAGGACCACATCTTGCTCGCCGGCTGCTGCTGGGAATACATCACCCCCGAGCCGCCGCGAAACAATGCGGCCGAGTTTGTCTTCATCGCCAAGAGCGATCCTTCCCTCAAGACGCCGGATCTCATGCCGGTGCTGGAGGAGACGCCCTTCGGCTCGGAGGTCACCGCCAGCCAGTTCGACCTGCCGGTGGGGACCGCCTCGGCCTGGACGCTGGCGCCGGGCCTGGCACGCCCCGACAGCCGCGGCCGGGTGCGGCTCGCCTCCTCCAACCCCTTCGACAAGGCCATCATCGAGGCCAACTTCCTCGCCACCGAAACCGACATGAAGGCCATGCTCCGCTGCGTGGAAATGTGCCGGGAGATCGGCAATTCCATCGCCTGCGCGCCCTACCGCAAGCGCGAGGTGATGCCGGGCCCCCTCAAGGGCGCGGAGATGGAGAACTTCATCCGCAACGCGGCTGGCACCTATTTCCACCAGAGCTGCACCTGCAAGATGGGCCGGGACGAGATGTCGGTGGTGGACGGCGCCCTGCGCGTCTACGGCATCGACGGCCTGCGCATCGCCGATGCCTCCATCATGCCGGACATCTCCACCGGCAACACCATGGCGCCCACCGTCATCATCGGCGAGCGGGCAGGAGAAATCATCAAGGCCCATTACGGCCTCGCGGCCGTGGCCTGAGGAGCGCTCCCATGACCACCGACACCCTGACGAAGCCCTCGGGCATCGCGCTCCTGAAGACCGCCGCCGCCACCTTCGTGCCGGGGCCGCATCGCATGCTCATCGGCGGGGCGTGGCGCGACGCCGCCTCCGGCGAGACGATCCCCGTGGAGGATCCCGCCACCGGCGAGGTCATGACCTCGGTGCCTGCCGGCGGGGTGCAGGACGTGGACCTCGCCGTCACCGCCGCGCGGCGGGCGCTGGAAGGCCCCTGGGCCAGGATGACGGGCCTCGAGCGCGGCAAGCTCATCAGCCGCTTCGCCGCGCGCCTTGAGGAACTGGCCGACGAGCTCGCCGAGATCGAGGCCATCGACTGCGGCAAGCCGGTGGCCTATGCGCGCTACGTGGACGTGGGCCTTTCGGCGACCACCTACCATTACATGGCGGGCTGGGCGAGCAAGATCACCGGCGAGACCGTGGGCGTCTCCACTCCCGGCGACTTCCATGCCTACACGCTGCGCGAGCCGGTGGGCGTGGTGGCGCAGATCGTGCCGTGGAACTTCCCCCTGGTGCTCACCGCCTACAAGCTCGCGCCCTCGCTGGCGGCGGGTTGCACCGCCGTCATCAAGCCGGCGGAGCAGACCCCGCTCAGCACCCTGCGCCTCGCGCAGATCATCGAGGAGGTGGGGTTCCCGCCCGGCGTGGTGAACGTGGTGACGGGCTACGGCGCGACCGCCGGCGCCGCCCTCGCCGAGCATCCGGACGTGGACAAGGTAGCCTTCACCGGCTCCACCGACGTGGGCAAGATGGTGGCCCGAGCCGCCACCTCCAACCTCAAGCGGGTGACGCTGGAGCTGGGCGGCAAGTCGCCCATGGTGGTGTTCAAGGATGCGGACTTGGACCGCGCCATTCCGGGACTCGCCTCGGCCATCTTCTTCCACCAGGGCCAGGTCTGCACGGCGGGCTCGCGCCTCTTTGTCCACCGCTCCATCCACGATCGGGTGGTGGAGGGCATCGCGGCGGAGGCGGGCAAGCTGGTGATCGGCCATGGGCTGGAGCCGGACACCACCATGGGTCCTCTCATTTCCGGACGCCAGCTGGAGCGGGTGATGGGCTATCTCGACCAGGGCATGGCGGGCGGCGCGGAGATGGTCACCGGCGGCGGGCGCATGGGCAATGGCGGCCACTTCATGGAGCCCACCATTCTCGCCGGCACCAACGCGGACATGGCGGTGGTGCGGGAGGAGATTTTCGGGCCGGTCCTGTGCGTCATGTCCTACGATGACGAGGACCTCGACGCCGTGGCGAAGGCCGCCAACGACAGCCTCTTCGGCCTGTCCGCCAGCGTGTGGACGCGGGACCTCTCCACCGGCCACAAGATGGCGAAACGGATCAAGGCCGGCAGCGTGTGGATCAACATGCACCACTTCTTCGATCCGGCCCTGCCGTTCGGCGGCTTCAAGCAGTCCGGTTGGGGGCGCGAGCAGGGCGCGGACGCCATCCGCACCTTCACAGAGGTCAAGTCGGTCTGCGCCGCGCTATAGGTTTCGTGGTGCATGCCGTGCGGCCGATGAGCGAGCCTCATCGGCCGTTGGTATCAGGGGGCGACCCGCCGGCCGGAGGGAACCGCGAGGCGGGTCGCCCCCTGGTTGGATCGCGTGCTAGGCCTGAAGTTCGATGCCGCTTGACGCTATCAGCATCTCCGCCTTGGCCACCGCAGCCTTGATGTCATGCAGATGCCGCTCCACGAACTCCTCGACCGAGAGCGCGCGCGCGAACCAGGTCGCGCTCAGGCAGGCCGCCACGCGAGCGCCTTGGAAGATCGGCAGTGCGAGCGCCTGCATGGAGGCTCCGTGGCCGCTCCCGGGCGCGACATATCCCGGCTCCCGCACCCCGAATCCGTCGCTTCTCACTTTCTCCACCAGCCTTGCGACGGCCTCTCGCTTGCGGGACTGGGTGTCGTAAGGATCGAGGGACAGGCGCAGTCGCGTGAGCAGCGCTTCGCGCTCCGGCTCTTCCATAAAAGCCAGATAGACCCTGCCGACCGCCGATTGCAGGATATGAACGCGGTGGCCGGCCCTGACCAGGGGAAAGGGAAAAGGCGACTGGCGCCGTGTCGTCTCGCAGACCGCCATGCGGTCCCCGTCCAGCACCGCCACGTCGGTCGGCCAATCCAGCTGCGCCATGAGCTCGACCTGGGAGGGCGCGATGATGTCGGCCATCAGCGTGAGCTGCGCGAAGTTCCGGGAGACTCCGGGGCTGATCGAGCTGATGCGATAGAGCCCGTCATTGAGCCAGCGGCGGACATATCCCTCCTCTTCCAGCGTGGCCAGGATGCGCAGGATCGCCTGGCGGGAAATGCGCGTTTCCTGGTGGAGCTGGTTGAGCGAGGCGGCACCCAGGCGGTTGATCGCCGAAAGCACATGCAACCCGCGAGCGAGGGAGCGGATCGTTTCTGATCGTTCGGTGGTCACGACGCGCAATCCCTATGCACTCGCATGCCCATGATAGGCTCATTTTTGTAGATCGGCGTTCTGAGCATTCCGCCTGGCGGAAAGTTTAGCAATACCAATGTTGCGATCCAAGGGTTCAGCGCATCATCTTCAATATTCGCGGTGTCAAGGCACCGGCAGTTCGATGGCGGAGCGTGGCAGGTGAATTGCCTCAAAAAAAGAGCTTCGGGCCTCCTTCTTGTCTGCGCGATGTTGCTCGCGTGGGAAATATCGGCCCGAATCTTTTTCCCGGGAAGCCGTTCGTGGCCCCCCGTTTCCGATGTGGTGGTCACGCTCGCATGGAGAATGGTCGACGGCCAGATCCTTACGGCCCTCGGCGAGAGCATTCTCCGCATGTCATCGGGTTTCGTGCTCGGCTCCCTGGCCGGGGTTGCCTGCGGACTTGCGATGGGCCTGTTCGCTCCGCTGCGGTGGACGATCGGAACGGTCGTCGAAGCCCTGCGGCCGATCCCGGCGGCGGCAATCATTCCTCCCCTGATCTTCATTCTGGGCATCGATAACGCGCTCAAGATATCGATCATCAGCCTCGCAGTATTTTTCCCGGTCGTGATCAATACATTGTCCGGAACGCTTTCCATTGATCCGACCTTGCTCGACGTCGCGAGGACATTCCGAATTTCCCGGACGTCGACCCTGCTGCGCGTGGCCCTGCCTGCGGTCCTGCCCTATGTGTTTACGGGAATGAGAACTGGTATTTCCATCGCTCTTATCACGACCGTCGTTGCGGAGATGATCGCTGGATCGGGTGGAATTGGATATTACATCTTAAATATGCAGTATGCGATGCGTCCAAGCGAAATGTATGCGGGAATTTTAGTGCTCGCAGCACTTGGGTACGCGACGAATGCCTTGTTCAGAGCCTGGGAAATGCGTGTCCTGCACTGGGCGCATCTTTAGTCGGGAGTGTGGAAGATGAATGCTCAGAACATTACCCCGCGCGGCCAAGCGGTAGCTCAGCACACTCTGATCTCCATCGAAGCCGTCAGCAAGGGCTATGGAACAGGCAATGCCAATCTCGCCGTCGGCAGTGTCGACCTCCAGGTGGGGCGGGGCGAATTCCTTTCGATCGTCGGCCCGAGCGGCTGCGGAAAATCGACGTTGCTGAAGATCATTGCGGGCCTCGTTCCCCAGAGCAGCGGAACGATCCTCATCGATGGCCGACCCGTGCAGGGGCCTCCGGCCAAGCTCGTCTACCTCTTTCAGCAATACGCGAAATCGCTGTTTCCCTGGCTGACCGTGGAGCAGAACGTGGCCTTTGGCCTCGACCCCACGGTGGCGCGCTCCAAAGCCGAGCGACATGCGCGGTGCATGGATCTGCTTGGGAAAGTCGGCCTTGCAGCGAGCGCGCAGCTCTATCCATATCAGCTCTCCGGAGGCATGCAGCAGCGCGTGGCCATCGCCCGCGCCCTGGCCGCGGACCCGAAGGTGCTGCTGCTCGACGAGCCCTTCTCGTCGGTCGACGCCCTCACTCGGCTCGAGCTTCACGACCTGGTCCTGAGCCTCTGGGAAAGCACCGATCTGACCGTCGTGCTGGTGACGCACGATGTGGAGGAGGCGATCTACCTTTCCGATCGCGTCGCCGTTCTGGGGCCTCGCCCGTCCACCGTCACGCACAGTTATCACACCGATCTGCCGCGGCCGCGCGATCCCGTCGCCACACCGGCAATGGAGCGCTACCAGCTGCTGCGCATCGAGCTCTTGGAACGCCTTCTGTCGGGACGGAGGCCGAAGCCATGAGCCGCTACGCTTTCCTCGTCGGAGGCGGGTTCGTCGTCATTCTGCTCGCCTGCGCGGAAATGGCGGTGCGGGGAGGCTTCGTCAGCCCCTACATGGCGCCGGCCCCTTCCCAAGTCGCGCTCACGCTCGCCTCGATGTTCTCGGAGGGGCGCGTGCTCGCCCCGCTCGGGCAAACCCTGGGCCTGCTGCTGGCCGGATTTACCCTGGCCTGCGTGCTTGGCATTGCATTGGGACTGGCCATGGGCGCGGATGAGCGCGTCTACAATCTCTTCGATCCCCTGGTCGAAATCATCCGCCCCATACCCAAGCCGGCCCTCATTCCCCCGCTGATGCTGTTTCTCGGCTTTGGCGCCGAGATGAAGATCGTCATCATCACCATGGCGGCGTTTTTCCCCATCCTCATCAATACGATCGGGGGGGTGAAGACGATCGACCCGGTGGTGCTGCAGACGGCCCGGACCTTCCGGGTTGGACCGGCGCGGACCATCTTCCAGGTCATTCTGCCGAGCGCCACGCCGATGATCCTCGCCGGGGCGAGGGTCGCGCTGGGACTTGCCCTGGTCGTCGCCATTCTCGGCGACATGCTTGCCAGCAATGGCGGGCTCGGCTTCGAGATCGTCGACATGCAGAGAGCGTTCATGCTCCCGGAAATGTACGCCTGGGTCGTTGTCGTCTCGCTTCTCGGTCTCCTCCAGGCGTTCTTGTTTCACCGGCTGGAGAGCTGGCTGACATTCTGGGCGCGTAACAACGCCTGATCGAAACACATTCAAGAAAATGAGCGGGGACCGTCATGCTTCGTCGATCAGTCTTCTTTGCGATCATCCTTCTCCAGGCCCTCGTCACGCAGGTCCATGCGGCCGAGAAAACGGCTCTGAGAGTCAGCCTGATCCCCATCTTCGACATCATTCCCTTCCAGGCGGCGCAGACGCAGGGCTACTTCGCCGACCAGAACCTCACCCTTGACGGCACGCCGTCGCAGGGGGGCGCCCAGGGGATTCCGGCGTTGCTCGCCGGGAGCGTGCAGATCGCATTCACCAATGTGGTTTCCGTCCTTCAGGGCCTTGAGCGCGGACTGCCCCTGCGGATCATCGCACCCGCCCAGGAGACGATCGGAACCCCGCCCGACAGCGCGGGACTGGTGACGCTCGCCGCATCCGGCATCACTTCCGGTGCGGATCTCTCCGGCAAGCGCGTTGGCGTCAACACGCGCAACAACATCATCTGGCTCTATGCCCGCTCGTGGATCGACCAGAATGGCGGCGATTCACGCGCCGTGAACTTCGTCGAGGTGCCTTTCCCGCAGATGCCCGACGCGTTGCTGAACGGCCGGATCGACGCCGCCATGGTGAGCCAGCCCTACCTCGGCGATCTCCTTCAGGACAAGGCGGTCAAGGCCTTGGGGTGGCCCTATTCCGCAGGCGGCCTGCGCACGGCCACCTCCGTTTACGTGGTCACCGAGCGCTTTACCGCCGAGCATCCCGAATTGATTTCAGCTTTCGTCGCAGGGCTGCGGAAGGGAATCGCGTGGAGCAACGAGAACTTCGGCTCGGATGCCTATATTTCCATGGTCTCTGGATACACCTCGATCGAGCCGGAGAAAATCAAGGCGATCGTGAAGCAGGCGCGCTGGAAGTTTCCGGATGTCGTGAATGTTGAATCCGTCCGGCGCACCATGGAACTGATGATCCATTACGGAACACTGAAAGCGCCGATCGACATTAACGCCGCCATCATCGCGGCACGCTGAATCGAGATTGCGATTCGCAAATACGAGCGTAGCAGAATGACAAGCGATTATCGTATCGTCTTCGGCGATATACACAACCATAACGCGCATGGGTATGGCAAGGGTAGTATCGAGCGCAGCCTCGATATCGCCCAAACCCACCTGGATTTTTTCGCCTTCACCGGTCATTCCAGTTGGCATGATCTTGAAGTGAGCACGGATGGGCGCTTCAAGCATTTCACCGATGGCTTCGCACGTCTCGCCGAAACCTGGCCTCGCGTGCAGCGGGCGATCGCGGACGCCAACCGCCCCGAAGAATTCGTGGCTTTTCTTGGGTTCGAATGGCACTCGAATACATATGGAGACCAGTGCGTTATCTTTTCCGATGACGACCGCCAGATGTGCTATGCTCAGGACATCGAAGGGTTGCGTGCGTTTGCCCGCCAGAACGGTGCGCTTCTGGTTCCACATCATGTGGCGTATCCGCGTGGATGGCGGGGGCTCAACTGGGATGAATACGATCCCGCGCTCGCCCCTGTCGTCGAGATCTACTCGATGCACGGCTGCTCGGAGAGCGACCACAGCCCGTTTCCGATGAAAATCGGTTCCCCCGGTGGCCGGTCCACCACCCAGACCATCGAACACGCGCTGAGCCGGGGCCTGCGCTTCGGCTTCACCGCCTCGACCGACAATCATCGCGGCTTTCCCGGCGCATGGGGCGAGGGGGTGATGGCCGCGCTGGTGGGCGATCTGAGCCGCGGCGGGGTGCTGGACGCCATTCGCAACCGGCGGACCTATGCGCTCACCGGCGACCGGATCGAGATCGACTTCACCGTCAACGGCGCGCTCATGGGCAGCGAAATCTCCGCCACCGACACGCTCGAGGTCGCCTACGACGTGCGTTGCCGTGACACCATCGACCGGATCGAGCTCGTCCTCAACAACGAGGTCGTCGCGGTCGATTGTCCGGCCGAGAGGGCGGGAGCCGGACGCGATCCGGTTCAGCTCCGCATGGAGTGGGGCTGGGGTCCGTGGGGGGATCTCGGAGCGTCCCGGGTGGTGGATTGGGAGTTCGATCTGCAACTGACCGGCGCGCGCCTCCTGCGGCATTTCCCCTGCCTCACATCGGGGCCCTTCGACGAGGACCGCCGCCACCGGCTGTCCCGGAAGGAGGATGGGCTGCACATCGTGTCGTACACGTCGCGGAAGGACGCATTTCTCAACAATCCCAACCAGGCCGTCGTTCTGGAGGTTCTGCCGGAACCCGACGCCGAAATCTCGGTGGAGCTTCGCGCCCCGGCACCGATGCAGCGCCGCTTCCGCATCGCCGACCTGCTGCAGCGGTCGGCGGAAGTGCACACCGGCGCGTACCCTTGCGAGAGCTTTCAGCTTCACCACGCTGTCACTCAATCGCAATCGCACATGAAGAAGAAGCATACGCTCGCCGCGCCGAAGCAACCATCCTTCCTCTACCTGCGAGTGACGCAGAAAAATGGGCAGATGGCGTGGACGAGTCCAGTTTTCATTGATTGACGAAGGGTCCAGAGGCATCTGGAAGGACCGGACATGAACAAGACGGTGACACTGATCTTCGAGCGGGCGGACGGCTCGCGAACCAGCACCGAGGCGCGGATCGGCGGATCCGTGATGGAGGCGGCCGTCCTCGGCGGCGTTCCGGCCATCGAAGGCGAGTGCGGCGGATGCCTGTCCTGCGCCACCTGCCATGTGGTGGCACCCGAAGGCCTGCGGGAGGTGGGAGACGATGAAGACGCCATGCTCGAAGGCACCGTCGTTGCGCGGCGGCCGGGAAGCCGCCTCGCCTGTCAGATCCCGGTGACCGCAGAACTGTCCGGCGCCGTCTTTTGCATTCCGGAGGAGCCATGACGGCCGGCCGCGTCATCATCGTGGGGGCCGCCCATGCCGGGGTGCAGACGGCCCAGACCTTGCGCCAGGAGGGCTGGCGCGGCGAGGTGATCCTGTTCTCCGGCGAGGCCGGCTTCCCCTACCATCGCCCCCCTCTCTCCAAGGGCCTGCTGGCCGGCGGCGAGGCCGCGCCGGTCTTGCTGAAGCCTGAAGGCTTCTACGACAAGAATGGCATTGAACTGCGGCGCGGAACCCGGGTCTGCGGGCTCGATGCCACCGCGCGGCGGATCGAGGCGGGCGGAGATGCGATGGGGTATGACCATCTCATCCTTGCGACCGGCGCCGGACCGCGGCGCCTGGCCGGCACGTCCGCGCACAACATCGTCTACCTGCGCGCGTTCGAGGATGCGCTGACGCTGCGCTCCGCCATTTCGGCGCGCCGGCGCCTCGTCATCATCGGTGGCGGCTTCATCGGCCTCGAGGTCGCAGCCGCGGCGGCCGCGGCCGGTTGCGACGTCAATCTTGTCGAGCGCGCGCCACGCCTTCTCGCCCGGTCGGTGCCGCAGGAAATCTCCGACTTCATCGAGGCCCGCCACATCGGCGCCGGCGTACATATCCACAAGGGCGTCGAGGCGTTCGAGATCGAGGAGCGCGACCAGCGGGCGATCGCCGTCCATCTGCGGGGCGGCGGCAGCCTGCCCTGCGACATCGTTCTGGTGGGGATCGGCAGCGAGCCGGATCTTTCTCTCGCGCACATGGCCGGCCTCGAAACCTGCCTGGGGGGCATCCGCGTGGACGATCGCATGCGAACCTCCGTCGCCGGCATCTCCGCGGTGGGCGACTGCACCGCCTTTCCGTCGGCTCTCGCTTCGCAATATGTCCGTGTGGAATCCATCCAGAACGCGGTCGACCAGGGGCGTGCCGCCGCCCTCGATCTGCTCGGCAAGGGCACGCCTTATGAGAGCGTGCCGTGGTTCTGGTCGCACCAGTTCGACCTGAAGCTGCAGATGGCCGGTCTGCCATGCGACGGCCGGACCCTCGTGCGCGGTGAGCCGGGCTCCGGGAAGTTCTCGGTGCTCACGCTGCAGGGCGACCGCATCCGCGCCGCCTATTCCATCAATGCGACGGCGGACCACATGGCCACGCGCCAACTGATCGCCGAAGGCGCCTTGCTCGACCCGGAGGGTGCCGAAGACGCCACCACGCCGCTTGGCGCCCGCCGCCGCATCGCCGCCCCGGCCGCCTGACCGCAACGGATTTCGAAGGAGAGACAAATGATCAGCGAAGCCCTCAATGTGAGCTTCACCCGCGTGGGTCCCGGCTCCGATGCCGGCGAAGTCCTGCGCCGGTACTGGCAGCCTGCCGCGCTTGTCGATGAACTCGCCGGCAATCGCCCCGTGGTGCCCGTGCGGCTGTTGGGCGAGGAACTGGTGTTGTTCCGCGACGCAGAAGGCAAGCTCGGCCTCATCGGCCGCCATTGCCCCCACCGGGGGGCAGACATGTGTTTCGGGCGGCTGGAGGACAACGGACTGCGCTGCCCGTTCCACGGATGGCACTTCAACCGGAATGGGCAGTGCGTCGAGCAGCCGGCCGAACCGGAGGGCAGCCGAAGCCATGAGATGATCCGGACCAAGAGCTATCCGGTCATCGAAAAGAGCGGGATCATATTCGCCTATATGGGTCCGGGCACGCCGCCGGCCTTTCCCGACTTCGACTGCTTCCGGGCGCCCGACACCCACGTCTTCGCCTTCAAGGGGCTGTGGGAGTGCAACTGGCTGCAGGCGATGGAAGTGGGCATCGACCCGGCGCATGCGAGCTTTCTCCATCGCTTCCTTCAGGATGAGGATCCGGCGGCGAGCTACGGCAAGCAGTTTCGCGACACCGCCGCGGACACCGAGATTCCGATGACCCAGCTGCTGCGTGATTATCCGCGTCCGGAGATCCGCGTGGAAGAAACCGAATATGGTCTGCGGCTGCTGGCGCTGCGGCACATGGGCGATGGCAAAACCCATGTGCGCGTCACCAACCAGATCTTCCCCGAGGCCATCTGCATTCCCATGTCGCGCGAGATGACCATCACCCAGTGGCACGTCCCGGTCGATGACGAGACCTGCTACTGGTATTCGATCTTCACCAGCTTCGGTGCGCCGGTGGACAAGGCGCTGATGCGGGAGCAGCGGCTGCGGGAACACACGTTGCCCGACTATGCGCCGGTCAAGAACAAGCGCAACAGCTATGGCTACAATCCCGAGGAGCAGGGAAGCATCACCTACACGGGCATGGGCCTCGACATCAATGTTCACGATCAGTGGGCGGTGGAAAGCATGGGGCGGATCCAGGACCGCACCGAGGAACATCTTGGAAAGTCGGATATCGGCATCATTCGGTACCGCAAGATGCTGCGTCAGGCGATCGAGGCCGTAAAGCAGGGCGACACGACGGCCCTGCCGATGATGCAGGACGCGCTGAACCATATCCAGGGTCCGGTGTCGACCGACGCGATCGCAAAGGACGGGGCATGGGAGCGGGCGTGGCTGGAATCCGATGCGGACCGCCGGACGCGCTGCAGCTGGGACGCCAGCCTTTCCCTCGACGCCGGAGGGGCGGCATAGCCGCTCCCTTTCCGCCGCCCGCTTGATCTGGAGGTCACATGACGATCGCAACCTGCGAGAGCCGCCTGCTATCGGGGAATCTGGCCAGGATGGGACTCCTGGACCCGAACGCGGTGAAAACCGCGGCTGAGGTCATCGCCTCGACGAAAGACAGCCGACTGGAGACCGTGCGGATCCTTTTCGCCGACCCGCATGGGCTGCTGCGCGGCAAGACGCTGGCGATCGATGCGCTCGAGTCGGTCTTCCGCTCGGGCATGACCGTCCCGTCCACGTTGCTGCTGAAGGATACGTCGAACCGGACGGTTTTCCCGGTCTGGTCCGGCGAGGCCGGGCCCCTGAATGGTGCGGGCGACGTGCTTCTCGTGCCCGACCCGACCACGTTCCAAAGGCTGCCGTGGGCCCCCCATTCGGCCTGGATGTTCTGCGATGTGATCTTCAAGTCGGGCGCCGAAATTCCATTTGCGCCGCGCACGATCCTGAAGAACGCCGTCCGGGCGCTGGCCGAAAAAGGCTACGCCCTGAATGTCGGCCTTGAAGTGGAATTCCACGTCTTCCAGGTCGACGAGGAACGACTTCGCCATTCGGACGCGGGCTTGCCCGGCGCGCCGCCGGCCACGCGTCTCCTCGCCCAGGGATACCAGTTTCTTTCGGAAACGCTTTATGACCGGCTGGAGCCGGTGATGGACGAGCTGCGGCGCCACTGCCAGGCGCTGGGCCTCCCGCTCCGGTCCACGGAAGTCGAAATGGGGCCAAGCCAGTTCGAGTTCACCTTCGATCCGGATTCGCCCCTCGCCCACGCCGACAACATGATGCGGTTTCGCGCGCTCGTGAAGGAAGTCTGCGCCCGCCGCGGGCTCCACGCCACGTTCATGTGCCGGCCGCGCGTCGAGAATTGCGCGGCGAGCGGCTGGCACTTGCACCAGTCATTGACCGACGTCGCCTCGGGCAGGAATCTGTTCATCCCCGACGTGGACAACGTGCCGACAGCGCTGGCGAGCCACTGGATCGCGGGCCTTCTCGCCCATGCCGAGGAGAGCTGCATCCTCACGACGCCGACGGTGAACGGCTACAAGAGATACCAACCCTTCCAGCTCGCGCCAGACCGAATCCAGTGGGGCCTCGACAATCGCGGGGCGATGATACGCGGCCTGCTCAACGCCGGCGATACGGCAAGCCGCATCGAGAACCGCGTGGCGGAGACGACGGCCAACCCGTATTATTTCTTCGCCTCCCAGATCCTGTCCGGCTTGTCCGGCATCGAAGACGAGCTTTGCGCTCCCGCCCCGTCCGAAAACCCCTATGCCTCGGATGCGAAAGCGCTTCCGCCGAGCATGATCGCTGCGATCGAGGCTTTTGAATCCGGATCTCTCTACAAAAAGAGACTGGGGGAAGGCTTCGTCTCCTACATCTCCACCCTCAAGCGCGCGGAATGGCTTCGCTATTTGCGCACGGTGTCGGAGTGGGAGCATGATGAATATTTCTCGATGTACTAGATTGTTTCAAGCTGATCGAGGTGCTTGGCCGATCTTGATCGCTTGAAACACCATGGCGTGGCTCGCCTATCCAGTCGTCATCCCCCAGCTTTTCATCCTCAGGACACCTGCTTCCGCCATGACGCCTTCGCTCAAGCCCGCAACGCCCCTGAAGTGGTGGCAATTGGGGACGCGGCCCGACTACCGCTTCTCTCTCGCCAATGAGCGGACCTTCCTGGCCTGGATCCGGACGGCCCTGGCGCTCATCGCCGGGGCGATCGGCATCGATCAGTTCGCGTCGCATCTGGGCTCGCCGCAGATCCGGGCGGTTCTTTCCCTCGTTCTTTTCTGTGCAGGCGGCGTGCTGGCCGGGACGGCGTACCGGCGCTGGGCTCGGGCCGAGCAGGCGATGCGGCATGAGGCGGATCTGCCGCTCAGCTCGCTTCTGCCCCTGCTCACGGTCTTCACGACCCTGTTCGCCGCCGGGCTGGCGGTCCTGATGCTCGTGCACTAGAGGGCGATTTCCCGAGCAGATTGCATCCATTCGCGCGGGGAATCGCCCCCTCGCTCTCAGATCGAGAACGCGTTCTCTGGGTGGTTGGCATGCGCGTGGACCGGGGAGCTGACAAGGGACTGCAGCCCGAGCGTACAGGCCTCGCCTGGTCACGCACCGGGTTTGTCATGATGCTCGTTGCGCTGCTGAGTGTCCGGATGGGCATGGGGCGCAGCAGCCTCCTGCATCTTGCGGCCGCTGCGCTGGCCGCCACTGCTGCACTGGCATTGTTCCGAACAAGCAGGCTCCGAACCTTTCTCAATCCCGGCGATGAGGAAGCATTGATCCGCACTCGCATCAGGATGATCGGCGCCACCAGCGGCGCCGTAATCGCCATGGCTATTCTTCATATGGCGGCCGTCTTGCACCACCTTTTTGGCTGAGACGAGCCACCTGCCCCGACGGATTGGCGGCTCGGCCGGGGTCTGCTCTTCCCCGTCTACGCCTTGCCACCGGCGCTGATTTCCGACCTTCCGCCGTCAGTCAGCGCCACCACCGGGAGCTGCGGGGCTTCGTCGACGGCGAGGCTGAAGAGGTCGGGCCGGGCGTAATGGCCGACGGGGTCGAAATCGAGCCGGGCGCCGAGCAGGTCATCCAAGTCGATCTCGGCCGTCAGGATGCCTTCCTGGTCGACCAGCGGGCCGGCCAGCACCTCGCCGAGCGGCCCGACGATGACGGAGCGGCCGTGCATCATCCACTCGTCCGGGGCCGCGTCGATGCGGCTCGCATAATCGTCCGGGAAATCCGACCGGCGCATCACCTGGCAGGCGCCGACGACGAAGCAGCGGCCTTCCATCGCCACGTGCTGCATGGTGGAAACCCAGGTTTCGCGGTCGTCGGCGGTCGGTGCCGCCCAGATCTGGACGCCCTTGGCATAGTAGGCGGCCCGCATCAGCGGCATGTAGTGCTCCCAGCAGATCGCCCCGCCGATCCGGCCGAGGGGCGTGTCGACCACCGTCAGCGTCGAGCCGTCGCCGAAGCCCCAGACGAGCCGCTCGGAACCCGTCGGCATGACCTTGCGGTGTTTGCCGAGGAGCGCTCCGGGGCCCACGTACAGCGCCGTGCAGTAGAGCGTCCCGCCGTCGCGCTCGATCACCCCGATCACCGCGTGGATGTCGTGCGCCTCGCAGGCGGCGGCGAGCTGGTCGACCTCGGGCCCGGGCACGGTGATGGCCCCGCGCACGTAGCGGGCGAAGTCCGCCCGGCCCTCGGGCGTGCGCCGGCCGATGGCGCAGCCGAAGTCGAGCCCCTTGGGATAGCCGCCGATGAAGGCCTCCGGGAACACCGCGAGCCTGGCGCCGGTCGCGGCCGCGTCGGCGATCAGCGCCACCGTGCGCGCGGTCGCGGCCGCGCCGTCGAAGGGAACGGTTGCGGCCTGGACCGCGGCCACCTTGATCCTGGACATCTCGCTCATTCCTTGTGATGCGCCGCGCCGCCATCCTGTCCGCCATGCCACAGCGGACGATGGAGGTCGAAGAGGTCGCGGGTGCGGGTATAGGCCGAGGCGCCGTGCATCCGCCCGACGAGGTCGAGGGCGGCAACATCGACGCGCGGCCGTTCGGGATCGCCGGCGAGGACCCGCCGGTCGTAGTGGGCGTGCAGCACCTCTCCCACCGCCAGGAGCTGGCCGGGACCGGTCTCCAGGAGGTGGGTGAGGCGGCATTCGAAGCCGACCGGGGACGCGGCGATGCGCGGCGGCCGGACGGCGAGGCTGGGCACGGTGGCAAGCCCGGCGAGGGCGGTCTCGTCCACCTCCGGCGGGGCGTCGACGCAGGTGGCGTTCATCGCCTCCGTCAGCGCATGGGGCACGAGGTTGACGACAAACTCGCCGGTGGCGCGGATATTGGCGGCGGTGTCCTTGGGCCGATCCGCCCGCGCCAGGATGCCGAGCGCGACCACCGGCCGGTCGGCGCCGAAGAGGTTGAAGAAGGAATAGGGGGCGGCATTGACGATGCCGTCCGCGCTCGCGGTGACGACCCAGGCGATGGGGCGCGGCATGATGGTCGAGGCCAGGAGCCGGTAGCGCGCGTCGGCGGGCATGGCGCCGAAATCGAAATGGCGGGTGGCCGCCGTCGCGCTATCCGCGGGACCATCGCGGCCTCCTTGCGTTCCCCGGCCGGGGAACGCGCCGGCCCCGTGGTCGCGGAGCTCGCCTGCCGAATGTGCCGGATTTTCGGTCATGTCTGTCCTGCTGCGCCCCGCCCGCGGCGGGCCGGGGCGGGGCGACGTGGGGCGGTGTGGGGATGGCGCGCCGCACGCCCCGGGCGCGCCATCGGGAGCATCGGAGATGGGCGAGCCGGCTCAGGGGCGGATGATCTTCACGCTTTTCACGTCGAAGCCGCTGGCCGCGGCCTCCTTGTCGACCTCACCGGCGATCGTCGTGTTGACGAACTTGGGCACGTCGGGCACCCGCGGCAGCAGCTTCGCCTCCACGCCCCACTTCGCCAGCGTCTCCATCTTGGCGATCTGCGCCGGCGAGAGCGTCGCCTTGATGTCGGTGAAGGACTTGGCGCTCCAGGCCGGGTCGTAGCTCGACGCCTTCTGGAGCACCGCCTCGGGGATGTTCTTGGCCGGCTCCAGCGAGCGGAACCAGCCATTGACCAGCTCGTTGTTCTGCGCGGCGAAGAACAGGGCTTGCGAATTGGCCAGCAGCAGGCGCTTCAGCACCTGCGGTTTCTGCTGGAGGAAGCGGTTGTTGGCCGAAAGCACGATGACCGGCGTGAGGTTCTGCGAGACGACCTGCGCATGGCCGGTGCTCTCGAAATAGCTGACGAACGGGTCGTAGGTGAAGAAGGCGTCGATCCGCTGGGCGCCCACCGCGTCGGCGAGCTCCGCCGGGCCGACATTGACGAAGGTGACGTCCTTGCCCGGCACGAGCCCGGCCTTCAGCACGGCTTCCTGCGCGTTCTGGAATGCGGTGATGCCGAACGTGCCGTAGACCTGCTTGCCCTTGAGGTCCTCGATCTTGGTGATGCCGGACTTCTTCGTCGTCAGCACCGCCGAGCGGAAGAGCGCCTGCGAGGAGACGGTGGTCACCGGCGCGCCGATGGCCATGGTGGTCACCGCCGCGAAGTCGGAGAGGGTGCCCACGTCACCGGCGCCGGAGACCAGCGCCTCGGTGATGGCGGGGGAGGCGGCGAGCTGGATCATCTCCATCTTGAGCCCGTTGCGGGCGGCGATGTCGGTCCGCATCAGGACATGCGCGATCTGGGCCGACACGGTGGTCGTGTTGAACCAGCACATCCGGACCACGTCGCCCTCCTGGGCGCGCAGGATCGAGGGCGTCGCGAGCGGGAGGGAGGCGGCGAGGCCAGCGGCGAGCTGGCCGAAGCGGCGGCGCGAGATACCTGAGGTCACGGATTATTCCCCTTTCTGCCATTCCGGCTTGAGCGTCTCCCACAGGTCGTTGACCGTGGAGACGAACCATGGGTCGGACCGCATCTCGGCCGTGCGCGGCCTGGGAAGCGGCACGAGAACCTCCTCGCGCACCCGGCCCGGCCGGGGGCTCATCACCACCACCCGGTCCGCCAGGAACACGGCCTCGTCGATGCCGTGGGTGACGAAGATCACCGTCTTGCCGGCCTCCGAGGAAATGCGCGCGATCTCCTCCTGCAGCAGCACGCGGGTCTGCGCGTCGAGCGCGCCGAACGGCTCGTCCATCAACAGGATGTCCGGATCGGGGGCGAGGGCGCGGGCGATGGCGGCGCGCTGCTTCATGCCGCCGGACATCTGGTGCGGATACTTGTCCTCGAACCCGGTGAGGTGAACGGTGGCGATCAGCGCGCGGGCGATCTCGGCGCGCTCGGCCTTCGCCATGCCCTTCGCCTTGAGGCCGAACTCGATGTTCTGCTGCACCGTCATCCAGCCGAACAGCGCATAGTCCTGGAACACCACCGTGCGCGAGGCATCGGGCCTGGCGATCGGGCGGCCGTCCTGGAGGATCTGCCCGCTCGATGCCGCCTGGAACCCGGCGATGATGCCGAGCAGGGTCGACTTTCCGCAGCCGGAGGGGCCGAGCAGCGAGATGAACTCGCCGCGGCGGATGCGCAGGCTCACGCCGTCCAGCGCGACGACGGGATCGTCCGAGGCCTTGGTGCCGTAGACCTTGCCGACATTGCGGATGTCGATCTGGATGTCGTCCGGCGTCGTCTGGGGGGCCTGGGCCCGGAGGGACGGGGAGATGCGTGCTGCGGTCGCGGCCATGGCTCGTTCCTCAGTTGCGCTCGGAGGGCGCCCAGGCGTTCACGCGACGCTCGATCCGCTCGAGGATGGCGGACATGGCGAAGCCGACCAGGCCGATGGTGACCATGCCGGCCACCACGTTGTTGATCTGGAACAGCATGCGGGACTGCTGGATCAGGTAGCCGAGCCCCGTCTGCGCGGCGATCAGCTCCGCCGTGACGACGCACATCCAGCCGACGCCGAGGGCGATGCGGAGGCCCGGCAGGATGATGGGGAGCGAGGCCGGGATCAGCACATCCCAGAACAGTTGCCAGGGCTTGGCACCGAGGCACAGGGCTGCGTTCATCTGGTTGCGGTCGAGGCCGCGGACGGCGGTGTAGGTGGCCACGAAGGCCGGAAAGACGGCGCCCAGGAACACCAGGAAGTAGGAGGCCGCGTCGCCGAGCCCGAACCACAGGATGGTGATCGGGATCCAGGCCAGCGGCGGGATCGGCCGCAGCGCCTCGACCACGGGCCGCACGAAGTCGGAGACCGTCCGCCACCAGCCGCAGACGAGGCCGAGCGCCAGCCCGGCGATGCAGGCGAGAAGGAAGCCGACGGCGACGCGCTGGAGGCTGGCGCCGAGATGAATCCAGAGGGAGCCGTCGAGCGCGAGGTCCCACAGCGCCTGCGCCACGGCGAGGGGCGAGGGGAGCAGGAAGCCGTCGACGATGCCCAACCCCGACACCGCCTGCCAGAAGGCGAAGAAGGCGGCGAGGCCGAGGCCCGCGCGAACCGACCCGTTGGCGAGGAGCCGCGCCAGCGGCAGGGGCTTGGCTGCGGACTTACGTTGGGCCGGCGCCGCAGCCAGGGCGCCCGCATCGGCTCTCGCTTCCATCAGGACATCCTCCTTCGCGTCGCCCGCCGAGGGCTCGTTCATGCATTCAGGCATGTGGACAAGCGTATTTATGTCGGGAAAATCCGTCAATTGATGAGGGGTGCCAGAGTGGCGATAGATCAGGCATAATTGCCGATTTATCCGGCCATTCTGCTCGCACTTCGCTCAATTTTTGTGCGTTGCACAACGAATAGTGTCGGATAAAACCGATGATAGACCCGGCGAACGAGATCGGCCATGCTTCGCCCATCGGGGACCTGAAAGTGACGACGGACATCGAAGAAAAGCTGGCCCGGATCGGCATCACCGGGACGCTCTACAAGCTGTATCTGACGGCGGTCGGCCTCGGCGGGGCCTCGGTCACGGAGGTGGCCGCAAAGGCCGGGCTGGCGCGCACCACGGCGCACGACGCGCTGGCAAAGCTCGAGGCCGAGGGGCTCATCCGGTTCGTGGACCACGGCAAGCGGCGCTTCGTGGTGGCCCAGGATCCCGGCGTCCTGCTGGAGCGCATCGAGGCGCGCCGGCAGATGCTCGAGGATGTCATGCCCGTGCTGCGCTCCATGTACCATCACGAGAGCGGGCAGCCGAACGTCCGCTTCCATCCCGGCCCGGACGGCATCCGCACCACGCTGTGGGACACGCTGTCCGGCGGCGACACGGTCCTGCGCGCCACGCTCTCCATGAAGGAACTGATGGCCGAGCCGGGGCTCGAGGAGATGGAGCGCTACCTGTCGGAGCGCGCGCGCCGGGGCATCTGGCTGCGCGTCATCCGTTCCGCGGAGCGCGACGTCGTCCCGATCTGGCCATCGAGCCAGGAGCAGCGACGCGAGCTGCGCTACGCCCCGAGCGCGCACACGCTGGCCATGACCTGCTTCGTCTACGGCAACAAGGTCGCCCTGATCTCCTCCGCCCGGGAGAGTTTCGGGATGATCATCGACAGCGCCGAGTTCGCCGCCTTTCAAGCCTCCATGTTCGATGCCATGTGGAGCCTGAGCACGCCGGCATCGGCGCAACCGTAGCCGATCCGCCGCGGCGGCCGGCTTGACGCCCCTCGGCAGCTCGGTTCAGGTCGGCTCCATCCGGGCCGCATCGGCCGAAGGGGCGATGCGGCGCGCGCGCTCCGCGCCGGCCGCCCGGCGGTCCGGATCAGAAATCGCCAGCCTCCTCCGGCGCGATCACCACGTGCATCCCGTCAAGGCCGGCATCCAGCTTGACCTGGCACGACAGCCGGGAGGTGAGGCTGCGACAGCGGCTCGTCGCCAGCATGCGGCTTTCGCCCGGTCCGATATCCGGGCCGGAGGTCCCCGCGGGAAGGGTCACGTAGACGTGGCAGGTCGCGCAGGCGCACCCGCCGCCGCACTGGGCGACCAGCTCTTCCACGCCCGCCTTGCGGATTGCCTTCATGAGCGTGGTGCCGTCCCGGCCCGTGATTTCGAGCTGGTCGCCGTTCCGCGTTTCTACCGTGAAGCGTGCCATGTCTCAGCCTTCAGGATGCTGGGCTTTCCGGGTCAGGCGAGGGTCAGAGATGCGAAGTCCGCGGCGACCGGATGCCTGCCGCCACCATCGCCCTCCCGGACGATCCGGGTGGTGGCGAGCCCCGCAGCCTTGGCGGCGTCCAGTTCGTCCTCGTTTTCCGACAGTACCAGGATCTCCGCCGGCGACAGCCCGATCTGCTGGACGATGGCCTTGTAGGCCTCTTCTTCCACCTTCTGCCCGACGCGCGTGTCGAAGAAGCCTTCGAACATCCCGGCTGCATCCGCGTCGGCCGAGGTGAGCCAGAGCTTCTGCGCCAGCTCCGAGCTGGAGGAAAAGGTGAAGAGGCGGATCCCCGCGGCCTTCCAGGCGCTGAGGCTGGGTTCGGTGTCGGGGTAGATCTCGCCCTTGAACGCGCCCGCCTGGTATCCTTCCTGCCAGATCCGCCCCTGTATGATCTTGAGGGGGGTGGGCTTGCGGCCCTGCTTCATCCACCGCAGCAGCAGCGCTTCGGCCTCCGCGGGCCGCAGCGAGAACCCACCCATGAGGCGGCCGGCCTCCTCGAGCGCCTCTTCGATCTCCTCATCCTCGGCATGCGCAACGATGAAGCTGCCGAGGCGCTCGCGGGCGTAGGGCGCCAACGTCTCCTCCAGGAAGCGCAGTGGCCCCACGACGCCCTCTATGTCGGTCAGGATCGCGTGTATGGACATGCAACAGCCTCCGCCTGCGCGAATGAAGACGCCCGTTTGTCGGGAATGCGCCACGTCCGGCGGCGGCTTCCCGATGATCGAGCCTCCGGGACAGGCAAGCACCGTGCATGCCACGCGGCGATCCCCATCGCGACGATCCGGCGCGCGGATGCTCCGGACCGCCCGGCGAGCGCATCCGCAGGTGGGTTGCAGGTTGGTTGCAGCCGATGGGGTGCGGTCTGCGGCTGGTGGGGTGGGGCAGGGGCGGCGGCTCGCCTGCACGGTGTCGATCCCGGTGCCCGAAACCAAGTCCGCGCGCCGGCATCATCGCGCGGCCGGCCGGGTCCGGTTCGCTCAAGCATCTTGAGAAGATCGAGATATAAAATTTATATCGATAATAAATACATGATAATGACAATAGATAAATATCATGCTCATGAAATGATAAAGCCTACATATTTTCCGAACCTGATTCTATCAACTGCACAACCCTGCGAAGGGACTCCAGGTGGCGGGACGCTGCCGTCCCCGTGGTCATGGCCGAGGCGACATAAACGAGACTGAGGCAGCCCAGAAGCCCTTGCCGGCCGCGGATGGGAAGCGCGATGCCGGCCATCTTCGGCTCGTCGGTCCAGTTCATGTGGTTCTCGCCATAGCCGCGCTGCACGACGCGCGCCAGGAGGTCGTCCAGCGCCGGCCGGTCACGGGCCAGCCGGCAATCCATTCTCGATTGCCGCGCCAGGAATTCGATGATGCTCTCGCGCTCCTCTTGCGGACAGAACGCCAGGTAGGCCGCGCCGCTGGCGGTTTGCAGCATCGGCAGGCGCCGGCCGATCATGGAGCGATGAAACGACAGCTTGCTGAAGCGATGCGTGGTCTCGCGGACCACCATGGCGTCGACGTCGAAGGTGCACAGGTCCGTCGGCCAGACGACCTCCTTCAGCAACTGTCCCAGCAAAGGGGAGGCGAGCGCGGAGATCCAGTGCTCGTCGCGAAAGCCTTCGCTGAGTTCCCGCACGCGAAGGTTCAGGCAATACCTGTCGTCGGACTCGCTGCGACGGACATAGCCTTCCGCCTGCAAGGTTTCCAGAAGACGTTGCACGGTGGTGCGGTGCAGCTTCGTCTGCTCCGCCAGGCGCGCCACGCTGGCGCCTCCGTCGATGCGGTTGAGGACGTTGAGGAGAGCGAGCCCGCGGCTCAGCCCCCGGACGCTCTTGTAGCGGCTGGCTTCCGCCATGATGTTTCGCTCCCGATTTTTTTGCCAGCATACCGCAAAAAACGCGGCGGCCCGCACCGGGCAGGGGCACCGGCTCCGGTCGCCGGACCGGCCGGAAACACGTGCGATCGCTGAATTCCCGTGTCGGCGGGAGCCGTGCTCCTTCTCCCGCTGTCCGGAAAAATGCTTTGATTATCAAGCGTGTGCACCAAGTGCACATCCGGGCGCTTTGATATTCCTTCTGCCGCGCCGCCGCTCCTACAGTGCACGCGATCAGAATGAAAAACGCGACCGGGAAGGGAGGAGCGAGCCACGCGCCGTCGATGGCCCGCAGCTTCCACGGTCGAGGGAGCCAGCATGACCATCAAGCTCAAGTGCCTCTCGCACACGCCCCTGCGCGGCCTCAACGATCCCGCGCCGGAGGTGATCGCCGAAGTCGACGCCGTCCTGGCCCGCTCCCGCGCCGACGTGGAAGCGTTCGACCCCGAACTGATCGTGATCTTCGCGCCGGATCACTATAACGGCCTGTTTTACGACCTCATGCCACCATTCGTCATTGCAACGGCGGCCGAATCGGTCGGCGATTACATGACGCTGCCGGGCCCGCTTTCGGTGGCGCGCGATCTGGCGCTCGATCTGGCGCGCTTCATCCTGGATCGCGACGTGGACATCGCCTTGTCCCACCGCCTCCAGGTCGACCACGGCTGCACGCAGACCCTGGAGGAGCTGACCGGCAGCCTGACGCGCTACCCGGTGATCCCCATCATCATCAATTCCGCCGCCCCGCCCTTCGCGCCCTACCGGCGGATCCGCCGGCTCGGAGAGGTGGTCGGACGCTTCATCGCCACCCTCGACAAGCGGGTCCTGGTGGTGGGAACCGGTGGGCTGTCCCACGAGCCCCCGGTGCCGCTGCTGGAGGGGGCCTCAGACGCCATCGGCGAATTCCTGATCTGCGGGCGCAATCCCACCCCGGAAGCACGCGCGGCGCGGCAGGAACGCACCATCGCCGCCGGCAAGATCTACGGCACGGCCCTTTCCGCGCAGACGCCGCTCAATGCCGAATGGGACCGGGCCTTCATCGACCTGCTGCTGGACGGCCGCCTCGACGCGGTGGACGACTTCAGCATCGAGGAGATCTCGAAGGAAGCCGGCCGCTCCACCCACGAGGTGCGCACCTGGGTGGCCGCGTTCGCCGCGCTCGCGGCGGCGCAGGGCGGCTACCGGGCCCGCCGCGACTACTACCGGCCCATCAACGAATGGATCGCCGGCTACGGCGTCATGAGCGCCGAGCCACGCTGACAGCGTGCACGCGAAGCCCAGCGAGGAACGCCAGGAGAGATCAAGATGTTGGACAGATCGAGATGCACGCCCACGGAGGCCGAGATCGTCGCCCGTGCGCAGGCCATGATTCCCTGGCTGCGTGAGCAGGCCGATGCGGTCGAGAAGGCCCGCATGGTGCCGCCCGCCACCATCCAGGCGTTTCAGGATGCGGGCTTCTTCCGCATTCTCCAGCCGCGTCGCTGGGGGGGCTACGAGATGAGCCCCAACGTGCTCAACCGGGTGCTGATGGAGCTGGCCCGCGGCTGCCCGTCGAGCGCCTGGAACGTCATGGTGCTCGGCGTGCACCCGTTCGAGGTGGGCCTGCTGGACCCGCGCTGCGGCGACGAATTGTGGAGCGAGGACGCGAGCCGTCTCGTCTCCTCCTCCTACGCCCCGTTCGGGACCGTGACGGCGGTGGAGGGCGGCTACGTGCTCAAGGGCGAGTGGCTCACCTCCAGCGGCTGCGACCATGCCGATGGTGGCGCCTTCCTCGGCGGCCGCCTGGTGGAGAATGGCGAACAGGTGTTCCGCTCGTTCTGGGTGCAGAAGGCGGATTTCGAGATCGTCGACGACTGGTTCGTGGTGGGTCTCGCCGGCACCGGCAGCAAGAAGCTGGTGGTCAAGGAGGCGTTCGTGCCGTCCTACCGCAGCCACGTCATCGCCGCCTATGGCGAGGACACCCACGGCCACGTGGACAACCTCTACAAGATGCCGTTCTTCTATGTGTTCTATGCGGCGGTGTCGTCCGTCATCGTCGGCATGGCCCGCGGCATGGAAGACCTCTACGTCGAGCACATGCGGCCGCGGCAGAACCTGAACCAGGCCGTGGGCGCGGCGGTGAACGATCCCTTCATCAAGGGCCGGCTGGGCGAGGCCTCCGCCAGGATCCTTGGCGCGGCCGCCCGCATCCTCCACAACACCGACGAGGCCTGGAGCTATGCCGAGCGCGGCGAGCTGGTGCCCCTCGACGTGCGGGTACGCCATTTCGCCACCAACCAGTTCACCGGCGGCGAATGCTTCGAGGCCGCGCATATGATCTTCAAGAAGACATCGACACGCGGCGTCTGGCTGGACAACCCCATGCAGCGCCAGCTGCGCGACATCCTCGTCGGTGCCAACCACATCACCCAGAACCAGGACAATATCGGCGACCTCCTCGGCGGGCAGATGCTCGGCAATCCCATGCCGGCGGCAAACCCCTTCGGCGTGCGGCCGTGAGCGCGCGGGAGGCCTTGCCATGACATCCAGCATCAACCAGCGCCTGGACTGGGCATCGAACGAAGCGCTGCGCCACCTGCCCACCGTCACCGCCGATGACCATCGCACCGGCATGCGGCACCTGGCATCGGGCGTGTCCATCATCACCAGCCGCGATGGCGAGACGGCGGTGGGGCTCACCGCCACGGCGGTCTGCTCGGTCACCGTCGATCCGCCGCGCATGGTGGTGCTGGTCAACAAGAAGGTGGCCGCCGCCGATTCCATCCTCGCCAGCGGCGCCCTGTGCATCAACGTGCTCGCGGCAGGCCAGGCGCACCTCGCCAAGGTGTTCGCCGGCATGGTGGAGGGGGTGTTCGGCCCCGCCCGCTTCGAGCACGGCACCTGGCACAGCCGGGTTTCCGGAGCCCCGGTGCTGGAGGGCGCGCTCGCCAGCTTCGATTGCCGGGTGGTCAAGGTGTTCGACGAGAGCACCCATCACGCCTTGCTGTGTGAGGTGCTGCACGCCTCCGAGCCCACCGGCGGCGAGCCGCTGATCTATGTGAACGGCGCCTTCTGCCGCGTCAGCCCCCTGGAAGCGTGAGATGAGCCAGTCCTTCACAGAATCCGAAACCAGCCGTTTCGTCCGTGTCCGCGAGGGCGGGGGCGAGCTCACCATCCACTATAATGACTGCGATCCCGGCAACGCCCGCGAGACGGTGGTGATGCTGCATGGTTCCGGCCCCGGCGCCTCGGGCTGGGCCAACTTCAACCGCAACATCACGCCGCTGGTGGAGGCCGGGTTCCGGGTGCTGCTCGTGGATTGCCCCGGCTGGAGCAAGAGCGACACCATCGTCAACACCGGCTCGCGCTCGAACCTCAATGCCCGCGTGCTCGCCGGCGTCGCCGATGCGCTCGGCCTCGGGCGGATCCACATTCTCGGCAATTCCATGGGCGGCCACAGCGCGGTGGCTTTCGCCCTCGATCATCCGGAGCGGGTGGGCCGGCTGGTGCTCATGGGCGGCGGCACCGGCGGTGTGAGCCCGTTCACCCCCATGCCCACCGAAGGCATCAAGCTGCTCAATGGGCTTTACCGTTCGCCCACCATCGAAAACCTGAAGGCGATGATGAATGTCTTCGTCTTCGACCCCGGAGATCTCACAGAAGACTTGTTTCAGGCGCGGCTCGACAACATGCTGAAGCGCCGGGACCATCTGGACAACTTCGTCGCGAGCTTCGCGGCCAACCCGAAGCAGTATCCCGATTTCGGCCCGCGCCTCGGCGAGATCGCGGCGCCGACCCTCATCATCTGGGGCCGCAACGACCGCTTCGTGCCCATGGATGTGGGCCTGCGCCTCATCGCCGGCATCCCCAATTCGGAGCTGCACGTCTTCAACAATTGCGGGCACTGGGCCCAGTGGGAGCACTGGAAGGCGTTCAACGCCCTCGTGCTCGAATTTCTTTCAAGGTGATTTCGGATGAGCGCAGAGCAGATACGTGAAGCGGCGGACCGGCTGTCCGAGGCGGCGCGCGCGGGCGTGCCATGCGAGCCGGTCAGGGACCTGATCGGCCTCGACCTCAGGGCCGCCTACGAGGTCCAGTTCCTCAACACCGGGCGGGCCATCGAGGCCGGCCGGCGGCTGGTGGGCCGCAAGATCGGCCTTACTTCGCGCGCGGTCCAGCAGCAGCTCGGTGTCGACCAGCCGGACTTCGGCGTGCTGTTCGCCGACATGGAGTATGGCGACGGCGAGGAGGTGCCGTTCATCCGCCTGCTCCAGCCGAAGGCGGAGGCGGAGGTCGCCTTCGTCCTGAAGTCGGACCTTTCCGCGCCGGACGTCACCCCCACCGAGGTCTGCCGGGCCATCGACTACGTGGCGCCGGCCATCGAGATCGTCGGCAGCCGGGTGAGGAACTGGGACATCCGCATCTCCGACACCATCGCCGACAACGCATCCAGCGGCGTCTACGTGATGGGCGGGGCCATCCGCCGGCTGGACGACGTGGACCTTGCCGGCGTCGGCATGGTGCTCGACCGCAACGCCATCGCGGCGTCGTTCGGCGGCGGGGCGGCCTGCCTCGGCAATCCGCTGACGGCGGTGCTGTGGCTCGCCCGCACCTGCGCCGCGCAGGGCACGCCACTCAAGGCCGGCGACGTGGTGCTGAGCGGCGCGCTCGGCCCCATGGTGCCGGTCGCGCCGGGCGACGTGCTCGAAGCACGCATCGCCGGCCTCGGCTCGGTCAAGGTCTCCATCGGAACGTCGGGCACCTCGGAGAAGCAGGCATGAGCGCCCAGAGGATCAAGGCCGCCATCATCGGGTCCGGCAACATCGGCACCGACCTGATGATCAAGATCATGCGCACGTCGAGGCACCTCGAGATGGGGGCGATGGTGGGCATCGATCCCACGTCCGACGGCCTCGCCCGCGCGGCGCGGCTGAACGTGCCGGTGACCCACGAGGGCATCGACGGGCTCCGGCGCCTGCCCCATTACGCCGAGATCGGCGTGGTGTTCGATGCCACCTCCGCCAAGGCCCACCTCACCAACAACGCACTGCTGCAGAAGGACGGCAAGAAGGTGATCGACCTGACCCCCGCGGCGGTCGGCCCCTTCACCATCCCGGCCATCAACGCCGATGCCAATATGGACGAGCCCAACGTCAACATGGTCACCTGCGGCGGTCAGGCCACCATTCCCATGGTCTATGCGGTGAAGCGGGCGGTGAGGCGCCTCGTCTACGGGGAGATCGTCGCTTCCATCTCCTCGAAGTCGGCAGGGCCGGGCACGCGGGCCAATATCGACGAGTTCACCGAGACCACCTCCAAGGCCATCGAGGTGCTGGGCGGGGCCGAGCGGGGCAAGGCGGTGATCATCCTCAATCCCGCCGAACCGCCGCTGATCATGCGCGACACGGTCTTCACCCTCAGCCAGGGGGGCGACCGGGAGGCCATCGAGGCCTCCATCCTGGAGATGGCCGAGACCGTGCGGACATATGTGCCCGGCTATCGGCTGAAGCAGAAGGTGCAGTTCGAGGTGATCGGCGACAACGCGCCCGTGCGCATTCCGGGCATCGGCACTGCCTCGGGGCTGAAGACCACCATCCTGCTGGAGGTGGAAGGGGCGGCGCACTACCTGCCGGCCTATGCCGGCAATCTCGACATCATGACGTCGGCGGCCCTCGCCACCGCCGATCGCTGGGCCGCCCGCGCGCTTGCGAAGGAGGCCGCGTGATGGCTCGCCCGAATACCGACAGGCTCTACATCCAGGACGTGACCCTGCGCGACGGCATGCACGCCATCCGCCACCAATATTCGCTGGAGACCACGCGGGCCATCGCCCGCGCCCTCGACCGGGCGAAGGTGGACGCCATCGAGATCAGCCACGGCGACGGCCTCACCGGTTCCACCTTCAATTACGGCTTCGGCGCCCATGACGACGCCGAATGGATTGCGGCGGTGGCGCAGGAATGCACGCACGCGGTGGTCACCGTGCTGCTCATTCCCGGCATCGGCACGGTGCACGACCTCAAGCAGGCCTATGAGGCCGGTGCCCGTTCGGTGCGCGTGTGCACCCATTGCACCGAGGCCGACCTGTCGCGCCAGCACATCGAGGCGGCGCGTGACCTCGGCATGGACACGGCGACTTTCCTGATGATGGCCCACATGATCCCGGCCGAGACGCTCGCCGAGCAGGCGAGGCTGATGGAGAGCTACGGGGCGGAGTGCGTCTACGTGACGGATTCCGCCGGCGCGCTGCTGCCGGAGGACTATACGCTGCGGGTACGGACGCTGCGCGACGTGCTCAGGCCGGAGACGGAGATCGGCGTCCACACCCATCACAACCTCACGCTCGGCATCGCCAATGCGGTGGCGGGGATCGAGGCCGGCGCGGTGCGGGTGGATGCGTCGCTGGCCGGGATGGGCGCGGGCGCCGGCAACGCGCCGCTGGAGGCGCTCATCGCGGTGCTCAACCGCAAGGGCATGGACACCGGCTGCGATCTCCACGCCCTGATGGACGCCGCCGACGACCTCGTTCGCCCGCTGCAGGACCGTCCGGTCCGGGTGGACCGGGAGAGCCTCTCGCTCGGCTATGCCGGGGTCTACTCCAGCTTCCTGCGCCATGCGGAGAATGCCTCGAAGCTCTACGGCGTCGACACCCGCGAGATCCTCGCCGAGCTCGGTCGCCGCCGCATGGTCGGCGGGCAGGAGGACATGATCGTCGACGTCGCGCTGGACCTTCTCCAGGCCAGGGGCGCCGTCGCCTGACGGCCGGACGCCCAAGTCCCGGAAAGTCCCGGCAAGTCCCGGCGGGGCGCAGGTTCGATGCGCCTTGCCGACGCGTCGTGCTGGCGCGTCTGGCTGATACGCCTTGCCGATACGTCTTGCCGATGCGTCCCACCGGACGCGCCGGCAAGGCCCGAACCGCCCGGCCGGCCAGCCATCGGCGGAACCATGAACAACGGCCGCAACAGGTGGCGACAAACGGGAGGAATAAGGGATGACGACAGCTTTGAAACCGGCCGCCGCGGGAAGCAGGGCGCTGCTTTACGTGTCTCTTGCCGCGGTGATCGAAGGCTTTGATCTGCAGGCAGCCGGTATCGCCGCCCCCAAGATCGGGCCGGCCTTCCACATGACGCCCCAGCAGATGGGCCTGTTCTTTTCCTCGGCCACCTTCGGGCTGATGTTCGGCGCGCTCGCGGGCGGCTATATGGCCGATCGCTGGGGCCGGCGCGCCGGGCTCGTCATCGCGCTCGTGGCGTTCGGGATCGCCTCCCTCGCCACCGTCCTCTCCACATCCGTGGAGATGCTGATCGCGCTGCGCTTCCTCACCGGGGTGGGTCTCGGCGGGGCGCTGCCGAACCTCGTGTCCATCGCCTCGGAGGCGGTCGGCCCGGACCGCAAGGGACGGGCGGTGGCCCTCATGTATGCGGGGATGCCCCTGGGCGCGGCGGTGGCGAGCCTCATTGCCCTGCTCGACCTCCACGGTGGTGACTGGCGGGCCATCTTCCTGGTGGGCGGCATCCTGCCGCTGCTGCTCGTGCCGTTCATCTTCGCCGGCCTGCCGGCCCTGAAGACGACGCCGGGCTCGTCCGAACGGAAGACGCCATGGACCGAGGTCTTCCGGCCGGACGCCATGGTCGGCACGCTGCTGCTGTGGAGCGCGTTCTTCCTGGGCCTGATGGTGGTCTACCTGCTGATGAACTGGCTGCCGCAGCTGCTGGTGGCGCAGGGCTTCTCGCGCAGCGAGGCGTCGCTGGCGCTGATCCTCTACAGCCTCGGCGGCACCGTGGGCAGCCTCATCGGCGGGCGGGTCCTGGACGGTCGCCAGCGGGTGGTCGCCATCGGCGCCAGCTTCGCCTTCGTCGCCGCCGCCCTCACGATGCTCGGCCTTCTGCCGCCAGCGCTGGCCACCATGCTGATCACCGTGACCCTGGTGGGTGTCGGCGTGCTGTGCGTCCAGTCGATCCTCTACGGCATCGCCCCGCAATGCTACCCGGCGGAGATCCGGGGAACCGGCGTCGGCGTCGTGGTCGCCGTTGGTCGCCTCGGCTCCATGGCGGGTCCCCTGCTCGCGGGTGTCCTGGTGGCATACGGAAGCTCGCCGGCGGACGTGATGCTGCTGCTGGTGCCGATCATCCTGGCGTGCGGGCTGGGCACCCTCGCCCTGGTGGCGCGCCGGTTCCGCCCGGCCCTCGCCTGAGGCGCGCCCCGGGCTCCCGGTGACGCCGAGGGCCCGGGATCACCGGACGAACGGCGGCGGCTCCAGGGGAAGGAAGATGAAATGAAGCTCTTGCGCTTTGGTCCCGCCGGGCAGGAAAGGCCCGGCATCCTCGACGGCGACGGCCGCATCCGCGACCTCTCGGGGGAAATTCCGGACATCGCGGGCGAGGTCCTTTTGCCCGCCGGCCTCGCCCGCCTGGCCGCGCTCGATCTGTCCGCGCTGCCCCTTGTGGAGGGGGAGCCCCGCCTGGGATGCCCGGTTGCCCAAGTGGGCAAGTTCGTCGCGGTCGGCCTGAATTATGCGGATCACGCCGCCGAGGCCAACATGCCGTTGCCGGGCGAGCCCGTCATCTTTTCCAAGGCCACCAGCTGCATCGTGGGGCCGAACGACGATGTGGTCCTGCCGCCGGCTTCGACCAAGGGCGACTGGGAAGTCGAGCTGGGCATCGTCGTCGGCCGGACCGCGCGCCACGTCCCGAAGAACGAGGCGCTTCGTCACGTGGCGGGATACTGCCTGGTGAACGACGTTTCCGAACGCGAATACCAGCTGGAGCGCGGCGGCACCTGGGACAAGGGCAAGGGCTTCGACACCTTCGGGCCGATCGGACCCTATCTCGTCACCATCGACGACGTCCCCGATCCGCAGGCGCTGGACATGTGGCTCGACGTGAACGGGCGGCGGATGCAGAGCGGCAACACGCGGACGATGATCTTCGACGTGGCGTCGCTGGTGAGCTACATCAGCCGGATCATGACCCTGCTTCCGGGTGACGTGATCACCACCGGCACGCCGCCGGGCGTGGGAATGGGGCAGAAGCCGGAGCCGGTCTACCTGAAGGCCGGCGACGTGATGGAGCTCGGCATCGCGACGCTTGGAACCCAGAGGCAACGGGTGCGGGCCTGGGCGTGATGCGGCCGGTGAACTGACCGGCCCGTGGCGCGTTCACGGCCGCGCCGCTCCGTGCTAGCGTTGCGCATGCACCTTTTCGAAATCCAGGTGTGACCGTGCGACCGGGCAGCCGCACCCTCTTCCTCGCCGTGCTGCTGGCGGCGCTGGCGTTGCAGGCGCCCGCCCGCGCGGCGGACGCCGCCTTCACGCAATTCATCGCCTCGCTGTGGCCGCAGGCGCAGACGGCCGGGGTCTCGCGCGAGACGTTCGAGCGTGAGACGCGCGGCCTGGAGCCCGACTACAAGCTGCCGGATCTCGCCTTGCCGGGACGGCCCGCCACCGGCGCATCGGCGCAGGCGGAGTTCGTGCAGGTGCCGGCCAGCTACGTCAAGGAATCCACCATCGCGCGGCTCGCCGCCGAGGGGCGGAGGCTGATGCAGAAGCACCGGGCCGCGCTCGACCGGATCGAAGGCCAGTTCGGCGTGCCGGCCACCATGGTGCTGGCCCTGTGGGGCCGGGAGACCGATTACGGCCGCTACACCTCCCCCCATGACACGCTGCGCGTGGTGGCGACGCAGGCCTATGTGGGCCGCCGCAAGGATCAGTATCGCGACGAGTTCATCCTGGCGCTGAAGATCCTCGATGACGGCGCGGTGGCGCGCAAGGACTTCCGCTCGTCCTGGGCAGGCGCCACCGGCCTCACCCAGTTCCTGCCCTCCGAATACTACAAGCACGGCGTCGATCTCGACGGCGATGGCCGGGTCGACATCTGGCGCTCGGTGCCGGATGCGCTGGCGTCCGCCGCCAAGCAGCTCGCCGACAAGGGCTGGCAGCCCGGCGTGCGCTGGGCCTACGAGGTCCGCGCGCCGGCGAACGCCGACTGCACCCTGGGCGTGCCCGAAGTCAAAAGGCCGATCGGCGAGTGGCTGCGCTCAGGCTTCGCCCCGGTCGAGAGGCTCTCCGCCGCCGAGCAGGGGCAGCCGGCGTCGCTGCTGCAGCCCGAGGGCACCTATGGCCCCTCCTTCCTCACCACGAAGAACTACTTCGTGATCAAGGAATACAATTTCTCCGATCTCTACGTGCTGTTCGTCGGCCATCTCTCCGACCGCATGGTGGACCCGCAGCCGTTCGTGACGCCGTGGACCGCCTCGACGCAGTTGCGCACCACTTCGGTGGTGGCGATGCAGAAGCACCTGACCCGCATGGGCCTCTACGGCGACAAGATCGACGGCAAGGCGGGGATGCTGACCCGCGCGGCCCTCGGCGCCTACCAGAAATCCGCCGGGCTGAAGGTGGATTGCTGGCCGAGCGAGGCGGTGCTCCAGTCCATGGGCGCGGCGAGATAGCGCCGGGCCTCGGGCACCACTGACGAGCCAAGGGGGCCGCTCCAACACCCTGCTCGCCAACTCGCGCCGTTCGTCGAGCGTCTGCACCCGGGGCCGGCGGAGGTGATCCACATGCCCTCACCCACGGCCCACCAGTTGGGCTTCATCTCCGGCCTTCGTGCTGCCGGCCATGCTCGCAGCCCTTAACAGCAAGGCGGTGCCGGCGGGCGAGGAAGGCTGCTGCCGGTGCGCGGCGGCTCCGACTTCGTCGGCTATCGGGCCGCGGACGGAAGGCCTGCGCCGCCGGGATCGTGGCGACGGGCGGAGGGGGCCGCCGGTCCATCAGCCAGCGAGGAAGCCGCCGTCGGCCGAAAGCACATGGCCGACGATGAAGCTTGCCTCCTGCGACAGCAGCCAGACGACCGCGGCCGCCACCTCCTCCGGATGGCCCATGCGGCGCAGGGGCAGCCCCGCCCCCACGGCCCGCATGTCGGCGATGCCCGAGGCGAGCATCATGTCGGTGACCACGCGGCCCGGCGCGACGGCATTGATGCGCACGCCCGACTGGGCATATTCCATGGCGGCGGCGCGGGTCAGGGAGATGGCCGCCGCCTTGGAGGCGCTGTAGAGCGAGAGGCCGGGATTGGGGTTCCTGATCCCGCTCACGCTCGTATTGTTGACGATGGCGCCGCCGCCCGAGGCGATGATGGCGGGGACCTGGTGGCGCATGGCGTTGAACACCGCCCGCACATTGGTGTCGAAGACCTGCTGATAGACGGCGTCGGTCTGGTCGGCCAGCGGTGCGCGGCGCTCCTGGAAGCCTGCATTGTTGAACACCGTGTCCAGGCGGCCGAAGCGTGCCATGGTCTCCTCCACCAGGCGGGCCAGATCCGCCTCGCGGGTGACGTCGGCGGCGACGAACAGGCCCTGCGTGCCCGCCCGGCGAAGGGCTTCGGCGAGAGCTTCGCCCAGCGCCTGCCGCCGACCCGCCACGACCACGGCGGCGGCGCCCTCTTTCGCCATCCGCAAAGCCGTCGCATGGCCGATCCCGCTGGTGGCACCGACGACGAGACAGATGCGGCCGTCCAGCCGTCCGGCCGGGAGGTGGAGCGGCGGGGATCCCGCAAGCTCGGTCAGCGAGGGGGGATTCTGATCGGGCGAGGTGATCATGGGCTTACTCTCATGGAAGCGCAGGCGGGTCGGCCCTGCGCGAATATTTGCTGCCCCGCCACTCTGGCGGGGCGATCGATCCGCGCCGTACGACCGTGTCGATTACCGCCCGATCGGGTGGCGTGGCGCAAGGCCGAGGCCGAGGATGGGGGCCTCCACCGCCGCCGCCCCTGGGCGCGGCGGGCTGCGCGCCTTGATCCCCCCGACCCGCGATGGGGGCGGCGCTTCACGAGGTGACGCGGACCTCCACTGTCATGTCCTTGAAAGCATTGGTGTCGCCGATGAAGGTGCCGGCCACCGGAATGGCCTGGCGGATGTCGCGGACCACGGCAACGGGGATGAGATTCGATCCGCCCATGCTGCGGTTGGTGGGGTCGAAGGGAATCCAGCCCGCGCCGGGCACGAACACCTCTCCCCAGGCATGGGTGGATCCGGCGCCGGCAACCCCCTGGAGGGTCTGGTCGGGATTGTGGAGATAGCCGGACACGATGCGCGCCCCGAAGCCGAGGCTGCGGGTGGCCTCCACGAACAGCACGGCGAAGTCACGGCACGAGCCCCATCCGCGCTGGAGGGTCTGGATCGGGGTCTGCGTGCCCTCTTCGTCGCGGCTCTGATAGTTGATGGCCTGGGACACGCCGGCGCTGAGGTCCTGGAGCAGCGACAGGGTGTCGGTGGGGCTCGACCGCACGAAGCCCTGGGCCCAGGCGCGCAGGCGACCGGTCGGATCGGGATATTGCGGCGTACCAAGGGCGCCGAGATCGGTCCACTCGTCGTCGGAATAGCGGAAGGGGAAGGAGACGGCGGAGCCGGCGATGTCGAACACCGGCCAGGCCACGGCGTCCAGCTGCAGGTCGGTGACGCTCTCGACCACCAGGAGGGTGCCGCCGACGTGGAAGGTGGCGGTGGCCACCGCGTTGCCGGAGACGTCGTGCGCCCAGCTCACGGTCGCCTGCGGCGTCAGCCGGACGGTGTTGGACATCACGCGTAGGTCGCGGCTTTCACGTGGGCGCAGCATCAGGCGATGAGGGCCGAACGTCACCCGCCGGTGAAAGCGATAGGTCGTGGTGTGGCGAATCTGGAGGGAACTCACGGGCGCTCCACAGCGGTTGGCACATTTTTATGATCGCATGCCCGCAACACGGCAACAGGGTCGATGACGCGATTTCAGCCCTCTTCCAATCCGGCGGCTTGAAGCGGTTTGGCTCACATGGAATGGGGATGCGCGGGTTGATCCTGTCGGTGGTGCTCGTCGATGATCGTCGCATCGTCGCGATGGCCGCCATATCAGCCTGGCGTAAATCCCGTAACCTAAAATGACGTTGCTATTATTCGCATTCCGGCGCATATTGTCTTGGTCGATAGAAAGCCTGATCTCTTGGCTTTGCGCAGGATTGATTTCTGTGCCCAACCAATAATTCTCGCCAGAAATAAGCGATTTCGACGGCCGGGCAAGGCTCGGAAAGCTATATCTCGAAATTTGAAAGGGTTTCCCATGATTGAGGGAACCGTGAAGTGGTTCAACGCCCAGAAGGGCTTTGGATTTATCGCCCCCGATGCTGGCGGCAGCGACGCCTTTGTCCACATCAGCGCCGTGGAGCGTGCCGGCCTCAGCGACCTGCGCGAAGGCCAGAAGGTGGCCTTCGAGCTCGTCACCGACCGCAAGAGCGGCAAGCTGTCGGCGGATCAGCTCAAGGATCTGAGCTGATCGCTCCGGTCGGCGGCGCGGGTTCTTCCTGCATCGTCGGCCGCGCGCATCGCTTCCAGGTTGCTGACCGCGGATGTACCGGCAGCGCCGGCGGAAGGTGCGCAAGTCGTTATCCTGCAAGGCGCCCTGCGCCTGGCAGGATCGTGCGTTGTGGATCGGGTGCCCGCCGGCGCGACCTTTTGAGGCTGCGCCCCCTTGAGGCGCCGGTACCCTCAGCGCAGGCGAAATACGCCAAACCATGCCAGACGCAGGAGACGGCAATGGCAAAGGGACAGTTGCGCGGCAATCGCGAGGCCAAGAAACCGAAGAAGCAGAAGGAGCCTGCCGCGGCGCCTTCCCTCCTCAAGGGAACGCCGGTTTCGATAGGGCCTCCGAAGAAGAAATGACGGGTGCCGAGATGAATGTCCGAACTCACGAGACCATGGTCACCTTCGATTATCCCTTCCGGATGAGCGGCGCCGACGGCGTGCTGCCGGCGGGGACGTATCGCGTGGTGGTCGACGAGGAGGAGATTCTCGGCCTTTCCTTCACGGCCTACCGGCGTGTGGCGACGATGCTGCACACGCCGGCCGTTTCGGCGCCCCAGGGCAGAAGCGCGAGCCTCGCCATCGAGTCCTCCGAGCTGGAAGCCGCCTTGATGAAGGATCGGCAGCTGTCGGCTGAAGGCCGCTAGGTTCCATCTGAGCCGTGACGCACGGGTTCGACACCTGTCGGCCGGAGACCACGGGATCGGATGAGCCGCAGTCGCGGCAGCCGCGCTCGACAGGGTTGCGGTCCAGCATGCGGCCGGGGATCATTTCATTCATGCCCCGTTCGAATGACAGGGGCTCGCCGTGTTTGGATTGTCGTAGCGATAATGCCAACCTGCAACAGGCCCGCGACCCGCGAATATTTGCGTGGCGCGAAGAGGAGCGTGAGACATTCCAAAGTCTCAATTAATTCCTAACGTTGATACGCTGGGTGGTGTATGGTGACGGACATGAATACATCTTCGCAGACACAACCGGACCGCATCTCCAGTACCGATCGCAGGCGGCAGCTTGAGGAATCCATTTCCCAGGCCATGGCGCGCTACCGCAGCGATTTCGAGGCCGTGCGGGCCAACAGCGCCCGGCTGCGCGCGCAGCGCGAGGCCATGGAGGCGGAAATCGCCGCTCAGCCGCCTCAACCCAAGAAGGCTGCAAAGCCCGCCAAGACCGTCAAGGCGCTCAAGAGCCAACCGTCGATCTGACTGGGGAGCAGGGGGCCGTCGGGGACATCTCGCGGGCACGTCCTGCGCATTGCGGTCTCCGATATCCGGGCTCCGACATCCGGGCTCTTGTGAGGCAGATGCCGTCGGTGCCGCGGGATGCGTGCACCCCCTTATGGAATTCAGCACCTTTCAGGCTCCGTCCTAGAACTTCGCCTGCGCGGTCGTCCCGTCCGGCGCCGTGATCTGGACCGCGCCCTTCACGCCCTTCGGCACCGGCGTCGGCGCGTGGCCCTCGAGTCGGGCATCGCCGGCTGGAGCAAGGGGAAAGCGCTGCGGCTTGCCATCCACCACCAGGATGGCGTTCGCCTTGAACCCCTCCGCCGGAACGGGCTTGTCCGCCGCGTCGCTGAGGAAGACGGCCACCGTCGTCGATCCGTCGGCCACCAGTTCCACATGATAGCGCCCAGCATCCACCCGCAAGCCTCCATGGGCTCCGGCCGCTGGCTCGTGGGCGCGTGCGGGGCAGGGAAGGGCAGTGCAGGCGAGCGCAATCGAGGCGGCGAGGAGGGCGGCGGTGGAGGGACGATGCAGCGTCATGGCAGCTCCTTGGAGAACGCGTTTTCGGTCGTGCGGCGGAGATTTACCGCGCGGGGGGATCAGTAGGCGTCGGCGGGCTCTCGGGCGGAAGGCCGCGGCGCCGCCGACGCCTGCGCGGCGACGACCAGGCGCTCCAGCGCGGCGCGGCCGTAGCGCAGGACCAGGACCGGCGTGAGCACGGCATCCAGAAGGGTGGCGCTGACGAGGCCGCCGAAGATGGTGACGGCCACCGGATGCAGGATCTCCTTGCCCGGCGCGCCGGCATCCATCATCAGCGGCACGAGGGCGATGCCGGCGGAAGCTGCGGTCATCAGCACCGGCGTCATCCGCTCCAGGCTGCCGCGCACCACCAGGGCTTCCCCGAACGCCATCCGCTCGCGCACCGCGAGATTGATGATGTGGCTGATCTTGAGGATGCCGTTGCGGGCGGCGATGCCGGTCAACGTGACGAAGCCGATCATGCTCGCCACCGACAACGGCTCCCCTGCCGACCACAGGGCGATGACGGCGCCGATCAGCGCCAGCGGCACGCTGCCCATGATGATGAGCGCGAACAGCGCCGAGCGGTAGCGGCCGTAGAGCAGGGCGAAGACCAGCATCAGCGACACCGCCGACAGGGTACCTATGGTGCGCATGGATTCTTCCTGCGCCGCGAACGTGCCTTCCAGGCTCGCCGACACGCCGGGCGGCAGCGCCGCCTCGTCCATCGCGCGGCGGATGTCGGAAACGATGGCGGCCATGTCCCGATCCCCGCTGGTATTGGCGAGCACCACGATGCGGCGTCGGCCGCCCTCGCGCAGGACCTGGTTCGGGCCGTCCGTCTCCGTGACGCTCGCCACTTCTCTCAGCGGCACCCAGCCTGACGGCGTCTCGACGAGGAGGCCTTTGAGGCCCTGTGTCGTGCGCGCGGCATCCGGCAGCCGCACGACCACGTCGAAACGCCGGATGCCGTCCACGAGGCGCGAGACCACGCGGCCGTTGGACAGCCGCTCCACGGCATCGGTCACCTGCGCGGGCTGGAGGCCGTACAGGGCGGCGCGCTGGTAATCCACCGCGACGGTGACTTCCGGCACGCGCACCTGCCGCTCCACCTGGAGATCGGCGAGGCCGGGGATCCGGGCCATGCGTTCGCGCAGCTGCTCCGCGACGGCGCGCAGCGTGTCCAGGTCCTCGCCGAACACTTTCAGGGCGATCTCGGCACGTACCCCCGAGAGCATGTGGTCGAGCCGGTGGGAGATGGGCTGGCCCACGTTGAAGGCCGCCGGCAGCACGGCGAGGCGCTCGCGGATGTCGGCGGCGATCTCGGCCCGGCTGCGGCGGGAGGCGGTGAGGTCCACGTCGATCTCGGAGGCGTGCACCCCTTCGGCGTGCTCGTCGAGCTCCGCCCGGCCGGTGCGCCGGCCCACCGATTTCACCTCCGGCACCTGGAGGATGAGCTGCTCGGCCACCAGCCCCATGCGGTGGCTCTCGGCGAGGGAGAGGCCGGGGCGGAACAGCATGGAGATGGTGAGCGAGCCCTCGTTGAACGGCGGCAGGAAGGCCCGCGGCAGGGTGGCGGCGGCGGCCACGGCGGCGAGGACGGCGCAGGCGGCGACGCCCATCACGCGCTTCTGCCGGCGAAGGGCCCATGCCAGCAACGCCCGGTTGCCGTGCTTGAGGGCGCGCACCAGCGCGCCGTCGCGTTCCGCACGGTGGCTGATCTGCGGCAGCAGGTAAGAAGCCATCACCGGCGTGAGCGTGATGGAGACCACGAGGCTGGCGAGGATGGAGACGATGTAGGCCTGCCCCAGCGGCGCGAACAGCCGCCCCTCGATGCCGGGCAAGGCGAACAGCGGCACGAACACGAGGACGATGATGAGGGTGGCGTAGACGATGCCGGAGCGCACCTCCCGGCTCGCCGCCACCACCACGTCGAATACCGGCCGCGGGCTCCCGGCCCTGCTGTTCTCCCGCAGGCGGCGGAAGATGTTCTCCACGTCCACCACCGCGTCGTCCACCAGTTCGCCGATGGCGATGGCGAGACCGCCGAGCGTCATGGTGTTGATGGAGAGGCCGAACGCGTGGAAAACGATGGCGGTGGTGAGGATGGAGACCGGGATCGCCGCCAGCGAGATGACCGTGGTGCGCAGGTTCATGAGGAACAGGAACAGCACCACGGCGACGGCGATCATGGCCTCCGCGAGCACCCGCTCCACGTTGCCGACGGAAGCGGAGATGAAGTCCGCCTGCCGGAACACCGGCGGCGCGATGCGGATGCCCGATGGCAGGGTGCGGTTGAGATCGGCGACCGCCGTTTCCACCTCGCGGGTGAGCCGCACCGTGTCCGCCTCCGGCTGCTTCTCCACCGAGACGATCACCGCCGGCCGGCCCATATGGCCCGCCTCGCCCCGCTTCAGGCGCGCGGCATGGTCCACTTGGGCGATCTGGTGGAGGAAGACCGTGCCGCCGCCGGGCGTAGGAATGGCGATCCGGCGCAGGTCTTCGATTCTGAGGCTGCGCCCCAGGTTGCGGATCAGGAATTCCCGTCCGCCCTGGTCGGCGAAGCCGCCGCTGCTGTTGGTGCCGAATTGCGCCAGCGCCTTCTCCAGCGCGTCGAGGGAGATGCCGAACGCCCGCAGCGCGGCAAGGTCGGGCGCGACGCGGAACTGGCGCACCTCGCCGCCGATGGGAATGACCTGCGCCACGCCGGGAATGGCGAGGAGTCGTGGGCGGATGATGAAGTCCGCCGCCTCCCGCACCTCCATGGGCGAGGCGCCCGCCGGCGCCGTCACCGCGAACATGAGGATCTGCCCCATGATGGAGCTGACCGGTCCCATCTGCGGCGTCACCCCGGCCGGCAGCCGATCGCGCACGAGGGCGAGGCGCTCGGCGACCTGCTGCCGGTTGCGGAAGATGTCCGTACCGAAGGCGAACTCCACATAGACGACCGAAAGGCCGATCCCCGACACGGAGCGCAGCCGCGCGACGCCCGGCACGCCGTTCATGGCCGTTTCCAGCGGGACGGTGACGATCTGCTCCACCTCGACCGGGGCAAGGCCCTCGGCCTCCGTCATGATGGTGACCGTGGGACGGTTGAGGTCCGGAAGGACGTCCACCGGCAGGCGCGTCACGGCAAAGGCGCCGAGGAGCACCATCACGGCCGCCACCGCCAGGACGAGGAGCCGGTTGCGCAGGGACTGGGTGACGAGGACGGTGAACATGCCTACCCCTCACCGGATCTGGTCGATGAGCTCGGCGCCCCGCGTCACCACGCGGCGGCCCGGTTCGAGGCCGGAGGTGACGAGCACGCGGGAGGCGTCGAGGGGGAGGGCGCGCACCTCGCGCGGGACGAACCGTTCGGCGCTCGCATGCTCGAACACGATGCTCTGGCCGTTGATGCCGCGCACCACCGCCTCCCGCGGCAAGGCGATGCCGGCACGCGCCTCGCCGGTGGTGGCAAGGACCGTGAGGAACTGGCCGAGGCGCAGCCCGCCCCCAGCGCCGCTCACAGCGAAATGCACCGGCACTGCCTGGTTGCGGTCGGACAGCCCGGCGCCGAGATAGGCGAGCGCCAGCATGCCGCCATCGGGCAGGCGGCCTTCGGCGCCCGCCCGGCCGGCATCGGGGCTGAAACTCAGGGCTTCCACCCACAGGCGGTTCGGGTCGACGATGCGGAACACCACTGCGCTCGGCTCCGCCATCTGCCCGGCCACCGCGTCGGCAGCGGCGATGACCCCCGAGACCGGCGCCCTGAGCGCCTCCGGCTCGCGCTGCACCCGCTCGAGGGTGGCGCGGCGGGTCATGAGCCCTTGCAGCTCGATCTCGGTTTCCTCCACCTCCTTTTGCGTCACCGCGCTCCGGATGGCGGAGAGCCGCTCGTAGCGGCGCTTCACGATGGCGATCTGCTGGTCCAGCTCATGGCCCTGCTGCTCCAGGTCCTTGAGGTCGGAGGCGCTGATGGGCGGATAGACATAAGCGAGGATATCGCCGGCCTTCACCCTCGTGCCCAGCGGCTTGAACCCGCCTTCCGGCGGCGCGAGGCGGCCGCCCACCGAGGCCTGCACCAGGCCGCTGGCATTGGCATCGGGCACGATCCGCCCCGGCAGCTCCACCGCCTGCGCGTGGGTGCCGGTGGCGGTGAGCAGCGTGCGCAGTCCGAGGATGCGCTGGCTCGGCTTCGGCACGATGACCGTGCCGTCCGGCAGGCGCTGCGACGCGTCGCGAACGGCGGGCGCTTCGGCGGCGCCGGCGAAGCCCGCGAGGAGCAGCGGCAGGGCGGCCGCGAGGAGAAGGACGGTACTCGTCGTGCCCCGCCGCAGCCGCATGAAGACGACGCCTGCACCGAAGCCGACCCCCACCGCGAGGAGCAGCGCGGCGGATTGCCCGCCCAGCCCCGTGCCCAGCCCCGGCGCGAGAGCTGAACCGGCGTAGGGACCGGCCTGCGGCCGGGGCTGCGGGACATCGGTCGTCGGCGGCACCACCAGGGTGGCGGTCAGCACGTCCACCGCTCCTCCCGCGGTGATGGTGAGGGCGAGATCATGGGTGCCCGGCACCGCCGCGAAGGGGGCCGCGACCACGTAGCTCCCCGGTCCCGCGGCCCGGGCGGTCTGCGTGCCCTCGGGCGTATCCAGCTCGATCACGGCGCCCTCGACCGGCGCATTGTCGGCAAAGCCATCGAGGTGCAGGACGAGTTCACTGCCGCTTGGCACGGCGACGATCTCGAAGTTGGCGGATGTGGCTTCGGCGCGGGGCGCGAGCTTGCCCGTCGCCGCAGGTGGCGGCGCGCCGTGGTCGTGCCCCTCATGGGCGGCGGCGCCGAGGAGGAGGAGCGTCCACAAGCCGGCGGCCGCCACCGCCCCGCCCATTCCGCGCCCGATCGCGGCTAACGCCATCTGTCCCTCGCCCATCGTGCGGATTGCGGATGGGATCTCGATAGCGCGGGAGCCGTCACGCCGCGTGTCGCACCTGTATCAGTTTGTTTCAGCCCCCGAGATCGACCTCGACATCGGCCCGGATCACGCCGCCTGGGCGTAGCGGGCGAGGGACAGGTCGGCGGTGTCGATGTCCGGCTTGCGGCCGCCGATCATGTCAGCCAGCACCCGGCCCGAGCCGCAGGCCATGGTCCAGCCGAGCGTGCCGTGGCCGGTGTTGGTGAACAGGTTCGCCACCGTGGTGGGTCCGACGATCGGGGTGCCGTCCGGCGTCATCGGCCGCAGCCCGGTCCAGAAGCTGGCTTGCGAGAGATCTCCGCCGGCCGGGAACAGGTCGCCCACCGAGAAGGCGAGGGTGGCGCGCCGCGGCTCGCGCAGCTGCAGGCTGAACCCTGCCAGCTCCGCCGTGCCGCCCACCCGGATGCGCGCGCCGAGGCGGGTGATGGCAACCTTGTAGGTCTCGTCCATCACCGTGGAGCGCGGCGACGCGTCCGGATCCACCACGGGCAGGGTCAGCGAATAGCCCTTCACCGGATAGACCGGCAGGCGGATGCCGAGCGGGGCGAGCAACGCCGGGGTGTAGCTGCCCATGGCCGCCACGTAGAGGTCGGCGCTCACCACCTCGCCGCCCTTCAGCGCCACGCCGGTGATGCGGCCGGCCTCGTGGTGGAGCGCCTCCACCGTGACCCCGTAGCGGAAGGTGACGCCCTGCCTCGCGCAGATCTGCGCGAGGCGCTGGGTGAAGATGTGGGCATCGCCGGTCTCGTCGCCGGGCAGGCGCAGGCCGCCCGCGATCTTCTCCCGCACGCGGGCCAGAGCCGGCTCGGCGCGGATGCAGCCGGCCGGGTCCAGCACCTCGTAGCGCACGCCGTGGGTGTCAAGCACCTCGGTGTCGGAATGCACATGGTCGAGCTGCTTCTGGGTGCGGAACAGCTGCAGGGTGCCGAGGGTGCGCTCGTCATAGGCGATGCCGGTCTCGGTGCGCAGCGAATCGAGGGCGTCGCGGCTGTACTCGGCGAGACGCACCATGCGCGCCTTGTTGCGGCGATAGGCGTCCTCGGTGCAGTTGGCCAGCATGCGGGCGAGCCAGAGATAGAGCTTGGGATCGAGGCTCGGCCACAGCACCAGCGGACGGTGGTGCATGAGCAGCCACTTGATGGCCTTCACCGGGATGCCGGGCCCGGCCCACGGAGCGGAATAGCCGGGGGACACCTGCCCGGCATTGGCGAAGGAGGTTTCCATGCCGGCGGCATCCTGGCGGTCCAGCACGGTCACCTCGTGGCCGGCCTTCGACAGGTAATAGGCCGACGTCGTGCCGACGACCCCGCTGCCAAGAATGAGGATGCGCATGGGCTTGCTCCGTCAATGGCCGATGTAGCGGCGCAGGTAGCGCGCGCCGACGCTGGCAAGGATCTCATAGGCGATGGTACCGGCGGCGCCGGCGAGCGCGTCGAGGTCCTGGTCCGGGCCGATGAGGTCCACGCCGTCGCCGGGGGCGAGCGCGCCGTCCGGGAGCGCGCTCACGTCGAGGACGACGCTGTCCATGGAGATGCGGCCGACGATGGGCAGCCGCACGCCGTCGCGCCACGCGGCGCCGGCATTGGAGAGGCTGCGCAGGAAGCCGTCCGCATAGCCCACGCCCACGGTGGCGAGGCGGGTCCGCGCTCCCGTCCGCGCCGTATGGCCATAGCCGATGGCGGTGGCGGCGGGAACCTCGCGCAGCTGCACCACCCGGCCTTCGAGGCGCACCGCGAGACGCAGGGGATTGGGCGCGCCGGCCTGCGGCGCGATGCCGTAGAGAGCCGCGCCCGGCCGCACGAGATCGAAATGATAGTCGGGGCCGAGAAAGATGCCCGACGAGGCGGAAAGGCTCGCCGGCACGCCGGGCAGGCGGGCACGGGCCGCCAGGAAGGCGGTTCGCTGCGCGCCGTTGGCCGGGTGGGTGGGCTCGTCCGCGCAGGCGAGATGGCTCATGTGGAGCACGAGGTCGATGCCGGCGAGGGCGCCCGTGTGCAGGAGGCGGTCGAGGTCCGGCCGGGACATGCCGAACCGCGACATGCCGCTGTCGCTCTGCACGATCGCCGGGAACCGCCGGCCCGCAGCCGCCGCGAGGCGCGCGAAGCCCTCCACCTGCTCGACGCTGTTCAGCACGGGCAGCAGCCGGTGCACCGGGAATTCCGCTTCCGTGCCGGGCATGGGCCCGTGCAGCACGCCGATGCGCGCGCCATCGGGCAGGATGCGCCGCAGCGCGATGCCTTCCTCAAGATGGGCGACGAAAAAGGTTCGGCATCCGGCCGCCGCCAGGGCGGGCGCGACCCGGTCCATGCCGAGGCCGTAGGCGTCCGCCTTGAGCACGGCGGCGCATTCGGCCGCACCGGAACGCCGCGCCAGCGCCCGCCAGTTTCCGGTGATGGCGCGCAGGTCGATGGTAAGGACCGCGCCGGCCCGGGCGAATGCGGGATCCTCGCGGGCCGGGGGAAAAATCGGCATGACCGTCATGGAGGCACTTCGGGTGGCGGCAATAGGCAATATCCTAGGCGCATAACATGCGAAATGTCCTGTGATTTGCTATTAGGGTATGCGGTTTGGAAAGAGTTGGTTGAAATAATCTGCAAACCTTTCGCACAAGGTTCGAACGGTGACCCTGGACGACATCGACGCCCATATCGTCAGGCTGCTGCGCGCCGACGGCCGCATGTCCAATGCGGACCTGGCCGAGGCGGTGGGGCTTTCCGCTTCCGCCTGCCTGCGGCGCGTGCGGCTGCTGGAGCGCGGCGGCGTGATCCGGGGCTATACCGCCATCGTCGAGACGCCGGGGCCGGCGGAACGCCTCGTGGTGCTGACGCAGATCACCCTCGATCGCCAGACGGAGGAGTTCCTCAACCGCTTCGAGGCGGCGGTGCGCCGGTGCCCGGAGATCATCGACTGCTATTTGATGACGGGCCTCTCCGACTATGTGCTCAAGATCGAGGTCCGCAATGCCGCCGAGTATGAGCGCCTGCACAAGGAAGTGCTCTCGCGCCTGCCCGGGGTGGCGCGTATCCAGTCGTCCTTTGCCATCCGCACGGTGGTGAGCGGCCGGCCCGGCCCTCTCTGATCTCGCTCTCGCGCGCGGCGGCGGGGCTGAGCCGGCGATGCGGCGGCCGCCGGGCGGGACAAGGAAAACGGGGCCGCGCCGCGACCCCGCTTCTTTCAATCTCTATCTGTCTCGATGTGCCGGGATCAGTTGTCGTCCGCATCCCGGGCGGCGCCCCAGTGGGGATCGGCCGAGCTGAACGGGCCTTCGTTGGTGTAGTACGGCCCCGGCGTGCCGAAGGCGCTGGGCCGGCCGAGCCTGGCGGCTTCACGGGCGGCCGCGGCGCTGGAGGTGGGCACCAGCGATTCCTGCGCGGAGACAGCGTACTGCTCGCGATTCTCGGGACCGATCATCGGATCGGCGAAGGCCGCGCCGGCGGCGGAGAGCACGGTGGAGGCAAGGCCGATGGCGAGGATGGTGGACTTGATGGACATGGCAAACACTCCTTTCTGAGTGAAGCCATCCTAGCGCCCGACCCGCCTGAGCCTCAATTTTACTGTTGTCTATCAATAGCCTATGAAGATATGGCCTGCTCATACGGAAGTATCGAGCCCGCGCCGCGCCATCGCGCGGCGCCGCGAGCCGCCTCAGGTCCGGCAAGGAACCCGAGGCACGTTCGCGACCCGCGTCGCGTCACGCCTCCAGCGTGGCGTCGAGGGTGATCGTCGCCTTGAGCAGCTTCGACACCGGGCAATTGGCCTTCGCCTTCGCCGCCAGCTCCTCGAATGTCGCCTTGTCGGCGCCGGGAATGCGCGCCTTGAGGGTGAGGTGAACGGCGGTGATCGAAAATCCGTCGGCGAGCTTCTCGAGCGTCACGTCCGCCCGCGTCTCCATCTTCTCGGCCACCAGCTTCGCCTCGCCGAGAATGAGCGACAGGGCCATGGTGAAGCAGCCGGCGTGGGCGGCGCCGACCAGCTCCTCCGGATTGGTGCCCGGCTGCCCTTCGAAGCGGCTGGCGAAGCCATACGGATAGTCCGAAAGTGCTCCGCTCTCGGTGGAGATGGCACCCTTGCCGTCCTTGATCCCGCCCTGCCAGACGGCCTTTCCGAACTTGTTCATGTGCAGGCTCCTGTGGTGACACGGATTGCGATCGACCGCGGCGGAGTAAACTCGGCCGGGGCCGTTGGTGTTCCCTCCGGCGCGAGCGTGAACCATCGTTCGCGGGCGGGGCACCGGCATGCGCCGTCCCGGACCATGCTCCGTCCCCTCACCTCATCCGGCTTCTGCGGGCCGTCGCGGTTCTCGGTGCTCTCCGGGCTCCCGAGCATGCATCGCCTTTGCGCGGCCCGCCCGCGGGACGGTAAGATGGGACTTCCGGTTCAACGAGGAGAATTGCCGATGACGACTGCTCTTTTCGAGCCCCTGCAGGTGGGGGCGATCAGCCTTGAGCATCGGGTCGTGATGGCGCCGCTGACCCGCTCGCGTGCGGTGGTGCCCGGCCACGTGCCCGGCCCGCTCACCGTGGACTATTACGCGCAGCGCGCCACCCGAGGCGGCCTGATCGTCTCGGAGGCCTCGCCCATCTCGGCCACCGCGCAGGGCTTCCCCACCACGCCGGGCATCTATTCCGGCGCGCAGGTCGCCGGCTGGCGCGAGGTGGTGCGCGCGGTCCACGACAAGGGCGGGCGGATCGTGCTCCAGCTCTGGCATGTGGGCCGCATCTCCCACCGCCTGCTCCAGCCGGAGGGGCAACTGCCGGTGGCGCCCTCGGCGATCGCGCCGCAGGGCAACGCCCTGGGTCCCGATTTCACCCCGGTGCCCTATGAGACGCCGCGCGCGCTCAAGACCGAGGAGATCGCGGGCATCATCGACGATTACGTGCAGGCGACACGCAATGCGCGGGAAGCCGGGTTCGACGGGGTCGAGATCCACGGCGCCAACGGCTACCTGCTGGAGCAGTTCCTTCAGTCCCGCACCAACCACCGCGCCGACCGTTACGGCGGCTCCATGGAGAACCGCGCGCGGCTGATGCTGGAGGTGGCGCAGGCCGTGGTGGCCGCCTGGAGCGCGGAACGGGTCGGCATCCGGCTGTCCCCGTTCGGCGTGGCCAATGACAGCGGCGAGGCCGAGCCGCTGCCGCTCTACACCTATGTCGTCGGCGAGCTGGCCCGGCTGGGACTTGCCTACCTGCATCTCATCGAGCCCCGCGCCAGCGGCGCCGGGCGGGCGGATGTGGACCACAAGGGCGTCCCCGCGGCGGCGGAACTGTTCCGTCCGCTCTGGCCCGGCGTGCTGATCACCGCGGGCAACTTCCGTCCCGAGACCGCGGAAGCCTGCGTCGCGGCCGGCCATGCCGACGCCATCGCCTTCGGCCGCTACTTCATCTCCAATCCGGATCTGGTGGAGCGCATCCGCCGCGGCGCGCCGCTGACCCCCTATGACCGGGCGACCTTCTATGGCGGCGGGGCGAAGGGCTACACCGACTATCCGAAGCTGGCGGACGACCGCAGCGCGGCATAACCGAAGCGGGGCATGACCGAAGCGGGAAAGGCGGGCCGGGCCGAAGCCGGCGGAGCCCGCCACCCTGCGTGGCCATGGGAGCATGGCCCGGGACCATGGCCCCGCCCGCGAGACTCGGCCCGTCGCGGGCCAATCGGCGCGCCCCTGTTGAATTTGGCGCCGGTTTCCCCGATCAGGGCACGAGCGGAGCGCGCCGGTGAACGGGTCGCGCGGGACACCACGGGGAGGGTGCGGGCAGATGGCGGCGGATCTCGATCTTTCGGGCAAGGTGGCGCTGGTGACCGGCGCGGCGAGCGGCATCGGCCTGGCGGTGTGTCGCTCCCTTGCGGCCAAGGGCGCGCATGTGGTGCTCGCCGATCGCGACGGGACGGCGGCCCAAGCGGCGGCGCTGGCCCTGTCGGAGGCCGGCGGCAGCGCCTCCCCCCTCACGCTCGACGTGACCGACGAGGCCGGCGTGGCCGATGGTATCGCCTCGGCGGCGGCGGCGCAGGGCCGGCTCGACATCCTCGTCAACAATGCCGGCCTGTCCATCCGCAAGGGGGTGAGCGAGCTGTCCCTGGGCGAATGGGAACGCGTGTTCGCCGTCAACGTCACCGGTGCCTTCCTGTGCACCCGCGCGGCGGTGCCGGCGCTGAAGGCGCAGGGCGGCGCCATCGTGAACATCTCGTCGATCATGGGCCTGTCCGGCGGCGGGCCCTATCCCAACCCCGCCTACCAGGCGAGCAAGGGCGCGGTGGTGAACTTCACCCGCGCCCTCGCGGTGGAGCTCGCGCCGGCGCGGATCCGGGTGAACGCGGTGGCGCCCACCTGGGTGCGCACCCCCTTCATCGCGCCGCTGATGCAGGATCCCGAGCGCCTTGCCCAGATCGAGGCGCTGATGCCCCTCGGCCGCATCGCCGAGCCGGAGGAGGTGGCGGACGCGGTCCTGTTCCTCGCGAGCGGCATGGCGTCCATGATCACCGGCCATATCCTGCCGGTGGACGGCGGCTTCCTCTGCCAGTGACCAAGGACCCCCGCCGGGCGGCGCCGCGCGCTTTTTCCCCGCCGCCGTCTGGTGCGGGACGCCGGCGCCGGTCCATGATCGCCCCATGACCGACGCGCGCCCTTCCGCCCCCGCCCCGGCCGAAGCCGGGGTCCGCCCCGCCGTGCCTTTCAATCTCGCCCGCTACTGCCTCGCCGGCGGCGCCGATCCCCGGAAGCCGGCGCTGCTCGTGGCGGAAGGGCCGGACGGCCGCATCGTCGAAACCTGGACCTATGGCGAGATCATCGACGCGGTCGCGCGGGTGGCCGGCGGCTTCGGCGGCTACGGCCTTGCGCGGGGCGAACGGGTGCTGCTGCGGGTGGGCAACACTTCCACCTTTCCGCTGCTGTTCTTCGGAGCGATCGCGGCGGGCCTCGCCCCCATCCCCACCTCCACCATGCTCACCGACCGCGAGGTGGATCTCATCCTCGCCGATTCGGGCGCGCGCCTGGTGGTGGGCGACGGCTCCTGCGCCATGCCGACCGAGGCCGGGGAGGCCATCGTCCTCAGTCCGGTGGAGATCGGACGCCTGCGCGCCGCCTCGCCGGCGGACTTCGCCCATACGGATGCGGACGACCTCGCCTTCCTGGTCTACACCTCCGGCACCAGCGGCCGGCCGAAGGGGGTGGCCCACGCCCAGCGCGTCGCCCTCGGCCGCAGGCCCATGCGCGAGGGCTGGTACGGCCTTCGCCCGGACGACCGCCTGTTCCATGCCGGCGCCTTCAACTGGACCTATACCCTCGGCGCCGGCCTGATGGACCCCTGGTCCGTGGGCGCCACCAGCATCGTCCATCTCGGCGAGCGCCCGCCACAGGCCTGGCCCGACCTGCTGGAGGTCACCGGCGCCACCTTGTTCGCGGCGGTGCCGAGCCTCTATCGCCGCATCCTGAAATACGGGCAGGTCGCGCCCGGCCGCTTTCCGGCCCTGCGCCACGGCCTCACCGCCGGGGAGGCGCTCAAGCCGGCGCTCCATCGCGAATGGGTGGAGGCCACCGGCCGGCCCCTCTACGAGGCGCTCGGCATGAGCGAGATCTCCACCTATGTCTCCTCCGGCCCCCATGTGCCGACCCGCCCGGGAAGTCCCGGCCGGCCGCAGGCGGGCCGGCGCATCGCGGTGCTGCCGGTGGCGGGGGAGGGCCCCGATGCCGGCCAGCCGCTGCCGGCCGGGGAGAGCGGCGTCATCGCGGTCCACCGTTCCGACCCCGGCCTGATGCTCGGCTACTGGCGCCTGCCGCAGGAGACCGCCGCCGTCCTGCGCGGGGACTGGTTCCTCACCGGCGACGTGGCGCATTTCGATGCCGACGGCTACCTCTGGTACGAGGGCCGTGCCGACGACCAGATGAACGCCTTCGGCTATCGCGTCGCGCCGGAGGAAGTGGAGCGCGCCATCGCCGAGCACGCCTCGGTGGCCGAGGTGGCCGTGAAGGAAGCCGTCTCGGGGGATGTCAGCGTGGTCACCGCCTTCGTCGTGCTCAATGCAGGGGCGGTGGCCGACGTGCCCGCTCTGGAGCAGCATGCGGCGGCCCACCTCGCCGACTACAAGCGTCCGCGCGCCTGGGTCTTCGTCGAGGCCCTGCCCCATACCGGCTCGGGCAAGGTGCTGCGCCGCGCGCTCCGGCCCTGAGAGGCCGATGGGGAGCGGAACGCTGCCCTGTCGGGCCGCCCGCCGCCAGCGTCCTGGTCGCGCCCGCCTGCGGCGTCTGCGCCGGCAACATGGACGATGCCCCGCCGATGATGGGACGCGGGGTGGTTTCCATCGGCCACCCGCATACCTATCTCCATGGCCTGATCCGCCCGGGCTCGTCGGCCGCGGGCCCCGTCCAGCTGAAGGCCCGTCATGGCATTTCGTTCCATCCTCGATCTCGTCCGCGTGCGGCAGGGTGCCGATGCGCGCCAAGCCCTCGACCAGGCCCGCGACCTCGCCGCCCATGCGGAAGACTGGGGCTATCGCCGCATCTGGGTCGCCGAGCACCACAACATGCAGGGCATCGCCAGCGCCGCGACCGCGGTGGTGGTGGCGCACATCGCCGCCGGCTCGCAGCGCATCCGGGTGGGGGCGGGCGGCATCATGCTGCCCAACCACGCGCCCATGGTGATCGCCGAGCAGTTCGGCACCCTGGCGCATCTTTTTCCCGGCCGCATCGACCTCGGCCTCGGGCGGGCGCCGGGCACCGACCAGGCGACCATGCGGGCGCTGCGCCGCTCGCTCGCCAACGCCGACAATTTCCCCAACGACGTGCTGGAGCTGCAGGCCTATTTCCAGCCCGCGGGCGAGGGCCAGACGCTGCACGCCGTGCCGGCCACGGGGACGCAGGTGCCCCTGTGGATCCTCGGCTCCAGCACCTACGGCGCGCAGCTGGCGGCGGCCCTCGGCCTGCCCTACGCCTTCGCCTCGCACTTCGCGCCGGAGCAGCTGCTGCCGGCCCTCGACGTCTATCGCAGCCGCTTCCAGCCGTCGGAGCAGCTGGACCGGCCCTATGCCATGGCCGGCATCAACGTGGTCGCCGCCGACACGGACGCGCAGGCGCGCCGCCTCGCCACCACGCAGCAGATGTCGGTGACCGGCATCTTCCGCGGCGAGCGCGGCCTGAGCCAGCCGCCCGTCGACGACATCGACACCTACTGGTCGCCCCTGGAGAAGGCGCAGGCCCAGCGCTTCCTCGCCCGCTCGGTGGTGGGCGGGCCGCAGGCGGTGAAGGCGGGCCTGGAGGCCTTCATCGCCGAGACCGGCGTGGACGAGGTGATGATCGTCTCCGACGTGTTCGACCACGCCGCCCGCCTGCGCTCCTACGAGATCATCGCCGAGGTGATGCCCGTGGGCGAGGTGCCGCTCGACCGTTCGGCGCCGTGACGCCGGGGGCGGGCGGCACCGTCAGCGCTCGGTGAGCTTCAGCTCGATGCGGCGGTTGCGGGCGCGGGCCTCGTCGGTGCTGGCGGTGTCGATGGGCTGGTACTCGCCGAAGCCCGCGGCGATGAGGTGCTGCGGGCTCACCCCCTTGCCGATGAGATATTGCACCACCGCGATGGCGCGCGCCGCCGACAGTTCCCAATTGGTGGGAAACTGCGCCGTGGCGATGGGCCGGTTGTCCGTATGCCCGTCGATGCGCAGGGCCCAGGAAACGTCGGACGGGATGCTCTTCTCAAGCTCGAGGATGGCGCCGGCGAGCTTGTCCAGCTCCGCCCGCGCCTCGGGGCGCGGGGTGGCCGAGCCGGGATCGAAGAACACCTCCGACTGGAACACGAAGCGATCCCCCACCACCCGCACGTCCGGCCGGTTGCCGAGGATCTCGCGCAGGCGGCCGAAGAACTCCGAGCGGAACCGCGTCAGCTCCTGCACCCTTTGGGCGAGGGCCACGTTGAGCCTGCGGCCGAGGTCGGAAATCTTGGTCTGGCTTTCCACGTCGCGCTTCTCGGCGACGTTGAGCGCTTCCTCCAGCGCCGCCATCTGCCGGCGCAGCGCCGAGATCTGCTGGTTGAGCAGCTCGATCTGGGCGGCGGCGCGGGCGGCCACGTCCTTCTGCAGGTCGACCTCGCGGGAGAGGGCCCGGGCGCGGCCTTCGTCCGGCGCGGCGGGGACGGAGGAGAGCTGGCCGCGCAGGTGGTCGCGCTCGGCGTCGCTCGCCTCCAGCGACGCGCGCACGCCGGCGAGCTCGGTTTCCGCCGTCTGGCTGGCGGAGCGCTCGAGCGAGAGCAGCTCGGTCAGCTGGCGGATCTGCGACTGCAGGCGCTGGAGCACGTCGTCCTTGCCCGACATTTCCTGCGTCAGGAAGAACTGGGTGAGCATGAACACCGACAGCAGGAAGGTGAAGACCAGCAGCAGCGTGGACAGGGCATCCACGAATCCCGGCCAATAGTCGATGTGACGGTCGCGGCTGCGTCTGCCGAGGGCCATGGCTCAGCTCCCCCTTCAGCCCTTGCCCGGACCACGGGCGCCGGCGTCGGAAGGACCCTGCTCCAGGCGCCGGACGAGACGGTTCAATTCTTCCTGCTGGGCGCCCTGGGCGTCGATCATCTGCTTGAGCAGCGCCTGTTCCGACCGCATGTGGGTGACGAGGCCCTGAAGGCTCTCGGCCAGTTGCGCCATCGCGGTGGTGACGCGCTGCGAGCCGGCTTCCGCCACCGATTTCTCCAGCCGGCCGATGGCGGTGACGAGAGGGTCGATATCGATGACGGGCGGCGGCAAAGCGAGGGCCGGCGCCGCGGGTGCGGCGGCCACCGCCGAGGCGTAGCGCGGGGGCGGCGCGTCGCGCTCCCGCGCCGGCTCGTCGAGGTCGCGCACGGTGGTGGAAAGCCAGTCCTCGAGGTCGGTGTAGAAGCGGGTCTGGGCCTGCCCGGCCTGGAGGTCGAGGAAGCCCAGCACGAGGGACCCCGAAAGGCCGAACAGCGAGGACGAGAAGGCCGTGCCCATGCCGCCCAGGGGGGCGGAGAGGCCGGTCTTCATGTCCTCGAAGGTGGAGGCGGCGTCGGGCCCCACCTGCAGCGCGCCGATGACCGAGCCGATGGAGGAGACCGTCTCCAGGAGGCCCCAAAAGGTGCCGAGCAGGCCGAGGAAAACCAGGAGGCCGGTGAGGTAGCGCCCCATGTCGCGGCTCTCGTCGAGCCGGGTGCCGATGGAATCGAGGATGGAGCGCATGGTCGACTGGGAGATGGCCATGCGGCCGATCCGGTCCCCGAGCAGCGCCGCCATGGGCGCCAGCAGCGTCGGCGGGCGCGCCACGGCCAGGCCCGGATCGGAGAGGCGGAAGGAATTCACCCAGTCCACCTCCGGAAACAGCCGGGCCGCCTGCCGGATGGAGAGGATGATGCCCACCGCGAGCACGCCGAAGATGACGCCGTTGAGCCCCGGATTGTTGAGGAAAGCGCTGAAGATCTGCCGGTGCAGCACCGCCGCGAGTGCCACGCACAAGGCGAGGAAGACGATCATCCGCACCAGGAAGATACGGGGGGACGATACCTTGATGAAGGGATCGACGACGCGCGCCATGTTCGCTCCTGAGGCGGTGCTTCCGCTGTCCGTTCCGGCTTCCGTGCTGTCGCCGGGACTATGGCACAGCGCCGGTATCCGGCGAAACCGTCATGCCCTTGCGGAAGATGAGAGAAAGATTGTTGGCCGGCATCTGTTCCACCCGCACGAGCGTCAGGCCCTGGCCGGCGGCGCAGGCCTCCACGTCGGCGAGGTGGCGCAGGCCCCAGCGCGAATCGTTGCGCTTGAGGTCCTGGTCGAAGGCCTCGTTGCTGGCGGCCGTGGGCACCCCGGTCTGGCGGAAGGCGCCGTAGATGAAGAGCAGTCCGCCCGGCGGCAGGCGCCGGCCGGCGCCGTGCATCAGGCCCTGCGTGGCCTCCCACGGGCTGATGTGCAGCATGTTGACGCATACGATCGCATCCACCGGACCCACCGGCCAGTCGCCCGCGGCGGCGTCGAGGGCGAGGGGCGGGCGGAGGTTGGGCAACCTCTCCGAGGCGAGCCAGGCGGCGATCGATTCGCGCGCCTGCGGCGAGGGGTCGGATGGCTGCCAGGTCAGGTGCGGCAGCCGCCGGGCGAAATGGACCGCGTGCTCGCCGGTGCCGCTGGCGATCTCCAGCACCACGCCGGACGGGGGCAGGAGCGGCAGCAGCAGGTCGCCGATGGGGCCGCGGTTGCGGGCGACGGCGGGCGCGGAGCGCCGGGCGTCGGAAGGTGCGGAAGACACGAAGGGGACCTTTCCGGCAGGGGAGGGCGATCCTGCACCCGCCATGGCGCGGGCTCAACCGGTCCCCGGTTGCCGCCCGGCCGATGTCTCATCCGGACAGGCGGTGGCCACGGCCGGACGCGGCGGGCATTCCCGCTCCCGTGAGCGGGAATGATGATTTCCGCAGTGCCTTTCTGTCAAATAAGCCCGCGCACCGGACCCGGTTGCCGCTCCGCGCGGCTTGACAGCGCGAAAAATCGGCGCAGGCACAAGTTTGGCTTGCTGCAGTGCGACGTTCGCACCGCTATAAGGAGCCGGTACAGCCGAGACCGGACAAGGCCTTCATGACATCGAAACGCGACGCCGCCTTCGCCCCCGGGGTCCTTGCCACGGGCGCCCCCGCACCAGGCGCCTTTGCGCCGGGCGCCTTCGCGAAGGCGCGGCCGGCGTTGGACCGCGTGAGCCTCCACCAGGCTTTCGACGAGCTCGCGGCCTATATGAATGCGTGCATCCTCGGCCAGCCCGCCTTCGTGGAGCTGCTGCTGATCGCGGTGCTGGCGGACGGGCACCTCCTGGCGGAAGGCGCGCCGGGGCTGGCCAAGACCAAGGCCATCAAGGCCCTCGCCCGGGCCATCGACTGCACCGACCAGCGCATCCAGTTCACGCCGGATCTCCTGCCCTCCGACCTCACCGGCACCGACATCTACCGGCCGGAGGACGGCTCGTTCCGCTTCCAGCGCGGGCCGGTGTTCAACAATTTCGTCCTCGCCGACGAGATCAACCGCGCGCCGGCCAAGGTCCAGTCGGCGCTGCTGGAGGCCATGGCGGAGCGGCAGGTCACCGTGGGCGGGGTCACCTATCCGCTGCCCGACCTGTTCCTGGTGATGGCGACGCAGAACCCCATCGAGCAGGAGGGCACCTATCCGCTGCCCGAGGCCCAGCTCGACCGTTTCCTCCTGCATGTGAAGATCGACTTCCCCGACGTGGCCGCCGAGCGGGAGATCCTCCGGCTGGTGCGCGGCGAGGCGCAGGGGGAGGCCATCGAGTTCGGCGACCCGCTGGCGCAGGAGGTGGTGTTCGCCGCCCGGCGGGAGGTGCTCGCCACCCACATGGCCGAGCCGGTGGAGGAATACCTGCTGCAGCTGGTGCAGGCGACCCGCCGCCCCGAGCTCTACGGCGAGGACCTCATCGGCCTCGTCACCTATGGCGCGAGCCCGCGCGGCACCATCGCCCTCGACCGCTGCGCCCGCGCCCATGCCTGGCGGCGCAAGCGCGCCTATGTGGTGCCGGAGGACGTGCAGGTGATCGCCAGGTCGGTGCTCCGACACCGGGTGGTCATGACCTTCGAGGCGGAGGCGGACGGGGTGACCAGCGACGACTTCATCGAGACGCTGCTCGCCCGGGTGCCGGTGGGCTGAGCGGGGCACAGGTCATGGCCGTCCCCGATCCCCTCTTCGGCGTCGTCGCGTCCCTCGGCGAGCTGGTGGCGACGCGCCCGCGCGTATCGGGTGGATTTGCCTCGGGTGGAAAGGTGCGGGCCTACCAGTATGGCGGCCATCGCTCCGCCTATCGCGGCCGCGGCATGGAGTTCGAGGAGGTCCGTGCCTACCACCCCGGCGACGATATCCGCACCATCGACTGGCGCGTGACCGCCCGCACCGGGCGCACCCATACCAAGCTGTTCCAGGAGGAGCGCGAGCGGCCGGTGCTGATCCTGGTGGATGCGCGCGGCGCCATGCGCTTCGGCACGCGCGCCTGCTTCAAGTCGGTGCTGGCGGCGCGGGCGGCGGCGCTGCTCGCCTGGGTGGGCATCGCCGGCGGCGACCGGGTCGGCGGGCTGGTGCTGGCGCCGTCCGGAATCACCGCCTTCAAGCCGGAGCGCAGCCGGCGGCGCATCCTCGGCTTCGTGAAGCGGGTGGCCGAGGCCACCGCCGAGCCGGCGGGCGGGGCGGAGCCGCGCTTCTCCGAAGCGCTCCTGCGCCTGCGCCCCATGGTGCGGCCGGGGACGCTGGTGTTTCTCATCAGCGATTTCTCGGACCTCGACGCCGCCGCCGTGCGCGAGGTCGAGCACCTGTCCCTGCGGGGGGAGGTGAAGGCGCTTCTCGTCTTCGACACCCTGGAGACGTCGCTGCCGACATCGGGTGTCTACCCGGTGTCGGACGGCGTGTCGGTCGCCCGTCTGGAGGTGGGGCGGCCCCGGGCGCGCGCCGCCTACGCCGCGCTGTTCGCCCAGCGCCGGGAGAAGGTGGAGAGCCTGTGCCGCGAGCGCGGCATGGCCTTCCTCGCCCTCGATACCGCCGAGGACCCGGCCGATATCCTCCACCCCGGCCGGCTGCGGGCGCGGGCGGCCGGGACGCGGCCGGCGGCATGACCTCTCCCGGTCCATCCGCGCCGGTTCCGGCGCCATCCGCGACCCCCGCCGCCACCGGGGCCTTGCCGGGCCTGCGGGACATCCATCCCCCGCCCGACGTGCCGTTCTGGCCGCCGGCGCCGGGATGGATCGGCCTTGCGGCCCTTCTGGTCCTGGTGCTGCTGGTGCTCGCCGTGCGGGAATGGCGGTTTCGCCGGACGCTCGCCTACCAGGCCCTCAGGGAGTTCGACGCCCGCGCCGGCTCGGCCCCGGCGGGGGACGCGCGCGCGCTCGCCGCTGCCGCCTCCGGCGTGATGAAGCGCCTCGCCCAGGCGGGGGAGGGCAAGGCGATGGTGCAGACCGGCGACGACTGGGCCGCGTATCTGTGCGCCGGCAAGGCCGGTTTCGATGCCGAGACCGCCGCCTTCCTGGCGCTGGCCCCCTACCTGCCGCCCGATGCCGGCACCGCGCCGCCCATCGATCCGGCGCGCCTGTCCTCCGCCGTGCGGCGCTGGATCCGGGCGCGCGCATGATTTCCCTGCAATGGCCCTGGATGCTGGCGCTGCTGCCGCTGCCGCTGCTCGTGCGCCTCCTGCTGCCGCGCGCGCCGCTGCGCCGCGACGGGGCCCTGCGGGTGCCCTTCTTCGCGGCGCTGGCCGGAGCGGGCGTCGCCGATGCGGGGAGCGGGGCCTGGCGCGGCGTGCGCCTCGCCGTGCTGGCGCTCATCTTTGGGCTGCTCGTGGTCGCCGCCGCGCGTCCGGTGGTGCTCGGCGCGCCGGTCCCCCTCGAGACGGACGGGCGCGACGTGATGCTCGTGCTCGATGTCTCCCTCGCCATGGGGGCCAACGATCTTCCGCGCGACGGCCTGCCGAGGGAGCGGCTGCGCGTGGCCAAGGCCGCGCTCGAGACCTTGATCGCCGCGCGCGGCGGCGACCGCATCGGCCTCGTGGTGTTCGGCAACCGCGCCGCGCTCCAGGCGCCGCTCACGCTCGACCATGGCGCCCTGCGTGACCTCGTCAACGAGGCGACGGTGGGCATGGCGAACGATCCGAGCGTGCCCGGCACCAGCGCGCTGGGCGACGGGGTCGGCCTTGCCGTCAGGCGGCTCCAGGGGCACCAGGCCGAGGAGCGGATCCTGGTGGTGCTGTCGGGCAGCCCCGGCGATGCCGGCTCGCTCTCGCCTCTGCTGGCGGCGGAGATCGCCCGTTCCGAGGGCATGAGGATCCACGCCGTCGGGATCGCATCCGACGCCCTCATGCCGGGCGCCTCGCCGCCTCAGATGATCCCGGTCTACCTCGACGAAAAGCTGCTGGAGGGCGTGGCGACCTCGTCCGGCGGTCGGTACTTCCGCGCCCGCTCGGCCGAGGATGCCACCAACGCCCTGGCGGAGATCGACAAGCTGGAGCCGGTGAAGGGCGCGTCGCAGTATTTCACCCCCGTCACCTCGCTCTATTATTGGCCGCTGGGCGCGGCCATCGGGCTCAGCCTGCTGTTCGCCTTCGTCCTGCTGCTGCCCGGCCTGGGCCGCAGGCCGCTCGCGGCGGCCGGAGGCGAACCATGAGCGGCGCGGATTTTCACTTCCTGCGCCCGCTGTGGCTGATCGCGCTCGTGCCGGCGGCGCTTCTGGCGGTGCTGGTCTGGCGGCGCATGAGCGCGGGGCGATCGGACTGGGCGCGCGTCGTCGATGCCCATCTCCTCGTGCATCTGGGCGCCGAGGGCGCGGGGGCCATGGCCCGCTGGCCGGTGCTCCTGCTTCTCGCCGGCTGGGCGGCCGCGATCCTCGCGGCGGCGGGGCCGGCCTGGGAGCGGGTGCCGGCCCCCGCCCCGGACCGCATCGAGCCCCTGGTCCTGGCCATCAGCCTGTCCTCCACCATGAAGACGGTGGACGAGAGCCCCACGCGCCTCGGCGCGGCCCGCTACAAGGCCGTCGACGCGGTGGGCCGCATGCGCGGGGGCGAGGTGGGGCTCATCGCCTATGCCGACGTCCCGTTCGTGGCGGCGCCGCTCACGGTGGACCTCAAGACGGTGACGAGCCTGCTCCCGGATCTCGACGCCAGCGCCATCCGGGCCCTGTCGGTGCGCCCCGACCGGGCCATCGAGAAGGCGGTGGCGCTGCTGAAGGGGGCGGGGGCCCGCGGCGGCCGCATCCTCCTGTTCGCCGACACGGCCGGGGACGAGCCGGACAAGACCCTTGCCGCGGCCCGCGCCGCCGCGGCGGCCGGCTACGAGGTGAGCGCGATCGGCCTCGGAGCGGGGCAGGGGGCGTCCGGCGCCCTGTCGCCGGCCGGCGAGGGCCTTGCCGCCGTGGCCGCCGCCGGCGGTGGCCTGTTCTCGCCGCTCACGGTGGACGATCGGGACCTCGACGCGCTGCTCGGGGCCGATGGTCCCACGGTGCCGAGCCTCGCGGGCTCCGGGGCGCAGGGCGGCGATGCCTGGGTGGAAATGGGGCCGTTCCTGCTGCTGCTCGCTCTGCTTTTCGCCCCGTTCGCCTTCCGCCGCGGGTGGGTCGCGGTGGTGCTCCTGGCGCTGCTGCCGGCGCTTTTCGCACCCCGGGCCGAGGCTGCTCCCCTCGATGCGCCGCAGAGCTGGGACGACCTGTGGTCGCGCCGGGACCAGCAGGCGGCCGCCGCGTATGGCCGGCAGGACTATGGCGAGGCCGCGCGCCTCTCCACCGATCCGGCCCTGCGCGGCGCCGCGCTCTACAAAGCGGGCGACTATGAAGGGGCGGCCGCCGCCTTCGCCGAAGTGCCCGGCGGCAGCTATAATCGCGGCAACGCGCTGGCCCGCGCCGGCCGCCTCGCAGAGGCGGTGGCCGCCTATGATGCGGCCCTGGCCGCCGATCCCGCCAATGCCGACGCCCGGACCAACCGGGAGGTGGTGGAAAAGGAGATCGAGCTGCGCAAGCCCCTGCCGCCCCCGCCGGAGCCGCCGCCGGAGAAGGGCAACGGCAAGGGCGGTTCGCCGCCGTCCGGCGGCGGTGCCGATGGCGGGGACCCGCAGCAGGACAAGCCGGCGGATGGCCAGCCGCCGCCGCGGGCGCAGGCTCCGCCCGACGCTCCGCTGCCGCCGCCGGCGCCCCTTCCGCCGCGCCGTCCGCCCGAGCTCGCGAGGGGCGCCCCGCCGGCTGCCCCATCCGCTCCTCCGCCGGCGGCTCCCCCGCCGCCGGCCGCGCCCGCTTCCGCCCCGCCGCCCGCGGACCGGCCGCCGGAACCGTCTTCCGAGCAGAAGGACACGACGTCCGCGCAGGTCGCGCCCACGTCGGACGGGCGCCAGACGGTGGTGCGGCCGCCGGACCCGCTGAAGCCGCCGGCGTCCCTTGCGGAAGACCGGATGCTGCGCGAGCAATTGCTGCGCATAATCTCCGACGATCCCGGCCAGCTGCTGTCGGCGCGGATCAAGTCGCATTATTCGGGGGTCCCGCTCCGCATGTATGATGGGAAGTGAGGCCGTGCGCCGCCCGCCCCGCCGCGCCACGGTCCAGGCGCTCCTGCTGCTGCCCCTGCTGCTGCTGGCGGCCCCGTGCGCCGCGGCCGCTGCCCTGAAGGCCGAGGTGATCAACCCGCCGGTCAATCTCGGCGATACGTTCGAGCTTCTGGTCAGCCTGCTGGGGAGGGACAGCCTGGAGCCCCCCAACACGGCGCCGCTCGCCCGGGATTTCGACATCCTCGACCGGGTCAAGGCCGGGCGCAGCGCCATGGTGGACGGACGGGAGACGCCGGTCACGCTCTGGCTCATGACGCTGGCGCCCAAGCGCGCGGGCCGCCTGACCATTCCCGCCCTCAGCGTGGGGAGCGAGACCACCGCGCCGATCCAGATCGTGGTCGCCCCCGGCCCCGTCGCCGGGCCGCCGGACGACGGGCCGGTCTCCATCCGGGTGGATGTGGCCGGCACGCCGCCCTATTTCGCGCTGAGCGACATCCCGGTCCGCGTGCGGGTGTTCGATCGCGTGGGCGCGGCGACCTCCGAGCCGCCGCCGCCGCCGATCGCGGATGGCATGCCGCTCGCCTTCGAGGGGGCATGGCGCAGCTATTCCCGCACCTTCGGCAGCCAGCGCTACCGGATCATTGAGCGCCGCTACGTGCTGCGCCCACAGCGCGAGGGCGTCGTCACCATCCTGCCGGTGCCCATCGTCGTGTCGCTCCCGCCCGCATCGGCGACGGATGCCCCGCGACGGGTGGAGCTGCGCTCCAGTCCCGTGGAGGTCACGGTCGAGCCGCGCCCGGACGGCGTCGCCGGATGGTTCCTCCCCGCCCGCGCGGTGATGCTCACGCGGGTCTGGTCGAGCCCCCTGGCCCAGGCCAGGGTGGGGGGCGCGCTCACCTCCACCATCACGCTGGCGGCCCTCGGGGCGAGCGCCAACCAGCTGCCGTCCCTCGCCATCCCCGAGGTGGAGGATGTGCGCCAGTATGCGGAGGAAACGAAGCGCGAGCCGGCCATGGTCGACGGCGCGCCCGGCGCGATGATGGAGATGCGGGTGTCCGTGGTGCCGACGCAGGCGGGCACGGTGACGCTTCCCGCCCTCTCGGTGCCCTGGTGGAACACGCAGGCCGGCCGGGTGGAGATGGCGGTGCTGCCCGAGCAGACCTTCACCGTGGCGCCTTCCGCCGCCCGCCCGGGCCCGGCCGCCGCGAGCCGCTTCGCGGGGTCCGCCGCGACACGCGCGGTTCCCCCCATGGCCGCCGCGCCGGCCGCCGGGGGCCCGCCCGTCCGCGCCGGCTCGGACACCGGGGCCGTCGCCGCGGAAGCCCCGGACATGGGGACCGGCATCGGGCTGCGGGCCTCGCGGTTCCTGCAGTCGCTGGTCGCCGGCGGCATGCGCGAGGGGCTGATGGCGGCCGGCGGCGCCGTCGTGATCGCCATGGGCGTGTTCATCGCGCTCCGGCTCCGCCGTCCTGGCACCGGCCCGGCGGCGGCGCCCGCCGTCGCCGCCCGTGGGCGGCCGGAGCGGCGCCCGGCGGCGCGTCCGGTGGTTCGTTCGGGCGGCGGCCTTTCACCGGGCGCAACGGCGGTGCCGGGCGATGCCGCCGTGCGCGCGCTCGAGGCGGCCTGCCGCGCGGGGGACGCGGCCGGCGCGCATCGCGCCTATCTCGCGTGGCGGCGGAGCCTGTCCGGGGCGGCCCCCGGCGCGGCGCCGCTCACGCCGGAGATGACGCGCGCGCTCCAGGAGGTCAGCCGGCACCTTTACGGCAGCGCCGCCGGCGGCTGGGAGGCGCGCGACTTCCGCAAGGCCTTCGCCGTCGAGCGGCGCGCGGCGCGCCGGGGCCACGCGCGCGCATCCGCCCCGCGCCTCGCTCCGCTCTATCCCGGAGCGCGCTGAGGCGGGGCGTGGGCGGAACGCATTTCCTTCCGCAGCGTTTTCTGCTGTTGACAGCCGCGGAGGTGGACGTGAACGCACATATGGGTTCGTGGCTCGACGAGAACGAGCGCTACCGGATCCTGATCGACGCGATCACCGACTACGCCATCTACATGCTGGACCGCGACGGCCACGTCGCCAGCTGGAACGCCGGCGCCGAGCGGTTCAAGGGCTATCGCAGCGAGGAGATCATCGGCCAGCACTTCTCCCGCTTCTACACGCCGGAGGACCAGGCCGCGCAGCTGCCGCTCCGCGCGCTCACCCTCGCCACCACCGAGGGGCGGTTCGAGAACGAGGGCTGGCGCGTGCGCAAGGACGGCAGCCGCTTCTGGGCGCAGGTGGTGATCGACCCCATCCGCGCCGCCGATGGCGAACTCCTCGGCTTTGCCAAGGTCACGCGGGACCTCACCGAGCGCATGGAGGCCCAGGCGGCGCTCGAGCACGCCCGCGACGCCCTCTTCCAGTCGCAGAAGATCGAGGCCATCGGCCAGCTCACCGGCGGCATCGCCCACGATTTCAACAACCTCCTGATGGTGGTGCTGAATTCCATGGAGCTTCTGGCCCGGCGCATTCCGTTCGATCCGCGGGTGACGCCGCTCATCGAGAATGCCCGGCAGGCGGCCCTGCGCGGGTCGTCCCTCACCCAGCGCCTGCTCGCGTTCGCGCGGCGTCAGGAGCTGAAGCTTGAGGCCATCGATCCGGCCGAGACGGTCCACGGCATGCTCCAGCTGCTCCAGCATTCGCTGGACCCGCGGATCCAGATCAGGCTGGATCTGGCCTCGCCGCTGCCCTTCGTGAAGTCGGACGCCAATCAGCTGGAGACGGCGCTGCTCAATCTCGCGGTGAACGCCCGCGATGCCATGCCCGACGGCGGCACGCTCCTGATCCGGGCGCACACGATGCATCTGCCGTCCGCCCCGGAGCAAAGCCTGCCCGTGGCGGAATATGTGTGCATCACCGTGGCCGACACCGGCATCGGCATGGACCCGGCGACCCTGTCCCGGGCGCGGGAGCCCTTCTTCACCACCAAGGGCATCGGCAAGGGCACCGGGCTCGGCCTTTCCATGGTGCAGGGCCTGATCGGGCAGTCCGGAGGGGAACTGAAGATCGCCAGCACGCCCGGGGTGGGCACGCAGGTGACGTTGTGGCTCCCCTCCACCACCGAGGCCCGGAGCGACGCCGACAGGTTCGACCATGTGGCCGCCGAACACGGGACGAGGACCTCGGCCCGCGTCCTCCTCGTCGACGACGACGAGCTGGTGCTGGTGACGGCGAAGGCCATGCTCGAAGACCTTGGGCACGTGGTCTGCGCCGTGGGCTCGGCGGCGCAGGCGCTCGAGCTGCTGCGGCGGGGCGAGACCTTCGACCTCGTCATCTCGGACCATGCCATGCCCGAGATGACCGGCTTGCAGCTGGCGCGTGAAGTCCATGCCGCGTGGCCCCGCCAGCCGTTCGTGCTGGCCACGGGCTACGCCGAATTCGCCAGGGACGACACGAGGAACCTGCGCACCCTGATGAAGCCGTTCAACCTGGCCGGCCTGCGCGCCCTCGTCGCGGAGGTGCGCGGCGGCTGAGGCCGGCGCGTCGCGGCATGGCGCGCCGTTTGGTCCGCCACCCCCGCCGGACCAGTCTCAGCGCAGCCGATCGGTCCAGGCGGCCAGGGACTTCAGCAGCTCGCGGATGAAGTCCTTCGTCGGCTCGTCGGTGAGGACGCCGGCGGCGTCGAACTTGGTCTGGGCGGCGCCGATCATGACCTCCGGCTTGTTGACCGGGAAGGCGTTGAGGAAGACCAGCATCTGTCGCAGCTGATATTGCGCCCGGGCGGTGCCCAGCACCCCCATGCTGGCGCCCATGATCGCCACCGGCTTGTTGTCGAACGGCGGGCTCGGCGGGCGGGAGGCCCAGTCGATGGCGTTCTTGAGCACGCCGGGGATGGAATAATTGTATTCCGGCGTCACGAACAAAATCGCGTCGGCGGCCGAGAGCTGGTCGCGGAAGCGCTGCACCTGCGGCGGATAGCCGGCGAGGCGGACATCGTCGTTATAGTGCGGCAGGTCGCCGATCTCGGCGGTTTCGATGGTCATGCCCTCGGGGGCGAGGGCGATGGCCGCCTTCAGCGCGGCGGTGTTGTAGGAGGCGGCCCTGAGGCTGCCGGAAATTCCGACGACGCGCACCGGGCGTATTTCGCTGGTCATGGGTCTTGAGATCCGCGGATGTGAGGGAAGGCGAAGGTGTCAGGACGGCGTCAGCCCTGGCGCCGGAGGAAGCCGGTGATGGTCACGCGGTCCCAGATTCCGGCCTTGTGGAACGGGTCGGCGGCGTTGAACCGCTCCACGGCGGCGCGGTCAGGGGCCTCCACGAGGAAGAGGCTGCCGATCATGGTCGCGCCGTCGTCGGCCACCAGCGGGCCGGACATGACGATGGCGATGCCGAAGGTCGAGGTATCGGACAGGAAGGCCTTGTGCGCCTCGTAGTGGGCGAGGCGTGTGTCGAGCGCACCGTCGCGGTCGACGGCGTGGATGGCGAACAGCATGTGTCTTCCTCAGGCTGGTTCTGGATGCGGTGCGGGGTGCGGGTCCGCCGGACGCGCGACGAAGACCGGCGGCTCGGTCATGCCGGGCTGTGGCCAGTTGGCGAAGATCTCGGCGTAGCTGTGCGAGATGATTTCGATGACATTGCCCCAGGGGTCCTCGCAATAGACAAGCTGCCAGGGGCGGCCCGGAACGAACACGGTGGGGGCGATGCGCTGGCGCCCCCCGGCCGCGACGATGCGCTCCGCCATGAATGGCACGTCGGGATGGGTGAAGCACAGATGCCAGGGCCCTGGCCGCCAGTATGCCATTTCGCCATCGCGATCGGCCACCGGCGGCTCGATGAACTGGAACAGCTCGATGCCGGTGCCGTTGGCGGTGAGCAGATGCGCCTGGTAGGCCCGGGCGAAGCGCGGGCCGAAGATGGAGGGCGTCTCGCGGGTCGCCGCCGAGCTCGCCTCCAGCAGGCGCGGCCCCATGATGTGGGTGAGGCCGAGCACGCCGCCATACCAGTCGATGGCGGCGAAGATGTCGGGCACCGTGACACCCGCATGGTTGAAGGCGAGGGGTGCGAGCATCACGGCGGTCCCGTCCGGTCAGTTGGTCTTGGTGGGGGTCTTGGTGGCCATGGCGGCGGCCTCCTCCCAGGTGGGGCAGGTGCGGGCGTCCAGCGGCACGTCGTAGGGCTTGTAGTTGGAGGCGTTGACCACGGTGGGCTTCAGCACCACCTCGCCGACGATGGCCTCGTTGCGCAGCGCCCGGATGGCCACCATGGTGCCGATGCAGCCCTGCACGAAGCCGTTGTAGTCGCCCGAGGCGAGCAGCTTGCCGGACTTGATGGCGTCCACCGCCTCCTTGGTGCCGTTGATGCCGATGACCTGCGCCTTGCGGTTGGCGCCGTCCAGCGCCTCGATGGCGCCGATGGCCATGGCGTCGTTGGCCGCCAGCACGCCGTCGATCTGCGGGTGCGACTGCATCAGGTTCTCCATCACCTGCAGGCCCTGCAGGCGCTGGTAGTTGCCCGGCTGGCTGGCGAGCAGCTTCACGTCCTTGAATTCCTTGATGGCGTCGTTGAAGCCGCGCACCCGGTCGATGTTGGTGAGCGAGCCCTTGACGCCCTCGAGGATCACCACATTGCCCTTTCCGCCCATGGTCTTCAGCAGATAGCGGGCGGTCTCCAGGCCGAGGCTGTAGTCGTCGGCGCCGACGAAGGCGAGGAACTTGCCGCCGGCGCTGCGGTCGGTGACGTTGACGACGGGGATCTTCGCATCGTTGATCTGCTCGACGCCCGGCACCATCGCCTTGTAGTCCACCGGCACGAAGACGATGGCGCTCGGCTTCTTGACGATCACGTCCTCGATCTGGCTGAGCTGCTCGGGAATGGAGTCCGGCTTGGTGGGAATGTAGTGCACCACCTTGGCGCCGAGGGACTTGGCGGCCACGTCGGCGCCCACGCGCACGGTCTGGAAATAGGGGTTGGTCTGGTTCTTGGTGAAGACCGCGATGGTCTCGCCGTCGGCGAGGGCGGCGGTGGACAAGAGGGCGGCCGGCAGGGCCGTCGCGAGCATCTTCGTCAGCTTGAGCATGTGTTTTCTCCCGGGTTGTCGATTTTTATGCTTCAGATGCCTTTGTCTCAGCTTCGCCTGCGCCCGACCATGTCGAGCCACACGGCGAAGATGACGATCACGCCCGTCACCAGCGGTTGCCAGCTCGCATTGACCGCGAGCAGGTTCATGCCGTTCAGCACCAGAGTGAGGATCAGCGCGCCGACGAAGGTGCCGAACACGCTGCCCACCCCGCCGAACAGGGAGGCGCCGCCGATGAGCACCGCCGCGATGGCCGGCAGCGTCATGGCCTCGCCGATGTCGCCTTCCGCCGAGTTCAGCCGGGCGAGGAAGACGATGGAGGCCACCCCGGCCATGGCGCCCGAGAAGGCGTAGACGAGGATCAGGCGGCGATCGACCGGGATGCCGGTGAGCCGCGCCGCCACGGGGTTGGCGCCGATGGCGTAGATCTGCTGCCCCCACACCGTGCGCTGGGCGAAGAGGGTGCCGGCCACGAGGAAGCCGACCATCAGGTAGACCGGGATCGGGATGCCGAGGAAATAGCCCGAGCCGATCTGCCGGAAGCCGGGGGGGAAGCCGTGGATGGTCTCCCCCGCCATGTAGTAATAGGTGATGCCGTGCAGCACCCAGAGCATGCCGTAGGTGGCGATGAAGGAGGGGATCCTCAGCTTCGCCACCATGAGGCCGTTGCAGATGCCCACGGCGCAGCCCGCGGTGAGGCCGGTGAGCGTGCCGAGCACCGGCGAGCCGGTGGCCTTGATGACGGTGGCGGCGAGGCAGGCGGACAGCCCGATATTGGCGCCCACCGACAGGTCCAGCCCGCCGGTGAGGATCACCAGCGTCAGCCCCGAGGCGAGGAAGAACAGGAGGCTCGCCTGCCTGAGCACGTTGAGGATGTTGTTGGTGGTGAAGAAGGCATCGGTGGCGATGCTCAGCGCCACGCACAGAAGGCCCGCCGCCAGCAGCCGGTAGAGGAGCTGCTGCATGTCCTGCGAGAGGTGGAGGCGCGGCGCGCCCGTGGAGATGTCGCCGGCGACGCTCATGACTTGTGGCTCCTCATGCCGTCGAGGAAGAGGGCGAAGATGACGAGGGCGCCGATGCAGGCCACCTGCACCGAGGAGGGCACGGCCAAGAGGTTGAGGCCGTTGCGCAGCACGCCCACCGTCAGCACCCCCATGAGGGTGCCGAAGATCCAGCCGTTGCCCTTCTCGAAGGAGGTTCCGCCCAGCGCCACGGCGGCGATGGCGTCGAACTCCATGCCGATGGCGGCGGTGGGGTGGCCGGAATTCATGCGGGCGGTCATCAGCAGGGCAGCGACCCCGGCCATGGCCCCGCCCAGCATGTAGGCGGCGATGAGCAGGCGCTTCCACTTCACCCCGGCCAGCGTCAGCGCGTCCCGGTTGCCGCCCAGCGCGCAGATGTAGGTGCCGAAGCGGGTGTGGTAGAGCAGCACGTGGAACAGGGCATAGAAGCCGGCGCCGATGAGGATGGGGGTCGGTATGCCCGCCACCTCGCCCGAATAGACCTGCCGGATGAAGCGCGGGATACCCACCACGCTCTGCCCGTCGGAGACGATGAGCGCCAGCCCCTGCGCCGCCCCCATGGTCCCGAGCGTGGCGACGAAGGGCGGGATGGAGAGGACGGAGACCAGCCAGCCGTTCACCAGCCCGAAGGCGAGGCCGACGCCGAGCGCCCCGGCAAGGCCCAGCACCAGCGACTGGGTGGAGACCACGATCAGCGCCAGCACCAGCGAGGCGAGGGTGAGCACCGCCCCCATGGAGAGGTCGAGGCCCTCGGTCATGATGATCAGCGTCATCGGCAGGGCGAGGAGCAGCAGGATCACCGACTGCACCAGGATGTTGGAGAGGTTGCCGGCGGTGAGGAAGCCGGGGCTCAGGGCCGAGAACAGCACGGCGAGGCCGGCGAGCGCCACGGCGACGCCCGGCACCGCCGGGATGCGCAGCCGCGCCGGCGCGGAGGAAAGGGCCTGGTCACTCATCGTGCATCCCCATTCGAACGATGTTTTCCTCGGACAGGTCGGCGCGGCCGAGCTCGCCGACGATGCGCTTGGCGCGCATCACGTAGGCGCGGTCGCAGACATGGACGATCTCCGCCTGCTCGGAGGAGATCATGAGCACCGCCGCCCCATCCGCGACCAGCTGGTCGATGAGGGCGAAGATCTCGGACTTGGCGCCCACATCGATGCCGCGGGTGGGCTCGTCGAAGATGAACAGGCGGGTGCCGGCGGCGAGCCACTTGCCGATCACCACCTTCTGCTGGTTGCCGCCGGACAGGACGGCGACGCTCTGGTTCGGAGAGGGCGTGGCGATGCGCAGGCGCTTGATCAGCTCCTCCGCCGAGCGCCGTGCCTTGCCGGGCGAGAACATCATGTTGGGGAACAGCTTCGGCAGGCCGGCGACGGCGAGGTTGTCGCTCACCGTGCGGATGAGGGCGAGGCCCTCCGTCTTGCGGCTTTCCGGGATGAGGCCGACGCCGGCGAAGGCGGCCACGTCCGGGCCGCCGGTCTTCGGCTTGCCGAACAGCCGGATCTCGCCGGCGGTCACCTCGTCGGCGCCGAAGATGGCGCGGGCCACCTCGGTGCGGCCGGAGCCCACGAGGCCGCACAGCCCCACGATCTCCCCCGCGCGCAGCTTGAGGGTGATGTCGGCGATGCCGTTCTTGGCGCAAAGGCCCGTCACCTCCAGCACCACCTCGCCGGGTTCGGTGGCGAAGCGGCGCGGGTAGGTCATGTCCACGTTGCGGCCGACCATCATCCGCACCAGTTCGTCCGGCGTGGTCTCGCCGGGCAAGGCGCGGCCCACCAGCTTGCCGTCGCGCAGCACGGTGATGCGGTCGCCCAAAGCGAACACCTCGGCCATGCGGTGGGAGATGTAGACGATGGCGACGCCCTTCGCCTGAAGCTGGCGCATCACCTCGAACAGGCGCTCGGTCTCGCGGTCGGAGAGGGCAGCGGTGGGCTCGTCCATGACCAGGATGCGGGCGTCCTGGGACAGGGCCTTGGCGATCTCCACCATCTGCTGCTGGGCGACGCCCAGCGTGTGCACCTTGGTGCGCGGGTCCACGTCGAGGCCGATGCGATCGAGCACCGCCTTGGCCTCGCGGTAGAGGCGGCGGCGGTCCACGAGGCCGGGGATCTTCGAGGGGAATTCCCGGCCGAGGAAGATGTTCTGCGCCACGTCCAGATACGGGACGAGGGAGAATTCCTGGAAGATCACCGCGATGCCGAGGCGGCGCGCATCGGCCGGCGAGCGGATCTCCACCGGCGCGCCCGCGTGGAAGTATTCGCCGGCGTCCGCCTGGTAGGCGCCGCAAAGGACCTTCATGAGCGAGGACTTGCCGGCGCCGTTCTCGCCCAGCAGCATGTGCACCTCGCCCGGCCAGACGGCGAAGGACACGTCGTCCAGCGCCTTCACCCCGGGAAAGGTCTTCGAGATGCCCTTCAGCTCCAGCAGCGGCGTGCCCGGTATGGCCGGGGCCGCCAGTTCGAGGCGTGGCGTCTTCGCCATCACCGCCCTCATGGCTGTTCTCCGTGGTTGGGGCCGGCGGGCCGGAAGATCTTGCCGGGGTTCATGATGCCGAGCGGGTCGAGGGCGCCCTTCACGAGGCGCATGGCGTCCACCGCCTCGCCCAGCTCCAGTTCGAGGAAATCCATCTTCCCGAGGCCGATGCCGTGCTCGCCGGTGCAGGTGCCGTCGAGCGCGATGGCGCGGCGCACGAGGCGCTCGTTGAACGCCTTGGCGCGGGACAGTTCTTCCGGGCTGTCGGGATCGAGCAGCACGAGCAGGTGGAAGTTGCCGTCGCCCACATGGCCGACCACGGGCGCGATGATGCCGCTCTCCGCGATGTCCTTAGCGGTGGCGACCAGGCACTCGGCGAGGCGCGATATGGGCACGCACACGTCGGTGATCATGGCCCGGGCGCCAGGGCGCAAAGCGAGGCCGGCATAAAGCGTGTTGTCGCGGGCCTGCCAGAGGCGGCTGCGCTCCTCCGGTGTCGTCGCCCACTGGAAGCCGAGGCCGCCGAACTCGCCGGCCAGCGCCGCGGCCGTCCCGGCCTGCTCGGCCACATAGGCCTTGGAGCCGTGGAACTCGAAGAACAGGTGCGGCACCTCGGGCAGGCCGAGCTTCGCATGCAGGTTCATGCCGCGCATCATCACGTCGTCGAGCAGCTCGATGCGTGCCACCGGCACGCCGGACTGGATGACGGCGATGGCCGTGTCCACCGCCGCCTTCAGGTCGGGGAAGGCACAGACGGCGGAGGAGATGGCCTCCGGCTGGGGATGCAGCTTCAGGGTCACCTCGGTGATGACGCCGAGCGTGCCTTCCGCTCCCACGAACAGGCGGGTGAGATCGTATCCGGCGGCCGACTTGCGCGCCCTCTGCGCGGTGCGGATGAGGCGGCCGTCGGGCAGGACGACCTCCAAGGCAAGCACGTTGTCCTTCATGGTGCCGTAGCGCACCGCCATGGTGCCCGAGGCGCGGGTGGAGGCCATGCCGCCGATGGAGGCATCCGCCCCCGGATCGATGGGGAAGAACAGGCCGGAGTCGCGCAGCTGCGCGTTCAGCTGCTTGCGGGTGATGCCGGGCTGGACGCGCACGTCCATGTCCTCCGCATGCACCGCGACCACCTGGTTCATGCGTCCCATGTCCAGGCAGACCCCGCCCTGGAGCGCGGCGGTGTTGCCCTCCAAGGAGGTGCCGGCGCCGAAGGGCACGAGAGGCACGCGCAGGTCGCGGCACGCGCCGACGATGGCCTGCACTTCCTCCCGCGTCTCGGGGAAGACCACCACGTCCGGTGGGCGCGCGGCGTGGTAGGCCTCGCTGTGGCCGTGGCCGGCGCGGATGCCGGCGGCCACGGTGGCACGCGGCCCGACGATCTCGACGAGCCGCGCCAGGATCGGCGGGACCTGTTCGCCGGCGATCGGCAGGCCGCCTGTGGGTTGGTGGGCAGACATCTGTTCCTCCCTCCGCGCCGGGCCCGTTTTTCGGGTTCTCCGTCTCGCGAAAATCTGTGTGCTCAGGCCGCCTGCGATGCTGCTTCCGACACCGGGTTGAGGCGGAAATCGTAGGTGAGCGCGCAATAGGGGCGATCCATCGCCCGCCCGTCCGGCGCCGTCCCGGCCGGGAAGCCCTGGAACTCGCGGATGAGCGAATCCTTCACGCCGAACACCGCGTCCGAGTCGAGGTAGCGGTCGCCGGCAACGAAGACGTGGGTGACGAGCTTTTCGTGTCCCGGCGCCGCGATCATGAAATGCACGTGGGCCGGCCGCCACGGATGGCGCCCCTGCGCCTCCAGCATCTTGCCCACCGGCCCGTCATGCGGGATCGGATAGGCCGCCGGCCGGATGGACCAGAAATGGAACCGGCCCTGGTCGTCGCTGCGCAGGCGGGCGCGGGCCACGAGGCCGGCCTCCTCGCCGGTGTGCTGCACGTCGTAATAGCCGTCCTCGTCGGAGTGCCACACGTCGACGATGGCATTGGCCAGCGGCGTGCCGTCGGCGGTGGCGACGGTGCCCGAGACGTACATGGGCTCGCCGGCGAGATCGCCGGAGATGTCGGTGCCGCAGGCGACTTCCGGCGGCCCTTCCACATAGAAGGGGCCGAGCACGGTGCTCTCGGTGACGGCGGTCTGGTGGTCGTGATTGATGGCGTCCACCAGCATGGACACGCCGAGCGTATCCGAGAGCAGGATGAATTCCTGCCGCGTGTCCGAGCACATGTGGCCGGTGTCGGTGAGGAAGGCGATGCCCTTTTCCCATTCGGCCTGGGTGGGGCGCACCTCGCGGATGAAGTCGTGCAGGTGGCGCACCAGCGCCTCGCTGATCTGGCGCACGCGCGGGTCGCTCGCGCCGGCGACGCGTTCCAGCACGGCCTGCGTGATGGAGTTCTGGTCGAAATTCCTCATGCGAGCCTCCCGTCGTTGGTGTCGAGGTCCGGCTCGCCGAGGCCGGCGAGCCATTCGGCGAGGCGGACCGTGGCGATGAAGTCCGTCTCGCCTTCGCCGCGCCCGATGAGCGCGCCGTAGATCTCCCGCGTGAGCGTGGCGAGGGGCAGGGCCATTTCGGCGGCGTGGCCGGCCCCGACGATGAGGTCGAGGTCCTTGGCCATCTGCCGGCAGGAGAAAGTGGAGTTGAAGTCGCGCGTCTCCAGGCTCTTGGCCTTGTAGTGGACCATGGGCGAGCCCACCGCGCTGTTGGTCAGGACGTCGAGGATGTCCTGCCAGCCCAGGTTGCCCTTGCGGGCCAGCACGATGCTCTCGCCCATCATGGCGGCGCTGACCGCGATCATCAGGTTGACCGAAAGCTTGGCGTAGCGGGCTTCCTCGGCCTCGCCGAGATACTTCTGGGCGCGGGTGAAATCCTGCGCCACCGGCAGCAGCGTCTCGAAGGCGGCGCGCGGGCCGGAGACGAAGCAGGTGAGGTTGCCGGTGTGGGCGATGGCCGCGTTGCCGGAGACCGGGGCCCGCAGGTAGGCGACCCCGTGGCCGTCCGCCGCCCGGGCCACCTCGGCGGAGATGCCGGGGCTCACGGTGGAGGTCTCCACCAGGATCGCGCCCTTGCGCATGGCGGCGAACAGGTCGCCATCGAGGGCGACGGCCTTGAGCGCCCTGTCGTCCGGCAGGGAGGTGAAGACCATGTCGCGCCCGGCGGCTTCCGCCAGGGTCGCCGCCGGCTTCACGCCGCCGCTCGCGGCTTGCGCGATGCGCTCCTGGTCGCGGTCGTAACCGGCGATGTCGCGGCCGGCGGCGGCGATGCGGCTGGAGATGGGCAGCCCCATCTTGCCGAGCCCGATCCAGCCGATGGTGGGTGTTTCAGCCATCCGTCTCTCCCTAGGCCGCCGACCGGTTGAGGCCGAGCTCGTCCACGATGCGCGCCCCGGAGGCCGCGAGCCGCGCCAGCTTCGTCTCGATCCCCGGCGCGTCGAGCGTCTTGTTCTGCTTGCGGAACCGACCGGCGATCATCACCGCCTCCACGTCGCCGCGGCCGGCCTGCATGACCACGGTGGCCACCGGATCATGCACCGGCTGGAGGTGGAGCGCGCGGGCGTCGATGAGGGTGAGGTCGGCCTGCTTGCCGGGGGCGAGCGAGCCGATGCGGTGGTCGAGCCCCAGCATCCGCGCCCCCTCGATGGTGATCCACGCCAGCGCCTGCCGCACCCGCACGGTGGAGGTGGCCGGAATCGCGCCGGTCTCCCGCCGGCTCTCGGCATTGTCGAGGGCGCGCTGCATGCCGAGGGCGATGCGGGCGACGCCCATCATGTCGCCGGCCAGCACGGATTCGAGGTCCACGCCCACGCAGGGCGCCGCGCCGCGCTTCAGCAGCCGGCCGGTGACCGGGAAGCCGTGGCCCTGCGTCATCTCGTTCTCCGGCGTCACGCAGAAGGAGGCGCCGAGGTCCACGAGGCGGGAGAACAGCTCGTCGGAAAGATCATTGCCGTGCACCACGTTGATGCCGGGGCCGACGAGGCCGTCCTCGATCAGCCGTTCCCAGCCACCCGGCGTCTTCGGCGCGCCGCCACCCTGGTGCATGGAGGCGACGAGGCCGAACTCGCGGGCGAGCCGGAAGTCGGCGCGTGCCACCTCCAGGGTGGAATAATGCGGGCCGAGGATGGCGAGGCCCAGGGTCATCAGCCCGTCAGTGCTGGAAAAACGGCCGCGCCGCAGCCGATCCACCTCGGCGCGCGGGTGCGGCACCTCGGAGAAGTGCGGCTGGCCCGGCTGGGGATCGGGCTTGGGCGAGCCATGGAAGAAGGCGGCGCGGATGCCGCTCTCGGCGAGCGCCTCCACCGCCGCGTCGGTGTGGGCGGGGGTGGGATTGTTGTGGCACCAGTCCACCAGGGTGGTGGTGCCCGCATCGATCTGGCCGAGGGCGCCGACCAGGGTGGCGATGGCGATGTCGTCGGGGGTGAAGCGGGTGGCGAGGCCCGCATGCACCCAGCGGAAATATTCCAGCAGCGTCCAGTCCGCCGCCAGGCTCCGCAGGCCGGTCTGCCAGGTGTGCATGTGGGCGTTGATGAAGCCGGGCACGCAGATGCGCCCCTTGGCGTCCACCACCTCCGCATCCTCCGCCGCGAGGACGGGGGCGATGGCGATGATGCGATCTCCCTCCACCAGGATGTCGCCGCTGCGCAGGTCGCCCACCGCCTCGTCCATGGAGAGGATGGTCGCCCCGGAGATGAGAATGCGCCGGGCCATGGCTCAGGCCGCCTCTTCGGCGCGGCCGGCGGCGCTCGGCCGCTCGCCGGCATAGGCGCGGGCGATGAGGTCGCGGATGCCGTCGCGGGTCACCGGGCGGGGGTTCCAGTAGGGGTTCTCCACCGCGAGGTCCGCCGCCGCCTCGATGCCGGAGGCCGGCATGCCGATCTCCGACAGGGCGCGCGGCACCCGCAGCGCCCGCACCAGGTCGAACAGGCCCTGCGCCGCGTCCGGCGCGCCCAGGGCGCGGGTGATCGCCGCCATGGCCTCCGGTGCCGCCGGCGCGTTGTAGGCCACCGCGTGCGGCAGCACGATGGTGTGGGTCTCGGCGTGGGGCAGGTTGAAGGTGCCGCCGAGGGTGTGGCAGAGCTTGTGGTGCAGCGCCATGCCCACCGCCCCGAGGCAGCAGCCGCAGAGCCATGCGCCATAGAGCGCCTTGGTGCGGGCCTCCATGTTGGCCGGCTCGTGGATGAGGATGGGCAGCGCCGAGGAGAGGGTGCGGATGCCGTCCTCGGCCATCAGCGAGATCACCGGGTTGCGGTCCCGCGCATAGAGCGCCTCCACCGCGTGGGCGATGGCGTTGACCCCCGATGTGGCGGAAAGGGCCGGGGGCAGGCCCACCGTGAGGTCCACGTCGTAGATCACCGCCTCGGGCAGCACGTCGAGGGAGCGGATGGTGGTCTTGCGCCCCTCCCGCGTCTCGCCGAGGATCGGCGTCATCTCCGAGCCGGCATAGGTGGTGGGGATGACGAGCTGCGGCAGTCCGGTGCGCAGGGCCAGCGCCTTGCCGAGGCCGGTGGTGGAGCCGCCGCCGAGGGCGACGATGCAGTCGGCGCCGCTGTCCTTCAGGGCCGAAAGAGCCGCTTCCGTCACCTCCACCGGCGTGTGCATGGTGGCGCCGGGGAACAGCCCGGCGAAGGCCGGGCCGAGAAGGGCGCGCAGGCGCTCGCCCTCGGCCGCCTGCTGCGGCGTGGTGAGGACGAGGGCGCGCCCGGCGCCGAGCCGCGCCACCTCGGCGCCGGCCTCGGCGATGGTGCCGCGGCCGAAGCGGACGCGGATGGGCAGGGCCTCGTAGGTGAAGGTCTCGATCATGGCGCGGTGTCCCTTGAGGGGGCCGAACAGGGGGGGCGCGGGCTATTCGCCGGCGAGGGCGTCGCTGTGCAGGCGCGGCGCGGCGATCTCGGAGGTTGCGGTTTCGCCCGCGCTCTCGTCCGGCGCGTAGTCCACCTGGAACCGGGCGATGCGCAGGTCCGCGAGCTCGCGCCGCACCCGCAGGTGCTCGGGGTGGCTCGCATAGGCCTCGAGGTCGGCGGGGGTGGCGAATTCGGTGACGAGGACCACGTCGCAGGCATAGTCCACGGCGCTGACGTCGAGGCCGATCTCGATGTGGGTCATGCCCTCGATGCGGCCGCGCAGGCCCTCGAACGCCGCCTTCACCTTCAGCCTGGCCGTGGTGCGTTCCTGCGGCGTGTCACCGCTCACGCGCCACATCACGATGTGTCGGATCGGACCGATCATTTGGCGTTTCCTCGACCGTATTGGTCTTTCGTTGGATATGAGTTTTGACTTGCGCAGCGCGGAAATAAACCCGAATTTTCGGAACGGTCTTTTGCGGAGAGCGGAAAGATGGATCGCCTCACCCAGATCGAGGTGTTCGTGAAGACGGCGGAGCTGCACAGCCTGTCGCGGGCGGCGGAAGTGCTCGGCATGTCCAACGCGGCGGCGAGCCGCCACCTCAGCGCGCTGGAGGAGCGCCTCTCGGCCCGGCTAATCGAGCGCAACACCCGCCGGCTGTGGCTGACCGAGGCGGGGCAGGAGTTCTTCCAGCGCAGCGGCATCCTGCTCAGCGAGCTGGCCGAGGCCGAGGAGGCGGTCAACGAGCACACGCTCTCGCCCCAGGGCCTGCTGCGGGTAACGAGCTCCCTGTCGTTCGCGACGATCTATCTGGCGCCCATGCTGCCGGAGTTCCGCCGGCTCTACCCCAAGCTCAACGTCCATATCGCCGTGGCGAACCGCTACCTGGACTTCATCGAGGCCGGCATCGACGTCGCCGTCCGCACCCGCCTGCACGAGCCCGACACCAACATCATCGTGCGTCGGCTCGGGCGCATGCGGCGGGTGCTGGCGGCCGCGCCCGGCTATCTGGAGGGGCGCGGCCGGCCCAAGGAGCCCGCCGACCTCACCCACCACGACATGCTGGTCTACAACCTCGCCGCCGATCCCTTCTCCCTGCGCCTGACGAAGGGCGACGTGGAGCGGACCGTGCGCATCACCGGCGCGCTCGATTGCAATGACGGGCAGGTGATCCGCCAGGCGGCGCTGGCGGGCCTCGGCATCCTCATCCAGCCGCTCTACATCGTCCAGGACGACATCAAGGCCGGGCGCCTCGTGCCCGTGCTGCTCGACTGGCAACTGCCGACCCTCACCATGAACATCGCCTACCAAAACCGCGAGCGCCTGCCGGCCAAGATCCGGGTCTTCGCCGATTTCCTGGTGAATTACGTGCGCAAGGCCTCCAACAGCGAGATCTGGTCCGTCTGATCCCCACCCCTCCGGGGCGGCGGCCTCGCCGCAAATCGGCGCCGCCACCGATCGCGGAGCGCCGCATGAAAAGGATCGCGGCCCGGGTTCAGACCAGGCCGGCCAGCCCCGCCGCGATGGCGAACAGCCCGGCCGCGGCCAGCCAGACCACGAACAGTCCCGGCGCGCCGCGGATCAGCACCGCCTGCTCCGGCCTGGCGGGATCATAGAACACCGCGACCGGCTGGCCCGGCTCGAAGCGGGCGGCGCCGCGCTCGGCGAGCAGGCGGAAACTGGCATAGCTCTGCGCGCCGAAGCTGGTCCGGTCGCTTTCATACGCCACCCCGGCCACGCGGTAGGTGTAGATGGTGCGCGGCCGGAACACCCGTCCCGCGCCGAAATATCGGAACGGGTTGAAGGTGAAGCGGATCCTGACGCCCTCGACGGCGGAGGACATGATTTCGCCGGTTGTTGCCGGCCATGCGCGGGTCGCCGCGCCGCGGCGATGGAGAGCGAAGCCGATCCAGGCGGCGCACAGGCCGAGCGCGGCGGCGAAGAGGGCTTCGGGGGCGTGGTCCCCCTTCGGCGCAAGCCGGCCCGGGCCCGAGACCACACCGCCGCTGACGAGGGCGAACAGCACGCCGCAAACGCCGACGAGGACGCCGGCGAGGATGGCGACCTCGAACGCGCGCCCCGGCATGTCGCGTTCGAGCACGCAGGCATCCGGCCGGTCGCGGTCATGGAACACGGTGACGCTGGCCCCGACCGGATAGCGGCGCAGCTTCTCGGCGACCTGATGGTTCCCGAGGTCGTCGGCGAGACTGATCCGGCTGCCGCTGAACGTGCGGCCGTTGGCGCGGAATTCGTAGCGCACGGCGGCAAAGTTCCGGATCTCGCTGTCCTCGATGACCGGCCGGCCGCTTCCCGATGCGCGCTTGACCCGCCGTGCCTGCGACGCCGACGCCTTTATGGTGCCGGGGGTCGCGATCCAAAGGCGTGCGCGCCGGGTTTCGCGATATTTGGCGATGACCGCCGCGAGGAACAGTCCGTCGAAGGCCAACAGGATGGCGAGCAGAAACCACTTCAACGGCATGATCTTTGGTCCCCGTGCCGGCGCCGCGGGCGATCACGGACGGTTCCGGACCAGGGACGGGCATGGCGCACCGGCGCCGCCAGATCTACGCCCATTCCCGTGGGCTGTGCAGGCGCGCCCGAAGGGAATCGACCGGGCCGCCATCTGCCGTCCGCAGGCCCGGTCACCAGCTCGGGCGGCGCCTTGCCGCGATGGCCGTCCCTTTCGTGCGCTCCGCCCGCGGGCTATCATTCCATCCATTGTTCGAAGCAGCATCCACGGCGGGTGTCGCGGGCGGGGAAGGCGGGGATGGGGGAAGTCTTCAGCGGGCGCGGCCTGGCACGATGGCTGGCGTTTTTCGCCGGCTGGGTCGTGCTCGGCCCGGTTCATGCGGCGGACCTCGCAGCCGGCGTGATCGTGTCCGGGCTTGCGGCGGCGGCGAGCCTGCGCCTCCTGCCGCAGGGACCGGGGCGCCTGCGCCTGTCGAACCTTCTCTCCTTTGCCGCCGGTTTCATGACGGGGTCGTTCCGCGCGGGCTGGGACGTGGCGCGGCGCGTCGCGGTGGTTCCGCCGCGGGTCCGCCCCGGGATCGTGACCGTGCCATGCGCCGTGCCCGAGGGCCTGGCGCGGGACACCTTCCGGGCCATCACGAGCCTCCAGCCCGGCATGCTCCCCCTGTCCGGCCATGGCCCGGAGCTGAGGGTCCACTGCCTTGACGTCACCTCCCCGGTCGCCGCCTCGCTCTCGGCGGATGCGGCGGCATTTCTCGCGCTCGCCGATGCGCCGGGCCATGGCACGCCGCATGGCTGACCTTCTCTTCGCGGCGGGAACGGTGCTGCTGCTCGTGACCGCCGCCGGTCTCGCGGCGCTGTGGCGGGCCGGGGGCCGGGACGCGGATCGCATGCTCGCCATCCAGCTGCTGGGTTCCGCCGGCATCGCGGTGCTGCTGCTGCTTGCCCCGGCCATGGGGGACGCGGCGATCCTCGATGCCGCGGTGCTGCTCGCTTTGCTCGCGGCGCTCGCCGCCTGCGCCTACCGGGCATCCATCGGCGCATCCGCCGGGGCGGCGCGCCCGGCCCGCGGCGCGCCACCGGAGCTGCGGCGGCCATGAGCGCTCTCGTCAACGCCTTCACCCTGCTCTGCGTCGCCGCCGGCATCGCCTTCTACGCCGCCGGAACGCTCGGCCTGGTGCGGCTGTCCGACACGTTGTCGCGCATCCACGCGCTCACCAAGGCGGACAATCTCGGCCTCGCCCTCATCGTGCTCGGCCTGCTGCCGCAGGCGGCCAGCCTGCTCGACGGCGCGAAGATGGTGGCGGTCTGGCTGCTGGCCCAGCTCGCGTCCGGCGCGGTGGCGCAAGTGATGGCTGAGGCTGTGATGGCTGAGGCTGTGATGGCCGAGGCGGTGGAGGTGGGGGTGGCGTCCGCGCCCGGGGACGGACCGACGTGAGCCTGCTGTTCGACGCCGCCCTCTGCCTGCTCCTCGTCGCCGGCGCGCTCGGCGTGGTCACCGCCCGCGGGGCGCGGCGGGCGGTGCTCGCCTTCATCGGCTACGGCCTGCTGCTGGGCCTTGCCTGGGTGCGCCTCGACGGGCTGGACGTGGCCCTGACCGAGATCGCCATCGGCAGCGGGATTTCGGGCGTGGTGCTCCTGCGCGCCGTCCGAGCCGTGCCCGAGGCGCCCCGCCCGGGCACCAGGCCGCTCGCCGCACTCCTCTCGGTCGGGGTGGCGGCGGCCCTCTCGGTCATGGTGCTGGCCCTGCCGGAGCCGGCGCCGACGCGCGCCCACGATGTGGCGGCGGCGCTGCCCGCCACCGATCTCGGCAATCCGGTCACCGGAGTGCTCCTGGTGTTTCGCGCCCTCGATACCCTGCTGGAGAAGGTGGTGCTGCTGCTGGCGCTGGTCGGCGTCTGGGCCCTGTCGCGCGATCCCTCCTGGAGCGGACGCCCGGCGCCCCTGTCGTCCGAACCCGCCTCCGCGCCCTCCGCCTTCCTCGCCCGCGTGCTGGCACCCGTCGGGCTGCTCGTGGGCCTCTATCTGCTGTGGGTGGGGGCCGACGCGCCCGGCGGCGCCTTCCAGAGCGGCGCGGTGCTCGCGGCCATGGGGCTTCTGCTGCTCATGGGCGGCCAGATCCGGCCACCGCGGACCTCCAGCCCGCGCCTGCGCCTGCTGCTGCTCGCCGGGCCGTTGGGCTTCCTCGCGGTGGGCTTTTCCGGCTGGGCGACGGCGGGCGTCTTCCTGGGCTATCCGCCGGGCTGGGAGAAACCGGTGATCATCGCCGTCGAGGTGGCGATCACCATCTCCATCGCCGTCACGCTCTGCCTCATCGTGCTCGGGCCGCCCTCGGCGGAGGAGGGGACATGACCGGGGTCACCCTCTTTGGTCTCGCCGGGGCGATCCTTGCCGGGTGCGGCGTCTACGGGCTGCTCTCGGCGGGCGGCGGGCTCGGCCGCATTCTCGGCTTCAACGTGCTGGGCGGCGGGGTCTTCCTGATCTTCGGCGCCGTGGCGCGGCGCGGCGCGGCGGCGGGGTTTCACGCCGATCCGGTGCCGCAGGCCCTGGTGATCACCGGCATCGTCGTCGCCTTCTGCGCCACGGCCCTCGCCCTGGCCCTGCTGGTGCGGCTGCGCGAGGTCGAGGCGGGCCCGGCGCCCGACGACGGCAAGCGGGAAACCGAAAGGTGAGCGCGCTGCTGGTCCTCGCCGTGACCGTGCCCCTGCTCGGGCTCGCTCCCCTCTTCCTCCTCCGCCCCGGTGCCGGCGCGCGCATCGCCGTCGCGGTTCTCGGCGTCGGCTGCGCCATCACCGGCGCCATCGCCGTCCAGGTGGCGCGGACCGGGCAGGCGCTGCACTATTTCGTCGGCGGCTTTCCCCCGCCTCTGGGGGTGGCGCTGCGGGCCGACGGGTTCTCGGCCGCCATGCTGTGCATGTCCGCCATGGTCCTCCTGCTCACCGGCCTGTTCGCCATCGCGGGAGGAGGAGGGAAGGCGCCGCGCATGCCGGCCGCCTTCTTCACGCTGCTCCTGGCGCTTTCGAGCGCGCTCAACCTCGCCTTCCTGGCGCAGGACCTGTTCACCCTCTACGTGGCGCTGGAGCTCCTCACCTTCGCCGCGGTGCCCCTCGTCTGCCTGGAGGGCAAGGCGGGGCAACTCTCCGCGGCGCTCACCTACCTGCTCTTCGCCCTGTTCGGCTCGGTGCTCTATCTGCTCGGCGTCGTGCTGGTGTACGGCCTGTTCGGCACCCTCGACCTCGCGCTGCTGGCGCGACGGCTCGCCCAGGCGCCGCCGTCGGGAACCTTCATCGCGGCGCTGGCGCTGATGAGCGCGGGCCTGATGGCCAAGGCGGCCTTGTTTCCCCTGCACCTGTGGCTGCCGCCGGCGCACTCGGGGGCGCCCCCGGCCGCCAGCGCGGTGCTCTCGGCGGTGGTCATCAAGGCGCCGCTCTTCCTCCTGGTGCGCCTGTGGTCGGACCTCGCGCCCCTGCCGCTGGCCCAGGCGGGCGCGCCGGTGCTCGCCGCCTTCGGGGCGCTGGCCATCCTGTTCTGCGGGGTGGTGGCGCTGGCGCAGGACCGGCTGAAGCTCCTCATCGCCTATTCCACGGCGGCGCAGATCGGCTACCTCTGCCTCATGTTCCCCCTCGCCGCCGCGGCCGACGGGCAATGGAGCGCGCTGGCCTGGACCGGCGGCACGCTGCACCTCGTCTCGCACGCCTTCTCCAAGGCCGCCATGTTCCTGGCCGCGGGCCTCATCGCCGAGGCCATGGGCCATGACCGCCTGTCCGGCCTCGCCGGCGCCGGGCGGGTGGCGCCAGTGAGCGTCGCGGCGTTCGGCATCGGCGGCCTCTCGCTGATGGGGCTGCCGCCGTCCGGCGGCTTCATCGCCAAGGTGATGCTGCTCACGTCCGCCATCCACCAGGACGCGTGGTGGATCGCCCTGGTGATTCTGGCCGGCGGCCTCCTGGCCGGCGCCTACGTGCTGCGGGTGGTGGTGATCGCCCTCCAGCGGCCGGAGCCGGCGGAGGCCGGACGCGTGCCGCCGGCGCGGGAATGCGGCGCGCGGGCCGGCATCGCCCTGGCGCTGGCGTTCGCGGCGGTGCTGCTGGGCTTCCTCCCGCTCGCGCCGTTCGCGTTCCTGTCCATCGGCCGTCCCCTGTCCTGGACGGGGCTGCTGCCATGACCGGCGCGCCGCTTCTGCTTCCCCTCCGGCTCGTGTCCGATGTGGCGGGCTTTCCTGAGGCGCTGCTGGTGACGGCCATCGCCCTGCCGGTCGTCCTCGCGCTGGCGATGCTGGTGCCGGCCTTGCGCCGGGCGGCACCCCGCCTCCTGTTCCTGGCGCCGCTGCCGGCGCTGGTCGCCGCCCTCGTGGTCCCGCGCGGCGTGACGCTCCTCGTCGCGCCCTATCCCTTCCGCTTCACCCTCGCGCTCGACGCGCCGGGGGCGCTGCTGCTCGGCGGGGCGGCCCTCCTGTGGATGACGGCGGGCGCCTTCGCCACCGCCTACCTGCGGAAGGACCCGGCGCGCCTCGCCTTCGCTGTCTGGTGGCTGTGCACCATGGCGGGCTCGTTCGCGGTATTCTTGGTGGCGGACGTGGCGAGCTTCTATCTGGCTTATGCCCTCGTCAGCTTTTCCGCCTTCGGCCTCGCCGTGCACGACGACACGCCGCAGGCGCGGCGGGCGGGCACGCTCTACCTCGCCTTGACCGTGGTCGGCGAGGGCTGCCTGATCGCCGCCTTCGTGATGCTGGCCTCCGGCGCGCCTGAGGCCAACCCGCTGATCCGCGATGCGGTGGCGGCGCTGCCTTCCTCGCCATGGAAGACACCGATCATCGCTTTGCTGCTCCTGGGCTTCACCATGAAGATGGGCGTGTTCCCGCTCCATGTGTGGATGCCGCTTGCCCATTCGGTGGCGCCGGTGCCGGGGTCGGCGGCGCTCTCGGGGGTGGTGGTGAAGGCGGGCGTCATCGGCCTGCTGCGCTTCCTGCCGGAAGGCGTGCCGCTGCCCGGCTGGGGCATGGCGCTGTGCGGCGCGGGTCTGTTCACCGCCTATTACGGTGTCGCCGTGGGCGTCACCCAGCGCCATCCCAAGCGTGCGCTCGCCTATTCCACGGTGAGCCAGATGGGGGTGGTCGCCGCCGTGCTCGGGGCGGGGATCGCCTCGGGGACGGCCGGCGCCTTCACCCTCGCCGCCTTCTATGCGGTGAACCACATGCTGCTGAAGGGCGCCATGTTCCTCGCCGTCGGCGTCGCCATGGCCTCGACACCGGGACGGGCGCGGAGCGTGGCGGTGGTGGCCGGGCTCCTCGGCCTCAGCCTCGCCGGGCTGCCGCTGACCGGCGGCGCGCTGGCGAAATACGCCATCAAGATCGTGGTGCCCGACGGCATCACGGGGGGGCTGCTCACCCTCTCGGCGGCGGGCAGCACGCTGCTCATGGCGCGCTACGCCCTGCTCGTGGCCCGCTGCGGCACGCCGGGAGCGCGGCCGCGCGGCCTCCTGTTCCCCGCCATCGCGCTTGCCGTGCTGGCGCTCGCGGCGCCATTCGTCCTGTTCATGCCGGTCACCGGCCTGCCGGTCTCGGTGGCCTTCGCGCCCGCCGCCGTGGCGCAGGGGCTTTGGCCGGTGGCGCTCGGCCTGGGAGCGGCGGCGCTCCTGGCCCGGCTGGCCCCGTCCCTTCCGGAGGTGCCGGCCGGCGATATCCTGTTCGCCTTCGCGCGGCTGGGAGGAGCGGGCAGGGCGGTCCTGGCGCGGGCGGTCACGGCCGATGAGTGGCTGCGCCGCTGGCCGGTCGCCACGGTCGCCCTGCTTGGGGTTGCCCTGGTGCTCGCGGCTGCGTTGCAGTCCTCCGCCGCCTTCAGGTGACGCCTCCCCGCCGCGCGCGGCCATGAGCCGGCGCCGGGGGGCAAGCCAATGCGCGAAGCCATGCGCGTCCGATCCATGCTATCCAGCGCGAGGTGCCGGACCCGACACGTCCGGACCAGGGCGCAGGGGTGATCGCAATGGCCATGCCGGCGGCGGTCGGTTCGTTGCAGGTCCGCGTCGGCGCGGCGGTGCTCCTCGCGGCCCTGGCCGTCTGGGCGTGGGATGGCTTCGGCTTGCGCGGCGCCCTGCGCGAGACCGCCATCGATGCTGTGCTCGCCCTTGCCCCGCCCAAGCCCGCGCCGCTGCTCACGGTGGTGGACATCGACAGCGACACCCTCGCCCGATACGGCGACTGGCCATGGAACCGCGCCCAGATGGCCCGGCTGGTGGCGCAGGTGGCCGGCGGCGAGCCCGCCGCCGTCGCCATCGACATTCTCTTTGCCGGGCCCGACCGTCATTCGCCCGCCGCGGCAGCGCGCCGGATCGCCGCCGAGACCGGCCGCGCCGACATCGCCGACCTCGTGCCATCCCTGCCGGATGGCGACGCATTGCTCGCCGTGGCCCTCGCCCGTCGCCCCGTCGCCCTGGGCGCGGTGCTGGAGACGGTGCCCACGCCGGATTTCGAGCCCCTGACCCCGGTGCTGGCCAGCACCGCGCCGGCCCCGACCGAACTCTGGCGCACCGCCGGCGCGTCGGGACCGCCGCCGATGCTGCGGAATGCGGCGCAGGGCCTCGGCATCATCGCCATCGCGCCCGACGGCGACGGCGTGGTGCGGCGGGTGCCGTTGCTGGCGCTGGCGGGCGATGCGCCCGTGCCCGGCCTTGCGGTGGAGGCGGTGCGGCTGGCGGAGGGCGCCGGCGCCCTCATCCTCGACGGGGCGCAGAACGTCCTGCGCATCGGCGGGCGCGTGGTTCCGCTCGGCACCGATGGGCAGCTTCGCCTCGGCCCCGCCTTGCCCGCGGCGTGGGCGGCGCGGACGGTGCCGGCGCATCGGCTTCTCTCCGGGTCCGCCGATGCCGCGTCCCTGTCCGGGCACGTGGTGCTCATCGGCAGCAGCGCGGTGGAGGTGGGGGCGCTGCGGCGCACCGCGGGCAACCCGGCGGCTCCGTCGCTGCAGATCCAGGCCGACGCGGCCGCGGCGCTTCTGGCAGGTGATGTTGCGCACCGCCCCGGCTGGCTCGCGCAGGGGGAGACGGCGGGCGCGCTCCTCCTCGGCCTCGCGGCCCTCGCCGCCGTCGCCGCGCTGCGGCCGCTGGGCGGCCTTTGCGCCGGGCTCGGCGCCGGGCTGCTCTGGATGGCGGCCGCCGCGGCGCTCGTGCTCGCCCGCGGGCTCCTGGTGGATCCGCTGGGGCCGCCCGTCGTTGGCGCCGTCACCCTCGCCGTGGCGCTGGCGATGGGCTTCATCGAGACCGAGTGGCGCGAGCGCCGGCTCCGCAGCCGCTTCGAGCAGCATCTGGCGCCGGCCGTGGTCGCACGCATCGCCGCCGATCCGTCGGCCCTCAAGCTCCGCGGCGAGCTGCGGGTGATCACCGCCTTGTTCACCGATGTGGAGGGCTTCACCTCCATGACCGAGCGGGCGCAGCCGGAGGCGCTGGTGGCGGTGCTGGATCGCTATTTCGACCGGCTCAGCGAGGTGGTCGTCGCCCATGGCGGCATGGCCGACAAGTTCGTCGGCGATGCCATGCTCGCCTTCTTCAACATGCCGCTCGATCTGCCCGACCACGCCGGCCGCGCGCTCGCCTGCGCCCTGGCCCTGCGCGCCGAGACGGAGAAGCTGCGCCGGGAGCCGGCCTTCGCCGCCCTCGGCTTCGGGCGCACCCGCATCGGCATGGAGACCGGTCCCGCCGTGGTGGGCGACGTGGGCGGTCGCCGCAAGCTCGACTATACCGCCCACGGCATGGCGGTGAGCATGGCGGCGCGGCTCGAGGCCGCCAACAAGGACCTCGGCACCTCCATCTGCATCGGCCCCGGCGCCGCGGCGCTGCTGCCGCCGGGCGCGGCGCGCAGCATCGGCCCCATCGCCGTGCGCGGGCGCGCCGCGCAGCTGGAGGTGTTCATCCCCGCGGGGGATCGCGAGCCGCCGGGGCCGGGCTGAGCCGCTCGGCTATTCCACCAGGGCCAGAGCTGTGCGGATGCGTGCCTCGCCCCAGCGCCGCGGGGGCGTCGGCGGCGCCCCGGCGGCCTCGAAGTCCGTGCCCTCGCCGGGGCCGAGATCGACGATGGCGTCGCCGGCGGAAACCCGCACCGCGCCGCGGGCGACGAAAACGGAGAAGCGGCTGTCGCTGGGGCCGGCAAAGAAGCGGGTGCCGCGCACGGCGAGGCGGCCGAAGGGCGTCGTCACCTCGCCGCCCGGTCCGCCTTGCGGCCCGTCGAAGAGCATGGCGCCGTCCCCGAGCGCGAACACGCCGCCCTGGCTCACCAGGAAGCGATCGATGCGCAGGCGCGTCCGGCTGCCGAGGAGGATGCGCGCGGCGCCGAAGCGCATGGCCAGCCTGGCTTCCGCCGCCGTGGACACCGCATCGCCGACGAGGACGGCATCGCCCACTGCAAGGTCGAGGCTCCGGCCGCCGCGCTCGGCCCGGCTCTCGCCCGAGACGGCGATCACCGCGCCGGCGTCCCCGGCGGCGCCGGCGTGGCGCGGCAGCAACGATGGCATGACGGCGGCGGTGGCAAGCGAAAGCATGGAACGGCGCGAGACGGTCATGGCGGCAGGCTCCGACCCGAAGGGCATCCGCGGCGAGGATAGCCCGGCGCGCCGCATTCGGCCATCTCGCGCTCCGCCGATGCCTACCGCGCCGCTTCCGTCGCCGGGCGCAGCACGACGCGATTTCGGCCTTCCGCCTTGGCCTGGTAAAGGGCCTTGTCGGCATCCTCCTGGAACTGCCGCAGGGACCCGTCCGGCTTCGGGTGGATGGTCGCCACGCCGATGCTCACGGTGAAGGGCGGGAGGCCGGCATCGCTGCTTTCGGATTTCGCCCGGATCGTCTCGGCGACCAATGCCGCGCCGCTGGCGTCGGTATCCGGCAGGATGACCGCGAATTCCTCCCCGCCGTAGCGGGCAGCCGTATCCCCGGGTCGGCGGATGCTCTCGCCGATTACGCGCGCGAGGAGCTTGAGGACCTCGTCGCCCCGGGCGTGGCCGTATTTGTCGTTCAACAGCTTGAAGCGGTCGACATCGATCATCAGCAGGGCGAGGGCCGCGCCGGTGCGGCTGGTCCGCCGCCACTCCCTCTGGATCATTTCGTCGTAGCGTCTTCGGTTCACGAGCCCGGTCAGGCCGTCCGTGATGGACAGGAACGCCAGCTCCGACTCCGCGATGGCGCGGCGACGGAGCTCGCGGCGCAGGACCGTCGCCAGCACGATGATGACGATGCAGGTGAGGAGCGTGATGAGGCAGATCAGCGCCGACCGCCGCCACCAATCCTCGAAGATGTCCCGGGTGGCGAAGGCGACATTCAATATCAGGGGCTGATCGGGAATGCGCGCGAAGGTATAATAGCGCTCGACGCCGTCGGTGGCGGCGCGGGCGATGAAGGCTCCGGCCTGTTCCTCGAGCATTCTCTTGAAGACGGGGGTTTGCGACAGGTCGGTGCCGACCGCGCCTTGCCCTGCCCGGGGCGGTTGCCGCGCGAGGATCCGTCCTTGCGTGCTTTCGAGAAGCAGGGCGCCGTTCGGCCCCATATCGATGCTCGAGAAGAAGGCCTGGATGTAGGCGAGCCGGACCACGATGACGATCACGCCGGCGAAGCTGCCATCGGGGGCGGTGAGGCGTCGGCTGAAGGAAATGCTGGCGTCCCCGTCGCGGGATCGGCTGCGAAAGGGCTGGCTGACGGAGACGCCGGGATGCGGATTGTCGCGCTGGTCGGTGAAGAAATCGCGGTCGGCGAGGTTGGCGATTTCCGCGCTGATCGGACGCGCGCTGCGGACGACGTCGCCCTTGGCATTGAGTTCCAGCACGTTCCCCACATAGTCGGTGCTCGCCGCGATCGTATTCAGCACGCGCTGCTTGGCCTGATCCGACAGCCCCACGAACTCCGAATCACGGAGCGATTCCGCGACCATATCGAGGGCAAGGGTGTAAAGCCGCATGTGCCGGTCCACATAGCCGGTCACGCTGTGCACCAGGTTCTCGGACGTGCGCTGGGCCCGTTCCCAGGTGTCCTGGCGGGTCTGCCAGAGCGAGAGGGCGGCGAGCATGATGACCAGAGCCACCGCGAGCAGGCTGCCGAGGAGGAGGAAATGCGCGATCTTCGGCGCACCCGGCCGGCCGGGTGCATCCGTCCTCTCAGCGCAGGCGTGGAGGTCCTCCGGTCTTGCGCCCGACATGTGACCCGGACCCCTTCGGCTCGGTGCTGGATTGGGAGCGCTTGAGCCGCCTTCGAGCGGTCGCGTGTTGATGGTCGCCCTCGAACAAAAACCAATTTGAAACGAGGCAGTTCCAGGCGGGCAAGCCGCTTGAGCAGGTGGCCTGAGCAGGTGGCCCGTCCATCCCTCGGTCGTCCCGGCCGGTCTGCGGGGCCGTCGACGGTTGACGCCGCTCCACGCCGAGGGGTCTGCCACCGACCACCGGGATCACCGACCACAGGGATCACCGACCTGCGCGATCCCGCGCATCGGCCGCTGGTGGATCGAAGACCTGGGGTTCGACCTGACTAGGGGTTCAACCCGACTTGGGGTTCAACCTGCTCGCGGCAGATGGAACCCTTCTGTCGCGAGCAGGTCGAACCACGAAGCTCGGACCAGACGAGGCAGAAAATCGATGAAAATTACAATAAAATTGGAAACTTAAATTGGTAGAGCCGAGGTCTGCCGAACTAACGTTCAGCGTCCTTCACGTACCACCGCATTCATTCTCAAAATACTTGCTTTCTCATTGGCTTGTCAATCCCGCGTGTTGCTGGGATCCGTCCGTGCGCGCCGCAATCCGTAAAATGTTGGGCAGATGTTGGGGCCGCAGGCGCATGGCGCGGGGCATCCCCACGCCGTCACACGCTTGCTCGCGGCCATTCGAAGCCCGGCCCTCACTCCGGCAGGCCTGCGGCGCTTGATCCGCTGGTCGTCTTCCAATGGGGTGAACCGGAACTTGCTGCGGAGGTGTTCCGTCACCCTCGCCCATCGATGGCAGCGCGACGGGGGCATCGTGATCGCATGTCCGCGACCATCCCCAACTGCGGCTTCGGCGTCACCGGAGCATAACTCCACAAATACTACATCCGCGCCTGCGCCAGATCCCGGACCCCCGCCCGCAGGGCCTTGCCGGTCGGACCCGTGGGAAGAGCATCGACGACATGGATCGCGTCCGGCACCTTGAAGCGTTCCGTCTGCCCCTTGCACCAGTTCCGCAGCTCGTCGGGGGACGCGCTGCACCCCGGCTTGAGCACCACGGCGACGTGCAGGGCCTCGCCCAGCCTCGGGTCCGGGACGCCCGCGCAAAGCACTTGCGCCACGGCGGGGTGCGCCGACAGCATCATCTCGATCTCGGCCGGCGCGATCTTGTTGCCGCCGCGCGAGATGATCTCCTTGATGCGGCCGACGATCTCGACGAACCCGTCGGGGCGCTGGCGCGCCACGTCGCCGGTGCGGAAATAGCCGTCGCGGAGGGCCTCCGCGGTGAGCCCGGGGTTATCCAGATAGCCGAGCATGCCGAAGGGCGAGCGCACCAGCAGTTCGCCCGCCCCCGCGCCGGGCACGCCCGCCGTGTCGGCCGCGATCCTGTAGTGGACGCCGGGCGTCGTCCGCCCGATGGAGCCGCGGCCGGCGGTGCCATCGCCTGGTTGCAGGCAGAAGTCGCAGGAGCCGGTCTCGGTCAGGCCATAGAGGTCGAAAACGCCGGCGCCGGGCAAGCGGCGGGCGATCTCGCCCGACAGCTGCGCCCCCAATCCCTCGCCGCCGGTGAGGATGGCGCGCAGGGCGGATGCTTGCGTCTCTCCATCGGTGAACAGGGTCCGCAGCATCGAGGGCACCGTGGCGAGCACCGTCGCGTCGCCCAGCCGCGCGCGCAGCGTCGCGGGCGAGAATTTGCCCACGAGCGCGAGCCGCGCCCCCGCCCGGAGCGACAGCAGCGCCACCCACAGGCCGAAGATGAAGATGAGCTGCAACGGCAGCACCACGGTGTCGGATGGCGAGAGGCGCAGAAGCTCCTGCAGCGCATCGAGCTTCGCCGCGAAGCGATCGTGGCCCAGCACCACGCCCTTCGGCCTGCCGGTGGAGCCGGAGGTGAAGACCACCAGCGCCGCGCCGCGCAGCAGCGGACGTTCCGGCGGCGGAGCATCGGCCACGGTGAGGAGCTCGCCATCGGCCAGGAGGAAACGGGGGCGGACCTGCTCGATCACCGCCGCGCGTGTCGTCTCCGCTGCTGCGGCATGGAGGGGCACCACCACGCCGCCCGCCTGCCAGACGCCGAACAAGGCGGCAATGTCCGCCGGGCGGTTGGCGACCGTCACCACCACCGGCTCGTCAGGCCGAAGTCCGGCCTCGGTGAGGCGTGCGGCAAGGGCGGATGCCGCCGCGGCAACGGTGTGCGCGCGCAATGTGGCGCCGTCGGCCTCGATCTCGCCGGTGGCCGTCGCGAGGATGCCGCAGAGCGCGCCTTGCCGTGTCATGGGGGGCATCGTCGCCACCTCAGGCCTCGCGGGCGGGGAAGCGGGCGTCGCGCCAGGCGATGGCGGCCCTGAGCCCCTCGCGCCGCGCCACGTCGAAGAAAGCGATCTTGTCGGGCGAGCCGGCGCCCTCGATGGCGAGGTCGATCTCCAGCGCGCTTTCCAGCGCCTGGAGCAGGCCCTGGGTCTCCAGCGCGCGGTTGAGCGCGCGCTTGGTCTCCTTCACCAGCCCCGGATCGATGGCGGCGATGTGCCGGGCGATGCGCAGGGCCTCGTGGTCGAGCGCATCGCCCTCCACCACGCGGTTGATCATGCCGATCTCGGCGGCGCGCCGGGCCGGCACCCGGTCCTCGCCGAGCAGGATGATCTCCTTGGCGACCTTGGGACCGACGATCCACGGCAGCAGCATGACCACGATGCCGGCGCCGAATTTCAGCTCCGGCTCGCCGAAGAAGGCGTCCTCGGTGGCGATGGTCATGTCGCAGGCCAGGGCCAGTTCGCAGGCGCCGGCAAGGCAGGGGCCGCGCACCGCCGCGATGGTGGGCTTGGGGCAGTGCCAGAACCGCATCACCGTGTCGAAGTCCTTGCGCAGCAGCGGACGCCAGGCGTCCACGCCCACCGGGCGCGCCTCCATCTGCGCCTTCAGGTCGAAGCCGGAGGAGAAGGCGGCGCCCGCTCCGCGCACGATCACCGCCTTCACGCCGGCATCCGCCTCGGCCAAGTCCATGGCGGCATTGATCTCGCCCAGCATCTCCTGGTCGAGGGCATTGGTGCGCTCGGGCCGGTTGAGGGTGATGCGGGCGACGCCGTCGAGCGTCTCGTAGAGGATCTTGGAGAAGGTCATGGGGGCCTCGTCGGGAAACGTCAGCGGCGGCCGCCCGCCATGGTGGCCGCCTCGGGCCGGAGCCGCAGGCGCGCCATGGCGAGAACGCCGAGAAAGGGGCCGATGGCGAGCATCAGGAAGGCGTGGCGCCAGCCGAGCAGGTCCACCGCATAGGGCAGCAGGTGGATGCTCACCAGGGTGATGAGGAAGCCCACGCAGGTCTGCACCGTCAGCATGGTGCCCACCAGGGAGCGGTCGGACAGCTCCGTCACCGCGGCGGAGAACTGGGCGGAATCGGACACCACGCTCACCCCCCACACCAGCGCCACCGGCAGCAGCACCAGAGGCGAGGCGCCGAACAGGAGGCCGATGCCCGCCGCGCACAGCCCGCTTATCGCCATGGAGAGCGCGGTGACGAAGGTGCGCCCCATCCGGTCCGCCATGAAGCCGCCGCCGAGGGCGCCCACCGCCCCCACCGCCACCACGGCGAAGGTGGCGAGGCGCGGGTCGAAGGGCGGCGCTTCGCCGTAGCGCAGCCGGAAGCTCGCGGCGAGGAAGGCGCCGATCCACGCCCACATGGCGTAGAGCTCCCACATGTGGCCGAAATAGCCGAGGTTGGCGAGGCGCAGCGCCGGCCGGCGGAAGGCGTCGAGGGCATTGGACAGGCGCAAGGGTGGCGCCTTGGCATGGTTGGGGCCCACCTGGGCGAAGCGGATGAGGAGGGCGGCGACGAGCGCGCTCGCGGCCGCGCCGGCGACCGGAGCCCGCCAGTCGAGCCCGCCGAGGGCGGCCATGGCGTGGGGCGAGGCGGAGCCCAGCGTGAGGGCCGCCACCAGCATGCCGATGAGCAGGCCAAGATCCCCCTTCGCCCAGGTGGCCGCGAGCTTCATGCCCACGGGATAGACCCCCGCCATGCACATGCCGGTTATGAACCGCAGGACCGCCACCGCCGGGTGGGTGGGCTCGAACAGCAGGATCGCCCCGTTGGCCAGCGCCGCGACCAAAGCGGACGCCGAGAACAGGGTTCTCAGGTCCGCCCGGTCGGCGAGGGAGAGCAGGGCGCTGGCGAGCGTGCCGACGACGAAGCCCGCCTGGACGGAGCTGGTGAGCAGGGCCTCCTGGAACGGCGACAGGCTCCAGTGCGCCCGGATGGCGCCGAGGGAGGCGGTCGTGGCGAACCAGGTCGCCATGGCGGCAACCTCGGCGATCACGAGGATCGCCAGGGAAAAGGCCTTGCCCTCCATCCGGGCCGCGGGCACCGCCGGATCGGGCACCTCAGCCGGCCTTCTTCAGCATGGGGCAGGTCTCGGGCGACATGGGGCGGAAAGCCTCGTTGCCGGGGATGGTGGCGATGAGCTTCAGATAGTCGTAAGCGCCCTTGGAGTCTGCCGGCGCCTTCACCTGCCACAGATACATGTCGTGGATGGTGCGGCCGTCGGCGCGGATCTGGCCCTTGCCGAACAGCGGGTCGTCCGTGGGCATGGCCTTCATCTGCGCCACCACCGCCGTGCCGTCGCGGGCCTTGGCCTTGTCCATGGCGGCGATGGCCTTCATCCAGTGCAGGGTGGAGGCATAGGTGCCGGCCTGGTTCATGGTCGGCATGCGGCCGTTGTTGCGGGCCCCGAACGCCTTGCCGAAGGCACGGGTCCCGTCGTTCAGGTCCCAGTAGAAGGCGTTGGTCAGCATCAGCCCCTGGGCGGTCTTGAGGCCGAGGGAGTGGATGTCCGACAGGAAGATGAGGAGGCTGACCAGGCTCTGCTTCTGGGAGAGGCCGAACTCGGCCGCCTGCTTCACGGAATTGATGGTATCGCCGCCGGAATTGGCCAGCGCCACCACCTTCGCCCCGGAGCCCTGCGCCTGCAGGATGAAGGAGGAGAAGTCGGAGGTCTGGAACGGCGCCAGCGCATGGCCGAGCACCTGCCCGCCATTGGCCTTCACCACCTCCGCGGCGTCACGCTCCAAAGCGTGGCCGAAGGCGTAGTCGGCGGTGAGGAAGTACCAGGACGTGCCGCCCTGCCTGATCATGGCGCGGGCGGTGCCATTGGCCAGCGCCCAGGTGTCGTAGGTCCAGTGGACCGTATTGGGCGTGCAGGCCTTGCCGGTGAGATCGGAGCTGCCGGCGCTCGCCACCAGGAACACCTTGTTCTTGTCGCGGGTGATGTCGGCGACCGCCAGCGCGACCGAGGAGGTGGGAACGTCGACGATGGCGTCCACCCTGTCGAGGTCGTACCAGCGCCGGGCGATGGAGGAGCCCACGTCCGCCTTGTTCTGGTGGTCGGCGGAGACGACCTCCACCTTGAAGCCGTGCTTCTCCGGATTGAAGTCCGCGACCGCCATCTGCGCCGCGGTGACGGAGCCGGGGCCGGCAATGTCCGAATAGAGGCTGGACTGGTCGTTCAGGACGCCGATGCGGAACGTGGGAAGCTCGTCCGCATGGGCGGCGACGACGCACGACAGCACGGTCGCCGCGGCAAGGGCAGCGCGCATTTCTTGTCTCCTGGCGTTTCCCGTCGCGGTGTCTTCGTCCGCGATCCCCTCGACCAAAATCCGCAAACCTCTATTTGTCAAACAAATAATTTTAGGTTGATTTGACACACGACTTCTGAGACCAAGGATGCTGTACGCGCAGCCCGGACCCGAGAGCATGGAACCCACCTACGGCCAGATCGTCACCACCAGCGCAGCCAGCCAGATCGCGGACCAGCTCCAGCAGGCGATCATGGATGGACGGCTGAAGGTGGATGAGCGCCTGCCCACCGAAGAGGAGCTCGCCGCCCAGTTCGGCGTGTCCCGGCCCACCGTCCGGGAGGCCCTGAAGCGGCTCGCCGCGCGCCACCTCATCCGCTCGCGGCGCGGCCCATCGGGCGGCACCTTCGTCACCGGGCCTTCGCCGGACGAACTCGCCGCCAGCCTCGGCACCTCGGTCACCCTCCTGGTGGCGGGCGGCGGCGTCACCCTCGACGAGATGGCGACCGCCCGGCTGGAGATGGAGGCCGTGTGCTGTCGGCTCGCGGCGCAGAACCGCACTGCGGCGCACCTCGCCGCGCTGGAGGCGGAGATCGCCCTGCAGAAGACCGCCGCCATCTCCGACCAGGATTTCTGCGCGTCCGACGTGCGTTTCCACCGCGCCGTCGTGGATGCCGCCGGCAACGCGCTGCTGCGCTTCCTGATGAATGCCGTGGTGGAAGCTCTCATGCCGGTGAGCAACATGATCATCTTCCGCGTCCGCGACCGGAAGGAGATCGTCGCCCATCACGAGCGCATGCTCGTGGCCCTCGCGGGGCGCGACGGCGCCGCCGCGGTGGAGGCCCTCGGCGGCCTCGTGCACTACATCCGCGCCCAGTACGCCAGGGCCGAGGAGGCCCGCAAGGCGCCCCGGCCCTGAGGCCGGGCCCGCGCGCCGCCTGAGCCTCAAGGTGCCGAAGGCCTCCGCGCCCCGCACCCTGGCATGAGACCTTGCCCGCCCTTCGGCGCGGGCGTCCACCGACACCGAAAGACGAGGAAACGCATGAGCACCGACACCTTCCGTGCCCTCGTGGCGCGCAAGACCGAGGGCGGCCAGGCCGTCGCGCTGGAGACCATCACCGAGGCGGACCTGCCCGCGGCGGACGTGACGGTGGACGTGGAGTTTTCCTCCTTCAACTACAAGGACGGGCTCGCGCTGAAGGGCCAGAGCCGCATCCTGCGCACCTTCCCCATGGTGCCGGGCATCGACTTCGCCGGCACCGTCCGCACCAGCGACAACCCGGCTTTCGCGCCCGGCGACAAGGTGGTGCTCACCGGCTGGGGCGTGGGCGAAAGCTGGTCCGGCGGCTTTGCCGAGCGGGCGCGGGTGAAGGGCGAGTGGCTGGTGAAGTTGCCCGAGGGCCTGACCACCCACCAGGCGATGGCCATCGGCACCGCCGGGCTCACCGCCATGCTGTGCGTGGATGCGCTGGAGCGCTACGGCATCACCCCCGGCGGCGACGTGCTGGTGACCGGGGCGGCAGGCGGTGTCGGCAGCGTCGCGGTGCGCCTGCTCTCGCGGCTCGGCTACAAGGTCAGCGCCCTCACCGGCCGCCGCAGCGAGGAAGACTTCCTGAAGAGCATCGGTGCCTGCGAGATCGTCGACCGCGACACCTACGCGGCGGCGGGCAAGCCGCTCGCCAGCGAGCGCTGGCACGGAGCGGTGGACACGGTGGGAGGCCAGATTCTCGCCAACGTGCTCGCCTCCACCGCCTATGGGGGCGCGGTGGCCGCCTGCGGCCTCGCCGCGGCGACGGACCTGCCGACGACGGTCTTTCCCTTCATCCTGCGCAACGTGGCGCTGCTGGGCGTTGATTCCGTGAACTGCCCCACCGCCCGGCGGGCGCGGGCATGGGCGCGCCTTTCGGACGTGCTTGAGCCGAACGACCTGGATCAGGTGACGCGGGACGTCGGCCTCGATGACCTGCCCCGGCTCGCCGACGACATCATTGCCGGGCGCGTCCGTGGCAGGACGGTGGTTCGGACCCAATAGCGGTTTCGAGCGAAGTGGAGACCGGATCGCGGGAAAAAACACATCTGCGCAATAGCTTATATCGTTTTCCCGATTCCGTGAAACGGGGAAATGAGGGGCTTCGCCAGTTCGAAGACCGTGGCCTGAATCAAGGCATCTAAGACGTTCAGCAGCCGTAGCCGACCGCCTAGCCTCCAGCGACAGAAGCCTCGCCACCGCGCGGTCCCGCTGGGGAGCAGATCATGACACGCCTCAAGGAACTTGCCATCGAAGCGCATGGAGGCCTCCAGCGTTGGCAGCAGTTCGAGCAGGTCTCTGCCGATCTCCTGCAGGGAGGCGTCTTGTGGCCGCTGAAGGGCCCGCCACGGACGCTCGAGCGCACGAGAGTCGCGGTCGGGCTCTGGAAGGAGTGGGCTTCGCACGCTCCCTTCGGCGCCGGCGGTCGACGCTCCCGCTTCGAGCCGGGCCGCGTCGCCCTGGAAGCGGAGGATGGGGCGGTTCTCGAAGAACGGCTTGCGCCGCGGGCAAGCTTCGCCGGCCACACGCTGCAAACGCCGTGGACGCAGCTGCAGCTCGCCTGTTTCGCCGGCTGCGCCATGTGGACCTATCTGAACATGCCGTTCGTGCTCGCCTGGCCGGGCGTCGAGACGGAGGAACTGGAGCCCTGGCCGACCGATGGGGGCGACTGGCGCCGCCTGGCGGTACGATTCCCGCCGGTATCGCGACACACAGCACCGTGCAGACGCTCTATTTCGACGCAGAGGGACTGCTGAAGCGCCAGGACTACGATGTCGAGATCGCCGGCAAACACCCCCGGCGCGCGCATCATCGAGGACTACACGGACGTCTCGGGGATCAAATTCCCCACGAAGCGCAGGATCTTTGCCCGCCAGTCGGACGGCAGCTTCAGCATCGACCCGCTCGTCGTCTCGATCGGCCTCTCCAACATCCGCCTCAGCTAGCCATCGGCTCCCAGTGGGCTGGGCACCTGGACGGTCCACCATGGCCGTAATGATGGCATCTACGTCCTGTCCGCCCTGGCCGCGGCTTGATACATGAGAGGCTCCTGACGGGTCGCCCCCGTGCGCGCCCCTGCCATCGAGGTGATGACACCATGAAGGCCATCGGCTTCCGCTCCCCTCTTCCGATCAGCGATCCGGCATCCCTCGTGGACATTGATCTGCCGCGGCCGGAGCCTGCCGGCCGAGACATCCTCGTGCGGATCGAAGCCGTGTCCGTGAACCCCGTAGATACCAAGGTGAGGAGGCGGCCTCCGGCGGAACCGGGGTCCTGGAAGGTGCTCGGCTGGGACGCCGCCGGCACCGTCGAGGCGGTCGGGCCGGAAGCGAGCCTGTTCGCGCCGGGCGACACCGTGTTCTACGCCGGGGCGCTCGGCCGCGCGGGAACGAACGCCGAGCTCCACCTGGTGGATGAGCGGATCGTCGGCAAAAAGCCTTCCTCGCTCAGCTTCGTGGAGGCCGCGGCCCTGCCGCTGACCGCCATCACGGCTTGGGAGACCCTGTTCGACCGGCTCGACATCCGCAAGGCCGTGCCGGGTGCCGCGAGTTCGCTCCTGATTATCGGCGGTGCCGGCGGGGTCGGATCGATCACGACGCAGCTCGCCCGCAAGCTCACCGATATCACGGTGATCACGACGGCTTCGCGCCCGGAGACCGTTGAGTGGAGCCGCAGCCTCGGCGCACACCATGTGATCGACCATTCGAAGCCGCTCTCGGCGGAGATCGAACGGCTTGGGATCGGACAACCGGCTTTCGTGTTCTCGACCACCAACACCGATCAACACCTTGCCGAGATCGCCAAGCTCATCGCGCCGCAAGGCCGTTTCGCGCTGATCGATGACCCGGCGTCGCTCGACGTGTCGCCCTTCAAGGTGAAGAGCGTGTCGACGCACTGGGAGTTCATGTTCACCCGTTCGATGTTCGCTACGGCCGACGTCATGGAGCAAGGGGCATTGCTCAACGAGGTGTCGAGGCTGGTCGATGCCGGAACGCTGAGGACCACCCTGGCTGAGGTTTTCGGGACCATATCGGCCGAAAACCTGCGCCGCGCCCATGCCCTGATCGAAAGCGGGCGTGCGAAGGGCAAGATCGTGCTCGCGGGCTGGCCGGCAGCAGGCGAGGGCTGACTGTAAAGGTGCAGATGATGGCTAAGGCTGCGGTCACGTCCCAACCGATCACCGTCGATCACGTCAAAATCGCGTGCGAACGCCCCTTCGACCAGGTGCGAACTGCTCTTGCAGCCGAGCTGCCCAAGCTCGATGAGAGGATCATCCCCCTATTAAGTAACGGAGATCAGGCGGCCATCGCGGAATACGAGAAAAGCGGACCGAAGCTCTTCATGTTTCTCGAGCGCGATCATGGCACGCTTCTCAGGATCGTCGGTGGCGCGAAGAATGCCGTTCAATACGAGATCGGCAACCCGATCACGGCGTCGAAGATGACCCGTCATCACCTCGGCGCCGCGCTCTATGCGCCGCTCCGTGTCGCGTTGTTCGAGACCGAGAGCGGAATAGCTGTCTTCGAATATGACCGCCCCTCATCGCTATTCGGCCAGTTCGGCGACGCGCATGTCCGCGAGGTGGGGCTCACTCTCGACCGGGAATTGGAAGCGGTACTCCTCAAGGCGGCTGGCTAGAGGGCGGCGAGCGGCCCGGCGTCATTGCGGATCGCCCTCGGAACTTCGCCATGCACCCGCGCAAACGCCAGACGCATCCGCTCCCGATTGGCAAATCCCACCTCGCGGGCGATGACCTCGATCGGCAACCGGCTCTGCTCCAGCACCAGCTTCGCGGCCTCGAGCCAGCTACGAGCGGCGGCCTCGTGAGCAAGGACTTGCCTGGGCGCTTTTGCGATCAGGCCCGAACCACGGGGAGGGGGCGCTACCAAGCGTCTTCCCTCGCCAACCGGGGGCGGTGGGTCGGTGTGGCGCTATAATAAATCGGTTTCAGGGATGCGCGGCACGTCAGTTCACGGTTGTGGAAACGGCCCCATCGGCCGGTCGTGCGGGGTCACGGTAATTCTGGGGTTCGAGAGCTGACATCCGCCGACAGCCGCTAGCATTGCGGCCATGATCACCACTCGCCCGATCCTGCCCATTCTCACCCCCAACCGTGCCTCTGCAACCATAGCGTTACAGCCGTCGCGGAACATGCGACGAAGTAGCATGACGCAGTAGCGCAGATCCTCAACCGGGTGTGGGAGGCGGCGTGAGCGGACGGGTCCCACTCAATCCCGGCTGATGCCGGCAAATCCCGCTTGTGTCCACCAGGGACCACCACGAGCTAACGCCCGTGCAAGGGCAGATGCTGGGGCAGAAATTCTCGACGCCGAGAACTTTCTTTAAATTTCTGATGTTTATGGAATTTAACTGGTGGAGCCGAGGGGAATCGAACCCCTGACCTCTGCAGTGCGATTGCAGCGCTCTCCCATCTGAGCTACGGCCCCGAACCGTGGGAGGCGCCATTTATGATTTGGGCCCCCATGCTGTCAAGCGTGGAAGCAGGCTAAATCGGCCGCCGCGTCCGCTGTCCACCGGCTGGCGCCATTCCCTCGCGCCGTGGACCTCGCTCCCGCTGCGAGGGGCCTGGAAAGGGCGGGGATCATCCGCCCGGCATCCCCTCTCGACATCAACCTGCCGGGGTCACCTGCACCGCGAGCGCCTGCGAGGGGGCGCACCAGGATTTTCGCAAACCGCGTGACGGCGTGGCCGACGGCCATTATCCTGACCGCCGAGGGCCCGCCGCCCCTAAGCCGACACGGCCCGAATTGCATTTAACATTCAATTATTATAAATTAAATACTATGAATGTAGTGGACATGATGCCCGCATCGGAGCGGGCCGCCGACCTGATGCGCAGCCTCTCCCATCCGCAGCGGCTCCTGGCGCTGTGCGCGCTGGGCAAGGAGGAGAAATCGGTGGCGCAGCTGCGGGAGGAACTGGGCGTCGATCAGGTGCCCATGTCGCAGCAGCTCATGCGCCTCAGGGCGGATGGACTGGTGGAGGCACGGCGCGAGGGCACCAGCGTGTTCTACCGCATCGCCAGCGCGGAAGTGCTGCTGGTGATCGAGGCGCTGCACACCGCCTTCTGCGGCAAGGCGCGCGAGCGTTGAACTGCGGGAGAGCACACGAGCGCTGTGCACGGATGGCCGACGCCCCCTAAAGCCGCGGCGCTTCCGCCTTCGCCTCAGACGGTGCGCAGCGGTTTTTCCAGCACCGCGAGCACGCGTGGCAGCTCATGGCCGCGCTTCAGGATCAGCCCGGTCTGCGACACCACGCAATACATGCCCTGCCGGCGGGCAAGGCTCGGGTCCTTTTCGATGCGATAGAGCGGCACGTCCATGGCGCGGCGGAAGATGGCGAACACCGCCTTGTCACGCTGGAAGCCGATGGCGTAGTCCCGCCACTCGCCCAGCGCCACCATGCGCCCGTAGAGGTCGAGGATGCGATCGAGCTCCCGCCGGTCGAAGGTGACCTTGACGGGGACCGGAGCGGACGCCGCAGGCTGGGGCGACGGCGCGCCCCAGCGCGGCTGGGATATGGGTTCGATGTCTCCCATCGGGCCTCCCTGCGGCATGGTCCCGGCGGCGCCGGGAACGGTCTGGCCACACGATGCGACCAGCGGATGCGGAGCCGGGCCGATGCGGATTAAGCGTGATCCCGCCGGCGTGCGATGAGCCCCGACGGGCCGCACGTCTTCCCTGCTCCCCGCCCATGATCGCCGTGGCCGCGCAGGCTTTCAAGGGCATTCCATAGCCGGCTGCGCCGGAGGGGCAAGTGGTCTTATAATACCCATCACGCCAACGTCACCGGAATCACAGTCTCGCCGAAATTCCGTCAATCGCGCGCCGCGGCCGGAGGCGATCTTCATTCGCGTAGCAGGGCCGGTTCGCGAGGCGCTCCGGTTATCCCAGCCCCCCAGCCCCCCGGGGTGCGCGCGGACCGGCCACTGCTGCGCACCGACTTCAGACCCCCAAAGCAGGCCACCTTCCCGGTGGCCTTTTTTTTCGTCGGCCTGCCCGGCGCGATGATCCGCGCGATCGGCAGGCCGTCTCCGGCCGTGTGTCGGGAGGCGAAGGGGCGGGAGGCGCAGGGTCGGGAAGCGCAGGTCAGTCGAGCGACAGCAGGCTGGCGCCGATGATGCGGCCGGGGGCGGCGGCGGAGCCCTCCTGAAGCAGCAGCGCCACTGAATCCGCGCCGTTGCGGCTGAGGTCCTTGACCGGGATGCGCAAGTGCGCGGCGCGTCCGCTCCAGGGGCCGACGCGCACCCAGCCGCGCACCACGTTGGAATAGGTGACGTTGCGCCCGCCGTTCTCGCCCCGGCCGATGGAAACGGTCTGGGTGCGGGCCACCGGGCAGGCCCAGAGCTCGGCCACCGCGCCGTCGAGATCGCCCTCGGGCAGCGCCACCTCGATGGCGTCGCCGACCCGCTTTGCCTGCAGGACCACGCCCGGCGTCCTCGCGCTGCGGGCGGTGAGGAGCGCGCGCTGCACCGCCGCCCGATCGCTGCCCTTCGCGACAAGGCTGCCATCCACCACCATCTGCGGGGTGAACACCTTCCGGTCCGGCCGCAGGTCGGCATAGGCCTTCTGGCGCAGGGAATGGCCATGCAGGGCGAGGGTGTCCTTCCAGCCCACATAGTCCCAGTAGTCCACCGCCAGCGTCAGCGCGATGACCTGGGGATCCTTCGCCAGCTCGTTCAGAAGCGCATCGGCCGGCGGGCAGGAAGCGCAGCCCTGGCTGGTGAAGAGTTCCACCACCACCGGCTTCGGCTGGCTCTGCCCCGAGGCCGGAACGGCGGCGAAGGCCAAGGCGAGCGCGAGGGCGGAGCGGAGGAACATCATCGAGAGCAATGGCTGTTGTGGAAACGAATGCGGCCCACGAATAACCGACGCCCTGCGGCGGCACCAGTCACAAAGGGGTGTCGGGGCGGTATTGAAATAGCTCCAAAAGGTACAAATGCAGATGCCGGCTCGAAGATTCGGGCCGGCATCGCGTGAAGGTGAGGGGGGCGGCGCGCGCCGCCCGCCGATGGGTGCCTCAGGCCGCGAGCGAGCGCAGCACGTAGGGCAGGATGCCGCCGTTGCGGAAGTAGTCGAGCTCATCCAGCGTATCGATGCGGCAGATGAGGTCGACGTTCTTCACCGTGCCGTCGGCGAACTTGACCTCGGCGGTCAGGATCTGGCGGGGCTTGAGGTCGCCCTCGATGCCCTTGAGGGTGACGATCTCGTCGCCCTTGATGCCGAGGCTCTGCCAGCTCTCGCCGTCCTTGAACACCAGCGGCACGATGCCCATGCCCACCAGGTTGGAGCGGTGGATGCGCTCGAAGGACTGGGCCACCACGGCGCGCACGCCGAGCAGCTTGGTGCCCTTGGCCGCCCAGTCGCGCGAGGAGCCGGTGCCGTATTCCTTGCCGGCGAACACCACCAGCGGCACGCCCTCGGCCTTGTACTGCATGGCCGCGTCGTAGATCGGCAGCTCGGCGCCATCCGGATAGTGGATGGTCACGCCGCCTTCCACGCCCGGCACCATCTGGTTCTTGATGCGGATGTTGGCGAACGTGCCGCGCATCATCACTTCATGGTTGCCGCGGCGGGTGCCGTACTGGTTGAAGTCCACCGGGCGCACCTGGTGCTCGATCAGGTACTTGCCCGCCGGGGACGCCTGCTTGATGGAGCCGGCCGGCGAGATGTGGTCGGTGGTGATGGAATCGAGGAACAGGCCCATGATCCGGGCATCGATGATGTCGGTGACCGGGACCGGATCCTTCGTCATGCCGACGAAGTAGGGCGGGTTCTGCACATAGGTGGAGGCATCCTGCCAAGCATAGGTCTGGCCGGTGGGAATGGCGATCTTCTGCCAGTTCTCGTCGCCCTTGAAGACGTCGGAATACTTTTCCTTGAACATCTTCTTGGTGACGTTCTCGCGGATATATTCGGCGACCTCCTTGTTGGAGGGCCAGATGTCCTTGAGGTAGACCGGCTTGCCGTCCTTGTCGGTGCCCAGCGGCTCGGTGGTGAGGTCCACCTGCAGCGAGCCGGCCAGCGCATAGGCCACCACCAGCGGCGGGGAGGCGAGGTAGTTCGCCTTCACGTCCGGGTTCACGCGGCCCTCGAAATTGCGATTGCCGGAGATGACGGCGCCGGCGACGAGGTCGTTCTTGTTGATCGCCTCGGAAATGGCCTCCGGCAGCGGGCCGGAATTGCCGATGCAGGTGGTGCAGCCGAAGCCCACCAGGTTGAAGCCGAGCTTGTCGAGGTCGTCCTGCAGGCCGGAGGCGGTCAGATAGCCCTCGACCACCTGTGAGCCGGGCGCCAGCGAGGTCTTCACCCACGGCTTGGACTTCAGGCCCTTCTTCACCGCCGCCTTGGCGAGGAGGCCCGCGGCGATGAGCACGCTCGGGTTGGAGGTGTTGGTGCAGGAGGTGATGGCGGCGATCACCACGTCGCCATGGCCGACGGAATAGTCGGTGCCGGCGACGGGGACGCGCCGGGAGGCTTCACCCGGCTTCTTGAACTCGCCCTCCAGCGCGGCGAGGAAGCCGGCCTTGGATTCGGAGAGCAGCACGCGGTCCTGCGGGCGCTTGGGGCCGGCCATCGAAGGCAGCACGGTGTCGAGGTCGAGCTCGAGCGTGTCGGTGAAGACCGGGTCGGGCGTGTCCTTCTTGCGCCACATGCCCTGGGCCTTGGAATATTTTTCCACCAGCTCGACGCGGCTGTCCTTGCGGCCGGTCTCGTCCAGATAGTCGATGGTCTCGCGGTCCACCGGGAAGAAGCCGCAGGTGGCGCCGTATTCCGGGGCCATGTTGGCGATGGTGGCGCGGTCGGCGAGGGAGAGGTGCTCCAGGCCCGAGCCGTAGAATTCCACGAACTTGCCCACCACGCCCTTCTTGCGCAGCATCTGGGTGACCGTGAGCACCAGGTCGGTGGCGGTGATGCCTTCCTTCAGCTTGCCGGAGAGCTTGAAGCCGACGACCTCGGGAATCAGCATGGAGATGGGCTGGCCGAGCATGGCCGCCTCGGCCTCGATGCCGCCGACGCCCCAGCCGAGCACGCCCAGGCCGTTCACCATGGTGGTGTGGGAATCGGTGCCGACCAGCGTGTCCGGATAGGCGACGGTAACCGTCTTGCCATCCAGCTCTTCCTTGCGGGTCCACACCGTCTGGGCGAGGTATTCGAGGTTCACCTGGTGGCAGATGCCGGTGCCGGGGGGCACGACGCGGAAGTTGTCGAACGCGCTCTGGCCCCATTTCAGGAAGCGATAACGCTCCTGGTTCTGCTTGTATTCCTCGTCCACGTTCTTCTTCAGCGCGTTGTCCGTGCCGAAATAGTTCACGATCACCGAATGGTCGATGACGAGATCGACCGGTACCAGCGGATTGATTCGGGCCGGATCGCCGCCGAGCGCCACCATGGCGTCGCGCATGGCGGCAAGGTCCACCACCGCCGGGACGCCGGTGAAGTCCTGCATCAGCACGCGGGCGGGGCGATAGGCGATCTCGCGCTCGGCCTTGCCGCGGTTGTTCACCCAGTCGGCGACCGCGAGCACGTCGTCCTTGGTGACCGAGCGACCATCCTCGAAGCGCAGCATGTTCTCGAGCAGCACCTTCATGGAGAAGGGCAGGCTCGTGACGCCCGGAAGGCCATTTTTCTCCGCCAGCTCAAGGCTGTAGTAGATGTAGTCCTTGTCATCCACCGTCAAGGTGGTGCGGCACTTGAAGCTGTCGAGGGAAGTCACGGCGCAGTCACTCCGGTTCGATGATCGACCGAGGCAGCACCGGCCAAAACGGCGGAGCGAAAGGCACTTCGCCACCTTGGACGGCGCGGTTCGGGGCTTTATAGAGCCATTTCAAAGCGCGGTCATGCGATAACAGCATTGAATGTGCAATGCACCATAAGCAGGGGGCGCGGGGCAATGGCGGTGGCGGCTCTGGTGGGGGAAAAGCTGGCCTGCCGAAGGGGGTTCAAACTCCTGTTCGAGCAGCTGGACGTGACCGCCCGGGCCGGCCGCGCGCTGCTGGTGGTGGGGCCGAACGGGGCCGGCAAGTCCTCGCTCCTGCGCATTCTCTCCGGCCTGCTCGGCGCGACGGAAGGTCAGGTGCGCCTCGACGGGGACGGCGGCGCGGAGGCGTCGGCGGGTGAACACATCCATTATCTCGGCCACGAGGATGCGGTGAAGGGGGCGCTCACCGTGTCGGCCAACCTCGCATTCTGGCGCACCGTGCTCGGACCCACGGGCCTGGGCGTGGAGGAGGCGCTGGAGGAGGTGGGCCTCGGCGGCCTCGGCCGGCTGCGCGCGCAGGTGCTCTCCGCCGGGCAGAAGCGGCGCCTCGCCATCGCCCGGCTCCTGGCCTCCCGCCGGCCGGTCTGGGTGCTGGACGAGCCGACCACGGCCCTCGACGCGAGGGCGCAGGCGCGTTTTGCCGCCTTCGGCCGGGCGCACCTCGCGCAAGGCGGCATCCTGATCGCCGCCACCCATGCGCCCCTCGACCTCGGCGAGACCGACGAGCTCAGGCTCGGAGGCGCGGGCGCATGATCCCGGCGTTCCTCGCCATCGTGCGGCGCGACCTCGCCTTGTCCCTCGGCTCCGGGGCCGGGCTCGGCGTCGTCTTCTTCCTGAGCGTGGTCACCGTGATGCCGTTCGCGGTGGGGCCGGACCTCGTGCTGCTCGCCCGCATCGGGCCCGCCATCCTGTGGATCGGCGCCCTGCTGGCGAGCCTCATCGGGCTGGAACGCCTGTTCGCCGCCGATGCGGAGGACGGCTCGCTCGACGCGCTGACCCTTTCGGTCCTGCCCCTGGAACTCACCGCCGCCGCCAAGGGCCTCGCCCACTGGCTCGCCACCGGCCTGCCGCTGGTGATCGCCGCGCCGGTCCTCGCACTGATGCTGAATCTGGAGCCTGCCGCCATCGGCGCCGTGGTGCTCACGCTGCTGGTGGGGACCCCGGCTGTCACCTTCCTCGGCCTCATCGGCGCGGCCTTCGCCGGCGCCTTCCGGCGGGGCGGGCTGCTGATCGCGGTGCTGGTCATCCCGCTGGCCATCCCGGTACTGATCTTCGCCGTCTCGGCGACGCAGGCGGCGGTGACCGGGCCGGTGCCCTTCGGCACGCCCTTCCGCGTGCTGGCGGGCCTTGCCTTGTTCGCGCTGGTGCTCGGCCCGGTGGCGGCGGCAGCGGCGCTGCGGGCGGCGCGGGCCTGAGCCTATTGCGCGGCCGAGGCGGCGGGGGTGAGCTCGGCTTCCAGCTCGGAAATCTGCAGGCGCACGGCTTCTCCGGCGGTCTGCTCGATGGCCCGATAATTGGCCACCACGGCATGGCCCAGCGGCGTGAGCGCCGTGCCGCCGCCCTGCCGCCCGCCGGTGCGGGCGGAGACGAGGGGAGCGTTGAACAGCCCGTTCATCTCCTCCACCAGTTCCCAGGCCCGGCGGTAGGACATGTTCATGGCGCGCCCGGCGGCGGAAATGGAACCGGACGAGTCGATCTTTTCGAGCAACTCGATCTTGCCGGGTCCGATCCGGTTGCCGGCGCCCAGGTCGATTCTCACGCTCAGAGACGCCATCGGGACAACTCGCATTCCCCAGGCCGCCCCGGCCCGGCCCCGGCGCGGGCCGTCCTGCTTGCCGGGCTCACTGGTTCGTCAGGCCTCCCGGCGCGCCGCGGCAGCGCAGGCTGGTGCTCCTGTATTCGAACCAGTCTAGCAAATCGATCCGCGCCTTGTCGTCATCAATCCCGCGGCGGGCCGGCGCGGTGGCGATGCGCGGCACTGAAATGGCACCGGGGGCCTTGTGGGCTCCCGGTGCCTCCGGTTCGAGATGCCAGACGAGAGCTCGAAAGGGGATCAGTTGAAGCAGGCGCCGGCCGGGCCGGACCCCTGCCCGAGGCGGGCCTGCGCCGCGGCCAGCGTCCGCAGGTGGCTTCCGCCCAGGGCGAAGGACACTTCGAAGCCGTCGGGCGTGGCCAGGGTAAGGATCAGGGTCGAGGGGTCCGAGGCCTGCTCGACCCGCACCATGTGGGCGGGATAGACGAGGCGCAGCGTCTCGTCCTTGTGCCGGGCGCGCAGCACCTCGGTCATCATCTTGGGCAGGGTCATCACCAGCGCCTGCAGGCAGCCGGCCGGAAGGCTGAGCGCCGTGGCCGTGCCGTCCACGCGGCTGAAGCTCATGCGGAAGCGGCTGCCGTCCACCGCCACGTCGAAGGAGAGAAGATCCTGCCCGATGATGTCGTCCCGTTCCATCGCGCATCTCCGACGCCGAACCGCGTTAAGCTATATTCAATAAGATATAGCGTAAGTCAAGCCGGCTTCGCTGCGCCGCAGCGGGCGCCGCTTTTCCGGGCCGCGTAGGCCCCGGGAGCCCTGCGACACAGATACCGCAGAGGTAGCTGAGGGGGGAGGGCGCTTCCCTCCGGCGCCCCGCCGCACTAGAACGCCTCCATGGCCATCATCGACCTTGCCAACCCGGTGCGCTTCCTCCGCTTCTCCGCGCGGCTCCTGCCGTGGATCGCGGCTGCGGCGGCGGTGACGCTCGCCATCGGCTTCTATCTCGCCTTTCGCGCTCCTGCCGATTACCAGCAGGGCGAGACGGTGCGGATCATGTACATCCACGTGCCCTTCGCCTGGCTCGGCCTGTTCGGCTACACCCTGATGGCCGCCTCCTCCATTGGCATCCTGGTCTGGCGCCACCCCCTCGCCGACGTGGCCCACAAGGCCGCCGCGCCCGTGGGCGCCACCTTCACGGCCCTGTGCCTCGTCACCGGCGCCCTGTGGGGCCGGCCCATGTGGGGCACCTACTGGGTGTGGGATGCGCGGCTCACCTCCATGCTGGTGCTGCTGCTGCTCTATCTCGGCCTCATGGCGCTGCGCGCCGCCATCGAGGAGCCGAACCGCGCCGGCCGCGCCGCGGCGGTGCTCACGCTGGTGGGCTTCATCAACGTGCCCATCGTGAAGTTTTCGGTGGACTGGTGGAATACCCTGCACCAGCCGGCCTCCGTGTTCCGCATGGGCGGGTCGTCCATCGACGCCAGCCTGCTCTGGCCGCTGCTCGTCTGCGCCATCGGCTTCACGCTTCTTTTCGTGGCGCTGCACATGCTGGGCATGCGAACAGAGATCCTGCGTCGGCGCGTCCAGGCCCTCGAGGCCCGGGCGGCGGCCGAGGCGACGGCCTGAAGCGCGGGCGCGCCCATGACTCATTTCCTTTACATCTCCGCTTCCTACGGCATCGCGCTCCTCGGCCTCGGCGGCCTCGCCGCCTGGCTGCTGGCTGATTACGCGCAGCAGCGCCGGGCCCTCACGGAGCTCGAGGCGCGAGGCATCGGCCGGCGCCCGACCAGCGTCGGGGGAGGGGAGGCATGAGCCCGCAGGGCGGCTCCGCGCCGCAGCCCGGCGCCGAGGGGGGGGGCGCGGCGGAAACCGGAGCTCAGGCTTCGGCCCCGCCGGAGCGCCCGCGGCGGCGGCTGTGGCTGGTGGCGCTGCCGCTGGTCCTGTTCCTGGCCCTCGCCGGCCTGTTCTTCTCGCGCCTCGAAACCGGCGGTGATCCCTCGCGCATTCCCTCGGCCCTCGTCGGCCGGCCGGCCCCGGTGGTCGCCTTGCCGGCGCTGGACGGGCTGAAGCGGGCGGACGGCACGTCCGTGCCCGGCGTCGACATCGCCGCGCTGGCCGGCAAGCCGACCCTGGTCAACGTCTGGGCCTCCTGGTGCGGGCCGTGCCGCGAGGAGCATCCCCTCCTCATGCAGCTGGCCAAGGATGGTCGCATCAACCTGGTGGGCATCAACTACAAGGATGCGCCGGAGAACGCCCGCCGCTTCCTCGGCCAGTATGGCCTGCCCTACCAGGCGGTGGGGGTGGACCCGAAGGGCCGCGCCGCCATCGAGTGGGGCGTCTATGGCGTGCCCGAGACTTTCCTTCTGTCGAAGGACGGCACCATCATGCACAAGTTCGTGGGCCCGCTGACCCCCGACGCGGTGGCGAACACGCTGCTGCCGCTGCTGGCGCGCCTCACGGCCAATTGAGGTGGCGCGCCAGCCGGAGGGTGACGCCGGCCGCGCGCGGCATTATGGATTCGTCCATGGCCTTCTCACCCGAAGAAATCGAACGCTACGCCCGCCACATCGTGCTGCATGACGTGGGCGGGCCCGGCCAGCAGAAGCTCAAGGCGGCGACCGTCCTGGTGGTGGGCGCCGGCGGGCTGGGCGCCCCGGTGCTGCTCTATCTCGCCGCGGCGGGGGTGGGGCGGCTGATCCTCGTCGAGGACGACGTGGTCTCCCTCTCCAACCTCCAGCGGCAGGTGATCCATCGCACCCAGGATGTGGGGCGGCCCAAGACCGAGAGCGCGCGCGACGCCGTCCACGCCCTCAACCCGCACGTGGAGCTGATCACCCACGCGGTGCGGCTCGACGCGGGCAATGCCCTCGATCTCATCGCCCAGGCGGACGTGGTGGTGGACGGCTCGGACAATTTCTCGACGCGCTATCTGGTGTCCGATGCCTGCGTGCTGGCGCGCAAGCCGCTGGTGACGGCGGCCCTCGGCGCCTTCGATGCCACCATCACCACCATCCGCGCCCACGAGACCGGGCCGGACGGGACCCCCAACCCGACCTATCGGTGCCTCTTTCCCGAGCCGCCGCCCGCCGGCACCGTGCCGGCCTGCGCCGAGGCGGGCGTGCTCGGCGCGCTGGCGGGGCTGGCCGGCGCGCTGGCCGCGCTGGAGGCGATCCGCGCCATCGTCGATTTCGGTGAGGGGCTGGTGGGCCGGCTGCTGATGATCGACGCGCGCTCCATGCGCTTCGAGACGCTCAGCTACGGCTGGGACCCGGAGAACCCGCTGACGGGGGAGGGCGCGCGCATCACTGATCTGTCCGCCCATCGCAGGGGCGCGGCGGCGTAAGCGTCGCGGCCCGGCTGGCACGTGGCGCGACACCGACCCCAGGGGGAGAAACGGTGCGTGCGCCTTCGCGGCGTCATGTTCGCGGCGTGATGCGCGGTCGATCCCCTCGCATGCGGGCCTGCGCCAAACTGCGGCGCAGGCTGTTGCCTCACAGCATGGCGGGCAGGACGCGGTCCGGGGGACGGTGGCCGTCCATGAAGGTCTTGATGTTGACGATCACCTTCTCGCCCATGTCGACGCGGCCTTCCAGCGTCGCCGAGCCCAGGTGCGGCAGCAGCACCACCTTGCCCTGCCGGGCGAGGCGGATGAGCTTGGGGTTCACCGCCGGCTCGTGCTCGAACACGTCGAGGCCGGCGCCGGCGATCTCGCCGGCTTCCAGCTGGCGGGTGAGGGCGTTCTCGTCGATCACCTCGCCGCGGGCGGTGTTCACCACGTAGGCGTCGGGCTTGAGCAGCTTGAGGCGGCGGGCGGAGAGCAAATGGTAGGTGGCCGGCGTGTGTGGGCAGTTGACCGACACGATGTCCATGCGCGCCAGCATCTGGTCGAGGCTGTCCCAGTAGGTGGCGTCCAGCATCTCCTCGATGCCGGGGGCGAGGCGGCGGCGGTTGTGATAGTGGATCTGCAGGCCGAAGGCCTTGGCGCGGCGCGCCACCGCCTGGCCGATGCGGCCCATGCCGATGATGCCGAGGCGCTTGCCCCAGATCCGCCGGCCGAGCATCCAGGTGGGCGACCAGCCGGGCCATTCTTCCTTGTCGGCGATCATCACCTGCGCGCCCTCGGCGAGGCGGCGCGGCACGGCGAGGATGAGGGCCATGGTCATGTCCGCGGTGTCCTCGGTGAGGACGCCGGGAGTGTTGGTGACGGTGATGCCGCGGTTGAGCGCGCTCGACACGTCGATATGGTCGACGCCGTTGGAGAAGGAGGCGATGAGCCGCAGGTTCTCGCCAGCCTGGGAAAGCACCGCCGAATCGATCCGGTCGGTGACGGTGGGCACCAGCACGTCGGCCGTCTTCACCGCTTCCACGAGGGCGGCTTGGTCCATGGGCACGTCGTCGATGTTCAGCTTCGCGTCGAACAGCTCACGCATGCGCGTCTCGACCGAGTCGGGCAGCTTGCGGGTGACGACGACGAGGGGTTTGCGACGCACCATCGTTACTCCCCATTCCCCAGTTGTACAGCAATCGGTCCCCTCTAGCAGACAGGCGGCGAAACACAAGGCGCGAGGCGCAAGGCGCCTTGACGGCGGCGGCGGGGCGGGGCACTTCCTGCCCCGTCCGGGCGGCCCGACAACCCCCTCCTAACCTTTTGGTGAGACACCAAGGGGAACTTCCGGCTCCAGGGCGACGCGACGCCGCCGGATTTTCCACCGATTTAGGTGCGATGCGAAAGGACGTTCCCGTCATGCCGAAGATGCGACCTCACCGGATGCCGAGCCTCGTGGCCGCGGCCTTGGCGCTGGCGGTTTCGGCGGCATCGGTGCTCGCTGGCGGCGCGGCCGCGCCGGCGCGGGCGGCGGAGGACGGCACGTCCGGCCTGCCGGTGCCCCGCTTCGTCTCGCTCAAGGCCGATACCGTCAATGTGCGCAACGGTCCCAACAAGGACCATGACGTGTCCTGGGTGTTCACCCGCGCCGGCCTGCCGGTGGAGGTGACCGCGGAATACGGCACCTGGCGGCGGATCCGCGATTCCGACGGCTCGGAGGGATGGGTCTACCATTCCATGGTGTCGCTGCGCCGCACCGCCCTCGTGGCGCCGTGGCTGAAGGGCGAGACCGTGCCCCTGCGCGCCGGGCCGGATGCCGAGGCCCGCGTCGTCGCGCAGCTGGAGCCGAAGGTGCTCGGCGTGGTGAAGTCCTGCGACGGCAAGTTCTGCCGCCTCTCCGGCGACGGCTTCGACGGCTATGTGCAGCAGGCGCAGCTCTTCGGCGTCTATCCCAACGAGAAGGTGGAATAGGCCGGGCCGTCCCGTCCGGCGCCTCGGCGCGGCGCGCGCCAGCCGGGCGTCAGCCGGCGGCGGCCTCGTCCACCGGGCGGCCGCGATAGCGGATGAGCAGCGGCACGGTGAGCGTCATGGGGTGGGAAATGCCGTGCTCCCACAGCCCGTCCTCGCCCCAGCAGTCGCCGTGGTCGCCGCACAGGACGATGGTGGCGTCGGCGAAGCGCTCCAGCAGCGGGGCGATCATGCGGTCCACATATTCGCAGCACAGGCGCTGGCGCTCGCGGCAGGTCTCGGCCCGGTTGACCTTCTGGAAGGGCAGGCAGGGATTGTCCGCCCGGTCCCACGGCGCGCCTTCGTGGTAATAAGGTACGTGCGTCTCGCCGATGTTCATGAAGATGAACAGGTTGCGCCGCGTCTCCCGGGCCAGCGCCTTCTCGATGAAGGCGAGCTGGGCGGCGACCCCCTTGTCGCCGGTGAAGAGAAACTGCTCGAAGCTGCCGGTGAGCTTCTTCGAGACCGGCGTCTTCGGATCGAACCAGCCCATGGCCGCGGTGCCCACCGTGGCGTAGCGGGCGTTGCGGAAGCCGGAGACAATGTCGTCGCCGCTCACCGAGAAGCCCGGCCGGGCATGCCCCGGCGCGCCGGCGCGGTCGAGGCGGAAGAGGCGGGCGAACTTGGGGTTGAGGAACGGTGTCTCGAGCTCGGCCACGCCCGGGGTGAAGCCGGCGAACATGGCCATGTGCGACGCATAGGTGAAATGCGCCGGCGCCTGCGCCCGGTAGAGGGGCGAGATGGCTTTCATCGCCGGTGCGTTGGCCGCGACGAAGGTGTCGAAGCGGCACGAGTCGATGGTGATGAAGAGGACGCTGTCGGGGGTCACGCGCATCGGGCGGCTGCCAGGAACGAGAAGCAGGGGGAAAGCGGGCGCGCGGCGGGCCGCCGCACCTTAGTTCCCGCCGTCATTGTTGGCCGTGCCGCAGGTGTAGCCGACGAAGCAGCGCGGATTGTCCGCCGTGGGAAGCCAGGCCGGGCTGGTGGTCTGGCCCTCGGCGCAATAGCGCTCGTCGCGGACGTAGCGCTGGGCGTTGCCACCGCCGGTGGGGACCAGGATGAAGCCCTGGGTGCGCACGACGGACGAGAGGCCGCTGCAGGTGGAGGGCGGTACCGGAATGGCCATCATGCCCTCCGGCGGCGGCGTGCCCTGGCCATAGATGGCGGTGCCGTCGATGGGCACCGGCACGCCGGCGGCGCCGAGGTCCGGCGGCGGCGTCAGGGGATCCGACTGTCCGAGCGCGGCGGAGGACAGGGACACGACCGTCGCCGCCAGCACGGCGATGCGAATCGACCCGGCATGAAACGCCCGCATGAACCACCCCCTGCATTCTGCCGCCGGGGAACGGCTCTACCTCACCTTGCGGGGCGTGCAAAGGGAAAGTGCGGCCCCGACGACCGGCGCGGGCCCATGGCGGCTCAACGCTTCGGTGGGTTTTTCCCGCTATCCTCACGCCGCGCGGCCAGATGGTTCGTGCCGATCGATGCGGAACTTGGTAAGGAAATCACCCTCCAGCGGATCCCGGCTTCCATGCTCGACCTCCCCAACAAGGGCGACCTCGACCCGTCCTATCGTCAGGCCCCGCACAATGTGGAGGCGGAACAGGCGCTGCTCGGCGCCATCCTGGTGAACAACGAGGCGTTCTATCGCGTCTCCGACTTCCTCGAGCCGTCCCATTTCTACGAGCCCATCCACGCGCGCATCTACGAGCTGTCGTCCGCCCTGGTGCGCGCCGGCAAGCTGGCCACGCCGGTCACGCTCAAGACGTTCCTGCCCGCCGACCTCGACGTGGCCGGGCTGACCGGCCCGCAATACCTCGCCCGCCTCGCCGCCGAGGCCACCACCATCATCAATGCCGAGGACTACGGCCGTACCATCTACGACCTCTCGGTGCGGCGCGAGCTCATCCGCATCGGCGAGGAGATCGTCAACGAGGCGTATGACGCCCCGGTGGACGCCACGCCGCAGAACCAGATCGAGCAGGCGGAAAAGCGCCTCTACGAGATCGCCGAGACGGGCCGCTACGACGGCGGCTTCCTCAGGTTCGGCGAGGCCCTGCGCGAATCGGTGGACATGGCCTCCAAGGCCTTCCAGCGCGACGGGCACCTGTCGGGCATCGCCACCGCGCTCGACGACCTCGACCACCAGATGGGCGGGCTCCAGCCGTCCGACCTGGTCATCCTTGCCGGGCGCCCCGCCATGGGCAAGACCTCGCTTGCCACCAACATCGCCTTCAACATCGCCGCCGCCTATCGCGGCGAGCAGCGGCCGGACGGGGCGCTGGAAACGCTGTCCGGCGGCATCGTCGGGTTCTTCTCCCTCGAAATGTCGGCGGAGCAGCTGGCCACGCGTATCCTCGCCGAGCAGGCGGAGATCGCCTCCTACAAGATCCGCCGCGGCGACATCTCCGAGAGCGAGTTCGCCAAGCTCGCCGCCGCCGCCCAGACCATGCAGACCATCCCGCTCTACATCGACGACACGGGCGGCCTCTCCATCGCCCAGCTCGTCGCCCGGGCGCGCCGGCTGAAGCGCCAGCGCGGGCTTGATTTCATGGTGGTGGACTATCTCCAGCTGCTGTCGGGCACGTCCAAGAGCTCGTCCCAGGGGCGCGTGCAGGAGATCACCGAGATCACCACCGGCCTAAAAGCCTTGGCGAAGGAGCTGCAAGTGCCCATCATGGCCCTGTCCCAGCTCTCGCGACAGGTGGAGTCGCGGGACGACAAGAGGCCGCAACTGTCGGACCTGCGCGAATCCGGCTCCATCGAGCAGGACGCCGACGTGGTCATGTTCGTGTTCCGGGAGGAATATTATCTGAAGAGCAAGGAGCCGAAACCGGGCACAGAGGAGTGGTTCAAGTGGGAGATCGAGATGAAGGCGGCCGAGAACACGGCCGAAATCATCATCGGAAAGCAGCGCCACGGTCCGACGGGGACGGTAAAGGTGCATTTCGAGCCCCAGTTCACCCGCTTCTCCAACCTGGCGCGGGAGGACCACCTGCCGGACCGCCGCTAGCGGTCCCGCCGGCCGATCCGGTCCGCGTCGAGGCCCTCGCCCGCGAGGAGCGCGAGGCGGGCGCGGTCCTGACCATCGATCTCGACGCCATCGCCGACAACTGGCGCACCCTGTCCGCCCTTGCCGCGCCCGCCGAATGCGCCGCCGTGGTGAAGGCCGATGCCTACGGCCTCGGCATCGAGCCCGTCGCCCCCGCTTTGTGGCGCGCCGGGGCCCGGACCTTCTTCGTCGCGCATTTCAAGGAAGCGGTGGCCCTGCGCGCGCTGCTGCCGGACGCGGTCATCTACGTCCTCAACGGCCTCCTGCCCGACACCGCCCCGGACTTCGCCGCGGCGCAGGTGCGGCCGGTGCTCGGCTCGGTGGCGGAAGTCTCCGAATGGAGCGATTTCTGCCGCGACCGCTCGGCCGACATCCCGGCGGCGATCCATGTGGATACCGGCATGCACCGGCTCGGCCTGTCCCTCGAGGAGGCGGTGCAGCTCTCCGGCACGTTCCGCCTGCTCGGCTTCAAGCCGAGCCTGATCATGAGCCATCTCGCCTGCGCCGACCTGCCGGGCCATGTGCTCACCGCGCGCCAGCGCCTCGTTTTCGCCGACGTGGCGCGGCGCTTTCCCGGCGTTCCCGCCTCCCTCGCCAACTCGGCCGGAACCCTGCTCGGCCGGGATTTCCGCTTCGACCTGGTGCGGCCGGGCATCTTCCTCTATGGCGGCGTCGCCATTGCCGGCGTGCCGCCGCTGCGCCCCGTGGTGCGGCTCGAGGTGAAGGTGGTGCAGGTGTCCACGGCGCCGGCCGGGGAGACGGTGGGCTACGGTGCCGCCGAGCGCCTGAAGCGGCCGAGCCGGCTCGCCACCGTCTCCATCGGCTATGCGGACGGGCTGTTCCGCGCCGGCGGCTCCTCGGACGCGGCCAAGGGGGTGGAGGCCATCCTCGCCGGCAAGCGCTGCCATCTCGTGGGCCGGGTCTCCATGGACCTCGCCACCCTCGACATCACCGACCTGCCGGAAGGCTCGGTCCAGCGCGGCGATACGGCGGTGTTCCTTGGCGACGGCATCTCGGTGGACGACCTCGCCGTCCGTTCCGGCACCATCGGCTACGAGGTGCTCGCCTCCCTCGGCACGCGCTATGCGCGGCGCTACGTGGGCGGGGGATCGGGCGGCGGCTGAGGCTCCGCGCCGGCCGGTGCCGAGGCGCCGCGGAGCGCCGCCGCGCAGGCCTCCTCGAACCAGCCGATCCGCGCCTCGAAGGCCGGGCTCAGGCGCTGCGGCGCGTCCATCTGCCGGGCCATGGTCTGGAGCCGCTCGCAGACGGCGTTGTCCTCGCCCATCACGCGCCGCACGTGGAACGGCACGATGCGGGACACCGCGGCCGCGGCGATGCGGTCGATGACGCCGCGCACGCCGCGCCGGGCCGCCGGCTCCGGGGCCGGCAGGAGCCAGCCGTCGAGCCGGGAGAGGCCGGGGGCGAGCGGCGCGTAGCGGTAGGCCAGCACGCGGTAATGGGCGCGGCCGAACAGGTCGACGGCGTGGAACTGGGACAGGCCGAGGCTCGGAAACACGTTCAGGATCACGTAGTCACGCGGCAGGTAGGTGCCGGCCCGACAGGCCGCGAGGATGCGCCCGGCCGGGTCGTCGCCGGCCTCGGTGGTGTAGAGGCTGTGCCGGCCGAACCGGGCGTAGGTGACGTCCGCGGCCTTCAGGTAGCCGTTGCGCCCGAAGGTGGTCGGGTGCACGGCGACGAGGTGGTAGTCGTCGAGGCCGATATGGGTGAGGAACTTCCAGTTGGCCCGGATCTCGCCGCCGATCCGGCGGGCCCGCCCGCGCGCCGGGCACAGGGTTTCCATGAGCGGCGCCGTGTCGCCGAGGAAATCGGCGAGGCTTTCGCTGTGGCCCGGCGACGGGAAGCGGCCGAAGAGGAGCCCGCCGCACACCCCGAGCTCCACCGGCGCGAGCCGTGCGTCGAGGGCCTTGGGACTGGTGCCGAAGGCCTCGTCGCAGACCGGGATGCCGAGGGCGAGCCCGTCCTTGTTGTAGCGCCAGTGGTGGAAGGCGCAGACCACCGGGCCACGCCCGCGATCGCCGGTGCGCAGGGGATGCAGGCGGTGGGCGCAGCGGTTCTCGAAGCCGCGGATCTCCTCCCCGAAGCGCTGCACGAAGATGGAGCGGCCGCCGAGCACGGTGCGGAACCATTGGCCGTCCTCGGCCACGTCCGCGACCATGCCGAGAAAGGTCCATAGCCGCCCGAGGGCGGCCTGCTCGCGGGCGAAGGCCGCCTCGTCCCAGGCCCCCCGCGCCCAGTCGCCGGAGAGGGTTTCCTCGGCGGAGCCGGCCGGGACCGGGGGCATGCCGGGATCCGGTCGCGTGACGCTTTCGCCGGACACGCACGTCCTCCCCGACCCGGCGCCCGCGGGCGCTTCGTGTTTCCAGATTGAGGTATCCCTTAGCAGATGGGCCCGGCGCCTGCCATCGCGGCGCGCCACATCCACGCGCTGCAACCCGACGCCGGGCCGCCCGTGGGCGGAGCCGGGCGGGGTGGGCCATGGGGCGAGGCGAAACGTGGTGTAATGGGAAACATGCGGCCGCGGATTCGGCCCCTCGTTCCCACATCGTGCCGGGCGGCTCGGCGGCACCTCAGGAAGGCTCCATGGCGCGGCGCGATCATTCCTTCATCTGCCAGTCCTGCGGCGCCGTCTACACGCGCTGGCAGGGCAAGTGCGAGGCGTGCGGCGGCTGGAACACCATCGCGGAGGAAGTGGCGGTCGCCGCCAGCGTGCCGGCGGCCCAGCGCTCCAGCCGGAAGGGGCGGGCGGTGGCGCTGGAAACCCTGCAGGGCACGGCCAAGCCCGCGCCGCGCCTCATCTGCGGCATCGGCGAGCTCGACCGGGTGGCGGGGGGTGGTTTCGTGCCCGGCTCCGTCCTCCTCATCGGCGGCGACCCGGGCATCGGCAAGTCGACGCTGCTGGTGCAGGCCTCGGCCGCGCTGGCGGAGCGCGGGCAACGGGTGGTCTATGTCTCGGGCGAGGAGGCGGTGGACCAGGTGCGCCTGCGCGCCCAGCGGCTCGGCCTCGACCGGGCGGAGGTGGGCCTCGCCGCCGAGACCAACGCCGAGAACATCATCGCCACCCTTTCAGGCGGCCCGCCCGTTCACATGGTCGTGATCGATTCCATCCAGACCATGTGGTCCGACAGCGTCGAATCCGCCCCCGGCACGGTGACGCAGGTGCGCACGTCCGCCCAGCTCCTGGTGCGCTATGCCAAGCAGACCGGGGCCTGCGTCATCCTCGTGGGCCACGTCACCAAGGACGGGCAGATCGCCGGCCCGCGGGTGGTGGAGCACATGGTGGACGCGGTGTTCTCGTTCGAGGGCGACGGCGGCCACCAGTTCCGCATCCTGCGGGCGCAGAAGAACCGCTTCGGACCCACCGACGAGATCGGCGTGTTCGAGATGACAGGGCGCGGCCTCGCCGAGGTGGCGAACCCCTCCGAGCTGTTCCTGTCCAACCGCGACGCCGGTGCTCCCGGGACCGCCGTCTTCGCCGGCATGGAAGGCACGCGGCCGGTGCTGGTGGAGATCCAGGCGCTGGTGGCCCCGTCCTCCCTCGGGACGCCGCGCCGCGCCGTGGTGGGCTGGGATCCCAACCGCCTGTCCATGGTGCTGGCGGTGCTCGATGCCCGCTGCGGCGTGCGGCTCGGCGGCCATGATGTCTATCTCAACGTGGCCGGGGGGCTGAGGATCGGCGAGCCGGCGGCCGACCTTGCGGTGGCGGCGGCCCTCGTCTCCTCCCTCACCGGGGCGCCCCTGCCGGCGGACGCGGTCTATTTCGGCGAGGCGAGCCTCACCGGCGCGGTGCGGCAGGTTTCGCAGGCGCCGGCCCGCCTGAAGGAGGCGGCGAAGCTGGGCTTCGCCCGCGCCGTGGTCCCCGCCGGCGGGCTCGACGGAATCGAGGCGCCGGTGGCGGTCACGCCCGTGGCCTCCCTGGCCGAGCTGGTGGCCGGCGTCGCCGCCCGCGCGCCGCGCCGGCCAGCCATGCGCGAATCGCGGAGCCTCGAGCCCCGTGACGCCGTGCCACGGTCCGCGGAACATGCGCAATGGAGCGAGGAGGGGGGAAGGTGACGCGGACGGCGGTGCAAGCTATATCAGCCGCGCGGCGGGTCCCCGGGGCGAGTGCCCGGGGGCGGCTGGCCGCGCGCATCAGCGCATCGCGATGCGCCCAGAACGGATCAACGCGCCGATGCCTGTGACCCTGCTCGACATCATTGTTCTGTCGGTCATGCTGATTTCGGGGTTGCTTGCGATGGTTCGCGGCTTCCTGCGCGAAATCTTCTCCATCATGTCCTGGATCATTGCCGCCGGCGTGACCGTTTATTTCCATAAGCAGGCCCTGCCTTACGTGAAGCAGTACATCCAGCAGGACACCGCGGCACTTGCCACAACTGTCGCTCTGCTTTTCCTCGGCACCCTGCTGATCACCTCCATCATCACGGCCCGGGTCTCCGACGTGGTGCTCGACAGCCGAATCGGCGCCCTCGACCGCACCATGGGCTTCCTGTTCGGCATCGCCCGCGGGCTGCTGCTCATGGTGATCGCGCTGCTCTTCTTCAACTGGCTGGTGCCGCCGGAGAAGCTCCCGCCGTGGGTTGCAAACGCGAAAACGCTCCCGGCGCTCACGAATATGGGGGACTGGCTCAAGGCCCAGTTGCCGGATAACCCTGGAAACACCATTCTTGAACAGCTAAAGAAACGCCCCTCCGGTGAGGAGGGCGACGCGCCCGCCACTCCGGCCTCCCCGACGGGGGGACCGCGTACGGATCTGGGGGGCACCACAATCGCGGCCGCACTGGCCCCGTCATCCGGTCCCGGCGCTGGCGCGTATCGCCGCCTGGGGCGGGAAGGACTGGACCAGCTGGTCGAAAGCGCGCGCGGCACCGGCCTCTAGGCCGCCCGGGCGGAGGTGCATGATGGGCTTCGAGATCGAGGGTGGGCAAGGCGCCGGAGCGTCGCGGGATTTCGATCTCGACGGCGACACCTTGCGCGAGGAATGCGGCGTCTTCGGCATCTACAATCATCCGGAAGCCGCGGCGATCACGGCCATCGGCCTGCATGCGCTCCAGCATCGCGGGCAGGAGGCGGCGGGCATCGTCAGCTATGACGGCCGGCGCTTCCATTCCGAGCGGCGCCTCGGCCTCGTGGGGGATGCCTTCTCCGACGCCGGCGTCATCGCCCGCCTGCCCGGCGACATGGCGGTGGGTCATGTGCGCTACTCCACCACCGGCGAGACGCTGCTGCGCAACGTGCAGCCCTTGTTCGCCGAGCTCGACGCCGGCGGCTTCGCCGTGGGCCACAACGGCAACCTCACCAACGGTTTGACCCTGCGCAAGCAATTGGTGCGCGAGGGGGCCATCACCCAGTCCACCACCGACACCGAGGTGATCCTTCACCTCGTGGCGCGCTCCCGCAAGCCGCGCTTCATCGACCGCTTCGTCGACGCCATCCGGGCGCTGGAAGGCGCCTATTCGCTGGTCGCTCTCACCAACAAGAAGCTGATCGGCGCCCGCGACCCGCTCGGCATCCGGCCGCTGGTGCTGGGCTCGCTGGACGGCTCGCCGATCCTGGCGTCCGAGACCTGCGCCCTCGACATCATCGGCGCGCGCTACGTGCGCGACGTGGAGAACGGCGAGGTCGTCGTCATCGACGAGGACGGGATCCAGTCGTTCAAGCCCTTCCCGGAGATGGCGCCGCGCCCCTGCATCTTCGAGTACATCTATTTCGCCCGGCCCGATTCCGTGGTCGGCGGACGCTCCGTCTACCAGGTGCGCAAGAAGATGGGGCAGGTGCTGGCGCAGGAAAGCCCGGCCAATGCCGACGTCATCGTGCCGGTGCCGGATTCCGGCGTGCCGGCGGCCATCGGCTTCTCCCAGCACTCAGGCATCCCCTACGAGCTCGGCATCATCCGCAACCACTATGTGGGCCGCACCTTCATCCAGCCCACCCAGTCCATCCGCGACCAGGGCGTGCGCATGAAGCACTCCGCCAACCGCTCGGTGGTGGAAGGCCGCTCCATCGTGCTGGTGGACGACAGCCTGGTGCGCGGCACCACCTCGGTGAAGATCGTGCAGATGATGCGCGACGCCGGCGCCAAGGAGGTGCATTTCCGCATCGCCTCCCCGCCCATCACCCATCCCGATTATTACGGCATCGACACGCCCGACCGGGACAAGCTGCTCGCCGCCACCCACGACCTCGAAGGCATGCGCCGCTATATCGGCGCGGACAGCCTCGCTTTCCTCTCGGTGGACGGCGTCTACCGGGCCATGGGCTATGAGGGGCGCGATCCGGCGAAGCCGCAATTCACCGACCACTGCTTCACCGGCGACTATCCCACCCCGCTCACCGACCGCGCCGGCGCGGTGGGCCAGCAGCAGCTCTCGCTCCTCGCCGAGGCGAGCTGACCTGACCCTGCCCGCAGACGGCCGGAACGAGAACGGGGCGCCGAAGCGCCCCGTTTTTTGTTTCACGCCGCCTTGCTGGCGGCACCGAGGGCCTTGCGCTTCAGGTCCGGGGGCACCGCCTCGTCGGCGAGCGCGGCCGCCACCTCGTCGAGGCCGCCGCTGGCCTGGGCGTTGGAGCCGAGGCGGCGAATGGAGAGGGTGCGCTCGGCCGCTTCCTTCTTGCCCGCCACGAGAAGCACCGGAACCTTGGCCAGCGAGTGCTCGCGGACCTTCAGGTTGATCTTCTCGTTGCGCAGGTCGAGCTCGACCCTGAGGCCCGCCGCCTTCAGCCTGTCCACCACCTCGGCGGCATAATCGTCCGCATCCGAGGTGATGGTGGCCACCACGATCTGGACCGGGGCGAGCCACAGCGGGAAGTGCCCGGCGAAGTGCTCGATGAGGATGCCGGTGAAGCGCTCCATGGAGCCGCAGATGGCGCGGTGGATCATCACCGGCGTCTTCTTCTGCCCGTCCGCGTCCACATAGAAGGCGCCGAACCGCTCCGGCAGGTTGAAGTCCACCTGGGTGGTGCCGCACTGCCATTCGCGGCCGATGGCGTCCTTCAGCGTGTACTCGAACTTGGGGCCATAGAAGGCGCCCTCGCCGGGCAGGATGCCGGTCTTGATCTTGCCGCCCGAGGCATCCTCGATCTGCTTGAGGACGGCCGTCATCACCTCCTCGGCGTGATCCCACACCGCATCCGAGCCGACGCGCTTGTCCGGCCGGGTGGAGAGCTTCACCACGATCTCCTCGAAGCCGAAGTCGGCATAGGTGGAGAGGATGAGGTCGTTGATCTTCAGGCACTCGGCCGCCATCTGCTCCTCGGTGCAGAAGATGTGGGCGTCGTCCTGGGTGAAGCCGCGCACGCGCATCAGCCCGTGCAGGGCGCCGGAGGGCTCGTAGCGGTGCACCGCGCCGAACTCGGCGAGGCGCAGCGGCAGGTCGCGATAGCTCTTCAGCCCGTGCTTGAAGATCTGCACATGGCCCGGGCAGTTCATGGGCTTCAGCGCGAACACGCGCTCGTCCTTGGTCTCGTCGCCCGCCGACTGGACCTTGAACATGTTCTCCTTGTACCAGCCCCAGTGGCCGGAGGTCTCCCACAGGGAATGGTCCAGCACCTGCGGGGCGTTCACCTCCTGGTAGTCGGCCTTCAGCCGGCGGCGCATGTAGGCCACCAGCTCCTGGAACAGGGTCCAGCCGTTCGGGTGCCAGAACACCGTGCCGGGGCCTTCCTCCTGGAAATGGAAGAGGTCCATCTCCCGACCGAGGCGGCGATGGTCGCGCTTCTCGGCTTCCTCCAGGCGGTGGAGGTAGGCGGCAAGCTCCTTCTCGTCATGCCAGGCGGTGCCGTAGATGCGGGTGAGCATGGGGTTGTTCGAATCGCCGCGCCAATAGGCGCCGGCCACCTTCATCAGCTTGAAGGCGCCGCCGATCTTGCCGGTGGAGGGCATGTGCGGGCCGCGGCAGAGGTCGAACCATTCGCCCTGCCTGTAGATCTTCAGGTCCTGGCCCGCGGGGATGGCGTCCACCAGCTCCACCTTGTAGGCCTCGCCCTTGGCGGCGAAGACGCGCTTGGCCTCCTCGCGGGTCCAGACCTCGCGGGTGAAGGGGCGGTCCTTGGCGATGATCTCGCGCATCTTCGCCTCGATCACCGGCAGGTCTTCCGGCGTGAACGGGGCGTTGCGGGCGAAGTCGTAATAGAAGCCGTTCTCGATCACCGGGCCGATGGTCACCTGGGTGCCCGGCCACAGCTCCTGCACCGCCTCGGCCAGCACGTGGGCGCAGTCGTGGCGGATCAGCTCCAGCGCGCGCGGGTCGTCGCGGGTGACGATCTCGATCTTCGCGTCGCGGCCGATGGGCTCGGCAAGGTCCGCGAGCTGGCCGTCCAGGGTGACGGCCACGGCCTTCTTGGCGAGGGACTTGGAGATGGCGGCGGCGATGTCGGCGCCGGACGTCCCCTCGGCATAGTCGCGCTGCGCGCCGTCGGGGAAGGTCAAGGCAATCATGCGGAAACTCCTTATGCCCACTCCTGCGGACCACGCAGGTAGGCGTCTTCACGTGTCACGGCGCCCTTTTAGGCAGGCCGGCGCCGCTCGTCCAGAACGGGAATGGGGGCCGCTTGCGGTGCGTTTCGTGCGGGTTTGACCGTGCATGATACCATTCCGCAACGCCTGGGCCTGAAAATGACACCCCGGCCGGGGCGCGTTCCCCCTTTTCCTCGCGCGCTGCCTCGGCTAATCCCAGTGTGGGGTCGTGAGTGTTCGCCGTGCCGGCGTTCTTCGCGGGGCCGCGGAATGCGGTTTCGCAAGTCAAGGCAGGGCGGGTCACGCGGGGAGGGAAGCCGGATCGGGCGTGGCGCGGCTGTTCGCGCGGCGGACGACCGGTCTGATCACCGCTTCCGGCGGGCAATTCTGTCCGGGACGCGAAAGAAGAGGCCGGCATGATGCCAACGACGTTCAAGACCTTGACCTTCGCCGCCCTGCTTCAGGTCGGCCTGTTTGCCTTTGCCTCCGCCGCCAGCGCCCAGATGGGCCCGCGCGGCGCGCCGGGCGCCGTGATGGACATCGACGACCAGCCGGGCCTGGAAGCGCCCCAGGACGACGTGGCCCAGATGGATCCCGCCTTCCGCCGCCAGCCGGTGTATTTCCGCACCACGGAAAAGCCGGGCACCATCGTCATCCACACCAACGAGCGCTTCCTGTACCTCGTGCAGCCCGACAACCGCGCCATTCGCTACGGCATCGGCGTCGGCCGCGACGGCTTCCAGTGGTCGGGCCTCAAGAGCGTCGAGCGCAAGGCCGAGTGGCCCGATTGGACCCCGCCTGCGGAAATGATCCAGCGCCAGCCCTATCTGCCGCGCTTCATGGCCGGCGGCCCCGGCAACCCCATGGGCGCCCGCGCGCTGTACATCAGCGGCACGGTCTACCGCATCCACGGCACCAACCAGCCGCAGACCATCGGCTATGCCGTGTCCTCGGGCTGCTTCCGTCTTGTGAACAGCGACATCATCGATCTGTACGGCCGGGTGCCCGTGGGCACCAAAGTGGTCGTTCGCCAGCAGGCCGCCCTCTGAGGGCGGCCCTCTTCCACCAAAATTCCTCACTGGGGGCATTCATGAAGACGATCCTGGCCATCCTGGCCGGCGCTACCCTTGCGCTTGCCGCAACGGCGGCTCCGGCGCAGACCCTCAAGACCGTCAAGGACCGCGGTGAGCTGATTTGCGGCGTGTCGAAGGGCCTCCAGGGCTTCTCGGCCCCCGACGCGGCGGGCAAGTGGACCGGCTTCGACGTGGACGTGTGCCGGGCGCTGGCCGCCGCCATCTTCAACGATCCGAACAAGGTGACGTTCGTCCCCCTCACGGCGGACGAGCGCTTCCCGGCGCTGAAGGACAGCAAGATCGACGTGCTCTCGCGCAACTCCACCTGGACCCTGGAGCGCGAGGCCAAGCTCGGCCTGCTGTTCACCGCCATCAACTATTTTGACGGCCAGGGCTTCCTGGTGCGCGACGCGCGCAAGGTGACCTCCGCCCTGGAGCTCGACAAGTCCAAGGTCTGCGTGCAGGCGGGCACCACCGCCGAGAGCACCACCAGGGAGTTCTTCGCCGCCAACAGCATGACGCTGGAACTGGTCACCCTGCCCACCAGCAGCGACCTGGTGAAGGCCTATGAAGACGGCAAGTGCGACACCATCACCACCGACGTGTCGCAGCTCTACGCCCTGCGCCTGACCATGGCCAAGCCCGCCGACCACATCGTGCTGCCCGACGTGATCTCCAAGGAGCCCCTCGGCCCCGTGGTGCGACAGGGTGACGACCAGTGGTTCAACCTGGTGAAGTGGACCATCTTCGCCATGATCAATGCCGAAGAGCTGGGGGTGGCCACCAACACGCTCGATGCGGCGGTGAAGTCGCAGAAGCCGGAGGTCAAGCGCCTCGTCGGCACCGAGGGCAATCTCGGCGAGCAGCTCGGCGTGACGAACGACTTCGTCGTGCGCATCGTCAAGGCGGTGGGCAATTACGGCGAGAGCTTCGAGCGCAACGTGGGCGCCGCCTCCAAGCTGGGCATTCCGCGCGGCATCAACCAGCTCTGGAGCATGGGCGGCATCCTGTACGCCCCGCCGGTGCGCTGATCGCCGATTTGTCGAGCGGCCTGCACGCCGCCTGCCGGGCCGCGCGTCGCGCGTGCCCGGCGTGGCCGGCGGGCAGGACCGTCCGCCGGGCGCGGACGGTCGTTTGAAGCCTCCCCGGCGCCACGCTTCCGGTCAGGACAGGAGGTCCGGAGAGGCGACGCTCCGCTTCAAAGCTGCGCGAGGGCGTGCCCCAAGCGCCTCTTCCGCATGGTAAGCGGCCACGGTATCGGCCTATGGTACGCCTCCTCGCCCCATCGAAGAGGTCTGCCCCTTGATTGATTTCACGCGACGTTCGCTCATCGCCGGCGGCGCCGGCGCCATGGTCGCCGGCCTCGCCGCGCCGCAACTGGCCTCCGCCCAATCCCCCGCCGCCAGCCCTTCTGCCGCCAGCCCTGCCGCGACCAAGCCCCCGGTGACCGCCGTGGCGGCGCAGGTGCCGAGCGCCTATCGCTACAAGGTGGGCGACGTGGTGGTCACCGCCGTCTCCGACGGCATGCGCACCATTCCCCTCTCCGACACGTTCGTGCGCAACCAGCCCAAGGATGCGGTGAATGCCGCGCTCAAGGCGGCGTTCCTGCCGGAGAATCAGGTGCCCATCTCCTTCACCGTGCTGCTGCTCGACATCGGCGGGCGGAAGGTGCTCGTGGACACCGGCAATGGCGGCCAGCCCGGCCCGGTGGGGCTTGTGCGCGGCACGCTCGGGGACCTGGGCGTGGATCCGGCCTCGGTGGATCAGGTGGTGATCTCCCATTTCCACGCCGACCACATCAACGGCCTGCTCACCGCCGAGGGCACGCCCGCCTTTCCCAAGGCGCAGCTGCTGGTGCCCGAGCGCGAATGGGCCTTCTGGATGGACGACGGCCAGATGAGCCGGGCGCCCGACGCCCAGAAGGGCGGCTTCCAGAACGCGCGGCGCGTGTTCAAGCCGTTCGAGGGCAAGGTCGAGCGCTATGCGTGGGACAAGGAGCTCGCGCCCGGCCTCACGGCGGTGGGCACGCCCGGCCACACGCCGGGGCACACCTCCTTCACCCTCGCCTCGGGCAGCGACGCGCTGTTCATCCAGTCCGACCTCACCAACCTGCCGGCGCTGTTCGTGCGCAACCCCTCCTGGCAGGTGATGTTCGACATGGACCCGGCCATGGCGGCGGAGGTCCGGCGCAAGACCTACGACCGGCTTTCGTCCGAGCGGACGCAGGTGGCCGGCTATCACTTCCCGTTCCCGGGCGCGGCGCACCTGGAGAAGGCCGGCGAGGGCTTCCGCTACGTGCCGGTGCTCTGGCGTCCGGTGCTGTGAGGCCTCAGGCGGACGGCTCCTCCACCTCGGCGGCGATCCAGCCGAGGAAGGCCGGGGAGCCGCCGTCCACGGGCAGCACGAGGATGGCCGGCACCTCGTAGGGATGCCGCGCGCGGATGGCCTCGACGACCTCGCCGGCGCGGGCGGCGCTGGTCTTCAGCAGCAGCACCACCTCGTCGGCGCGCGCGATGGCTCCCTCCCAACGATAGAGGGAGACCATGCCCGGCAGGATGTTGGCGCAGGCGACGAGCCGCGCGTCCAGCAGCGCGCGGGCCACCTCCTCCGCGGCCTCGCGGGAGGGGAAGGTGCTGTAGACAAGGCGGATCGGGGGCATGTCGGGGCTTCCGGAGGGGCTCGTCCCCTTCATAGCCCAGATCGGCGGCGCTGCCCGGGGGCGATGGCGTCGGGCCGCGCATGCGCATTCCGGAGGCGGCGGGCACCGGGCCGCCGACTTCGCCTCGACAGGTGCGGCCGGGACCGCTAGACCGGTCGCAGCGATCGCCGTTCCGCTCCTTGCCCGCCAACCGGACGCCTCCCAGACCGCCGCACCGATGAGCGACCAAGCCCGCAGCTTCCACAAGATCGCCTTCGTCTCCAGCCAGACGCCGGAGGCCGAGGCCGCGCGGGCGCGGCTCGTCGCCCGCTACGGCGACGTCTCGGAGGATGACGCGGATGTGATCGTCGCCCTCGGCGGCGACGGCCTGATGCTGCAGACGCTGCACCGCTTCCGCGACCGCGGCCTGCCCATCTACGGCATGCACCGTGGCACCGTCGGTTTCCTCATGAACACGTTCCGCGAGGACGGCCTGCCGGAGCGCCTCGCCGCGGCGCTGCCGGTCACCATCCATCCGCTGCTGATGGAGGTGGTGGATGCGCAGGGCGTGCGCCACCGGGCGCCGGCGATCAATGAGGTGTCGCTCTGGCGCCAGTCCTACCAGGCGGCGAAGCTGCGCATCTCCATCGACGGCCGGGTGCGCCTGGAGGAGCTGATCTGCGATGGCATCATCGTGGCGACGCCGGCCGGCTCCACCGCCTACAACCTCTCCGCCCACGGGCCGATCCTGCCGCTGGGCACGGCGCTGCTCGCGCTCACGCCCATCTCGCCCTTCCGCCCCCGCCGCTGGCGCGGCGCCCTGGTGCCGGACAAGGCGCGCATCGACATCGCCGTGCTGGAGGCCGACAAGCGGCCGGTGAGCGCGGCGGCCGACCATTTCGAGGTACGCGACATCATCGCGGTCACCACCCGGCTCGACACCTCCTCCTCCATCGACATGCTGTTCGATCCGGACCACGGGCTCGACGAGCGTATCCTGCGCGAGCAATTCGTGTATTAGAGGCGCGTTGCGCGTCGGCGCTGAGAGGGGCGATCCGGTTCACGGCATTCCATGGTCTTTTCCTCCGTCACCTTCCTCTTCTATTTCCTGCCGGCCTTCCTGCTGTGCTACTTCGCGACGCCGGGCGTGCGGGCGCGGAACCTGGTCCTGCTCGCCTTTTCCCTCGTCTTCTATGCCTGGGGCGGGCTCGCCAATGTCGCGGTTCTGGCCGTCTCCATCGTCGCCAACTACCTCTTCGCGCTGTTCATCGATGGCCGCAGCGAACGCTGGCGGCTCAGGGCGCTCGGGCTGGCGGTGGCGGCGAACCTTTGCGGCCTCATCGCCTTCAAATATGCCGGCTTCCTCGCCGAGAACCTCAACCTGCTGCTCGCCCCCGCGGGGCTGAAGCTGCCGGTGGTGCATCCGGCGCTGCCGCTGGGCATCTCCTTTTTCACCTTCCACGCCATCTCCTACCTGGTCGACGTCTACCGGCGCAAAGCCGCGGCCAACGGGCGGTTCGAGGAGATCGCGGTCTACATCACCATGTTCCCGCAACTGGTGGCGGGGCCGATCGTGCGCTACTCCACCATCGCCCGGCGCATCCGCGCGCGGCGCACCACGCTCGGGCGCGTCTCGGCGGGCCTGCGCATCTTCATCATCGGCCTGTCGTGGAAGGTGCTGATCGCCGACGAGGTGGCACCCATCGTCGCGGCGGTGTTCGACAACACCCAGGCGCCCAATCTCGGCGAGGCGTGGGTCGGCGTCACCGCCTACGCGCTGCAGATCTATTTCGACTTCGGCGGCTATTCCAACATGGCCATCGGCCTCGCCATCGCCATGGGGCTGAAGTTCCCGCGCAACTTCAACCTGCCCTATGGCGCGCGGTCCATCACCGACTTCTGGCGGCGCTGGCACATGAGCCTGTCGAGCTGGTTCCGCGACTATGTCTACATCCCCCTCGGCGGCAACCGGCACGGCCACCTGCACACGGCGATGAACCTGTGGAGCGTGTTCCTGCTCTGCGGCCTGTGGCACGGGGCGAGCTGGACCTTCGTCATCTGGGGCGTCCATCACGGCACCTTCCTGGTGCTGGAGCGCACCGGCTTCGGCGCGGCGCTGAAGCGGGCGCCGCGCATCCTGTCCCACGCCTACGTGCTGCTGGTGGTGCTTTCCGGCTGGGTCTGGTTCCGCGCCGACAGCCTGCCCGCCGCGTTCGAGCTGTTCCAGGGGCTGGCCGGGCTCAACGGGGCGGGCTACCTGTCGGCCCAGCTGGAAGTCGAGCTGAAGCCGGTCACCATCGCCATCATGGTGCTGGCCTGGCCGCTCGCCATGTTCGGCCTGCCCCGGCCACGCGGGCGCGCGCTCGCGCCGCGGGTGAGGCTCGCCGTCTTCGGCGCGACGGATACGCTGGTGGTGTGGGGCCTGTTCGTGCTCTGCGTGCTTTCGGTGGGAGCGGCGACCTATTCGCCGTTCCTCTATTTCCGGTTCTGAGGAGGGGGCGATGCCGCTTCTCATGTCCTTCCGGCGCTGGTGGGCTGCCATCTTCGTGGCCATCCTCCTCCTGCCCACCATCGGCCTCGTCGCCCCCGACGTGCCGGCGCCGCTGCGGACGGTGCTGGAGCCGGAGGGGCGCTGGTGGGAGGAGGCCGCCAGGCGCGCCGATCCCTACATCAACAACGCCTTCGGCTTCCGCGGCGCGGTCCTCGCCGCGCACCGCTCCTATGTGCGCTTCCTGGGCGACACCCAGGGCGACCTCGCCTTGAAGGGCGAGCACGGCGCCCTGTTCCTCAAGGACGAGCACGCGCTCGAGCAGTCCCTCGGCCAATTGGTGCGACCGGAGGCGGTCAGCGGCTTCGTCGCCTTCGCCGCGCGCATGGACGCCTACATGAAGGCCCATGGCGGGCGGTTCGTGGTCCTGGTGCCGCCCAACGGGCACACCACGAATTTCGAGTACCTGCCGGCCTATGCCCGGCGGCTGAAGAAAGAGCCGACCGAATACGACCTGGTGGCCCGGCAGATGAAGGCGGCGGGCATCACCTTCGTGGACATGCGCCCCATCCTCGCCGCGGCGAAGAAGGACGGCCCGGTCCACTGGCGCTACGACACGCACTGGAACCAGCGCGGCATGCTGCTCGGCTTCAACGCGGCCATGGCGGCGGCCGGCCGGCCGGACCTGGAGGTGAAGCCGCAGGACGCCCTCGGCGCGCCCGAGCCGCGCCTCACCGGCGACCTGCTGCGGGCCACCGGCGCGCGGGTGCCCAACCCGCCGGACGTGCAGTTCCCGCCCAAGGGGCCCATGGTCAAGCCGCGGAACCCGAACCTCATTCCCGGCATCGTGAAGCCGGTGCCGGCGAACGACCCGTTCGTGCCCTATGCCATCGATACCGGCCATCCCGGCCCGCGCATCATGGTGATCGGCGACAGCTTCAGCCAGGGCTCATGGCAGGGCCTGGGCGTGTCGCAGGCCTCGGCCTATGCCTGGATGCACCACCGCTATTGTCGCTTCGACATGGGGGCGGTGGAGCGCTTCCGTCCGGACATCCTCATCTATGTCCCCACCGAGCGGGCCATGCCCTGCCGGGGCGAGCCGACCGACTGGCCGCCGGCGCCGGGGGCGGGCTGAGGCCGGCCCCCGCGCACCCTCAGACCGCCGGGGCGCGTGCCTTCAGGTCCATGCCGCCGCCGGGCGGGCGCTCGCGCTCCATCAGCCGGTCCACCGCCGAATAGTCGAGATAGCCGCAGCGGGCGAGGGACTTCATGACCGTCATGTCGACCCGGCCGTCGACGATGGCGGCGTCGTTGACATAGACCCCCACCACCTCGCCGATGATCATGTGCTGGTCGGGGATCTTCCCGTCCTTTCCCTTCGGCCGGAAGGTCTCCACATAGACGCATTCGAGGGCGCAGGGGCTGGCGGCGACCCGCGGCGGCTTCACCAGCTGCGAGGGGGCGGGGGCGAGCCCGGCGATCTCGAACTCGCTCTTGTCCCGCGGGGCCGGGGTGGAGGTGAGGTTCACCGCGTCGATCAGATCGAGGGTGGCGAGGTTGCAGACGAACTCGCCGGTCGCCTCGATGTTGGTGGCGCTGTCCTTGTGGCCGGCCGACGAGAACATCACCAGCGGTGGAAACTCGCAGATCAGGTTGAAGAAGGAGTAGGGCGCAAGGTTGGCCACCCCCTCGGGCGTAAGCGAGGAGATCCAGCCGATGGGCCGGGGCGCTACGATGGCCTTCAGGGGCGAGAAGGGCAGGCCGTGGTTGCGCTTGGCGGGCTCGTAGAACATGTCTGTGCTTTCGGGAATGGGAATGCGTCGCAGATTAGCCGCGGCCCGGGCCGGCCGGAAGGCCCTCCGGCGCAGGGCTCATCCCAGCGCCACCATTCCGGCCTGGATATCGTCCAGGGCGCGCTCCGCCGCCTCCATGCCGGCCGCGATGGCCTCCTTCGCCCGCTGGAACTCGAACAGGCCGATGCGGCCGAGCTTCGGGGACAGCATCAGGTCCGGCGGGTCGCCGGCGAGGCGCGAGCGGGCGATGCGGTCCTGGGTGATGTTGAAGGCATCGATCATCACCGTGGACAGGCCGCGCGGCCCGTCGCTCACGTGGCCGCCGGCGAAGAATTGCCGCCGCAGCCGGTCCGGGCTCAGCATGCCGGCGATGCCCGCCTTCTTGTCCGTCAGCGCCACCTCGGCCACCCGTTCCACCACGCCGCCATGGTCCTGGATGACGGTGCCACGGCCGAACACGTCGGCGTTCAGGTTGACCGCGATCACCATGCGCGCGCCCATGGCCCGGGCGGCGGAGACGGGGACCGGGTTCACCAGCGCCCCGTCCATCAGCCAGCGTCCGCCCACCTTCACCGGGGTGAAGATGCCGGGCAGGGCATAGGAAGCGCGGATCGCCTCCACGAAGTCACCGCGGGTCAGCCAGATCTCGTGGCCGGTGCCGAGCTCGGTGGCGATGGCGGCGAAGACGAGGGGCAGGTCCTCGATGCTGAGGTCGCCCACCTCGCGCCGCATGAGCTCCACCAGGCGCCGGCCGCCGATGAGCCCGGCGCCGCCGAGGGCGAAATCGAGAAGCCCGAGCACGTTGCGCTTGGTGAGGCTGAGCGCCCACGCCTCCAGCATGTCGAGCTTGCCTGCCGCCCAGATGCCGCCGACCACCGCGCCGATGGAGGTGCCGGCGATGACGGACGGGCGGATGCGGTTCTTCTCCAGCACCTTCAGCACGCCGATATGGGCGAAGCCCCGCGCCGCGCCGCCGCCGAGGGCAAGCCCGATGGCCGGCCGCCCGTCATCCTCGCCTCCGGTGGCCGGATGGGCGGGGGTGCCGAGATCGGGCGGCTCGGTGCCGGGCTCGCCGTCGGTGGCGAGGGGCCCGATGGTCGCCGGGCGCGGGCCTGCGAAGGGGCCGGAACGCCAATGGAGGGACTGAAACATGCGCGCCTCCCGATGCCGCCAGGGGGGATGCCCCGGACTCCGGCACTCGATCTGCCAATGCCCCCCAGGCCGCGCCGGTTCCGACGCGGACTCGAACCTTATGCGTCTCGTACTAATTTCTGGTGTCGGAAGCGTGTCGGTGCCGGGATGTTGCGCGCATCTCCCCGCGTCAGGGCGCGTCGCGCCCGTTCGAGTCGGCCTGGCCGGCGCGTGCCCTAATGGTCGTGGCCGTGCTGGCCGCCATAGACCGTGGCGGGGTCGAAGCGCGGGGCGTCGCCGGTGAAGGCGAGCCTGGTGCCGGCCGAGGGCGCCGCGCCGACGGGCACCGTGCGGTAGAAGCACGAGCGCCGGCCGGTGTGGCAGGCCGCGCCCGTGCCGCCCATCTCCACCTTGATGACGACCGCGTCCTGGTCGCAGTCGATGCGCATCTCCAGCACCTTCTGGGTGTGGCCGGAGGTCTCGCCCTTCTTCCAGAGCCGGCCGCGGGAGCGGCTGAAATAATGCGCCTCGCCGGTGGCCATGGTGAGGGCGAGGGCTTCCGCATTCATGTGGGCGAGCATCAGCACCTCGCCGGTCTGCGCGTCCTGGGCGACGCAGGTGACGAGCCCGCCGGCGTCGAAGCGGGGGGAGAGGATGGTGTCCTCTTCCAGCGCCGCGCCCTTGCCGGCAGGGGGGAAGGAGAAGGCCTCGGTGCTCATCTCTCGGTGCTCATGGGGAGGGGTCCGGACGCATGCGGGCGCAGCGGCGCCTGAAGGGCGCCGGCTTGGGCGGCGCGGGGCTTCAGGACCGGGAGCGCACCAGGGTGATGAAGCGCACCTGCTCGGCCGGGTCGTCCCGGAACGCGCCGGTGAACTGGGTGGTGAGGGTGGAGACGCCCTGCTTGGTGATGCCGCGCATGGACATGCACATGTGCTCGGCCTCGATCATCACCGCCACGCCGCGGGGGCGCAGGCTTTCGTCGAGGGCGTTGATGATCTGCGAGGTGAGATGCTCCTGCGTCTGCAGGCGGCGGGCGAAGATGTCCACCACCCGCGCGATCTTGGACAGTCCCACCACCCGCTCCACCGGGAAATAGGCGATGTGCGCCTTGCCCACGAACGGCACCATGTGGTGCTCGCAATGGGAGTGGAAGGGAATGTCGCGCAGCAGCACGAAATCGTCGAACGTCCCGATCTCGCCGAAGGTGCGGTCGAGCAGTTCGTCCGCATCCTCGCCATAGCCCGAGAACAGCTCGTCATAGGCCTTCACCACGCGCTTCGGCGTGTCGAGGAGGCCTTCGCGGGCGGGGTCCTCGCCGATATAGGCCAGCAGCGTCTTCACCGCCGCTTCCGCCTGCTCGCGGCTGGGGCGCGGCGTGCCGTCGGCGAGCGGAGGAAAGCTCTTGCGCTCGGCAGGGGCGCCATCGGCGCGCGCCTTCGAGGCGGCGTCCGACCTGTCCTTGCCGTCGCGGGCTTTCCCCTCGCGCGCCTTGCTGTCGCGCGCCTTGCCTTCGCTGGCCTGGCTCTCGCGGGCCTTGCGCTCGCGCTCCTCATGGTCGGCCTGCGCCTTGAACAATTTCACCACCGCGTCCATCACCAACTCCGTTCGACCCGCACCCATTACGAAGCGGGAGTGTCACCGGTCGTCGGGCTGCGCATGCGCGGTGTCGCTCAAACCGCGCCCCGCCGGATTGCCGGCGGCGGCCTTGCCGTCCGTTCCTTGCCGCGAGCGCACCATCGCGCTCAAGTTCCATCATGGGGGCGAGGGGCCGTTTTCGCAAGGGCGACGCCCGGCGGCTGGTCTGGAGATACCGTTCCGACGCCCATGTGCGACCGTTTGGCCGCCCCTGTGGCGGAGCGATGGAGGCGAGGGGATGCGCCGGGCGCGCGCGCATTTCCGCTTCGCCCGCCGGGGCGGTGCCCCGCACCCTTCCGCCCGTTGCTCCCCACGCTATATAAGACCGTGAAGCCGGCGCGGGAGAGGCCCGCGCCGCAGCATCCCGTCGCCTTCGGGCGGCGTTCGGAGCTGCCCATGATCAACGACGTCTACAACGCCCGCATCCTCGCCCTCGCCGCCGACATTCCACGGATCGGCCGGCTCGCCGCGCCGCAGGCGAGCGCGCGGGCGCATTCGCGCCTGTGCGGCTCCACCGTGACGGTGGACCTCGCCATGGACGGGGACACGGTGACCGATTTCGCCCATGAGGTGCGGGCCTGCGCCCTCGGGCAGGCCTCGTCCTCGCTCATGGCGCGCCACGTCGTCGGCGCGAAGGCGGACGAATTGCGCGCCGTGCGCGAGGCCATGTGGCGCATGCTCCGCGAGAACGGCGCGCCGCCGGAGGGGCGCTGGGCGGACCTGAAGGTCCTGGAGCCGGTGCGCGACTACAAGGCGCGCCACGCCTCCACCATGCTCACCTTCGACGCCGTGGTGGATGCCATCGGGCAGATCGAGGCCGCGCGCGCAGCCGCGGCGGCGGACGGGGAGCCGGCCGCCGCCGCAGGGTAGAGCAGGGGGCTCAGCCTGCCGCCTCCGCGCTCACGCGGGCATCGATGGCGGCCATGGCTTCCTCCGCCGCCGCATCGAACGCGGCTTCCAGCGCCGGTGAACGCCCGCGCAGGCCCTGGACCACGGCGCGCGACCATTCCACATAGGCGCGCATGCGGGTGACGCCCCAGTCCTCGGGCGGATCTTCCGACAGCGAGCGCAGGTTGGCGGTCTTGTCCGCCAGCTTGAGCAGCTTCGCCCGCTCGGTAAGGTGCGGGGCGTGCGCCACCTGCAGCCGCTTGCGCTCGGCGGGCTCCAGCGCCTTGTCGTCGGTCACCTCCATGACGAGGCCGGCGACGTCCGCGCCGAAGGTGGCTTCGATCTCCGCGGCGGTGACCGCCTGGTCCTCCACCACGTCGTGCAGCAGCGCGGCCGCGACGAGGGCGCCATCGGCGCCGCCGGTGGCCTCGCTCACCAGAAGGGCGACCTCGGCGAGGTGGTTCACGTACGGCTGGGCGCGCCGGCCCTTGCGCCGCTGGTCCGTGTGGCGCAGCGTCGCGAAGGCCAGCGCGCGCACCACCAGCGCCAGGGGGCCGGCGCCGGCATCGCCGGACGGGGCAGGGGGAAAAGCGTGCGTCATGGATCACCTCCGGAAGGGAGGAGCCGCGCGGGTCGCCGGGACCGACGGCCCCGACCTTGAATGGAAGGAAGAGTAATCCCATCTGCGGCGGCGAGCATGGCAAATGTGAGGCACCCATGGAGGGTGCAATGCGATGGCGGGACGTGAGACGGCGGACCGGGAGAAAGCGGGGCGGGGCGAGGCGGGGCAAGGCGGGGCTGCGGCCGGCGGGCTGATCGCCGGCGCGCGCCGGCTGCCGCGCCAGGCGCTGCGCGTTCTCATTCTCGGCTACCGCTACACCCTCTCCTCCATCATGGGCCGGCAGTGCCGCTATCTGCCCACCTGCTCGGAATATGCCGAGGAGGCGGTGATGCGACACGGCGCGCTCGCCGGCGGCGTCATGGCCACGGCGCGCATCTGCCGCTGCCATCCGTGGGGCGGGCACGGCTACGACCCCGTGCCCCAGTGCCTGCCCGCCGATGCGCGGTGGTTCCGGCCGTGGCGCTACGGCGTCTGGCGCATGCCGGGGGCGCCGGAGGGCGAGGGGTAGAGCGGCGGGGGCGGATCCCCGATCCCGCATCGCCAACGCGTTCCCGCCAAACTCCGCGCCGCCATCGACAGCGCTGCGACGGCAGGGCATAGGCTGGGTCCAGATCCCTCGCCGCCAGATCCCGCCCATGTCCCTTCTCGCCCGCACCTCCATCGTCTCGGCGGCGACGCTCGGATCCCGGGTGCTCGGCTTCGTGCGCGACGCGGCCACCGCCGCCGTGCTCGGCGCAGGTCCTGCCGCGGATGCGCTGGTGGCGGCGCTCGCCCTGCCGCTGCTCGCGCGGCGCCTCCTGGCCGAGGGCGCGTTCAACCTCGCCTTCATTCCGGCCCTGGTCCGCGCCGAGGCGGACGGCGCCGACGCGCCCCGCCGCCTCGCCGGCGCCACCCTGCTCCTGCTCTCCGGCGCGCTGCTCGCCTTCGCCCTTCTCGCGGCGGCGTTCATGCCGCAGGTGATCGGCCTGCTCGCCCCCGGCTTCGAGCCGGGCGGGCAGCGGGCCGATGTGGCGGTGCTGTGCGGGCGGGTGGCGGTGCTCTACCTGCCGCTGGCGGGGCTCGCCGCCATCTTCGGCGGCGTGGCCAACGGCGCCCACCGCGTGCTCCTGCCGGCGCTGGCGCCGGTGGTGGCCAACCTCACGGTGCTTGCGGTCATCGCCGTGCTGCTGCTCGACGGGCTGATGGAGAGCGATGCCGCCGCCTTCGCCATCGCCCTCGCCACGGTGGCGGCGGGGGGCGCGCAGCTTGTGCTCATGGGGATCGCGGCGCGGGGCTGCCCGGCCGCGCCATCGGCCGGCGCCGGGCTCGGGAACTGGCCGTGGCGCCGGGCACTCGGCGTCCTGCGCGCGGCGTCGCCGGCGCTGCTGTTCGCCGGGCTGAGCCAGTTCCGGCTCATCATCGTCGCCGCGGCGGTCTCCGCCAGCCCCGGCGCGGTGGCGGCGATGAACTATGCCCAGCGGCTCATGGACCTGCCCCTCGGCCTCGTCGGCGCCAGCGCGGGCGCGGTCCTGGTGCCGGCGCTGCTGCGGGGGGCGCAGGGCGAGGCGCCCGAGGCGGCCGGCCGCGCCGTGCTCGCCGCTCTCGCCTTCGCCCTGCCGGCGGCCATGGGCCTCGCGGTGCTGGCGCATCCCATCGTCACCACCCTGTTCCAGCGCGGCAGCTTCGACGCGCAGGACGCCGAGCTGACCGGCGCCCTTCTCGGCGTGCTGGCGCTCTCGCTGCCGGCGCAGGGGCTGGAGCGCATCCTCTCCGCCACCGCCGCCACGTCCGGCCTGGTGATCGTGGCCGAGCGCGTGGCCCTTGCCTCCCTCGCCCTGTGCCTCGGCGCGGCGCTGCCGCTGGCCGCCGCCTTCGGGCCGCAGGCGGCGGCTGGCGCCGTGGCGCTGTCCGCCCTCGGCTCGATTCTCGTGCTCGGCGGGGTGCTGCTGCGGCGTGGCGCCCTGCGCTTTTCCCCGGCGGTGCTGGCCTTCGGGGCCGGCCTTCTGGCCGCCAGCCTCGCCATGGGCGTCGGCGTCGCGGCGCTGGCGGCCGCCTGGCCGGTGCCGGAGGGCCCGCTCGCCGGGGCGCTGCGCCTCGCGGGGCTCGTCGGCTGCGGTCTTGCTCTCTATGGGAGCGCCGCCCTGCTGCTGAAGCGGCTGCTACCGAAGATCGCGCCCGCCGGGTGAAGGGGCGGGTCTGCGCCCCGCCTCTGCCTCCCCTTGCGCCGGCCCGCCGCGGGTGGCATGACGCGGCGCATCGTTTCCCCGCTTCGGCCGCGGCGCGGCCCCGGGGTCCATCCATGCGGCAGGTGACGCGGGGTCGGGGCAACCCGGCCGCGCCCGCTGGCGTCGCAAGGCATTTCGAGCGGCGCGCCGCTCTTGTTGGAGGTCGCCATGGCGGCGGTCGCAGAACGCGTGTTTTCCGGCGTGCAGCCCACGGGCAACCTGCACCTCGGCAATTATCTCGGTGCCATCAAGCGCTTCGTGGCGCTGCAGGAGAGCCATGACTGCATCTATTGCGTGGTGGACCTGCACGCCATCACCGTCTGGCAGGACCCCGAGGAACTGAGGCGCCACACCCGCGAGGTGACGGCCGCCTTCATCGCCTGCGGCATCGACCCGAGCGCCCACATCGTCTTCAACCAGAGCCAGGTGTCGGGCCATGCCGAGCTCGCCTGGGTCTTCAACTGCGTCGCCCGCATGGGCTGGCTCAACCGCATGACGCAGTTCAAGGAGAAGGCCGGCAAGGACCGCGAGAATGTCTCGGTGGGCCTGTTCGCCTATCCCGACCTCATGGCCGCCGACATCCTGCTCTACCGCGCCACCCACGTGCCGGTGGGCGAGGACCAGAAGCAGCACCTGGAGCTGACGCGCGACATCGCGCAGAAGTTCAACACGGACTTTGCGCCGTCCATCGCCGCCTATGGGCACGGGGAGGGCTATTTCCCGCTCACCGAGCCGCTCATCGCCGGTCCGGCGACGCGGGTGATGAGCCTGCGCGACGGCTCCAAGAAGATGTCGAAGTCGGACGCCTCCGACTTCTCCCGCATCAACCTGACCGATGACCGCGACGCCATCGCCACCAAGGTGCGCAAGGCCAAGACCGATCCCGAGCCGTTGCCGTCCGAGGAGGAGGGCCTGAAGGGCCGGCCCGAGGCGGACAATCTCGTGGGCATCTTCGCCGCGCTCTCCGACCGCACCAAGGCGGACGTGCTGAAGGACTACGGCAGCGCCCAGTTCTCCGCCTTCAAGGGCGCGCTGGTGGACCTCGCGGTGGACAAGCTCGGCCCCATCGGCGGCGAGATGCAGCGCCTGATGGCCGATCCCGCCGCCATCGACGCCATCCTCATCGACGGCGCCGACCGGGCGCGGGTCATCGCGGACCAGACCATCCGCGAGGTGAAGGACATCGTGGGCATGGTGCGCGGCTGAGGCATCGCGCCGGGGGCTACAGCAGCGCAAGGGTACGCCGAAGGCGGTTCTGGCGGAGACCCCGGCAGGTATTGCCCGCTGCGCGGACGTCTCCCCTGGGCCCCGGATCGGCGCTCAGGCTGCGCCTTCGCTGGTCCGGGGAGCCGGGCGCTCTCGGCGCCTCCCCGTGCCCCGGCCGACTGGAGCGCCAGCGGAAGGAGAGCCGGGGCCCAGCGCGCGGGTACGCCGAAGGCGGCTCCTCCCCATACGGTCGATGCTTTCGCCTGCCCCGCAGACACTTAAGGCCCGGCCCTGCTCCTGTCCCCTCGCATGCCCGGGGCGCAACGCGCTCAGCGCTCGGAGCGGACGATCACGTCCATCAGCTCGGCCACCTTGCGCCGCTGGTCCTCCGCGTCGCCGGAGCTTATGGCATGCTCCACGCAGTGCGCCACGTGGTCGCGCAGCACCTCCTCCTCCACCCGCCGCAGGGCGGCGCGCGCCGCCGACAGCTGGGTGATGACGTCGATGCAGTAGCGGTCCTCCTCCACCATGCGGGAGAGGCCGCGCACCTGGCCCTCGATGCGGCTGAGGCGCTTGAGGACCTGTTCTTTCGTGGGGCTGCGCATGGCTTGCCATATACCCCCTCAGGGTATACTTAACAAGCGACATACCCCCCAGGGGTTATTTCAGGCGTTGAATATGAGCCAGCGCAAGGCCGCCGAGCCGGAAATGGCCTCCTAGCTGGCGCCGAGATTTCTGGAGCCGTCCATGGCACACGATCATTCCCACGATCATTCCGCCGCGCCCGGCGATCACGATTGCTGCGGCGGCAAGGCTCCGCCCGCGCTCGATCTCACCGCCGCCGCCAAGCCCGCGGGCGCGGCGCCGGTCACGGTGAAGGATCCCGTCTGCGGCATGGACGTGAAGACGGACCCGGCGGCCGGCAAGCCCACCTCGGCCTACAAGGGCCAGACCTTCCATTTCTGCTCCGACGGCTGCAAGACCAAGTTCGAGGCGGAGCCGGAAAAGTACCTCGCCCCGGTCAAGGACCCGGTCTGCGGCATGAGCGTGGAGCCGGGCAAGGCGAAGTATTCCGCCCGCCACGAGAAGAAGCCGTATTTCTTCTGCTCCTCGTCCTGCGAGACCAAGTTCAAGGCCGATCCCGTGCGCTACGTGGGCGGCGCCGCGCCGCCGCCGCCGCCGGCGGACGTACCGGAAGGCACCATCTACACCTGCCCCATGGACCCGCAGATCCGGCAGATCGGCCCCGGCATCTGCCCCATCTGCGGCATGGCGCTGGAGCCGGAGATCGTGACCCTGGACGAGGGGCCGAACCAGGAGCTGGTGGACATGACCCGGCGCTTCTGGATCGGCCTCGTGCTCACCCTCCCGGTGTTCGTGCTGGAGATGGGCCAGCACCTCATCGGCCTGCATCTGTTGCCGCAGCAGACCTCCAACTACGTGCAGTTCCTGCTGGCGACGCCGGTGGTGCTGTGGGTGGGCAAGCCGTTTTTCGAGCGCGGCTGGCTGTCGCTGAAGACGCGCAACCTCAACATGTTCACCCTGATCGCCCTGGGCACCGGGGTGGCCTATCTCTATTCGCTGGTGGGCACGTTCGCCCCCGATCTGTTCCCGCACGATTTCCACGCCCATGACGGAGGCGTGCCGGTCTATTTCGAGGCCGCCGCCGTCATCACGGTGCTGGTGGCGCTCGGCCAGGTGCTGGAGCTGCGCGCCCGTGAGCAGACCTCGGGCGCCATCAAGGCGCTGCTCTCGCTGGCGCCGAAGACCGCGCTGCGGGTGAAGCCCGACGGCACCGACGAGGAGATCGACCTCGCCCTCGTGGCGCCCGGCGACATCCTGCGCGTGCGCCCCGGCGAGAAGGTGCCGGTGGATGGCATCGTCGCCGAGGGGCGCGCCGTGGTGGACGAGAGTCTCGTCACCGGCGAATCCCTGCCGGTGAGCAAGGAAAAGGGCGAGAAGGTCATCGGCGGCACGCTCAATTCCTCCGGCGCCTTCACCATGCGCGCCGACAAGGTGGGCCGCGACACGCTGCTCTCGCAGATCGTGCAGATGGTGGCGCAGGCGCAGCGGTCCCGCGCGCCGATCCAGCGCCTGGCCGACCAGGTGTCGGGCTGGTTCGTGCCCCTCGTCGTCGCCGCCGCCGTCGTCGCCTTCGCGGTGTGGATGACGGTGGGGCCGGAGCCGCGCCTGACCTTCGCGCTGATGGCGGCGGTGTCCGTGCTCATCATCGCCTGCCCCTGCGCCCTCGGCCTCGCCACGCCCATGTCGGTGATGGTGGGCGTGGGGCGCGGCGCCCAGCTCGGGGTGCTGGTGCGCAACGCCGAGGCGCTGGAGCGCATGGAGAAGGTGGACGTGGTGGTGGTGGACAAGACCGGCACCCTCACCGTGGGCAAGCCCAAGGTGGTGGCGGTGAAGGCGTTCAACGGCCTCGGGGAGAACGAGGTCCTGCGCCTCGCCGCGAGCCTCGAGCGGGCGAGCGAGCATCCGCTTGCCGCCGCCATGGTGCAGGAAGCGGCGGCGCGGGATCTCGCGCTCGCCGAGCCGACCGGCGTGGAGAGCCCCGCCGGCAAGGGCATCACCGGCACCGTGGACGGGCACCGGGTCGCCGTCGGCCATGCCGCCTTCATGAGCGAGAACGGCATTCACACCGACCACCACACCGCCACCGCCGAAGCCTTCCGGCGCGAGGGGGCGACGGCGGTCTTCATCGCCGTGGACGGCCGTGCGGAGGGCCTCGTCGCCATCGCCGACCCGGTGAAGGACACCACCGAGGCGGCCCTGAAGGCCCTGGCGCGCGAGGGCGTGCGCGTGGTGATGCTCACCGGCGACAACCGCACCACGGCGCTGGCCGTCGCCAAGCGCCTCGGCATCGCCGAGGTGGAGGCGGAGGTGCTTCCCGCCCACAAGGCCGACGTGGTGCAGCGCCTGCGCCGGGAAGGCCATGTGGTGGCCATGGCCGGCGACGGCGTGAACGACGCGCCCGCCCTCGCGGTGGCGGACGTGGGCATCGCCATGGGCACCGGCACCGACATCGCCATGGAGAGCGCCGGCATCACCCTGCTCAAGGGCGACCTCGCCGGCATCGCCCATGCGCGGGCCCTGTCGCGGGCGACCATGGCCAACATCCGCCGCAACCTGCTGTTCGCCTTCGCCTACAACGCGGCCGGCGTGCCCATCGCGGCGGGCGTGCTCTATCCGAGCCTCGGCCTTTTGCTCTCGCCCATGGTGGCGGCGGCGGCCATGGCGCTCTCGTCGGTGAGCGTCATCACCAATGCCCTGCTCCTGCGCGGCTGGCGGCCGCGCTGAAGGGGCCTCGGCGGCATTCGGGCCTCGGGTGATCGCGCGGTCTTTACACCTGCCCGCCGCGCCGACGATCATGCGCCGGCGGGGGTATGGAGATGGCGGGCTTCTCGTTTCGGCTGGCGCAGGCAGGCGGGGCGTTCCGGGCGTTCGGCTCCGGGCTGCTCGGCCTCGCCTTGCCGCCCACCTGCATCGGGTGCGGCGCCATCACCGCCGTGGCGGGCGGGCTATGCGGCGCCTGCTGGAGTCGCCTGTCGTTCATTTCCAGGCCCTATTGCGAGCGCACCGGCGCGCCCTTCGTCCATGAACCCGTGGGTCCGCGGATCTCGCCGGAGGCGCTCGCCGATCCGCCCGCCTTCGATCGCGCCCGCGCCGCCGTCACCTTCGAGGGCGTGGCGCAGGACCTGGTGCACAAGCTGAAATATGCCGACCGCCTCGACCTTGCCGTGCCCATGGCCCGGCTGATGGTGCAGGCGGGGGCGGACGTGATCGCCGGGGCCGACCTCGTGGTGCCGGTGCCGCTGCATCCGCTGCGGCTGTGGCGGCGCCGCTTCAACCAGGCGGCGCTGCTCGGACGGCACGTGGCGGCCGCGCGCGGCGTGCCGCATCGCGCCGATCTTCTGAAGCGCAGGCGCGTCACATCCTCGCAGACCCGCCTGGGCAGGAGCGAGCGGCGCGCCAACGTGGCGGGGGCCTTCGCGCTTTGCGGCAATGCAGCATCGGTGCTGGCCGGACGGCGGGTGCTGCTGGTGGATGACGTCTACACGACGGGGGCCACGCTGGACGCCTGCGCCCGCGCGCTGCGGCGGGCCGGCGTCTCGGGCGTGGACGCCCTGACCTTTGCGCGGGTTGTCGATTTCGCCTGAGGCCTTATGATACGTCACTTTCGTGACGGTGCCCCACCGTCGCAGGCTCACTCCCTAGTGACATCATGAAGCCCATCGAGATCTATACCAAGAGCTGGTGCCCCTATTGCCATTCCGCCAAGGCATTGCTGCGGCGCAAAGGCTGGACCTTCACCGAGATCGACGTGACCACCGACAAGGAGGGCCAGCTGGAGATGACCCGCCGCGCCGGCGGGCGCACCTCCGTTCCACAGATCTTCATCGGCGACACCCACGTGGGTGGCAGCGATGACCTCTACGCCCTGGAAGAGGCCGGCCGCCTCGACGCCCTGGCCGCCTGAGCTTTTCGTTCCGCGGTGCGCGAACCCGTGCAAAACTGAAGAAGACTTCCCATCTGTCCGGGGAAACGCCCCGGGCGGGGCGTGCCACGGGCCGGGACGGGTCAGCATCGAGGAAAGAGCGCGCCGAATGACCGCTTCCCACACATCCGGGATCCTCCGCATCGCGCTCGTGCAGTTGCGCAGCGGGCGCGATCCGGCCGCCAATCTCGATGCCGTCGCCGCTTTGGTGCGGGAGGCGGCCCGGGACGGCGCGCGCTACGTGCAGACGCCGGAGGTGACCAACCTCATGGAGCTCGACCGGCAGGTGCTGTTCGGCAAGCTGGTGGCGGAGGAGACGGACCCGACGCTGGCGGCGCTGCGGCAGCTGGCGCGCGAGCTCTGCATCTACCTGCACATCGGATCGCTGGCCCTGAAGGTGTCGGACAACCGGGCGGTGAACCGCGCCTTCGTGATCGCGCCGGATGGCGAGGTCGTCGGCAGGTACGACAAGATCCACATGTTCGACGTGGACCTCGGCAACGGCGAGAGCTACCGCGAATCCACCGCCTACCGGCCCGGCGAGCGCGCGGTGCTGACCGACGTGGACGGCATCCGCTTCGGCCTCACCATCTGCTACGACCTGCGCTTTCCCTCCCTCTACCGCGCTTTGGCGGAGGGTGGCGCCCAGGTGCTCACGGTGCCGGCGGCCTTCACCCGGCCGACCGGGGAGGCCCACTGGCACGTTTTGCTGCGGGCGCGGGCGATCGAGAACGGCGCCTATGTCCTCGCCGCCGCCCAGGGCGGCCGGCACGAGAACGGCCGGGACACCTACGGCCACTCGCTGGTGGTGGACCCCTGGGGCCGGGTGATCGCCGAGGGCGGCACCGACCCGGGCGTCATCCTGGCGGAGATCGACCTCAAGGAGGTGGCCTCCGCCCGCGCCCGCATCCCTTCCCTGTCCAACGGGCGCCGGTTCGAGGTGGCGGAGCCGGGGCAGATCGGCCACCTGAGCGTGGTCAGGGCGTCCTCATGATCCGCTACACCCTCAATTGCGCCGCCGGGCACCAGTTCGAGAGCTGGTTCCCGTCCTCCGGCAGCTTCGATGCCCAGCAGGCGCGCGGCCTCGTCGCCTGCCCCAGCTGCGGCTCGGTGCAGGTGGAGAAGGCGATGATGGCGCCCTCCGTCGCCCGCACCGACCGCCCCGACACACCGGCCCCGGCCACCGATGCCCCTCCGGCGGATGCGCCCGCCGACCCTCAGGTGCCCATGATGACGCGCCCGGACGGCGAGCTGCGCGCCCTGCTGCGCCAATTGCGCGAGCACATCGTGAAGACGTCCGACTATGTGGGCGACGACTTCGCCGACCTTGCCCGCAAGATGCACGACGGCGAGATCGAGCACCGCTCCATCTATGGCGAGGCCACAAGGGACGAGGTCAAGGCCCTGCACGAGGACGAGGTGGATGTGTTCCCCCTGCCGGTGCTGCCGGACGACCGGAACTAGAGCATTTTCGAGCGAAGTGAAGAGCGATTGGCATCCGCGCCTACGGGTCGGGACAATCGCCGTCCGGCACTCCGCCATCGTCGGTTCCGGGGGTGTCGGATGCGTCCCCGACCTCTTCCGTCCATCGCTTGACCACCGGCAGGTGGATGCCGAACAGGTCGAGGCTGCGGCCCACCGTCTGCGTGACCATGTCGTCGAGGGAGGCCGGCCGGGAATAGAAGGCCGGGACCGGCGGCATGACGATGGCGCCGTTGCGGTCCGCCTTGGCCATGAGATCGATATGGCCGGCGTGCAGCGGCGTCTCGCGGAACAGCAGCACCACGCGCCGCCGCTCCTTGAGGCAGACATCGGCGGCGCGGACCACGAGATCGGTGTTGTAGCAATTGGCGATGCCGCTCAGCGTCTTCACCGAGCAGGGGGCCACCAGCATGCCGATGGTGGCGTAGGATCCGGAGGAGATGGACGCGCCGATGTCGCGGTGACTGTAGTGCCGGTCGGCGAGGGCGCGGATGGCGCCGAGGTCCATGTCCAGCTCCGCCAGCGCCGTGCGCGCCGCCGCCGGCGAGATGATGACATGGGTCTCCACGTCGTCCACCGCCCGCAGCAGCTGGAGCGCCTTGACGCCGTAGACGATGCCGGACGCGCCGGTGAGCGCGACGATCAGCCTGCGTTTGCCAGCCAAACTGTCCTCCTTCCCGCATCGCCGGGCGCGCGGCGCGGCCGCATGCTCGTGCTCACGTTCGACCACGCACGGCCGCGACGAGGCGCGCCATGGCCTCGGCGGCCCAGGGCTGGCCCGCCGTTGCCGCGGCGGGCATCGCACGCAGCATCACCTGGAGATTGTGCTCCGCCGCCTCCGCCGAGGGCGCGGTCGTCGCCGTCCACCGCCCGTCGGCGGCCAGCCGGGCGAGGGTGTCCAGCTCGATCCGCTCGGCGGAAAGCTCAATCGCCTTGACCGTCTCGCGCAGGGCCTCGGTCGCGGCGGTGGGCGCCGGATACGGCCCGGCCTTCAGGCGGCGGCGCACCGTGCGCAGGGCGCCGACGACCTCGCCGTGCCAGTCGCCGACGAGATCGGAGGCGCGCTCCATCTCCTGCGCCGACAACAGCACGCCGCGTTCCGCGCCGAGCCAGAGCACGAAGAGCAGCAGCGGGATGTTGGCGCGGGCGCGGTCCTGCAGCGCGAGGCAGGCCTCGCTTGCGCCCGGCCCGGCATAGACCGCCAGCGCGAAGGCCCACAGGGCGTCGGCGAGGCCCGGGCCGGGCTCCGGCGATATCGGCAAGGCATCCTCGCCCATGGACTCCTCCGGCGCGGGCCGCGACGCGCGGTCAGTCGAGGCCGTACTCGGCCCAGCGGTCGATCACAAGCTGCTCGTCGGCGGCGGACGGTTCCACCGTGGGCGGGAAGCGCTCGTTGTTCCATTCCGGCCGCCGCTGGAACTTCCAGCTGCGCGTGGCGTCCACCAGCACGCGGTTCCAGGTGCCGGAGCCGAGCTGCTCCACGTTGCGCTCCTCCAGCGGCGTGCTCGGATCGAGCGCGTGGCCGAAGGTTTCGGGAAAGATGGTGATGCCGCCGTGGCCCGCATTCACGCGGTAGGCGATGGCCCAGTCCATCTGCTGGTAATTGGTCACGTCGATGTCGTGCTCGAACACGAAGACATGCTTGTAGCGGCCCTGTCCGGCGCTGTTGCCCCACAGGGCGTTGGCGACCTGCTTGGCGTGGCCCTGGAACTGCTTCTTGATCTTGATGTAGATGTTGATGCCGCAGGTGACCGGATCGGCATAGACGTCAAGCACCCCGGGCACGCCGTTGGAACGCAGGATGTTCCAGGCGATGCCGGCGCGCTGGGCGGAGGAGATCACCGCATTCTCGCTGTAGGAGCCCGGCATGTTGCCCTCTTGCGTGCCGCGCAGGATGGGATCGTCGCGGTGGGTCACGCAGGTGACGGCGATGGTGGGGCGGGGCGTCGGCAGGTCCGAGACGTAGCCGGTGAACTCCGCGAACGGCCCCTCGGTCTCGTAGCTCGCCGGATCGGGATCGATGAAGCCCTCGATGACCATCTCGGCGCTGGCCGGGACCTCCAGGTCCACGGTCTCGCACTTCACCACCGGCACCGCCTCGCCGCGATAGGCGCCGAGCACGTCGAACTCGCAGACGCCGGCGGGCAGGGGGCTGCCGGCGAGGAAGCCCATGATCGGGTCCCAGCCGATGACGCAGGCCACCGGCATCTTCTCGCCGCGGTCGGCATATTTCGCGAAGTGCTGGCCCCAGTGCTGGCCGCCCTTGATGAGCAGGGTGGGAATGGAGTTCTTCTTGCCCACCATGCCGCGATAGATGCCCACGTTCTGGACGCGGGTGTCGGGGTCGCGCGTGACGATGCAGGCATAGGTGTTGATGTAGCGGCCGCCCTCCAGGTAGTGCCATTTCGGCACCGGGAATTCGAGCAGGTCGACCGCGTCGCCGAGGACGATGTTCTCCTTCACCGGCCCGGTGGGGACCAGAACCGGGGGGATCTGCTCCTGGTTCTTCTTCATCACATACTGGACGATCTCGGCATTGGTCGCGTCCTTCGGGAAGCCGAGGGCCAGCGCCAGCCGCTTGCGCGTGCCGATGCCGCCGGAGAAGACCTTGCGGCCGCGGGCGTTGCCGTAGTCCTTGATGTTCTCGAACAGCAGCGCCGGCCCCTCGCGCTCTAGGACCTTGCGCGAGATGGTGCCGATCTCCCGGTCCCAGTCCACCTGGGCGGTGATGCGGCGCACCTCGCCCTCGCGCTCGAGCAGCTCAATCCACTGGCGCAGATCCATACAGCCCATTTCGATCCGCCTTCCGCATTGCCAATTGTGATCAGGTGAAACGGCGGACCGCGTCAGGCGGGGCGCCAGGGAAGCAGCCAGCGTTCGGCCTCGTCGAGCAGGAGCGTGAACGCGAAGCCGAGGAAGGCGATGATGAACAGGCCCACATACATGGTCTCCACGTCCATCAGCTGCCACGCGTTCCAGATCATGTAGCCGAGCCCGCTGGTGGCCCCGACCATCTCGGCGATGGAGATCAGGATCAGGCCCATGCCGACGCCGAGCTTGATGCCGGTGAGGATGAACGGGGCCGCCCCGGGCACGGCGATGGTCTTGAACGTCTGCCATCGGCTCGCGCCGAAGTTGGTGCCGACGTCGAAGTAGATCTTCGGGATCTGCTGCACGCCGGTCACGGAATTCATCAGGACCGGATAAAAGACCCCCATCGCCACCATGGCGATCTTGGAATTCTCCTCCAGCCCGAAGATCAGCAGCACCAGCGGCAGCAGGGCGCTCTTGGGGATCGGATAGGTGGAGGCGACGAGCGGGTTGAAGAAGAGCCGGAAGGGCTTCGACAGGCCCATGACGATGCCCAGCACCAGCGCCGGCAGGCCGCCGATGACGAAGCCCCAGAACAGGCGCCTGAGGCTCACGCCGATATTGGTCCACAATTCCCCGGTCCCGGCGAGCCGCATGAACGTCGCCAGGATGCTGGTCGGCGCCGGGAAGAACATGCCGCTGATGAAATGGAACCGGACCAGCCCCTCCCAGACCAGCAGCAGGAGAAGCGGCGAGAGAATGCCGATGACCCGGTCGCCGTGACGCTCCAGCAGCGAGGGCATCAGTGCGACGCCTTGCGCGCGAGGTCCACTTCGGCCCGCAGGTAGCCCCAGATGGTGAAGACCAGCTCGCCGAACTTCGGGTCCCGCCGCAATTCCAGGATGTTGCGCGGCCGCGGGAAGTCGATGTCGACGATCGCCTTGATGCGTCCGGGGTGCGCGGTCATGACGACGATCTGGTCGCCGAGGGTCACCGCCTCGTCGACGCTGTGGGTGATGAAGATGACGGTCTTCTTGTGCTCTTCCCAGATCCGCAGCAGCTCTTCCTGCAACAGGACCTTGTTCTGCTCGTCGAGCGCCGAGAACGGCTCGTCCATGAACAGGACTTCCGGATCGTTGGCGAAGGCCCGCGCGATGGACACCCGCTGACGCATGCCGCCGGAGAGCTGGTGCGGATAGTAATCGGCGAAGCGGCGCAGCCCCGTCCGGTCGAGATAGTGGGAGACGACGTCCTTTATCTCGGCCCTGCCGGCCCCGCGCATCTTCAGGCCATAGGCGGCATTGTCCCAGACCGTCATCCAGGGAAAGATGGAGTCCCCCTGAAACACCATGGAATTGAGCGGCTTGCGCGGGTCCTGCCGGGCGATGTGGAAATTGCCGGAGGACTGCTGCTCCAGGCCGGCCACGATGCGCAGCAGGGTGGTCTTGCCGCAGCCGGAAGGCCCCACCACCACGCAGAACGTGCCCGGCGCGATCCTGAGGGACACGCTGTCGAGCGCCGTGACGGTTCCCGACCGGGACGAAAACACCTTGCTGAGGCCGTCAATGGAAATCTTTGGCGCGTCCGTCCGCATCGGGGTCACGGTGTCCTTGCTTGGCGGCCTCGCTCGGGGGCCCAGGCGACAGGTTCACTCGACGGCTTGCGCGGCGGCGGGCCCCGCCGGGCCGCTATTTGGCCGGGACGTAGGGGCCGAGGGCCTTGACCGCCGCTTCCATGAACGAGGTGTCGAGGGCGTCCTCGACCTTCACCTCGGCGGCGACGAGCTTCATCTCCTTGTAGAAGGCGAGGTCCTTGTTCAGGCTGTCCATGTTCAGCCGGCCGTTGGGGTCCACCCCGTTGGGCGTGGCCTCGCGATAGATCTGCGGATCCTTGACCTCGGAGCTGGTGACCATCATCTGGATCAGCTCTTCGGCATTGGGCCCGGCGAGCCGGCCGTCCTTGCAGGCGTCGTTGTAGAAGCGCACGCCCTTCAGGTAGGCGATCATGAAGCGCTGGGCCACCTCCTTGCGCTCCTTCAGGAACTTGCCGCTGCACAGGAGCGGCGCGACGTTCTGGATCGGGTAGAACAAATCGGAGGGAATGCGCACGGCGACGCCCATCTTGCGGGCGCGGGTTGAGGACGGCTCGGTGACGATGGCGGCGTCGATCGCCTTGTTCTGGAGCGCGGCGGCCATGTCCGGATAGGGCATGTTGTAGACGTGGGTGGCGTCGTCGTACTTCAGCCCGCCCTTCTTCATCGCCTCGTTCAGGGTCGAGCCCGGCGCGCCGGCCTTGCCCGCCTCGGCGACGCGGAAGCCCTTCAGGTCCTCGAACGACTTGTAGCGGCCGGAATCCACATGGTCCTGGCGGACGAGGAGCGCCATGTAGCAATAGCCGGGCATGTTGGAGGACTTGTCGGCGGCGATCTTGATGTCGATGCCGCGCGCCACCGCATTGTAGAGCCCGGCGGAGGTCGCGCCCGCCGCCGCGTCCACCTGGCCCGCCCCGAGCGGCGCGACCAGCTGCGAGCCCGCCTGGAACGCGGCGGGGACGATGTTGATGCCCTGGTCCTTGAAATAGCCCTTGTGAATGGCGGCGAAGAAGGACCCGTCGCTCACCGATCCCGGGATCCCGAGGGTGACGCTGTCCAGGCCCTGCGCGCGGGCGGAGGAGATCACGGCGGGGGATGCGATGAGGCCGGCACCCAGCAACTTCAAGGCGGTACGTCGCGTCTGCATGAGCCCCTCTGGGTTCGCGGGCGAGCAGCCTTTTGGCAGGCATTTGATGTTATTGAAAAATTATACCGCGCGGGAGCAGCGGATTTAGAGCCAGCAGATTTAAAAAGTGTGGGGCCAGTAGGCTTATGCGCCCGTGCGGCCAGTACGGGCGATCACGCCGGGGCGCCGGCCGGCGCAAAATACTAGTCAAATACGTGAAATAATGAAAGATTTTCTTGGCCGCGCCGGCGCCTCCATCGCCGGACGACGGGCCGGCGCGCCTGTATCCGTTCGCGCCGGCGCCGATTGTCTCGGCCGGCGCCGGCGCGGGGGGCGGAAGACCGTCCCTCCGCCAGCCGGCGCCGGCCCTGGTCAGCGGCCGCCGCTGATCGTCTCGCCGAACAGCGCGCGGTGGCCGGAGGGCTGGCAGCGCCAGTATTGCCGCGGGGCGTCCACGCTGGCGCCGAGCTCGGCGGCGGCGTGCCAGGGCCAGCGCGGGTCATAGAGGATGCCGCGCGCCAGGGCCACGAGGTCGGCCTGGCCGGCGGCGACGATCTCCTCCGCCTGCGCCGCCCGGGTGATGAGGCCGACGGCCATGGTGGGCAGCCCCGTCGCCGCCTTCACCGCCGCGGCGAAGGGCACCTGGTAGCCGGGGCCCAGGGGGATCTTCTGGTGGGGGGAAACCCCGCCGGAGGAGACGTCGATGAAGTCCGCGCCGCGGGCCTTCAGCGCGTGCGCGAGGGCCAGGGTCTGGTCGAGGTCCCAGCCCCCGTCCACCCAGTCCGTGGCCGAGACGCGCATGCCCACCGGCCGATCGTCCGGGAAGGCCGCGCGCACCGCGTCGAAGACCTCCAGCGGAAAGCGCATGCGGTTCTCCAGCGAGCCGCCATAGGCGTCCGTCCGCCGGTTGGCGAGGGGGGAGAGGAATTGGTGCAGCAGATAGCCGTGCGCCCCGTGGATCTCGATCACGTCGATGCCGAGCCGCGCCGCGCGTCGCGCCGCGTCGGCGAAGGCGGTGCGGATGCGGTCGAGCCCGGCCGCGTCGAGTTCCTGCGGCGCCGCCTCGCCGTCCTTGTGCGGGACGGCGGAGGGCGCGAAAGGCGGCCATCCGCCGTCGGCGGGCGACAGCAGCGCGCCGCCCTCCCAGGGGGCGCGGCTCGAGGCCTTGCGGCCGGCATGCGACAATTGCATGCCCAGGGCGATCGGCGAATGGGCCCGCACGGCGGCGAGAACCGGCGCGAGGGCGGCCTGCGTGCGCTCGTCCCACAATCCGAGATCGTTCGGGGTGATGCGCCCCTCCGGCACCACCGCCGTCGCCTCGGTGAACAGCAGCGCGGCGCCGGAAAGGGCGAGGTGCCCGAGATGGATCATGTGCCAGTCCGAGGCCGCGCCCGCGTCCGCCGAATACTGGCACATGGGCGAGACGACGATGCGGTTGCGCAGCCGGGTGCCGCGCAGCTCGAACGGGGAGAACAAGGCGCTCATGGAGGTCTGCCTGTGGGTTGAAGGACATGGCCATCGTGCAGGCGCGCAGGATAGATCGGATCGCGCCCCGGGCGATACGCCGTCCCGGTCCGCATCATCCCGCCCGGATCGGGCCTCCCGAACGGATCGGGAACGCCGTCGCCCGACCGACGGGGATGCCCCCGTGCCCGCCGCGGCGGCCGGAAATCAGGCCTTCCGGTCGCCCCGCTCCGCCGCCGCGACCGGCGATCCTCCCAGGGCCCGGAGGGCCGCCGCCAGGTGCTCGACGAACTGGGCGCCGGCGAGGGGCAGGTTGCGGTCCCGCAATTGCCCGAGCAGCAGGTCCGCCGGGTTGAGGTCCCGGCTGTCGATCCGGCGGACCACGACGCCCGCGGGCACCGCCTGCGGCAGGGCGCCGATCTCGATCTGGAACGAGATCATCCCGCCATGGGCGACGAGGCCGCGCAACAGCTCGAAGGAATTGGCCTCCGCCGCCACGGAAAAGCGCAGCCCCGAACGCGCGATGGATTCCTCGATGAGCTGCCGGCCCCCCAGCGTGCGCTCGGGCAAGGCGAGGGGATAGCCGGTGCAGTCGGCGAGCCGGAGCTGCTCGCGGGCGGCCAGCGGATGGCCAGCGGGCAGAAGCGCCACCAGGCGCTGCGGCACGCTCATGAGGGGCCGCAGCCGGGCGATGAAAGGAGCGCGGAAGACCAGCACCAGGTCCACCTCGTAGCTCGCCAGCAGCTGGATGGCGCGCTCGTGATCGGCGACGGTCACCTGAAAGCCGATGAGGGGATAGCGGGCACGGAAAAGGCCGATCTGGCGCGGCATGAAATCGTGGGCGAGGGCCTGGCTGCAGGCGATCTTCACCGTGCCGCGCTTCAGGCCGCGCAGGTCCTCCAGCTGCTCGCGCATGCGCTCGGCATCGCCGAGCTGCTCGCGGATGTAGCGCACGAACACCTCGCCGGCCGTGGTGAGGTGCACGCCCCGGGGCCGCCGCTCCAGGAGCTTGGCGTCGAGCTCGTCCTCGAGGTCCATGATCCGCCGGTTGAGCGCGGACGGCGTGACGTTGAGCTTCTGCGCCGCGCCGCGGATGGAGCCGCAACGCGCCACCTCGTCGAGATATCGCAGGACTCTCAGGTGCCGCACGCCGCCAAGCCCTCCGCTCACCCGCCCGTTGTAGCTTTTTAGGCTACGATCCGCACGGAAATTGGCAATAGATCTCTTCACTCGTCCGTCATAGCCTTGGGTCTCGAAGGGGGCTGGCGCATTGTGACGATGCCGCCAGGATCCCGGCGAGAGCCTCCATGACCGCACCTGCCCGCCCGCCGCAGTCCGCACCCGCCGGGCCGGTCCTCAGCCTTGCACGGAAGGTTCCCGCCCCCCGGCCGGCCACCTTCGCGGCCATGCCCGCCCCGGTGGAGCTCGACCTGGCGCAGACCGCCCTGGTGGTGGTCGACATGCAGAACGATTTTCTCCATCCCGACGGCTGGTTCCCCCAGGCCGGGGTGGATGCGGCGCCGCTCACCGCCATCATCCCGCAGGTGCGTGCGCTGGCGGATGCGGCGCGCGCCGCCGCGGTGCCGGTGATCTGGGTCAACTGGGGCGTGCGCGCCGACCGGGCGGAGTTGCCCGACCCGGTGCTGCTGAAGGCGGCGGCCGGCGGCACGCGGCCGGTCTATGCCGATCCGTCCCCCAGCGGGCGCGGGCGCATCGTGGTGGCGGGGGAGTGGGGCGCGCAGGTGGTGGACGAGCTCGGCGCGCGGCCGGACGACCTCCTCGTCTACAAGCATCGGCTCTCGGGCTTCTTCGACAGCGAGCTGGATTCGGTGCTGCGCAACCGCGGCATCCACACGCTGGTGTTCGCCGGCATCAACATCGACCGCTGCGTGTTCTCCACCCTCTGCGACGCCGCCTTCCTCGGCTATGGCGTGGTGCTGGCGGAAGACGCCACGGCAACCCCGTCCCCCGACTTCGTGCGCGAGGCGATCCTCTATCTCGTCCGCCTGCTCTACGGCGCCACCTGCCGGAGCGCGGACCTCATGGCCGTGCTCACCAAAAAAGAACCTGCCTGACCTCAGAAGGGACCCCTGACGATGACGTGGACCGCCTTCCTCCGACGCACCGCCGCCGGGCTTGCCACCGGCCTCGCCCTCGGCGCCCTCGCCACCGCCCCGGCGCTGGCCGAGACCAAGCTCAAGATGGTGCTCAACTGGAAGTATCAGGGCCCGCAGGCCATGTTCTTCCTCGCCCAGGACAACGGATACTTCAAGGCCGAGGGCCTCGACGTCACCATCGACCAGGGCAACGGCTCCGGCGCCGCCGTGCCGCTGGTGGCCAACGGCACCTATGACGTGGGCTTCGGCGACATCAATGCGCTCATCGAGCTGGTCGCCAAGAAGCCGGAAGACGCGCCCATCGGCGTCTACATGGTGTTCAACCAGCCGCCCTTCACCATCGCGGTCAAGGCGGACGGCCCGTTGAAGACGCCGCAGGACCTGGTGGGCAAGACGCTCGGCGGCGCGGCCAATGACGGGGCGCTGAAGCTGTTTCCCGCCTTCTGCAAGCTCGCCAAGATCGACTGCTCGGGCATCAAGATCACCAACATGCAGCCCAACCTGCGCGAGCAGATGCTGATGCAGGGGCAGGTGGACGGCGTGTTCGGCTACGTGAACACCATCCGCTTCTCGGCCAAGCTCATCGGCGTGGACGACGACAAGCTCCGCTACATCAATTACGGCGACTACGGCATGGACCTTTATTCCAACGCCATCATCGTCTCGGCCAAGCTGGCGAAGGAGAATCCGGAGGCGGTGAAGGGCCTGGTGCGGGCCATCAACAAGGGCCTCGCCGACATGATCAAGGACCCCAAGGCCAGCATCGCCTCGGTGCAGAAGCGCGAGCCGCTGATCAAGCCGCAGGTGGAGCTGGAGCGCCTGGAGGCCACCGTCCGCGCCGAGATGAACCATCCCGAGATCGCCAAGATCGGCCTTGGCGCCATCGATCCCGAGCGGATGAAACAGGCCATCGACATCCTGGTGGATGCCAACAAGCTGCCGACCACGCCGAAGGTGGACCAGGTGTTCACCCCGGCCTTCCTGCCGCCCCTCGCCGATCGCCTCACCAAGCTGTTCTGAGCCACCCGCCCTCTCGCGTCCTCCCCCCTCCCCTTGTGGGGGAGGGGCCGGGGGTGGGGACCCTCTCACCCCGACCCTCTCCCGCGAGGAGAGAGGGAGATCCTCTTCCTCCCGCTCCTCGCGCAGGGCCGCAGGCAGACCGACATCCCGCGAAGACCGCACCGGAAAACACCCATGGACCTCAACCTCAAGGATCGCGTCGCCTTCATCACCGGCCCCGCCAAGGGCATGGGCGCGGCGGTGACCCGCGCGTTCGCGGCGGAAGGCGCCCGCCTCGCTCTGGTCGGCCGCGACACCGGCGCCATCGCCCCCATCGCCGACGAGCTGCGGGCCCAGGGGGCCGACCTCCTCGTCGTCGCCTGCGACCTCACCGACGCGGCTGCCTGCGAGAAGGCCGCCGAAGCCACCGTCGCGGCGTTCGGCACCATCGACATCCTGGTCAACATCGCCGGCGGCTCCGGCCCCATCGGCAAGACCGGGGTCGAGACCACGCCGGAGGAGTTCGACGACATCGTCACCCTCAACATGAACGGCTGCTTCCACACCATGCGCGCCTGCCTGCCGGTGATGATGGAGAAGCGCTACGGCAAGGTGGTGAACGTGGGCGGCACCTTCGGCATGCGCGGGCGGGCCGGGCGCATGGCCTACTCGGCCTCCAAATGGGGCCTGCGCGGCATCACCAAGAGCTTCGCGCTGGAGGTGGGCCAGCACAACATCAACGTGAACTGCGTCGCCCCCGGCATGGTGGACGGCCCGCGCTTCCGCGAGAAGGTGTGCGCCGACATGGCGCAGAAGCTCGGCATCACGGTGGAGGAAGCCATGCAGCGCCACGCCGCCGACTATGCCCTGCGGCGCGTGACCACCGATGAGGACGTGGCCAATGCCTGCCTGTTCCTCGCCAGCGACGTCTCCCGCCAGCTCACCGGCGTCGACATGCCCGTCGACGGCGGCTGGGCCATGCTCTGAGGAGGGCGAAATGACCGAAGCAGACCCGAGCCTTCCCGCCGACCTCGTCATCCATGGCGGCCGCATCGTCACCGCCGACACCATCTTTCCCGCCTCCATCGCGGTGCGCGACGGGCGGATCATCGCGGTGGGCACCGCCGAGGCCATGCCGCCGGCGCGCGAGACCTTCGATGCGCAAGGCCTGCACATCCTGCCCGGCGCCATCGACGTGCACGTGCATTTCCGCGATCCCGGCTACACCCACAAGGAAGACTTCGAGAGCGGCACGGCCTCGGCCGCCTTCGGCGGCGTCACCACCGTGTTCGACATGCCGAACACCCTCCCCACCGTTGCCGATGCCGCCTCCCTGTCCGCCAAGCACGCCATCGCATCCGCCAAGGCCCATGTGGACTACGGCCTTTATGCGGTGCTGGGCGAGGACAGCATCGGCAAGGTGCCGGAGCTGATCGAGGCCGGAATCATCGGCTTCAAGCTCTACATGGGCAACACCTTCGGCCGCATTCCCTCGCCCTCCACCGGGGCCATGCTGGAGGCGTTCGAGGTGGTGGCGCCCACCGGCAAGCGGGTGTCGCTGCACGCCGAGACCAATTCCATCATGGAGCGCCGGCAGGCCCAGCTCACCGCCGCCGGGCGCACCGACGCCCTCGCCCATCTCGCCTCCCGCCCGGCCGTGGTGGCGGTGGAGGCGGTGGCGCGCGCCGCCATCCTCGCCGAATGGACCGGCGCGCGCATCCACATCCTGCACATCTCCTCCGCCGCCGAGCTGGCGCCCCTGCGCGACGCCAAGGCCCGCGGCGTGGACATCACCGGCGAGACCTGCCCGCATTATTTGATGCTGGGGGCGGAGGATTATGCGCGCTGGGGCGGCATCATCCGCGTCAACCCGCCGGTGCGCGAGGCGGCGAACCAGGGGCCGCTCTGGGCGGCGCTCGCCGACGGCACCATCGACATGATCGCCACCGACCACGCCCCCCACACGCCGGAAGAAAAGACCCGCGCCGACATCTGGAGCGTGGATTGCGGCTTCCCGGGCGTCGAGACGCAGATGCCGCTGATGCTCACCGAGGTGGCGAACGGGCGCTATTGCCTCACCGATTACGTGCGCTGGAGCGCGGTGAACCCGGCCAAGGTCTGGGGCCTTTATCCCCGCAAGGGCGTGATCCAGGTGGGGGCGGACGCGGACCTCGCCTTCGTCGACCTGGAGCGCGCCTGGACCCTCCGCGACGGCGAGCTGCACTCGCGCTCCAAGGTCTCGCCCTGGGACGGGCGGGCGGTGAAGGGCCTGCCGGTGCACACCATGGTGCGCGGCCGCTTCGTGGTGAAGGACCGCGCGCTGATGGCCGACACGAAGGGCTTCGGCCGCTCGGTGCACGCCCTCCAGCAGATGCCGGTGCCTCAGCCGAGGCACCTGGACGAGACCATCGCCGCCGCGGTCGCGGCCTCGCCTCCGGGGGTGGCGGCATGACCACGCGCGCCGAAGCCTTCGTCGAGCTGCACGACGTCACCCTCAGCTACGGGCGCGGCGCTTCCCGCGTCGATGCCCTCGCCACCACCGCGCTGCGGGTCGGATCGGGGGATTTCGTCGCCCTGGTTGGTCCGTCCGGCTGCGGCAAGTCCACCATCCTGAAGCTGGTGACGGGCCTCATCCGCGCCTCCACCGGCTATGTCTACGTGGCCGGGCGCGAGGTGGGCGCCGAGCCGGTGCGGGTGGGCATGGCGTTCCAGAACCCCACCCTCCTGCCGTGGCTCACCATCCGCGACAACGTGATGCTGCCGCTGAAGATCGTCCCGCCGTTCCGGGCCGAATACCGCGCCAAGCGCAAGACCGAGTTCCGCGACCGCGCCGACGCGCTTTTGGAGCAGGTGGGGCTGAAGGGCTTCGCCGACCGCTTTCCCTGGCAGCTCTCCGGCGGCATGCTCCAGCGCGCCTCCCTGTGCCGCGCCCTGGTGCACGATCCCCAATTGCTGATGCTGGACGAGCCGTTCGGCGCGCTGGACCAGTTCACCCGCGAGGAGCTGTGGGCGATCCTCCAGGACCTCTGGCTCACCCGCAAGCCCACGGTGCTGCTCGTCACGCACGACCTGAAGGAGGCGGGATACCTGGCCAACCGGGTCTGCGTGATGCGGGCGCGTCCCGGCGAGATCATCGAGGATTGCCCGGTGGACTTCGCCCGCCCGCGCACCATCGACATGACCTACACCCCCGATTTCGTCTCTCTCACCCAGCGCCTGCGCGAGCTCATCGTCTCCGCGCGCGGCGGCACGGAGCTGGCCTCATGAGCGCGCAGGACGAACCCGAGAGCCGCTTCAGCCCGCGCATGCGCCGCCGCATCGCCTCGGTCTCCGTCATCGTCGGCTTCTTCGTGGTGTGGGAGGTGGCGTGCATTCTCTTCCATGTGAAGGAGATCGTGCTGCCGCGCCCGACCCAGGTGGTGGCCGCCCTCATCACCTACGCGCCGGCCATCTGGCCGCATGCGATCCAGACGCTCTCCACCACGCTGGCCGGCTTCGGCCTCGGCATCCTCGCCGGGGTGTTCCTCGGCGCGCTCATCGGCTCCTCGCGCCTGGCCTATGATGCGGGCTACCCGCTGCTCATCGGCTTCTCGTCCATCCCGAAGGTGGCGCTGGTGCCCATCTTCGTCCTGTGGTTCGGCGCGGGCACCGTTCCGGCCATCCTCACCGCCATGATCATGAGCATGTTCCCCATCGTGGTGAACGTGGCGGCAGGCCTTGCCACCACCGAGCCGGAGCTGGAGGACGTGATGCGTGCCTGGCGGGCGAGCAAGCTCGACATCCTCATGAATGTCGGCCTGCCGCGCACCATGCCTTACTTCTTCGCCTCGCTGAAGGTGTCGGTGACGCTGGCCTTCGTCGGCGTGGTGATCGCCGAGACGGTGGCCTCCAACCGGGGCATCGGCAACCTCATGATGATCGCCTCCTCCTCCTTCGACGTGCCTTTGGTGTTCGCCGGCCTGCTCATCCTCGCGGTGATGGGGGTGAGCCTGTACGCCATCTTCTCGGTCATCGAGGGGCGGGTGACCGGCTGGGCCAAGCGCAAGGACGAGCTGGCCCTGGGCTGAGCCCGGCTCCGCCCGCCACACCTGATCAAAAACCAGAACCTCCGGAGTAGGACCATGAAACGATTGGTTGTAAGCGCCTTGGCCCTGCTCCTGGCGGGCGGCGCGGCGCTGGCCCAGCAGCCGGCGAAGGCGGAGCCCACGAAGATCCGCTTCACCCTCGACTGGAAGCTCCAGGGCATCCACGCCTGGTACTTCTGGGCCAAGGAGAAAGGCTATTTCGCCGCCGAGAACCTGGACGTCACCATCGACCAGGGCGAAGGCTCCGCCACCACGGTCACGCGCATCATGTCGGGGGTGTACGACGCCGGCTTCGGCGACATGAACGCCATCATCCAGAACGCGGCGACCCGGCCGGCCGAGACGCCGGTCATGGTCTACATGCTCTACAACAAGGCGCCGTTCGCTCTGCTCACCAAGGCGGACAGCAAGATCACCGCCGTGAAGGACCTTGCCGGCACAAGGCTCGGCACGCCGCCCGGCGGCGCCTCGTTCAAGCTTCTGCCGCTGCTGGCGAAGGCCAACGGCGTCGATTATTCCAAGATCGCCATCACCAACGTGGCGCCGAACCTGCAGGAGCAGATGCTGCTGCAGGGGCAGGTGGACACCATCGCCATCTTCACCGCCACCAGCTACATGAACCTCGTGGCGCTCAAGCTCGATCCGGACAAGGACTTCCGCTGGATCTTCTATTCCGACGCGGGGGTCGACCTCTATTCCAACGGCATCATGGTTTCCCCCAAGCTCGCCAAGGAGAAGCCGGACGCCGTGAAGGGCCTGCTCAAGGCCATCAACCGCGCCATCAAGGAGGCGGTGGCCGATCCCGACGCCGCCATCGCCCTGCTCGCCGCGCGGGAGCCGCTGATCAACAAGGACATCGAGAAGCGCCGGCTGATCTATGTCTATTCCTCGCTCATCGACACGCCGGAGGCGCGCGAACTGGGGCTCGGCGACATCAGCGACGCGCGGCTCGCCGCCGCCATCACTTTGATCGCCGACGCCTTCGAGCTGCCGCGCAAGCCGGCGCCGGCCGAGGTGTTCGACCGCGCCTTCCTGCCGCCCAAGGCCGACCGCATGCCGCCGCAGGTGGGCAAATGAGCGATACCCGCGTTCTCGCCTGCGCCCATCTCCTCGCCGATCCCCGCGGCGCGGCGGCGGGGGCCTCGCGGATCACCATCGCCGACGGGCGCATCGCCGCCGTCACCCCCGATGCGGCGCCGAGCGAGGGCGACCGGCTGCTGGTGATGTCGGCGCTGGTCAACGCCCACGACCACGGCCGCTCGGTGCGCTCCAGCTCCATCGGCGCCGCCGGCCAGCCGCTGGAGGCGTGGCTGCATTATCTCGCGCTGTTCCCCTCGGTGGATCCCTATCTCGGGGCCGCCGTCGCCCTCGGCCGCAGCGCTTTGGGCGGGGCCGGGGCGGTGATGATGCACTACACCCGCGCCCAGGGCTTCACCGACCTGCCCGGCGAGGCGCGGGAGGTGGCGCGCGCCGCCCGCGACGTGGGCGTGCGCGTCGGCTTCGCCGTCTCCATGAAGGACCGGAACCCGCTGGTCTACGGGCCGAGCGAGCCCCTGCTGGCGGAGATCCCGGAGCCGGCCCGCGACGCGCTTGCCCGCCAGTTCCTGCGCACGCCGCTGGAGCCGAAGGCCTTCATCGAGCTCGCCGACGCGGTGGCCGAGGCGGCGGGCGGCCCCGGCTTCGACGTGCAGTACGGCCCCAACGCGCCGCAATGGTGCAGCGATGCGCTGCTGGAGGCGGTGGCCGAGGCGTCCGCCCGCACCGGCCGGCGCGTGCATATGCACCTTCTGGAAACCCGCTACCAGCGGGCGTGGGCCGATGCCACCTATCCCGAAGGCGTCGTGAAGCATCTCGATGCCATCGGCCTGCTCTCCGACCGCCTCACCTTGGCGCATTGCGTGTGGGCGCGCCCGGACGAACTGGCGCTGCTGGCGGAACGTGGCGTGACCATCGTCAGCAACGCCTCGTCCAACCTGCATCTGCGCTCGGGCATGGGACCGGTGGCGCAGATGAAGGCCAAGGGCTGCCGGGTGGCGCTGGGCGTGGACGGCAAGGCGCTGGACGAGGATGACGACGCCCTGCGCGAGCTGCGCCTTGCGCATCTCCTGCACCTGGGCACCGGCTTCAAGGCTTCGGTGACCCGCGCGGACATCCTGGAGATGGCGCTGGTCAACGGCCGCCGCTCCGTCACCGGGAGCGGGGAGGGCGGCACCGTTTCGCCCGGCGCGCCGGCGGATCTGCTGGTGCTCGACTGGGATCGGCTGGAGGACGACCGGCTCCGGGACGATCTCGATCCCATCGAGCTCCTGCTCACCCGCGCCACCGCCCATCACATCCGCGAACTCATGGTCGGCGGCCGCACCGTGGTGCGGAACGGCGCCCTCATGGGCCTCGATTTCCCCGCCGCCCGCGCCGACGTGCTCGCCCAGATGCGCGCCGGCATGGCCGCAAAGGCCGGCCTCTCCGCCGCCATGCCGGCCCTCGACGCCGCCATGGCCCGCCACTTCGAGCCGGGATGCTGCTGACCATGCCCGTGGCCAAGGTTCATCGCATCAGCGCGGCGGCGCCGGACGACGTGTCCGGCATCGAGGCCGCCATCGCTTCCGGCGCCATCGCGCCCGCCGGCATCCGCGCCATCTTCGGCAAGACCGAGGGCAATGGCTGCGTCAACGACTTCTCCCGCGGCTTCGCCGTCCAGTCGCTCCAGCTGCTGCTGCGCCGGCACCTGGATGACGCGGCGGCGGATGCGGTGTGCCTGGTCATGTCCGGCGGCACCGAGGGCGGCATGGCGCCCCACTGGCTGGTGTTCGAGCGGGCCGAAGGGCCGGAGGCGTCCGCCCCGGGCGCCGCGGCCCTTGCCATCGGCAGCGCCCATACGGCGGATCTGCCGGCCGATCAGCTCGGCCGCATGGGGCAGGTGGCGCAGGTGGCGCAGGCCGTGGGCCGCGCCATGGCGGACGCCGGGATCACCCGTCCCGAGGACGTGCACTTCGTGCAGGTGAAGTGCCCGCTCCTCACCCTGCCGCGCATCGCGCAGGCGCGGGCGGGCGGGGCCGAGGTCGCCACCACCGACACGCTGAAATCCATGGGCCTGTCGCGCGGGGCGAGCGCGCTCGGCATCGCCGTGGCCCTGGGCGAGATCGGCATGGACCGGATCACCGACGCGGCGGTCTGCGCCGACCTCGATCTGTGGTCCGGCCGGGCGAGCTGTTCCAGTGGTATCGAGTTGCTGGGTCACGAGGTGGTGGTGCTGGGCATGTCGGCGGCATGGTCCGGCCCGCTTGCCATCGACCATGCGGTCATGGGTGACGCCATCGACGTCGCCCCGGTGCGCGCCGCGCTGGCACGGCTCGGAGCCGACGCCGACACCCTGACGACACCGGCCGACACTCCCCTTGTCGCCTTGCTCGCCAAGGCCGAGGCGAGCCGCAGCGGCCGCATCCGCGGCCATCGCCATACCATGCTGGACGACAGCGACATCTCCTCCACCCGCCACGCCCGCGCCTTCGTGGCCGGGGCGCTGGCGGGCCTGGTGGGGCGCACGGAGATCTATGTCTCCGGCGGCGCGGAGCATCAGGGCCCCGATGGCGGCGGCCCGGTGGCGCTGGTGGTCCGGCGCGCCGAGCCGACCTGAGGCCGGCGGGGCTCAGCCATCAGGACGGCGCGGTGGAGCGCTTCGCCAGCGCCTCCATGACGCGAGCGACCGCCTCGGCGCCGGGGTCCACCACCCCCGCGAGGTCGGCCGCCGACAGGTAGCTCGATCGGCCGGCGCGGGCGGATGTCATCGCCGCGGTGGCGTTCGCGCCGGCCCGCGCGGCGAGGGCGGCGGCGGCAAGGCCCGCACCGTCGGCGAGCGCGCGGACGGCCGGCAGCAGCGCGTCGATCATGGTGCGGTCGCCCGGCGCCGCGCCGCCATAATGCTGCATGCGCCCGGCGCCGGCGCGGAGCGCCATGGCAACGCTGTCGCCCCGCTTCAGCGCGACGCCGGCGGCCGCGGCGAAGATGGACAGAAGGACCCCGCTCGACCCGCCCATCACCCGCGAGAGCCGCTCGGCGACGGCCTCGCACAAGGCGGCCGGGTCGGCGAGCGGGAGGAGGTCGAGGTCGGCCCCAACCTTGCGCGCGGCGGCGGCGAAGGTGGAGCCGGTGTCGCCATCGCCGACCCGGGCGTCCAGGGCGTCGAGATCGTGCTGTGCGGCGATGAGCGTGTCGCAGATGGTTCGGATGAGCTTGCGCGCCGCCGGGTCGGCGGAGGCCGCGACCACCCGCGCCTCGAGCCGGCGCGAGGGCTCGATGACGGTGATCGCTCCGGGCGTCCGCGCCGCCGGCCACGCCGGCACGGCCACCGGCGCGGTGAGCCAGGCATGGCGTGAATCATCGAGCGGCATCAGGGAGATGGAGAAGCCGCGCATGTCGAGTGCGGTCACTGCTCCTGCGGGTCCGAGCACCAGCTCGATGCGTGGTCCGACGGGGCTCAGCAGGATCTCGCGCAGCACGATGGAAAGCTCCAGCGCCGGCGCGCCGCCGAGGTTGTTGAGGAGGAGGGCGAGCCGGGGGGCCTCCCGCACATCGGCGCCGAAGCGGCCGATCATGTCGGCCACCAGCCGGGCCGCGCCAGGCAGCACGATGCGCTCCAGCCCCGGCTCGCCATGGATGCCGAGGCCGAGCTCGGCATGGCCGTCCTCCATCCGCGCCTCGGCGGGCCGGCCGGGAATGGAGCAGGTCGCGGTGGCGACGCCGAGCGACTTCACCGCCCCCGCCGCATCCTTGGCCCTGCGGGTGACTTCGGCCAGCGGCAGGCCGGCGGCGGCGGCAAACCCCGCCGCCTTGTGCACGAAGACGGTGCCGGCGATGCCGCGCGGGCGGGGATTGTCGGGCAAGGCGATGTCATCGCCGACGATCACCATCTCGACATCAAGGCCGAGGGCGCGGGCGCGCTCAGCGGCGAGCCCGAAATTGAGCCGGTCGCCGCCATAGTTCTTGACGATGAGCAGGCACCCCGCCGGCCCGGTCACGGCGAGAATGGCGGCCAGCACCGCGTCCACCGTGGGTGAGGCGAAGACCTCGCCGCAGACGGCGGCATCGAGCAGGCCCTCGCCGACGAAGCCGGCATGGGCCGGCTCGTGCCCCGACCCGCCGCCCGAGATGACCGCGACCCGATCCGCCGGCCGGTCGGTGCGCACCACCACCTTGATTTCCGGATAACCGTCGAGCCGCGCGAGGCGTCCGCCCGAGCCGAGGATGAGGCCGTCGATGGCGTCGGAAACAAGGGTGTCGGCGGAATTGAAGAAGTGCTTCATCGCGGATTTCCGTCTTGGGCGTTCCGGCGACGACCTTATCCGGCCCCGCTGCCGCATCCCAGAGACGGAGCGCTCACGCGAGGGAGCGGCGGGGTGTCCCGTCGATCCGGCCCCGGAGGATTTGGTTGCTGAAAAACGCAGTTGTATAAATGTAGGAATGATCATACATTCCTATAAGCAGTCATTCAGAGGCAGGCTCCACGCCATGTCCGATCTCGCGACGAGCGTTCCGGTTCCCGACAGCGAGTGGTCTTTTCCGCCGCTCGACCGGGCTTCGCCCCTGCCGCTCTACGCGCAGATCAAGCAGCGGCTCATCGGCATCATCCTGAAATGGGAGCAGGCGGACCGGCGTTTCTATTCGGACGAGCAGCTCTGCACCATGTTCGGCGTCAGCCGCGACACCGCCCGCCAGGCGGTGGCGGAACTGGTGCAGGAGGGGCTTCTCACCCGCAGCCGCGGCCTTGGCACGTTCGTCGCCGTGCGCAAGCTGGAAGAGCGCTTCAATCCCGGCATGGACTTTCTCAATCAGTGGGCGGCCACCGGCATGCCCATGCAGGCGAGTGTGCTCGCCTTCGAGCGGGGGCCGGCGGACGAGGCCGTGGCGGCGACGCTGGAGGCCGAGGCCGGCCTGCCGGTGCTCTTCATCAAGCGCCTGCGCACCGCCGCGCGCGTGCCGCTGGCCGTGGATTATCGCTACGTCCCCGCCGACCTTGTCACCGACTGGACCGAGGAGGCGGTGCACGATTCGCCCCTTCACCGCCTCTGGCAGAAGGTGGACCTCAAGACCGGCGATTTCACCATCGAGGCCGGCATCGCCGGTCCCGAGGAGGTGGAATACCTGCATCTCACCCCCGGCGCGCCGGTGCTGATCCGCACGCTGCGCTATCGCGAAGCGGGCGGGCGCTTGGTCATGTGCGGCCATACCGTCCATCGTGCCGATCTGGTGCGCTACTCGCTCAGCGTGCCGCTATCCCGCGGCGGCAGTTCCGTTCCGGACATCGACCGCAGCGGCGTCCACGACGACTGACCGCCCATCGCGCTTTCCATCACGAGTTTCGGACGGGGCGCGGTGTCGCCCGATCATCGGTCAACAGGGCGCCGACGCGCCCTTCTGGAGGGGGCTTAAGATGCATTTCGGACGACGCAGCTTCCTGAAGATGGTGCCCGGCGCCGCCCTCGCGGTTTCGGGCGTGGGCGCAGCCAGCATGGCCCGGGCCGCCGAGGGGCCGATGCGCATCGGCTCCATCCTCTCCGTCACCGGGCCCGCGGCCTTCCTCGGCGAGGACATGAAGGCCGGCCTGGAACTGGCGATGGACGAGTTCAACGCCGCCGGCGGCCTCGGCGGCCGCAAGATCGAGTGGACCTACTACGATGCGGAAAGCCAGACCCAGAAGGGCATCTCCGCCACCCGCCGCCTGATCAGCCAGGACAAGGTGGACATGATCCTGTCCGGCGGCAACATGAGCGGCATCGCGCTGGCCATGGCGCCCATCGCCAACGGCGCCAAGGTGCCCTTCATCTCCTCCGAGGGGGCGCTGGCCATCGTCACCCCGGTCGCCGAGCGCCAGTACGTGTTCAAGGCCACGGTGGACGACGGCGACGTGCTGGAGCGCATCGCTGACTACCTGGACAAGAAGAACATCAAGAAGGTTGCCCTGCTGGCGGACACCTCCGGCTTCGGCCAGGGCGCGGTGGCGCAGATGAAGATCGTCGGCCCCAAGCGCGGCCTCGATGTCATCTACGAATCCTTCGCCCCCTCCGACACCGACATGATGCCCCAGCTCACCCGCATCCGCGACAGCGGCGCGGAAGCCATCATCGCCTGGACGGTGACCCCGGCCGGCGTGGTCTTCCTCAAGCAGGCGATGCAGCTCGGGCTCGACAACAAGACGCTGATCCACAGCTATGGCTTCGTTTCCGCCGACTACATGAAGCTCGCCGGCGAGGCGGCCAAGCCGCTGCTGCTGGCCTCCCTGAAGCTGCCGGTGGGCGACCAGCTGCCGGACAAGGACCCGCTCAAGCCCGGCATCCTCAAGCTGATGAAGGACTACGAGGCGCGCTTCAAGCGTCCGCCGAGCATCTATGCGGCCGAGTCCTATGATGCCGCGCTCCTCGCCCGCGAGGGGCTGAAGAACGTGGGCGGCGATCTTTCCAAGCTGCCGCAGGGCATCGAGCAGATCAAGAATTTCCCCGGCATCAGTGGCGTGTTCACCTTCTCGCCGGAGCGTCATTCGGGGCTGTCGAAGCAGGACATCGTGCTCGTTAACTGGCGTGATGGCCGCTTCAACCTCGTCGACTACGACTGATCGACATCCAGACCGGAGGAACAAGCCATGGCCCTTTCGCGTGACATGTCCGCCGAACAGGCGTTCGAGGTGGTCCAGACGCTGCTGGACGCGCCGGAAGACCGCTTTCCGCTGACCTTCAATTCCGACCTTCCGCGCATCCGCGAGCTGTTCCACGCCGCCACGCGGAACCAGTGGGATCCCAAGACCGACGTGGACTGGGACCAGCTCGACCCCTCCAGGTATACCGATGAGCAGCGCTACGCCGCCCGTCTCTACTGGAGCCGGCGGGCGTGGAGCGAGTATGGCGCCATCTCGGAGAGCCCGGCTTTGCAGGTGCGCTTCGGGGTGGAGAACCGCCCGTCCGACATGCAGCTATTCTTCACCATCCGCTCGCAGGAGGAGGCGCGCCACGCCGAGGCCTGTCACGCCATGGCGGAGAAGCTCGGCGGCTACATCGACAAGCCGGTGCAGGAGCTGTTCGAGGGCTCGGTCTCCACCCACGGCGTGCGCCGCGCCGCGCTCAATGCCGAGGTGCCGCTGGAAGGCATCATCGCCGCCCTGGTGTGCACGGCGGAGGAGATCGCCTTCGACGTGTTCAAGCACCTGAACGACGTGACGCACGATCCGGTGGCCAAGCAGATCGTGCGCTACATCATGCGCGACGAAAGCCGGCACTGCGCCTTCGGCTGGTATTTCCTCGAGGCCATCTGCGACACCCTCTCGCCCGAGCAGAAAAAGATGATCGAGGACTCGGTCATCACCATGATGGAGAAGGTGGAACTCAACGGCTACCACAGCGCCTGGCTCGCGCCGGAGAACCCGGCCTCCCGCGCCGAGGTCGAGGCGGACCGCGTCACCTACGAGGCCGGCCTCGGCTCCACGGTGGAGGAGATGGAGAAGCCGGTCTTCATCGCCACCGTCCAGCGCATCCGCGACCAGATGCGCACGCTCGGCATCAACCTGCCGCCCTTCAGCCACCCGAAGCTCGGGACCATCTGAGATGCCGCTCCATGCCGTGAGGGCAGAGCCCTCCCTGCCGCCGCTGCGGCTGCTCGTCGAGCGGCGCTTTCCGCTCGAGATGAACGTCACCCTGCTGCAGATCCGCGACCTCTACGACACCGGCAAGGCCGGGCGCTGGAACCCGCATCGCGACGTGGACTGGGGCGCCCTCGCTCCGGAGGGCTATCCCGAGCCCGTTCGTGAAGCCGCGCGCCGCACCTGGAGCCGCCGGGTGTGGACCGAGTCCACCGGCCTTACCGAGACGCCGGCCCTCATCGTGCGCTTCTGCATGGAGGTGGGACGGGAGATCGATCCCAAATTCTACCTCACCACCCGCAACACCGAGGAAGCCTGGCACGTGGAGTGCTTCGACCGCCTCGCGGAAGGCTTCGGCGGGCGCATCGCGCGCCCGGCCGCGCCGGCTTACGAGGCGGTATTCAACCGGCACCTCCACCGTCGGGTGATGGGCGCCGGCCAGATGCTCGACGCCTATGTGGCCGCCCACGCGGCGTTCGAGGACGGGCTGGAGCTGGAGCTGGCGCGGGCGTGGCGGGCGCATGCGTCCAACCCCGCGGTCCAGGGCGTGCTCGACCATGTGATCGCCGACAAGGAACGCCATGCCGCCTTCGGCTGGCTCTACCTCGCCGCCCGGGCGGAAGGCTGGAGCAAGGACGAGCGCGAAACCATCGCATCGGAGCTTTGCGACTATGTGCGCGACGTGGTGCTGAAGGGCTACCACTGCCCCTGGCTCGCCCCGGAGCTGGCCCGGGCGGAAGCCGAGGCCGACGCGATCGTCGCGGACGCGGGGCTCGGCGGCGCGCCGCGCGCGGCGGAGGAAGACGCGCTGGCGACCTATGCCGGCAATGCGCGCACCCGGCTCGCCGAGCTCGGCATCACCCTGCCGACGTTCGAGACCAACCGCATGCGCAGCTTCTGATCCGGCCAGAGGACCCGTTCGCGCGAACGGGCAGCAAGGGGGCATCACCCTTCACGGCCGGGACTGTCCCGGCCATCCGCGCGGCTCCGCCGGGGGCAGCCCTGATCCCTCCGGCGCAGGCAATGGGTGGATGGCCGGGACCCTTTCACACCGCCTCCCGCAGGGGAGGCGCCGCACAGCTCCAGAGAGAAGCCCGCGAGAGAGCCCCTCGATGCAGACCGGATCCGCACTCCTCCAGGTCCTCGTGTCCGGCATCGGCACGGGGGCCGTCTATGCCCTGGTGGCACTCGGCTTCAACGTGGTGTTCAAGAGCACCGGCGCCATGAACTTCGCCCAGGGCGAATGGGTGGTGATGGGCGGCATGATCACCGCGCTGCTCATCGGCACCTTCTCCGGCATCGGCCTCGCGGTGGTGGCGGCGGTGGTGCTGGTGGGCGTGGTGGGCCTGCTTTCCGAGCGGCTGGTGGTACGCCCCCTGCGGCGGCCGGATGCGCTGGTGATCACCCTTGTCACCATCGGCCTCTCCATCCTCACCCGCAGCCTCATCATGCTGGTGCTGGGCAAGAAGCCGGTGGGCTATGCCGGCTTCTCCGGCAACACCACCCTCTCCCTCGGCGGGGTGAGCATCCAGGCGCAGACCCTGTGGATCATCGCCATCACGCTGGTCTTCCTCGCGGTGATGCACGCCTTCTTCGAGCGCTCCATGCTGGGCAAGGCCCTGCGCGCCGCGGCGGCGGACCGGGAGGCGGCCTCCATCGTCGGCGTGAACGTGCAGGGCACCATTCTCGTCTCCTTCGGCATCGCGGCGCTGGCCGGCGCGCTGGCGGGGGCCATCGTCACGCCGCTGACGTTGGCCTCCTACGACCAGGGCGCCATGTTCGGCTTCAAGGGTTTCAGCGCCGCCATGCTGGGCGGGGTCGGCAGCCTGCCGGGGGCGGTGGTGGGCGGGCTGGCGCTGGGGCTGCTGGAGGCGTTCGGCAGCTTCTACATCTCCTCCGACTTCAAGGACGCCATCGCCTTCGCCGTGCTGCTCCTCATCCTGTTCGCGCGGCCCTCCGGGCTGCTCGGGCGGGCCGACATCGTGAAGGTTTGAGGCGATGGCGACCTTCGACGTCCATCCCGCCGAGATGCAGTCCGCGGCGCCGGCCCGCCGCCTCTCGCAGCACGGCCGGCTGGTGCTGGTGTGGCTTGTGCTCGCGACGGCGCCGTTCCTGTTGCCCAACGCCTATTGGGTTTCCCTCGCCAACCTGGCGCTCATCAACCTCATCCTCATCGCCTCGCTCAACCTGCTCATGGGCTATGGCGGGCAGATCTCGCTCGCCCATGCCGGCTTCTTCGGCCTCGGCGCCTATGCGAGCGGCATCCTCAATGTGAAGTATGGCATCAGCCCCTGGATGGGCCTGCCGGCGGCGGCGCTGGTGGCAGGGCTGGGCGCGCTCCTCATCGGCATTCCGGCGCTGCGGCTGCGCGGGCACTACCTCGCCATGGCGACGCTCGGTTGGAACGCCATCCTCGTCGTGTTCTTCACCCAGTTGGTGGATCTCACCGGCGGGCCGAACGGCCTGCTCGGGGTGGCCCCCTTCTCCCTCTTCGGCCACGCCCTCGACACCGAGATGAAGATATTCCCGCTGGTCTGGGCGGTGGCCTTCCTCGTCATGCTCGCCATCCTCCACCTGCTTCGCTCGCGGGTCGGCCGCGCGGTGCGGGCGGTGGCCACCAACGAGCTCGGCGCCGAAGCCGTGGGCATCGACAGTTTCCGCACCAAGCTCGTCGTCTTCGTGCTCAGCGCCGCCATGGCGGGGGTCGCCGGCAGCCTCTACGTGCACGTGAACCAGTATGCCTCGCCGGAGACCTTCGGCATCGCCCCCTCCATCATGCTGCTGGTGATGGTGGCCATCGGCGGGGCCGGCACCTTCTTCGGCCCGGTGCTCGGCGCCATCGTCTACACCGCGGTGCCGCAAGTCCTGCTCGACTACGAGGATGCGGAGCTGATGCTGTTCGGCCTGGGCATGCTGGTGGTGCTCATTCTCTTCCCGGGCGGCCTCGCGGGCATTCCCGCGGCAATCGCCCGCGCGCTGCGGAGGAAGGCGTCATGAGCGCGACACTGCTGGAGGTTACCGGCCTTACCTGCCGCTTTGCCGGCGTCACCGCCGTCGCCGACCTGTCCTTCCAGGTGAAGGCCGGGGAGATCAAGGCGGTGATCGGCCCCAACGGCGCCGGCAAGAGCACGCTCTTCAACATGATCGCCGGCGTGACCCGGCCGAGCGAGGGCGCCATCTTCCTCGACGGCGCGCGCATCGATCCCCTGCCCACCTTTGAGCGGGCCCGGCGCGGCATCGCCCGCACCTTCCAGAACCTGCAGATCTTCCGCGAAATGACGGTGCTGGAGAACGTGATGGTCGGCCGTCACCTGGTCGGTCGGGCGACGACACTCACCGCCATGCTGCGCACCCCCGCCGTGCGGGCGGAGGAGCGGACCATGGCCGAGGCGGGCATGGCGCTGCTGGAGCGCTTCGGCCTCGCGGGCCGGGCGCACCAGCCGGCCGGGGCGCTCTCCTTCGGGCAGATGAAGGTGCTGGAGCTCGCCCGCGCGCTCGCCGGCGCGCCGCGCCTGCTGCTGCTCGACGAGCCCGCCGCCGGCCTGCCCCACGCCGAGGCGGACCGCATGGCGCAGACCATCCGCGGCCTCAACCGCGACGGCATGAGCGTGCTCCTGGTGGAGCACAACATGCGCATGGTCATGTCGCTCTCCCACGACATCCTGGTGCTCAACAACGGCCGGCGCATCGCCGAAGGCTCGGCGGACGAGGTCCGCAGCCATCCGGAGGTGCTCTCCGCCTATCTCGGCGAGGAGGTGGAGGATGCTTGAGGTCCGCGATCTGCGCTCCGGCTACGGCGCCACCGAGGTGCTGCACGCGGTCTCGCTCACGGTGAAGGCGGGCCAGTCCGTGTGCCTCATCGGTGCCAACGGAGCGGGCAAGACCACGCTCCTGCGCACGCTCGCCGGCCTCATCCGCCCCACGGCGGGCCGCATCCTGCTGGCGGGGGAGGAAATCGTCGCCCTCTCCACCTCGGCGCGTCTCGCCCGGGGCCTCGCGCTGGTGCCGGAAGGCCGACGCGTGTTCGCGCCCATGACGGTGGAGGAAAACCTGGAGATGGGTGCCTTCCGCCGCCTGTGGCCGCGTCGCGACCGGGGCGTGGCGCAGGATCTCGCCATGGTGTTCGAGCTGTTCCCCCGCCTGCAGGAACGGCGCCGGCAGGCGGCCGGGCTTCTGTCCGGCGGCGAGCAGCAGATGCTCGCCATCGGCCGCGCGCTGATGGGGCGGCCGCGCCTGCTGCTGCTGGACGAGCCGTCCATGGGCCTCGCCCCGCGCGTGGTGCAGGAGATCTTCGCCACCATCCGCCGCCTCAACGCGGAGGGCATGTCCATTCTCCTCGCCGAGCAGAACGCCAACATGGCCCTGCGCTCCGCCGCCCACGGCTACGTGCTCGCCGAGGGCGAGATCGTCCGCGCCGACGCCGGCGCCGTCCTCATGCGCGATGCCGGCGTCCGCGCCGCCTATCTCGGCCTGTGAAACCTCCCCATGTCCGAAACCCTCATCGATCCCGCCCTGGAAGCCGAGTTCGCCCTGCGCCGGCGGCATCCCGAGCGCGAGAGCATTTATGACGGCCACCGCCGCCTCAGCGCAGCCCTGCGCGATGCCGGCCATGGCCTCCTGAACCAGCGCTACGGCGCCGGGCCGCGCTGCCTGCTCGACGTCTTCCCGGCGGACCCGGGTGCGCCGGTTCTGTTCTTCATCCACGGCGGCTACTGGCGGGCGCTCGACAAGTCCGACGTTTCCTTCATCGCCGAACCCTATGTGAACGCCGGCATCACCGTGGTGACCCCCGGCTATGACCTCGTGCCCCACGTGCGCGTCGCCGACATTCTGGACGAGATGCGCGCGGCCCTCGCCTGGGTCATGGACCACCTCGCGCCGCCGCGCATCGTGGTGGGCGGGCACTCGGCCGGCGGGCAGCTCGCGGCCATGCTGGCGCTGGACCAGGTGGAGAGCGGCATCGGGCCCATCTGCGGCCTCGCCGGCATCTCGGGCGCCTTCGACCTGCGCCCGCTGCGCCGCACATCGATCAATGTGGACCTCGCCCTCTCCGAGGCGGAGGCCGCGGCGGCGAGCCCGTTGGTGCGCCTCGCCGCCTTGCCCGCTTCAGCCACGCTGATGCCGCTCCTTGCCGCCGTGGGCGCCGAGGAGACGGCGGGCTTCAAGACCTGGAGCCGGGATCTCGCCGCCCTCTGGCACGCGCGGGGCGGGGCGGTGCAGCTTCTGGAGCCGGCGCGCCGCAACCACTTCACCATCCTCGACCTGCTCGCGGACCGGGAGGCCGAGCTGACGCGCGGCATTCTCGCGCTGGCCGAAACCCGACTTGGAGGCTCCGATGCTCACCCCCGTCCTTCCCGCCCCCGCCGATGCCCGCCTGCCGTATAGTCCCGGCGTGCTCGCCTGCGGGCTGGTGCGCACGCTCTACATTTCCGGGCAGGTGGGCATCGAGGCCTCGGGCGCGGTGCCGGCGAGCTTCGAAGCGCAGGTGCGTGCGGCCTTCCGCAACCTGGAGGCCGTGCTCGCCGCCGCCGGCATGGGCCTTGCCGACCTCGCCAAGGTCACCGCCTATCTCACCGATCCGGCCGACTATGCGGCCTACGGCGCCCTGCGCACCGAGCTGCTGAAGGGCTGCAAGCCGGCCTCCACGCTGATCGTCGCCGCCGCGCTCGCCCGCCCCGACTGGCGCTTCGAGATCGAGGCCGTCGCGGTCGCCGCAGATCACTGAGGGCCAACGCCGGCAGGCCGAGGCTCGCCTCGGGGCCCTCGACCTGAACCGGGACGCCGGCCTGCGCTGCACGCATGCCTTCTGGCCGGGAGACGCCGGCAAAACGGGCCGAGGCCAGCGCTGGCCCCTGTGCCGCAGGGGCGGGTACGGTGGCCTGCGGCAAAAAGCGGTCTTCCCCCAGGCCGGCGATCGCCGCCCAAGACTTCGGCAGCGTTGAGCCGGACCCCGCCTTCTGTTAGGCGGTCTTCGGCTCTGAGTTCATCCATTGCTGAAGGACGCCGGATCGTGCACGCCAGCCATTCTCATTCGCCGCATCTCTCGCTGTCCAAGGACAAGATCCGGGTGCTGCTCCTCGAAGGCGTGAACGACAGCGCCGTGGAGATGGTGCTGGCTGCCGGCTACACCAACGTGACGCGCCTGCCCAAGGCGCTGGATGGGGATGCGCTGAAGGAAGCCATCAAGGGGGTGCACCTGCTGGGCATCCGTTCGCGCACGCACATCACGGCGGACGTCCTGGAGGCGGCGGACCGGCTGATCGCGATCGGCTGCTTCAGCGTCGGCACCAACCAGGTGGATGTGGATGCCGTCCGCCAGCATGGAATTCCGGTCTTCAACGCGCCCTTCTCCAACACGCGAAGCGTGGCGGAACTGGTGATCGGCGAGATCGTGATGCTGCTTCGGCGGATCCCGGCGCGCTCGCACGCGGCGCACGAGGGCCGCTGGGACAAGTCCGCGACCAACAGCCACGAGGTGCGGGGCAAGACCCTGGGCATCGTCGGCTACGGCAACATCGGCTCGCAGCTCTCCAACCTCGCGGAAGCCATGGGGATGAGGGTGATCTTCTACGATCACACCGACAAGCTCCGCCACGGAAACACGGAATCGGTGGCGAGCCTGCACGAGCTGCTGGGGCAGAGCGATATCGTCAGCCTGCACGTGCCCGAAACGCCGGCCACGCACGGGATGATCGGCCGCGACGAGATCGCGGCGATGAAGCCGGGGGGCTATTTCATCAACAACAGCCGCGGCACGGTGGTGGACCTCGACGCGCTGGCCGACGCCCTGCGCGCGGGCCGGCTCCGCGGGGCCGCGGTCGACGTCTTCCCGGTCGAGCCGGGCTCGAACAACGAGCGCTTCGTGTCGCCGCTCCAGGGCCTCGACAACGTGATCCTGACACCGCACATCGGCGGGTCCACCGAGGAGGCGCAGGAGCGCATCGGCGCGGAAGTGGCCCGCAAGCTCGTGGATTATTCCGACACCGGCTCCACCATGGGCGCGGTCAACTTTCCCCAGGTGCAACTGCCGGCCCGGCCCCTGGGCACGCGCTTCATCCAGGTTCAACGCAACCTGCCGGGCATGCTCGGGCGGCTCAACGACGTGCTCGCCCGCCACTCCATCAACATTGCCGCCCAGTATTACGAGACCCACGCCGATGTCGGCTACGTGGTGCTGGACGCCGACGCCTCCACCGCGGACAGCCAGCGCGTTCTCGCCGACATCCGGGCGATCGAGGGAACCATCCGCGCCCGGCTGCTCTACGAGCACAAGATCCAGGCCGCGTAGAGGGGGGAAATCCCGCTCACGCGCCGGTCGGCAGGGCGCCGGGGCCGTGGGACCTGCGCCGGCTCAACGCACCAGCGCCTCGCGCTGCTTGATCAGATCGTCGAGCAGCGCCTGTTGCTCGGCGATGCGGTCGGCCGTGCGGGCTTCGTCGGCGGCGCCGGACGCGGCGGTGGCCTGTTCCATCAGCTCGGACAGGTTCTCCCGCGCGGCCGCGATGCGCTCGTCGATCTCACCGAGAGCGGTGACCTCTGGCATTCGGTTTCTCCTTCCTGATGCTCGAAATGGAATGAGCGGGCCCATACTGAACGCCGGACCCGTGCGGGATGTTCATTTTCCTGTGATCCGGGCGACGCCTTCTCCCTCAGGGTGAGAGGGCGCTTCACCCGCGCCGATGGATCCGATTGGCCCGGATCGCGCTCCAGGATCATTCGGCGACGTTCAGGCGAAAGAAAAAGATGCTGCCTCGACCGGCCACGGACGTCGCCTGCAGCGTTCCGCCATGGGCTTCCACGATGGACCGGCAGATGGCCAGCCCCATGCCCATGCCACTGGCCTTGGTGGTGAAGAAGGGATCGAAGATGCGCTGCAGGGTTTCCGGCGCCATTCCGCTTCCCTTGTCGTGCACGCGGACCAGTATCGACCGGTCTTCGCGGACGGATTCCACGACGAGCTCCCGCTCATCGGGCGCGAGAGCGGACATGGCATCGGCCGCGTTGGTGACGAGGTTGAGCACGACCTGCTGAAGCTGTACCGGATCGGCGGGCACCGTGCCCAGGTCCGGGTCGAGGCGCGTTTCCACCCTGACGTGCTGCGCACCGAGTTCGACCGACGTCAGCCGCAGCACCTCGCATATGGTCTCGTTGAGGTCGACCGGAACGAAAGCGGTCGGAGCCTGCTTGGCAAGCGATCGAAGCGCCTTGACGATGCCCGCGGCGCGCAGGCCGCTGCCGCGGATGTTCTCCAATCCCGCGTTGACCTCGTCCAGGTCCGGCTGCGGGCGCCTCAGCCATCGCAGGCTCGCATCGGCGTTGGAGACGACGCTGGCGAGCGGCTGATTGATTTCGTGGGCAATGGAGGCGGCGAGCCCGCCCATGACCGTGAGATGCGAGGTGCGCGTGAGGTCGGCGCGGGCCTGCTGGAGGGCCGTCTCGGTTTGGGACCGCCGGGTGTTTTCCTCCGCCAGCTCCTTGTAAAGCCGTGCCGCATCGAGCGAAATCGCCGCCTGAGGGGCGAGGATCTCCAGCATGGCCGTGCGGTTCGCGGTGAACACGCCCGGAGCCAGATTGTTCTCGAGATAAAGCACGCCGACCAGCGTGCCACGCTTGATCAATGGCAGGCAGATCAGGGATCGCACGGGACGATCCAGCGGTCCGCCCTGGCGCAGGTGCGGGGCCTCCACGAAGGCGTCGGCGAACCTTGCGGACTTCTTCGTCCGGATGACCGTATTGAGCACGGACAGGGGAATGGCCTGCGGCGTGGGAAGCGCCTGGGCGATATGGACGACCACATCGCGCCGCGTCACGCGCGCGGTGGCCTCTATCACCGGCTCTTCGTCGCGCATCAGAATGAGCAGCCCATATTGGGCGCCGGCGTGAACGACCATGTCGGTCATCAGCGTCTCGACGACGCGGTCGAGCAGGATCTCCTCTGACAGCGCCTGCGCCGCCTTCATGACGACCGCGAGATTGAGTTCCGCCTGCCCCAAGTCCGGCGGCGCCTGCCCGAAGTCCGGCGGCGCCGGGCTGAATGCAGGGGTGTCGTCGGAAAGTTCGGCGTGGGCGGCTTCGAGCTGGCGGGCCTTGCCGTGCGCGCCCCAGCGGCGATAGCAGGCGCGGGCCGCGCGGAAATGACCCTGCGCCGAGGTCGTCAGGCCGAGCGTGGCGCAGAAGGCACAGGCCAGCTCGTGCGCCAGCGCCTGCTCATGCACGAAGCCCGCCGCCTCGGCGGCGCGGGCGGCCTGTTCATAGCCGTTCAATGCGGCAAGGTGTTCGCCCCGCAGCCGCGCCATCTCGGCGTCTATCAGCAACAGCTTGTTGTGAAATGTCGCGGGATTCAGGTCGGACCAGCGGGCGAAGCGGGCGCGGTGGACCCCGAGGCGATCAATGGCCGCATCGGGCGTTTTATCCGCGGATGCACGCCGCGCCAGCGCGAGCGCCGCGAAAAGATTGCTGTATGCGACGTCGATATGGGCCGGCGCAGACCAGGACAGCGCCATGGCGGTTTCCATGAAGCGCGTCGCACTTTCATGGTCGCCGAAGAAGTAGGCGGTCATCCCCTCGTATAAGGCGGCCCAGAATAAGGTCGGGATCGAGCGTATCGGCCGCGCCGAGACCGTGCGGGCTCCGAGATAGTGCCCGCTCTGGAGAGTCTCGACGAACAACATCTGTCCTTCAAGGATGTATTCCACATCCTTGTACTTGATTTGCTGCGTAAGGGAGATGCCCTGCTCGATCTCTCCCTGGACGACCGCCAGATGCGCGCCGAGGACGATCAGATCCGAGCCGATATGATTGCGCGCGTAGCAGGTCATGCCCAGATCGCCCGCGGCATATCCGACGGTGACGGCCTCGCGCGCCCGCTCCAGGGCGTAGTGCAAGGGCTGCGTCCAGGGGCTGACCTGATCGACCGCGACGAGCGTCGCCGTCCTTTGGGCTTCGTAGCCGTCTCGCTGCGCGATCTTCAGGGCCGCCAATCCGTAGGCGAAACCATCTTCGTAGGCCTCGTAGAGGCTTGCGCCGAAGACGCCGAACCAGGCCAGCCCATAGGCCGACTCCGGCGTCATGCCATGGTGCAGGGTGAGTTCCACGATCTTGGCGGTGTGCAGGAAGCTCAACCCGCCTTCGACGAAGAATGATGAGCTGAGCGTGGACAACAGGGCGACGGCCGACCGGGTCTCGCCGTCCTGCATCTCCGGCAGGTCGACGAAGCGCGCAAGCGTGCATTCCGCAAGGCGCCTGCGCACCATCTGGAACGCTGCATCACACTCGGCCGCCGTCGGCGAGCGTTGCAGGACGACGCCCAGCAGCGACAAGCCGGCCAGTGCGGCATCTATGGCCTCCTGGTAGTCGGACCGCACCGTGTGCGTGACCGCCTTCAACCGGTAGACGTCCGCCTTGTCGGCCGGCCGCCGCGCGAAGGCCAGGAGAGCCTCGATCGCCGCCGATGCCTCTTCGATGCGCGCGAGGGCGATGAGGCACTCGCAATGCAGGAATTCCATCTCGAAAACGAGGGCATATTGCTGCGACCTCAAGACAGGCCCGGCGAGCGCGCGCGCGGTCCGCAGATAGCCCGCGGCCTGTTCCACCGACACCGCATCGCGCGCGCGGCGGGCCGCCGCGAGGAGCACCTGCACGAAGGAGAGGCGGTCGGACTGCGACAGGTCATCCGTCGCCGCGCGCTCGATCTGGTGGGCAACCTCGAAGGCGGCCTTGGTCAGGTCGTCCCCATGGGCCTCGACCATGAGGCGGGCGATCCGGGCATGTTCCACGGGCCGGTCGTCTTCCGCGGTCAGGGCGTAGGCGGCCTCCAGAACGCGGTCATGCGCGATCGCGAAATTGACGCCGCGCCGGAGCAGCAGGCCGGCATCGAGGAGCGGCAGGGCCACCTGTTCGAGCTCCGTCGGGCTCAGGCAGGCGATGCGGGCGAAGAGCCGTGTCTCGCATTGTCCGCCGGCACACGCCAGGAGCCGCAAGAAATCGCGGCGCGCAGGCGGCAGTGCGTCAAGACGACGGACCATGAATTCGGCGACGTCGTGGTGGTGAACGGTCCGCTCTTCATTCCAGACCCAGCGTTGGAGCGCGAGGTCGAAGGTCACCGTATGCTCGTCCACGAGCGTGCGAAGAAACTGGCTGATATAGAAGGCGTTGCCGCCCGTCTTGCGGTGAACCATCTCCGCCAGGGCGGCGACATCGTCCGGCGTATCGCCCAGGCTGCTCGCGACGAGCTGCGACGTGTCCTGCAGCGTCAGCTGCCGAACCGCGATGTCCGTGACCCGCGACGAGCCGGAGCGGGCGAAGCCGAGCAGCTCGGTGAATTCGTCCCCATGCCCGGCCTCTTCATCACGATAGGCGATGATCAGCAACGTACGGCCGGGAGCATGCTCGACAAACGCTTTCACCACCGCGAGGGTGGAGGCATCGGCCCATTGGAGATCGTCCAGGAACAGCGCCAGCGGCGCGGTCTCGGTCGCAAAGGCCGACAACGTCTGGAGGATGACGCGGATCATCCGTGCCTGAGCGAGGGCGATCGGGACCTCCGGAAGGGACAGGCCAGGCCCGATGACGAACTCCGTTTCCGGGACAAGGTCGGCGAGGAGGCGGCCATAGCCGCCGAGGGCGGCCACCAGGTGTTCGCGCACGAGGTCCAGAGCGGCGCCGCTCTCGCTGAGCAGCCGCGCGACCAATGACTTCAGGATCTGCGCGAAGGGCGCGTAGGGAATGTCCTTCTGCAGCAGGTCGCTCTTTCCGGCGGCAAAGTGGATGCCGGATGGTTCGACAAGCCCGGGCAGCCGATCCACGAGCGCAGATTTTCCGGCGCCCGGCGCGCCGGTAACGAAGATGATCTCGGATTCCCCGGTCTGGCGCACCCGGCCGAACGCCTCCGCAAGCATGGCCAGCTCGGCCGAACGGCCGATCAGGTTCCGGGAGGGTGAGGCCTGCCGCGGCAGATCTGCCCGCCCCAGCACGAATGGCGCGATGGCGCCGCCCGCCGCCCACGCGTCCTGGCAGCGCAGGAGGTCGGCATGTAGTGCGAGCGCGCTCTGGTAGCGTGCCGCCGGGTCCTTGGCGATCAGCCTCAGGATGATCTCCTCGATCACCGTGGGGATGCCGCTGCGTAGGGTGCCCGGCCGCGCGGCCTCGATGGCAACATGGGCATGCAGCCATTGCGCGACCGAATCGGCCCTCAAGGGCAACTGGCCGGTGACGAGTTCATAGAGGACGACGCCGAGCGCATAGAGATCGCTCCTGCAATCGCTGCCGGGCTCGTCGCGGCGCGCCTGCTCGGGGGCGGCGTAGGCCATGGCTTCGAGGGTGGGGACGAAAGCCGAGGACGGCGCCGCCTCGTCAAGGCGCACCGCCAGGCCAAAGGAGGAAAACCGGACGCGGCCGTCTGCGTCCACGATCATGTTGGCGGGCTGGATGGCGCGATGAAGGAGGCCGCTGCGATGCATCTGCGACAATGCCGACGCGGCACCGGTGGCAATCTTCAGGAAGTCCGTTACCGATACGGGTTCCATGTCGCCCGCACCATCCAATGGCCGGCCCTCCCGTTCCGGAAACACCAGGGCCACGCGTCGATCCAGGTCAATCAGCGCAAGCGGGACTTCGGCCCAGCCGTCATTCAGCCGGGAAGCGACAAGATACTCGTTTCGCAGCGAAAGGGTCGCGTCGACGGCTTCCATCGAACTGCTTGATATCCGCCAGGTGACGCCAGTGGCGGCATCATGTCCCCTGTAATGATCGATGCCGTTGATGGATTGCGCTGCATGGAGGGTCAGCTGGCTGAACCAGGTGGCGTCATAGGCAAAATCAGATTGAGATGAGCTGTTCGTCTCGGAAACGTTTTTCATCCGGCGGGCGCTTCATATGCTGACTCCGCCGTGGGCAGGATCGCTGCCCGTGAGCGAGGAGAAGCCGTTGTTGAGACGTGAATTTTATTACTGCGAGATCCCAATAGGATATCATTCAGGCGGATGACTCGCCCCCCCCAATACAGAAATGATATCAATATCTCTTGCGAGAGGCGCTGGATGGCGTTCTTCCGTGACGGCACCCTGAGATATGAAGCGCGCCCTCCCGGGCATGTGTGGCGGGGTGTCCCGAAGGATCTGCGAGCATCGGCGTAGCCTTTGGCATGCCGCGGTCTCGCCCACCTTTTTTCACGACCAATTCCCACTACATTACGATGCCCGATGGCTGGCTGGGAACAGCTTTCTCAGGCCGTACGATACGGAAGAAAAATCCGCATGGACAGGCTCGACGGCGTTTCCGTCTTTGTGCAGGTGAACGATTCCGGCAACTATGCCGCGGCCGGGCGGGTTCTCGGACTATCGGCCTCGGCCGTGGGCAAGACGATCATCCGGCTCGAAGAGCGCGTCGGCGTGCGCCTGTTCCACCGGGACAATCGCAGCATCGGCCTGACGCCGGAAGGCGCGACCTTTCTCGTTCATTGCCGCGCCATCATGGCCGAGCTGGCCCTGGCGGAGGCGAGCCTGTCGCGAGCGCAGGAGAAGCCGACCGGAAGGCTGCGCGTCAGCGCTCCGATCGTCAGCGAATCGTGGAACCGGGTCTTCCTGGAATTTATGACGAGCTATCCGGAGATCGATCTGGAGGTCAGCTACACGAACCGCCTCGTGGATCTCATAGAAGAGGGGTTCGACGTGGTCCTGAGGATCGGGCCGCTGCGGGACTCCCGCCTGCGGACCCGGCGGCTGGGTTCCTTCAGCCTGCGGCTCGTGGCCTCTCCCGGCTATCTCGCGCGTCATGGCACGCCGAAGACGATCGACGACCTCGCAGGCCATGCCTGCCTACGCAACCGCAACGTCTCGAGCAGCCGCATCGACAGCTGGCCACTCGGGCCCCATCACATCCAGCTCAGCTCGCGCTTGTCCAACAAGTTCGTGGCCGACCACTATGCCGTCCTCCTCTCCGCCGTCCTGAGCGGCCTCGGCATCGCCTGCCTGCCGAGCTTCTGGGCGGATGAACACATCGCCGCCGGCGCCTTGCGCGTGCTGCTCGCGGATCTGACGCAGAATGAACGCGCCGTCTCCGCGCTCTGGCCGGCCGGTCGCGACCACCCGGCCCGACTGGCGACCTTCATCGATTTCATGGCGCGGCATCTCCCCACCGGGCTCCGCTGAAATCCGCTGCGCCGCGGGCCCTGCCCCAGGTGCCGGGCCCGCCGCGAAGCAGGGCGAGGCCGGGCCATCAGTGCAGGCCCTCCGTCGATCCGGCTTCGCCGCCGTAGCCGCCCGTCTGATGCACCGTCTTGCCGCGGAACACCCAGTAGGCGTGGGCCTGATAGGCGAGCACGATGGGCAGGATGATGGCGATGCCGACGCCGATGAACCTCAGCGATTGCGGATCGGAAATGCCGTCCCAGACCGTCACATGGCGGGGCACGACGTAGGGCCATAGGCTGACGACGAGGCCGACAAGGCCGAGCGCGAACAGAACCAGCGCCAGGAGGAAGGTCCGCACCTCGGCGCCATCCCACAGGCCGCGCCAGATCGTGACGATCACGCCGAGGGTCACCAGCGGGACCGGCGCGAGCAGGAAGAGGTTCGGCAGGGCGAACCAGCGGGCCGCGACCTCCGGCACGCTCCAGGCGCTCCATGCGCTGACCAGCGCCATCATCGCCGCGACGAGGATCAGCGCCGCGTGGGCGATCTCGCGGGCGAAGACCTGCGTCGGCCCGTCCGTCTTCCAGATCAGCCACCCGGCGCCGATCAGCCCATAGCCGCCGACGAGGCCGACGCCGCAGAGCACGCCCAGCAGGCTCAGGAAGCTGAACGGGCCGCCGGCGAACATGCCGTTCTCCACCGGCACGCCATTGATCAGCCCGCCGAGGATGAGGCCCTGACAGAAGGTGGCGAGGAACGAGCCGCCGGCGAAGGCGATGTCCCAGGCAAGGCGGAACCGCGTCGCCTGGAGGCGGAAGCCGAACGCCACGCCCCGGAAGATCAGCGCGAACAGCATGAACATGATCGGAAGGTAGAAGGCTGGCAGCAGTACGTAGTAGCCCGCCGGGAAGGCGGCGAGCAACAGCGTGCCGCCCATCACCAGCCAGGTTTCGTTGCCGTCCCACACCGGTTCGATGGAGGCCATCATCAGGTCCCTGTCCTGGTCTCGCGGCGCGGCCAGGAACAGGATGCCGACCCCGAGGTCCAGCCCGTCGGCGAGGACGTAGACGGTGACGCAGAACGTCACGACGGCGGCGAAGATGAGCGGAACGTGTTCCGCAAAGAGCTGCGCGATCATGGTTCAGATCCCCCCTTGCCCGGCGCTGGAGCCGGTTCCGAAGACATTGGCGTTGGTCCGGTCGAGGCCGGGGTGCTCGTGCGCGGGCAGCGGGGCATCGGCCGGCCCCTTCAGCGCGACCCGCGCCGCGAACCAGAAGAAGGCCAGCAGGAGAAGGTTGTAGATGGCGAAGAAGATGAGCAGCGAGGCGGTGACCGCCCCGGCCGTCACCGGCGCCACCGCATCGGCGGTGCGCAGCGCCCCATAGATGATCCAGGGCTGGCGCCCGGTCTCGGTCACCGTCCAGCCGGCGATCACGGCGATGAAGCCGAGCGGCGTTGCCGCCATCGCCACCACCTGGAACCAGCGCGCGTCGTGGAGCCGGCCACGCAGGCGCAGGATCAGGCCGGTGATCGCGGTTGCCAGCAGCAGCACGCCGATCCCCACCATGATGCGGAAGGCGAAGAAGACGACCGGCACATACGGCCGGTCGGACGGCGGCACCGCCTTCAGTCCCTGCACCTCGCCGTCCCAGCTGTGGGTCAAATAGAGGCTGGCGAGGTGCGGGATGTCGATGGCGTAGAGATTGCGCTGGGCTTCCATGTCCGGCCAGGCGATCACGGTCATGGCCGGCCCCTTGGTCGTGTCCCACAGCCCTTCCATCGCGGCGAGCTTCGTCGGCTGCTCCTTGAGGGTGTTGCGGCCGTGCAGGTCACCGATGAAGATCTGGGTCGGGGCGAGGATGAGCGCCATCCACATGGCCATGGAGAAGGCCGTGCGCGAGGCGGCGAGGTGCTGGCGCCGCCAGAGGTGGAAGGCCGAGACCCCGGCGACGACAAAGGAGCATGTGAGGAAGCTCGCGCAGACCATGTGGGCGAGGCGGTAGGGGAAGGACGAGGTGAAGATGACCGAGGCCCAGTCCGCCACGTGGTAGATGCCTTTGGCATCCGCCACCGCGCCCGCCGGCGTCTGCATCCAGCTGTTCGCGGCGATGATCCAGGTGGCGCTGAACATGGCGCCGGCCGACACCATCAGGCAGGCGAAGAAATGCGCCCCCTTGCTCACCCGGCCTTCGCCGAACAGCATGATGCCGATGAAGCCGGCCTCCAGGAAGAACGCGGTGAGCGTCTCGTACATGAAGAGCGGCCCCAGCACGTTCGCCACCGAGCGGGAGAAGCCGGCCCAGTTGGTGCCGATCTCGTAGCTCAGCACGATGCCGGTGATGACGCCCATGGCGAAGCCGAGGGAGAAGATGCGCGTCCAGAAGCGCATCAGGTCGCGATAGACCGGGTTCCCGGTCCGCCACCAAAGCCCGCTCAGCCAGGTGACGAACCAGGCGACGCCGATGGTGAAGGTCGGCCACAATATGTGGAAGCCGATGGTGAAGGCGAACTGCAACCGGGCGAGTTGGACCGCGTCCATGTCAGTGCGCTCCTTGTTCGGCGATGACCTTGGCGAGCCGCACCGGCACGCCCTTGGAGGAGGGGGTAAAGCTCTGCGGATCGTGCGCGTAGAGCGGCACCAGCGGGTTGGTCTCGGGGTAGTAGGCGGCGCAGCTCCCGTCCGGGAAGCTGTGGGGCACCACGCGGAAGCCGCGAACGGCGCGCTCGACCCCGTCGGTCGACAGGGTGATGATGTCGACCCGGTCGTCGGCCTCCAGGCCCCGCTTCTTCATTTCTTCTTCGTTGAGGAAGATCACGTCGCGCTGGCCATAGACGCCGCGATAGCGGTCGGAGAGCGAGTAGAGCGTGGTGTTGTACTGGTCGTGGCTGCGCACCGTCGTCAGCCACAGCATGTCCGCCTCGGCCTCGGCGGGATCCTCGCAGAGCCCCTGGATCACCAGGAAGTTCGCCTTCCCGGAGGGCGTCGCCCAGATGCGTTCGCGGGCGAGCGAGGTGAGGTGGAAGCCGCCGGGCTCCTTGATGCGGGCGTTGTAGCCCTGGAAGATCGGGAACACCGCCTCGATGTCCTCGCGGATTCGCGCATAGTCGCCGATTAGCTCCTCCCAGGCGACCTTGGAGCGCGCCCCGAGCGTCGCCCGGGCCATGCCGGCGATGATCGCGGGCTCGCTCTTCAGCGCCTCCGAGGCCGGAGCGTTGTGGCCGCGCGAGGCATGCACCATCGACATGGAATCCTCGACGGTGACCGACTGCGCGCCGCTGGCCTGCATGTCGATCTCGGTGCGGCCGAGGCAGGGCAGGATCAGCGCCTCGCGGCCATGCACGAGGTGGCTGCGGTTGAGCTTGGTGGCGATGTGCACCGTCAGGTCCAGCTTGCGCATGGCCGCCTGGGTGACCTGCCAGTCCGGGACGGCGGCGGAGAAGTTGCCGCCGAGGCCGATGAAGACGCGGGCCTCGCCGCGCACCATCGCCTCCAGGGCGGTGACCACGTTGTGGCCGAAGGCGCGCGGCGGCTCGAAGCCGAACCGGGCCTTGATGGCGTCGAGCAGTGCATCGCCCGGGACCTCGGTGATGCCGACCGTGCGGTCGCCCTGGACGTTCGAATGGCCGCGCACCGGGCAGATCCCCGCCCCCTCGCGCCCGATATTGCCGCGCAGCAGCGCGAGATTGGCCAGCTGCTGCACGTTCTGGGTGCCGTGGCGGTGCTGGGTGATGCCCATGCCGAAGACGAGGATCGCCCGCTCGGCCTTCATGTAGGCGGTGGCGGCTTCCACGATGTCGGCCTGGGCGATGCCGGATTTGCGCGTGATGTCGCGCCAGGACGTCGCCTTGAGATCGGCGATCAGAGCCTCGATGCCGACCGTATGGCCGCGGATGAAGTCCCAGTCGAGCACCGGCCCGCGTTCCTCGCGGCGGGCCAGGTCGTCGGCCTCCACGAGGTGCTTCATCATGCCCTTGATCAGGGCGACATCGCCTCCAACCTTGACCTGGTAAAGGCGCGAGGAGATCGGCGTCGAGGTGAGCGTCGCCATCTCCACCGGGTTCTGCGGCGCCTGGAAGCGCTCGAGCGCCCGTTCGCGGAACGGGTTGAATGACATGATGGTCGCCCCGCGCCGCGCGGCGTTGCGCAGGTCCGTCATCATGCGCGGACTGTTGGTGCCGGGATTCTGGCCGAAGATGAAGATCAGGTCGGCTTTCTCGAAGTCTTCAAGCAGCACCGTGCCCTTGCCGACGCCGAGCGACTGCGGCAGCCCCACGCTGGTGGCTTCGTGGCACATGTTCGAGCAGTCGGGGAAGTTGTTGGTACCGTATTCGCGGGCAAAAAGCTGGTAGAGGAAGGCGGCTTCGTTGGAGGCGCGGCCGGAGGTGTAGAAGTCGGCCATGTTCGGGTCGGGCAGTGCGTTGAGGTGCCGTGCCACGAGCGCGAACGCGTCCTCCCAGCTCACTGGCGCATATCGGTCGGTGAGGGCGTCGTAGCGCATCGGGTGGGTGAGGCGGCCCTGCATCTCCAGATCGAAGTCGCTGAAGCCTGCGAGCTCCGACACCGAATGGGCGGCGAAGAAGTCGGGCGTGCAACGCCTGGTCGTCGCCTCCCACGCCACCGCCTTGCCGCCGTTCTCGCAATATTCGAAGGGGGAGGTGTGCTTGGGGTCGGCCCAGCCGCATCCGGGGCAGTCGAAGCCGCCCGGCTGGTTCATGCGGGCGAGGGTCGCCATGCCGGAGACGGCGACATGCTGTTCCACCAGCGCGGAGCCCATGGCCTTCAGGGCGCCCCATCCGCCGGCGGGGCTGTGATACGGACGGATGGTCTTCACGATGCCCATGGCCGGGCTCCTGTCGCTCAACGATTGGGGGGCGGCGAAGCCGGAGTGTCAGTTGCCGGTGCGGTCGGCGCGGCGCCACTGATAGGGCGTCTGTCCGACGAAGCGGCGGAACACGGTGGTGAAATGCGACTGGGTCTGGAAGCCCACCGCAAGGGCGATCTCGACCAGGGTGTCGCGGGTCTCCTGCATCATCGCCTGGGCCCGCTCGATGCGGCGGCGGAGCAGGAATTCATGCGGGCGAAGTCCGGTCAGCACGCGGAACTGCGCGGCGAAGTGCATGCGGCTGAGGCCGGCGGCGGCGGCCATGTCCGCAAGGCTGATGGCCTCGCTGAGGTTTGCCTCGATATAGGCCTCCACGCGCTTGAACCGCCACCGCGGCAGGCCCGACCTCGACCGGGCCGGTTGCGGCGTCGGCGCGGACGGCGCCGCGGGCTCCGGCTCGATCCGCCCTTGGGCCGAGAGCAGGTGGGTGACGATGGCGAGGCGCAACGCATCGGCATAGAGGGCGCCATACTCCTCGGTGCTTTGCTCCGCGGCCGCCAGCGCGCGAGACAGGCGTTGCACCACCGGATCGGCGGCGACGTCCCGCTTGCGGGCGTGGGGCTCGCCTGCCGAAAAAATCTCGAACCACCCGGAGAGGTCCGAGCTCGCGACCTGAAGCTGGACCCTTCCGGCCGGGGCCGGACCCGATCCGGCAAGATGCATCGTGTGGACCGGAGCCTGACCGGACGCCGAGATGTCGATCACCACGCCCACATGGCCGAGGTTGACGGACAGCGTCTCTGGTCGGGAGGCCGGCGGGTTGATGGCCGCGCTCCCGCCGAGCATCTCGGCCGAGGCCGACTTGGGATGCCCGATCACATGGGAGGAGACCAGCTCCCCGGCGGGAATGCGCGTGACGCGACCTTCGGGGAAAGGCGAAACGTGGATCGACATGGCCTGAACTCCTGGGGCATGGGAGCTTTACATGGCTGGCTCGGGTCGACCGCAGATGTGAGTTCACAGCGAGCAGATTATAATTCTATATCTACTTACTGTAATCCGGCATTTCTGCGGTGCGTGGCGCTCAACCGCGGTCGGGCGTTGATCCGAGAATAGATGGGCCCAGGAATTGCTCCATTCTACGTGGGTTTGGCTGGCTATATGAAGCGTTTACGGGAGCCATACTTAGGTATGGCGAGGGCTCGCCGGCGCGTTTCCCGGCCGTCGGCCGAAGCGGCGCGATCGCGTGCAAAGCCCGGTGCGGCGCGGGTCGGCGAAGTCGCCCCGGCATGGGCGCCGCATCGGCGCGGGGATGAAGTCCGGCGGCTTTTCTCGCCGGGCCCCCGAGGTTCCTGGTCTCCGGCTTCAGTATCGCGGGCTCAGCGGCCCGTGCGGGGGCTGAGTGAGCAAGGCCACCATGAAAAGCCCGAGCAGCGCGCCCCAGTAGCTGATCTGGAACGCGTCGATATACGCGAGGATATTCGCCTCGCGGCCCACCACGTCCGCCAGCATCTTCACGCCGCGCGCATGAACGACCTGAAGCGATCCACCTGCACCGGCGAACGGCGCGGCGAAATTCTGGATGGCGGTGGTGACCACCTCGCTCGTGGACGGGACATGCAGGCCGAGCAGGTAGGAGTGAAGCTGCTCGCGGTGACGCAGCCATGTCGACATCAGGCTGACGGCGGTTTCCGCCCCTCCCAGCCGCAGCACCTGCACATAGGCGGCGGTGGCGGTCGCGAGCTTCGGATCGGAATTGGCGAGGATGAAAACCACCGCCGCAAGGAAGGTGAAGCCCTGGCCGACGGCCTGGATGAGCAGCATGGGCAGGAACGTCCAGGCGGACCATTCACCGGTGATGTAGGTGCCCATCTTCGCGGCGACGGCGAAGGCGAGAAAGCCGACGAGCAGGGCGATGCGCGCGTCGAACAGCCGGATCGTCAGCACCGCGAGCGGCATGATGAGCAGCAGCGGCGCGGCGGTGCCGAGGAAGATGGGCCAGCCCATCTGTTCCGGGCGCAGGCCGACCACGGTGGTGAGGAAGCCCGGCACCAGCATGCTGTTCGAGATGCTGGCGATGTCGAAGCACAGGATGCTGAGGAAAGCGATGATGATGTTGCGCTTGGCGATGACGCGATGGCTGGCCCAGGGGTCGCGGATGGCCATCTCGTTTATGAAGAAGCCGACGAGCAAGGCGCCCCCGGCGCACAGCAGGGTGAGGATGAGGCCCGATTGCATCCAGTCCAGCCGGTTGCCCTGGTCGAGCGCGACATAGAGAAAGGCCCAGCTGGTGCCGAGCAGCGCCATGCCGCCCCAGTCGGCGCGTTCCAGCAGGTTGAAATCGGTGTTCTCGCGGGGCGTGCCGAGACGAATCAGCAACCCGATGACGGGGGCAAGGAAGACATCCTGCCAATAGACCCATTGCCAGCTCAGGTGCTGCTCGTAGAAGCCGACGATGGCGACGCCGGCGCTTTGGGAGAAAGCGAGCCGGAAAGCATAGATCGCCAGTGCCGGAATCCACCATTTCACCGGCAGATTGCGGAAGATGATCATGATCGTCGCCGGGATGAAGACCCCGAGCAGAAGTCCCCGGATCACATGCAGCACGACCAGCGGTTCCCAGTCGCGGACAAACGGGATCACCAGGGAGATGGCGGCGTAGAAAAGGCTCGGCCAGAACAGCACCCGGCGCACGCCAAAGGTCGCGGCCAGCCAGGCGACGGCCGGCGCGACGAGAATCTGCGGCGCCGTCGCGAAGGTATTGAGCCAGGCGCCCTGATCATAGCTGAGGCCGAATGCGCCGCGCAGGTCCGGCAGGCCGATGGAGAACAGGCGGGTGTCGAACCCGACGAGAAACGAGCCGAGAAGCACCGCTGCCGCGGCGAACACCGGCTGCGGCGCGATCTGCCCCTGGGCCTGATCGGCTGCGGCGCCGGAGCTGGCCGTCGCCATCACCGCGCGCCTTCGACGTGGATCCGGGCTTCGACCGACATGCCGGCGCGCAGCCGGTCCTGCAACGGCTGGTCGGGATCGATGGTGATCCGAACCGGGATGCGCTGAACCACCTTGGTGAAGTTGCCCGTCGCGTTGTCGGGCGGCAGCAAGGCGAACACCGAGCCGCTCGCCGGCGAAACACGCTCCACCTGCCCGCGCAGCGTCTGGTCCGGGAAGCTATCCACCGTGATCTCCACCGGCTGCCCGGGCCGCACGTGGGTGAGCTGTGTTTCCTTGAAGTTCGCGATCACGTAGACGTTGGGGATGGGCACTGCCGCCACAAGGTTGGTGCCGATGTTCACATAGTCGCCGACCTGCACCAGCCGCCTGCCGACGATGCCGTCGAACGGGGCGACGATGGTGGTGTAGCCGAGCTTGAGCTGGGCGGTCTTGAGCGCCGCCTTCGCCGCATCGAGGTTCGCGCGCAAGCTGCCTTCCTGGCCGATCAGCACGTCGAGCTGGCGTTTCTGCGCCTCGATGGCGGCCTGGCCCGAATGCACGTCGGCACCGGCCTTCGCGAAGTTGGCGGTGGCCTGCTGCAATCTCTGCTCGGTGCCGGCGATGCCGCCGGTTACCAGTGCCTGCTGGCGGTTGTATTCCTCGGTCATCTCCGTCAGCACCGCTTTGGCCGAGACGAGCTGGGCCTCCGCCTCGCGGATCAGGGCGCGTTGCAGGTCTTCCTGGTTCTGCAGGTTGGTCAATGCGGACTGCGCGCCGTTCACCGCCGCCTGCGCGCCATCGACCGCCGCCTGGTAGTCCGCCGGATCGATCTGGAAGAGCGTCTGGCCCGCCCTGACGTTTTGATAATCGTCGATCAGCACGTGCAGGACATTGCCGCCGACACGGGCGCTGAGCGTCGAGACGTCGGACTGGACATAGGCATCGTCGGTGTACTGGGATGGCCAGTTGCTGGCCCACCGGTCCCAATAGGCATTGCTGAAGATCAGCAGGGCGCCGATGCTCACGATCGCGGCGAGGGGGATGAGGAGCCGCTGCAGGCCGGAGCCGCTGCGCCCTCCATCGCCGGCGGGCGCAGAGGCCGGGGCGGCCTGGGCCTCTCGCGGAAGCGGGGGCGTCTCGGTGGCGGACATGACTTCGGCTTCCTTGGCGGGCAGAGCGGGCCAGGGCGGCACCGTCCGGTCGATTTATCGGCGCGCCGGGTGATGCGTCTTGCCGAATGCCACTTTTGCGAAGGCGGGCGTGCGCGCGAAAAACCGCTTCCGCGGCACCGCCGGTGAGCGGCAGGAACGTGCAAATCGCAAAGACGCCGTCGGGACGATCGTGCAGGGTTCACTCGGGCGACGATGGTGAGCCGGGCGACAGCGCATGAGCGGGAGCCGCCGGGAACTTGCTGCGTGCAACATGTGACCGCAGCTGTCCGTCCGAATGCGTGAACCCGCCCCGGGGCTCGGCCCTGGCGAAGCGTGTTTGCGGCATATCAACCCCTACTGGAGATACCACCATGAGCCACGGGTTCGTCACGACCAAGGACGGCGTCGAAATCTTCTTCAAGGACTGGGGCCCGAAGGACGCCCAGCCGATCGCCTTCCATCACGGCTGGCCGCTGTCGTCGGATGACTGGGATGCCCAGATGCTGTTCTTCCTCGGCAAGGGTTACCGCGTCGTCGCCCACGATCGCCGCGGCCATGGCCGCTCCACCCAGGTGAGCGACGGCCATGACATGGACCACTACGCCGCCGATGCCTCCGCCGTGGCCGAGCATCTCGACCTGCGGAACGCCGTCCATATCGGCCATTCGACCGGGGGCGGCGAAGTCGCCCGCTACGTGGCGAGGTTCGGCCAGCCCCAGGGACGCGTCGCCAAGGCCGTGCTGGTCAGCTCGGTTCCTCCGTTGATGGTGAAGACCGAGAGCAACCCGGGCGGCACGCCGATCGAAGTCTTCGACGGCTTCCGCGCCGCGCTCGCTGCCAACCGCGCCCAGTTCTTCGTCGACGTCGCCGCCGGCCCGTTCTACGGATTCAATCGGGCGGGCGCGAAAATCTCGCAGGGCGTGATCGACAATTGGTGGCGCCAGGGCATGATGGGGAGCGCCAAGGCCCATTACGAGGGCATCAAGGCATTCTCCGAGACCGACCAGACCGAAGACCTGAAGGCGATCACCGTTCCCACCCTGGTCACCCAGGGGGACGACGACCAGGTCGTTCCCTACACGGACGCCAGCCTGCTGCAGGCGAAGCTGCTGAAGAACGCCACGCTCAAGGTCTATGAGGGCTTCCCTCACGGCATGCTCACCACCCATGCCGACGTGATCAACCCGGATCTGCTCGCCTTCATCAAGGGCTGACCGGAGAGCCATGCCGCGGGGGCTGAACAGAGCCCGCGGCATGGTTCCGGATCTTGGGGTCCAATTGGAATTCCCCCGATTCGCACGAAATGGCGCCGGTTGAGCGTTTTCCCTGTCATGGCAGGGGCACGCCCGGCCATGACGTTGTGGTCGTGGATGCAGTCGTATCGAACATTTTTCGGGATTTATCTTGGAGTTGGAGAGCGATTCACCAATCAAATTGGTTCAACTGGATCGGATCGCGCTCCAAGAAGATTTTGGGACCTTCAAACTGGTCTTGCCAAAAGAAAGATCAATGATGCCAGAGCTTGCCTGGGCCACAATGGCGCAGAGGTGAGGGCGCAGAGGTGGGGACGCAGAGGTTTGGAGCGACCATCACTGCCCATTCATGCATGGCTTGTTCACGCGAATTCCGCTCCGGCCCGGCCCGGGTTCCCGATCCCGCCGGCATGGGCACGTTGATGCTCCGGCGCATGGCGACATCGGGTCCCGGCCGCGGCCCTGGGGCGCACGGCGAGGACCCGGTGCGGTGTGGCGCCGGGCGAGACGGATTCACCGCCGCGGGCATGACTGCCAGCTGTCGAGGCTCATCTTGGTGATGAGTCGCCTGCCGGCGACCGCCCCCCTTCGGCAGGCTTATGCCGGCACCTCAAAATCCCGGTATGCGGGGCGGCCGGGGCACGTCATTCGACGCCCGTGCCCCGGCGATTGCTTTCGAGGATCAGGCGCCAGCCTTGGCCGCGGCCTGCAACGCCTCCACCAGGCTCCCCACATCGCGCGGGCCGTCATAACGCCGGCCGTTGATGAAGAGGCACGGCGTGCCGTTCACACCGCCGCGCAGGCCGCCGGTGAAGTCATGGCGGATCTTCTCGTCGAAGCGCCCCTCGAAGGCCGCGCGCATCACCGACCGCTCGATCCCCAGTTCCTGGCCGTAGGCAAGGAGGCTCTCGTCGTCGAGCCTGTCCTGGTGCTCATAGAGCATGTCGTGCGCAGCCCAGAAGCGGCCGACGCTTGCCCCCGCCTCGGCAAACTCGGCCGCCCGGCCCGCATGGGGATGGGCCTCGGTGAGCGGAAAGTTGCGGAACACGAAGCGCAGCCTTGCGCCCATGGCGTGCTGCACCGCCTTGAGCACCGGATAGGCCTCGCCGCAATAGGGGCATTCGTAATCGCCGTACTCGATCAGGGTGACCGGCGCGTCGGCCGGGCCCTGGCTGTGGTCGTCGGCGCTCACGGGAGGAATGAGATGGGTCACGACGCAACTCCGGACGTGCGGGGCTGGCCGACCATCTCGTCCAGCGCAGAAAGGATGCCGTCGGCGCCGGGGTTGAGGCCGAGCGGCGAGACGTAGCTCCAGCGGATGGTGCCTTCGGGACCGATCACGAACAAAGCGCGCTCGGTGGTGCCTTCGTGCGCGCGGTACACGCCGTAGCGCCGGGCGATCTCACCCTTGGGCTCGAAATCGGCCAGAAGCGGGAAGTGCAGCTTGCGCTGCTCGGCAAAGGCGGCATGGCACCATACGCCGTCGGTGGAGATGCCGACGAGCTGCGCGCCGTAGCGGTGGAATTCGGGCAGGACCTGATTGTAGAGGCTCATCTGGTCGCCGCAGACCGGGCTCCAGTCGGCCGGGTAGAAAGCGAGGATGACGGCGTTGCCCTTGAGGTCGGAGAGCGACAGACGCTGGTCGGGGGTCGCGGGCAGGGTGAAGTCCGGAGCGGGCTGGCCCGCCTTCAGCACGGTGCTGGAAGCGGTCGTGGGCATGTCGGTCATGAGGAGGTCTCCGCATCGCGCATCGAGGAACCGGCGCCTGTGGCGGCGCCGGTTCGCGGGGGTCAGTGGTTCGAGCGGGTCGATTCGTAGAGGAACCAGGTGCGGCGTTCGGCTTCGTCGATCCACACCTCGATGAGGCTGGTGGTGGCGACGTCGTTGTACTCCTCGCACACGGCGTGGACGGAGCGCAGGAAGCCGGTGAGCTGCTGATTGTCCTGCGCCAGCTCGGCGAGCATGTCCTGGGCGGTCACATAGTCCGCGTCGTTGTCGGCGATGCGCTGCAGGCGCTGGATGTGGCCGATCGAGCGCAGCGTGGTGCCTCCCACCTTGCGGGCGCGTTCGGCGATGGCGTCGGTGGTGGCGAAGATCTGGTCGCCATGCTCGTCAAGCATCAGGTGGTAGTCGCGGAAATGCGGGCCGGACATGTGCCAGTGGAAGTTCTTCGTCTTGAGGTAGAGCGCGAACATGTCGGCGAGCAGCCCGGTCAGGGCCGCGGAGATGTCGCGGGTGGCCTCGCTGCCGAGATCGGTGGGGGTACGCAGCGGCGCAATCTGACGCGGTTTCGCGGGGATGGTGGTCATGGCAAGCACTCCGTGCATGAATTGTTGGCTTCGATACGTCCCGGCACTTGGAAGCCGCATCGCGAAGCTCCGCTCCGCCCCGGGCACCCGGCCGCCGGCCCTCGACGTCCGACGAATGAAACCTAGACCTGGGCCCGCGCCGTCGAAATCGGCTGTTCGGTTGCCCGCATCATACTTGAGTGTGCTTCGGCCCCGGCGGGCGCCATGCGGAGGCGAAAAGGGCATCGGCGTGCCAAAGGCGTCGCTGCCGCAGCGCCCGCCGTCTGTCGGCATGCCGGTGGAAAGGGATGTCAGGCGTCGCGGTTCAACGCCCGGTCGATGCAGGCGATCATCTCGCCGCCTTCGAACGGCTTGGCGAGGAAACCGACCGCGCCGGCCGCGGTGACCTGACGGCGGATGCGCTCCTCGGCAAAGGCCGTGATGAAGATCAGCGGCGTGCGGCAGCCCTCCCGCAGGAGCCTTGCCTGCAGCTCCACGCCGCTCATGCCGGGCATCTGAACATCGGTGATGACGCAATCGGTTTCCTGCCGTCGGGGCGAAAGCAGGAAATCCTCCGCCGACGCAAACGTGCTGGTCGCGAAGCCGAGCGACCGCACGAGGCTGGCGGTGGCAATCCGAACCGACTCGTCGTCATCGATGATCGAGATCATCGCAGATTGGCGCACGTCGAAAATCCTTCCCCGGAGCCGATAAGCCTGGCGCGCCCCCAGGCACTCGCCTGTATATCGCCGGTCCCGCTGCCAACGAAATCATATCAAGGTTTGCACCGCTGATGTCCTTGGCGCCGTGATCCCCCGAATCTCAGCCATCCGGCGCACGTCGATCAGGGCGCATCCGGTAAAGGTTCGTAGGACGCCTCCATGAGGTCGGTCTCGCGCAGCAGCTTGCGCGCAAGATCCATGGATATCCGCCGGTCTCGTGCCATGCGGAGAATTGCGGAGCGCTCCGCATGGAGGGCGAGAAGGCGCAGGCGCCGCTCCTCTTGCAGCGCCGCCTGCGTGCCGAGTCTTGTTTCCTCCGAGGTCGTCACGTCCTCTGTGGACAAACGATTTTGGCGACGCTGGTAATCGTCCGCCACCGCCGCCGCGGCCGAGAGAGGATCGCCCTGGCGGCCGGGATGCTGCTTTTCGGCCGTCGCCACCGCCGCGATGGCGGCCTTTACGGCTTCGAGGCGGGCCGCCTGCGCACGCCGGGTATCGGGCCGCGCGGCGGGCAGCCTTATGCCATCGAGCAGCCGTGGAAGTGTCAGATTGGCCAGGATGAGCGAGGCGACGATCACGCCTGCGGCGATGAGGATCGCCAGGTCGCGGGCCGGGAACGGCGAGCCGTCGGGCAGGGCCAGCGGGATGCTCAGCGCCCCGGCGAGCGTAACAGCTCCACGCACGCCCGCCGTCGACATGGCGGCGGTAAGCCGCCAGTTCGGCCGCCGGCTCGGGATCTCGCTGCGGTGCCGGCCAAGCCAAAGGGCGACCGTCACCCAGACCCAGACGAAGCGCAGCGCCGCCAACGCCAGGGTGACGGCTCCGACATAGACGCCGAGCCACCAGATGCTGCGATGGCCGTCTTCAGCCATGCTCGCGCCGACATGCGACAGCACGGCGGGAAACTGCTCGCCGAGCAGCAGGAAGATCGCGCCGTTAAGGGCGAACTGGAGTGTTTCCCAGACGGTGCTCCGCTGCACGCGCGTGATCGGCAGAACAAGCCCCCTTATCTCCATGCGGCTCATGACCATGCCGGCCGCGACGGCGGCAAGGACCGCCGAGCAGCCAAGGCGATCGGCGATGAGATAGGCGCCGTAGGGGATGAGGAGGCTGATGATGATCTGCGAGGAGGTGATCTCGCCGATACGCGAGCTGACCCAGGACTTGGCGCCCGAGATCATCCAGGTTGATGCCATCCCGATGGCGATCCCTCCCGCGGCTGTCCAGATCAGGGTCCCCACCGCGTCCCAGGCCTGGAACGCGCCGGTCATGACCGCGGCGATGGCCAGGCGCAGGCAGACCAGGCCGGATGCGTCGTTGAACAGGGCCTCGCCCTGCAGGATGCGCAGCATGCGCTGGGGAACCGGCACATTGGCCATCATGGCGCCGGCCGCGACCACATCGGTCGGCGAAAGCACGGCGGCCAGGGCGAAGCAGACCGGAAGGGGCATCGGCGGCACCACGACGTGCAGCAGGAACCCGATGCCGAGCACGGTGAAGAAGACGAGGCCAAAGGCGAGGGACAGGATCGTGACGGCGTTGTCGGCGAGATCCTCCGTGGGAACCCGCCATCCGTCGAGAAACAGAAGCGGCGGCAGGAACAGGACGAAAAACAGCTCGGGTTCGAGCTTCACGCCGAATTCGGTGGTCATGCCGATGAGCGCGCCGAACGCAATCTGGATGATGGGGAGCGCGATGCGGCCGCGCAGCGCTTGGGCGATCCCGTTTGTCACGACGACGCCCAGCAGAAGAACCAGTATGACTTCCAGATTGCTCATGTGGGGACGCCCCTTCGCGCTGGGCGTCAGGTAAGGAGAATGGCCCCCCACCGTCTTTCGCGATGCCACGGGATCGCGCTTCAGGCCGGGGGGCGCGCGTGCTCCGGGCATGCGAACGCGACATCCGTCCGGCGCTCGCGAAAGAAGGCGCAGCGTCGGTCTCCTAGCCTGCCATCGTGGACCTGGCGCCGATTTCACCCGGGCCGATGTCACTGGGGCCCTTGTCACTGGCGCCCTTGTCACTGGGGCCCGTGTCAGGGGAGCCGACGATGATGTGCGACGTCAGCCAGCTCCCGCTCCGCTGCCGGCTTGAGCCGCGAAATCGGCGGGCCGGCGCAGGCGGCGTCACCCGGGGGGCCCGGTCCGCGGTCCCCTGCCGGGAAGGTCCGCCCGGCGATCAGGACCTGCTTGCGGCGCGCACGGCCGCTCTACAAGGACATCATCATGAAACCCAGGCGCATCATCATCGTCGGCGGCTCCATTGGCGGGCTCTTCGCCGCGACCCTCCTCCATCGCGCCGGCTTCGACGTTACCGTCCATGAACGTTCGGTCCATGGGCTGGAGGGGCGTGGCGCCGGCCTGGTCGCCCAACGCGAGGTCTTCGCGATGCTGCGCGAAGTCGGGTTCGAGCATATTGCCCATATTGGCGTGGTTGCCCGCGAGCGCATCTATCTCGACCGGAGCGGCCAAGTCGTCCAGACCCAGCGCATGCCGCAGACGCAGCTCTCCTGGGATGTGCTGTTCCGCAGTTTCCGCGATCTGCTGCCGGATGAGCGCTATGTCGGCGGCAGACCCGTGGTCGGGGTGACGCAGGACGCCGCCGCCGCGCAGGTGCATTTCGCCGATGGGAGCGTGGAGACGGCCGATCTGGTGATCGGGGCCGACGGCATCGGCTCCGTCGTGCGCGGGGCGGTGGTCGGCGGGCAGGCGGGGCCGTCCTATGTCGGCTATGCCACCTGGCGCGGCCTGGTCCCCGAGGGGCAGGTGCCGCAGGTAGCGGCCACCCAGCTTTTTGATCGCTTTGCCTTCTGCGAGATGCCGGGTTCGCACATCCTCGGCTATCTCGTCGCCGGACCCGATGGATCCACCGCGGTCGGCCGACGCCGCTACAATTGGGTCTGGTACCGCCGCTATCAGCCGGACGAGCTCGACGACGTCCTGACGGATATCGACGGCCAACGCCGGCCTTTTTCGCTCGCGCCGGGGCGTGTTCGGCCGCAGGTCGTCGATGCCATGCGCGCCGACGCGCAGGCGCTGCTGCCCCCGTCGTTCCGCGCGGCCGTGGAGGCGGAGCCACGGCCCTTCATCCACGCCATCTTCGATTACGCCGCGCCGCGAATGACCGCGGGCCGGATCGCGCTGATGGGGGATGCCGCCTTCGTCGCCCGCCCGCATACGGCCATGGGCGTCGCCAAGGCGGCGGGCGATGCCTTCGCGCTACGCGATGCGCTGGTCGCCGATGGAAATCTCGCCCGCTACGAGGAAGAACGCGCGCCGGCCGGCAGGGCCATCGTCGCCTACGGCCAGAGGCTCGGCCAGACGCTGGGTTGAGAAGCGGCCCGAGGCCGGTGCTCAGGCCACCACCTTCAGGCCCACATGCCCCTTTCGGCCGATGACCGAGAGCGCCGCCGACGCGCCGACGCGCTGGATCTTCACGTCGAGCGCGCCGTCGGCCACGGTCAGGCCGCGCAAAATGAGTTCGTCGAGGAACCGGGGCAATACCGGCCGCTCGAAGGTCACCTGGCCCTGGGCCACGTCGAAGTCGAGCCCGAGCGAAGCCTGGAGGAGGGCGAGGGGCGCCGCCGCCGCCCAGGCCTGCGGTGCGCAGGCGACCGGGTAGGACACCGGTCCCTGGCTGCGGGCGCGGGCAAAGCCGCAGAACAGCTCCGGCAGGCGCCGCAGGTCGAAATAGACCGAAGCGCGGAACAAGCCTTCGAAGATCCGCGCCACCTCGGTCCCGAAGCCGTAGCGGGCGAATCCCATGGCGATCATGGCATTGTCGTGCGGCCAGACCGAGCCGTTGTGGTAGCTCATGGGGTTGAACCGCGCCTCGCCGGCGGCCAGCGTGCGCACGCCCCAGCCGGAAAACGAGTCGTTGGCCATCAGCGTGGACACCACCGCCTCGGCGCGCTCCGTCAGCGCGATGCCGCTGAAGAGGGCGTGTCCGGCGTTGGAGCTGCGAACCCGGCAGGGGCGCTTCTCGCCATCGAGGGCGAGCACATAGGTGCCCAGCGCCGGATCGAAGAAGGCGGTGTCGAAGGCGGAGCGAAGGGCCTGCGCCCGCGCCGCGAAGAGGTCGGCGTCGCTTGCGTGGCCGAGGCTCCGCGCCAGATCGGCCGCGGCGCGCCAGGCGGCATAGACATAGCCCTGCACCTCCACGAGGGCGATGGGCCCGCGCGCCAGCCGGCCGTCCGCATGGAAGACGGAATCGTGGCTGTCCTTCCACCCCTGGTTGATCAGGCCGTCGCCGCTGCGGCGGCCATATTCGACGAAGCCGTCGCCGTCACGGTCGCCGTGGTCGGTGATCCAGCGCAGGGCGCTCTCCACCGCGGGCCACAGCAGGCGCGCCGTCGTCACGTCTCCCGTCCGCTTCAGATGGGCGCCGGCCAGCATCACGAAGAGCGGGGTGGAATCCACGCTGCCGTAATAGCGCCGGAACGGCACCTCGCCGAGCTCGGCCATTTCGCCGAAGCGCACCTCGTGCAGGATCTTCCCCGGCTCCGCGTCCGCCGCGGGATGGGACGTCTGCGCCTGGTTCGCGGCGAGGTGCAGGAGCACGCCGCGGGCGATGGCGGGGTCCATCCACAGCATCTCAAACGCGGTGATGAGGGCGTCGCGGCCGAACACGGTGCTGAACCACGGCACGCCGGCATAGGGATAGGCGCCTTCCGGCGTATCGGTGATGAGGATGTTGAGGTCGCTCACCGCACGTCGCAGGCCCTCGTTGAAGTGATGGTTCGAGGAGATCACCGATGCCGCCCGCGCCGCGCGGGCGCGCAGGTCCGCGCGGGCATTCTTCAGGGCGGAGCGGAAGGCGAGGCGCGCGCTGCGCGCTGCCGGCGCGCCGTCGCACCGGATCTCCACGTAGATCACCTGCGTCTCGCCCGGCTCGAGCGCGATGCGGAAGAGGGCCGTGTCGCCGGACAGTTCCGTGGGTGCCGGCTCGAAGCGCAGGGCGGTCTGGCGCGTGCGGCGGTCGAGGCCGGTATAGACGAGGCGCACCCCGTCGCGCTCGATGAGCGGCCGGGCGATGGTCCCGCGCCGGGTGCGCCGGGCGCCGCGCACCTCGAACAGGTCGGCGAAGTCGGCGGAAAAGGAGAGGGCGATCTCGAAGCGCCGCGGGACCACATCGAAATTGTGCACCGACAGGCATTCATGGCACGCCGAGCGGTAGAGAAACCGGGAGCGGCGCAGGTGGATCAGATCGTGCAGGAGCTCCGGCTCTCCACAGCGCGCCGGCAGATCGGGATTGGTGAGGTCGCAGCTGAGCGTTGCGTTGTCGTCGCGCACCGTGGAGCTCAGGAGCAGCGGACGGACTCCCTCCATGGTCAGGAAGAAATGGGAGAGATGGCGCGTATCCCGGTGGAAGATGCCGTGATTGCTGGCGAGCCCCGGCACGGCATCGCCGTGGGCATCAAACACCGCGAAGGTGTCGTCATGCTTCAGCGTCCGGGGCGTCGTCTCGATCTGCGAGGCGCTGGCGGCGATGACGTAATCGGGCTCGTCCGGGTTCGGGAGACCGGCCGTCAGCGCGGCGGCGTCAGAGTGCGGCATTGCGACTCCCGTTGACCATGTGCAGCCGGGACTTCAGGGCGGCGGGCGCGGCGAGGCGCTGGTAGATGGCCACGTAGTCCCGTGCCATCCGCTCCGCGGAGAAGCGCTTCTCGAAGATGCGCCTGATCGCGGCACGATCAAGCCGCCCGACCTGCGCCACCCGTGCCACCGCCTCTTCCACGGAGGACACGAGATAGCCGGTAACGCCTTCCTCCAGCACTTCCGGCACCGAGCCACGGGAAAAGGCGATGACCGGCGTGCCGCAGGACATGGCTTCGATCATCACCAGTCCGAACGGCTCCGGCCAGTCGATGGGAAAGAGCAGGGCGCTGGCATTGCCCAGGAAGTCCGCCTTCTGCCGCTCGTCGATCTCGCCGATGAACTCGACGCCGGGCGTGGCCTCCACCATGGGCCGGATCACTTCCTCCCAATAGGCGATGTCGGCGTGGTCCACCTTGGCCGCGATCTTGAGCGGAAGTCCGGCGCGCGCGGCGATCTCGATGGCCCGGTCGGGCCGCTTTTCCGGCGAGATGCGGCCGAGGAAGGCCAGGTAGCCTTCGGGGTTGGGGCTGAACGGCAGAAGGTTCGCGGGAAGCCCGTGATGGACCGTCGCCGCCCAGTTCACCGCAGGCATGGGCCGGCGCTGATGATCGGAGATCGAGACCAGCGGAAAATCCGCGAAGGTGGAGTAGAGCCGGTGCACCGCGGAGAGGTCGAGCCGGCCGTGGAGGGTGGTGAGGCATCGCGCGCAATGGTCGCGCAGGACCGGATAATGCAGCAGATCGAGGTGGACGTGGATCACGTCGAACTCGTCGGCGCGCGCCCGCACCTCCTCAAGCATCAGAATATGGTGGATGAGCGGATCCACCGGACCCGGGGCAAGGCGCAGGCCCATCTCGCACATGGGCTCCAAGCGGGCCGAGGTGAGTGAATCCCCGCTCGCGAACAATGTGACGTCGTGGCCGGCGCGAACGAGCTCCTCGGTAAGATAGGAAACGATCCTTTCGGTGCCACCATACCGGCGTGGCGGCACGCTCTCGATGAGCGGCGCGATCTGGGCGATGCGCATGACAATCTCCTGGGCGCCGGCGCGGGCAATGCCGGGCTCTGGGGCGTGGGCAATAGGGGGGCCTGCCGAGACAACGTGGGCAGGCCGTCCAGGTTTCCCGCGGCGCGAAAAAAAGCGGGGGGGGGCGCCATGGCCTGACGTCGATCTCCGAGGTGAACAGCCGGGTGAGGCGCATCAACAATCTGAAAATAAATCACTTTTCATCTTCGGGTATGCCCCTGGGACCGTGCGTCATCTAGACAGGGTGCATGCGCCTGTGCATGTTAGCCGCGTTCCCGAAGGGCGCCGTGCGCGTGTCGCGCCGGGCAAAGGGGGTGACGGGTGGTCGACGAAGCAGGGCGCAGAAACGAAATTCTCGCGGTGATCGCAGAGGAAGCCGCCGTCGATCCTGCCATCGTGGACAGGGAAACCAGCGTCGCCGATCTCGGCATCGGTTCCCTCGATCTCGTGGAGCTGATCTTCAAGATCGAAGAGAGATTCGGCATCGAGGTGCCCTCCAGCGGGCCCCTTGAAAACACGGACGTGAAGGTGTTCGAGCTGCTCGATTTCGTCGAAAAGCTCATCACGACGAAAAAGGGCACCTCCATACCGTCCCAGATGCCTTCATGACGCGGCGGGTCGCCGTCACCGGCCTTGGCGCCGTCTCTCCCCTCGGCATGGGTGTTGCGCAAAACCTGACCGCCCTGCAGGCCGGGCAGGTGGGCCTTGCGCCGCTCACCCTCGTGCCGGCCGGCCAGGTGAAGACGCACCTCGCCGGGGAGGTGAAGGGCTACGCGCCCGAGGCCCATTTCGAGCCGCGGCAGATCAGCACCCTCGACCGCTCCAGCCAGTTCGCGCTCTTGGCCGCGCGGGAAGCCGTGACCGGTGCGGGGGACGTGCTCGCAGGGATCGCGCCCGAGCGCGCGGGCGCGATCTTCGGCGCCGCCGTGGGCTGCGAGACGCTGGAGGAGGGCTACCGGCGCATCTTCGTGGACGGCGCCCGCCCGCATCCCTTCACCGTGCCGCGGGTGATGCCGTCCTCGGCGGCGAGCCAGATCTCCATGGCCCACCACATCTTCGGGCCGAGCTTTTCCACCGCCTCCGCCTGCTCGTCCGCCTCCCACGCCATCGGGCTCGCCTTCCACATGGTGCGCTCGGGCCTGCTCGACGTGGCGGTGACCGGCGGCTGCGAGGCGCCCATCACCCTCGGCATGGTGAAGAGCTGGGAGGCCCTGCGCGTGCTCTCGGGGGATACCTGCCGCCCCTTCTCCAAGGACCGCTCCGGCCTCGTGCTGGGTGAGGGGGCCGGAGCCCTGGTGCTGGAGGACATGGAGCGCGCCCGCGCCCGTGGCGCGCCGATCCTCGGCGAGATCATCGGCTTCGGCATGAGCGCCGACGGGGCGGACCTCACCGCTCCGGACGCGCGGAGCGCCGCGCGCGCCATCTCGGCGGCGCTGGCCGATGCGGGGCTCGATGCCGGCGCGGTGGATTATGTGAGCGCCCACGGCACCGGAACGGTGCTGAACGACCGGACCGAGACGGCGGCCCTCAGGTCGGTGCTGGGAGACCGGCTCGCGCGCGTGCCCGTCTCCTCCATCAAGTCCATGACCGGGCATTGCCTGGGCGCCTCGGGGGCGCTCGGGGCGATCGCCACCCTTCTGGCCATGGCCCACGGCTTCCTGCCGCCCACCATGAACTTCCGCGAGGCGGACCCGGAGTGCGATCTCGACTGCGTGCCCAACGCCGCGCGGGCCGCGACGCCGGACGTGGCGCTGGTCAACGCCTTCGCCTTCGGCGGGCTCAACGCCGTGCTGGCGTTGCGGGCGGTGCGCTGACACCGCCCGCGAGGTCGCTTCTCAGGCGACGGTGAGGGTGATCTCGCCCACCCCTGCCACGCCCCCTTCCAGCCGGTCGCCCTTGGCGATGGGGCCCACGCCCGCCGGCGTGCCGGCGAAGATGAGATCGCCGGGCGCCAGCCGGAACAGGGTGGAGAGGGTGGCGATCATCTCCGGCACCTTCCAGATCATCTGGTTGAGGTCGCCCTGCTGCTTCGGCGCGCCGTTGATGTTGAGGAAGATGCGGCCGGAGGCGGGATGGCCGATCTTCTCCACCGGCACCAGGGCGGAGCACGGCGCGCCATCCTCGAAGGCCTTGCCCACTTCCCACGGGCGGCCGAGCTTCTTCGCCTCGCCCTGCAGGTCGCGCCGGGTGAGATCGAGGCCCACCCCATAGCCGAACACGAGGTCGAGGGCGCGTTCCACCGGAATGTCCTCGCCGCCGGCCTTCAGCGCCACCACCAGCTCCACCTCGTGGTGCAGGTCCGCCGTCATCTTCGGATAGGCGATGGTCGCGCCGGACGGCACGAGGGTGTCCGGATTCTTCTGGAAGAAGAAGGGCGGCTCCTTGTTCGGGTCGTGGCCCATCTCCACGGCGTGGTCGGCGAAGTTGCGGCCGACGCAATAGATGCGGTGGACGGGGAAGAGGTCCGCGCTGCCGGCCACGGGAAGGGTGGGGATGGATGCGGGCGGGAAGACGTAGCTCACCATGGGAGGCTCCGGACAAGGGTGCCTCTCCATAAAGCCGCGGGGCGCACGAGGAAAGGGCGGCTCCGACGCATCTGGCCACACCATCGCCCGCTTGCCGGGAGCGGCATGAGGTGTCGCCCCGACCCGCGGCCCTGCGCATGCCCCACCCTGGGGGCATGCGGTCGTCCAGGAGCGGGTCGCCTGGGACGCTACTGAGCGGCCACGCCGGTGCCGATGGGGCACGTCACGCCGGTGCCGCCGAGGCCGCAATAGCCGTTCGGGTTCTTCGCCAGATACTGCTGGTGGTATCCCTCGGCGAAATAGAAGGGCCCGAGCTCGGCGATCTCGGTGGTGACGGCTCCGAAGCCCCGCGCCTTCAGCGCAGCCCCGTAGGCTGCCTTCGCCGCCTCCGCCGCCGCAAGCTGGGCCGGGCCGGTCACATAGATGCCGGAGCGGTACTGTGTTCCGACGTCGTTGCCCTGGCGCATGCCCTGGGTGGGGTCGTGCGATTCGAAGAACAGCTTCAGCAGCTCCTCGTAGGAAACCACCTTGGGGTCATACACCACCAGCACCGCCTCGGTGTGGCCGGTGCGGCCGGAGCAGACTTCCTCGTAGGTGGGATTGGGGGTGAGGCCCGCCACGTAGCCGACTGCGGTCGCCCACACACCGTCCGTCTGCCAGAACTTGCGCTCGGCGCCCCAGAAGCAGCCGAGCGCGAACACGGCGGTCTCCAGGCCGGCGGGATAGGGCCCCTTCAGGGCATGGCCGTTCACGAAATGGGCATCGGCGGTGGGAACCGCCTCGCGCCGGCCCGGCAGGGCCTCGGCGGCGGTGGGCAGGTCGAGGGATTTCTTCAGCCAGAACATGGCGGGGCTCCTCGCAAGGCTCGGCGCCGGGCGTCGAGCCCGGCCGAAACCGATGGAATGTCTGGAAGGCGGCAGCCCGGAAGCTGCGCCGGACCCCCAATATGGGGGCGCGCCCGCCAATCCGCGAGGGGGAGCTGTCAGCCCACCTCGAACCGCGAGCGCTCGCGCACCCGCCCGAGGGTCATCAGCATCACGCCCACCACCACCAGCAGGACGAAGGCCGGCAGGGAGAGCAGGGGCAGGATGGCGTTGTTCCAGACCAGCGGCATCCCGGCGCGGCCGGACCGCTCCGCCTGCTCAAGGCTGCCCGGCGACAGCGCGAACCACGCGTCGCCCGTCGAGGTGAAGACGAGGGCGGAGGCGGCGATGGAGCGCGTGCCATCCACGATGAGGGCAACGAAGCCCCCGGCAAGAAGCCAGAATCCGATGAAGCGGAACAGGAAGCGGATCATGACCGGCGCTCGGCTCCTTGGCGGCCTCGGTGGGGATGCGTGCCTTGTTCCCATTTAGGCGGGATCGGCGCCAAATGCACGCCGCAACCCATGCGCCGGCCGCAGGGATTAATCGCGCGCTGCCCCCTTGAAGCGCGGCGCGGGGTTTGCTCTCATCAGGTCATGAGCACGGGCCTCATAGAAATCCGCAGGGCCAAACCGGCCGATGCCACCTCCATCGCGGCGGTGCACGATGCGGCCTGGCGGACCTCGTATCGCGGGCTCATCCCGGGCGTGGAACTCGAGCGCATGGTGGAGCGGCGCGGCCCGCGCTGGTGGGATGCCGCGATCCGCCGTGGCAGCCGCCTCTCCGTGCTGCTGGTGGGCGACGACATCGCCGGCTATGTGAATTACGGCGGCAATCGCGCCAAGAGCCTGCCCTACGGCGGCGAGATCTACGAAATCTACCTCCACCCGCTCTACCAGGGCCTGGGATTCGGCCAGCGCCTGTTCTCCGCCGCGCGGCGGGACCTCAGCCTCGCCCGGCTCGATGGTCTCGTGGTATGGGCGCTCGCCGAAAACGAGAATGCGGTGGGCTTCTACAAGGCGCTGGGGGGGCAACCGGTCGCATCCTCGACCGAGCAGTTCGGATCGAAAACGCTGGACAAGACCGCCTTCGCTTGGCAGCGGTAGCGCCCGAGCGGGCATCCGCCCGCTTGGTCCCGAGTTCCGTGCGCCGCGCCTGCGCGGCGCGCGTCCCGCGCGGACCGCAGCCATCAAGCGAGTGTGACATGCGCATCGATGCGATCCCGATCGGCAAGAACCCGCCCCACGACGTGAACGTGCTGATCGAGGTCCCCATCGGCGGCGAGCCCATCAAGTACGAGCTGGACAAGGCCGCCGGCACGCTCTTCGTCGATCGCTTCCTTTATACCGCCATGCGGTATCCCGGGAACTACGGCTTCATCCCGCACACGTTGTCCGGCGACGGCGACCCCTGCGATGTGCTGGTGGCGAACACCCGCGCCATCGTGGCCGGCGCGGTGATCAGCGTGCGGCCGGTGGGCGTACTCCTGATGGAGGACGAGGCGGGGATGGACGAGAAGATCATCGCCGTTCCCTCCTCCAAGCTGACCAAGCGCTACGACAAGGTGCAGAGCTATTCCGACCTGCCCGAGATCACCCTCAAGCAGATCGAGCACTTCTTCGAGCACTACAAGGACCTTGAGCCCAACAAGTGGGTGAAGATCGTGGGCTGGCGCGATGCCGCCGAGGCGCACAAGCTCATCCTCGAAGGCATCGAGCGGGCGAAGGCCGAGGGCAAGGACGCCTGAGGCGAGAACGCCTTTCTACACCACCCTACATGCCCGGGCTTGTCCCGGGCATCTTAGTCGGGCCAGCCGTGGGCCGGTCCGCTGGAGCGTTTTCGAGCGAAGTGGCGGCCGGTTCGCGTGAAGAAAACGCGATCACGCAAAGACTTATGGCGTTTCCCCGATTCCGTGAAACGGGGAAACGCTCTAGACAGGTACCATCGTCTCCGCCAGCAGCCGGCGAATCTCGGGCAGGCAGGAGCCGCAATTGGTCCCGGCCTTGAGCGTCTCGCCCACCGCCGACGTATCGCAGGCACCGCCGCGGATGGCCGCGATGATGGAGTCCTTCGGCACGCCGAAGCAGGCGCACACCAGCGGGCCGCCCACCGCCGCCCCCGCCCGCCGTCCCGAGAGCACCCGGCGCCGGTCCGCGGCGGAAACCGTCTCTTCCGCCAGAAGCCCCTTGAGGGCATCCCACGCCACGCGCTGGCCCGCCGGGCCGATGAATACCGCGAAGTCGAGGCGGCCCTCCTGGTCGAACGCCGCGGCCCGATAGAGGCCGGAGGGCGCGTCCACCAGCTCCGCCACATCCGCCGGGGCCGCCGCCTTCACCCACCCCGCCCAATCCTCCGGCCCGAGGTCGCCCGCAAGGCGCCAGCCGAAGCCGCCCTCCAGCGCCGCCCGTGCCCACCACAGGCCCGGCGGCGGCTTGATCCTGCGGCGCGCCAGGATGAAGCCCTCGAAGCGCGCCTCATAAGGCGCGATGGCGGCCGGAGTCGCCTTGGAATCGGGCTGGCCGGAGACCGGATCGGTCACCGCATGCACGAGCGGCCCCACCCGTCCGTGGGAGGAGGTGGCTTCGCTCCAATGGATGGGGGCGAACAGGGTGCCGCGCTTCTGCCCCGCGTCGGTCTTCACCTCCAGCACCGCCGCGCCGTGGGCGCTGGAGATCCGGGCGAGGGCGCCCTCCCGAAGGCCCAGCGGCGCTGCATCCTCCGGGTGGATGGCGACGAACGGGGCGGGGATGTGCGAGCCCAGCCGGGGCGACAGGCCGGTGCGGGTCATGGTGTGCCACTGGTCGCGGATGCGGCCGGTGTTCAGGATGAAGGGGAAGGGCGGCTCCGCCCGCACCGCGGCCACCGGCCGGGGGGCGACGAAGCGGGCACGCCGGTCGGGCGTAAAATAGCCGCCCTCGGCGAACAGGCGCGCCGTGCCCTGCGCCCGCCCGCGGGGCGCCGGCCACTGCACCGGCGCGAAATCCTGGAAGGCGGCGTCGGCAATCTCGGCGTAGGCGGAGATGTCGAAATCGCGGGTGCCGGCATTCTCGAAGCCGGACAGCGCCGCATGCTCGCGGAAGATGTCCGCCGGGCCGCGCCACCGGAAGGCGTCGGCATGGCCGAGGCGGGCGGCGACCTGCGCCAGCGCCCACCAATTGGGCTTCACCTCGCCCGGCAGGGCGAGGAAGGGGCGCTGGCGGGAGATGCGCCGCTCGGAATTGGTGACGGTGCCGTCCTTCTCGCCCCAGGCGGCGGCGGGCAGCATCACATGGGGACTGCAGGCGGCGGTGTCGTTGTCGAGCACGTTCTCGGAGAGCACGAACAGGTCGAGGCCGGCCAGCGCCGTGCGCACGGTGTCCGCCTCGGGCAGGCTCACGGCGGGATTGGTGCCCATGACCCACAGCGCCTTGATCTCGCCGCGGCCGATGGCGGCGAACATGTCCACCGCCTTCAGTCCCTCGTGCGTCGCCATGTGCGGCGCGCCCCAGAAGCGGCGGACCCGGTCCACCTCCTCGGGCGAAAAGCCCATATGGGCGGCGAGCTGGTTCGCCAGCCCGCCCACCTCGCGTCCGCCCATGGCATTGGGCTGGCCGGTGAGCGAGAACGGCCCCATGCCCTCGCGCCCCATGCGGCTGGTGGCGAAGTGGCAGTTGAGGATGGCGTTGACCTTGTCGGTGCCGACGGCGGACTGGTTCACCCCCTGCGAATAGCAGGTCACCGTGCGCGCGGTGTCCGCGAACAAGGCGAAGAAGCGCGCCACGTCGGCCTCATCAAGGCCGCAGGCGCGGGCGGTGGCGGCGGCATCCGGCGTCGCGGCGCGGGCGCTCGCCAGCGCCGCCTCGAAGCCGGTGGTGTGGTCGCGCACATAGGCCGCGTCGAAGGCGGAACTCTCGGCCAGGTGCGCCAGGAGCCCCGAGAAGAGCAGCGCATCGGTGCCGTGGGCCAGCGGCAGGTGCAGGTCGGCTTCAGCCGCCGTCTCGGTGCCGCGCGGGTCGATGACCACGAACCTTGTGCCGCGCGCCTTGCGCGCCGCCTCCATGCGGCGGAACAGCACCGGATGGCACCAGGCGGCATTGGACCCGACCAGGACGATGAGGTCGGCGGCATCGAGATCCTCGTAGGAGCCCGGCACCGTGTCCGAGCCGAAGCCACGCTTGTGCCCGGCCACCGAGGACGACATGCACAGGCGGGAGTTCGTATCCACGTGGGATGTGCCGATAAAGCCCTTCGCCAGCTTGTTGGCGGCGTAATAGTCCTCGGTCAGCAACTGGCCGGAGAGGTAGAAGGCGACGGCCCCCGGCCCATGCGCGTCGATCACCTGCCGCAGGCCCGCGGCGATGCGGTCGAGGGCCTGATCCCACGGCGCGCGCGCCAAAGCGCCGTCAGCCCCGCGCACCAGGGGATGGAGCAGGCGGGTGGACAGGCCGATGGTCTCCCCCAGCGCCGCGCCCTTGGAGCACAGGCGCCCCTGGCTGGCCGGGTGATCGCGATCGCCCTCCACCAGGGCGCCGCCGAGGCCGTCCGGGGTCGCCTTCACCCCGCAGCCGACGCCGCAATAGGGGCAGGTGGTCTTCACCGACGGGGGCGAGGCGAGCGGGGCGTTCATCGCGGGGCGTTTCCTGCCTGAGGCTGGCGTTGGTGTGTGCGTCAGTAGACGTCGGCCTGATAGCGCCCGGCCGTCTTCAGGTCGGCCACGAAGCGTGCGGCCGCCTCGGCGGAGAGGCCGCCATGCTCGGCCGCGACGGCGGCCACCGCGCTCTCCACGTCCTTGGCCATGCGCTTGGCGTCGCCGCAGACGTAGAAATGGGCGCCGGCGTGAAGCCAGGCCCACAGCTCCGCCCCCGCCTCGCGGATCTTGTCCTGCACGTAGACCTTCCGGTCCCCGTCCCGCGACCAGGCGGTGTCGAGCCTGGTCAGGGTGCCCGTGGCCTGGAGGCCGGACAGCTCGTCCTCGTAGAAGAAATCCGTGTCGCGGCGCTGGTGGCCGAAGAACAGCCAGTTGCGGCCGGGGGCCTTGCTGGCGAGGCGATCGTGCAGGAAGGAGCGGAACGGCGCGATGCCGGTGCCCGGTCCCACCATGATCACGTCCTTCGACAGGTCTTGCGGTAGGCCGAAGCCGTGCGCCTTCTGGATGTAGGCCTTCATCCGGGTGCCGGGCGCAATGCGGCCGCCGAGGAAGGTGGAGGCGACGCCGAGCCGCGTGCGCCCGCCGGTCTCATAGCGCACGGCATCCACCGTGAGCGTGAGCCGGCCGGGCGTGGCGAGCGGGCTGGAGGAAATGGAATACAGGCGCGGCTGGAGCGGCTCCAGGCATTCCACGAAGGCTTCCGGGTCGGGTCGGATGCCGGGGAATTTCTCCAGCGCCGCCAGCACGTCGAGGGTGGCTGCATCCCCGTCGGGATCCTCGCCGGATGCGAGGGCCTGGGCCTTCGCCTTGCGCTCGCCGCCGACCAGGTAGGAGATGAGGGTGAAGAGGGCATCGGGGGCAGATTTCAGGCACACCTCGCGGGAGAGCACCTCGCCCAGCGTCTTGTCGGCGATGGGGAAGTCCGGCGGGGCGTGGAGGGCGGCGAGCACCGCCGCCACGTAGTCCGGATCGTTCACCGGGAACACGCCGAAGCTGTCGCCGGCCACGTAGTCGATGCCCGAGCCGGAAAGCTCGAACTCGATGTGCCAGGTCTCCTTCTCGGAGCCGTCCCTGTTGAGACGGGTGCGGCCGAGGAAGGTGACCTCGCCGGGATTTTCGCGGCTGCCGCGCGGCGCCGGCGCGTGGGCCTCGGCGGGCGCGGGGGCGGCGGCGGCCGCGGGAGCCGGGGCGGCGGGGGGAGCCGACGTTTCCTCGGAGAGCTGCTTGAGCATGCGCAGCGTCTCCTTGCCGCCGGGGGCGCAGAGGTTGAGCTTGCTCTCGGCGCCGGCGGCCAGCGCCCTGGCGTAGCTCTCGCAGACATAGCCGCACTGGCCGCAATCCTGCTGCGCCATGGCCGCCATCATGCGGCGGGGCAGGGGCTTGCCTTCCGCCAGCTTCATGCGCTCGGCCATGGGCATGGACGGGTCGTGCCAGGGCGCCCCGTCGTCCTCTTCCGCCGGGGCGGAGGCCGGCAGGTCCGGCATGAGGGCCGCGGCATCGCCGGCCGACAGGGCCATGGGCGCCGCAGACGGGCCGGCCGAGAGGATGGCGGCGAAGAAGCCGTTCAGCCAGGCACGCTGCTCGGCGGTGAAGGGGGCGCTCTCCGGCAGGACCGGGACGAGGGGGATGCGGGTCTGGAGGCTCATGGCTCAGGTCTCGGTGTTCAATGAAAGTGCCTGCGGCACTTGAGCTCTTGCGCTGGGTCCCGGCTCGCATTCCGCTGACGCTGCATGCGTCCGGGACACGAGGCCGGTTCGTGTTCCGGCCGACTGCAACGAAGCACAGCGCAGTGAAGGGAGAGCCGGGACCCGGCGCTCGACTTTTGCGCAGCGGACAATGCGAGGCGGCTCCCTCATGCCGCTTCCACCAGCGCCTTGAGGGCGTCCGGGTCCATGCGGCGGGTGAAATGGGCGAAGGGCTCGCCGTCCCGGCGGTTCGCGAGCCAGCCCTTCAGCAGCCCTTCCACCACGTGCGGCGCGTCTTCCGCCTTCACGTCGCGATAGAGCTCGCGGGCGATGGCGGCGTCCGTGCCGAAGCCGCCGCCGACGAAGAGGTGATAGCCATCGACGGTGTCGCCGTCGTCATTGACGGCGACGCGCGCGCCGATGAGGCCGATGTCGCCGATATAATGCTGGGCGCAGGAATTGTGGCAGCCGGTGACATGGATGTTCACCGGCCCGTCCAGCGCGAGACCCGCAGCGTCGATGCGTTCCTCGCAATGGGCGAGGATCGCCCGCGCCGTGCCCTTGGTGTCCGCCGCGGCGAAGCGGCAGCCCTTCGATCCCGTGCAGGCGACGAGGCCGGCCTGCAGCGGCGTCGCCCGGGTGGTGAGGCCGAGCGCCGCGATGGCCGCGCAGGCCTCCTCCACCTTCGCGTCGGCGATGCCCGAGACGAGCAGGTTCTGCCAGACGGTAAGGCGGATGTCGCCGTCGCCGAGGCGCGCCGCGATGTCGGCGATGCCGTGCATCTGCGCCACGCTCATGCGTCCCGCCGGCAGGCCGACGCCGATATAGTTCAGTCCCGCCTGCCTCTGCGCGTGGACGCCGAGATGGGCGAGGCGGTCGGCCTCGGCGCGGGGGGCCACCGCTTCCGCCGGCACGCGGGTGAGGGGATGGCCGAGCTTGTCCTCCACCCGCTTCAGGAAGCCATCGAAGCCCAGCGCGTCGAGCACGTATTTCAACCGCGCCTTCTTGCGGTCGGTGCGGTCGCCGGTATCGATGAAGACGCGCACGATGGCGGCGGCGACATCGGTCGCCGCGTCGGGGCGCACGATTACACCGGTGTCGCGGGCAAAGTCCTTGTGGCCGGTGATGCCGCCCAGGGCGAGGCGCAGCCAGACGCCGGCGTCGACGCCGAAGCCGGCCTTCACCTCAACCGCCTGGAAGCCGATGTCGTTGGTGTCCTCCAGCGCGCCGATCATGCCGGCGCCGTCGAAGGCCACATTGAACTTGCGCGGCAGGCCGTACATGTCGCGGCTGTTCAGGATGTAATGGTGCCATTCACGGGCCAGCGGGCGGGTGTCGAGGAGTTCCCGGGGGTCGATGCCGGCGGTGGGGGTGCCGGTCACGTTGCGGATGTTGTCCGCGCCGGAGCCCTTGGCGGTGAGGCCGAGGCCGACGAGGCCCTCCAGCACGGCGATGCCGTCGGCGGCGGGGATCTCGCGGATCTGCAGATTGGCCCGGGTGGTCACGTCCGTGTAGCCGCCGCCATGGTCGCGGGCGATGTCGGCGACGCCGCGGAACTGCCAGTGGGTGAGGATGCCGTTGGGAATGCGCAGGCGGCACATGAAGCTGTCCTGCGCCGGAGCCACATAGAACAGGCCGTGGAACTTCCATCGGAACACGTCGGGTCCCTTGGGGAACGTGCCCTCGTGCGCCGCCGCGCGCATGCGGTCGTAAGAATCGAGGCCCAGCTCCTCGCGCTTGCCCTTCTCCTCGGGGGTGAGCTTTTTCCCTTCCGCCTCGAAGCGCGCCATGGCCTTCAGGCCGGCCGCGTCCGGTCCCGCGGGCTCGGCGGCGGGCGCCGGCACAGCGGCCGGCCCGCCGCCGCGGGTGACCTGCACCGCTTTGGCGCCGGAGACGAAGCCTTCCAGATAGCGCTTCTGGTCCAGGGTGAAATCGCCGCCCATGGGTGTTCTCCTCAGGCCGCTGCGGCGATGGCGTCCCGCCCGAAGGCGAGATCGGCGCGCATGGCGGTGATGGGGGTGCGGTTGGTGATGAGGTCGAGATAGAACAGGCCATCCGCCGTGTCGCCGAACAGGACGGCGCCCGCGAGCAGGCCGTCCTTCACGATGAGCCGGCGGTAGACGCCGAGGCCCCGGTCGGTGAGCACGATGTTTTCCGTGCCCGCGCCGCCGGTGACGTCGCCCGCCGAGAAGACGGGCACCCCGGAAATCTTCAGGTTGGTGGCGACCACCGATCCTTCGTAGCGCGCATCCTCCCCGGCGAGGCCGCGGGCGAGGACGCGGGCCTGATCGTAGGCCGGAGCAACGAGGCCATAGGCGATGCCGCGATGCTCGGCGCATTCGCCGATGGCGAAGATGTGGGGATCGCTGGTGGCGAGGGTGTCGTCCACCAAGATGCCGCGCTTCGCCTCCAGCCCCGCCGCGCGGGCGAGGTCCGCGTTGGGGATGACGCCGCAGGCGACGACGAGGAGGTCGGCGGGAATGACGCGGCCGTCCTTCAGGCGCAGGCCGGTGACCTTGCCGGCATCGCCCTCGATGGCCTCGCTCGCCGCCGCGAGCAGCACCTCGACGCCGCGCGCCTCCACCGCCCGCTTCAGGAAGGCGGCCGCCGCGGCATCGAGCTGGCGCTCCATCAGCCGGTCCATGAGATGGACGAGGCTGGTCTTCACCCCTGCTCCGGCGAGGCCCACGGCGGCTTCGAGGCCGAGCAGCCCGCCGCCGACGACCACCGCCCGTGTGCCCCTCACGGCGGCGGCGGCGAGGAGGGCCTCCACGTCCTTCAGGTCGCGGAAGGTGTGCACGCCTTCCAGGTCCATGCCCGGCAGCGGCAGGCGGATGGGGTGCGAGCCCGTGGCGAGCACGAGCTTCGCGTAAGGAAGGCGCCGGCCGTCGCTCAGCACCACCTGCCGGCGGTCCCGGTCGATGGCGGCGGCGGGCGTGCCGTATTGCAGGGTCACGCCCTTCTCGCGCCACCAGGCGGCGGGCTTCATCTGCGCGTCCTGCGCCTTCATGTGGCCGGCGAGCACTTCGGAGAGCAGCACGCGGTTGTAGGCGAGATGCGGCTCCGCCCCGACCACGGCGACCGCATAGCGGCCAAGGGCGCGGGCGGAAAGCTCCTCGCAGAGCTTCGCCGCGGCCATGCCGTTGCCGATGACGAGGAGGGGCTCGCTCATGGCCGTGTCCCTTATTCGGCCGCGATCCGCGCCTCGGCGGCACTGATCATCACGGAGGAGAGAAGGCCGTAGGCTTCGGTCCAGGCCGCTTTCACCTCGGGCGTGAAATCGGCGCCGAGGCCCTGTTCCAGGGTCCACAGCAGGGCCGCGCCCACAGGCGCGTAGTGCTCGGTCTTCACGCCGTAATCCACGTGCTTGCGCGCCAGCGCCTCGGCAGCGGGAACGACCTTCGGCAGGTCCTTGAGGCCGGCCACCACCACGCCGAGGGTGGACATGAGCTTTGCGCCCTGCACGCTCATGTCGCCCTTGAACAGCGGCTTCACCTGCGGCGCGATCTCGAACAGCCGGCCGTAGAACAGCGCCGCCGCCTGGTCGGAGATGGGCAGCACCTTGCGGAAGGAATCCTGGATCAGGTCGATCTGGCTCGGAACCATGACAGCCTCCTCGGCTCTCGAACGGAAGGAGGGAGCGGGCGCATGGCGCGGCCCGCTCCCTTCGCGGTCAGGCGGCCTCGACGAAGCGATGGCGCTCGTGGAGGAACTTCAGCACCGCCTCGCGGGCCTTGAGGTAGGTGGGATTGGCCACCAGCTCGAGGCGCTTGCGCGGACGGGGCAGGCTGACGTCCAGCACCTCGCCGATGCGGGCGGAGGGGCCGTTGGTCATCATCACGATGCGGTCGGAGAGGAGCACCGCCTCGTCCACGTCGTGGGTGATCATGAGGATGGTGTTGCCCAGGCTCGCATGGATCTGCATGACGCTGTCCTGCAGGTGGGCGCGGGTGAGGGCGTCGAGCGCCCCGAAGGGCTCGTCCAGCAGCAGCACCTTGGGCTCCATGGCCAGCGCCCGGGCGATGCCGACGCGCTGCTTCATGCCGCCGGAGATTTCCGAGGGGCGCTTGTCCTTGGCATGGCCCATCTGCACGAGCTCGAGATTGTGCAGGGTCCAGGCATCCCGCTCGGCGCGCGAGCGGGTGCCGGAGAACACCTTGTCGACGGCGAGGCGCACATTGTCGTAGACGGTGAGCCACGGCAGCAGGGAATGGTTCTGGAACACGACGGCGCGGTCCGGGCCGGGGGCGTTGACCTCCTTGCCGTCGAGGATCACCCCGCCGGTGGTGACGCTGGTGAGGCCGGCGACGATGTTGAGCAAGGTGGACTTGCCGCAGCCGGAATGGCCGATGATGGAGATGTATTCGCCCTTGGCAATGTCGAGGGAGATCTCACGCAGGACTTCCGTGGTGGCGGAGCCGCGGGTGAAGGTCTTTCCGATCTGGCTGAGCTCGAGATAGGCGGACATGGGATGCTCCTCGAAAGTGCGATCAGGAAGCCTGGGTGCCGCGGGTGGCGATGGAGCCGACGCCGGCCACGAGCCGGTCGAGCACGAAGCCGACCACGCCGATGTAGGCGAGGGCGACGATGATGTCGGGCAGGCGCGAGGAGTTCCACGCATCCCAGATGAAAAAGCCGATGCCGACGCCGCCGGTGAGCATCTCCGCCGCCACGATGGCGAGCCAGGAGAGGCCGATGCCGATGCGCAGGCCGGTGAAGATGTAGGGCGCTGCGGACGGCAGCATGATTTTCCAGAAGAATTCGATGGGATTCAGCCGCAGCACCAGCGCCACGTTGCGGTAGTCCTGCGGGATGTTGCGGATGCCCACCGCGGTATTGATGATGATCGGCCAGATGGCGGTGATGAAGATCACGAAGATGGCCGAGGGATTGCTGTCGCGGAAGGCGGCCAGCGCCAGCGGCAGCCAGGCCAGCGGCGGCACGGTGCGCAGCATCTGGAACAGCGGGTCGAGGCCGCGCATGGCCCACACCGACTGGCCGATGACGGCGCCCATCAGCACGCCCACCACCGCGGCGAGGCCGAAGCCCACGGCCACGCGCTGGAGCGAGACGAGGACCCGGAGGCCGAGGCCGATGTCCTGCGGGCCGGCGACGAAGAAGGGATCGAGGATCAGGTCTTTCGAGTCCGCCCAGATCCGGCTCGGCGGGGGCAGGGTGGCGCCGGCGCCGGAGCACAGGATCTCCCACAGCAGGCCGAGCAGCAGCACCACCACCAGCGGCGGGATGACGGTTGCGGCGACCGACTTCGCATAGCCCGGCCAGCGGGATGGGCGGGCGGCGGCAGGTTTCAGGCGGACCACGTCAGCGCTGCCGGAGCGCCGGGCCTCGCGGGGCGGGTCTTTCAATGCGGTGACGGACATGAGGCGGGGCTCCGGTTCTGGTCGTCGGAAGTTCGGGCCCTCCCCCGCGGCCGGGGGAGGGGGCTGCGGCCCTGGGCCGGTCAGGCCTCGACGCGCTTGATGCCGAGGCTCTTGAGGTAGGCCTGCGGGTCGGCGGGGTCGAAGACCTTGCCGTCGAAGAAGGTTTCCTTGCCCCGCGAGGTGCCGGCCGGAATGTCGGATGCGGGCAGGCCGAGCTCTTTGGCCGCCTCGCGCCAGATGTCCTCACGGTTCACCTTGTTGACGAGGGCATTGATGTCCGTCGAGGGGTCGAACTTGCCCCAGCGGATGTCTTCGGTGACGAACCAGGCGTCATGGCTCTTGAAGGGATAGGAGGCGTGGTCCTTCCAGAACTTCATGTACTGGTCGGAGCCCTTCACCACGCGGCCGTTGCCGTAATTGATGTCGCCCTTCAGGCGGCCGATGATGTCGGCGACGGGGACGTTGAACCACTGGCGCTTGCCGACGATCTCGGCGAGCTCCTGCTTGTTCTCCATCTTGTCGCACCATTGCTGGGCTTCCATCACCGCCTTGAGGATGGCGCGGGTGGTGTTGGGGTTCTTCTCCACGAAGTCGGCGCGCATGCCGAGCGCCTTCTCGGGATGGTTCTTCCAGATCTCGCCGGTGGTGCAGGCGGTGAAGCCGATGCCCTGGTTGACGAGCTGCTCGTTCCACGGCTCGCCCACGCAGAAGGCGTCCATGTTGCCGACCTTCATGTTGGCCACCATCTGCGGCGGCGGCACCACGATGGTGGAGACGTCCTTGTCCGGGTCGATGCCGGCGCTCGCCAGCCAGTAGCGGATCCACAGATCATGGGTGCCGCCCGGGAAGGTCATGGCGACTTTGACTTCCTTTCCGTCGGCCTTCTTCTTGGCGAAGGCTTCCTTCAGGGCCTTGGCGTCGGTGGTGACCTTGAGGTCCTTGTATTCGTTGGAGACCGAGACCGCCTGCGCATCCAGGTTGAGGCGCGCCAGGATGACCATGGGGGTCGGCACGCTGTTCTGGGTCACCTTGCCGGTGGAGATGAGGTAGGGCATCGGGCTGAGAATGTGGGCGCCGTCGATGCCGTTCTTCTCGCCGCCGAGCACGAGGTTGTCGCGGGTGGCGCCCCAGGAGGCCTGCTTGGTCACCTCCACGTCGGGCACGCCGTGCTTGGCGAACAGGCCCTTCTCCTTGGCGATGACCAGCGGCGAGGCATCCATGAGCGCGATGTAGCCGAGGATGGCCTTGGTGGTTTCCGGCGCGGCGGCATAAGCAGACGGCACGCCGCCGGGGAACGCCATCCGCACGGCATCGAACAGGGCAGCCGTGCCGAGCGCGGCGGCGGAGCCCTTCAGGAGCGAACGGCGGGAGACGCCGGCGGCGGCGCCCTCCTGGCTGGCGGGGGATTGTGCGGAAGACTGTGCAGGCCTGGTCTTCGAAGCGTCGCTCATTCTCATTCCCTCTGGATCGGCGGACGGCTCAGAGGGGACCCGAAACAAAAAAAGCCGCAGGACATCTCGACCGGCCGGAAGGCCATCGGTGTCAGCGGCTCTGCTGCGGGTCCCGTCATTGGGACGAATTTTTGGAAGGCACGATCGTCGTTGACCGCGCTTGCCGATATCCATGCAAGCGGGGGGCCAACTGGGGCTGTTGGTTTAAGTATATGAAATTACACTATTTATAATCTGATGAAAATTAGGGCAGGCGCATTTCCTGCTGTCAGGGCGCGCAACGGGGCCATGCAGTTGCATCGATTTTGTGCGTTGCGATAGGCGCGGCGCGGCCTTTCGGCACGGGTTTCGCCTCGTGCAAGGCATCCCGCAGCCGGCATCTCACCCCGTGTCATGCCCGCCTCGTGCGGGGCATCCACGCCGGGCGGCAACGGTCCGCAAGGTGCCCATCCGCTCTAGGCCACGGTCCTGCCCGCCAGAAACGCCTGCGCGTCGAACACCTCGCCGAATTGCGTCGCCACGCAGTCGGGCTCGGGATGCTTCACCGGAACCGGGCCGACGGCCTGGTCGAAGATGTCCGGCCGATACACCGACATGGCCTCCTGCGCCGCATCGGCGGCGAACTCGCCCTGTCCGGCGGCGACGATCTGGGCGTACATCCACAAGGCGTGGTCGCGCTCCGGCCGGTTGGCGCCGTCGCGGCTCAGCACCAGATAGTCGGGATCGGAGCGCAGCTTGCCGCCGGGCGCGGAATTGAGCCGGCCGTCCAGGGTGCGCCGGATCACGTCCGCCGGCAGGTTGAGGTGGCGCGGCTCGCTGAGAAGCCGCGCCAGGTCTTCATGATTGGTCGCGTCCTCGCACCAGTGGGCGGCGGCATAAAGCGCCCGCACCAGCCGGTAGAGCAGCTCGGGCTCCGCATTGGCGAAGCGGGCGTGCACCCCCAGCACCTTCTCCGGCACCCAGCCGAAGATCTCCGCCCCCAGCACCGCGATGCGCCCCACGTCCGCATCCACCGCCACCGAGTTCCACGGCGAACCCACGCAGAAGCCGTGGATCAGCCCGCCGCGCAGGCTCTCGGCCATGAACGGGGGCGGCACCACGACGAAGCGCACGTCCCGGTCCGGGTCGATCCCGCCACCTTTCAGGAAGTGGCGCAGGAGATAGGTGTGGGTGGAGAAGGCGTAGACCGACGCGAAGGTGAGCGGGTCACGCCCCTCCGCCCGGCGCTGGCGGACCACCTTGCCCAGCGCCTGCGCCGCGCCGGGAGCGGTGGAGAGATCCTCCCCCACCTCGCCCATGGCGGCATAGATGTGCTTGTCGATGGTGACGGCGCTGCCGTTGAGGTTGAGCGAGAACGGCACCACCAGCGGCACCCGCACGTGCCCGAGGCCCAGGGAGGAGGCGATCGCCAGCGGCCCCAGCATGTGGGCGCCGTCGAGCAGGCCCACATTCACCTTGTCGCGGATGTTGGCCCAGGAAACTTCCCGGTGCAGCTCGATCTCGATGCCTTCGGCCATGGCGAAGCCGCGCTCGGCGGCGGCGATCAGCACCGCCGCATCGGTGAGGGGGATGAACCCCATGGAGAGCCGTCTCATCGCAGGAGTTCCGCCGCGGTGATGATGGACTGGGCAATGTCCATGATGCGTTTCTTCTCGTTCATGGCGGTGCGCCTGAGGAGGCCGTAGGCGGTTTCCTCGTCGATGCCCTTCATCTTCATCAGCAGCATCTTGGCGCGGTCGATGACCTTGCGCTCTTCCAGCTGGGTCTTCGCCTCCTCCAGCTCCGCCTTGAGGCGGGCGAAGGCGCGGAAGCGGGAGATGGTGGTCTCCAGGATCGGCTTGACGCGGTCCTTTCGCAGCCCGTCCACCACATAGGAGGCCACGCCCGCCTCGATGGCGTCCTCGATGGTCTTGCTGTCGGTCTGGTCCACGAACATGGCCACCGGGCGCTTCACCTCGCGGCTCACCTGGAACATCTGCTCGATGGTGTCGCGGCTCGGATCCTCAAGGTCGATGAGAATCACGTCCGGGTCGATGGCGTAGATGCGCTCCAGCAGATTGTTGCGGCTCCCGATGCGCAGCACGTTCTCGAAGCCGGCCTCCTTGAGACCTTCCTCCAGAATCGCGGCGCGGACGGGGCTTTCGTCCACGATCACGATCCTGAGGGAGAGGTCGTTCGCCATGGGGCTCCGGTGCGGGTCCGTCTGGGGGCGGTGGAAGGAAAGGCAAGGGTCAGCTTCACCTCACCCGTCCGGATGCCCCGGGTCAAGCCTTGGCGGGCCGGTGGCGTGGACCTTGCCACATTCTCCTTCTAGAAGGCTTGCGACCAGCAGGGGCGCCCGCAGGGGCCGGTGGACCGAACATGACGGTGCGTGGCGAGACAGGCCGCAGGAGCTACGGCGCCATTGCGTTGCGAGTCCTTGCTTTCCTCGTGGTCGCCATGCTCGCCGCCACCGCCATCGTCGCCCAGCAGCGGGGATCGGGGGCCTACCTCGCTGAATTCTCCGTGGCCGATCCGGCCGAGGCGCGCCATTTCGTCACCGCCCTCATGCTGCGGGACTATGCGGCGGCGGGCCTGCCCGCGCCGTCGGCCTTCCAGGCGGAGTATGCGCTCCATTTTCCGGTGGTCGCCCCGCTCGGCGCCCTCTCGCTCCACCACTTCGTCGCGGCCGGCTGGCTGGCGCTGCTCGGCGCCTCGACCCCGGCAGCGCTGCTCCTCCCGGCGCTGCTCGCCGCCCTGCTCGTGGTGAGCGCGGGCTGGGCGACGACACGGAGCATCGGCCCGTTGCCGGGCATCGCGGTGGGGTTCGTGCTGAGCGCGCTGGTGCTGCTGCGCGAGGCTTTCATCGTGGTCGGCCTCGACCTGCCGCTTGCGCTCCTGGCGCTGCTCGCCGCGCTCGCCTTCGCCCGCTGGCTCAGGCGCGGCGGCGGGGGCGATGCCGGGCTGTTCGCCCTCGCCGCCGTCGCGGCCGCCCTCATCGCCCCGAAGGGGGCCGCCCTGGTGCTCCTTCCGCCGCTCGGTGTGCTCCTGGCGGGGCGCCTGGGCCGTCTTGGCCGCGCGGGGTTCTGGCTGCCGCTCCTGGTCCTTGCTGCCATCGCCGCGGGCATGGCGCTGCCGGGTGTCGCCATGGCGCCGTCCTCGCCGGACAGGCTCGCCGCCCGTGCCATGACGGTGCAGGCCGTCTTCGGCACGCTGCCGCTCGCCTTGGCGGGCATCGGCGCGCTGTTTTCCATTTGGGCCGGCTGGCGGCGGGAGGACGGGGCGGAGATCATGGCGGCGGCGGCGGCGCTGGTGCTGGCGCTCTTGGTCGGCCTGGGGCTCGATGCGGACGGCGGCCGTCCCGGCGCCATGCTGCCGCTGCTGGCCCCGCTCACCATGCTGTCGGCCTTCGGCGCGCTGCGGCTGCTCGGTCTTCTCGTCTCGGGCTGGACCATCGTGTCCGGGCTCGTGGTGGCCTTCATCCTCCTGCTCGCGGCCATGCCCGCCTTGCTCGAACCGGCGCGCAAGGCCAGCATCGGCATGGATGACGCCGCCCAGGCCTTCCTCGCCCGCGAGGCGGGGGGCCCCGTACTCGTGGTGGCGGCCGGTCCCAACGGCGAGGCGGCGCTGATGGCGGCGGTGGCGCAGCGCGATCCGGCGCGGCGCAGCTTCGTCGTGCCGGCGGCGCGGCTTCCGGCCGGCGACGCCGGCGCCCTTCGCGCGGCGCTCGACGGCATCGGCGCCTCGGCCCTCGTGGTGGAGACGACGCCGGCCGCGCGGGCGAATGCGGCGAACCGTGTCGCCGAAGCCCTCGTCGCCGCCTCACCCGACCGGTTCCGCCGCCTGGGCACCTTCCCGCGGGCGGATGGAACCGGGCAGGTGGAGCTTTATGCCGTCACGGGCGGCCCGGCCGCGCCGGCGGACCCCGCCGGCGTCCTTCGCCGCCTCCGCGCTCCCGCCTCCTGAGCCCCCCGATGCGCGATCTTTCACATTATACCTTCACCGAGTGGCTCGCCGCCGCGCCCCTCGCCCATCGGCTGCGGCGCGCGCGCAACCGGCTCGTGGACCGCGTCTACGGACAACGGCCCGCCGCAGGGCAGGAGGCGCTGGTGGAGCGGCTGCGCGGGGCGCCGGTCCTCGCCTTCACCGTCGCCTTCAACATGCCGGATGCGGTCGCGCTGCTGGCCGACGCCATGGGCCGCTTCCTGCCGGGGACGCCGCTCGTCGTGTGCGACAATTCCACGGATGACGCGGCCCGGACCGACATCGCGCGGCTGTGCGCCGGGCGGGATCTTCCGTATTGTCCGCTTCCGCCGTCGCCCTATCGCGGCAAGCGCAACGGATCACGCTCCCATGCGGTGGCGCTCAACTGGATCGTCGCCAATCTGGTGCGCCCGGCGGCACCCGGCGTCATCGCGCTCATCGACCACGATCTCATCCCGCTCGGACCCGAGGATTTTGTGCAGCGGGTCGCGGGCCAGCCCTGCTACGGGCTGGTGCGGCATGGCACGGGCAACGAGGCCTGGTATCTGTGGCCCGGCTACAGCGTGTTCGACTTTGGCAGGGTCGCCGGGACGCCGCTCGATTTCGGCACCGACACGCCGCTCACCCTCGATACCGGAGGGCAGAACTGGGACGTGCTCTACCGCACCCTCGACCTCCCCCGGCTGCGCATGGCGAGCCGCCGGCGGGTCTATCTGGCCGACGTGGAGACGGGCGAGAGCGAGCATTTCATGCTCACGGACAACTGGCTGCATGTGGGGGGCGCGGGTCACCGCGGCGGCGGCGCGGGAGCGCTGGCGCGGGTGCGCCGGGCCTATGACGCCGATCCGGACGGCCTCCTTGCGAGCCTTCTCGCCTCCGGTCCGCCTTAGGCTGAACGCCCGGCCGCTAGAGGGTCGCCGGCGTGCTCTAGAACTGCTTGTCCGGCCACCGGCACAGGTCGGCGATGATGCAGCGGCCGCAGGCGGGCTTCACCGCCTTGCAGATGTAGCGGCCGTGCAGGATCAGCCAGTGGTGGGCGTGGAGCTTGAAATGGTCGGGGATGCGGGCCTCCAGCCCCAGCTCCACTGCAAGGGGGGTGGCGCCGGGGGCGAGACCGGTGCGGTTGGCGACCCGGAACAGGTGCGTGTCCACCGCGATGGTGGGCGAGCCGAAGGCGATGTTCAGCACCACGTTCGCCGTCTTGCGTCCCACGCCCGGCAGCGCCTCCAGCGCCTCGCGGTCCTGCGGGACGATGCCCTTGTGGCGCTCCAGCAGCAGGCGGGAGAGCTCCACCACGTTCTTCGCCTTGTTGCGGTAGAGGCCGAGGGTGCGGATGTGTCGTGCCACCTCCTCCTCCCCCAGCGCCACCATGGCGGCCGGGGTCGCGGCGGCGGCGAACAGGCCGCGCGTCGCCTTGTTCACCCCGACGTCGGTGGCCTGGGCGGAAAGCACCACGGCGACGAGGAGGGTGAAGGCGTCGGTGTGCTCCAGCTCCCCCTTGGGCTCAGGGTCCTGCGCCTCGAAGCGGCTGAAGGCCTCGACGATCTCGTCCTCGGTCCAGGCCGTCAGCGTCTTGCCGTGGGCCGCCGCCGCCGCATTCGCCACCGCCTTGTTGCGCCGGGGTGGCGGGGCAGGGGGCAGCGGCGCCTTGCCTCGGCGCGGGGGCTTCGGTGCGGGGGCAGGCGTTGCGGGGGCAGGCGTTGCGGCCTCGGCCACCGGCGCGCCGGCCTTCCCGGTGCTCCTGGCGGTCCGTTTCGGGCCTGTTTTCGAGCCGGCTTTGGTGGCCGGCTCTGCCGCCGCCCCGGGCGCGGCCGCAACGCGGCGGGCGGTTCGGGATTTCGGTGCGGAAGGTTCAGGGGGCTCGATCTTGCGCGGCATTTTTACGGTATACTGTTTCCCGATGCCCCAGGCCAACGACCGAGACACCGCACCCGAGGGGAACGCGGCGCTCCTTGAGGAGCCCGTGGTCTACGCGGTGACGCTTGCACCGCACCGGTCCCTGTCGCAGCGCGGCTTCCTGCTGGTGATGCTGGGCGTCGGCGCGGTGAGCTTCGTCTCCGGCGCGGCCTTCCTGGCCATGGGGGCATGGCCCATCTTTGGTTTCTTCGGCCTCGACGTGCTGCTGGTCTACCTCGCCTTCCGCGCCAGCTTCCGCTCGGCGCGGGCGCGCGAGCATATCCTGGTGACGCCGAGCGTGGTGGAGGTGCGGCGCGAGCCGGCGCGGGGACGGCCGTCCACCACCCGCCTCAATCCCTTCTGGACCCGCCTGTGGCGGGAGGACGACGAGGATCACGGCACGCTGGACGTCGCCCTCGTCAGCGGCCCGCGGACAGTGCCGGTAGGCCGCTTCCTCGGCCCGGAGCAGAAGGCGGCGCTGGCGAGCGACCTCTCCCGCGCCCTTTCCATCGTGAAGAAGGGCGTCACCCGCAGCACCTTCTGAGCGGCGCGTCTCAGAAGAACGGCCGCAGCGCGACGCCGAGCAGGCCGGAAAACCGCAGCCGCCCCTCGAACGCTGCGATGCAGACGCAGTCTCCGGTTTCGTCAACGCGGGGCGTGTGCGCGATCTGCGCATCCGCTTCCACAAGGTCGCCGGGCCCGTAGCGGCCGGTCTGGTCGCTGAAGCTGCCGCAGAGGATGTGGGTGTATTCGAGCCCGTCATGGGTGTGCTCGGGAATGCTTCGGCCCGGCCCGATGTGGAACAGCAGCACGCGGGTGCCGGGGTCCTCCGGCACATGCACTTTTCCCATGCGCACCCCCGGCGCCACCGGGCGCAAGGCGCCGATGCGCCGCGCGGCGAGCTGGGAGGGCAAAGCGATGCCACCCGGCAGCACCAGGCCGCGGGGCACAGGCAGGGCCGGCGGCGGAACGATGGGTTTCCGCAGCTCCGGCAAGTCGGCCCGCGCCATCACCCGGGCGAAGGCGTCCGAGGCGAGGGGCACCTCGGCCATGCCCTCCAGGAGGGTGCCGCCGACGGCTTCGAGGTCGCGGATCATCTCCCGGCAGCGCGGGCACCCCGCCGCATGCAGGTCCACCACGAGCTTCGGTCCGGCCGGCAGCGTGCCCGCCGCATGGCGCAGCAGGGTTTCGTCGCTGGGATGGGACGAAACGCTCATTTCAGATCTTCCAGCAGGGTGCGCAGCCGGGCGAGGGCGAGGCGCACGCGGGATTTGGCGGTGCCGAGCGGGATGCCCAGCTCCTGCGCGATCTGGGAATGCGGCTTGTCCTGGAAGAAGGACAGCCGGACGATGGTGGCCTGATCTTCCGACAGCCGCGCCAGCGCCGCCCGCACCCGCGCGTCGCGCTCGGCGCCCATGAGGATGGTCTCGCCGGAGGCCTCGTCCACCCCTTCCTCCAGCATCTCGGCGCGGGAGGTCTGGCCATGGCGCTCGCGCCGCTTGAGGTCGATGGAGAGGTTTCGGGCGATGGTGAAGATCCAGGTGGACGCGGCGGCGCGCGCTGGATCGAAATAGGAGGCCTTGCGCCACACCGCCAGCATGGTCTCCTGCGCCAGCTCCTCGGCGGCATTGGCGGGGAGCCCGCCGCGCATGAGGAATGCCTTCAGCCGTGGCGCAAAATGACGGAACAGGCGGGCGAAGGCGTCGCGATCCCCCCGTTCGGCAATGGCGCGGATGAGGGCGCTCATGTCGGCGCCCGCCGGCCCGGCAGTGCCCGGGTTCGGCGCGCTCATCGCCGGACATCCGATGGCGCGACCATCCGTGCGCGGCGCCGGGGGCGGCGCGCGGGGGGCGAGGAGGAGGCGTGGCTCGACGGCATGCATGCACTCGATACGAAGCCCGGCCACCAGCGGATGACCCGTGCCGTCCGGCCCGTCGAACTTAGCCGAGCCCGGCCGCGTTTCCATCAACGTCGGCGTGACCGGGCTGGCGTCTCAGCGCATTTCGGAAAGAAAGGCGCGTACCGCGTCCGGATCGACGTCCTTGGCCACGAACGCTTCGCCGATGCCGCGCACCAGGATGAAGGTGAGCGCGCCGCGGCTGACCTTCTTGTCCTGGGCGATGAGGGCCATGAGGCCGTCCGTGTCCGGCAGCGCGCCGGGCACGTCGGAGATCCTGGTCGGCAGCCCGACGGCCTCCAGGTGCCGCACCACGCGCGTCACGTCCTGGCCGGGGCACAGGCCGAGCCTGGCCGAGAAGGCGAAGGCCAGCGCCATGCCGATGGCGACGCCCTCGCCGTGCAGCAGGCGGTCGGAATAGCCGGCGCCCGCCTCCAAAGCGTGGCCGAAGGTGTGGCCGAGATTGAGCAGCGCGCGGTCGCCGGTCTCCTTCTCGTCGCGGGCGACGATGGCGGCCTTGGCCATGCAGCTCGCCGCCACGGCGGCCATGCGCTCCGGCCCGCCGCCGATGACGCCGGCAAAGTCGCGCTCCAGCGTCTCGAACAGGGCGCGGTCGCCGAGCAGGCCGTATTTCACCACCTCCGCATAGCCGGCGCGCACCTCGCGCACGGGCAGGGTGTCGAGGGCGGCGGTGTCGGCCAGCACCAGCACCGGCTGGTGGAAGGCGCCGACGAGGTTCTTGCCCTGGGGCGAGTTGATGCCGGTCTTGCCGCCGACGGAGGAGTCGACCTGCGACAGGAGGGTCGTGGGCGCCTGCACCACGTCCACGCCGCGCCGCAGCACGGACGCGGCGAAGCCCGCGAGGTCGCCCACCACCCCTCCGCCCAAGGCGAGGACGAGGTCGGCCCGTTCCACGCGCGCCGCGATGAGGCCTTCCACCACCTGTTCGAGCCCGGCCCAGCCCTTGGTCTTCTCGCCCGGCTCCACCACGATGGCGGTGTGGGCGATGCCGGCGGCGGAGAGGGACTCCTCCACCGTCTTCAGGTGGCGCGCGGCGACGTTGCGGTCGGTGACGATGGCGACGCGCGCGCCCTTGCGCAGCGCGGTCACGTGGGTGCCGGCCTCGGCGAGGAGGCCGGGGCCGATATAGATGTCGTAGGGGCGCCCCGCCACGTCCACGTGCACGGTGCTGCGCGTGACGTCGCCGACGGGGAGGGGAGCGGGCTCGGCCGGCATGGGGGGTCTTGCCTCGGGATATTGCTGGAGATGGCGGTGGACGGCGCCAATCACCTCCTCCACCACGGTCTCGTGCACCACGTCGCGGGAATCGACGATCACGTCGGCGAGGGCGTAGGTGTCGCCGCGCTGGCGCAGCAGGGCGGCGAGCTTCTGTGCCGGGTCGCCCTGGGCGAGGAGGGGGCGGTCGGTGCGCTTCTTCACGCGCCGGAGCAGCGTGTTGAGGTCGGCGCGCAGCCAGACGGAGACGCCCAGCGCGGCGATGCCGGCGCGGGTCTCCGCATTCATGAAGGCGCCGCCGCCGGTGGCCAGCACCGAGGGGCCGGCCTGCAGCAGGCGGCTGACCACGCGCTTCTCGCCCTCCCGGAACTCGGTCTCGCCGCGCCGGGCGAAGATTTCCGGGATGCTCATGCAGGCGGCGCGCTCGATCTCCTCGTCGGCATCGACGAAATCGAGGCCGAGGCGCTTGGCCAGCCGCCGGCCCACCGAGGACTTGCCGGCCCCCGGCATGCCGACCAGCACGATGGAGCGCCGGCCGAGCCGCCGCACCAGCTCCGAAGGGCTCATGCCGTCCGCGCGCCTGGGCGGCGGCACGCCGGCTTCGTCCGCATCGGCCTCTTTGCGAGGCTGGGGGATCTTTTGAGTCTGCACCCGCGCCTTCCTTGAACCCGCGTCCGTCCCGTCGCGCCTGTCCCGGCCTCGGTCTTCCGCCCACCGCGATCGTGCGCCCACTACATCGTGCGCCCACTGCCGGGCGGGCGCGCCCGCATCGGGGGCTCGTGCGGCTCTAGCACTGGCAAGGCGAGCCGGCAATGCGGTTGAATACGGGCCGAAGCCATGGCACCAGTCGCCGCGAAGGAGCGCCCGAGGCGATTCGCCTTGGGACGGAAGGAGGCCCGGGTGCCGACGCTCATCCGCTTGCTGGCCATTCTCGGCATCCTGTTCGGCCTTGCATATGCGGGCGTCTGGGCGCTCGCCACCAAGGTGGAGCCGCAGGAGCGCGAGCTGAGCTTCACCGTTCCGCAGGAGCGGATCGGCAAATGAACGCGCCGGGCGCACCGAACGCGTCCGGCCCACCGAGCGCGTCCGGCCCGCTCGCGCTGTTCCTGGACATGCAGGCGGTGGAACGGGGCGCCGGCCGCAACACCCTCGACGCCTATCGCCGCGACCTGACCGATTTCGCCGGCTTCCTCGCCGACCGGGGCGGCCGGCTGATCGATGCGGACACGGCGGCCATCCGCGCCTTCCTGGCGGAGCTGTCCAAGCGCGGGCTGAAATCCACCACGGTCGCCCGCCGGCTGTCCGCCGTGCGCCAGTTCTACCGCTTCCTGTTCGCCGAGGGCCACCGGCCCGACGACCCCGCCGCCGTGCTGGAGGGGCCGAAGCGTGGGCGGCCGCTGCCCAAGGTGCTGTCCGTGGAGGACGTCACCCGCCTGATCGAGACGGCCCATCGCCTTGCGGGGGAGGCCGCCGGAGCGGAGGCGCCGTCCCGCGGGGAGGTGTTGCGCCGCCACCGGGTGGCGGTGATCGTGGAACTGCTCTACGCGACCGGGCTGCGCGTGTCCGAGCTGGTCGGCCTGCCGGCGGGTGCGGCCCGTGCGCGGGGCGACACCATTCTCGTCACCGGCAAGGGGCGCAAGGAGCGCCTCGTGCCCCTGTCCGAGCCGGCCAAGGCGGCCATGGCCGCCTTCCTCGATGCGCGGCGCGCGGCCGGGCTCGACGCCTCGCGCTGGCTCTTTCCCTCTTCCGGCGAGAGCGGCCACGTGACCCGCCAGCAGGCGGCGCGGGACCTGAAGGACCTTGCCGCCGCCGCCGGCATCGATTCGAAGGCCCTGTCGCCGCATGTGCTGCGCCATGCCTTCGCAAGCCATCTTCTCGCGTTCGGCGCGGACCTGCGGGTGGTGCAGACCCTGCTCGGCCATGCGGACGTGAGCACCACGCAGATCTACACCCATATCCTCGACGAGCGCCTGAAGAGCATGGTGCGCGACCTGCATCCGCTGGCGGACGAATAAGCCGGGCTTCCGGCGCCGCGCGCCTGCGCGGGCCGATGGTCGTGGCCGCGGCGCCATGACCGCGGATGGAAACCGCGGATGGAAACTGCGGACGGAACCGGGGATGAGTGGACTTTGTCGCCAACGGCCCCTTTCATCGGGACGGCGGCACGCTTATATTCCTTGAGCCGACGCAAGCCGGATATGGCGATAAATGGTTGTCGTAATAAGCCTTTCGGACCCGGGGGCGGTACCCGGCGCCTCCACCTGAGTCCATCGCGCGTGTTGTTTCCGGACGGCGCGGGTTGGGCTTCGGCGGGGGCGAAATAGGATCGACGAGGGTGTAAAGGGCATTCTTTCGCTCGGCATTGTTCCGCCGTTATCGGGCTAAACTTATAGTTGCCAACGACAACTATGCTCCGGTTGCTCAGGCCGCGTGAGCGGTTTGACGATCGAAATCAAAGTCCTACCGGGTAGCACTGGATAGGCGGGGTTCGGAGGCACCTGGCAACAGAAGCCTCCACTTCCCCTTCGCCCGGCCTGAAGTGGGGAGGATCCGCGCTTCTTCGTCCTGCCGTCCGGATACGGTGTTTGCCGTATGGCCCCCCGGAAGGTGCCCGGAGCGAAGGTGTCCGAGCGATCAGGGGTCCGTGGCCGGACTGGAAATGCTGCGCCCTCATGTCGGTCGATCACATCCGCTACGATCTTCTCGCCCAGGAGGCGCTGCGCTCGGTCGTGCGCCGCGTTCTGATGGACGTCGCCCGAGGCGGCCTGCCCGGCGAGCACCACTTCTACATCTCCTTCGACACGCATGCGCCCGGCGTGCGGATCTCCCCGCGGATGCTCGAGAAGTATCCGGAGGAGATGACCATCGTTCTCCAGCACCAGTTCTGGGACCTCATCGTCTCCGACGCCTCGTTCGAGGTGGGCCTGTCCTTCGGCGGCATTCCGGAGCGTCTGGTGGTGCCGTTCTCGGCGCTCAAGGGCTTCTTCGACCCGTCGGTGAAGTTCGGCCTCCAGTTCGAGCTCGCGGCGCAGGACGGTGAGGCGAGCGAGCTGGACGAGCTGCCCGCCGAGCCGCCGCGCTCGGCCAATGCGCCCGCTGCGCTCAAGCCCGCGCGCGGGGCGGCGTCCGAGCCGGCTCTCGCCAGCGCCCAGACGAGCGTGCCCGGCGCGGCCAAGCCTGGCGCCGTCAAGCCCACCACAGCCAAGCCCGCCCTCGCCAAGGCGACGGAGGCCGAGACGTCCGCGCCCGACGACGCGGCCGATCGTCCGGCGAGCGGCGCGCAGGTGGTGCAGCTGGACGTCTTCCGCAACAAGAAATAGGGCCCGTGCCCGCGGGATCCCGTCCGTGACAGCCGAGACCGACGTGGCGGTGATCGGGGCCGGTGCCGCCGGCCTCGCCGCCGGTGCCCGCCTGCGGGATGCTGGCGCCGACTTCCGCATCCTCGAGGCCGCGCCCGCGGTCGGTGGACGTGCCGCGACGGACACCACCACCCTCGGCGTGCCGTTCGACCTCGGCTGCCACTGGCTGCACGACGCCCGCGAAAACCCCTTCACCGCTTTCGCCGAGCGCCTCGGCTTCCGCCTGGGCCGCGCCAATCCGCCGCCGCGCCGGATGCTGCATCTGGGCGACCGCTTCGCCAGCCCCGAGGAGAAGGCGGATGCGGATGCCGAGGTGGACGCGGCGTTCGACGCCATCTACGCGGCGGGACATGCGGGGCGCGACATCCCCGCCCGCGTCGCCATGGGCCGCGGCGGGCGCTACGATGCGCTGGCGCGCCACTGGCTGGAGCTCATGTCGGCAGCGGGGCCGGATGCCATCTCCAGCGTGGATTTCGCCGCCTATCGCGACACGGACGACAACTGGCCGGTGCTCGACGGTTACGGCGCCCTGGTGCGGGCGGTGGCGGGCGATCTCGACGTGACGCTGGATTGCCCGGTCGCCCGCATCGACCATTCGGGGGCGATGATCCGCCTCGAAACCGCGCGGGGCACCTTGGCCTGCCGCAAGGTCGTGGTCACGGTCTCCACCGCCGTCGTCGCGTCGGGACGGCTCTCGTTCGCGCCGGCGCTGCCGGAGGACCTCGCCGAAGCGTTCGCGGCCCTGCCCCTGGGCTTTGCCGAAAAGGTGGCGATCCTGTTCTCCGCAGACATGTTCGGCGTGCCCGAGCGCACCGCCCTGGATGCCATCGACCTTGCCGATTGCGCCCGCGCCGGCGCCTCCGCCGTGCTGCGGCCGAGCGGTGCGCCGGCGGCCCTCGTCCACGTGGCGGGGCCGGAGGCCCGGGCTCTGGCGCAGGAGGGAGAGCGGGCGCTCGTCGACTTCGCATTGCGCGTGCTCTCGTCCGCCTTCGGAGCGGGGCTGAAGGACAAGGTGCTGCGCACGCGCGTCACGCACTGGGCCGACATGCCCTATATCGGCGGCGCCTATTCCTGCGCCCTGCCGGGCCTGGCGTCCCTGCGGGCGCGGCTGCATGCGGGGCTGGACGCGCGCATCTTCTTCGCCGGGGAGGCGCTGGGCCGGGAAGCGTTCTCCACCTGCCACGGTGCCCACCGTTCCGGTATCGAAGCGGCCGAGGCCGCCCTTGCCGCTTTGGAGACTGCGCGATGACCGGCTCCCGCCACCCCCTCAGCCTCGTCGTCGCCGTGTCCCAGAACGGCGTCATCGGGGCCGGCGGGGGCTTGCCCTGGCGGCTGCCGTCCGATCTCAAGCGGTTCCGCGCCATCACCTGGGGCAAGCCGCTGCTGATGGGCCGGAGGACCTTCGATTCCATCGGCCGTCCGCTGCCGGGGCGCACTTCGGTCGTGGTGAGCGCCGATCCGGCCTTCGTGCCGCCCGAGGGCGTGCTGAAGGGCGAAAGCCTCGCCGAAGCGCTGCGCCTCGCCGACGCCGCCGCCGATGAAATGGGCGCGGACGAGATCATGGTGATCGGCGGCGAGCGGGTGTTCCGCGAGACGCTGCCGCTGGCCCGCACCGTCCATCTCACCGAGGTGCACGCCGCGCCCGAGGGCGACGTGCACTTTCCCGCCTTCGACCGCGCGCAATGGCGCGAGGCGGTGCGTGAGGGACCCCTGCGCGGCGAGAAGGACGAGGCGTCCTTCAGCTACGTGACGCTGGTGCGCGCCCCCGCCTGAGCGGCGGCCTCCCTCACTGTCCGCCGACGAGGCCGGGGGGGCGGGGCAGGTCGCCGAAGCCACGGGTCGGCGGCAGGGTGGTTTCCGAAGGCGTGGGGATGAAGATCCGCGGCGGTGGCACGTCCGCCGGCACGCGCTCGGTGCGGTGGGGGGTGGTCGGCGATGTCGGCCGCGCGGCGGGCGCCCGGCGGACCGCGTCCGATTGCGCCGGTGCGGGCGTCGCGGGCCGGCTGTCCTGACCCCGGCTGTCCTGACTTCGGCTGTCCTGGCGCGGCGCATCGGTCCGCCCTGTCGGGCTCGCGCCCGCCCCGGTCCCGGCGCCGGCGGAACCGGGTGCGGCGGGAGCGCCGAACCCCTGTCCGCGCGTTTCCCCGCCCTGCGGCGCCGCAGGGGGCGTCGCCGGAGCCGCCGGCTTGGGCGCGGCGGGCGCCGGAGGCGTCGCCGCCACGGCTGGAGCCGGCGGCGGGATCTGCGGTTGCGCCTGAGGAGGCGGGGGAGGGGCGACGGGCGGTGGCGCCGGCCGCGGCGGCTCCGGTGGCGTGGCCGGCGCGGTGGCGGATGGCTGCGCCGGCGGCGTCACCACCGGAGCGGCGGCTGGCGGTGTGGCGGGCGCCGTGGGAGCTGCGGGACGGGCCTGCTGGCGCTCTTCGAGGCGGCGGGTCTCCCGGTCGATGGCCCGCAGGGCCACCACGCTGGTGAGGGCGGGCGCGTTGACGCGGCGCTCGGGATTCGCCAGCGGCCCGCGCCAGACGACGCTGCCGCCGGGCACGCCGCCGCCGACTTCCGGACCCTCCAGTTCGACACCGGCGTCCATGGTCAGGCGTGTCAGGTCGAGGGTCCCCGAAAGCCCTACGCGCACATTGCCGGTGGTGGTGGCGCGCGCCGGCGACAAACGGGCGACACCATTGACGACGCCCAGTGTCGATTCGACAGTGGCGAGGCGCAGCGGCCCCTTCAGCAGGGCGCGGTCGAGCATCTGCGCCGTACGCCGCTCATCCGGCGGCGGCGCCAGGGCCTGCGTTTCCGCCAGCACGGCGTCGAGGGCGGCGGGGCTCGCCCCCTCGATCGCGAGCTCGCGCACCGAGAGCGTGCCCTGGCCGGACAGGGTCTGCATCACGCCGAGCACCGTGCGGCCGGAGCCGCCGAGATCGAGCATGAGATTGACCTTGCCATGCGGCGGCGTGCGGGCGGCGGCGGGGGACAGCAGGGCGTCGGCCTCCACCTGCTCCAGGACGATGCGGCCGTCCGCGGCGATGACCTCGCCCTGCCGGCGCAGGCGGAGCGCCGAGGCCGCGCGGCCACCGCCGATGCTGCCGGAAATGTCACGCACATCAAGGTCGGTGCCGTCGCTGGTGATGACGAGGCGCGCGTTGCCGAGGGCATAGGGCCCGAGCACGGCGAGGCGCCCGGCGGAGAGATCGAGCGACAAAGCGAGGTTGGCGACCGCCGGCGGGCCGAGCCGGCCGCTGCTCCAGAAGGCGCTTGCGGCGGTCGGGGACTCCGCGCCGGCCCGGGCTCCGAACATGGCGAGGCTGCGCGGCAGCGAGAGGGTGTCGAGGGCGAGCTTGCCGGACAGGCGCGGCACCGGTCCCGGCTCGATGTCCAGGGTGCCGGTAAGCGGGGCGGCGGCGAGCGATCCGGCGAGGTTGTCGAGCCGCCATGTGGCGCCGTTGCGCGTGAGCAGGAAAGCCAGCGCCGTCGGCACCGCACCATCCACCGCCGCGGCCGCCTGTGGCAGGATACGGCCGAGGTCCGGGCCGTCGAGGCGCATGGCGAGGCTCGGCACGAGACTGCCGCCGGAGATCCGGGCGCTGCCCTCGCCCTGGGCGATCATGTCGGCCATGACGAGGCGGCCGCGCACGTTGGCCTCGCCCTGGGCCAGGGGCTCGATGGACAATTCCACACGCGCCGGCCCGACGCGGGGGTTGATGATGTCGACGCCGAAGGCCGCGAACGCGCGCGCCGCGTCGGTCGCATCCGCCTTCAGGGCGACGCGCAGGGGCACCCCCGCATTGCTGCGGGCGAAGGAGATGTCGCCGGAGATCTGGCCGAGGGTGCCGGCGACGGTCACGTCGCGGGCACCCGCCTCGCCCCAGACCACGGTGCCGGAGAGTTTGACCGGCGCGGCGATGGGCAGGAGACTGGACAGCGCCTGCGCCGTCTGGTCCCCGGCGAGGAGGCGGGCGACCGGAACCAGCCCGTCCGCCTTCGCGCCCGAAGCGCTGATGTTGAAGGTGCCCCGCGGCGTGGTGGAGAAGTTCTCCATGCGGCCGGCGCCTTCCAGCCTGAGGCCGGCGAGGTCGTCCAGGACGATGCGGTTGAGGCGCCAGCTGCCGCCGGTTGCGGCGGCATCCAGTGTCAGGGCGCGCAAGGGCAGCCCGGCGACGGAGAGGTTGCGTCCGTCGAGGCTCACCGACCCGTCGGCGCCGCCGCCGACGGAGGCCGCCGCCTGCTGGAGCGCCGCGATGAGCGGGTCGAGGTCGAACCCGTCGAGGGAAAGCTTGAGGCCGATCTTTGGCGCCTGGCCCGGTTCGAGGGCGGCGGTCGCCTGCCCACGCATCCGGCTCGCCGCGAAGGTGGCGTCGAGACCGTCCACGGTGATGCGCGCTGGCGCGGCGGTCACTCGGCCGGACAGCCGCACGGGTCCCTTCACTGCGCTGACATATTCCCGCGGCGCGGAGGGGGCCGCCCAGCGCAGGAAAGCCGCCGGATCGTCGGCCGAGAAAGTCACCGTGCCGTCGAACCCGTCGCCGGCACGGGTGGGGGTGCCGGACAGCCGGATCGATGCCTTGCCGGGCAGCTGGGCCTCGCCGTTGTCGAGCCGCCAGCCGGCGCTGGAACCGGAAATGTCCGCCCGCACGTCGCGCAGCAGCGTGCCGCCGAGCATCATCTGGTCCACGGCGAGGCCGATCTTGGAGGCGATGTCGGGGGCCGGCAGGGCGGCCACGCCGGCAAGGAAGCGCGGCAGCGCCGTGCCGGGATTGGGCGCGGATGCGGCCGCATCGCCGGTGGCGGTCGAGGCGCGCAGCGCATCGATGTCGAGGCTGCGGGCGTTCAGCACCGCATCGAGGCCGATGGCCCGCCCCAGCGAAAGGCGCGCGGATCCGGTGAGCTGGGCCGGCGTCGCCGCCCCGCCGATGGACAGGTCGAGGCTCTCCGCCAGAACCGCCTCGGGGCTCGCCTTCAGCGCCCCGGACAACTGCCAGGCCTCGCCCTCGTTGCCGTGGCGGGAGAGGGTGGCGCGCCCGTCGAAACGGGGCTTGGCCTCCTTCAGGTCGAGGGTGCCGTCGAGGTCGAGGCCGAACGGCCGGTTGCGCCCGTCGAGGACGACGCGCAGGCGCCCCGTGCCGTCGTCGCCGATCTTGCCGAGCGTCGAACGCAGGGCGAATCGGGCACCGGACGACTCCACCTCGCCATCGAGGCGGAAGGGACCCGAGAGGGTGCGTGCCTCGCCCTTCAGGTCGATGTCGGTGAAGGTGAAGGTGTGGTCGGAGGCGCGGTCGAGCACGTCGAGGGCGCCGTCCTGGATGTCGAAGCGGGCGATGGAGAGGTCGGCGGCACGGCCGGTGCCGGTCGGCAGGGACACGCGCCCGGCGCTGTCGAGCACGAGGCGGATCTGTGGCCGATCGAGGCTGACGCCGGTGGCCTGCACCTCGCCCCGCAGCAACGCGCCAAGGGAGAGTTCGGCGCTCAGCTCTCGCACCGTGCCGCCGGTGGACACCACGTCGCCCAGCGTGACGTCGCGCAGGCGGATGCGCGGGGCGGGCAGGATCTCCGCGTCGATGGAGCCGCGGATGACCACGGGCAGGCCCAGCGCGCGGCCCATCTCGGTCTCGAACGTGCCGCGCCAGGCGTTCCAGTCAACCACGTACGGGGCAGCGAACGCCCCGCCGATGGCCAGGATCACCGCCGTGGCGAGACTGATGAGTATGCCCTGCACGCCCGTCTCCCCGAGACCTTCTCACCGAGGCCCGCCCCCCGAGGCCCAGCCCCTCACATGGGGACCGCTTTTCCTATGCGCAGGGATTGCGATCAGATCGCGACGATTTTCCCCGGATTCATGATGTTTTTGGGATCGAGGGCACGCTTGATGGCGCGCATGGCCTCGAGCGCTTCCCCGCCGTGCTCGGCCGCCATGTACTTCATCTTGCCCTGGCCGATGCCGTGCTCGCCGGTGCAGGTGCCGCCCATGGCGAGGGCCCGCTCGATGAGGCGCGCCATATAGAGCTTCGCCTTGGCGAAATCGTCCGGATCGGCCACGTCCACCATGAGGGTGGTGTGGAAATTGCCGTCGCCCACGTGCCCGACGATGGGGGCGACAAGGCCCATCTCGACGATGTCCCGCTTCGTCTCCATCACGCATTCGGCGAGGCGGGAGATGGGCACGCACACGTCGGTCGCCACCGCCTTGGCGCCGGGGCGCAGGGGCAGGGCCGACCAGTAGGCGTCATGCCGCGCCTGCCAGAGCTTCGAGCGCTCCTCGGGCTTCACCGCGAACACCGAGGGGCCGCCGCCATATTCCGCCGCCAGCGCGCCGAAGCGCTGCGCCTGCTCGTGGACATTGGCCTCGGTGCCATGAAATTCGAGGAACAGGGTGGGGGTTTCGGCAAGATCGAGCTTGGCGTAGGCGTTGGAGGCCTTCACCTGTACCTCGTCCAGAAGCTCGATGCGGGCCACCGGGATGCCGCTCTGGATGGTGGCGATCACCGTGTTGCAGGCCGCCTCCACGGTCGGGAACGGGCAGACCGCGGCGGAGATGGCCTCCGGGATGCCGTGGAGCTTGAGGGTGATCTCGGTGATGATGCCGAGCGTGCCCTCCGCCCCCACATAGAGGCGGGTGAGGTCGTAGCCGGCGGAGGATTTGCGGGCGCGCGTGGCGGTGGTGAGCACCTCGCCGGCGGGGGTCACCACCTTCAGGGACAGGACGTTGTCCTTCATGGTGCCGTAGCGCACGGCATTGGTGCCCGAGCAGCGGGTGGAGGCCATGCCACCGAGGGAGGCGTCGGCGCCGGGGTCGAGGGGAAAGAACAGGCCCTGGTCGCGCAGCTCCTCATTGAGCCGCTTGCGGGTGACGCCGGGCTCGATGACGCAGTCGAGGTCGTCCGTGTTCACCGCGAGGATGCGGTTCATGCGCGAGAGATCCACGCAGATGCCGCCGAGTGGCGCGTTCACATGGCCTTCCAGCGAGGTGCCGGCGCCCCAGGGGATGACCGGCACGTCGAGATCCGCGCAAATCCGCACGATCGCCTGCACATCTTCTGTGCATTCAGCGAAAACCACCGCATCTGCCGGCTCGTTGGGCAGGTAGGTGGTGATGTTGGCGTGTTGTTCCCGGACCGCGAGGTTGGTCACGAGCTTGTGATCAAGGAGGGATCGCAACCTCTCGATGGCCTCGACGATTCGCTCTTGAAGCGCGGGCTCGGATTTAGCGGCTGCAACAACCATTTACGAATCCTTAACTTTGCCTTCCCCTTCAGGCCGCGTGGGAACGGGCCGGCGGGCGCGGTGCGGTATGGTTGGGCCGAAAAAGAGCAGATTTACCTTGACAGTGACTTTTTTGATTCGCTCTTCGCGCCGATTTTCCAGGGTGACGGATGCCTCGTATCACGGCAGAGTGCTTTCACAAGCGGCAAATTCAGGCAGACGAGGCGAGGCGGCCATGCTGGACCGGATCGACTTTGAACCATTGTTCTTCGCTCCCTTCGTCTCCTCCTCGATGAGGGTCGAAGAAGAGTGGACCGATTATAACGGCCATCTGAACATGGCCTATTATTCACTCATCTTCGATCGGGCGATGGACGAGGCGCTGAGCCTTCTCGGCCTTGGTCCCGATTATGCCGGACGGCGCGGCGCCTCCTTCTTCACGGCGGAGTCCCATGTGCGCTACCTGAGGGAGCTGCCAGCCGATTCACCCGTGCGGGTGGCGCTCCGGCTGGTGGACTATGACGAGAAGCGCCTTCACCTGTTCCAGTCGCTGCATCATGCCACCGAAGGCTGGGTGTCCGCCACGTCGGAGCAGATGGCCCTCCACGTGAACCTCAAGACGCGTCATGTGATGCCCTTCCCCGACGATGTGCTCGAGCGCATCGCCACCATGCGCGCCTCCCATGCCGCCTTGCCGACGCCCGAGGGAATCGGCCGGCACGTGGGCATGTCGCCGCGCTTGTGACCTGCACCGGCCCGGCGGGCGGACGTGCCCCAGGGGCATTTTCCGGGGGCACTTGCGCGGAATGCAGGGCAGGCATGAGATAGCGGCGCTTCTGCTGCAGTGCGGTGCATCGTATATTGCGCTGCATCAAGGGTCCGCAGGACCATATGCAGGAGGCCTCTCATGAGCGCCGTCACTTATACCACCAAGACTTTCGCGTCCGCGCCGAAGGCTGCCGTCGCCCCGAAGAAGGGCTTCTTTGCCCGCTTGATGGAAGCCATCGTCGCTGCTCGCATGGAGCAGGCCGAGCGTGAACTTGCCCGCTACGTGCAGCTTAACGGCCGCGATCCCATCGCCTGAATTCACGATCGAAGCCGGATGCGCCCGGGCCGTCATGGGCCGGGCGGATCGGCGACAGGTGCGCGACTGTCGCGTGACGAGTTCTTCGTCCGCAGCGGCGATCAGGATGCGACGTGACGGTGCGGCCGTTGTGCCCGCACCGCGAGGGTGAGCGTCGTCCACCCCTCGATGTTCCGCCGCGAGACCAGCCGCAGGCCCTGCGCCCGGTAGGCGGCCAGCGCCGCGGGCGCCTGCGACGTCAGCAATCCCGACAAGACGATGCGGCCGCCGGGCGCAAGCAGCGCCCGCAGCGGCCGTGCCAGCCGCTTCAGCGGCGGCAGTAGGATATTGGCGAGGATGAGGTCGTAGGGCCCGTTGTCGCGCAGCACCCGCGCCCCGGCTCCGGCGGCATGGAGCATCAGCACGCCAGGCGCCCTGTTGGCCCGCGCATTGGCCCGCGCCGTGCGGACTGCCACCACATCGATATCGCTGCCCACCACCTTCGTGTGAAAGCGCCGCTCCGCCGCGATGGCGAGCACGCCGGTACCCGTGCCCACATCCAGCACATGCCTCGGCCGGCCGCGCCGGGCGGCATCGACGATGGCGTGCAGACAGCCCTGCGTGGTGCCGTGATGACCGGTGCCGAAGGCGAGGGCGGCCTCGATCTCGATGCCGACGCGGTTCGGCCCGACCTTTGCGCGGTCGTGGGCGCCGTGCACCACGAACGGGCCCACCGTCACCGGGACGAGCCCCTCGAGGCTGGCCGCCACCCAGTCCTTCTCCTCCACATCGCCAAAGGTGACCGTCGCGGCGATGGCGGGCCCCGCGGCCGCCTCCACCAGCTCGCGGAGCATCTCGGCATCGAAGGCGGCGCCGGCGAACACCTCCACCACCCAGTCATCCTCGGCCTGCTCGAAATTGGCCACCGCCACCTCGGCGGGATCGAAGGATTCCGAGATGAGGTCGGCGATGCGCTGGGCCGGGATCCGCGGGGCGGCGACCCGCATCACATGGGTGGCATCGTTCGGGGGCAGGCCTTCGAGCATGGGCGGCGGATCATCCGTGAGAGGCATTGGTCGTCGGCGCGGTCATGGACGCAGGCCAGGCCGGTCATACGGCCTGTATGCCGATGACCCGGTCGCGCCCGGCCGCCTTGGCCACATAAAGGCGCTTGTCGGCCGCGTCGAGCAGTTCCGTCAAGCTCTCTCCATCCCGGGGCGAGGTGGCGACCCCGATGGAGAGGGTCTGCTGCGGCACGCCGGCCGGCAGCGCCGCATCCTTGATGCGCTGCGACAGCATGGTGGCGACCTGGAGCGCGTTCGCATGGGACACGCCGGGGGCGAACACCGCGAATTCGTCGCCGCCGTAGCGCACCACGTAGTCCCCCTGGCGCAGGCCGTCGGTGAGGGTCTCCGCCAGGATGCGCAGCACCTCGTCGCCGGTGGGGTGTCCGTGCTGGTCGTTCACGTCCTTGAAATCGTCCACGTCAATCAGCAGCAGGCTCACCGGGCGCCCGGTGGTCTTCGCGACGGCGAGCAGGTCGCGCCCCAGCGGTTCGAGCTGGCCACGGTGCAGCACCTTCGTAAGGGCGTCGCGGCGGGAGATGGCCTCCAGCTGCTCGTAGCGCTGGCGGTAGGTGAGCGCGTCGAAGATGTCCGAGAGGCGCCGGACCGGTCCCGTTCCCACATTCTCGAAGCGGCTCAGATAGTGGGTCAGCATCAGCGCATAGAAGCCGGCGGCGACGATCTTGCCCGCCCAACCCCCGAAGCCCGCGGTGAAAGGAACGCCCATGGCAAGGTGGAGCGCTGCGAAGAAGCCCGCCTGGTCGAAGGTGAGCACGATGGCGAACGTGGTCCATATGGTGAGGATGGGCCAGCGGCGGAGCCGGGGCGTCAGGTGCTCGTAGATCAGGATCATGGCGATGCAGTCGATGAACAGCAGCACCGTGCTCCACACCATCAGCGCGCCCAGCTGGTCCATGAACGACAGGTCCCCGGGCGCGCCCGGCGCCGGCACGACCCCATGCTGGCGCAGCAGGGCGACGAGGGCGATCAGCAGCAGGTTGCCGAGGAGGAGGCCGTAGATCGGCTGGCGTGCGACCCGCGCGTCTTCGCGGATATAGACCAGCAGCAGGAGGGCGAGCTTGCCGGAGAAAAGGACCACCGAGCCGGGAGAGAGCGAGATGCCGAACGGCATCTGCACGTAATAGGCGGCGGCGAGGTAGGTCTCCATGAAATGGAGCGTGCCCAGGGCGCAGAAGAAAACGCCGATTCCCAGCGTCTGGCGCAGCCGGAACAGCGCGAGCATGGCTCCGAAATAGACCAGCATCTCGGCGAGAAGCAGGATGATGTTGGAGGCGGCCATGGGGATTGAAATTGCCCGTGTGCCGGGTGTCCTCCGGCTGTCGGATGGTTGGATCTGACGCAATGTGCGACGCGCGCACGCTGCATCCACATGGTATCCGGGGTGCGGCGCAATTGGGACCATGTAAATGCGCCGGGGCTCGCGAACCTCGATGCGAGGAGCATGATACCTCGGTACGCGGCCGTTTGCGAGAGGATGAGGATGCGCTGCGGAGCTTTTGCGCGCGCGGTGCTCGGGTGGTTGTGACGGATGGGGACGCGCCGGCGGGGGCGGTCGGGGAATGAAATAAGCCGGGGACGTCGGGGGAGGGAAGGCGCCGCGACCGTGCCAGGTGGGATCTTTGTCTCCCCCTCATCGGGTCCTGGTCGAACCGATCCGCAATCCGTTCGCGTTCCCTTGAATGGACCGGCGAGTGTGCCGCTCGGGTTGATCCAACCCGAGCGGCTTTCCGCTTCCGGCCGTCAGGCGGCGGCGTCGCGCTTGTTCTGGCGGTTGCTGATCAGATCCTCCACCACGCCGGGGTCGGCGAGGGTCGAGGTGTCGCCGAGGCTCTCGAACTGGTCCTCGGCGATCTTGCGCAGGATGCGGCGCATGATCTTGCCCGAACGCGTCTTGGGCAGGCCGGGCGCGAACTGGATCAGGTCCGGGGAGGCGATGGGGCCGATCTCGCGGCGGACCCAGCCCACCAGTTCCTTGCGCAATTCCTCGGTGGGCTCCACGCCCTCCATCAGGGTGACATAGGCGTAGATGCCCTGTCCCTTGATGTCGTGCGGGAAGCCCACGACCGCCGCTTCCGACACCTTCGGATGGGCGACGAGGGCGCTCTCCACTTCGGCGGTGCCCATGCGGTGGCCCGACACGTTGATCACGTCGTCCACGCGGCCGGTGATCCAGTAGAAGCCATCCGCGTCGCGGCGGCAGCCGTCGCCGGTGAAGTACTTGCCGGGATAGGTGGAGAAATAGGTCTGTTCGAAGCGCTCGTGGTCGCCGTAGACCGTGCGCATCTGGCCGGGCCAGCTGTCGGCGATCACGAGGTTGCCCTCGCAGGGGCCCTCCAGCACCTTGCCTTCCGCGTCCACCACTTCCGGCAGCACGCCGAAGAAGGGCAGGGTCGCCGAGCCGGGCTTCAGCTTCGTGGCGCCCGGCAGCGGGGTGATGAGGATGCCGCCCGTCTCCGTCTGCCACCAGGTGTCGACGATGGGGCAGCGCTCCTCGCCCACCACGCGGTAGTACCACTCCCAGGCTTCAGGATTGATCGGCTCGCCCACCGAGCCGAGCAGGCGCAGGGAGGCGCGCGACGTCCGCTTCACCGGTTCCTCGCCCGCCTGCATCAGCGAGCGGATGGCGGTGGGCGCGGTGTAGAAGATGTTCACCTTGTGCTTGTCGACCACGTCCCAGAAGCGGGACACGGTGGGATAGTTGGGGATGCCCTCGAACATCAGGGTGGTGGCGCCGTTCGCGAGCGGGCCGTAGACGATGTAGGAATGGCCCGTCACCCAGCCCACGTCGGCCGTGCACCAGTAGATGTCGCCGGGGTGATAGTCGAAGATGTACTGGTGCGTCATGGACGCATAGACGAGATAACCCGCGGTGGTGTGCAGCACGCCCTTCGGCTTGCCGGTGGAGCCGGAGGTGTAGAGGATGAACAGCGGATCCTCCGCATTCATCGGCTCGGCCGGGCATTCGTCCGTCACCATGGCGACGGCTTCATCGTAGTAGACGTCGCGGCCGGGGGTCATGTCCACCTTGCCGCCGGTGCGGCGCACCACGATCACGTGGTCCACGCCGCCGTCGATCTGGTCGATGGCCGCATCCACATTGGCCTTCAGCGGCACCTTGCGGCCGCCGCGCAGGCCCTCGTCGGCGGTGATGATGCACTTGGAGCCGCAGTCGGAGACGCGGCCGGCGAGGCTGTCCGGGGAGAAGCCGCCGAACACGATGGAATGGATGGCGCCGAGCCGCGCGCAGGCCAGCATGGCGAAGGCCGCCTCGGGGATCATCGGCAGGTAGATGGTGACGCGGTCGCCCTTCTCCACGCCGCGGTTGCGCAGCACGTTGGCAAGCTTGTTCACCTCGCCGTAGAGCTCGCGGTAGGTGATGTTGCGGCTCTCGTCCGGGCTGTCGCCTTCCCAGATGATGGCGACCTGGTCGCCGCGTTCGTCCAGATGACGGTCGACGCAGTTGTAGGCGACGTTGGTGACCCCGTCCTCGAACCACTTGATGGATACGTGGCCCGGATCGAACGAGGTGTTCTTCACCTTGGTGAAGGGATCGAACCAGTCGATGCGCTTGCCGTGCTCGCCCCAGAAGGCATCGGGGTCGTTCACGGAGGCGGCGTACATGGACTGATAGTGCGCGTCGTCCACGTATGCCTTCTGAGCCCAGGCGGACGGAACGTCATAGACCTTGTCGGACATGCTCTTGCCTCCCTCGCGCGGGCGCGTCCCCGCCATCCTTAATTCGTAGCGGAATTTCCCGCTTTGATTGGGCCGGATTATGGGGAGAGGGATGACGCTCCACAAGGCACCGTCCGGGCAGACTTTGGGCGCATAACCCTTCGTCGCGCCGCGGTGCCCGGATGCTCCCCCATGCCGCACGTCTCCGGCCTGTCGCCCGGCGTCGCGCGGCCCTATAGACGGCTCTCGATCCGCTCTGCGTTCGAGGCGCCGCCATGGACCCCTGGACCCGTATCCTGCTTTTCCTCGCCGGCCTCATGGGAGCGGCGGGCGTCGCAGCTGCCGCCGCTGCCGCCCATATGGGCGGCGGGGACAATCTCGTCACCTCCGCCCACTTCCTTCTGTTTCACGCCACGGCCCTTGCCGGCCTTCTCGCCGTGGGCCTCCAGCTCGGCCGGGGGCGGATCGCGCTCCAAGCGGGCGCGAGCGCCATCGCCCTCGGCGCAGTGTTGTTTTCAGGCGATCTGGCGATGCGCGCCTTGATGGAGGTCAAGCTCCTGGGCGGAAGCGCGCCTTTCGGCGGCACCCTGATGATGGCCGGGTGGCTCATCGTGGCCGGCGCGGCGCTGTTTGCACGGAAGGCGTGAGGCGGACGTCCGCCCTGGTCTTGCGGCCGGCGGGATGGGTGGTGCCGCCAGGGCGGGTTTTCGCGGCCGACGTGTAGGGGGAACGACGCCCTCCGGTCGAGCCGAAGGGCGAGATGGGGCGCGCCGCCGCCATCGGGCTCAGAGCTGGACCTTCTGGTTGTCTCCGAGGTTCGGCGTCCTTTCGCCGAGGATGCCGGCGGCGAGCTTGAACGCGCTCACGATATCACCGTCGCCGTCCCAGTATTCCGCCTGATCGGGCTCCACCTTCACCAGGATGGCATTGGGATCATCCGGCCCTCCGGGGAAGAAGGCCTCCATGTAGGAGGTCCATATCTCCTTCAGCTTGGCGGTGTCGCGCACCACCTCGGCCCGGCCCGAAACCGACAGGTGGAAGCGGTCGGAATGGTCGACGAAGGTAAGGCACACGTGCGGCTCGCGGGCGATCTCGTCGTCCTTGGCGCCGCGCCGGTCCGTTACGAACCAGATGGCCCTTTCCGCCTGCTGCACCACCGGCGCCATGGGCCGGGCGCGCAGGCGCGGGCCGTCGTGGTCGACGAACATGCAGTCGCGCTGCTGCGCCATCTTCTTCCAGATCTCGTGGATTTCCATTGCCGCGCCTCCTTTTGGCCTCGGCAGGGCAACGGTTGGCGCTGGCGAAGGTTCCCCCCGTGCGTCTGGCGCCCTCAGCGCGGGCGCCAGACGCAGGTGCGCTTGATCTCCATGTCCTCCAGTTCCCGCGTCACCGGCACCGCGTATTCGGCGAGGCGTTCCAGGCGGTCCCTCGGCAGGTAGGTGCGGCCCGGATCGCCCACGAGCACGCTGGCGCCGCGCGCGGCGAGGGCGAACAGCCAGGCGAAGACGCGCTCCGACAGGTCGCGCTCATAGGCGATGTCGCCGGCCAGTACGGTTTCCCAGCTGTCGTCGCGGCCGATGAGGTCGGTGTCCGCCGCGGCGACGGCGACGCCGTTCTCCGCTCCGTTGAGGGCGATGGCGGCCCGGGCGAAGGGGTCTATGTCGGCGCAGGTTACCTGCGCCGCGCCCGCCTTCATGGCGGCGATGCCCACGAGCCCGGAGCCGGAGGCGAAGTCCAGCACGCGCTTGCCCTTCACCGCGTCCGGATGGTCCAGCACATGCCGCGCCAGCGCCTGCCCGCCGGCCCAGGCGAAGGCCCAGAAGGGCGGGGGCAGGCCCATCTCGCCCAGTTCCTCCTCGGTGCGGTGCCAGATGGGCACCGCCTCGTCGGCCACGTGAAGGCGGATTTCGGGGACCAGCGGCACGGGCCGCAGCCGGGTTTCGGTGCGGATGAAGGCGATGGGATCGTGTATGGGGCGGCTCACACGCCGCCCAGCCCGCAGATGAGGTCCCATTCCGCGTCGGTGACCGGCTGCACCGAGAGGCGGGAGAACCTGATCAGCGCCATCTCCTGCAACCGCGGATCCGCCTTGATGGTGGCCAGCGTCACCGGCGTCTTGAGCGGCTTCACCGCCTTGATGTCGACCATCACGAACTTGCCGCTCTCGTCGGAGGGGTCGGGGTAGGCCTCCTTGATCACCTCCACGATGCCGACGATCTCCTTGCCCTCGTTGGAATGGTAGAAGAAGCCCTTGTCGCCGGTCCTCATGGCCAGAAGCTGTTGCTTGGCGAGGTGGTTGCGCACGCCATCCCAATGGGTGCCCTTGGCACCGGCCTTCACCTGCATCTCCCAGGACCATTTGAAGGGTTCGGACTTGTAGAGCCAATGGGCCATGACAAAGCTCGCGTCGCAAAAGAACAATGTGTCCGGGTTTGCCCATTCCGGCGGAGCTTGGCAAGGAGACTCGGCGCGGCGCGCCTTTGCTGCCGGGCCTGTGCGCGATGGCCGAGGGCGTCTTGCCTGACGGGGGCGAAGCCTTAATGTCCCGGCCGGCGGCGCGGACGGGCCGCCGGAGGAGAGGAACGCACCATGGTCTATGAGATCGCCACGCTCGACATCAAGGAAGGCTCGGAAGCCGCCTTCGAGGCCGCCGTGAAGGAAGCCGCGCCGCATTTCCAGAAATCGCGTGGCTGCCGCGGCCTGTCGCTCGAGCGCTCTGTCGAGACGCCGTCACGTTATTATCTCGTGGTCACCTGGGACACGGTGGAAGACCACATGGTCCACTTCCGCAATTCTCCCGAATTCCAGGAATGGCGCCGCCTCGTCGGCCCGCATTTCGCCAGCCCGCCGTCGGTGGAGCACACGAGCGTGGTCGGCGACTTCTTCTGACCAGAAGTGCCGTCATGCCCGGCTTGTCCAGCAAGCTGGGCATGACGGCAGTCACCTGTCTGCCTTCGTGTCCCCGGCTCTCCTTCCGCTGCGCTGCATGCGTCCGCGGCACGAGGCCAGGCGCGTGCCGCGCCCTTTCCCGTGCCTACGCAGTTTCCCCATGTTGAATTCTATGTCTGTATGGACATAGCTTGTTCCATCTCAATGTGCCGGCTCACGACGTTGGTCAGCATGCCGGCGCGCCCGTTGCGGGGCGGTTGGAATATTTGGAGGCTTGCGGTGGCGGTCGCTTCACAAACCCGCGCGGAGACCGGCGAGGGTCCCGCCGCCTTCTTTCGTGCCCAGCATGCCGCCTTCGGCCTCACCCTCGATGTCCACAAGGGCGCGGCGGATTTCCTCGACCGCATCTGGATGCAGGCCTTTTCCAGCTACGAGCACAATGTGGCCGAGCAGGCGAAGGACCTGCCGCCACTGGCCTGCCGCAAGGGCTGCGGCACCTGTTGCCGCATCCAGGTTGTCGCCACCGCGCCGGAGGTGCTGATGGTGGCGCGCTACGTGCGGGCCATGGCGGGCGGATTCCGCAAGGTGGGCATCGACCTGCCCGCGCGCCTCGCCGCCACCGCCGACGCCACGGCCGAGACCGCTGGCACCATGTTCCTCGGCCGCGAATGCCCGTTCCTCGCCGAGGGCATCTGCGTGATCTACCCGGTGCGCCCGCTCGCCTGCCGCGGCCATGTCTCCTTCAACGAGGAGGCCTGCGTCTCCGCGCTCGAGGACGAGGCGGACGAGGTGCCGGTCTCCGAATCACACCGCACGGTCCGCGCCCTGGTGCAGGGTGCCCTGCAATCGGCCCTGCGCGATGCGGGGCACGCTTGGTCGCTTTACGACCTGGTCGGTGCCCTGAAGATTGCCCTCGCCCGCGTCAATGCCGAGGCGGCATTCCGCGCCGGAGAGGACGTGCTGCATCCCGCCATCATCGACCATGTGAGCCGCGAGGAGATGGCGCGCACCTTTGACAAGCTGAAGGCGTAGGGCGCTGGGCGCCCTACGCCTCGGCTCTCTGCGGGCGGGCCATGAGCGCCTCTATGGCGTCGTCGATGGAGATCCGCCCGCCGAGCACCGCATCCACCGCGGCGCTCACCGGCACGTCCACGCCCTTTGCCGCGGCCATCTCCACCAGAACGCCGGCGGTGAAGGCGCCCTCCGCCAGCTTGTCCCCCGCCGCCTCACCGGCCCCCAGGGCGCGGCCGAAGGCGAAGTTGCGCGATTGCGGGCCGGACGTGGTGAGGATGAGGTCGCCGAGGCCGGAAAGCCCGGTGATGGTCTCCGCCTTCGCCCCGTACGCCCGCCCGAAGCGCATCAGCTCGGCGAAGCCGCGCGCCACCAGCGCCGCCGCCGCGCTCGCTCCGAGCCTGCGGCCGGCGACGATGCCCGCGGCGATGGCCAGCACGTTCTTCGCCGCCCCGCCGATTTCCACCCCGCGCACGTCGGTGGAGTGATAGAGCCGCAGCGTCGGGGAGCCGAGCGCCCGGGTGACGGCCACGGCCAGCGCCGCGTCGCGGGCGGCAAGGGTGACGGCGGTGGGCAGTCCCGCCGCCACGTCGGAAGCGAAGCTCGGCCCCGAGAGCACGGCCGGCGACGCCTTCGGCATCACCTCGGCGATCACCTCGCTCATGAAAGCGCGGCTGCCGCGCTCGATGCCCTTGGCACACGAGATCACCGGCAGGCCGGGACGCGCCAGCGGCGCGAGGCGCTCGAGGGCCTCGCGGCAGGCCTGGGCCGGCACCACCAGCAGCAGCGCATCGCAAGCGGCGACGGCGGCAAGGTCACCGGTGGGCGTGACCGCCGGATCAAGGGCGATGCCGGGCAGGTCCGCGCGGTTCTCCCGCAGCCGCGCCATCTCGGCCATGGCGACGCCGTCGCGGCCCCAGAGCACCACATCGCGTCCGGCGCGGGCGGCGGCGTTGGCCAGCGCCGTACCCCACGCGCCCGCGCCCATGACGCCGATGCGCCGAAAGACCGAAGACGGCACCGGTCAGGCCCGGGCGTTGGCGGATGCGGCGGCGGCCGGATCCAGCGGCCAGCGGGCGCGTGGGCTCACGTCCAGCTTGTCGCGGAGGCCGCGGGCGAGGCGTTCCGCCCCCGCCCAGGCGATCATGGCGCCGTTGTCGGTGCACAGGGCCGGCGTCGGCATGGCATAGCGGACATTGAGCTCGGCGGCGACCTTCGCCAGCGTCTCGCGGATCATGCCGTTGGCCGCCACGCCGCCCGCCGCCACGAGGGCCGTGGGCCCGCGCCCGAGCCGGTCGCGGAAGGCGCGGGCGCCGGCGCGCACCCGGTCGGCGATCAGGTCCACCACCGCCGCCTGGAAGCCGGCGCACAGGTCGGCCACGTCGTCGTCGGTGAGCGGGGCAAGGCGGTCGGCTTCCAGCCGCACGGCGGTCTTCAGGCCGGAGAGGGAGAAGTCCGGCTCGCGCCGGCCCAGCATGGGGCGGGGGAAGGCGAAGCGCCCCGCATAGCCGAGCTTGGCCTGCGCCTCCACCTGCGGCCCGCCGGGATAGGGCAGGCTCAGCATCTTCGCCACCTTGTCGAAGGCTTCGCCCACCGCGTCGTCCAGCGTGGTGCCGAGGCGGGTGTAGCGGCCGACATCCTCCACCGCGAGCAACTGTGTGTGCCCGCCGGAGACGAGCAGCAGCAGATAGGGGAAGGCGACGCCGTCGGTGAGGCGGGCGGTGAGCGCGTGGGCCTCCAGATGGTTCACCGCCACCAGCGGCTTCTTGGCCGCGAGCGCAATGGCCTTGGCGGTGGTGAGGCCGACGATGACCCCGCCGATGAGCCCCGGGCCCGCCGCCGCTGCGACGCCCGAGAGCTCGGAATAGTCCACGTTCGCCTGCCGCATGGCCTCGGCGATCACATGGTCGAGGATTTCCACATGGGCGCGCGCGGCGATCTCCGGCACCACGCCGCCATAGGGCGAGTGGATTTCCACCTGCGAGCGGATGACGTTGGAGCGGATGTCGGACGCTCCCGAAGGCGAGCGCGCCACCACGGCCGCAGAGGTCTCGTCGCAGGTGGTCTCGATGCCGAGAACCAGAAGATCGGCCAAACCCTGTCCCTCCAGAACGTCCCGCGCTGCGCCGGAACGCCGCTCTATCCCATTTCGATTCCCTCGCGCATTGTACGCGGCCCCGCGCGAGATTACGAATGAGCGACACACCGAAATCCGAACCCGCGTCCGTGAGGCCGCGCCTCACCATCGGCACGCGCGGCAGTCCGCTGGCACTGTGGCAGGCCCATGCCGTGCAGGCCGCCCTTTCGGCGGCGCTGAAGGTGCCGGCGGAGGCGATCGCCATCTCCGTCATCCGCACCTCCGGCGACCAGATCCAGGACCGCGCGCTGTCGGAGGCGGGGGGCAAGGGCCTGTTCACCAAGGAGATCGAGGAAGCGCTGCTGGACGGCCGGGTGGACCTGGCCGTGCATTCGGCGAAGGACGTGGCGACTTTCCTGCCGGAGGGCCTGCACCTTGCCGGCTATCTGCCACGGGCGGACGTGCGCGACGCCCTCATCCTGAAGGAGGGGGCGGGGCTCGATGATCTTCCCGCCGGCGCGCGCATCGGCACCGCCTCGCTCCGGCGCGAGGCGCAATTGCGGCGCCTGCGGCCGGATCTCAAGGTGGAATTGCTGCGCGGCAACGTCCACACCCGCCTCGCCAAGGTGAAGGATGGCGAGTTCGACGCCACCCTGCTGGCGCTGGCCGGCCTGACCCGCCTTGGCCTCGCCGAAGCCGCGAGCGCGCTGCTCGATCCGGCGGATTTCCTGCCGGCGGTGGGGCAGGGGGCGGTGGCGATCGAATGCCGCATCGACGATCCAGACACCAACGCGGCCATCGCCGCCATCGCCTGCCGGGATACCGGCATCGCCCTCGATGCCGAGCGCGCCTTCCTGTCCGCCCTCGACGGCTCCTGTCGCACCCCCATCGCGGGCCTTGCCACGGTGGAGGGGCGGGAGGTGCGCCTGCGCGGCCTCGTGCTGGTGCCCGACGGCTCCGATGCGGCGGAGATCGAGGCGCGGGCGCCCATCGTCGATGCCGCCCGCCTCGGAACGGAATGTGGCGCCACGCTGCGGGCGAGCGCGCCGGCCCGGCTGCTGGGCCTGTGAGGGGAACGCGGCGCGGCAAGGGATCTGGTTGCGCGCCGCCGGCAGGTCATTTCGATCTGCCCACAAAAGCCATGTTCTGCCCCGTTTCTTGAAGCGGATTGAGAGTGACCCATGCATGTTCTCGTCACCCGGCCGGAGCCCGCCGCCTCCCAGACGGCCCAGCGCCTGCGCGCGCTCGGGCATGGGGTGACGGTCGATCCCATGCTGCGCATCGCGCCGACCCGGACACCGTTGCCCGAAGGCCCGTTCGATGCGGTGGCCTTCACCTCCATCAACGGGGTGAAGGCGTTCGCCACCCATCCGGAAGGGCCGCGCTTCTTTCATCTGCCGGCGTTCGCGGTGGGGCCGCGCACCGCCAAGGAAGCCCGCGCGGCCGGCTTCACCCAGGTGGCGGACTGCGATGGCGACGCCTCGGCCCTGGCCGGACGCATCGCCGCCGCGCTCCCATCCGGCGCGCGGGTGCTGAACCCCGCCGGCGAGGACCGGGCGGCGGACCTTCAGGCCCTGTTGGCGGCACCGGGCATCACCCTGGACCTCGCCATCATCTATGCGGCCGAGCCCGCCGACGCATTGTCCGAGGAGGCCCGCGCCGCGCTCGCCGCAGGAACCGTCACGGCGGCGCTGCACTTGTCCCAAAGGACGGTCAAGACCCTGCTGCGGTGCGTCGCCGCGGCGGGCCTCACCGGCGAACTGGCCCGCGTGCGCGAACTGTGCCTGTCCGAGCAGGTGGCCGAGCCGCTGGTGAAGGCGGGGCTGAAGGTGGAGGTGGCCGCCGCCCCCAACGAGGATGCGCTTTTCGCCCTGCTGTGACGGGGCTGTGACGGGCGTCGGCACGCCGGGCTGTTGCGGCGTGACGCGGGGCGGTCTATCCCGGACCGGAACGCGGATCAGATCTCACGAGGGAGGCACGAGGGACGCCCATGGTGCGCGACGATCCGGCGAGCGACCATCCAAAGGCGGAGGACTTCGTCTCCCGCCCGGCCCGCACCCCACCCACGCTCGACCTGAAGGCCGAGGCCGTCGCGGACACGCCCCCGGCCGATGCTGCGCCGGCGGCGCCCGAAACTTCGGCATCCAGCGGCGACGCCGCACCGTTCGAGACCGACACCGCGGTGGCGAGTCCCTCCGGCCTGGAGGCGGCCGAGGCCCCGTTCGAGACGAAGAGCGCCGAGCAGGTGGCCGAAGAGGCGCTTGCGCCCGCCGCCGCACCCGTCCCGCCGGCCCGCTCGGGCGCCGGAGCGTTCGTCGCGGCCCTTCTCGCTGGTGCCGTCGCCGGTGGCGGCGTGGCCGGCGGCCTGTGGTATGCGCTGCCGGAAAAGGCGCCTGCGGCGCTGCCGCCGACGGTGTCGGCGCCCGCGCCGTCACCCATGGATGTGTCTCCGCTCCAGAGCCGCATCGCCGCCCTCGAGGCGCGCCCCGCCGCCGATCCGAAGGCGCTCGCGGCACTTTCCGAGCGGCTGGAACGCAGTGAGGCGGCGCTGAAGAGCCTTGAAGCCACGGTCGCCGGCCTCAAGGCCGCGCCGGCGCCCGTGCCGGCTCCTGCCGCCCCGACCGCGCCGGCTGTGCCGCCCGGATTGGTGAAAACGGTGGACGAGCTGAAGGCTGCATCCGAGGCCGCCCGGGCCACCCTCGCCGCCGCAACCCGCGAGATCGAGGCGCTGCGCACGGCGCAGGCGGGCCTCCAGACCGCTGCCGCCACGGCCGCTTCCGGCGCCCAGCAGGCCGGCGCGCAGGTTCTGGCGCTTGGTGCCCGCATCGACGCCGTCGGGCCACGCCTCGATGCCCTGAAGACGCAGATCGAGGACGCCGCCGCCACCGCCACCGCCTTCAACCGCGCCGCGGCCGGGCTGGTGGTGCTCGCCACCTTCCGCGACGCGGTCGTCTCCGGCCGGCCCTTCGCGGCGGAGCTCGCCGCCGCGCGCACCACGCTCGGCGCCGGCGCCGGCCAGCTCGCCCCCTTTTCCGCCGCCGCTGCGGAGGGCTTCGCCCCGCCGGCGAAGCTCGCCGCACGCCTGGCGCAGGAAGGCGCCACCGCATTCGGCGCGCTGGCCCCCGCGCCGGCGACGCCCTCCGCCTCCCTGCTCGATCGGCTGATGGCCTCTGCCGAGAGCCTGGTGAAGGTGCGCCCCGCCGCCGGCCCCGGCGCGATCGATGCGGAAGCGCTCCTCGAAGCCGCCGTCGCCCAGGTGAAGGCCGGCCAGCTGGAGGAGGCCCTGCGCACGTTGAGGCAACTGCCGGAAGGCGTGCTGGCGCGCCTGTCCGTCGTTCGCGACATCGAGGCGCGGGCCCAGGCGGTGCGTGTCGCCGGCACACTCTACCAGCAGCAGCTCGCCGCCATTTCGGGGAAGGTGCCGTGATCCGCCTCGTATTGTTCCTTCTCGTCCTCGTCGCCATCGCCTTCGGCGCGTCCTGGCTCGCCGATCGGCCGGGCGAGATCGCCGTCGTCTGGCAGGGCTGGCGGGTGGAGACCACCGTGCCGGTGGCCCTCGCGGTGCTCGCGGTGATCACCGGGCTGCTGCTCCTTTTGTGGCGGCTTCTGTCCGTCCTCGTGCGCTCGCCGAAGCTCCTCGCCGCCTTCTCGCGCCGCCGGCGGCGCGAGAAGGGCTGGAACGCGGTGTCGCGCGGCCTGCTGGCGGTGGGCATCGGCGACCATGCCGCCGTCCGCCACGCGCGGGCGGAGGCGGTGAAGTTCTTGCCCCATGAGCCGCTGACCCACCTGCTGACGGCCCAGGCGGCGCAGCTCGACAACAACCACGAGGTGGCCGTGGCCGCCTTCCGCGCCATGGTGGACGACCCGGCGACACGCCTGCTCGGCCTGCGCGGGCTCCACATGGAAGCCCGCAAGGCCGGGGACAAGGTGGCGGCCTACGCCATCGCCGAGGAGGCCGCAGCGTCGGCCCCTGCGCTCGGCTGGGCGGCGGAGGCGGTGATCGAGGCGCGCTGCGCCGGCGGCGATTACGCCGGCGCGCGGGCCATTCTCGAACGCCAGATGGCACACAAGGGCATCGACAAGGCGCAATATCGCCGCCGCAAGGCCGTGCTGCTGGCGGCGGAAGCCATCGCCCTGGAGCAGAGCGATCCACCGGTGGCGCGTGAGCGGGCAGTGGAGGCGGTGCGCCTTGCTCCCACCCTGGTGCCCGCCGCAGCCTGCGCCGGCCGCCTGCTCGGCGCTGACGGGGAGTTGCGCAAGGCGGCGAGAATCGTGGAGACCGCGTTTGCCGCCAGTCCCCATCCGGAACTCGCGGATGTGGAGGCCTATCTGCGCCCGGGCGATGCCGCGCAGGACCGCCTGAAACGCATCCGTGCGCTGGTGAACCGGGCGCCGGCCCATCGTGAGAGCGCGATCGCGCTCGCCCGCGCCGCCATCGACGCGCAGGAGTTCAAGCAGGCGCGCATGGTGCTGGAGCCGCTGCTCGCCGAGCCGAGCCAGCGCATCTGCCTGCTGATGGCGGAGCTGGAAGCCGCCGAGCACGCCGATATCGGCAAGGCGCGGGAATGGACGGCGCGGGCGGTGCGGGCCAACCGCGATCCGGCCTGGATCGCCGATGGCGTCGTCTCCGACCGTTGGGCCGCCATCTCTCCGGTCACCGGCCGCCTCGACGTCTTCGTGTGGGACGTGCCGCCGGGTGTTTCCGCCACGCCGATCCTGGAGCATGAGGCGGAGCGGGTGAAGGCTGCCATCGCCGCCGTGCGGGCCAGCGAGGAGGCGAAGGCGGCCGAGCAGGCCGCGGCCCTCTCCCTCGCGGCGGAGCGGGCGGCCACCCGCACGCTCGCCGCCGGGCAGGCGGAGGCCATCGCCGAGGCGGAGGAAGCGGGCATCACGGCACCCGAGATGCCGAAGCCGCCCATGGCGCAGAAGGCGGCGGAGGCCGCGCCGGTGGTCGTCGAGATCGTCCCTCCGGCATCGCCGCCCGCCGCGCCGGTGTCTGCCGCGTCGCCGGCTCCGGCTGCATTCGCCGATCGCAGCCGGTCGCCGCGGCCGGATCCCATCGTGGCGCTGCCGCCGCTCCCCGACGATCCCGGCCCGGAGCCGGAGGAGCCCGACGCCGCCGGCAACGGCAAGAAACGGCGCCTGATGGGGTTGTGAGGCGAAGACCGCTGCCCTTCGAGCCAGGGCGGCGGCCGAAGTTGACCCGTTGGTCCACAGGCGGAAAAGGGCCGCGGCCGCTCCCCGCCGCAGCCGGGCGCGTTCGGGTGGAGGAGCTCCCTGCGCCCGCTCCGCCTTGTGGCCGCCCCGCGCCGGTGCTATGCGGCCCGGATGACCGCCACCGCCCAGAAGAACATCCGCAACTTCTCCATCGTCGCCCATATCGACCATGGGAAATCGACCCTCGCCGACCGCCTGATTCAGCTCACCGGCGGCCTCTCCGAGCGGGAGATGACGGAGCAGGTGCTCGATAACATGGATATCGAGCGCGAGCGCGGCATCACCATCAAGGCCCAGACCGTGCGCCTGTCCTACAAGGCGAAGGACGGCGAGACCTACACCCTCAACCTCATCGACACCCCCGGCCACGTGGACTTCGCCTATGAGGTGAACCGCTCGCTGGCCGCCGTGGAGGGCTCGCTGCTGGTGGTGGACGCCTCCCAGGGCGTCGAGGCGCAGACGCTCGCCAACGTCTACCAGGCCATCGACAACAACCACGACATCATTCCCGTCCTCAACAAGATCGACCTGCCCGCCGCCGAGCCGGAGAAGGTGAAGGCGCAGATCGAGGACGTGATCGGCCTCGACGCCTCCGATGCCATCGGCATTTCCGCCAAGACCGGCCTCAACGTGGACCAGGTGCTGGAGGCCATCGTCACCCGCCTGCCGCCGCCCATGGGCGACCGCGAGGCGCCGCTGAAGGCGCTGCTGGTCGACAGCTGGTACGACACCTATCTCGGCGTCGTGGTGCTGGTGCGGGTGGTGGACGGCGTGCTGAAGAAGGGCCAGCGCATCAAGATGCTGGGCTCAGGCGCCGTCAACGACGTGGACCGGGTGGGCGTGTTCACCCCCAAGATGGTGGTCATGGCCGAGCTTGGCCCGGGGGAGATCGGCTTCCTCACCGGCTCCATCAAGGAAGTGGCGGACACCCGCGTCGGCGATACCATCACCGAGGAGAAGCGCCCCTGCGCCGACATGCTGCCGGGCTTCAAGCCGGCCCAGCCGGTGGTGTTCTGCGGCCTGTTCCCGGTGGATGCGGCCCAGTTCGAGGACCTGCGCGCCGCCATGGGCAAGCTGCGCCTCAATGACGCCAGCTTCTCCTATGAGATGGAGACCTCGGCGGCGCTGGGCTTCGGCTTCCGCTGCGGCTTCCTCGGGCTTTTGCATCTGGAGATCATCCAGGAGCGGCTGGAGCGCGAGTTCAACCTCGACCTCATCGCCACCGCCCCCTCGGTCATCTACGAGATCCAGATGACGGACGGCTCGGTGATCGACCTGCACAACCCGGCCGACATGCCGGACGTGGTGAAGATCGAGGAGATCCGCGAGCCGTGGATCCGCGCCACCATCCTCACCCCGGACGACTATCTCGGCTCGGTTCTCAAGCTCTGCCAGGACCGGCGCGGCAACCAGATCGAGCTCACCTATGTGGGCGCGCGTGCCATGGTCACCTATGATCTGCCGCTGAACGAGGTGGTGTTCGACTTCTACGACCGGCTGAAGTCCATCTCCAAGGGCTACGCCTCCTTCGATTACCAGATTACCGAGTATCGCCCCGGCGACCTGGTGAAGATGTCGATCCTGGTGAATGCCGAGCCGGTGGATGCGCTCTCCATGCTGGTGCATCGCGCGCGCGCCGACGCGCGGGGCCGGGTGATGTGCGAGAAGCTGAAGGACCTGATCCCCCAGCATCTGTTCAACATCCCGATCCAGGCCGCCATCGGCGCCAAGATCATCGCCCGCGAGACCATCAAGGCGCTGCGCAAGGACGTGACCGCCAAGTGTTATGGCGGTGATATCTCGAGAAAGCGCAAGCTTCTGGACAAGCAGAAGGAAGGCAAGAAGAAGATGCGCCAGTTCGGCAAGGTGGAGATTCCGCAGGAAGCCTTCATCGCCGCGCTGAAGATGGACGAATAGGCCCGGCGCGCCCTATTCCGCCGGCGCCGCCTTCGCCCGTGCGGACTTCGCCGCACGACCCTTGCGCCCCGCGCGCTTCTTCCACCACACGACGACGCCGGTGACGGACAGCATCGCCACCGCGAGCCCGGTCACGCAGATGAGGATGCGCCCCGGCAGGCCGAGGATGCGGCCACTGTGGATGGGGAACTGCACCTGCAGGAAAATGTCCCCCGCCGTGCCGACGCCGGGCAGGGAGGCGCCCTTGTACGCCGCCGTCTCGCCGTCGAAATAGAGCCAGCGTGTGTCCATCGGCTCGTCGGGCTCGCCAAAGGCGACGCCGAAGATGCCATAGTGCGGCGAGTAGAAGATCTGGCGCGCGGGGGTGTCCCAGCCGCGCGCGCGGGCCTGCCCGACCCCAGCCTCCAGAGCCACGTCGTAGGAGAGGGTGCGCTCGCGCGGCTTCTCCAGCGCAGCACCGGACAAGGGCGTGGGTGTGAGCTTCGAGAACAGGCCGACCACCGGCTCCACCACTTCCGCCCGCAGGTTCATGGCGACGGACGAGAGCGCCACGGCGATCAGCATTGCGAAGAGCCACAACCCCGCGGCGCGGTGCAGGTCGAGGCTGAGGCGGAAGGTGCTGCCCCCCTTGATGGCGAAGGCAGGCCGCCACTTGGCGAAGAAGGGCCGCCCGCGCGGGAAGGTGAGGGCGAGGCCGACGAAGCCGTCGAGCAGCCACAGGACCCCGACGCCGCCCATCAGCAGGATGCCATAGGTGCCCGGCAGGCTCAGATTGTGGTGGAACTCGTAGAGGAAGGGAACGAGGTTGAGGCGGGAGAAACAGCATTCGCCCCACAGGCGCTCGGCGAGGATCGTCCCGCTCACCGGGTCGACGTGGAGGCGGTCGGCCTGAAGGTCGAACGGCCGGCCCGTGGCGGGATCGGTCCGTCCGGAGATGAGCGCCTGCGCCGAGCGGCCCGGCTCGCGTTCGAGGCTCATGAACCAGACGACCCGCTTCGGATCGCCGGCCTCGATGCGCGCGGCGAGGGCTTCCGGCGAGAGCGGGGCACCCATGGCCACCGCCGTGTAGGCATCAGGATTGAGCCAGCGGTCGATTTCCGTGTGGAAGGCGAGCAGGCTGCCCGTCAATCCGGCAACGGCGAGGAAGAGGGCGGTGGTGAGGCCCAGGACGCGGTGGACCACCACCAGCAGCGGACGCAGCTGGAATCGTCCGCTGCTGCGCGGGGCAGCAATTGCCGGGTCCCGGATGTCCGTCCTTCCGCCACCGTCCGCGGTCATGCGATCTCGACCATGCGAACGACCGTAGCCAGTATCAGGACAGGAAAGGCATTCGGATGTCGCCGATGCTGGCGGTAGGGCATCAATGCACACCCCATATCTGAACTCGCAATTTAATTTAATATATGCAGATCGGTATGATTGAATTTTTGAGTGATCAAGTCGAAAGCATCTTTCATTCATAAATTTATAAGTTTTAAAATTCCAAATTATCTCATTTTTGTATTTGTATGAATTTTAGATTGGGGGACTTTTCATCCCGGTCTCCGGATTGCAGCAGCCTTCCTCGTCATTGATTGTCTCCCCTGGGATCTTGGCACGTCCTGTGCTTGCTGAATTGACGCGAGCCCTGCTTGTCGTTCGCTTGGCGCCTGTTCGTCCGCTGTCCGTTCGGGCAGGATCGCATCGTGATCCCCGCCGGGGTGAGGTTTGGCCGGGCGGGCTTTCTGGCGGCAGGCCGCGCGGCGTGGGACGTTAAAGGAGCGATCATGGCAGTGAGCCAGAGTGCGGGCGGCGCCTATGGACTCGAATCGGTCGTCCGCCACACCTACGAGCGCGCGCGGCACGATATTTCGGGCGAACTCGCCGCCTATATCCCGGAGCTGGCGCGCGTCGATCCGGAGCGGTTCGGCATTGCCGCGATCTCGGTCGAGGGCGAGCTCGTGGGGGTGGGCGACGTGGAGGTGCCTTTCACCATCCAGTCCATCTCGAAGGCGCTTGCCTATTGTCTCGCACTTGAGGCGCTGGGCCGGGAAAAGGTGCTCGCCCACGTGGGGGTCGAACCCTCGGGTGACGCTTTCAACGCCATCGTTTTCGACCCGACCACCAACCGTCCCTACAATCCGATGGTGAATGCGGGTGCCATCACCGTCAGCGGCCTCATCGCCGGCGCGTATGGCGGCGAGGCTTTCGAGATGCTGATGGACCGCTTCTCGGCCGCGGCGGGGCGCCGGCTCGACATCGACGAGACGGTCTATCGCTCCGAGGCGGAGACCGGTCACCGCAACCGCGGCATCGCCCATCTGCTCAAGAGCGCCGGCGCGCTCGATGCGGACGTGGATGCCACGGTCGATCTCTATTTCCGCCAGTGCTCCATCCTCGTCACCGCCTCCGACCTCGCCCGGATGGGCGCGACGCTGGCCAATATCGGGGAAAACCCGCTGACCCGGGCGACCGTGTTCGGGGTGGAAGCGGTCCGCAACACGCTCTCCGTCATGTTCACGTCGGGCATGTACGATTTCGCCGGCAACTGGGCGTTCGATGTGGGCGTGCCGGCAAAGAGCGGGGTAGGCGGGGGCATTCTCGGGGTGGTGAACCGGCAGCTGGGCATCGGCACCTATTCGCCGCGCCTCGACGCCAAGGGCAATTCGGTCCGCGGCATCGCCGCCTTCCGCGAGCTCACGGAGGAGCTCGGGCTGCACATCTTCGATCCCACCAATCGCGGCTCGGCGATGCTTGGGGCGTTCAGCCGCTGAAAGCGAGCCCCGAAAGCGATCTCCGCAGGGGCGCGTGAACGCAGCCGTCTCGCGGCCGGGAGGAAGGGGGCCGGCCGTTCACCCCGCCGCATCACGCAGGAATGCGGCGGCAGGAGACGGGCGGCCCAGACCCATGGGGCCAGAGCGCTTTTGCCGTTCGAGCAAAGGCGAAAGCCGGCGCCGCAGCGCCGGCAACCGCTCAGGAGCAGCGCACGTAGACCATGGTGCCGTAGCGCTTGGCCACCTCGGGGTCCACGAACTTCAGCACCAGCACGTTGCCGTCGAAACGGACCACCTGGCGGTCGCGCTCGCCGCCGGCCGGGTCGTCGGGCGGGCCGATGAACACCGGGCCGCCGCCCGACTGCTTGGAGACCAGCTCCGTCAGCTTGTTGTCGTCGGCGAGATACATCATCACGCCGCCACTGGAGCCGGCGGTGATGACGTAGGGATTGTTGCCGCACGAGGCCCGGGCCTGGTTCTCGGTGCGGGTGGCGTCGTCCGGACGGTGGTAAGCGGCAAGGCCCCAGCGGCCGACGAGGCGATCGGGGGGAATCGGGCTCGTATATTGCGGCCTGGAGGGGGGCGGCGCCTCGGTGGGGCTGGTGGTGCACGCGGCGAGCGACAGCGCCATGGCCATCACGGCGACACCCGCGAGGCCGGCGCGGCGCGCGGTGCCGGCCTCCGACTTCGACCACGCAAACATCTTGTTCATGAGCTTTCCGAGGCCTCCCGCCCGCCTGGGGCCAGTTTCCAATCGCCCGCCACACCAGCCGGTGCCGCCGACCATAATGGCTGGCACCGTCCACGTCGATTCCATGGCTTGGCTTGAACCATAGGCTGGCAGGGTTACCGCTTTGCTAGTTTTACGTCCGCCACCCGCCGCCATGCCATATGTTGCACCGCGCCTTGACGGGGCGGGATGGCCCGCTTATCTCCGCAACGAGCTTGGCACTCTCCCCGCATGAGTGCCAGAACCGGCGAGCCCTCGGGCTCGCGCCCCTCGGAGAGGTATATACATGTCCTTCCGTCCCCTGCACGACCGTGTGGTCGTCAAGCGCATCGAAGCCGAGCAGAAGACCGCTGGCGGCATCATCATCCCCGACACCGTCAAGGAAAAGCCCCAGGAGGGCGAGGTGATCGCGGTTGGCGCTGGCGCGCGCGACGAGGCGGGCAAGCTCGTCCCCCTCGACGTGAAGGCCGGTGACCGCGTGCTGTTCGGCAAGTGGTCGGGCACCGAAGTGAAGATCGACGGCGCCGACCTGCTCATCATGAAGGAGAGCGACATCCTCGGCGTGATCACCAAGTGATCTGCCGGCGAGTGATCGCCCTCCGGTCCAGCCGGAACTGAAGAAACCCCATTCAGGAGGCCGAAATGGCTGCCAAAGAAGTCAAGTTTTCCGGCGATGCGCGCGAGAAGCTGCTGCGCGGCGTCGATATCCTCGCCAACGCGGTGAAGGTCACCCTCGGCCCCAAGGGCCGCAACGTGGTGATTGAGAAGTCCTTCGGCGCCCCCCGCATCACCAAGGACGGCGTCACCGTCGCCAAGGAGATCGAGCTCGAGGACAAGTTCGAGAACCTCGGCGCCCAGCTGGTGCGTGAGGTCGCCTCCAAGACCAACGACCTGGCCGGCGACGGCACCACCACCGCCACCGTTCTGGCCCAGGCCATCGTCAAGGAAGGCGCCAAGGCGGTTGCCGCCGGCATGAACCCGATGGACCTGAAGCGCGGCATCGATCTCGCCGTCGCCGCCGCCATCGCCGACATCAAGGGCCGCGCCAAGAAGGTCTCCTCCTCCGCGGAAGTCGCGCAGGTCGGCACCATCTCCGCCAACGGCGATGCCTCCATCGGCGAGATGATCGCCGGCGCCATGCAGCGCGTGGGCAACGAGGGCGTCATCACCGTCGAGGAAGCCAAGACCGCCGAGACCGAGCTCGAAGTGGTCGAAGGCATGCAGTTCGACCGCGGCTATCTCTCTCCGTACTTCATCACCAATGCGGAGAAGATGATCGCCGACCTGGAAGAGCCCTACCTCCTCATCTTCGAGAAGAAGCTCTCCGGCCTCCAGCCGATCCTGCCGGTCCTCGAGGCCGTGGTGCAGACCGGCCGTCCCCTGGTCATCGTGGCCGAGGACGTGGAAGGCGAGGCGCTCGCCACCCTGGTGGTGAACAAGCTGCGCGGCGGCCTGAAGGTTGCGGCGGTGAAGGCCCCGGGCTTCGGCGACCGCCGCAAGGCCATGCTGGAGGATATCGCCATCCTCACCGGCGGTACCGTGATCTCGGAAGATCTCGGCATCAAGCTTGAGAACGTGACCCTCGCCCAGCTCGGCCGCGCCAAGAAGGTGATTCTCGAGAAGGAGAAGACCACCATCGTGGACGGCGTCGGCGAGAAGGCCGACATCGAGGCCCGCGTCAACCAGATCAAGGCGCAGATCGAGGAGACCTCCTCGGACTACGACCGCGAGAAGCTCCAGGAGCGCCTGGCCAAGCTCGCGGGCGGCGTCGCGGTGATCCGCGTCGGCGGCTCCACGGAAGTGGAAGTCAAGGAGAAGAAGGACCGCGTTGACGACGCCCTGAACGCCACCCGCGCTGCGGTGGAAGAAGGCATCGTTCCCGGCGGCGGCGTGGCCTTGCTGCGCGCCAAGAAGGCGGTGGAGACGGTCACCTCCGACAACGCCGACATCAAGGCTGGCATCAAGATCGTCCTGCGCGCCCTCGAGGCCCCCATCCGCCAGATCGCCGAGAATTCCGGCGTGGAAGGCTCCATCGTGGTGGGCAAGGTGCAGGAGTCCAACGATCCGAACTTCGGCTTCAACGCGCAGACCGAAGAATACGTGGACATGATCTCTGCCGGTATCGTCGATCCGGCGAAGGTGGTGCGCACCGCCCTGCAGGATGCGGCCTCCATCGCCGCCCTGATCGTCACCACCGAAGCACTGGTGGCCGAGGCCCCCAAGCGTGACGGCGGCGGCGCCCCCTCCATGCCCGGCGGCGGCATGGGTGGTATGGGCGGCATGGACTTCTGAGGAAGTCCAGGCCAACCAAGGTCTTAGGCCCCAAAGCCGGCGATGCCGGCTTTGGGGGGCGGCATGGACTTCTGATCCATCGCCTCATCTGAGGTATGCGAGAGGGCGCGGCTTCGGCCGCGCCCTTTTCGTTTGGATTTCCGGTTTCTCAGGCAGCGCTGCGCCGCCCGATGAGGTTCACGTCCCGCAGAACGTCTGGTAGCCCTCCATCTGCGGGGGGAGTTCGGCGTAGGCGGCGAAGGCCGGCTGGTCCTCGTACGGCCGCGCCAGGACCTTGTTGAGCTCCTCGAAGGGAGAGAAATCGCCACGCTCGATGGCCGCGGTAATCACCGCTTCCACCAGATGGTTGCGCGGAATGAAGGCCGGGTTCACCCGGTCCATGGCCGCGCGCACCGCGGCGCCGTCGCGTCCCCTTGCGTCCAGCCGCTCCCGCCAGCGCATCGCCCAGGCGTCGAAGGCCTCCCGGTCGAGGAACAGGTCGCGCACGGAACCTTCCGCCTCCGGATCGGCGGCGAAGGCGCCGAGCCGCCGGAAGGTGAGGGTGAAATCCGCCTTCGACGCCGCCATCACCGCCAAGAGGTCGAGGGCGAGAGCCAGATCCGCCTCGGCCACGGCCTCATCCGGCGCGCTGTCGAGCCCGATCTTGGCGATGAGGCCGGCGTGGTGCGCGGCCTTGAAGCGCGCCGGGAAGCGGCCCAGCGCGTCGTTGGCGGCGGCGATGGCCGCGTCCTTGTCCTCGTCCAGCAGCGGAATGAGGCATTCGGCGAAGCGGGCGAGGTTCCAATGGGCGATGTCCGGCTGGTTGCCATAGGCATAGCGGCCCATCTGGTCGATGGATGAGAACACCGTCGACGGGTCGTAGGCGTCCAGGAAGGCGCAGGGGCCGTAATCGATGGTCTCGCCGGAGACGGACATGTTGTCCGTGTTCATGACGCCATGGATGAAGCCCACCAGAAGCCAGCGCGCCACCAGCGCCGCTTGTCGGTCGATCACCGCGTCGAGCAGCGCGTGATAGGGCCGCGGCGCGCCGGCGATGTCCGGATAGTGGCGGGCGATGGTGTAGTCGGCGAGCTGGCGCACGGCGTCGGTCGCCTTGCGGGCGGCGAAGAACTGGAAGGTGCCGATGCGGATGTGGCTCGCCGCCACCCGGGTCAGCACCGCGCCGGGCAGCGCCCGTTCGCGCACGATGGGCTCGCCGGTGGTCACCGCCGCCAGCGCCCGCGTGGTGGGGATGCCCAGCGCCGCCATGGCCTCGCTCACGGTGTATTCGCGCAGCACCGGGCCGAGCGCGGCGCGTCCGTCGCCGCGGCGGGAGAAGGGGGTGGGGCCGGAGCCCTTGAGCTGGATGTCGCGGCGGCGCCCGTCGCGCCCCACCACCTCGCCCAGCAGGATCGCGCGGCCGTCGCCGAGCTGGGGCGAGAAATGGCCGAACTGGTGCCCGGCATAGGCGAGGGCGATGGGCTCGGCGCCCTCCGGCACCCGCTGGCCGGCGAAGACTGCGACGCCTTCAGGGGTGGCGAGGGTCATCGGGTCGAGGCCGAGCTCCTCGGCAAGGCCGGTGTTCACCTTCACCAGCGTCGGCGCCGTCACGGGGGTCGGCTGCGCGGGCGCGTAGAAGCCGGGAAGGTCCCGCGCGTAGGAATTGTCGAATGGAAAGGGGGCAGAAGAGGGGGCAGTCATGGCACGGCAATCTCCCCCGGGCCGCAATGGGGTCGCCCAGGATCTCAAGGATGCAAAAGGGTGAGCGCTTTGGCGGGCCGTGTCCAGCTTTCGCGCCGGCCGGCATCGCGCGGTTCCGCGCGGCGGGGATCCGGAATGCTTCAGGCGCGGGGCCGCCCGCCTACGCGGCCCGCTCGGCCACCATGAAGTAGTTTACCGACAGGTCCTCGGTCAGCCGGAAGTCGCCGGAGATCGGCCCGTAGGCCATCCCCACCTTCTCGTGCGCGCAGAAGCCGGCGGCGGCCAGCGTCGCCTCCAGTTCCTCGGGCGTGATGAACTTCTCCCAGCGATGGGTCCCGGGGGGCAGCCAGCGCAGCACGTATTCGGCCCCGACGATGGCGAGGGCGAAGCTCTTCGCCGTGCGGTTCAGGGTGGACAGGACCAGCACGCCTCCCTCCGCCACGAGTTGCCCGGCGGTGCGGACAAAGAGGCCCACGTCGGCCACGTGCTCCACCACCTCCAGCGCCACCACCACGTCGAAGCGGGCGCCGCGCGCGGCGAGTTCCTCGGCGGTGACCGGCAGATAGTCGATGGCGAGGCCAGATGCATCCGCGTGGGCGCGGGCGATGTCGATATTGCCGGGCGCGGGGTCGATGCCGGTCACATGCGCGCCCATGCGGGCGAGGGGCTCGCAGAGCAGGCCGCCGCCGCAGCCGATGTCGAGGAGGGTGAGGCCCTTGAGGGGGCGCAGCGCCCGGCCGTCGCGGCCGAGCCGGCGCACCAGCGCATCGCGCAGGAAAGCGAGCCGCGCCGGGTTCATGGCGTGGAGCGGGGCCATCTTGCCCTTCTCGTCCCACCATTGGGCGCCCAGCGCGTCGAAGCGGGCGACCTCGGCGGGATCGACGGTGGCGTTCATCTGCGGCATGGCGGCCTCCTCGTTGCGTCCAGCATTAAGCGGGCACCGGCCGCCCGGCAAGGCGGGCATCAGGCACGTTCGAGAAACGTGAGCTCGCTCTCGTCATAGGCGCGGCGCTCCAGTTCCCGGAAGCCTTCCGGTACGGCAAAGGCCCCGGTGCGCTCCTCCACCACGAGCAGCGCATCCGGGGTGAGCCAGCCACCCGCCAGGGCGCTCGCCACCGCCTGCTCGGCGAGGCCCTTGCCGTAGGGCGGATCGCAGAAGGCGAGGCCATGGGGCTCGCCCGGCCCCATCTCGCCGAGGCGCGTGGCGTCGCGGCGGAAGATCCGGGCGACGCCGGTGAGGCGAAGCGCCTCCATATTGTCGCGGATGAGGCCGCGCGCTTCCGCCGCGTCCTCCACGAACACGGCGAAGCGCGCGCCGCGCGAGAGCGCCTCGATGCCCAACGCCCCCGTGCCGGCGAAGAGATCCAGCACGCGGGCGCCGTCGCATGGGTCGCCATAGGCGTGGGCCAGCACGTTGAACAGGCTTTCCCGCAGCCGGTCCGAGGTGGGACGCGTGGCACTGGAGGAGGGGCCTTTCAGCGTCCGCCCCTTGAGGCTGCCGCCGACGATGCGCATGGCGGGCCGCTCGTCCGGTCAGCGCTTTCCGCGCGGGGCGGCAGGTTTTCCGCCGGGCCGGCCGCCGGGCTTGCCGCCTGCCGGCCTGCCGCCGGAGGGCTTGCCGCCCGGCTTGCCACCGAACCCGCCGGGCCGCCCGCCCGCCTTGCCGCCGGGCTTGTCGCCGAAGCTGCGGCCACGCGGCTTGTCACCATAGTCTCCGCCGCTGCGGCCTTCCGGCCGGTCGCTGCGGGCACGGACCGGGCGGTCGCCCTGGGGCCGCTCGCTGCGGAACGGCTTGTCGCCGGACCGCTCGGCGCGGCCGGCGGGCTTGTCGCCGAAGCTGCGGGCGCGCGGCTTGTCACCATAGTCCCCGCCGCTGCGGCCTTCCGGCCGGTCGCTGCGGGCACGGACCGGGCGGTCGCCCTGGGGGCGCTCGCTGCGGAACGGCTTCTCGCCCGACCGCTCGGCGCGTCCGGCGGGCTTGTCGCCGAAGCTGCGGGCGCGCGGCTTGTCACTATAGTCCCCACCGCTGCGGCCCTCAGGCCGGTCGCTGCGGGTACGGATCGGGCGGTCGCCCTGGGGGCGGTCGGCACGGAACGGCTTGTCGCCCTCGGCGCGGCGCGGGCCGCTGCGCTTGACGCCGCCCTCATCCTCGTAGCGGCGCGGACGCTCGGCGCCGCGCTCGTGGCGCGGGCCTGACGGACGGACCTCGTCCCGCTCGCGGGAACGGGGCGGGCCGTCGGGCCGGGGACGGCGGGGCCGCTCCTCGCCCTCGGGACCGGAGCGGGTGGGGCGGCGGCGGAAATCTTCCTTGCCTTCGGCATCGCGGCGCGGACCGCGCTCGTCGGATCGGAAGGACGGCCGGCCCGATGGGCGCCCCTTGGCTCCGGCGGCCCCGCGCTGCGGCCGCTCGAAGCCGGCCTCGTCGCGGCCGCGCCGGGGCGGGCGGGCGTCGTCGCCCTTGCGGACGCCGGGCCGCGCGCCGCGCGCCGGAGCATCCGATTTCGAGGCCACCACGCGCTCCACCTTCACCGTGCGGCCCTTGCGGTCGGCCACCGAGCCGCGGCTTTCCACGGCATTGTCGTCGCTCATCCGGCGCCGCGCGCGGGGTTCCGCGGGGCGGATCACATCCGCCTCGGGCGCATCGAAGCCGGCATCGCGCGGCGCGCGGCGGCCCGGCACCTTCAGGCCGCCGGTCTTCTCCGCCGCCGCCTGCTTCTTGCCGGCGGGGCGGTAGGCCGGGCGCACCGGGACCTCTTCCACCTCGCGCTCAACGAGGAGGCCGGTGAAATCCGCGCCGGCAGCGGCGGCGAGGTCGGCGCCGATCTGGTCGCGCAGCACGCGGGTGCGCACCTCCTCGATGCCGCCCTCGGCGATCTCGCCGAGCTGGAACGGGCCGTAGGACACGCGGATGAGCCGGTTCACCTGGAGGCCGAGGGCGCCCAGCACGTTGCGGATCTCGCGGTTCTTGCCCTCGCGCAGGGACACGGTGATCCAGGCATTGGCGCCCTGCACCCGGTCAAGCTCGGCCTCGATGGGGCCGTATTCCACGCCGTCCACGGTGACGCCCCTGAGGAGGGCATCGAGCTTGGCCTGGTCCACCTCGCCGTTGGCGCGCACGCGGTAGCGGCGCAGCCAGCCGGTCTCGGGCAATTCCAGCACGCGGGCGAGGCCGCCGTCGTTGGTGAGCAGCAGCAGGCCTTCTGAATTGAGGTCGAGCCGCCCCACGCTGACGAGGCGCGGCAGACCCTTCGGCAGGATCTCGAACAGGGTGGTGCGCCCTTCCGGGTCGCGGTTCGTGGTCACCACGCCCTTGGGCTTGTGGTAAAGGAAGAGTCGGGTGCGCTCGCGCTCCGGCAGCGGTTCGCCGTCGATGGTGATGGCGTCGGTGGCGGTGACGGTGACGCCGGGTGCCGTGAGCACCTCGCCGTTCACCGCGACGCGGCCGGCCTCGATCCACTCCTCGATCTCGCGGCGCGAGCCGAGGCCGGCGCGGGCGACGACCTTGGCGACGCGTTCGCCCTCCTTGGGCGTGGCTGCGGGAAGTTCGCGCTTCTGGCGCGGAACGCGGTTCTTGTCCTTGCGGGGCGGTGATGTGCGCGGCATGAGGGGCAGTTAGCACAGGCGAGCCGGCGCGGCGAGCGCGGCGATGACAGGGGCACCATGTCCGGAACCTTCATGCAGATGGCGCTCAACGAGGCGCGGGCCGCCGCCGAGCGCGGCGAGGTGCCGGTGGGAGCCGTGCTGGTGCGCGGCGTCGAGGTGATCGCCCGCGACGGCAACCGCACCCGGGAATTCAATGATCCCACCGCCCACGCGGAGATTCTGGTGCTGCGCGCGGCGGGCGCGCGGCTGAAATCCGAGCGGCTTTTGAACTGCGACCTGTACGTGACGCTGGAGCCCTGCGCCATGTGCGCGGCGGCGATCTCCTTCGCGCGCATCCGCCGGCTTTATTTCGGCGCGTCCGATCCCAAGGGGGGCGGAGTGGAACACGGGCCGCGCTTTTTCTCTCAGGGCACCTGCCATCACGCGCCGGAAGTCTATGGCGGCATCGCCGAGCGGCAGGCGGCGGAGGTGCTGAAGGCGTTCTTTCAGGAGCGGCGGTAACCGATGGCCGATCTACTCGGGGCAGCGCTGGAGCGGGCCGTTCCAGCCGTCCTTGTTCATGCGGTAGCTGAGCATGCCCTTGGCGAGGCGGACGGTGACGGCGGTCTTCTCCGGGTCTGCCGCGTCGAACGAGCAGGCGCCGCGCCAGCGCACGGTATTGCCGGCGCGCGAGACGGTGGTGAAGTCGCAGGAGAAGTCCTCTCCCGAAAACCCCATGGGATAGACGATCACGGTCGACAGGGGCCGCCCGCAGCGACCCGGCGTCGCCCAGGTCCCGACGACGCTTTCGGCGGCGAAAGCCGGGATGATCCACCCCGCGCCGGCCAGGGCCGCGAGCAGGGCGGCGCAGAGAAAGACGGCACGGAACCCGGGCACGGTGACTCCTGACGACGGAACAGCTTTGAGACTAGCACGACCGGAGGCCGGCGGCGCGGATCGCGCGGCAGGCCGCCGATTTCATTTGCAGGCGCACACGGCCTCGGACGCCTGATCGTTCCACGAGCTGCCCACATAGCGGTAGCTGCGGTTGGAGCGGAAATGGGCGCCGCTTTCGTTGACATGCTGCCAGAGGGTCAGGGTGCATCCGCGGGTGACCTTGAAGGAGGAGACCTGATCGTTCCAGGAGGGATCGTAGATCACGCTCTCACAGCCGGGGCCGTGGCCGTTGGTGGTGCAGCCGAGGCTTTCGCCCCGCACCATCTTCATGCGCTCCAGGTTGTGCAGCGTGTAGCCGGAGCCGCCATAGTCGCGGTGCTGGAAGATGCGGCAGCCGGCCTTGGCGGCCATGGGCGCAAGGCAGACGCCGGCGGCGATCAGGGAGCCCAGGGCGATGCCCGGCAGGCTTTTTGGCAGGTTCATGCATGTGGTCATGGCGGCCCCTCCGTCCTCATCAACGGATTGAGATGGATGTTTGAAGGTGCGACGTCGTCCCGCCACGCGGGCTGTTCGCGCGGCGCGAGTGGATCCGTTGCTCCGCAGCGGAGCGGCCCGGATCCAAAATCAGCCCGAAGACGTGCGTGACGCGAAGAACAGGGGCGCACGAAACCTTGCGGGCTTCTTGTTCAGCTAGACATGTTGTTTAGTATAGACATGGCGTCGCGCCCCGCATCCACCGTTTGAGGGATGCAAGTCCAAACCGCATTTAAAAGGTGTCGCGCGCCTTCAGCCGGCCGAGAGGAACGGTCCCGCTGCCGCCAGCAGGTCTTGCGGCGCCTCCTCGGCGACGAAATGGCCGCTGTCCACCGCCTTGCCGTCGAGCTTGGGCGCCAGCGCCTTCCAGGCGTCCAGCGGGCTGACGCCGCGGGTCGGAATGCCCGCCGAGCCCCACACGGCGAAGGTCGGGCAGGAAAGGGTGCGTCCGGCAGCGAGGTCCGCCTCGTCATGGGCGAGGTCGATGGTCGCGCCGGCGCGGTAGTCCTCGCACATGGCGTGGAGCCGGTCGGGAGAGGCGATGGCCGCGCGGTAATAGGCCATGGCGCGGGCATCGAAGGCGGTGAGGTTCTTGGCCGCCGTCCAGCTGGCCATGGTCCAGTCGAGGAACCAGCGCGGATGGTCGCCGATGAGCTTCTCCGGCAGCGGCTTCGGCTGGGCCAGCATGGACCAGTGATAGACCTGCAGCGCCCGCGCCCGGTCCATCTTGTGCCACATGACGTAGGTGGGAACGATGTCCAGCACCACCAGCCGGTCGAGCCGGCCGGGATGGTCGAGGCCGAGCCGGTAGCCCACCCGGGCACCGCGATCGTGGCCCATCAGCGCGAAATGGGCGAAGCCAAGATGCTCCATCACCTCCACCATGGCGGCGGCCATGGCGCGCTTGGAATAGGGGAAGTGGTCGTTCCCCTCCTCCGGCGCGGCGCTCCAGCCGTAGCCGGGCAGGTCCGGAATGACGAGCGTGTGATGCTCCGCGAGCTTTTCCGCCACCTTGTGCCACATCACGTGGCTCTGCGGGAAGCCGTGCAGGAGGAGGAGCGGGGATCCGGTGCCGCCCTGTCGCAGGAAGATGCGGCCGGCCTTCGTGTCCACATAGTGCGAGGCGAAGCCGGGGAAGAGGTCGGCGAGGTCGGTCATGGTTTCCTCCGTGTCGTCGCATCCGGGCGCCGCGGGTTTTTGCGCGGTCTTCGCTCAAGTGCCGCGCCGGCTTATTTGGCGCCGAGCACCGCCGTGCAGGCCTCGGGCAGGTCGGCAAGGGTTAAAGGCGGCTTGGGCTTCGCCGGTTCCTTCTCGGGCTTGGGATGGAGCACTTCGTCGGTGAACCACCAGTCCAGCTCCGCCCCGCAACCCTCGCCCGAGGGCGCGGCCTCCTGCGGCCGGCACTGGGGGCTGTCGGGGGGACAGGCGAGGCGCACATGCATGTGATAGTCGTGGCCCCAGTAGGGACGCACCTTGGCGAGGAAGCCGCGGTCGCCGGTCGCCTCCCGGCACAGGGCCTTCTTGATGGCCGCGTTGACGAAGATGCGCTCGACGCGCGGCTCGAGGGCCGCCGCGCGGATCACCTTCCAGGTGTCGGGCCGCCAGTTGGCGGCGTCGATGTCGCGCCGGTCGGCCCGCACCATCATGGTGGCGGAGAGCTTCTCGCGCTCGTCCCGCGACAGCTCGCGGCCGGGGCTCGGGGTCAGCCAGATGTCGGCGTCGATGCCGATCTGGTGGGAGGCATGGCCGGTGAGCATGGGTCCGCCGCGGGGCTGGGACATGTCGCCCACCAGGATGCCCTGCCAGCCCGAGACCTTCGGCACCTGCGCGGAGAAGCGCTCGAGGAAGGCGACAAGGTCCGGATGGCCCCAGTTGCGGTTGCGCGACAGCCGCATGACCTGCCAGTTGGGGCCATTCACCGGCAGCGCCGAAGCCCCCGCGAGGCAGCCCTTGGAATAGAAGCCGATGGACCGGGCGGCGAGCGGCGCCGGGCCGGCGGCGCGGCCGAACAGCTCCTTGGCCGGCACGGCCGCGCCCACGGGCTTCGCGGCCGGCGGCGCCACCTGCTGCGCCTGCGCCGGCGGCAGGAACGGCGTCAGGCCGAGCAGCGCGGCGGCAAGGCGCGCGCGGCCGGGGCGGGGAACGCCCATCAGCTCGTCGCCTTGTGGGTCATGATGACGAAGCCGCCTTCGCTGCGCGTGCCGGGATGGGCCGGCAGGTCGGTGACGAAGAGCGTTGCGCCGGGCACCACCAGCGCCGCCACCTGCTTGTTGATGGAAGGGCCCACCGTGATGCGGGCGAGGGCTTCCTGCGCCATCCCGGCGGGCTGCTGGCCGCCTTCGTAGGAGATGGCGCTCCAGCGCGGGGCGGTGCCGTCCTTGGTCACCAGCACGTAGACCACGTTGCCGAGGGGCTCTTCGGGGTCGGTGATGACCACCGGCCCCTGCACCACTGTCTGCGCCCCGCGCAGCACGGTGATGCTGCGGTCGGCGCCGCTCACCACCATGGAGACGGGCTCCGGCGTCGCGGCGGCGTCTTGTGGCGCGCCCTGGCCGGTGGCGGAGACGGCAAGCTCCTCGTCCAGCCCCTCGCTCATGACGATGCCGGGGTGGATCACGTCCTCGGGGGCGCTGTGGGCATCGGCGATGATCACCGGCGTGCCCACATGGGTGATGCCGAACAGGAGCTTGGAGAAGGCGAGCGGCAAGTGCACGCAGCCGTGGGAGGAGGGATAGCCGGGCAGCCCGCCCGCATGCAGCGCCACCCCCGACCAGGTGAGGCGCTCCGTGTAGGGCATGGAGGCGTCGTTATAAAGCGAGGAGTGGTGGTCCACGTCCTTGCCGAGGATGGTGAAGACGCCGGTGGGGGTGTCGTGCCCCTCCTTGCCGGTGGAGACGGTGGCGACGCCGATGCGCACGCCGTTGCGGTAGACGAAGCACAATTGGTCGGTGAGGTTCACCACGACGGCGACGAAGCCGTCCGGCGCCCGCTCGGGATACCAGACCCATTGGCCGGGCTTCAGCGCCTTGATGGCCTCCACGTCCGGGTCCTCCTCGGCGCGGGCCGGCAGGAATGCGTCGGCGACGAGCGCGCCCGCGAGCGTCGCGGCCAGCCTGAAGGTGCCGCGCCGGGTGAGGTGGAGGGTGAAGGGCATGCCGGATCCCCAACGTGCGAATCGATGAATGTTCTATGTGTGGCGCGGCCCGGCGGGCCTGTCCATGCGCGCATGCGAGGAGATGCGCGCGCTGACGGAGGGGGAGGTGCGGCGGCCGATCTGTCTCACCTCGTCCTCACCCCGTCATGGGAACGAGGCCCGCCACCTCGATGCCCTCGGGATCGATGCGGCAGACGAGGCCGATGGCCTCGATGCCGGCGGCGCGCGCCCGGTCGAAGGCGCGGCCATAGGCGGGGTCGAGGTCGCGGGCGAGGCCGATGGTGCGGGCCGAGCCGATCTGGCTCAGATAGACCATGACCGAGCGGTTGCCCTTTTCCGCTTCGGCCGCCAGCTCCTCGAGGTGCTTGGCCCCGCGCGCGGTGACGCAGTCCGGAAACTCGGCGCGGCCCGGCGCGCGCATGAGGTGCACGTTCTTCACCTCCACGAGGCAGAGGGGTTTTGCCTCGTCCTCCAGCTGGATGTCGATGCGGCTCGATTTGCCGTACTTCACCTCGCGCCGCATGCGGGCATAGCCGGAAAGCGCCGGCACGTGGCCGGCCGCGATGGCCTCGGCCACCAGCAGATTGGGGTGCATGGTGTTCACCCCCACCAGTTCCGGCCCTGCCCCGAAGTCGGCTTCCACCAGTTCCCAGCTCAGGGCCAGCTTGCGGGCGGGATTGGGCGAGCGGGAGAGCCACACCCGGCTGCCGGGGGCGCCAAGCCCCAGCATGGCGCCGGAATTGGCCACGTGCGCGGTGGTTTCTGTGCCGTCCGCCAGTACCACGTCGGCGAGGAAGCGCTTGTAGCGCCGGACCAGACGGCCGGGAATGAGAGGGGTGGCGAAGCGCATCAGCCGGCGGCCGGCCCGTCGCTTTTGCCGTGCAGGCAGATGAGGGTCTGCGTGGCGGTGGCGCAATGGGTGCGCGCGCCGTCCGCATCGGCATAGACGTCCACGCGCACGATGGTGAGGGTGCGCCCGGCACGCGTCACCTCGCCTACCGCCACCAGCCGCTCGCCCTTGCCGGGGGACATGATGTTGATCTTGTATTCCACGGTCAGCACCGTGGAGCCGGGCGGGAACAGGGTGAAGGCGGCATAGCCGCCCGCCGTGTCGGCGATGGCGCCGATGGAGCCGCCATGGAAGAAGCCATGCTGCTGGGTAACGCCCTCCGCATAGGGCAGCACCACCTCGACCCGCCCCGGCACCACCGCGCCCAGGACGGCGCCGAGGGTGGCCATGAAGGGCTGGCGCGCGAAGCTCTCGCGCACCTTGGTCTCGAAGGCGGGATCCCGGGGGGTGAAGGCTTCGGAAACGGAGCCTTGGGGCGTGGTGTTCTGGGGGGTGAGGTCGGGCTGTGTCATCTCGGCGGGGGGATCGGGACGGGGGAGGCGACCATAGCCGATCGCGGGCGGTTCGCATCCATTGCCTTTGGGGGCATGGCGGGGAGGAGGAGCGCGGCTGCCTTGACTCAGCCCCAGGCTTCCGGAATCTATAGGAACAAATAGAGAACGAAAGAGGCGGTCGTGCCGTCATGTTCCACGGAAGCATCCCGCTCCGCGGCCGATGTCGCGCGTCTGCGCCGGACGATCGCGGCCATCGAGCGGGGCGAGGCATCACCCGACCCGTCCGGGACTTTCCCCGCGTCGGAAGGCGGGGCGCCTGCGCGCCTGTTGCTGGGGGTGCCGCAGGTGGATGGCGTCCTTGGCGGCGGCCTCCTGTGGGGCGGCCTCCACGAGGCGTCGGCGGCGGCGGAGCATGCGGGCGTGCTCGGCGCCTTCGCTTTGGGGCTCGCCGCCCGCGCGGTGGCACAGCGCCGCCGGCCGCTGCTGGTGGTGCAGCAGGATCTGGTGCCGTGGGAGGCCGGCACCTTCTACGCGCCGGGGCTTGCCGCCTTCGGCCTGTCCCCCGGTGCGCTCATCGTGGTGCGCGTGCGCCGGCCGCAGGACGTCCTGTTCGTGATGGAGGAGGGTTTGAAATGCGCCGGCCTTGCCGCGGTCCTGGGAGAAGTGTGCGCGCCTCTGCCGGAAGCGCTCACGGCCACGCGGCGCCTTTCGCTTGCAGCGCGGGGGCGGGGTGTCCTCGGCCTCCTCGTGCGCCACGCGGCGGCTCCCGAGCCCTGCGCGGCGGCGAGCCGCTGGGTGGTCTCGCCCTTGCCCAGCCCGGCCCGAGACGGCTTCGGCGGCCTTGGCCTGCCCCGCGCCAATGCCCGCCTGGTGCGCAACCGCTTCGGGCCGCCCGGGGCCTGGCCGCTGGCCTTCGCCGGCGGTCATTTCCGCCTTGCGCCGGACGAGAGGGAGGCGCGGCATGACCCCCGGGACACTGGATCTCCCAGCCTCGGACGGCCGGCGCTATCTCGCCCTCAACCTGCCGAGCCTTTCGACGGACCGCCTCGAACGGCGGATGTCGCCTGAGGCGCGCGCCGCGCCCCGTGCCACCGTGGTGGCGGACAAGGGCGCGCTGCGCCTCCTGTCGCTGAATGCGGCCGCCGTGTCGCTCGGCTTGGCGCCGGGCCTGGCGCTGGCCGATGCCCGCGCCCGCTTTCCCGGCCTCGCGGTGAGCGAGGCTACGCCGGACGCGGATGCGCATGTGCTCATGCGCTTCGCCGACGCCTGCGAGCGCTACACCCCGCTCCTCGCCCTCGACGGGCGCGCGGGGCTGCTGCTCGATGTCACCGGCTGCGCCCACCTGTTCGGCGGCGAAGAGGGACTGGTGCGCGACCTGCTCCGGCGGGTGGGCGCCCAGGGCTTTGCCGCCCGCGCGGCCCTTGCCGCCACCTCCGGGGCGGCCTTCGCCTTGGCCCGGTTCTCGGCGAGGGGGGAGCGGCGGGCCGGCGCCGGCGTGGTGGTGCCGCAGGAGGAGGACCTCGTACCGCTCCTGTCCCCCCTGTCGCTCGCCGCCTTGCGGCTGGAGGAGGGAGCGCTCGGCGCCCTGGCGCGGCTCGGCTTCCGCCGGGTGGGAGACCTCGTCGGCAAGCCCCGCGCCCCGCTCGCCGCCCGCTTCGGCGCCGGGCTCCTCGATCGCCTCGACGCGGCGCTGGGAACGGCTCCGGCGGCGGTGGACTATCGCTTTTCCCCGCCGGTCTTCTGCGCCGAGCGCAATCTGTTCGAGCCGGTGGAGCGGGTGGAGGACGTGCTGGGCCTCACGCTGAAGCTCGCCGCCTCCCTCGTCCCCGCTCTGGAGCGCCAGGGGGTGGGGACGCGGCGGCTCGAACTTTCCCTGTTCCGGGTGGACGGCAAGGTGACGCGCCTTGTCGTCGGCACCGGCCGGCCGCTGCGCGATCCGCAGGCCATTCGCGGCCTGTTCGCGGAGAAGCTGGCCGCGGTCTCCTGTCTCGATGCGGGCTTTGGCTTCGACCTCCTGCGCCTCGCCGTGCGGGAGGCGGCCCCCATGGCCGAGCGCCAGTCGGGGTTTGCCGCCGATACGGACGGGGCGGAGGCGCTCGACGGCCTCATCGACCGCCTTTCCATCCGCTTCGGGACGCGGCAGGTGCAGGTGCTGGTGGCGGAGGATCGCCATTGGCCCGACGCCAGCAGCCGTGCCGTGCCGGCCCAGGCGATCGGCGCGGCGGCCCTGCTCGCCGGGGCGGCAGGGGGGCTGGCGGGGGACGAGGGATGGGAGGGGCCCGTTGCCTTGCCGGCGGAGGACCGGAGGGGGGGCGTTGCGACCATCCCGGACCTCTGCGGGCCCGATCGCCCCCTGCGCCTGTTCGACAGGCCCGAGCCGGTGGAGGCGGTGGCCGAGGTGCCCGACGGGCCGCCCTTGCACTTCCGCTGGCGTCGGCGCCGCCATGAGGTGAGCCGTGCCGAGGGGCCGGAGCGCATCGCCGCCGAATGGTGGCGAAAGGGACCACAGGAGACGGCGGTCCCCACGCGCGACTATTTCCGCGTGGAGACCCGGGAGGGACACCGCTTCTGGCTGTTCCGCGCCGGCCTCTACGGGCGGGAGACGAGCGAGCCGCGCTGGTTCATCCACGGCCTGTTCGGGTGAGGGGCGCCATGACCTCGCCTTCGCCTTCCGGGGCCTCGCTCCTCCCATTCCCGGCGGAGCCACCCACGCGCCGGCCCGCGCCGCCGGCTCCAGCCCAGCCCTTCGTCGAGCTGGCCGTCACCACCAATTTCTCCTTCCTGCGCGGGGGCTCGCATCCGGAGGAGTATGTGGCGGCGGCCGCGGCCCTCGGCCATCGCGGCATCGGGATTGCCGACCGCAACACGCTGGCCGGCGTGGTGCGCGCCCATGCCATGGCGAAGGTCCAGGGCGTGCGGCTCGCGGTGGGCGCGCGCCTCGTCTTTGCCGACGGCACGCCCGACATCCTCGCCTACCCGCAGGACCGCGCCGCCTATGGCCGGCTCTGCCGCCTCCTCACCGCCGGCAACATGCGGGCGCAGAAGGGGGACTGCCATCTCGGCCTCGCCGATCTCCTGGAATGGCAGGAGGGGATGTGTCTTGCCGTGCTGCCGCCGCGCCGCCTGCCGGAGGCGTTCGCGCCCTTCCTGTCGCGCCTGAAGGAGGCCGCCCCCGGCCGGGTCTGGCTCGTCGCCCCCCTGTTCGGGCGTGGCGACGATGCCCGCCGCCTCGCGCGGCTGTCCGAGATGGCGCGTGCGGCAGGCGTGCCGCTCCTCGCCTCGGGGGACGTGCTCTATCACGACCCCGACCGGCGCCCGCTGCAGGACGTGCTCACCGCCATCCGCCACCACCTGCCGCTGGACGCCGCCGGCCGCCGGCTGGAGGCGAATGCCGAGCGGCACCTGAAATCTCCCGCCGAGATGGCGCGCCTCTACCGCGCCGTGCCCGGGGCGGTGGCGGAGACCTTCTCCTTCTTCTCCCGGCTCGCCTTCTGCCTCGATGACCTGAAGCCCACCTATCCGCGCGAGGCGCGCGCGGGCTTCGAGAGCCCGCAGGCGGCCCTGGAGGCGCTCGCCTGGGCGGGGGCGCGGAACCATTATCCCGACGGCGTGCCGCAGAAGGTGCGCGATGCGCTCGTTCACGAGCTCGGCCTCATCGCCAAGCTGGGCTACGCCCCCTATTTCCTCACCGTGCACGAGATCGTCGGCTTCGCCCGGGGCAAGGGCATCCTGTGCCAGGGGCGCGGCTCGGCGGCCAATTCCGCGGTGTGCTTCTGCATGGGCATCACCGACGTCGATCCCATGAAGACCAACCTCCTGTTCGAGCGGTTCATCTCGGAGGAGCGGGGCGAGCCGCCGGACATCGATATCGATTTCGAGCATGAGCGCCGGGGCGAGGTGCTCGCCTTCGTCTATGCGCGCTACGGCGCCGCCCATGCGGGGCTCGCCGCCACCACCATCACCTACCGCACCCGCTCGGCGGTGCGCGAGGTGGGCAAGGCCTTCGGCCTCTCCGACGATACGGTGGGCGCGCTCGCAGGCTCCATCTGGGGCTGGTCCTCGGAGGGGGTGAAGGCGGAGGAGGCCCGCCGCCTCGGCCTCGACCCCGCCGACCCGCGCCTTGGGCATGTGCTGGACCTGACGAAGGCACTCATCGGCTTTCCGCGCCATCTCTCCCAGCATGTGGGCGGCATGGTGGTGACCCACGACCGGCTCGACGAGACCGTGCCGCTCACGCGGTCGGCCATGGACGAGCGGCCCATCATCGAATGGAACAAGGACGACCTGGAGACGGTGGGCCTGCTCAAGGTGGACGTGCTCGCCCTCGGCATGCTCACCGCGCTGCGCAAGTGCTTCGACCTGCTGAAGGCCCATTACGGACTGGAGATGGGGCGCATCGGCGATACCCCGTTCGCCGATGCGCGGGTCTACGCCATGTTGCAGCGGGCGGATTCCATCGGCGTGTTTCAGGTGGAGAGCCGGGCGCAGCAGACCATGCTGCCGCGCCTCAGGCCGGAGGAGTTCAAGGACCTGGTGGTGGAGGTGGCCATCGTGCGGCCCGGCCCCATCCAGGGTGGCATGGTGCACCCCTATCTGCGGCGCCGGCAGGGGCTGGATCCCGTGGACTATCCTTCCGAAGAGCTGAAGGATGTGCTTTCGCCTACCCTCGGCGTCCCCCTGTTCCAGGAGCAGGCCATGCAGATCGCCATCGTCGGGGCGGGCTTCTCCCCCGGCGAGGCGGACCAATTGCGCCGGGCCATGGCCACCTTCAAGCGGGTCGGCACCATCGGTTCCTTCCACGACAAGCTCATCGCGGGAATGCTGAAGAACGGCTACCAGCGCCCCTTCGCCGAGAGCCTGTGGAAGCAGATCGAAGGCTTCGGCTCCTACGGCTTCCCGCAATCCCACGCGGAGAGCTTCGCCCTCATCGTCTACTGCTCGGCCTGGCTGAAATGCCATTATCCGGACGTGTTCGCCGCCGGGCTCCTGAATGCATGGCCCATGGGCTTCTACGCCCCGGCCCAGCTGGTGCGCGATGCGCAGGAACACGGGGTGGAGGTGCGGCCCGTGGACGTGAACGCCTCGGCCTTCGACCACACCCTGGAGCGGGAGGAGGGTGCTCCCTTCCCCGCCGCGCGGCGCCTGCACCCGCGCCATGCCGACATGGCCGGCGACGTGGAGACCACCCATGCCCTGCGCCTCGGTTTGCGCCAGGTCGAGGGGCTGAAGGCGGCGGAGGCGCAGCGCCTCACCGACTTCAGGGGCGAGGGCTACGATTCCATCCGCGATCTGTGGCTGCGCACCGGCCTTGCGCCATTGACACTGGAGCGCCTTGCCGATGCGGACGCCTTCCGCTCCCTCGGGCTCGACCGTCGCGCGGCGCTCTGGGCCATCAAGGGCCTGCGCCGGGCGGGCGACAAGGACGACCTGCCCCTGTTCCGCGCCGTCGCCACCGCCCGCGAGCCCGACATGGACCTTCAGGCGCTGCCTCCCGGCGCTCAGGTCATCGCCGACTACCGGCACCTCAAGCTGTCCCTGAAGGCCCACCCGCTCGCCTTCCTGCGCCCCGAGCTGGCGCGGCGCGGGGTGACGCCGGCCGGCCGCCTGCCGCCGATGAAGAGCGGCCGCCGCCTGACCTTGGCCGGCCTCGTGCTGGTGCGCCAGCGGCCGGGTACGGCGAGCGGCGTCATCTTCATGACCATTGAGGACGAGGAGGCCTGGGCCAACGTCATCGTCTGGCCGCGCGTGTTCGAGGCCTTCCGCCCGCAGGTCCTGGGCGCGCGCCTCGTGGCGGTGACGGGGCGGCTGCAGAACGAGCAGAGCGTCATCCACCTCGTGGCGGACAGGGTGGAGGACTGGAGCTACCTTGTCTCCACCCTCGATGCCCCCGGCGATCTCGCCAAGCCGATCGATCCCGCCATGCCCGCCGACGAGGGCCGGCGCGGACCGCCGGGACGCGACACGCGCGACAAGGCCGGGCGGCTGCCGCCCCCGCTGTCGCAAGCCGCCACGGACCCCCGCGCGGCCATGCCGAAGGGGCGGAACTTCCATTGAGCCGGCGTCAGGGCCCGCGACGGGGGCGGATCAAGTCCGCCGCATCGGCCGCATTGACAGGGGCCGCCGGCACCGCCTCTCCTCGGCACCGGCGCGCCGGTGCCCGCCGGCTGCGCGAAACCCCCGGGGTCCCATGAGCTATCTCTATCTCGCCATCGCCATCGTCGCCGAAGTGGTGGCGACTTCGGCCCTCAAGTCGACCGAGAGCTTTACGCGGCTTCTGCCGTCGGTGGTGGTGGTCGTGGGCTACGCCACGGCGTTCTTCTGCCTCTCCCTCACCCTCCGGGTGCTGCCGGTGGGCATCTCCTATGCCATCTGGTCGGGCGTGGGCATCGTGCTCGTCACCGCGATCGCCTGGTTCCATCACGGCCAGCGGCTCGACCTGCCGGCGCTGATCGGCCTGATCCTGATCATCGCCGGGGTGGCGGTGATCAACCTGTTCTCGAAGTCCGTCGCCCACTGAAGCGCGGCGGCGCGGCAAAGAAAAAGGCGGCACCTTGCGGTGCCGCCTTCCGTGCGTCCGGGGCAGACGGGAAAAGATCAGTGGGCCTCGAGCTCCACTTCCGAAATGGGCTGTCCCGGCATGAACCAATCGAACAGGCGGCCGGTGGCGAGGCGCTGGGCCTGCAGCACGGCTCCCGCCACGCCCTGGGCATCCGCCGCCGCCTCCTGCGCCAGCGAGAGCGCGGTGGGGAAGGGGGCGGTGAGCTCGGCCACCACCTCGTCGGTGTCGAAGCTGAGCTCGGCGTCGAACTTGCGCGCAATCTGCTGCATGCGCCGATTGTGTGCGAGGCAGTTCATGCAGAGCGTGCGGATGCCGCGGTTGCGCGCGGTCAGGATCACACGCTCCAGAAGCAGCGTGCCGAGCCCATGGTTCTGGAACTCATGCTCCACGCTGAAGGCGGCTTCCGCTTCCCCGGGCAGGACATCGCCCATGGGATAGAGCTCGGCGGCGGCGCGCAGTTCCCCGTCGACGAAGCAGCCGTGCACGATGGCGCCGGTGCGGAACACCCGCGACGCATAGCGCTCGATGAATTCGGCAGATACCGCAGAGCCGAATCTGAACCGGCGGCTCTCCGTATCGAGCCTCAGGAGGTGGTCCCGGAATAATCCGGTCTCCCCGGTCCACAGCTTGCGGATGATCCCCGGTGCGACCTGTTCGGTCATTGGTGGTCTCCAGACTGGCGTCTTGGAAAGCCCCCCGGTTCCTCCGCGATGGAAATTAGGTGCAATGCAGCAAAGGTCAATGGGGCTGACCTTAACGAATACGGCAGGAGTCTGCCCAAAATCCGGGCGTCTCCATTCAGTCAGTTGATATTTAAAGAAAAAATTGCGGTATGCGCTGCACGCAGCGCCGCTGCGCCGCAGCAGAAGGCCTCGGCCACGCGTCCGCCGCAATGGATTCCGTCCGGTCCACTACCGTACCAGTATGGCTCGGAAATCATTGACGTTGGTCAAAGTGGGCCCGGTGATGACCAGGCGGTCGAGGGCGGCGAAGAAGCTGTAGCCGTCATTGTTGGCGAGGAAGTCCTCCGGCTTCAGCCCGAGCCCCGCCGCCGTTTCCAGCAGGCCCGAATCGAACCAGGCGCCGGCATTGTCCTCGGTCCCGTCCACCCCGTCCGTGTCGCAGGAGACGGCGCAGATGCCGGGCCGTCTCTTCAGCGCCACGGCGAGCGCCAGCAGGAACTCCACGCTGCGCCCGCCGCGCCCCTTACCGCGCACCGTCACCGTGGTCTCGCCGCCGGACAGAAGAACGCAGGGTGCCGCCGCGGGGAGCCCGTGCGAGGCGACCGAGTTGGCGATGCCGGCGAACACGATGGCCGCCTCCCGCGCTTCCCCCTCGATGGCGTCGCCGAGGATGAGGGGGGTGAGGCCAAAATCGCGGGCCTTCGCCTCCGCCGCCTTCAGCGCCATGAGGGGCGTGGCGATCATGTGCACCTCCTGCCCGGCGATGGCATCACCCGAGACGGTGTTGGCGCGGATGACGCCCTCGAGCTTTGCGGTGACCTCGATGCCCCAGGTGCGCATCAAGGCGAGCACCGCCTCCGGGTCCGAGGCCTCCGGGATGGTGGGGCCGGAGCCGATGGCCGCGGGATCGTCCCCCGGCACGTCGGAGATGAGATAGGTCACCGCCCGCGCCGGGGCGATGGCGGCGGCGAGGCGCCCGCCCTTGATGGCGGACACGGACTTGCGCACGCGGTTCATGACGCCGATGGGCGCGCCGGACTTCAGCAAGGCGGCGTTGAGCGCCTGCTTGTCGGCCAGCGACAGCCCCTCCGCCGGCAAGGTGAGCAGGGCCGAGGCGCCGCCCGACATGAGGCACACCACGAGGTCGTCAGGCCCGGCGCCACGCGCCAGCTCCAGGATGTGCCGCGCCGCGTCGAGCCCCGCCTGGTCGGGCACGGGGTGGGCGGCCTCCACGATCTCGATGTGGCGGGTCTCGCAGCCATGGCCGTAGCGGGTGACGATGAGGCCCTCGCAGGGGCGGCCCCATTCCTCCTCGAAGGCGCGGGCCATGCGCGCCGAGGCCTTGCCGGCCCCGATGACGATCGTCCGGCCTTTCGGCGGGGCGGGCAGGCGGTCCCTGAACTTGCCCTCCGGCAGCGCGGCGGCGAGCGCGGCATCGAACAGGCCGAGGAGGATGTCCCGGTCGGAGAGGGGCTCGGGCGGCATGGCGTTCTCCCGCGTCCCGCCGGCATCCGGCGGGACTTTCTTGGCGTTTGTCCTCCGCCTGTAGCGAGCCCTCGCCCGGCGATCAATGGCGCCCCGGCGAAAGGCAGCTTTAATGCCGCGTACAAGGTGTCCGTCCCGCACGCGGCCGGCCCGCGCGTGCATCCGGTGGTGCGAGGTCTTATATGCGCTCCATGACCGACGCCGCTCCCCTCGTCTTCGATCGTCCCCTCCTGCGCCGGCGCCTGGCGCGGGCCGCGCGCCTGGGCCCCGAGTCCTTCCTGCTGGAGCGGGCGGCCGAGGATGTGGCCGACCGCTTGGCGGCGGTGAAGCGGCGATTCGAGACGGCCGTGGACCTCGGCACGCCGACCGATGCGCTCGCCCGCGCGCTCGCCGGCCACGCCGCCATCGGGCGTCTGTTCCGCGCGGCTCCGGGCCAGGGGGCGGCGGCGCCGGCCGTGGTGGCCGACGAGGAGGCGCTGCCGTTCGCCGATGGCGCGCTCGATCTCGTTGTTTCCGCCTTGTCCCTGCAGACGGTGAACGACCTGCCGGGCGTCCTTGCCCAGGTGCGGCGTGCGCTCAAGCCCGATGGGCTCTTCCTCGCCGCCCTGCTGGGCGGGAGCAGCCTCACCGAACTGCGGCAGGCCTTCGCCGTCGCCGAGAGCGAGACCACCGGAGGCCTCTCCCCGCGCGTCGCGCCGTTCGCCGACGTGCGGGATCTCGGCGCCCTGCTGCAGCGTGCCGGCTTCGCGCTTCCGGTCACCGATATCGACCGGGTGGTGGTGCGCTATGGCTCGCCCTTCTCCCTGTTCTCGGACCTGCGCCGCATGGGCGGCACCAACGCGCTCCTGGAGCGTCGGCGGGTGCCGATGCGCCGCGCCACGCTCCTGCGCGCAGCAGAGGTCTATGCCGAACGGTTCGCCGATGCCGACGGGCGGGTACGCGCGACCTTCGAGATCGTCTTCCTCTCCGGCTGGGCGCCGCACGAGAGCCAGCAGAAGCCCCTGCGACCCGGCTCGGCGCAGATGCGGCTCGCCGACGCGCTCGGCGCGCGCGAGGTGCCGCTGCCGCCGGGCGGTGTCCGCGAAGACTGAGAGGGGCGCCGATTCGGCTTTCGAGGCGGGCGCGTCCGGCTTTAAACAGGGGAAGGGCCGCCGTGCCGGCGGCCTGCGAACGGGGAAACGGGATGAGCGGACAGGCGCAGGGGAGCGGCGGGCGCGAGGCGCCGGTGCTGATCGAGGGCTTTTCCCACGTGCTGCCCATCACCACGCGCTGGGCCGACGTGGACGTCTACGGCCACGTGAACAACGTGGTCTATTACTCCTATTTCGACACCGTGGTGAACGAGCAGCTGGTTTCTGCCGGCGCGCTCGACCCGCAGACCAGCCCGGTCATCGGCCTCGTGGTGGAGACGCGCTGCACCTATTTCCGCAGCCTCACCTACCCGGCCCCGGTCAGGGCCGGCATGCGGGTGACGAAGCTCGGCTCCTCCTCGGTGCGCTATGAGATCGCCCTGTTCCAGGGCGAGGATCCGCGCGCAGCGGCGCAGGGCCATTTCGTCCACGTCTATGTGGACCGGGCGACCCAGAAGCCGGTGCCGATCCCCGACGCCGTGCGGGCGCTGCTGGAAACACTGGTTGTGTAGGTCTCCACCGCCGCCGCCGCAGGCGGCATCCCCTCAAAAAGCACATGCCCCGGACGAGCCGGGGCATGGCGGAAGGGGGCGGGGCAGGGGCGGGCCGGCGGCAGGCTCAGGTGATGTACTGGGCGCCGTTGACGGTCATGGTCGCGCCAGTGATGAAGCCGGCGTCGTCGGAGACGAGGAAGACCACGCAGCGGGCGATATCCTCCGGCTCGCCGAGGCGGCCGACGGGGATGGTCGCCACGATCTTCGCCAGCGCCTCGGCCGGCACAGCTTTCACCATTTCCGTGCCGATATAGCCGGGGGCGATGGAGTTCACCGTGATGCCGAGGCGCGCGCTTTCCTGCGCCAGGGCCTTGACGAAGCCGATCTCGCCGGCCTTGGCGGCGGAATAATTGGTCTGGCCGAACTGGCCCTTCTGCCCGTTGATGGACGAGATGCAGACGATGCGGCCGAACTTGCGGTCGCGCATGCCCTCGATCACGTTGCGGGTCATGTTGAAGGCGGAGTTGAGGTTAGTGTTGATCACCGCGCTCCACTGCTCCAGCGACATCTTGTGGAGCTGGCCGTCGCGGGTGATGCCGGCGTTGTTCACCAGCACTTCCACCGGGCCGAGATCGGCCTCGACCTTGGCAATGCCGGCCTTGCAGGCCTCGAAGTCCGAGACGTCCCACTTGTAGGTGTGAATGCCGGTCTTCTCGGAAAACGCCTTGGCTGCCTCCTCGTTGCCCGCGAAGCTGGCAGCGACCGTGTAGCCGGCGGCCTTCAGCGCCACCGAGATGGCCTCACCTATCCCACGCGTGCCGCCCGTGACCAATGCGACGCGTCCCATGGTTCCCTCCTTACGACTATTGGCTCGACCTGAAGACACCTCACCTGTTCCCGGAGCGGGTCGAGCCACACCCGGGTGGTGTTTACCAACTCAATGTTTATGTTGGGCAACGGCGGGCCGCGATGGAAGGTCGCGGCCCGGGCTGTGTGCGCGCGTCAGTTGTGCATTGCGCGCGCTTCAGCCTTTGTCCGGACGGACGCTCAGTCGCGGGCGATGCACATGGCGATGCCCATGCCGCCGCCGATGCACAGGGTGGCGAGGCCCTTCTTCGCGTCGCGCTTCTGCATCTCGTGCAGCAACGTCACCAGAATGCGGGCGCCCGAGGCGCCGATGGGGTGGCCGATGGCGATGGCGCCGCCGTTCACGTTCACCTTGCCGAGGTCCCAGCCGAGGTCCTTGTTGACCGCGATGGCCTGGGCCGCAAAGGCCTCGTTGGCCTCCACGAGATCGAGGTCCGACGCGCTCCAGCCGGCCTTCTCGAGGGCGAGGCGCGAGGCCGGAATGGGACCCGTGCCCATGACCGCGGGATCTACGCCGGCCTGGGCCCAGGAGACGATGCGGGCGAGCGGGGTCTTGCCTTCGGCCTTGGCCTTGGCGGCGCTCATGAGCACCACGGCGGCAGCGCCGTCATTGATGCCGGAGGCGTTGCCGGCGGTGACCGTGCCGTCCTTGGCGAAGGCCGGCTTCAGCTTGGCCATCGCCTCGACCGTGGCGCCGTGGCGGATGTACTCGTCCTGGTCCACCACCACGTCGCCCTTGCGGGTGGAGATGGTGACGGGGACGATCTCGTCCTTGAACTTGCCGGCCTTCTGGGCCGCTTCCGCCTTGTTCTGGGATGCGACGGCGAACTCGTCCTGCTCCTGGCGGGTGATCTGGTACTGGCGCGCCACGTTCTCGGCGGTGTTGCCCATGTGGTAGCCGTTGAAGGCGTCCCACAGGCCGTCCTTGATCATGGTGTCGGTGAAGGCGAGGTCGCCCATGCGCTGCCCGTTGCGCAGATGCGCCGCATGGGTGGACTGGCTCATGGATTCCTGGCCGCCGGCCACCACGATCTCGCTGTCGCCGTTGGCGATGGCCTGGGCGCCGAGGGCCACCGTGCGCAGGCCGGAGCCACACACCATGTTCACTTCCCAGGCCGGGCTCTCGATGGGCACGCCGGCCTTGATGGAGGCCTGCCGCGCCGGGTTCTGGCCCTGTGCCGCGGTCAGCACCTGGCCGAGAATCACTTCGCTGACGGAAGCGCCGGGCAGGCCCGCGCGCTCCAGCGCCGCCTTGATGGCGATGGCGCCAAGCTCGTGGGCGGGCAGGGCCGAAAGTGCGCCGTTGAACGACCCGACGGGGGTGCGCGCAGCGCTGACGATGACGACGTCTTCCTTCATGGGGGTCTCTCCTGGGAAGCTCGGGCGGGTGGCTTCACGCCTCGTTCAAAAGTGTGCGCAGGGCGTGGAAGCGCGGCTTCTTCAACCCCTATCGTGGCTGGCGTGGACCATGTGTCAATGACCCACCTCATGGCAAGAGCCGCGCGGATGGGATGGGATAGAACCTTCGTCGGCGCCGCACGGGGCGCCGCCCGCGCGCCTCGTGCGGACGCACTGCGAAATGGGCAGGCGCGTCGCACACAAAGTGGTAGCTCTGTCCTTGGAAACGCCTTAACCTGCCGCTCCGCCCAAGGAAAACGGATGACCGGACGATGGCAAAGTCGCAAGAGCCAGTCACCATCAAGAAATACGCCAACCGCCGTCTCTACAATACGGGGACCAGCACCTACGTGACCCTCGAAGACCTCGCCAACATGGTGAAGGAAGGCGAGGATTTCGTAGTGTATGATGCCAAGAACGGTGAGGACATTACTCATTCTGTTCTGACCCAGATCATCTTCGAGCAAGAGAACAAGGGGCAAAATCTGTTGCCCATCGCTTTCCTGCGCCAGATCATCAGGTTCTACGGTGACAGCATGCAGATGCTTGTGCCGCGATATCTCGAAGCGTCCATCGACAGCTTTACCAAGGACCAGGGAAAGTTTCGCGAGCACGTGACGAAGTCGCTCACGGGGGTCGGATCACTCACGGGGGTTGGCTTTCCTGGGCTCGACGAGCATGTGCGCCGCAACATGGAAATGTTCGAGCGGGCCTTCCATATTTTCCTGCCCTTCCCGAAGGGCGAGGAGCCGGCCGCCGGCACGGCACCGGCCATCGCGCCTCCAGCTTCCTCCACGCCGGCCGTTCCCGAGCCGCGCACCGACGAACTCGATGCGCTCAAGAAGCAGATGGCGGACATGCAGGCAAAGCTGGAACAGCTCGTCGTGCCGAAGAGCGAGCCTAAGGCCGAATTCAAGCCTGAGCCCAAGGCCGAACCTAAGGCTGAGCCCAAAACCGGCACCGACCAGGGCTGATCACGGCCGGCAGCGGCGGCGCGGTTCGACGTCGCCGCTGCCCGGCGTTCCCCTGGTATTCCGCTGCCTCGCCGTCAGAATCTGCCGGCAGCCTCCGGCCGCATCCATTCTCGCGCGAGCCCTCCGCCTGCGGGCGCGTCCGCGCCTGGCTCCGTCTATGGTTGGACGTGGTGCAGGGGGCAGGCGCGCGCAGGCCCGGCGGACGGATTCGTCGGTGCCGGGCTCAGGTCGTGAGGAGAACTCATGTAGGCGCGGCATGCGAGAGCCGGCGCCGCGTGCGTCCGGTTGAACGCACCGGTGGCTTTCTACTCGCGGGGCTCGATGGCGAAGTCACGCTGGGCCACGCGCACCGACACGGAGAAGCCGGCCACCACGTCGAGCAGCATCACGCACAAAAGCAGCGCGAACACGGAATTGCCCGCCTGGGGCACCAGGAGGAATTCCGCCATGCCGGCCACAAATACGAGCATGGACAACATGTGATCGATGATCGAGCGGGAGGTGATCCGCGTCGCCTTCACGATCTCGAAGAACAGGAAAAACAGGCTGAGCGCGACGAAGGCCTCGCCCCAGTTGATGGTCCACTGCGCGCCGGACATCATGCCGATCGATGCCAGATGGGTGTACCAGTCCGTGCCGGGCATCAGGAAGACGACGATGTTGAAGATCGCGAGGGGAACGATCAGCAGCGGAATGGGCGTCAGCATGGGTGCTCCTCGGGCCGATTGGCCGCGGTTGCACGAATCGCTCGCCTGACCGCCGCGGCGCCGCGCGATGGGTGACACATCAGGCGGCGAAAGTCACGGCTCCCCGTGACGCCTCGATGGCGCAGGCGGTTCGAACAGTTGGAAGGCGGAGCGCGGGCAGGGGTGCCTGGGCCCGCAGGGCAGGGATGAGAGCGGAGACTCTATTCCCTGTCTGGATGAGGGGCTTGGTCGCACCGCGATACCATGCGCCACCCGCAGCCGGCGCATCCGGCGCCGGCATCACCCTCTCGCCGAGGCCCTGATGGCGCGGCGGCAAGGGCCGCCTTGCGCGCTCGGGCCGATCCTCAACCTCAGGCTTCGGCCTTCGGCTTCAGGATCTGGCGACCGCGGTACATGCCGGTCTTGAGGTCGAGGTGGTGCGGACGGCGCAGCTCGCCCGAATCCTTGTCTTCCACATAGGTGGGCTGCTTCAGCGCGTCAGCCGAGCGGCGCATGCCCCGGCGGGACGGCGAGGTCTTTCTCTTGGGGACAGCCATTGTCCAAACTCCTGACGACGATGCGTGCGGGTCACGCCTTGCAGACTTGTGATCGGCGAACCTTGATCGGTCCCGCTACGGCGCGCATGGGTGCGCCGCTGCGGGGGTTCGCGCGGGGCTCGCCTGTCTGCCGGCATTCCCGATTGAAGGCGCGCCTTATACAGGCTCCCGTGTTGGAACGAAAGCCCTCGGTCGCGATTTGTCGTTGCACATTCTTCCGGCCGCATGCCCCAACAATGCCCTCTTGTCAGGGGAGGAGACCTGCGCAAGGTTGCGCCCCGCTTCGGGTCGACCGAAGAAATCCGAGGAAACCGGACCCATGATGCGTTCCGCCTTAACCCCTCTTTTTGCCGCCGCGCTCGCCGCATCCGTCTCCGTCGCGTCGGTCGGGGCCGCGCTTGCGCAGGGTGTCGCTCCGGCGACGCCTCCTGCCGCGGCGCCGGCGGCCGCGGCCTCTGATCCGGTGGTCGCCACCGTGAACGGAACGCCCATCCGCGCCAGCGAAGTGGCCATCGCCGTAGAGGATATCGGCGCGGGCCTGCCGCCCCAGCTCCAGGGACCGCAGCGGGATGAGTATATCCTCTCCTTCCTCACCGATATGACCCTGATCGCCAAGGCCGCCGAGGCCCAGAAGCTGGACCAGACGCCGGCCTTCCAGCAGCGCCTCTCCTACCTGCGCACCAAGGCGCTCATGGAAACCATGATGAACCAGGAGGCCAAGAAGGCGGTCACCGACGAGATGAAGCGCAAGACCTACGACGAGTTCGTCAAGTCTGCCCCGGCCGAGCAGGAAGTGCACGCCCGCCATATTCTCGTGGAAGACGAGGCCAAGGCCAAGGAAATCGCCAAGAAGGCGCGGGCTGGCGAGGACTTCGCCAAGCTCGCCAAGGAGAATTCCAAGGACAGCGCCGAGGACGGCGGCGACCTCGGCTACTTCACTAAGGAGCAGATGGTGCCGGAATTCGCCGATGCGGCCTTCAAGCTGGAGAAGGGCCAGGTCTCCGACCCGGTGAAGAGCCAGTTCGGCTGGCACGTCATCAAGCTCGAGGACAAGCGCCAGAAGCCGGTTCCCACCTACGAGCAGGTGCAGGACCAGGTGGAGCAGTACCTGGTGCGCAAGGCCCAGGCCGACATGGTCACCAAGCTGCGGGCCGACGCCAAGATCGAGAAGCCGGCGGCGCCCGCCCCGGCGACCCCGGCGCCCGCGCCGGCCGCGGCTCCCGCCGCGAAGTGAGATCGCGGCGCCGGACGGCGTCGCACGTCATGGACCGGGGGCGCCCTTGCGGGCGCCCCTTTTTCTTGGCCCGCGTCCCGGTTCAGAGCTCTTCGAGGCCCGCTTTTGCCCTGCCGAGGAGCTTGCCCGAATCAAGGAGCTCATCCTTTTCAGGGTCGTGCACGAGGGCGCCGAAGCTGCCGGCGAGGGCGGCGCACACGCCCATGGCGCTCACCTGCTCGCGCACGTCGCCGCTCCATTTGACGTCCACCGCCACATCCCGCCCGGCGATCGCTGCGGCAAGGGCGGGGAACTTGGAGAGGTCGGTGTCGGCCTCGCGGAAGCGGATGGTGAAGCCCGCATCCTCCCCGTCGAGGGTGCAGGGCAGGTAGCCGGACGACACGAGGGGCAGGTAGCCGTCATCGAGCACCAGCTTCAGCTTCAGGCCGTCGAGGGCCGTCTGCAGGGCCGCGCGTGCTGGAACGTCGGCGCGAAAAAGATAGGCGGTCAGGGCGCGCGCCATGGCGGCTTCTCCAATATGCAAAACATGGGCGCCGCCGGAATAATTCGGCGGCCGGGCTGAAACACGCGCAGATTAAGGGCAGAGCGCCGGGGGGAAAAGTGGCGCTGGAAGGCGGTCGTGTCCGGTTCTGGATTTGCACCGTTCCCCCTCCACCGCCCGCGGGAAGGCAGAGGGACTCCCTTCTCCGCCTTTGCTTCGGAAGGTCGCAGGCCTGCACCGCTTTCCCCGTCCCCCACAGGCGGGAGAGGGGCCGCCTCGCCGATACGGGCGATCAGAACCTGCGTCCCATGTTCGGATGCCCGAACGCAATCGCCCGGCGCGAGGCAGCCGCGCCGGGCGATCCAGAAGGGAGACGAGGACCGGCCGCGCCGGTCAGATCATGGCCATGCCGCCATTGACGTGCAGCGTCTGGCCGGTGACGTAGCCGGCCTCGTCGGAGGCGAGATAGACGCAGGCGGCGGCAATGTCCTCCGGCGTGCCGAGCTTGGCCGCGGGCACCGCCTTCAGGATGCCCTCGCGCTGCTTCTCGTTGAGCGCGTCGGTCATGGGCGTGGCGATGAAGCCGGGGGCGATGCAGTTCACCATGACCCCGCGGGAGGCCACTTCCTGCGCCAGCGACTTGGACATGCCGATCATGCCGGCCTTGGCGGCGGCATAGTTGCCCTGGCCGGCATTGCCGGTGACGCCGACGATGGAGGTGATGGAGATGATGCGGCCCGAGCGGCGGCGCATCATGGTGCGCACCGCCGCGCGCGACAGGCGGAAGGCGGCGGTGAGGTTCACCGCGATCACCTGGTCCCACGCCTCGTCGGACAGACGCATGAAAATGTTGTCGCGGGTGATGCCGGCATTGTTGACGAGGATGTCCACATGCCCGCCCAGCGCCTCCTCGGCGGCGGGCACCAGCTTCTCCACCTCGTCCTTGTCGCCGAGATTGCAGGGCAGCACGATCACCCGGGTGCCCCCGAGTTCGGTCGCGAGCGTGTCGAGCGCCTCGCGCCGGGTGCCCGAGACGGCGACGGTGGCGCCCTGGGCGTGCAGCGCCTTGGCGATGGCGCCGCCGATGCCGCCGGTGGCGCCGGTGACGAGCGCGGTCTTGCCGGTTAGGTCGAACATGAAAGCCCCAGTCCTCTCGTGATTGGTCTGGCCCCAGGGGCCGGTGATGGGTATGCGATACCGTCGAGCCCGCTGCCATCCCCTTCCGCTGGCGCGGGAAGGCTGAGCGGAGCGCGCGCCGCAGGGCGTGCGGGGCGCGCCGATCCGGCCCTTTTGCCCGCTTCCGCCGCCGCCCCGCAAGCAAGGGGCGCCCGCCAAGCGGGAAAATGCGGCTCCGGGGCGGTGCCGCCGCTCAGGCCGCCGAGGCGGCGGCGTCGCGGGCCGCGATATAGGCGGCCACATCCTCCGGCGTGCCCACGGCGCTGGCGGCGACCGACTTGTCGATGCGCTTCACGAGGCCGCACAGCACCTTGCCGGCCCCCACCTCGACCACCCGGTTCACCCCCGCGCCGGCCATGTAGATGATGCTCTCGCGCCAGCGCACGGTGCCCGTCACCTGCTCCACCAGCAGGCGCACGATCTCCGCCGGGTCGGTCACCGGGGAAGCGCGGACATTGGCCACCACCGGCACCCGCGGCGTCATCACGGTGGAGCCGGAGAGCGCCACCTCCATGGCCTCGGCGGCCGGGCCCATGAGGCGGCAATGGAAGGGGGCGGACACGGGCAGCAGCACCGCCTTCATCGCCCCCTTCTCCTTGGCGATGAGGATGGCGCGCTCCACGGCGGCCCGGGTGCCGGAGACCACCACCTGGCCGGGGGCATTGTCGTTGGCGGCCTCGCAGACATCGTCGCCGGCGGCCTCGGCGGCCACCGCGACCGCCTGGTCGTAGTCGAGGCCGAGCAGCGCCGCCATGGCGCCCTCGCCGACCGGAACCGCCTCCTGCATGGCGCGGCCGCGGATGCGCAGCAGGCGGGCCGCCTCGGTGATGGTGAGGGCCCCCGCCGCCGCCAGGGCGGAATACTCGCCCAGCGAATGGCCGGCCACGAACGCGGCGTCGCGGGAAAGGTCCAGGCCCGCCTCGGTTTCCAGCACCCGCAGGGTGGCGAGGGAGACCGCCATGAGCGCCGGCTGGGCGTTGGCGGTGAGGGTCAGCACGTCCTGGGGCCCCTCCCAGATCACCCGGCTCAGGCTCTCGTTGAGTGCCGCGTCCACTTCGTCGAAGACCGCCTTGGCAGCGGCGAAATTATCCGCAAGCGCCTTGCCCATGCCCACGGCCTGACTGCCCTGGCCGGGAAAGAGAAAAGCGGTATGAGACCCTGTACGCGGCCCATCCGTCATGGCGCTGTCCTCCGGTTGAAATTTGGGGAGGGGAGAGACACCGGGAATGTGGGCGAGTCAAGGCGAGAGCCCTTGACTTTACGGAAGCCTGAGGCTTTGCCTCTTATGCTTCACAATTTGTGCGTAGGCGTTGGGCGAAAGTGATGCGACGGGTGTGACCGAATCCGGGTAATGCTGGCCCGGATCAGACATGGAAAGTGGTTCGCCGTGAAGGCTTCCTGGGGATTTCTTGCATTTGTCGCCGTGGGCCTTGCGGGTCTTTCGCCGGTCGCCGGCCAGGCCCTCCAGCCGGTGGCGCCCGCCGCCAGGCCCCTGGTGACCATGACGCCCGGCGGCGGATATGCGACCGCCCAGACGACGGCGGAGGCAACCCCGACCTCCCCCCCGACATCGGCCATGTCGGGGCCTGTCGTGTCGACGTCGGTGTCGGCTGCGTCATCCGCCACCACCTCGCCGCAGCATCTCGTCGCCTATTCCTCGGCCTTCGTAGACGGACCCTACATCGCCATCACCTTCGACGACGGCCCCAACCCGGAGACGACGCCGCGCCTGCTGAAGATGCTGGAGGCGCGCGGCATCAAGGCCACCTTCTTCGTGCTGGGCAGCCGCGCGGTCGCCGCGCCGGCGATCATCAAGCAGATGGCCGCCCAGGGGCACGAGGTGGCGAACCATTCGTGGGATCACCCGCAGCTGCCGAAGATCCCGGTGGCCGCGGCCGACAAGCAGATCGCCGACACCAACGCCGTCATCGAGCAGCTCACCGGCAAGGCGCCGGCCTATGTGCGCCCGCCCTACGGCGCCATGACCGCGACCCTGCGCGCCCACCTGCGGGAGAAGTTCGGCTCGACCTTCATCTACTGGTCCGTGGACCCGCTGGACTGGAAGGACCGCAATGCGCAGGTGGTCCACGACCGGATCGTCTCGCGGGTCCATTCGGGCGCGATCATCCTCGTCCACGACATCCATCCCACCACGGTGGATGCCATGCCGAAGGTGTTCGATGACCTCCTCGCCAAGGGCTACAAGTTCGTGACGGTGTCGCAGCTCATCGCCATGAACAAGGCGATGCCGGAGCCGAAGGTGGCGCTGAACACCCCGCCGGTGAAGAAGAAGCCGAAGCCGGCGGCGTCCGCTTCCACGGCGGCGAAGCCTGCCGCGGCGAAGCCCGGCGCCGCGGGCGGGGTGAAGCCCGCCGCCGCGCCGAAGCCGGCGGCGCCGCGTCCGCCGGCCAGCGTCGGCCTGTTCTGAGCAGCGCCTTCAGGCGGAGCGCATCTGGACCACCGGCCGGACCCTCGACGATGCCCCGACCGGCGATCGTATTGGGAGGGGTTCCGCGAGGACGGCACCGAGGTGCGCTCCGGTCCCTTCGGGGACGGCCGGCAGGTCGGTGCGCGGACCCCCTGTGATTCCGCCGGAAACGTTTACAGCGTCACGGCGATGACGGAGCCGGCCTGAGCCTTCCGGGCCCGCCGGCCCGCTTGAACCTTGCCTTCCCCGGAAATTCTGCTATACGCCCCGCTTCCGTCGCACCCGGCCGGGGGCTGAACGGACGGTTCTTTCGTGCCCGGGCGATTCACCGCCTCGACAGGGAAGGGCAGGGCCAGTGCCCGTCGTCCCGTGTCCCCGCCTTCCGAGCTTCGCGCCTTTCAAGGCAAGAAGGGCTTGGCGCCGGTGGGCGGAAGTGAAAACGAAAGGCACATGAACACATGCCGCTTTACGAGCACGTGTTCCTCGCGCGCCAGGACGTGACGGCGCAGCAGGTCGAGGAACTCACCACCCGGTTCAAGGGTGTCATCGAGGCGAATGGCGGCTCGGTCGGCAAGACCGAGTATTGGGGCGTCAAGTCCCTCACCTATCGCATCAACAAGAACCGCAAGGCCCACTTCACGCTCATGAACATCACCGCCCCCGCGGCGGCGGTGCAGGAGCTGGAGCGCCAGCAGCGCATCGACGAGGACGTGCTGCGCATCCTCACCCTGCGCGTGGAAGAGCACGAGGAGACCCCCTCGGCCATGCTGCAGAAGCGCGACCGCGACGATCGCGGCGAGCGTGGTGACCGCGGCGACCGGGGTGATCGTGGCGACCGCGGCTTCGGTGGCCGCGAGGACCGCCCGCGCCGTCCGCGCCCGACTGAAGAAACCCACGGCGAGGAGGAAGTCTGATGGCGTTCGCTCAGTCCGGTGGTGCTGCCGGCGGTGGCGGCGGTCAGCGCCGCCCCTTCTTCCGTCGTCGCAAGACCTGCCCCTTCTCCGGCCCCAACGCGCCGAAGATCGACTACAAGGACGTGCGGCTCCTGCAGCGCTACATCTCCGAGCGCGGCAAGATCGTCCCCTCGCGCATCACGGCGGTTTCCGCCAAGAAGCAGCGCGACCTCTCCGCCGCCATCAAGCGCGCGCGGTTCCTGGGCCTGCTGCCCTTCGTGATCCGCTGATGTCATCCGCCCTCCCCGCCGGGGAGGGCGTCTTCTTCTAGGCCGACGCGCCGCGGGCAGCAGATCCCGGGGCGTCAGCTGGGGCGGGCTTCAGACCCGCCTCTAACCGCGCCAGCGGGACAGCTTGTCGATGGGACCGATCCTGATCATAGCCGTGGCCGCCGGTGCGGCCTCCGCCCTTCTTGCCGCCGGTGCCGCGGCGGGATCGATCCTGGCCGTCCCGCTTTTCTACCTGTCGCCCCTTCCGGTGATGATCGCCGGCATCGCCTTCTCGCCGCTGGCCGCGCTTCTCGCGGTGGGGCTGGCGGGGGCCGGGATCGCGCTGGTGTTCGGCGGCACCTTCCTCCTCACCTATCTCCTCGGGCTCGGCGGACCGGCCTTCGGCCTGTCCTACGCCGCCATGCTCGCCCGGCCCGATCCGGCCGCCCGCGACGGGCTGGTCTGGTTCCCGGTGGGCGGGCTGGTGCTGCTGGCCGCCGCCTTCTCCACCATCGCGGTCACCGTGGCGCTGGCCTCCATGCCGGGCGGCTATGACGGCTATCGCGCTGCCGTCATCGCCACCTTCGAGGCGCTGGTGGCGGGCCAGGGAGCCCCCGCCGAGGGCCTCGCCGGCGTCGATCCGGCGGCCTTCGGGGCGCTCATCGCCGGCCTCCTGCCGGGGCTGGCGGCGGTGATGGGCATGATGGCGCAACTGCTGTGCCTCTATCTCGGCGCCCGGGCGGCGCTGGTCTCCGGCCGCCTCAAGCGTCCCTGGCCGGCCCTGGCGGCGCTGCGCGTGCCGCCGGCCACGTCGCTGGCGCTGGCGGTGGCGGTGGGAGTCAGCATGGCCGGCGCCATGATCGGCCTGTCCGCCTCGGCGGCGGCGGCGACCCTCGTGTGCGCCTACGCCCTTGCCGGCTTCGCCGTGGTGCACGCCGTCACAAGGGGCCATTCGGCGCGCCTCGTCATCCTCGCCGGGCTCTGGCTCACGGCGGCCGTGCTCGGCTGGCCGGTCATCGCCATGGCGGTGCTCGGCTTCGTCGACGGCATGTTCGATTTTCGCGCCCGGATGAGCAGCGGCGCCGCCCCGCCCGCCGCCAACGATCGCTGACCCGTTCCCGATCCTAGAGAATTCAACCGAACACGAGACAGGAGAAACGAAAATGGAAATCATTCTTCTCGAGCGCGTCGCCAAGCTCGGCCAGATGGGCGAAGTGGTGAAGGTGCGCGACGGCTACGCCCGCAACTTCCTGCTGCCGAACGGCAAGGCCCTGCGCGCCACCAAGGCGAACAAGGACCGCTTCGACACCATGAAGATCGAGCTTGAGGCCCGCAACCTGGAGCGCCGCAAGGACGCCGAGGCGGTGGCCGAGAAGCTCGCCGGCCAGAGCGTGGCGATGATCCGCCAGGCGGGCGAGAGCGGCCAGCTGTACGGCTCGGTCTCCACCCGCGACATCGCCGACGGCCTCACCGCGGCCGGCTTCACCATCGATCGCCAGCAGGTCGTCCTCAATCACCCGATCAAGACGCTGGGCGTGCACATCGTGCCGGTGACGCTCCACCCGGAAGTGGAAGTGACCGTGAAGGTCAATGTCGCCCGCAACGCCGACGAGGCCGAGCGTCAGGCCCGCGGCGAGGACGTGCGCACCGCCCGCGACGAGGATGCGGAGATCGAGGCCGAGCTCGCCATCGAGCGCGCCGAGATCGCCGCCGAGCTCGAGGCCGAGGAAGGCTCCGAGGGCTGAGGTTCTCTTCTCCCTCCGCCAGTCGGAGGGTGCATTCCGTTAGGTAAGAAGCGGCGTCCCGGCCAGGCCGGGGCGCCGTTTTTGCGTTTCCGCACGACTTTTTCGCCCACTCGCGCCCACGTGACCAAGATGAAAGCGTGCCCGCGCGCCTCCAATATTGCGGCACCACGGGCTTGGTGGTTTCATGAAACCTGTTGCGGCCATCCTGGCGCACGGTGTCGGGTCCCGAGGGGCGGGTGAACCGAAGCCGATCTGGAGCGTTGTCACGCGAGCGGGGCCATGGCGCGCCATGCGCTTTGTCCGGCGAACGGGCGCTCCGGGCCGGGAGCGGAGAGAAAGGTTCTGCACTGACGATTGACGGAGGCGGCCGATGGAGCGGTTGCTGGAAAGTGTCCTGCGACGTGTGATTGTGCGTGGCGCGTTGACGTTGACGACCGCATCGGGTCGAACCCTGCGCCTGGGAACGGCCCCGCCGGGCAAACCACCGGTGGCCGTGCGAATCACCTGCCCGGCGGCCGAGCGCGGCATCTGCCTCGACCCGGAGCTGAAGCTCGGCGAGGCCTACATGAACGGCACGCTGGTGATGGAGCAGGGGAGCATCGCCGACTTCCTCGACCTGGTCATGTCCCAGCCGCTCGCGATCAACCCCACGGTGCCGGCGAAGCTCTTGTACCTCGCGCGCCGGCTGTCGCGGCGGATCGCCCAGTTCAATCCGCGGGACCGGGCGCAGCGCAACGTCGCGCATCATTACGACATCGACGGGCGGCTCTATTCCCTCTTCCTCGATGACGACCGGCAGTACAGCTGCGCCTATTTCGAGCATGAGGGGCAAAGCCTGGACGACGCCCAGCTGGCCAAGAAGCGGCACATCGCCGCCAAGCTGGTGCTGGAGCGCGAGGGCCTGGACGTGCTCGACATCGGCTCCGGCTGGGGCGGGCTCGGCCTCTACCTCGCCGAGATGGCGGGGGCGAAGGTGTCCGGCGTCACCCTCTCCCGGGAGCAACTGGCCCTTTCCCGCACCCGCGCCGCCGAGCGCGGCCTCGCCGAGCGGGTGAACTTCGAGCTGCGCGATTATCGCGACGTGGCGGGCCCGTTCGACCGCATCGTGTCGGTGGGCATGTTCGAGCATGTGGGGGTGGACCATTTCGGCGCCTTCTTCCGCAAGGCGAAAAGCCTGCTGAAGGAGGACGGGGTGATGCTGCTGCACGCCATCGGCCGCGCCGATCCGCCGGGGGTGACCAATCCCTTCATCGCCAAGTATATCTTCCCCGGCGGCTACATCCCGGCCCTGTCCGAGGTGCTGCCGCACATCGAGCGGGCGGGGCTCGTCGTCACCGACGTGGAGCTGCTGCGGCTGCACTATGCGCAGACGCTCAAGGCCTGGCGCCAGCGCTTCCGCGCCCGCTGGGAGGAGGCGGCGCGGCTCACCGACGAGCGCTTCTGCCGCATGTGGGAATTCTACCTCGCCGCCAGCGAGATGGCGTTCCGCCACCAGGGGTTGAACGTGTTCCAGATCCAGCTCGCCCGCCGGCAGGAGGCGGTGCCGCTGACCCGCGCCTACATCGCCGCGGCGGAGGACCGCCTGCGGCGGGCGGAGGCGGCGGTGCGCGCGCCCCTGCGTCTCGCGGGAGAATAGGCCTGGAGTCGCCCCGGCGGGACCCGAAGCCGGCCGCGGTCGGCTTCGGGTCCCGCCCGCGTCAGATGAAGTAGAGCACCGTCAGCAGCGCGAAGCACGGCAGGAGGAAGCCGAACGACCACAGCATGTAGCCGAAGAAGCTCGGCATCTTCACGCCGCGGTGGCGGGCGATGGACAGGACCATGAAGTTCGGCGCGTTGCCGATATAGGTCAGCGCCCCCATGAAGACCGCGCCGGCCGAGATCGCTTCCAGCGTCACCGCCAGCGGCCCCATGAGCTGGTGCGGGTTGCCGCCGGCGAGGTTGAAGAAGACGAGATAGGTGGGCGCGTTGTCGAGGAAGGCGGACAGCGCGCCGGTGAGCCAGAAATACCAGACGTTCACCGGTTGCCCGTCCGGCCCCGTGACCAGCTCCACCAGCGGCGAGAAGGCGCCGCGCGAGCCGGCCTTCAGGATGGCGATGACCGGTATGATGGTGAGGAAGATGGCGGCGAACAGCTTGGCCACCTCGCGGATCGGCTCCCAGTCGAAGCCGTTGCGCTCGCGCACCAGCTTGGGGGTGATGACGAGGGAGACGAAGGCGAAGACCACGAGCAGCACGTCGCGGATGATCCACTGCAGCTCCACGCGGGTGCCGTAGATGTCATAGGAAATGCCGGGCTTCCACAGGGCGCTGAGGAGGATGGCGCCGATGATGCCGCCGAGCAGGGGCACGTTCTGGGCGCCGCGCAGGCCGATCCCCTCGGACGTCTCGGGGGTCCGGTCCGGCTGCAGCCGCGGCGGCTCCTTGCCGTAGAAATAGCGGTCCAGCAGGTAGTAGGCGACAAGCAGGATGGCCGCGATCACCGCCGTGTCGTGCAGCAGGTGGGTGGTGGTCCAGAAGAAGTTCACCCCCTTGAGGAAGCCCAGGAACAGCGGCGGGTCGCCGAGGGGGGTCAGCGAGCCGCCGATGTTCGACACCAGGAAGATGAAGAACACCACCGTGTGGACGTTGTGGTGGCGATCGTCATTGGCGCGCAGCAGCGGGCGGATGAGCACCATGGAGGCGCCGGTGGTGCCGATGAGGCTCGCGATCAGCGTGCCGATGCCGAGGAGCGCCGTGTTCACCGCCGGCGTGCCCTTCAGGTTGCCGGTGATGAGGATGCCGCCGGACACCGTGAACAGGGCGAACAGCAGGATGATGAACGGGATGTATTCGAGCAGCGCGGTGTGCACCACCTCGTGCGTCGTCGCCGACGCGCCGTAGGTCGCGGCGAAGGGGATGACGAAGGCCAGCCCCCAGAACAGCGCCACCTTGCCGTAATGGTGGTGCCAGAAATGACTGGCGAGCAGCGGGAAGAGCGCGATGGACAGCAGCATGCCCACGAAGGGGATGGCCCAGAGCGGCGAGAGCCTCGCCCCGTCGAGCACCGGCAGGCCCTCCGCCGCGAAGGCGGGGACGGCGGCAAGAAGGGGAAGGGCAAGTGTGGCTGCGGAACCGAGAACCAAGACCATTCCGCGACGCAGCGCTGCCATTGCCCACTCCCATTTGCCACTCGGGTTTGATGGACGATGGGGCTGCCCATGGCAAGACCCGGCGCCGCTCAAGCGACGACCGCCGCCGGCGTGGGGTTTTCCCGCCACCAAATTCGCCCCCACGTCCGTCCCCACGTCCGTCCCCACGTCCGTCCCCACGTCCGTCCCCACGTCCGTCCCCACGTCCGTCCCCACCTCCGTCCCCACGTCCGTCCCTTGGACCGCGCGGCACGCGAAACCCGTGGCGGCGGGGCGCCCGGGGCGACGGCTTTCGCCGTCCGGAGCCGGTCCGGCCGTCGCGGTCATGGGGCGGGGAGGGCGCCGCGGCCGGGCCCCGCTTCCATCGGAGGCACTCTCCCGGCGAGCCGAAGGTTGACCCGAGGGCGCGTTTCTGTCCTAGTCCGGCGCGTTTTGACCCCTGACGGATCCATGACCCAAGATCGCACGCCGGAGCGCGCCCCTGAGCGTGCGCAAGACCGCTATAATGCCCGTGAAGCCGAACCCAGGTGGCAGAAGACCTGGGCCGAGCGCGGCATCTTCCGCACGCGCAACGACGATCCGCGCCCGAAATTCTTCGTCATGGAGATGTTCCCCTATCCCTCGGGGCGCATCCATATCGGCCATGGCCGCAACTATGTGATGGGCGACGTGCTCGCGCGCTACAAGCGCATGCAGGGCTTCAACGTGCTCCATCCCATGGGCTGGGACGCCTTCGGCCTGCCGGCGGAGAACGCCGCCATCGAGCGCGGCATCCATCCCAAGAGCTGGACCTACGAGAACATCGCCTCCATGCGCGAGCAGCTCCAGCTGCTCGGCCTGTCCCTCGACTGGAATCGCGAGATCGCCACCTGCGACCCGTCCTATTACGTGGAGCAGCAGCGCATCTTCCTCGACTTCCTGGAGGCGGGCCTCGCCTATCGCAAGGAGAGCGAGGTCAACTGGGACCCGGTGGACAACACCGTGCTCGCCAACGAGCAGGTGATCGACGGGCGCGGCTGGCGCTCGGGCGCCATCGTGGAGCGGCGCAAGCTCAGCCAGTGGTTCCTGCGCATCACCCACTTCGCCCAGGACCTGCTCGACGCCCTCGACACGCTCGACCGCTGGCCGGACAAGGTGCGCCTGATGCAGCGCAACTGGATCGGCCGCTCGGAAGGCATGGAGGTGCTGTTCGAGTTCTCGAAGGCTTCCCACGCCGGCGGCAGGCTGCCGGCCGGCGCCAAGGCGCTGAAGGTCTACACCACGCGGCCGGACACCCTGTTCGGCGCGTCCTTCCTCGCGCTCTCGCCGGACCATCCGCTGGCGCAGCACCTGGGGCAGGCGGATCCGCGCGTCGCCGACTTCATCGCCGAGTGCAAGCGTGGCGGCACCTCGGCCGAGGAGATCGAGACCCAGGAGAAGAAGGGCTGGGATACCGGCCTGGAGGTGGTCCATCCGCTGGACGACAAGCGCACCGTGCCGGTCTACGTGGCCAACTTCGTGCTCATGGACTACGGCACCGGCGCCATCTTCGGCTGCCCGGCCCACGACCAGCGCGACCTCGACTTCGCCCGCAAGTACGGCCTCACGGTCACCCCGGTGGTGCTGCCGCCGGAGACCGATCCCGGCGCGTTCAGCGTCGGCGACGTGGCTTATGACGGGGACGGCACCCTGTTCAACTCGGGCTTCCTCGATGGCATGAGCGTGCCGGAGGCCAAGGAGGCGGTGGCCCGCCAGCTGGAGCGCTTCCGCGTCGGCGACCAGCCGCAGGGCACGCGGCGGGTGAATTTCCGCCTGCGCGACTGGGGCATCTCGCGCCAGCGCTACTGGGGCTGCCCCATCCCGGTGATCCATTGCGACAGCTGCGGCCCCGTGGGCGTGCCCCGCGACCAGCTGCCGGTGGAGCTGCCCGACGACGTGACCTTCGACCGTCCCGGCAACCCGCTGGACCGGGCCAGGGCCTGGCGCGACGTGCCGTGCCCCAAATGCGGCAAGCCCGCGCGGCGCGAGACGGACACCATGGACACCTTCGTGGATTCGTCCTGGTACTTCCTGCGCTATGCCTCGGACAACGTGGACAAGCCGCTGGACAAGGCGGCGGTGGCCCACTGGCTGCCGGTGGACCAGTATATCGGCGGCATCGAGCACGCCATTTTGCACCTGCTCTATTCGCGCTTCTTCACCCGGGCGCTGAAGGCCTGCGGGCGCGTCGACCTGGAGGAGCCGTTCGCCGGCCTGTTCACCCAGGGCATGATCGTCCACGAGACCTACAAGGACCAGGACGGCAAGTGGCTGTTCCCGGAGGAGGTCAAAATCCTCGGCAACGGACGGGCGGTGAAGATCGCCGACGGCTCGGACGTGGTCATCTCCCCGCCGGAGAAAATGTCCAAGTCCAAGCGCAACGTGGTCGCCCCCGAGGTGGTGGCGGATACCTACGGCGTGGACTGCGCCCGCTGGTTCATGCTCTCCGACACCCCGCCCGAGCGCGACAGCGAATGGACGCAGGGCGGCATCGAGGGCGCCTGGCGCTTCGTGCAGCGCATCTGGCGCCTGGTGCACGAGGCGGTGGAGCTCGGCGCCGCCCCCGGCGCGCCCCGCCCGGCGGCGTTTTCCGAGGCGGCCCTCGGCCTGCGCCGGGCCACCCACGGCCTGGCGGCGACGGTCGCCGAGGATATCGAGCGGCTGCGCTTCAACGTGGCGGTCGCCCATGTGCACGAATTCGCCAATGCCTTCGGCACCGCGGTCGCGGCGGCGCGGGCGGCGCAGGCGGTGCCGGACGACATGGCCTTCGCCCTGCGCGAGGCGGCGGAAATGGTGGTGGGCGTGATCGCGCCCATGACGCCGCATCTGGCCGAGGAATGCTGGGTGGCGCTGGGCCACGGGAGCCTCGTGGCCGAGGCGGCGTGGCCGGCGGTGGACGCCGCCCTGCTGCGCCAGGACACGGTCACACTTCCGATCCAGATCAATGGCAAGAAGCGCGACGATATCGTCGTCCCGCGTGAAGCCACGGCCGCGGAAGTGGAAGCGGCGGTGCTGAAACTCGAAAGTGTCCAAAGGGCACTCGACGGACGCGCGCCGAAGCGTATCATCGTGGTGCCGCAGAGGATCGTGAATGTCGTTGCCTGATCCCTCGTTCCTGGTTTCGCGCCCCGCGCCGCTGCTGGCGCGGCTGGCGCTGGTGTGCGCGCTTTCCGGCGCGCTCGCCGGCTGCTTCCAGCCGCTCTATGCGGACAACTCGACGGTGGGCGGCCCCGCTTTGCTCGACAAGTACCGCGACGTGGAGATCATCCAGGTCCAGGGCCGGGTCGGCAACGAGCTGCGCAACGACCTGATCTATGCGCTCAACGGCGGCGACGGCAATCCCAAGGGCGCCCCGCTGCAGATGATCATCTCGGTGGATACCTCCACCTCCACCGCGCTCCTCAATTCGGCTTCCGGCCTGCCGGAGAACCAGATCATCCGGGTGACCGCCAACTGGCGCTTGGTGAAGGCCGGCGACGAGAAGAAGAAGACCGTCACCGAGGGGTCCGCCTCCGGAACCGCCACCATCGACACCAGCGACCAGCGCTTCGCCAACTACAGCGCCGGCATCGACGCGGAGAAGCGCGCCGCGCGCAGCGTGGCGGACCAGATCAAGGCCCAGCTCACCGCCTATTTCATCCGCACGGCGAACACGCCCGGCTCCGGAAGCTGAGCCGATGGTCGCGGTGCGGCCCGGCGACGCCGAGGCGGCGCTCGCCCGGCGCGATCGCGGCAAGAGTGTCATCCTCATCTACGGGCCGGATACGGGCCTCGTGCGCGAGCGCGCCGAGGCGCTGGTGCGCCGGGCCGTGCCCGACGCCCATGATCCCTTCGCCCTGGTGCGCCTCGAGGGCGAGGATGTCGCCTCCGACCCGCGCCGCCTGATCGACGAGACCTCCACCATCGGCCTGTTCGGCGGCGAGCGGGTGGTGTGGCTGCGCGCCGGCAGCCGCAACATCGTCCCCGCCCTCCAGCCGGTGCTTGCCGGACCCTGCGACGCGCTGGTGGTGGTGGAGGCTGGCGACCTGAAGAAGGGCGCCCCGCTGCGCGCCCTGTGCGAGAACGCCCCCAACGCTCTCGCCATCGCCTGCTACGCCGATACCGAGCGCGACCTCGCGCGCCTCGTGGACACGATGATGGCCGAAGCCGGCCTCGGCATCGACCGGGACGCGCGCGAGCTTCTCGTCTCCCTCATCGGCGGTGACCGCCTCGCCTCGCGCGGGGAGATCGCCAAGCTCGCGCTTTATGCCCAGGGGCAGCAGCGGGTCACCGCCGAGGACGTGCGCCTCGTCGTCGGCGACGCCTCCGCGCTCGCCTTGGACGACGTGGTGGATGCGGCCCTGGCCGGGGAAACGCGGGAGGCGGTCGCTGCCCTCGCCAAGGCGTTCGGCGCGGCGACGCGGCCGGACGCGGTGCTCGGCGCGCTCCTGCGCGCGCTTTCCGCCGTGCACCAGATGACGCTCGCGGTGGCCGGCGGATCGAGCCCCGAGCAGGTGGTCAATTCCGCCCGGCCGCAGGTGCATTTCTCGCGCAAGCCGAAGCTGGAGAAGGCCTTGCGCGGCCTCGATCCCGAACGCTGCCTGAGGGCGCTGATCGCGGTGGACGACGCCGTTCTCGCCGCCCGCCGCAACGCCGCCCTCGCCGCCTCCATCTGCGAGCGCACGGTGCTCCAGGTCGCCCAGCAGGCTGGGCGACGCCGCTAGCGGAATTTCGCCCAGCAGGCTGGGCGACGGGGCTAGGGGAATTTCGCCCAGCAGGCCGGGCGACGGGGCTAGGGGAATTTCGCCCAGCAGGCTGGGCGACGGCGCTAAGAAAACCCCCGCCCGGCCGGCCATTTGGGCGATGCCGGCGGACGACGCTCAGCCGTCGACGTTTTCCCGCGCCAGGGTGCGGAAATGGCCCTTCATCTGCAGCCAGGCCAGCAGCGCCAGCCCCGGCAGGCCGGTGAGGACGGTGATGATGAAGAACACCGGCCAGCCCGTCGCCTCGGCGACGAAGCCGCCGCCCGAGGCGAGGAAGGTGCGCCCCACGGCGGTCAGCGCGGTGAGCAGGGCATATTGGGTGGCGGTGTGCGCCCGCACCCCGCACAGGGCCGAGAGGTAGGCCACGAAAATCACCGTGCCGATGGCGCCGGTGAAATTTTCCACCACGATGGTGGCGGTGAGCGCCGCCACGTTGACGCCGATGATCGCCTGCGCGGTGAAGGCGAGGTTGGACAGCATCTGCAGGATGCCGCCGATCCACAGGCAGGTCACCAGCGGGAAGTAGCGGGCGACGAACCCGCCGGCGAACCCGCCCGCAAGGGCGGCGGCCAGGCCGACGCCCTTCACGATGGCGGCGTAGGTGGCCTTGTCGAAGCCGATGGAGATGACGAACGGCGCCGTCAGGACGCCGGCGAAGGCGTCGCAGAACTTGTAGAGCAGCACGAACAAAAGGATGGTGAGCGCCTGTTCCCGCGAGAGGAACTCGCTGAACGCACCCACCGCGGTGGAGACCACCCGGGCCACGGCGCCGGCGCCTTCCTCCCGTGCGGGCGCCTGCGGCTCGCGCGCCGTGAAGGTCGCGATCATGCCCACCACCACGAAGGCGGCGGCGCACAGATAGCCCCAGAACCAGGTGCTTGCCTTCGGCACGTCGAGATGCTCGAGATAGGCGACGATGGCGATGACGCCCGCCCCCGAGACCAGCATGCCGATGCGATAGGCGGCCACGTAGCCGGCCATGCCGGCGGCCTGCTCGCTGGTGTCGAGCCGCTCCACGCGAAACGCGTCCACCACGATGTCCTGCGTCGCCGAGATGGTCGCCACCGCCAGGGCGCCGAGCACCACCATCACCGGCGCGGCCAAGGGGTCCTGGGTGCCGAGGAAGGCGATGGCGGCCATGAGCGCGATCTGCGTCGCCAGCAGCCAGCCGCGCCGCCGCCCGAGCAGGCGCGACAGCACCGGCACGTCGAGGGCGTCCACCAGGGGCGCCCACAGGAACTTCAGCGTGTAGGGCAGCCCCACCAGGGAAAACAGGCCGATGCTGCCGAGGCTGACGCCCACCTCGGTCATCCACACGGAAAGGGTGGTGCCGGTGAGCGCGAGGGGCAGGCCCGACGAGAAGCCGAGCAGGATCACCACCAGCACGCTCGGACGCGTGTAGACGACGATGGCATCCCACAGGGAGCGACGGGCCGGAGCGGCGTCTTCGGACGGGCGCAGGGTTTCGTCGGTCATGGTGGTCCTTCTGCCGTTCTCCCGGGCGCGCCGGGCGGATCAGCCCTTATCCGCCGCGACCGGTGAATGGGCCCCTACCATGGCGGATCCGTGCCCCGGCCAGACGCGGCGGCTCACGCCTGGTGCTGGCTCCACAGGCCGGATTCCACCTTGGACACGGCGATCACGGCCTGGGTGCGGCTCTCCACCCCGAGCTTCTGCAGGATGGCCGAGACATGGGCCTTCACGGTCGCCTCGGACACGCTGAGCTCATAGGCGATCTGCTTGTTGAGCCGGCCCTCGGACAGCATCATCAGCACCCGCACCTGCTGCGGCGTGAGGGTGGCGAGGCGGGCGATGATGGCGTCGGTCTCCACGTCCGCCTTGGTGGTGAGGCTGATGTCCGGCGGCACGAAGGTGTCGCCCTTCAGCACGCCGGCGACGGCATCGCGCATGTGGCCGACGCCCATGGTCTTGGGAATGAAGCCGGAGGCGCCGAGGTCGAGGCAGCGGCGGATCACCGCCGGCTCCTCGTTGCCCGAGACCACCACCACCGGGATCGCGGTGTATTGCGCGCGCAGATAGATGAGGCCGGAGAAGCCCCGGGCGCCGGGCATGGTGAGGTCGAGCAGGATCAGGTCGAAATCCGTATCGCGCTCGAGCAGCGCGGTGAGGTCGTCGAAGGTGCCGACTTCCTCGATCGCGGCATCCGCGTGGCGGCCCAGGACCGCTTCCCGGAGGGCGCCGCGGAACAGGGGGTGGTCGTCGGCGATGACGAGGTGCAGGGCGCTCCCGGCGTCTTCTCCCAATGCTTTTCCTCCCCCGAGCGGCTTCTTTCCATCCGACCTTGTGGGCGAACGGTTCGTGGCGAATCGTACGTCCCGATCATCCTTCCATGGCGAAGCCGTGACAAGCAGATCAGGTCATATGCCCGGTCGCGCCGGTGAAAGCCAGCACAACCTCGCGGCGGTGGGGCCTTGCCCGATGCTCCACCAGATAGAGGCCCTGCCACGTGCCCAGCGCCATCCGGCCCTGGCTGACCGGGATGGAGAGGCTGGTGTCGGTGAGCATGGTGCGCACGTGCGCCGGCATGTCGTCCGGCCCCTCGGTGTCGTGCACCCAGCCGAAGTCGCGCGGGGCGAGGCCGCGCAGCGCGGTGAGGAGGTCGGTGCGCACGTCCGGGTCGGCGTTCTCCTGGATCGTCAGGGAGGCCGAGGTGTGCCGGCACAGGACGGTGAGCACGCCGGTGCGCGCGCCGATCTCCTGGAGGAACGCGGCGGCCTCGGCGGTGATCTCGGTGAATCCCTCGCCGGGGGTGTCCACGGCGAGGCGGGCCTGGGCGTGGCGGATCTCGTCCACGCTCGTCGCCGGGCTGCGGGTGAGGCGTGCCATCTCTCAAGCTCCTTCGCGCCGGCTTGCATGCGGCACCGCGGGCACGTACCAGTTTTCCGGCCCGCCCGCTTGCCGGTTTCCGGGCCCGCCCGCCTGCATCCCGCCGCGCAACGTCCCATCCGGTCAAAGGTGCCGTCCATGTCGAAGCTGGTTCTCGATGCCGCCGTTTTCACCGATGCCGCCGTCGCCGTCGACACGCGCATGGTGAACGATGCCATCGTCAAGGCGCTTCAGGCGATCCCCGACCGCTGGGCGGTGCCGCTGCCGGAGATCCGCGCCGCGCGCGCCGCCGGCAAGGGCGTGTTCCCGCTGGCGCCGGAAAGCCCGCGGGCGCGCGCGGAGACCATTCCAGGCCCGCGCGGCCCGGTGCCGGTGCGCATCTACATGCCGGACGGCGCCCCCAGGGGGGTCTATCTCCACATCCATGGCGGCGGCTGGACCCTCGGCTCGGCGCGCGAGAACGAATCGCTGCTCGACCGCATCGCCGCCAATTGCGGGCTGGCCGTGGTTTCCGTGGACTATGCGCTCGCGCCCGAAGTGCCCTATCCCGCCGCGCCCGACGATTGCGAGGCGGCGGCCCTGTGGCTGGTGAAGGAAGGCCGGGCGCGCTTCGGTACGGATCGCTTCGCCATCGGCGGGGAATCGGGCGGGGCCACGCTCGCGGTGGCCACCCTGGCGCGCCTGCGGGACCGCCACCTGCTCAGCCCGTTCTCGGCGGCGGTGCTGACGGCGGGCTGCTACGACCTGCGCCTCACCCCGTCCGCCCGCAATTGGGGCGACCTGCCGCTGGTGCTCAACACCCGCGACATCACCTTCTTCGTGAACAATTATCTCAGGCTCGAGGGCAAGGTGGACGACCCGGATGTCTCGCCGCTGCTCGGCAACCTCAAGGGCCTGCCGAAGGCGCTGTTCAGCGTGGGCACGCGCGACGCGCTGCTCGACGACACGCTGTTCATGGCCGGCGCCTGGATGGCCGCCGGCAACGGGGCGGCGCTCGATGTCTATCCCGGCGGCTGCCACGTCTTCATCGGCTTCCCCGGCAGCCTCACCGACCAGGCCCTGAAGCGCATCGACGCCTTCCTGAGCGACTTCTGAACCCGCGCCGGCTCACATCCGCTCCTGTCCGCTGGGGGCGCGCAATTCGTCGATCATGCTCTTGAGGCGTCGGTAGAAGCGCTCGGCATAAGCGAGCGCCCGGTCGAGGTCCATGGTGTCGGGGCCGGGCGGCGTCGCGGCGGGCGGCGGCAGCGTCCCCGGCGGCAGCGCCGGCGGCAGCGGACGCGCGTCGGCGCGGCGCAGCCTGCCGATCTCCGACTGGAGGCGTGCGATCTCGGCCTCGTAGGCGTCCCGCGTGTCCGGCACCGCCTCGCAGGTGAAGCCCGTGGGCCCCTTGGCGCAGAGGGAGACGCGTCCGGTCTCCCGGTCGAGCTTCAGCGCCCCGCCATCGACCGGTGCGAAGGAGAAGCGCGGCGCCGTGGTCTCGGCCGGCACCGGCCCCTGCGCGGCGGCGGGACCCGCGACGGCGAGAAGCAGCGGGCACAGGGCAAGCGCGGGCAGGGCAAACCTGGGCAGGGCAAGCCTGGGCGGGGCAAGCCTGGGCGCGAGGAAACGAAGGTGTGCGGCCGAGCGGAACATGATCGCCTCCGAACGTGCGGCGCGGATCCCACCGCGCCGCCCCAAGGTCAAGACATATGCCGAACGATCCGGGCCGGAAGGGGGCGAAGCCCTGCGGTCACACCGGCCGGAACGGCGGGCGGCCGCTGGCGAGGGCGTCGTCCAGGAGGTCGATGCGGTCCTGGCCCCAGAACACCTCCCCGTCGAGCACGTAGGACGGCGCGCCGAACACGTCGGCGGCCACCGCGCGCTCGCGGTTCTCGATATAGGCTTTCTCCGCCGCCTCGCCTTGCGCCTCGGCCATCAGCGCGGCGCCGGGCAGCCCGACCTCCTCGGCGATCGCCGCGATCACCTCGGGGGCGCCGAGATTCTCCTGCCGCTGCCACACGCCGGAGAAGATGCGCGGCAGGAGGGCGTCCACCGGATGGCCCGCCAGAAGCGCGGCGATGATGGTGCGGTCGGCAAGGGCGCCGTCGAACGGCCAGAATGCGGGATGGACGTGGAATGCGACACCGCGCTTCACGCCCCAGCGCTGCAGCTCCACCAGCCGGTAACGCTGGCGCTGCGGCGCCCGCTTCGGCAGCGGCAACCCGCCCGTTTCCGCGAAGATCGGGCCGAGGTTGACCGGATGGGGCGCGACCTTCGCGCCATGTCGCCGCGCCGCGTCCATGAAGGGGGCATGGCCGAGGAAGGTCCACGGGCTGACGCAGGAGAAATAGTAATCGATGGTGCGGGGCATGGATCGGACCGGGTGGGGGAGGGAAGGGCAAGGCCCGCATCCTAGAGCGTTTTCGAGCGAAGTGGAGACCGGTTCGCGTGCAGAAAACGCGATCACGCAAAGACATAGGGACGCTTCGCCGCTTGCGTGAAACGGGAAACGCGCGAGCGCCGGGCCCGGCCAAGCCCCGCCGCCATTCCCGCCGCCAAGCCCGCGGCCTCCTCTCGGGATCAAACGTGGCGCCCCGCCGTTGTCGTTGCGGATCCCGCCTTGAAACCATATGCGCGTCTTCGGCTTGACAGCGAGACCGTGCGGGTTCCCTCTTGCCGGCGCGCATGTGGTGGGCTTTGCGGAGGCGCCATGGGCGACGATCGGCACGGGGAATTGCTGGGGCTCCAGTCGGAACTTTCCAACGCGGCGCTGAAGGCGGCCATGGAGACGGATGCGCCGGACGCGGTCCGTTCGGCGGTCGAGGCGGGGGAGAAAACCGTCCGCCGCGCCGTGCGGCTGAACCCCATGGCGTGGGTGGCGGCCTCGTTTCTGGTCGGAGTGGTCATGGGTTCGCTGCTGCGCCCGGTCGTCGTGGGCGCAGGAAGGGACGGAAGATGAATTTCGACCAGCTTGTGCGGAACCTGCGCATCCTGCTGCGCACCAACATCATCATCGCGGAAATCCATCTGCGCCACGTGGCGGCGCGGGCCGGGCTGTTCGCCTTCGCGGCCCTGGTGGCGAGCTTCGGCGTGGTGATGCTGGGGGTGGCGCTGTTCCTCGCCCTGGAGCAGTCGCTGGGGCCCATGTGGGCCGCGGTGGTGGTGGGCGGCGGCGGGCTGGTGCTGGCGCTGGTCGTCGCGCTCGTCGGCGCCAACCTGAAGCCCTCGCGCGAGCTCGGCCTCGCCAACCAGGTGAACCAGTCGGCGCTGGATGCGGTCTCGGCCGACCTCAAGGCCACGTCCTCGGGCCTGACCCAGTTCGCCTCGTTCGCCGCGGTGCCCAACCTGGTGCTGCCGCTCCTCACCTTCCTGCTGAAGGCCTTCCGACGACCGCGGGCGTAGGGCGCTTGGTCCACCAGGACCGATCGACAGTCCGTGTCCGCGTTTTTCTTCCACCGTCGTCATGGCCGCGACAAGCCCGGCCATGACGACGTGGAGGGAGCGCCGGTCGATCTGAATGGCGATCCGCGCTAGGCCTTGCGCACCCAGCGGCCGTTCTCGTCCTGCTGCCAGTAGGTGAGGGTGTGGCCCTGCGACGCCGCGGCGGCCTTGGCTTCGCGCCAGCGCTCGCGGGCCTGGGCCACCTGCTCGTCGTCCCGCCCGTCGAACAGGTGCACCACCCGCGTATAGGGCGCGGGGTCGGCAAGCGGCACCGCGTCGACCAGGAAGCGGATCTGCGCGGCGTTGGGGTTGGTCTCGGAGGTGGCGATGAGCACCGGCTGGCGCTCGGGCAAGGGCTGGGCTTCCGTGCCGTGCGGCAGGAAGGACGCCTCCGAATAGGTCCACAGATGCGCATCGAGCGCGTCGCGCCGCTCCACCGAGCCGCACTGCACCACGCACCGCCACCCGCGCTCCAGCGACTTCTCGATGAGCGTCGGCAGCACCGCTTCGAGGGGCTGGCGCTCCAGGTGGTAAAAGAGGATTTCGGTCATGGGCGAGCGCAGGTTAGCACGACGGTCCGCATCGCGTCGCGCCCTGCGCTGCCGTCGTGCCGTGGCTTGACCGGTACGGGACGGACTTCCATATGCCGCCCCATGAGCCTGATCCACAACGAGCGCACCAAGCTGACGGCCAATGCCCTCGACCGTGCCTCCACCGCCTGCCTGACGGTGGGCGCCCTGGGACCGGCCGTGGCGTCGCTCTACGGATTGGGAGCGGCCGGCGCCATCTCCCATGGACTCCTCGTCGCTCTGGGCAGCGTCTTTTGGCTGGCCGCGGCCGCCGTGCTACACTTCATGGCAAGAAGCGTGCTTGGACGACTGATATGACCGGCCTCTGGCTCTACGCATATGTGGTGCTGCCCCTCGTGGTGATCGCGATGGGGTATGCCGCCGTGCGCCTGACCGAGCCGAAGCACCCGCCGCACACCGGGCCGGCCGAATAACCCCATCCAAACGCCCCACCGCCGTCGTCCTCCGGTCAAGCCGGAGGGCGACGGCGGGAAGGGAAGGCTTGCCGCCTCACCCCTCGTAATTGTCCTTCACCAGCTGGTCGAGCAGGCGCACGCCCCAGCCCGAGCCCCAGCTCTTGTTGATGTCGCTCGCGGGCGAGGACATGGCGGTTCCGGCCACGTCCAGATGCGCCCACGGGGTCTTCTCGACGAAGCGCTGGAGGAACTGGGCGGCGGTGATGGAGCCGGCGTGGCGGCCGCCAGTGTTCTTCATGTCGGCGAACTTCGAATCGATGAGCTTGTCGTATTCCGGGCCGAGCGGCATGCGCCACACCCGCTCCCCGGTCTCCTGGCCGGCCTTGGCGAGGCGCTCGGACAGGGTGTCGTCGTTGGAGAACAGCCCGGCATATTCCGACCCCAGCGCCACCAGGATGGCCCCGGTGAGGGTGGCGAGGTCGATCATGAACTTGGGCTTGAAGCGCTCCTTGGCGTACCAGAGCACGTCGCACAGGACGAGCCGGCCCTCGGCGTCGGTGTTGATGATCTCGATGGTCTGGCCGGAGAGCGAGGCGACGATGTCGCCGGGGCGCTGGGCGGCACCGTCGGGCATGTTCTCCACCAGGCCGATGAGCCCCACCGCGTTCACCTTCGCCTTGCGGGCGGCCAGCGCATACATGAGGCCGGTGACGCAGGCGGCGCCGCCCATGTCGCCCTTCATGTCCTCCATGCCGGCGGCGGGCTTGATGGAGATGCCGCCGGTGTCGAAGGTGACGCCCTTGCCGATGAAGGCCACCGGGGCCTCGTCCTTGGGGCCGCCGTTCCAGCGCATCACCACCACGCGGCTTTCCTTGATGGAGCCCTGGCCGACGCCCAGCAGCGCCCGCATGCCGGCGCGGGCGAGGGCCTCGTCGTCCAGCACTTCCACCTCCACGCCGACGCCGGAGAGGTGCTCCTCGGCGCGGCGGGCGAATTCCGGCGGGTCGAGCACGTTGGCGGGCTCGTTCACCAGGTCGCGGGCGAGCAGCACGCCGTCGCCCACCGCCTCGCGGGCGGCGAAGGTGCGCTTGGTGGCGGCCTCGTCGGACACCAGCAGGGTGACGGCGAGGGGGCCATGCTCGGCCTCGTCCTTCTTCTTGGTCTTGTAGCGGTCGAAGGTGTAGCGGCGCAGGCGGATGCCGAGGGCGACCTCGGCCGCCGCCTCCGGCGCCACCTTGGTGCCGGGCAGATCGAGCACCACCGTCGCCTCGCGGGCGGAAGAGGGGATCTTGCCGGCGACGAGGCCGCCGAGCTTGAGGAAATCGGACGCCTTCAGCTCACCGGCCTTGCCCAGCGAGATCACCACCAGGCGCGGCGCATCGAGGCCGGCGGGGGCGAGCAGATCGAGGCTGCTCCAGGCCTTGCCCTTGAAGCGCTCGGCGTCGAAGGCGCGGGTCACGGCCCGGTCCGCGCCCTTGAGCAGCTTCTGGGTCTGCGTGCCGAAGGCGAGGCTCTCGTCGGTGAGCACGATCAGCACGCCCTTGGGGGCGGCGGTGAGCCTGGCGAACGAGAGGGTGACGGGTTCGGACATGCGGCGCTCCGGGGGCAGGAAAGGGCTTCAAGGAATCAGGTTGCGCCCTTCTCTCTAGACCCGTCGGCGTCCGTGTGGAACCACGCACGCCGCCGCGCCCGAGCCTGGGGTTCCCGTCTCGGGCACGCGCCGATCGGCCCGCATCGCAAGCCGATCGGAAAACGCCTTCTCCATCCTGGCGTTAGAGGGCGATGCGCCGATCAAGTTGACCGGATCCCACTCCAGATGCTCCGCCCGGGGCGGATGGGAAGGGCAGGGGCCGCGCTCGGAACGGTTGCGACGGCGAAACCAAAGAAAAGGGGGCGCAAAGCGCCCCCTTGTCCCAAACGCGCGCGATGACGGCGGGCCTCACTCGGCGGCCGCGTCCTCGGTGCCGGCGGCGGCCTTGGCGGCCTTCTCCTTGGCGCGCTCCTTGGCCTTCTCGCCGGGCTCGCCCTTCTTGGGGTTGCTCTTGGCATCGCGCTTCATGAGGCCGGCGGCGTCGAGGAAGCGGGCCACGCGATCGGTGGGCTGGGCGCCCTTCTCGAGCCACGCCTTGGCCTTCTCGGCGTCGAGCACCACGCGGTTCTCGGCATCCTTGGCCAGCAGCGGGTTGAAGGTGCCGATCTTCTCGATGAAGCGGCCGTCGCGGGGCGAGCGGGCGTCGGCGATGACGATGCGGTAATAGGGACGCTTCTTGGCGCCACCACGGGCGAGACGGATCTTGAGGGACATGGGTTTCTTCCTTTTGGTTCTATGGATGTGTTTGATCTGATTGAGTCTCGGCCGTCATGCCCCGGCTTGTCCGGGGCATCCACCGTGCCGTTGCGCGGACCCTTCGGAGATCGCGCCCTGACCTGCGGTGGACCCTCCGGACAAGCCGGAGGGTGACGGCGGCTTAGGGGAAGCAAGTCACTTCTTCTTGCCGGGCCCTCCCAGTCCAGGAAAGCCCTTCGGCAGGCCGGGCAGGCCGCCGGGGAACTTGGAGGGCAGGCCGCCGCCGGGCAGGCCGGGGAAGTTCGGCGGGAGCCCGCCGGGCGCGCCGGGCATGCCGCCCGGGCCGCCCTTGCCCATCTTCTCGGCCATGTCCTGCAGCATCTCGGGCGAGGGGCCGCCGCCGCCGAAGCCCATCATTCCCGCCAGGCCCGCCAGCGGGCCGCGCTTGCCGGCGGCGCCGCCCATGGCCTTCATCACGTCGGCCATCTGGCGGTGCATCTTCAGCAGGCGGTTGATCTCCTCCACCTTGGTGCCGGAGCCGGCGGCGATGCGGCGCTTGCGCGAGGCGTCGAGCAGCTTCGGCGCGCGGCGCTCCTTGGGGGTCATCGAGTTGATGATGGCCACCTGCCGCTTGAACACCTTGTCGTCGAGATTGGCGGAGGCGATCTGGTTCTTCACCTTGGCGACGCCGGGCAGCATGCCCATGAGCCCGCCGAGGCCGCCCATCTTCGCCATCTGCTCCAGCTGGCCGCGCAGATCGTCGAGGTCGAAGGTGCCCTTGCGCATGCGCTCGGCGGTGATCTTCGCCTTTTCGAGGTCGATATTCTCGGCGGCCTTCTCCACCAGGGCGACCACGTCGCCCATGCCGAGGATGCGGCCGGCCACGCGGTGGGGATCGAAATCCTCCAGCGCGTCCATCTTCTCGCCGGTGCCGAGCAGCTTGATGGGCTTGCCGGTGACCGCGCGCATGGAGAGGGCCGCGCCGCCGCGGCCATCGCCGTCGGCGCGGGTCAAGACGATGCCGGTGAGGCCGACGCGGCCGTCGAAGGCTTTCGCGGTGTTCACCGCGTCCTGGCCGGTGAGGCTGTCGGCGACCAGCAGCACCTCGTGCGGGGAGGTCGCGGCCTTCACCTCGGCCACTTCGGCCATCAGCCCCTCGTCGAGGGTCACCCGGCCGGCGGTGTCGAGCATCACCACGTCGTAGCCGCCGAGCTTCGCCGCCTCGATGGCGCGGCGCGCGATCTGCAAGGCGCTCTGGCCGGCGACGATGGGCAGGGTCGCCACATCCACCTGCCTGCCGAGGGTGGCCAGCTGCTCCATGGCGGCGGGGCGGCGGGTGTCGAGGGACGCCATCAGCACCTTGCGCTTGCCGCGTTCGGTGAGGCGCTTGGCGATCTTGGCGGTGGAGGTGGTCTTGCCCGAGCCCTGCAGGCCAACCATCAGGATCGGCACCGGGGCGGGGGCGTTGAGGTCGATGGGATCGGCGTCGGAGCCCAGCGTCGCCACGAGCTCGTCGTGGACGATCTTCACCACCATCTGGCCGGGGGTCACCGACTTGATGACCTCCACGCCCACGGCGCGCTGGCGCACCCGGTCGGTGAAGGAGCGCACCACGTCGAGGGCCACGTCCGCCTCGATCAGCGCCCGGCGGACCTCGCGCATGGCCTCGCCGACGTCGGCCTCGGTGAGGGCGCCACGCCGCTTCAGCTTGTCGAGTATGCCGCCGAGGCGGTCGGAAAGGGTATCGAACATGGGTGTCCGCCAGACCACGTTCCGACGGGAACGGGGTCGCCATCCTTGGGTTTGGCGACGGATTCACCGGTCAGGTCGAAGCGACCCGACCGGATCCGGCGCCCGGTTTGGGCTCACATCGGACGAGCCAGCGCCGCGCCGCGCGCCGGCGTGAAAGCCAACGCAAATCGCGCCCGAGGGCGCAACGCGCTGTCGGGCGGTGACCTCCGGACCCTTGGTCCGGTCGGCGGGATCGGCAGGGCCGTCCTCGTGAAGTGCGGGTGGTTAGCATTTTTGGCCGGAGGAGGCAAATGCGGCCGTCCCTCGGCGGTTCAGGCCCGCAGCGCGGCGCCCACCAACGCGGCCGCGAGGAGCCCGAGCCAGAGCGCGGCGGTCCGGCGATAGAGCCGGGGCGGCTCGGCGCTGTCGCGCTTCAGCATCCGTCCGGCCCCGGCCCAGATCGCCGCCACCATCACCACCGAGGCGGCGAACACGCCGAGATGCAGGGCGAAGTCCGGCGACGTTCCGCGCGGCAGCAATGTGAGGCCGATGATCAGCCCCTTGGGATTGAGCAGGGTCGTCACGAACACGCGGCGGGCGGTGACCTCGCCGTCGCCCGTCCCCGCCGTCTCGACCCGCCACAGCTTCACGGCGAGGAAGGCGATCCAGCCGGCTGCGGCCAGCTTCACCGCGCCGGCCGCCAGCGGCTGCCGGGCCAGGAGGTCGGCGCCGAACAGCGCCAGCGGCACCACCACGAGGAGATAGGCGGCAAGCTCCGCCGGCATCAGCCGCGCGGAGCGGCGCAGTCCTGCCGATGCGCCGGACAAGGCGAGCAGGGTGTTGGTGGGGCCGGGCGTGAGCAGCAGGCCCCAGATGGCGAAGAGGAATTCGGGTGTGCGCACGTGCCGTGTGTCCGGTCCGCCAAGGCCCCGTGCCTCGGCCCCAGGGACCGGGCGACACGTTAGAAGGACCTGGGCCGCCGGCCAATCGAAGCCGGTGTCGCATGGGGATTCCCCGTAGCGGGCCGCCTTACCCGCCCGCGCGAAGCTGTGCTAAACCACCTCGGGACAGGAGAGATCCCCATGCCCGAGAACAACGAACTCACCCGCTTCTTCGGCGGATCGCCCGCCTGGGTGCTGGTGCGGCTCGTCATCCTCTCGGTGGTGGTGGGCGTGATCCTGGCCGCGCTGGGGCTCGATCCGCGCAACATCTTCAACAGCCTCGAGCGGCTGGTGCGCAACCTGTTCTCCTTCGGCTTCGAGGCGTTCGGCAGCCTGTGGCGCTACTTCCTGCTCGGCGCCGTGGTGGTGATCCCCCTCTGGCTGATCCTGCGCGTGTTCGGCCGCCGCTGAGGTGGTTCGCGTGATCCTCGCCCCGTGACCTTCGCGCCGTGACCCTCGCCGCGCCGCCGCCCGGCGTTACCCACCGGCGGGTGCTCGCCATCGCGCTGCCGATGACGCTGGCGCACCTGACGACGCCGCTGCTCGGCATCGTCGATGCGGCGGTGGTGGGGCGCCTGGGGGATGCGGCGCTGCTCGGCGGGGTGGCGCTCGCCGCCGTCATCTTCGACATGCTGTTCTGGATGTTCGGCTTCCTGCGCATGGGCACGGTGGGCCTCGCGGCGCAGGCGCTGGGCCGGCGCGACGGGATGGAGCAGCGGGCGGTGCTCGCCCGCGCCCTGCTCGTCGCCGGCGTGCTGGGGCTCGCGCTCGTGGCCCTCCAGGAGCCCATCGCCCGCCTCGCCCTGGCCCTCGCCGGGGCGAGCGCGGAGGTGAGCCGGGCGGTGGCCGACTATTACGCCGTGCGCATCTTCGCCGCGCCGTTCACGCTGGCGAACTACGTGGTGCTGGGCTGGCTGGTGGGCCTCGGCCGCACCGGCCGGGCCCTGGCGCTGCAGGTGGGCATGAACCTGCTCAACATGGCCTTGTCGGCGCTGTTCGTGCTCGGCGCCGGCTGGGGCGTCGCGGGGGCGGCGGCGGGCACGCTCATCGCCGAGATCGCCGGTGCCGGCACCGGCCTCCTCCTCTGCCTGCGGATGCTCGGGGGCACGGTGTCGGTGCCGCGCGCGGTGCTGCTCGACCGGGGGCGGCTCGCCGAGACTTTCCTCCTGAACCGCGACATCATGATCCGCACGACGGCGCTGATGTTCGCCTTCTCCTTCTTCGCCGCGCAGGGGGCGCGGGCGGGCGACGTGACCCTGGCCGCCAATGCGGTGCTGCAGAATATGGTGATGGTGGCCGCCTATTTCCTCGATGGCTTCGCCACCGCCGCCGAGCAGATCTGCGGCGCGGCGGTGGGCGCGCGCCGGCGGGCGGACTTCTCCGCCGGGGTGCGCCTCGCGCTCGCCTGGGGCTTTGCCTTCGCCCTCGGCGCCTGCGTCATCTATCTCGCCGCCGGCCCGGTCCTCGTGGATGCCATGACCACCAGCCCCGAGGTGCGGGCGCAGGCGCGGATCTTCCTCCTGTATGCCGCGCTGCTGCCGGTGGCGGGGGTCTCGGCCTATGCCTTCGACGGGGTCTATATCGGCGCGCTCTGGTCACGCGACATGCGCAACCTGATGCTGGCGGCGCTCGGCGTCTATCTCCTCGCCTGGTGGGGCCTGCGGCCGCTGGGCAATCACGGCCTGTGGCTCGCCTTCCTCGCCTTCCTGCTGGCGCGCGGCCTGTTCCAGGCGCTGCGCCTGCCGGCGCTGACGCGGCGGACCTTCGGCGCGTGAGCCTCAGGCAAGATCGGGAAACAGGTGGGCGCCATCGGGGCCGAGGGGCAGGTCCTTCACCCAGCGCACGGCGGACACGGGCAGCGGCGCGTAGAGATGGGGAAAGAGGTCGCCCCCGCGCGAGGGCTCCCATTTCAGCGCCGCGCCCAGGGGCGCCGCCTCCACCGCCACGAGCTTCAGGTCCGCCTGCCCGGCGAAGTGCCGCGCCGCCGTCTCGCGCGCCTGCGCGGCGGTGGAGAAGTGGATGAAGCCGTCCGCATGGTCCACCGGCGCGCCCGCGAATACCCCCTTCGCCTGCGCCTCGGCCCAGAGCGAGGCGGGACAGATCTTGAAGACGAGGTCGGGCATAAGGGGCTCCTTATGGACAGCGGCCGCCCTGTGTAGGGCGTGGCGGCCGCGGCGGCAACTCTCTGCGTCCATAGGTTGCATGCGGACTGAAGTCCTGTACAAACAGGGAACAAATTCTTATGGTCGGGAGACGGGAGATCAGGCCGGGGGCTCGTGACGGGGCTGAATCGGTGTCGCATCTCCGGTTTCATCGAGTGGCGGATGCCGTGTCCGGAACATGCAACCGGGGCGGGTCCGGCGCCAGCGGCAAGGAACGCGAAGCCTCATGCTCACCCACGGACAGGTCTGGCGCGCGATCGACCAGCTCGCGGAGCAGCACGGGCTTTCCACGTCGGCCTTGGCGCGGCGGGCGGGGCTCGATCCCACCACCTTCAACCGGTCGAAGCGCGTCACCACGGATGGGCGGCCGCGCTGGCCTTCCACCGAGAGCATCGCCAAGGCGCTGGCGGCCACCGGCACCAGCGCCGAGCATTTCTTCGCCCTCCTCGCGCCGGACGCGGCGCGTGGCGCGCCCGCCGGTTTCGAGGAGGAAAGCCTGCCGCTGAAGGGACCCATCCACGCCATCCGGCAGATCGGATTTGCCCAGGCGGGCTCGGGCGGCTTCTTCGACGATGCGGGCTTCCCCGTGGGCGCCGGCTGGGACGAGATCGCCTTTCCGGAGGTGGAGGACGCGCATGCCTACGCGCTGGAGATTGCGGGTGATTCCATGCAGCCGGTCTATCGCGACGGCGACATCGTGGTGGTCTCGCCCGCGGCCTCGGTGCGCCGGGGAGACCGGGTGGTGCTGAAGACCAGGGACGGCGAGGTGCTGGCCAAGGAGCTGGTGCGCAAGACCACCCGCCACGTGGAGCTGCGCTCCTTGAACCCCGCCCACGAGGACCGGCAGATTCCGCTCGACCAGGTGGACTGGATGGCTCGGATCATCTGGGCGAGCCAGTGAGGGGGCGGGCATGCGGTTAAAACAGGTTCGAGCAGTTTCCCGCGACGAAGAAGATGGGGATAGCACAAAATAATGTCATGGCGGCGCCCATGATCAAGAAGAATAAGGAGTACGAAGTTGGGATGGGTTCGTGCATCCCGTAGATCATCGGCCTTTCGCCTTTCCGGATGTAGTCTTCTATCTTTTTGACTTGGTCTCGCCACCGCAGAGCGACGATACAAGCCGAGAGTGCAAATGCTCCGGCGATGGGAAGGGCATGCCAGCCCTTATCGATTCCTGCGCTGCAATCAGGCCCGTGCGTCGCCGGATCGAGCTTGATCAGGATAAGGATCCCGAGAAGAGAGACAGTCACGCTTGCCGCAGCGGCGCACCGCATGATCAATCGGAACACGAGCGGATCGAACTTGTCCTGGGGATTGAACACCATCACCGTTCTCCGACCGCGAAAAGTGAGCCTGCCCCATCCCTACCCCAAAAGCGCCTCCAGCGTCTCCAGCCGGTCCGCCTCTCCCGGCGGCTTGTCCCATCTCAGGCGGGCGATGCGGGGGAAGCGCATGGCGATGCCGGAGCGGTGGCGGGTGGAGCGGGCGAGGCCCTCGAAGGCCACTTCCAGCACCAGGCCTTCCTCCTTTTCGTGCACCACCTCGCGCACCGGGCCGAAGCGGTTGATGGTGGCGCGGCGCACGAAGGCGTCGATCAGCTTCAATTCCTCGTCGGTGAAGCCGAAATAGGCCTTGCCCACCGGCACCAGCACATCCGCCCCGTCCTCGCCGGCGGTCCACACCCCGAAGGTGTAGTCGGAATAGAAGGACGAGCGCTTGCCGTGGCCGCGCTGGGCATACATGAGCACCGCATCCACCGTGTGCGGATCGCGCTTCCACTTCCACCACGGCCCCTTGGGACGGCCGGGCAGATAGAGGCTGTCGGCGCGCTTGATCATCACCCCTTCCACCGCCTCCGCGTCCGGCCCGGCGCCAGCGGAGGCGGGATCGCGGCGGGCGGCGGTCAGGTCCGCCCAGCTGGCGAAGGGCACCAGCGGCGAGAGGTCGACGCGGGGCGTGTCCAGCCGCGCGACGAGGGCTTCCAGCCGGGCGCGGCGCGCCGCGAAGGGCAGACCGCGCAGGTCCTCGTCTCCCTCCATCAGCAGGTCGTAGGCGCGGATGTGGGCGGGGAATTCCGCCAGCATCTTCACCGTCACGCTCTTGCGGTTGAGGCGTTGCTGCAGCACGTTGAACGGCTCCACCCGCCCGCCGCGCACGATGAGCAGCTCCCCGTCCATGGCGCCGTCGAAGGCGATGGCGTCGGCCAGGGTTCCGGCAAGGTCCGGGAAGGCGCCGGAAATGTCCTCGCCGGTGCGCGAATAAAGCCGCACCACGCGCGCGCCCTCCGGCCCGGTGCCGGCCACCGCCTGCACGCGGATGCCGTCCCATTTCCATTCGGCCAGGAAGGCCTCAGGGTCCAGGGTGGAGCAGTCCGCCTCCTCGATGGCGTGGGCCAGCATCACCGGGCGGAAGGGGGCGGGATTGGTGGTGACCGGGCGGGGGCCGCGCCCCTCCACCCAGGCGAACAGCGCGGCGTAGGGCGGCTCCAGCCCGGGCCACACCAGCTCCACCTCGTCGGGCGTCACCTCGCCCAGGCTCGCCACCGCCGTCTTGGCGAGGCGGGCGGAGGCACCCACCCGCATGGCGCCGGTGATGAGCTTCAGCAGTGCCCAGCGTCCGGTCTCGTCGAGGCCATCCAGCCATTCTGCCAGGCGGCGGGGCAGGGTGCTCTTCGACAGGGTGGAGAGGCCGTGGACGATCTCCGACAGGAGCGGCGCGTGGGCGGGCGCGCCCTCCAGCTTCGGCCACATGAGGGCGACGGTTTCGGAGAGGTCGCCCACATAATCGTAAGACATCTCGAACAGCACCGGGTCGGCCCGCTCCATGATGAGGGCGCGCACGAGGCCGGGCTTGGCATTGGCGAAGGAAAGCGCGCCGGTGAGCGCGGCGAGGGCGAAGCCGCGCTCGGGATCCGGCGTGGTGCGGAAATAGTCCGCCATGAGCCGGATCTTGGCATTGCGCCCGGCCTCGTAGAACATGCGGTCGAGGAGCGCGGCGAAGCGGTTCATGGGCGTTTTCTTTTCCGGTCCGTTGCCAATCCTGCCGTCGTCAATTCCGCCGCCGTCATGGCCCGGCTCGTCCGGGCCATCCACTCCTCCGCCCGTGCTGCGCCTGGCCCTTGCGCGGTGGCATGGCGTGCGGGTGGATCCCCCGGACAAGCCGGGGGATGACAGCCGAAGATGAGGCCGCGGGCGGTGTCATTCCATTCGCCCTGCTGTTCACGGCCGGGCGACGTCGTCATACAGGTCGAGCCAATGCGGGTTCTCCTGCTCGATCAGGTTTTTCTTCCAGTCCCGGGGCCACTTCTTCAGCCGCTTCTCCCTCGTGATGGCGGCATAAGCCGTATCGTGCTGCTCGAAATAGACGAGACGCTTGACACCGTGCTTCCGGGTGAAGCCTTTTGCCTCCCCGCTGCGATGCTCGAAGGTCCTACGCACGAGATCGTTCGTGATGCCCACATAGAGCGTTCCGTTCACCTCGCTCGCGAGGATATAGACGAAGAACGCTCCATTCATGCCTCGCCCTCCTGCGCCGGGAGGGCCCCCTCCTCGTCCTCCTCGCCATAGCCCACCATGCGCAGGGGCCTGGCGCGCAGCTGGCGGGTGCGGGCCCAGTGGACCAGCGCGTCCTCGGCGCCGTGGGTGACCCAGACTTCCTCGCAGCCGGTGGCGCGGATGGACGCGCAGAGCCCGTCCCAGTCCGCATGGTCGGACACCACCAGCGGCAGCTCCACGCCGCGCTGGCGGGCGCGGGCGCGCACGCGCATCCAGCCGGAGGCGAAGCAGGTGATGGGATCGGCGAAGCGCCGCGCCCACATATCGGTCATGGAGGAGGGCGGGGCGATCACCACCGCGCCGGCAAAGGCGGCCTTGGGCGCGCCGTTCACCGGCAGGATCTCGCCCAGGGCGATGCCGCGGGAGACGTAATAGTCGGTGATGGCCGTGAGCGCCCCATGCACGTAGAGCGGCGCCGTGTGCCCCGCCTCCCGCATCAGCGCCATCATCCGCTGCGCCTTGCCCAGCGAGTAGGCGCCGACGATGTGGGTCCGCTCGGGGAAGATGCGCACCGAGGCGAGCAGCTTCGCCGTCTCAGCGCTGGCCGGCGGGTGGCGGAACACGGGCAGGCCGAACGTCGCCTCGCTGACGAAGACGTGGCACCGTATCGGCTCGAACGGCGCGCAGGTGGGATCGGACGCGTCCTTGTAGTCGCCCGACACCACGATCACGAGCCCGTCCTTCTCCAGCCGGACCTGGGCGGATCCGAGCACGTGGCCGGCGGGATGAAGGCTGACGCCCACGCCGTTGATGACGACCCTTTCCCCATAGGCGAGGGGCTGCGTGGCGCCGGCGAAGCTGGCGCCATAGCGGATGGCCATGAGGTCCAGCGTCTCGCGGGTGGCGAGCACGTGGGCATGGCCGGCGCGCGCATGGTCCGAATGCCCGTGGGTGATCACCGCCCGCGGCACGGCCCGCGTCGGGTCCACGAAGAAGTCGCCGGCGGGGGAATAAAGGCCCTTGGGCGAGGGGCGGAGCAGGTCTTCCGGGCGCATGTCTTTATGAAGCGGCTTCGTCCCTATATGGGAAGCCCCTGGCCGTTCCGCGAGGTTTCCGTGGCTGCTTCCACCTTTACCGCCTCATCGGGCGACCCCGTGCTCGACCGGCGGCTCGACTGGGCGCGCGCCTTCCTGGATGACGGGGACGCGGCGGGCGCCGCCGAGCTGCTTGCCGAGACGGTGGCCGATGCGCCCGGCTTCGCCGCCGCCTGGTTCCTCCTGGGCGAGGCGCGTCTGACCTTGTCGGATGCGCCGGGCGCGGCCGAGGCGTTCGGGCGGGCGCGCGCGCTTGATCCCCGTGATGCGCTGGGGGCGGGCCTCCGCCTCGCCCGGCTGGGGGCGGTGCCGGCCGATGGGGCCATGTCGGCCGCCTATGTGCGCACCCTGTTCGACCAGTATGCGGACCGCTTCGACACGGCGCTGCGCGACGCGCTCGCCTATCGCGGACCGGAACTGCTGTTCGACGCGGTGGCGCGCGCCTGCGCGGCGACGGGGCGCAAGCCCGCCTTCGCCCGGGGGCTGGACCTCGGCTGCGGCACCGGGCTCGCCGGCGTGCTGTTCGCGCCGGTGGTGGCGCATCTTTCGGGCGTGGACCTTTCCCCGGCCATGCTGGAGAAGGCCGCCGCCCTCGGCCTCTACGCCCGCCTTGAGGCGGGCGAGATGGGGGCGGCGCTGGCGGCGGCGCCGGCGGGCGGGCTCGATCTCATCCTCGCCGCCGATGCCCTGTGCTACGTGGCGGACCTTGCCCCGATCTTCCGCGCCGCCCGCGCGGCGCTGGCGCCGGACGGGCTGTTCGCCTTCACCCTGGAGACCCATGACGGGGCCGGCGTGCTGCTGCGCGAGACCCTGCGCTACGCCCATGCGGCGGACCACGTCCGGCAGCGCGCGGCCGAGGCCGGCCTGGCGCTCGTGCTGATGGAGGCGGTCTCCACCCGCGCGGAGAAAAGCGTGCCGGTGCCGGGCCTCGTCTGCGTGCTGGGGCGCGGCTGAGCCGGCTGCGCCCTCAGCTCACCGGCAGGCTGAAGGGCGCGCCCTCGAAGGCATCTTCCCCGCGGCCGATGGAATGGATGGCGGCGACCATCCGCCCGTCGCGCTTGAGCGCGGCATCGGCCAGGGTGACGATGCGCGGGTTGGGCGTCGCCGTGGGCGAGGCGTGGCGCAGGCGCTGGGCCAGCTCCAGCTCGTCGCGCTCCGGCAGCAGGGCGCACAGCGTGGCGTAAGCGGCGGCCGTCGAGCGCGAGATGCCGGCGTAGCAGTGGATCACCAGCGGCGTCTGGCGGGGCCAGGCGCGCACGAACTCGAACAGCTCAAGCATGTGCGCCTCGTCCGGCGCCACCATGCCCTCGATCTCCTCCACGATGTCGTTGATGCCGAGGAAGAGGTGGTTGGTGGGGTCCACATTGCTCGGCCGGGTCAGGACCGTGCCGCCGTTGATCAGCGTGATGACATGCCGCGCACCGGTGGCTTCCACCGTCTCGTGCAGCTTGGCGAGGGAGCAGACATGGATCATGGATTCAGCTCCTCGAAACGCTTCCGGAACCGCGCTTTGGCGATTTCCGCCTCCCATGGCGTGAGATAATCCTTTTCCTCGGCGGCGTCGAGGCGGGGCGGCCGGCCGAAGAAGGCCTGGGCCTCCGGCGCGGAAAAGCCGGCGAGGCGGGTGGCCTCGAAATAGGCGGCGGCGCGGTCGGCGGTCTTCACGATCTTGACCAGCGCCTCGGGCCAGAGCGGGGGAAGCGAGAAGCGCAGCGAGATGGCGGCCAGGAGGCGCGCCTCGACCGCCTTGTAGTCGCCGCCCAGCACCGCCTTGAACGGCGAGATCATGTCGCCGATCACATATTCCGGCGCATCGTGCAGCAGCACGCACAGGCGCCAGCGCGGGTCGAGATCGGGGTGCGTGCGCCGCGACAGCCGCTCCACCAGCAGCGAATGCTGAGCGACGGAAAAGATGTTGTCGCCGGAGGTCTGGCCGTTCCAGCGCGCGACGCGGGCGAGGCCGTGGGCGATGTCCTCCAGCTCCACGTCGAGGGGGGAGGGGTCGAGGAGATCGAGGCGCCGGCCCGACAGCATGCGCTGCCACGCCCGCGGCGCGGCGCCCGCCCGCCGGCGCGCCGGCGCCGGGGAAGGCGAGGCTGAAGGCGAGGGGGAGGGCCCCTCTTTCGTCGGTGTCACGAATCGCGTGCTCCGTTGGCGCAGGGAAGGTAAGCTCGGCGTCACGTACCACAAGCCGCCCGTCACGGGCCGGCCTGCCCAGCCCGACTCTTGTCTAGCCTGAGCCTGCGCGAGCCAGCCATGTCCGACGTCCCAAGCTCAGTTGTCCCCAGCCCCGACGCCGCCGCGATCGCGCCGCCGCGTCCGCCGGTTCGCCCCACCCTCGCGGCGAGCGCCGCCGTCTTCCGCGGCCCGCTGGTGCTGCTCGCCCGTCGCGCCGCCAACCCCGGCGCCGGCCTGTGGAGCCTGCCCGGCGGTCGTGTCGAGCCGGGCGAGACCCTGGCCGAGGCGGCCGCCCGCGAGGTGATGGAGGAGGTGGGAGTGGAGGCCGAGATCGTCGGCCTCGCCGCCGCGCGGGACATCATCATCCGCGACCCGGAGGGAGACCTCTCGGCGCATTTCGTGGTCATCGCCCATGCGGCGCGCTGGCGCGCGGGCGAACCCGCGCCGGGACCGGAGGCGGCCGAGGTGGGCTGGTTCCGGCCGAACGAGGTGGCGGGCCTTGCCACCACGCTCGGGCTCGCCGACGTGGTGGAGCAGGCGGCCCGCCTCGTCCTCGAGCCCTGACCCCTTCCGGTCCTGACCCTGCTCCGGTCTTGACCTGGGCCCGCTCCGGCCGCAGGAGTGAGGCGGGACACATCGCCATCATGCGCATCGCCATCTTCCTCCTCGCCGCCACGCTGGCGCTCGCCGCCGGGCCCGCATCCGCCGCCGGCCCGACCGAGGGCGCGCCGCCGCCCTATGATCCGGACCTGATGCGGCTGGCGGAGATCCTCGGCGCACTGCACTACCTGCGCCCGCTCTGCGGCGTATCCGGCGAGGCGCAGAAATGGCGCGGCGAGATGCAGAGCCTCATCGATACGGAGCAGCCCTCCGACACGCGCAAGGCCAAGATCATCGCGAGCTTCAACCGCGGCTATTCCAGCTATGCGGAGGTCTACCGCATCTGCACGCCGGCGGCCCGGTTCGCCGTGGACCGGCAGCTGGAGGAGGGGTCCCGGCTCGCTCACGACATCGTGGTCCGCTACGGCGGAAACTGAGCCGGCGCTGTTAACCTTTTGGTTAGAAGCGGCCTGAACGGACCGGCGAAGCATGCTAGAGAAGCCCTGCACCGCCGTCCTGCGATGCGGAGGCCCACCACGTGTCCACTCTGCCGACCCTTTCCATCGATCTGCCTGAAATCGCGGACATGGCCGCCGACGATCGTCATGTGGCGCTCACCTGCCTGAACGACGCCTGGGTGGAAGCGGTACGCGAGGGGCTCGAGGAGGACTGCCTGATCCAGGCGGCATTGTTCACCGCCCTGCGCAGCCTTGTCGCGACCTATGGGGAAGAGGCCAGCGCCACCTTCGTCACCCGCCTCGCCGAGCGGGTCGCGGCCGGGGAATACACGGTGGCCGGCCTCAAGCACTGAGGCGGGCGGGCGGGGGCGGCAGCCGCCCCTCCCACCTTCTCCAGATCACACCTTCTCCAGATCACACCTTCTCCAGGTAGGTCTCCAGCACCCGCTTCTCGCCGGCCTTGTCGAACTGGACGGTGAGCTTGTTGCCGTCGATGCCGACCACCTCGCCATAGCCGAACTTGATGTGGAACACCCGCTCGCCGGTGCTGAAGGCGGAGGGCGCGCCGGCCGAGGTGGCGACGAGCGTGCCCTCGATCACCATGGGCCCGCGCCGGCTGGAGGCGCCTGCGTCGTAGCGCGCGCCGGCGCCCTGCGAGAATCCGCCGCGGGAGCCGCCGCCGCTGGTGCGCTGGTTCTGCGCCCGCTGCCAGCCCGGCGTTGAGTAGGACGAGCCGGCAAACGGCTCCGCCCGGTCGAACCGGCTGCCGCCGTAGCTGCCGCCGCCATAGCTCGACCCGCCCCAACCCGCGCCGCCGCGGCTCTCCTCCACCCGCACATGGGCGTCGGGCAGCTCGTCGAGGAAGCGGGACGGCACGGTGGAATTCCACATGCCGTGGATGCGCCGGTTGGAGGCGAAATAGATGCGCGCCGAGGCGCGGGCCCGGGTGATTCCCACATAGGCGAGCCGCCGCTCTTCCTCCAGCCCGGCCTTGCCCTGCTCGTCCAGCGCCCGCTGGTGCGGGAACAGGCCCTCCTCCCAGCCGGGCAGGAACACGGTGTCGAACTCCAGCCCCTTGGCGGAGTGCAGGGTCATCACCTGCACCGCGTCCTCGCCGGCGCCGTTGTCGGTGTCCATGACCAGGGAGATGTGCTCCAGGAAGCCGGAGAGGTTCTCGAATGGCTCCATGGAGCGCACCAGCTCCTTGAGGTTCTCCAGCCTTCCTGCGGCCTCGGCGGAGCGGTCCTTCTGCCACATCTCGGTGTAGCCGCTCTCGTCCAGCACGATCTCGGCGAGCTCGGTATGGGACATGACGCGCGCCTGCTCGCGCCAGCGCTCGAACGCGTCGATCAGGCCGCGCATGGTGCCGCGCACCTTGGGCTTCAATTCCTCGCTCTGCGTGAGCGCGCGCGCGGCCTCCTGCAAGGGCACGCCGGCGGCACGGGCGACATCGTGGATCTGCTTCACCGTGGCATCGCCGATCCCGCGCTTGGGCACGTTGACGATGCGCTCGAAGGCGAGGTCGTCGGCGGGGGAGTTCACGCAGCGCAGATAGGCCAGCGCATCGCGGATTTCCGCCCGCTCGTAGAAGCGCGGGCCGCCGATGACCCGGTAGGGCAGGCCAAGCGTGACGAACCGGTCTTCGAACTCGCGCATCTGGAAGGAGGCGCGCACGAGGATGGCGATCTCCGACAGGCGATGCCCGGCGCGCTGCAGCGCCTCGATCTCCTCGCCGACGGCGCGGGCCTCTTCGCCGGAATCCCACGCCCCGGTGACGGTGACCTGCTCGCCCGCCTCGCCTTCCGAGAACAGGGTCTTGCCGAGCCGGCCCTCATTGTGGGCGATGAGATGGGCGGCGGAGGCGAGGATATGGCCGGTGGAGCGGTAGTTGCGCTCCAGCCGGATCACCTTGGCGCCGGGGAAGTCGCTCTCGAACCGGAGGATGTTGTCCACCTCCGCGCCGCGCCAGCCATAGATGGACTGGTCGTCGTCGCCGACGCAGCAGACGTTCTTCGAGCCCTGTGCCAGCAGGCGCAGCCAGAGATATTGGGCAACGTTGGTGTCCTGATACTCGTCCACCAGCAGGAACTTGAAGCGCCTGTGGTATTCGGCGAGCACGTCGGGATTCTCGCGGAACAGGCGGATGCCTTCCAGCAGCAGGTCGCCGAAGTCCACCGCGTTCAGCGCCTTCAGCCGCGCCTGGTAGGCGGCGTAGAGCATCCCGCCCTTGCCGTTGGCGAACACCGCGCCCTCGCCGGGCGGCACGTCCTTCGGCGACAGGCCCCTGTTCTTCCAGCCGTCGATGGTGGAGGCCAGAAGCCGCGCCGGCCAGCGCTTCTCGTCGATGTTCTCGGCGGCCAAGAGCTGCTTCAGCAGGCGGATCTGGTCGTCGGTGTCGAGGATGGTGAAGCCGCTCTTCAGCCCCACCAGCTCGTGGTGGCGCCGCAGGATCCGCACGCCGATGGAGTGGAAGGTGCCGAGCCAGGGCATGCCCTCGATCTGGTCGCCCACCATGGCGTGGATGCGGTCCTTCATCTCCCGCGCGGCCTTGTTGGTGAAGGTCACCACCAGGATCTGCGAGGGATAGGCGCGGCCTTGCGACAGGATGTGGGCGACGCGGGCGGTGAGCACGCGGGTCTTGCCGGTGCCGGCGCCGGCGAGCACCAGGAGCGGCCCGTCCAGCGTCTCCACCGCCTCGCGCTGCTCGGGATTGAGGCCGGCGAGGTAGGAGGCTTCGGGCGCGGCCGGCGCCATGGCGGCGCGCGCCCGCGCGGCGATGCCGCCGGGGCGCAGGCCGGGAAGCTCGGGCGCGGCTGGGCCGCGCCGGCGCGGATCGGGCAACTCGTTCAAGGGTTCACTCGCAAGGCCTGATTCTCTGTTGAGAACAAAGTGGCACTCAATGACGGCGATTGCGAGGGCGCCTCTTTTCGGGTGGTGTTCCGCGAGCCCCGGTCCGCGACTCAATCCTGCGCGATGCGCGCCCGATCCCGGGTCCACCGGGGTCGGCGGATCACTTCAGCCATTCACTTCAGCAATTCCATGGTGCCTTCCCGGCGCCAGGTGCGGGCGCGCAGCCGCGGTGCCAGCCACCAGGAGAGCGGCAGGGAGACCGCGACGGTGCTGGCCACCACCCAGGGCATCAGCGCCATGGCGTCGCGGGCCAAAGGCGAGAGCAGCAGGAACAGGATGGCGGTGAAGAACATCACCGCCTGGATCATCAGGAACAGCATGGCTGCGATCTGAAGCCGGATTGACATGGCGCTTCTCCTTCCAATGCAGGGTCTTGTGCAAGGTCTTGGAAGGGCAACAAGGCGCGGGCGCAGATGGTTCCCGCCGCACCTCAGGCCGGCGCCGCCGCCGGCGCTTTCGGCAGGTGCACCACGTAGAATTTCCGCACCGGCGTCACGCTCTTCCAGGTGCCGGTGAAGCCCGACGGGATGAGGAAGGAGGCGCCGGCCTCGTAGGTCTCGGTGTGGCCGGTGGCGTCGGTGAGCTCGACGGTGCCCTCGATGAGCACGCAGAACTCGTCCTCGTCGTAGGAGACCTCAATCTCGGACGGCTCGGAGGCCCAGAAGCCGGCGGAGAAGGCGCCGGTGCGGTCCTGGTACCACTCGTGCACGGTGGTCGCCGCCGACTTGTCGAGGGCCGGCGCGGGGTTGAAGCGGATGGAACGCATGGCCATGGCGGCCTCCCTGTTTCGCGACGCATGGTCTGGCGGCGCATCCTTTTCCCTCGCCGCGCCGCCGGCAAGGGGCGTGCGAAGGGGCGTGCGAAGGCTGCGGTCAGCGCGTCCGGTCGCGCACGCCCGCCACCAGCACCGCCCCGAGGGTGAAGAAGGCGAGGAGCACCGCCACCCCCGCCTTCTGGCTTCCCGTCGCCGCCGTCACCACGGCCACCGAGGTGGGCGCGGCGAAGGAGGTGATCTTTCCCGAAAGGGCGAACAGGCCGAAGCATTCGGCCATGTTCTCCCGCGGCGCGAGGCGCACCAGCAGCGTGCGGCTCGCCGCCTGGAGCGGGCCGGCCACCAGGCCGATGAGGAGGCCGAAGCCCACATAGGCCTTCTCCGGCAGCGAGCCGAACAGGCCGCCCGCGCCCGGCGCGGTGGGCACGAGGCCGAACAGCACGGCGTCGCGGTCCAGGCTCAGCAGGCCGAGGCAGGCGACGAGCAGCGCCACGAGCGCCGCAAGAATCACCACGCGCGGCCCCAGCGCGTCGTCGAGCCATCCGCCGGCCAGCGCCCCGGCGGTGCCGGTGAGGGTGAGCGCGATGCCGAAGATGCCGATCTCGATGGAGCCCCAGCCGAACGTGCCCGCCGCATAGATGCCGCCGAAGGCGAACAGGGCGACCAGCCCGTCCGCATACACCATGTTGGCGAGGAGGAAGCGGGCAAGCACCGGCCGCGCCTTCAGCTTCGGCAGCAGGGCGCGGATCTCGGCGACGCCGGCCTTGATGGCCGCCCGCATGGGCATGGCGGCGGGGGCATCGGGCACGAACAGGAACATGGGCAGCACCAGCACCGCGAACCACAGCGCCGTGAACGGCCCCGAAAACCGGTCTCCCTCCCGGGCGGCGGCCTCCAGCCCGAAGGCCGGCGGCCGGCCGAGCAGGGTCAGGCCGGTGTCCGGCTGGGTGGAGAAGAAGGCGAGCATGAGCGCCAGCGAGACGAGGCCGCCGAAATAGCCCGCCGCCCAGCCGGTGCCGGAGAGACGGCCGAGCCGTTCCGGCGGGGCGAGGCTCGGCATGATGGCGTTGTTGAAGACGGTGGCGAACTCCACCCCGATGGTGCCGACCGCGAAGGCGGCGAGGACGAAGGGGATGCGCGCCGTGTCGCCGGGGGCGGCGAACCAGAGCCCGGCCGCGCCCGCCATCAGCATCAGCCCGAACACGGCGATCCACGGCTTGCGCCGCCCCGCCGCATCCGCCACCGCCCCCAGCACCGGTGAGCACAGGGCGATGACCAGCCCCGCCGCGCCGGTGGCAAATCCCCACAGGGCCTGCCCGTCCGCCGGCGTCGGCGCGACGGCGGAGGCGAAATAGGGGGCGAAGATGAAGGTGGTGATGAGGGTGAAATAGGGCTGGCAGGCCGGATCGAACAGGATCCAGCCGAGGATGGCGCGGCGCGGGGCGGACAGGACCGGCGCGCCGGTGGTGGGGGAGGATGGCATGGGGCGGGTGGCAAGGGGCGGGAGCGGACCCTAAGGGCGCACAGCTTCGCCGGCGGTGCAAGGGGCGCTGCCGGCTGGCCGCGGATCTTGTCCGGGGCCTCCGCCCGGTCGCTCGCCCAGCGCCCGGAAGCCGAACGGCCGGCCTGGCCGCGCAGTGGATCTCCCGGACGGGCCGGGGGATGACGCCTGCTCGTGATCTCGCCACGTCCAGCGCCGCCGGGGGGATGGCGTTCCCGCCCCGGCATACCGGCATGGCCGTTCAACCGCATGCGCCATGGATCGCGATGGCCGCGCCAGCGTTGTCCCCCTGTGCGTCCCCGTCCATCCGCGGCCGGGCGTGGCGCAGGTGTCCGAGGGGGCTTCGCCCTTTCGGGAAACGGGAAAGGCGGTCCATGTTCCAGTCCGGTGATCCCGCGTACGGGCCGTCCTTGCCGGCGGCGGGGCGCGAGCGCTTCCTCGCCTTCTTCGCCGCCGTCGCCATCGTCACCGTGCTCTATATCGGGCGCGACGTGTTCGTGCCGGTGGCGGTGGCGGTGCTGCTCGCCTTCGTGCTCGCCCCGGTCATCATGGTGCTGCGCAAGGTGGGGCTGCCGCGCACGCCGGCGGTGGTGACGGTGGTGCTGGTCACCTTCCTCGGGCTGTTCGCGCTGGGCGGGGTGCTGGCGCTGCAGGTGACGGACCTCGCGGCCGAGCTGCCCCAGTACCGCATGAACATGCAGCAGAAGATCAAGTCGGTGCGCGACGCGGCCGGCGGGTCGGGCACGTTCGAGCGCACCATGGATCTGCTGCAGGATCTCGGCCGCGAGCTCGACGGGCCGCAGGCGGCGCGCGATCTGGCGGCGGGCGCCGCGGAGGGCCGGCCGGTGCCGGTGGAGGTGCGCCAGCCGCCGGCGGGCACCCTCGGCACCCTGTCCGCGGTGATGGCGCCGCTGCTGCATCCTTTGGCCACCTTCGGCATCGTCTTCATCTTCGTGCTGTTCATCCTCCTCCAGCGGGAGGACCTGAGGAACCGCTTCATCCGCCTCGCCGGCGCGCACGACATCCAGCGCACCACGGCGGCCCTCGACGACGCGGCGGCGCGGCTGTCCCGCTTCTTCCTCGCACAGGTGGCGCTGAACGCGGCCTTCGGCACGGTCATCGGGCTGGGGCTATGGCTCATCGGCGTTCCCAACCCGCTATTGTGGGGCCTGGCAGCGGCGGTGCTGCGCTTCGTGCCCTATGTGGGGGCGGTGGTGGCCGCGGCGCTTCCCCTGGGGCTGGCGCTGGCGGTGGATCCCGGCTGGTCCATGGTGCTGTGGACGGCAGCCCTGTTCCTGGTGGTGGAGCCGCTGGTGGGCCATGTGGTCGAGCCGCTCGTCTACGGCCGCTCCACCGGCCTGTCGCCGGTGGCGATCATCGCCTCGGCCACCTTCTGGACCTGGCTGTGGGGGCCCATCGGCCTGCTCCTCTCGACGCCGCTCACCTTGTGCCTCGTGGTGCTGGGGCGGCATGTGGAGAGCCTGGAGTTTCTCGACGTGGCCCTCGGCGACCGGCCGCCTTTGTCCGCCAGCGAGCTGCTGTACCAGCGCCTGCTCGCCGGCGATCCGCTGGAAGCGGCGGCCGCGGCCGAGGACCACCTGAAGGAGAACAGCCTGGCGGCCTATTGCGACGAGGTCGCTCTGCCGGCCCTGCGCCTCGCCCAGCGCGACGCGGCGCGCGGGGCGCTGGACGAGGTCCGGCAGGTGCGCGTCCGCGAGACCCTGGTGGAGATGCTCGACCACCTGCCGCCGCCGGACGAGGCGCCGGTGCTGGCGGCCGGCGGCCGGCCGGTGCTGGTGCTGGCCGCGCGTTCGGCCCTCGACGAGGCGGCGGGAAACCTCCTGTCCCACATGCTCGCCATGGAGGGCATCGCGGCCGAGGCGCGCCCGCCCCAGGTGCGGCGCGTCTCGGCCGAGGGTCTCCCCGAGGGGGCGCTCGCCGTTTTGTCCTACCTGTCGCCGGCAACGCCCGCCCACCGCCGGTACATGAGCCGGCGCATCGTGCGGGAAAGCCCGCGGGCGGGGGTCCTCGTGGCCGACTGGAACGCGGCGGAGAGCGGGGCGGCAGCGCGCCTCGACGCCGAGGCGGCGGTGGTCACGAGCATGCAGGAGGCGCTCGGCGCGATCCGCACGGCGACCGCCACCGGCGGCCCGGCCCGGCCCGAGCCGGCTTTTGCCATGCGCGCGGCCGCCGGCTGAGCGGCCGGCTTCAGCCGGCGGCGAGCTGCTCCGCCATGAAGCGCTCGAAGCGCGGGTCGTCCGCATAGGCGACATTGATGCGCATGGCCGGCGCGTGCGGCCCGCCGCCGGGATGGAACACGGCGCCGGGCGCGATCAGGATGCCGCGCTCCGCCGCGCGCCGCGACAGGGCGCTGTCGTCCATGCCGGCGGGAAGCGCGCACCACAGGTAGAAGCCGCCGCCCGGCGGCCCGAAGATGGGCAGGCGCAGGCGTCCCAGGGTCGCCTGCGCCGAGGCGGTGGCGGCGTCCACGCGCCCGCGCAGGCGCTTCAGGTGGCGCCGGTACTGGCCCGAGGTGATGAGGTCGTTGACGATGCGCTCCACATAGCCGGAGCTGTTGACGCTGGTGACCATCTTCAGCGCGCCGAGCCGCTCGATCAGGCCGGCCGCTCCCACCACGTAGCCGCAGCGCAGGCTGGCGGAGAGGGTCTTTGCCAGCGTGCCCACATAGACCACCCGTTCGAGCTGATCGAGGGCGGCGAGGCGCGGGCGGCCGGCGGGCAGGATATCGGCGAACGGATCGCTCTCCACCACGAGCAGATCGTGCCGCGCCGCCGCCTGCAGCACCCGGTAGGCCATCGCCGGGGTCAGCGAGCTGCCGGTGGGGTTGTGGGCCAGCGACTGGGTGAAGAACAGCTTGGCGCCGGACGCCCCGGCCTTCTCGGCGAGGTCCGCCGGGTCGGGCCCCTCCGGCGTGCGCCGCACCCCGAGCGTGCGCGCCTTGGCGAGGTGGAGCTTGCCGAACAGCGGGTAATAGCCGGGGGCATCCACCAGCACCGTGTCGCCGGGCTCCACCAGGGTGCGCACGATGAGGTCGAGGGCGTGGTTCGCGCCCTGCGTCATCAGTACCCGCGACGGGTCGGCGCCGATGGAGCGCTCGGCCAGCAGCGCCGCGATGGTCTCGCGCAGCAGGGGAAAGCCGAACGGACTGCCGTAGCTGGCCGGGAACGGACGGCGGCCGGGCCGGTTGATGGGCTTGAGATAGCGCCCCACCTCCGAGCCCTCCATCCAGGAGGGCGGCGGGCGGCCGTCGCCGACCCGCACGTCGTAATGCTGCTCCAGCTGCTCGCGCAGCAGCCAGACGCTGTCCACCGCCTCCACCACCGCGGGGGCGGCGGGGGCGGCGACGGGCGCGCGGGTGCGCAGCACGTAGAATCCGGAGCCGGGCCGCGCCTCGATGCGGCCGGAGGCGGCGAGGCGCTCATAGGCTTCCACCAGGGTGTTGCGGGAGACGCCGAACGCCGCGAACGCCGAGCGGATGGAAGGCAGCTTCTCCCCCGCGCGCAACTGGCCGCGATCGATGCGCTCGGAGAGCGCACGCACGATGGCCGCGATCCGCGACGGGGCTTCCTCCTCCACATTCTGCGGTTCAACCGTACCCATGGATGGAAGGGTACGGTGTATCGCTTATCGAAGCAAAGTGTTCCTTGCCGTACCCCTTCCACCAGCGGAAAGTCCGCACCAACGGAACGCCGGAGAGCGGCCGGACAAGAGACTGGGATGAAACGCCGAACCGGACACGGGCGCTCGTGGCGCCGCATCGTGCCGCGCCGGCCCGGCGCCTTTCCCCATCCTTGCCCATGCCGCCCGCCTGCCGGCGACCCGCCTCGTGGCATCACAGGGAAGGCTCGATGATGACGTCCGCCGCCGGCTCCAACCGTACCTCGCGCATCGCCGGCTTCCACAAGAAGACCCCGCGCGAGCGGCTCGACCTCGTCGCCGCCTTCGCCGGGCTGGACGAGGCGCAGGTCGCCCACCTCGCCAACATGGGCAATCTCGACCCGGTTCTGGCCGACAAGCTCATCGAGAACGTGGTCGGCACCATGAATATCCCGGTGGGCGTGGCCACCAACATGAAGATCGACGGGGAGGACGTGCTCATCCCCATGGCCACGGAGGAGTCCTCCGTGGTGGCGGCCGTCTGCAACGCGGCGAAGCAGAATTACGAGAGCGGCTTCTCCACCTCGGTCTCCGGCAATCTGATGATCGCCCAGGTGCAGGCGGTGGACGTGCGCGACCCGAATGCCGCCCGCCTGCGCATCCTGGAGAAGCGCGACGAGATCAATGCCGCGTGCGACGCCTGCGATCCGGTCCTGGTGGGCCTCGGCGGCGGCTTCCGCGACCTGGAGGTGCGCCTGCTCGACACCCCGTCCGGCACCATGGTGGTCACCCACCTCATCGTCGACACCCGCGACGCCATGGGCGCCAATGCGGTGAACACCATGGCGGAGAAGCTGGCGCCCGCCATCGCCGCCTGGTCCGGCGGGCGGGTCTACCTGCGCATCCTGTCCAACCTCGCCGACCGGCGCCTGGCCCGCGCGCATGCGGTGTGGAAGACGGCGGACATCGGCGGGGCGGAGGTGCGCGACGGCATGGTCAGCGCCTACCAGTTCGCCGCCGCCGATCCCTACCGCGCCGCCACCCACAACAAGGGCATCATGAACGGCATCTCCGCCGTGGTGCTCGCCACCGGCAACGACACCCGCGCGGTGGAGGCCGGCGCCCACGCCTTCGCCGCCCGCTCCGGCCGCTACACCTCGCTCACCACCTACGAGGTGAACAAGGACGGGGATCTGTCCGCCGCCATCGAGCTGCCGCTGGCGGTGGGGCTCATCGGCGGGGCGACCAAGGTGCATCCCACCGCGCGGGCGTGCCTCGCCATCCTCGGGGTCACCACCGCCGAGCGCCTCGCCCGCATCATCGCGGCGGTGGGCCTCGCGCAGAATTTCTCGGCGCTGAAGGCGCTGGCCACCACCGGCATCCAGAAGGGCCACATGGCGCTCCACGCCCAGAACATCGCCATGATGGCGGGCGCCGTGGGCGAGGAGATCGACCGCGTGGCCCGCATCCTGGTGGAACGCGCCAGCGTGCGGATGGACGTCGCCGGCAAGGTGCTGGAAGAGGTGCGCGGCGGCTGACGCCGGCCCGATCCTGTCAACAAGAACACACAAGGGAGAAGACCATGCTCAGGAAGACCTCGCTCGCGCTTCTCGCGGGCGCCGCCCTCATCGCCGCGGCGCTCGTGCCGGCGCGCGCGGAGATCCCCGGCAACAAGATCCGCCTCGGCGTCCTCACCGATCTGTCGGGCTTTGCCTCCGATTCCACCGGCATCGGCTCGGTGGCGGCGGCCAAGCTCGCGGCGGAGGATTTCAAGAAGGAGCAGCCGGGCCTCGAGGTGGAGGTGATCTCGCTCGATCACCAGAACAAGCCCGACATCGGCTCGGCCACCGCCCGCAAGTGGATCGCCGACAGCACCGTGGACGCCATCCTCGACGTGCCGTTCTCGTCGGTGGCCCTGGCGGTGCAGGAGGCCGTGCGCGGCTCGAAGGTCGCCTTTATCGCCTCCGGCCCCGGCACGGCGCTGCTCACCGGCGAGAAATGCTCGCCCAACACGGTGCACTGGACCTACGACACCTGGGCGCTGGCCCACGGCACCGCGCTGGCGCTGCTCAAGCAGAAGAAGGACACCTGGTTCTTCATCACCGCCGACTACGCCTTCGGCCATGCGCTGGAAGCCGACGCCATGGCGGTGGTGAAAGCGGAGAACGGCAAGATCCTCGGCGCCGTGCGCCACCCCACCAACGCCGCGGATTTCTCCTCCTTCATTCTCCAGGCGCAGGGCAGCGGCGCCCAGGTGGTGGCCCTCGCCAACGCGGTGGGCGACACCATCAATTCCGTGAAGGCGGCCTCCGAATTCGGCCTCACCGCCAAGCAGAGCCTCGCGGCCCTGCTGATGCAGCTGACCGACGTGCATTCGCTGGGCCTGCCGGTGGCCAAGGGCCTCTACCTCACCGAGGGCTTCTACTGGAACACCGATGACGGAACCCGCGCCTTCGCTGACCGCTTCGCGGCGCAGACGAACGGGCGCCGGCCCACCGCCAACCAGGCGGGCGTCTATGCCGGCACCCTGCACTATCTGCGCGCGGCGGCGGCGGCCAAGAGCACGGATGGGCAGGTGGTGGTGGCGAAGATGAAGGAGATGCCCTCCAACGATCCGCTGTTCGGCAAGGGCGAGGTGCGCGCCGACGGCCGGCACATCCACAACATGTACCTGTTCCAGGTGAAGACCCCGGACCAGTCCAAGGGGCCGTGGGACTATTACAACCTCGTGGAGACCATCCCGGCCAAGGAGGCGTTCCGGCCGATGGCGGAGGGCAAGTGCCCCATGGTGGCGAAGAACTGAGGGGTTGCGGTCAGGCCTGCCCGCGGACGCCGCGCACGTCCGCGAGGCAGGCCTGGAGCGTGTCGACGGCCCGGTTCGCCACCAGCCGCACCACCGAATCGAGGCCCTTCGCCTCCACCGCGACGGAGATGCTCTGCGGCTCCGCACCCTTGTCGCGGACCGGCACGAAGGCGAGGGCGCCGGAGATCAGCTCCGGCGCCGCGTCCAGTTCGGAGGTGATGAGGGCATAGCGCCCCGAGCAGGCGAGCTGCTTCATGAGCTGCAGCGAGTTGGACTCGATCTGCCCCTTGAGCTCCGAGAACAGCCAGCCGTATTTGGCATCGAGGAAGCGGCGGATGGCCAGCGTCCGGCTCTGCAGCACCACCGGATGCGAGGAAATTTCCTGAAGGCTCACCGACGCCGCCTTGGCCAGCGGGTGGCCGGGCGCCACCACGCAGCCGAACGGCAGGTCGTCGCGCCACAGCACCTGCAGGTCGCGCCGCGGCGGCAGGTTGAAGGCGATGGCGATGTCCGCCCGCCCCGCCGCGAGCGCCGGCGCCGCATCGTCCGGGCTGCCGATCTCGATGTCGAGCGAGATCAGGGGATGGGCCGCCGCCACGCCCTCCACCAGGCGTGGCAGGACGCTGGTGGCGTGGCTGTCCATGGCGAACAGCCGCACATGCCCCTGCTGGATGCCCTGGAGCCGCTGGATCTCGGCCACCGCCCGCCGCTCCTCCATGCGCCAGCGCCGGATCAGGCCGACGATGGCCTCGCCGGAGGCGGTGAGCCGCATGCCGCGCGGCCGGCGCTCGAACAACTGGACGCCCAGGTCCTGCTCCAGCAGCAGGATCTGCCGGTCGATGGCGGAGGCGGCCACCCGCAGCTCGCGCGCCGCCTGCTGGATGGAGCCGGAGCGGGCCACCTGATCCACATAGCGCAGGGCGGCGGGGACGAAGGGATTGCGCACGTCGGACCCTCGTATCCATTCTAATTTCTAGAATGGATTGTTGCCCAAGCTGCGATGGACGGCAATGGAGGAAGTGCCTAGCCTTTCCTCCACAAACGATGCGGACCCCACCGCGCGCCTGCTGCCAGAGGATGCTTGACCATGCCGCTCCCGTCCGCCCCGGGGATGCGTCCCCGCCGCTCGCTGCTGAAAGCCGCCCTCGTGCTCGGCGCCGTGCTCGCCGTGCCGGCGGCCGCCTTCGCCCAGGCCTCCGACTGGCCCGCCAAGCCGGTGCGCATCGTGGTGACCTTCCCGCCCGGCGGCACCAGCGACATCGTCGCCCGCCTCGTCGGCCAGCATCTCACCGAGAAGTTCGGCCAGCAGTTCCTGGTGGACAACCGCCCCGGCGCCGGCGGCACGGTGGCGGCGGAGCTGGTGCGCAAGGAGGCGCCGGACGGCTACACGCTGATCCTCGCCAACAACGCGCCCTTCACCATCGCCCCCACCCAGTTCAAGAAGATCCCCTACGATCCCAACAAGGACTTCACCCACATCGCCTATATCGGCGCCTCGGCCCCCGGCCTCATGGTGCAGCCGTCCCTGGGGGTGAAGGACATGGCCGGCCTCGTGGCCCTGGCGAAGACGGAGAAGCTCACCTACGGGTCGAGCGGGGTGGGCTCCATCAGCCACATCCTCGGCGAGGCGGTGAAGAAGAAGACCGGCATCCAGATGGTGCACGTGCCCTACAAGGGCAGCGCCCCGGCCATCCAGGACTTCAAGGCCGGCGTGCTGAAATCCTATTACGACCTGCTCGCCCAGAACGTGCCCATGATCAAGTCGGGCGAGGCGATCGCGCTGGGCGTCGCTGCCCCGCAGCGCATCTCCCAGGCCCCCGACGTGCCCACCTTCCGCGAGCAGGGCATAGACATCGTGCTGGAGAACTGGCTCGGCGTCTCCGGCCCCGCCGGCATGCCGCCGGAGCTCACCAAGAAGATCAAGGACGCGGTGGCCGAGGCGGTGGCGCAGCCGGCGGTGAAGGAGAAGCTGTTCGGCTGGGGCGTGGAGACCCGCTCCATGACCACGCCGGAATATGCCGCCTTCGTCGCCGACCAGATCGAGGTCTGGCGCCCGCTGATCATCGATGCCGGCGCGCAGGAAAAGTGAGGCGGCCATGCCTCACCCCGAAGCTCTCCTGCGGCGCCGGGAATTCCTCTCCGGCCTGTTCGTCCTCGCCCTCGGCGGCTTCTGCCTCCTGGCGGTCGGGGACCTGGACATCGGCACCCTGGCGGAGATGGGCCCCGGCTACGTGCCGCGCGCCGTCGCCTGGATCATCGTCCTCGCCGGCGCCGGCATGACGCTCGCCGGCTTCTGGGACGAGGCGCCGGTGGAAGAGCGCGTGCACTGGCGCCCGCTCGTGGTGATCTCGGCGGCGGTCTGCGTGTTCGGGCTGCTGGTGGACCGCTACGGCATCGTGCTGGCGGTGGTGGCGTCCACCTACGTGGCGAGCTTCGCCAGCCCGATCACGCGGCATCGCGAGACGCCCTACCTGTGCGCGGTGCTCGCCGTGCTCGGCGCGGTCGCCTTCGTGAAGGGCCTTGGCCTCGCCATCCCCATCTGGCCGAGGTGAGGAGCGGGGGGAAGGCTTTCGCCTCCCATGCCGCCGCGCGCCCTCTCCCCTTGCGGGAGAGGGGAGACCCGGGACACGGACTCACCCAAGACGCGGACCGCAAGGACGCGAACCTTGAAAGACGCGGACCCAGTACCCGAAGCCCGATCCATCCCGTCCGGGAGCCGCCCATGGACCTGTTGCAGAATATCTCGCTCGGATTGAGCGTCGCCGCCGGGTTCGAGAACCTGCTGTTCTGCTTCCTCGGCGTGCTGCTGGGGACGCTGATCGGGGTGCTGCCGGGCATCGGCGCGGTGGCCACCATGGCGATGCTGCTGCCGCTGACCTTTCATCTTGCCCCCACCACCTCGCTCATCATGCTCGCCGGCATCTATTACGGCGCCCAATATGGCGGCTCCACCACGGCGATCCTCGTCAACCTGCCGGGGGAGGCCAATTCGGTGGCCACCACCCTGGACGGCTACGCCATGGCGCGGCGGGGGCGGGCGGGGGCGGCGCTGGCCATCGCGGCCATCGGCTCCTTCTTCGCCGGCACGGTGTCCACCCTGCTCATCGCCCAGTTCGGGCCGGCCATGGCGTCGCTGGCGCTGAAGTTCGGGCCGGTGGAATACTTCTCGCTCATGGTGCTCGGCCTCGTCTGCTCCATGGTCCTGGCGTCGGGCGCCCTGCACAAGGCGGTGGTGATGATCCTGTTCGGCATCTTCCTCGGCCTCGCCGGGACGGATGCCAACTCGCCCATGCCGCGCCTCACCTTCGGCATCGACGCCATGGCCGACGGCATGAGCTTCGTCGCCATCGCGGTGGGCCTGTTCGGCATCACCGAGATCATCCTGAACCTGGAGCGCGACCTCACCCGCATCGGCGCCATCCCGCTGAAGGACCTGTTCCCGACGCGGGAGGAGCTGAAGGAGAGCGCGCTGCCCATCGTGCGCGGCACCTTCCTCGGCTCGGTGCTGGGGGTGCTGCCCGGCGGCGGCGCGCTGCTCGCCTCCTTCGGCGCCTATGCGCTGGAGAAGAAGCTGTCGAAGACGCCGGAGCGCTTCGGCAAGGGCGCCATCGCCGGCGTCGCCGCGCCCGAGGCGGCCAACAATGCCGGGGCGCAGACCTCCTTCATCCCGCTGCTGACGCTGGGGGTGCCCTCCAACGCCATCATGGCGGTGATGGCGGGGGCCATGACCATCCAGGGCATCATCCCCGGCCCGCAGGTGATGGTGGAGCACGCCCCGCTGTTCTGGGGCATGATCGCCTCCATGTGGATCGGCAACCTCATGCTGCTGGTGCTCAACCTGCCGCTGGTGGGCCTGTGGGTGAAGCTGCTGCAGGTGCCCTACCGGCTGATGTTCCCGGCCATCCTCTTCTTCAGCGCCATCGGCGTCTATTCCATCGCCAATGCGCCGTTCGACGTCTATCTGGCGGTGATCATGGGTGCGCTGGGCTACGTGATGGCCAAGCTCGGCTTCGAGGCGACGCCGCTGGTGCTCGGCTTCATCCTCGGCCCGATGATGGAAGAGAATTTCAAGCGCGCCATGCTGCTCTCGGGCGGCGATGCCGTGACCTTCGTGGAACGGCCCATCAGCGCCGGCCTGCTGGCGGTCTCGGTGCTCATGCTCGCTTTGATGCTGCTGCCGAGCGTCAAGCAGACCCGCCGCGTAGCGCTGAAGGAAGACTGACCCGCCACCACCCGTGCCGCTCATCCGGATTTCCAGGGAGGCTCCCCATGGCTGCGCCCGTGCGCCTGAACTTCATCCTCAATACCTTTTATTCCGGTCCCCAGGCCTGGTTCTTCCTCGCCGATGATCGCGGATACTTCCGCGACGAGGGCCTCGATGTGGTCTTCACCGAGGGCGACACCCTCGCCAATGCGGTGCCGCGCATCGCCAGCGGCGCGTTCGATGCCGGCTATGGCGACATGAACGCCCTGGTGGAGCACGCCGCCGCGCGGCCCGACACGGCGCCCGTGGCGGTGTTCGCCATGCACAACCGTTCGCCCTACACCATCGCCGTGCCGGCGGCGGGGCCGGTGCGCACGCCCGCGGACCTCGCGGGCCGCCGGCTGGTCTCGCATCCGAACGATGCGGCCTGGCGCATGTTTCCCGAATTCTGCCGCGCCACCGGGCTTGACGCCTCGGGCATCACGGTGGAGGTGAGCGATCTGCCCCACAAGGACATCGTGCCGCTCATGCTGGCGGGGAAGTGGGATGGCCTGTTCGGCTTCGTCAACACCATCAACGCCCAGGCGTTGGAGGCGGGGATCGACCCCAGGGCGGCGCTGCGGCATTTCGAATGGCAGCACCACGTGCCCTCCCTCTACGGGGCGGCGGTGATGGTGTCGCAGGCGCTGCGGCGGGATCACCCCGAGGCGGTGCGCGGGCTCGTGCGCGCCGTCAATCGCGGCCTGGCCGATGTGGTGGCCGATCTGGAGGCGGCCACCGACGCCGTGGTGCGGCGCAACCCGGCCATGGATCGCGCCGCCAACCATGCCCGGCTCAAGGGCACGCTGGCGCTGGAGATGGCCCACCCCGAAGCCGCCACGCGCGGCCTCGGCGACGTGGACCCCGCCCGCCTCGCCGAGGCGGTGGCGCTGATCTCGGCGGCCAAGGGGCTCGCCCGCCCGCCCGCGCTCGCGCAGGTGTTCGACCCGTCCTTCCTGCCGTCCGCCACCGAGCGGGTGCGGGCCCTGGCGGAGGTGGCGTGATGACCGTGGCTGTCCCCGCGCCCGAACCCGCCATTCCCGAGCCGGTGATGACGCTGGCCGAGCTCAACGCCTGCGACGCGGCGACCTTCGTCGCCCATCTCGGCACGGTGTTCGAGCATGCCCCCTTCGTGGCCGAGGGCGCCGCGCGCCTGCGGCCGTTCGCCAGCGCCGATGCGCTCCACCGCGCGATGGTGGAACTGGTTGCCGCGCTGCCGGAGGCAGATCTGGTGGCGCTGCTCGCCGGCCATCCGGACCTTGCGGGACCGGCGGCGCGGGGCGGCACCATGACGGCGGAGTCCACCCGCGAGCAGGCGGCTCTCTCCCTCGACCGGCTGCCGGAGGCGGAGACCGCACGCTGGGACGCGCTGAACGCCGCCTACCGCGCCCGCTTCGGCTTCCCCTTCATCCTGTGCGCCCGCCACTATGGCCGCACAGCCATGCTCCAGGTGTTCGAGCGGCGGCTCGCCGCCAGCCGCGCCGAGGAGATGGCGGCGGCGCTGCGGGAGATCGCGCAGATCACCCGCCACCGCCTCGCCGCGCGCCTTGCCGGCCACGGCCTCGCCGACCTTGCCGGCCGCCTCACCACCCATGTGCTCGACACCAGCCGCGGCCGTCCGGCGCAGGGCATGCGCGTGGCGCTGCACGAGGTGACCGGCGCGCTGCCGTGCGGGACATCGGACCCGCTGGTGGAGGCGGTGACCGACGCCCACGGCCAGACCGGCGAGCCCCTGCTCTCCGGCGCGCCGCTGCGCATCGGCCGCTACGAGCTGCGCTTCCACGTGGGCGACTATTTCCGCCGGACCGGCGCGGTGGCGGGCGACTTCGCCTTCCTCGACGTGGTGCCCGTCGTGTTCTGCATCGACGAGCCCACGGGCGACTACCATGTGCCGCTCACGGTGACCCCCTTCGCCTACGCCACCTATCGGGGGCAGTGAGCATCAGCGCCGGATGAAGATGGCCCGGTCGGCGCGCACGGTCGCGGTGACGGCGTCCAGCACCGCGCGGATGCGGTTGAGGCGCCGCAGGTCGTCGTGCACCGACACCCAGTAGCTGCGGGTGAGGCGGAAGGCCTCCGGCATCAGCGGCACCAGCTCCGCGTGGCCGGCGGCGAGGAAGCCGGGCAGGACGCCGATGGCGGCGCCGCACAGCACCGCGTTCACCTGCGCGATCACGCTGGTGGAGCGGATGACCGGGGACACCTCGATGCCGGTATCGGCGGCCGAGAAGTTCAGGGCGTTGGTGAACAGGAGGTCCGGAATGTACCCGGCCAGCGCGTGGTCCTTCAGCTCCGCCAGCGCCGCCGGCCGGCCGCGCCGGGCGAAATAGGCCGGCGTGCCGTAGAGGCCGAGGGTGTAGTCGGTGAGCTTCTTCACGCTCACCTGCCCCGGTCCCGGCCGGTCGAGGGTGATGGCGATGTCCACCTCCCGGCTCGCCAGCGAATAGGTGCGGGGCAGGGCGACCAGCTCGGTCTCCAGCTTCGGGTTGACCACCGAGAGCTCGGCAAGGCGGCGGGCGAGGTAGCCGACCCCAAGCCCCTCCGGCGCGCCGATGCGCACCCGCCCGGCCACCTGCATCTCGTCCTCGCCGAGGCCGACGATCTTGCGCAGGACGATGGATTCGATCTCCTCCGCCGCCTGCGCCAGCTTCTGGCCCTGCTCGGTGATCACCGTGCGCCGGCCGGCGCGGGCGACGAGGGCCGCGCCCACCTCCTTCTCCAGCCGCGCCACGCGCCGGCCCACGGTGGTGTCGTCGATGCCCAGGGCGCGCCCCGCCCCCGCCATCCGCCCCGCGCGGGCGAGCTGAAGGAAGATGCGCAGATCATCCCAATCCATGGGGCGTCCCAATCCATGGCCAAACGCCTGCAAATTTGCAGAATGGAACCGACCTTATCGGCATTGAGTGCAAATTTCCAAGCTGGGATGAGAGATCAAGCAATAAGGGAGGAGCGCCGCGATGGAACGGTTGGACGGGGATTACGACTATATCGTCGTCGGCGCCGGCACGGCCGGCTGCATCATGGCGAACCGGCTCTCCGCCGATCCGCGCAAGCGGGTGCTGATTCTGGAGGCGGGCGGCAAGGACAACTGGATCTGGTTCCACATCCCGGTGGGCTACCTGTTCGCCATCGGCAATCCGCGCGCCGACTGGATGTTCAGGACCGATGCGGAGAAGGGCCTCAACGGCCGCGCGCTCGCCTATCCGCGCGGCAAGGTGATCGGCGGCTGCTCGGCCATCAACGCCATGATCTCCATGCGGGGGCAGGCGGCGGACTACGACCACTGGCGCCAGCTCGGCCTTTCCGGCTGGGGCTGGGACGACGTGCTGCCGGCCTTCAAGCGGCTGGAGGACCATTTCCTCGGCGAAAGCGACGTGCACGGCGCCGGTGGCGGCTGGCGCATCGAGGCGCCGCGCATCTCCTGGGACGTGCTGGATGCGGTGGCCGCGGCGGCGGGGGAGATGGGCATCCGCCAGGTGACGGACTTCAACACCGGCGACAACGAGGGCGCCGGCTATTTCCACGTGAACCAGAAGAACGGCCGGCGCTGGTCGTCGGCGCGCGGCTTCCTCAAGCCGGCTCTGTCACGGCCCAACCTGCGGCTGGAGACGCAGGTGCTGGTGGACCGTCTCGTGGTGGAGAACGGCCGGGCGGTGGGGGTGCGCTACGTGCAGAACGGCCGCGCCATCGAGGCGCGCTGCGCCGGCGAGGTGATCCTGTCCGCCGGCGCCATCGGCTCGCCGCAGGTGCTGCACCGCTCCGGCATCGGCCCCGCCGACTGGCTGGCCCCGCTCGGCGTCGACATGGTGCTGGACCGGCCGGGAGTGGGGCGCAACCTGCAGGACCATCTCCAGCAGCGGGCCATCTACAAGGTCTTCGGCATCCGCACCCTCAACGAGACCTACTACTCCCTGCCGCGCCGGGCGCTGATGGGGGTGGACTACGCGCTGCGCCGGCGCGGGCCGCTCACCATGGCGCCGTCCCAGCTCGGCATCTTCACCCGCTCGGACCCGCGGCAGGAACGGGCGAACATCGAGTTCCACGTGCAGCCTTTGTCCCTCGACAAGTTCGGCGAGCCGCTGCACCGCTTCCCCGCCATCACGGTGGCCGCCTGCAACCTTCGGCCCACCTCGCGGGGCCTCGTGCGCATCACCACCCGCGCCCTCGACGCGGCGCCGCAGATCGCACCCAATTACCTGTCCACCGACGAGGACCGGCAGGTGGCGGCGGACGCCATCCGCGTGACGCGCCGGCTGATGCGCCAGTCCGCGCTCGCCCCCTACCGGCCCGAGGAATATCTGCCCGGCCCGGCGGTGGGCGACGACGATGCGGCCCTCGCCAAGGCGGCGGGCGATATCGGCACCACCATCTTTCACCCGGTCGGCACCGCGAAGATGGGGCGGCCGGACGATCCCGGCGCGGTGGTGGACGAGCGCCTGCGGGTGATCGGCATCGACTCGCTCAGGGTCATCGACGCCTCGATCATGCCCACCATCACCTCGGGCAATACCAACACCCCCACCGCCATGATCGCGGAGAAGGGCGCGCGCATGGTGATCGAGGATGCCGCGGCGGGCGCCTCCGCCGCCCCGGCGGCGGCCTGAGGGCGCGCCGTCAGGCGTCCGTGTCGCGAGCGGCGGCGACGCGGGCGGCGAGGTCTTCCAGCACGGGATCCGGGATGCCGTGGTCCCGCAGCCCCTCGCAGGTGGCGAACAGATAGTCCGCCGCCGAGCCGATGGCGCCACAGGCAGTGGCCAGCCGGCGCACGGTCTCCTCGCCGGGGAGCCCGCCGGCATACTGGCGGCTGTCCCGGTTGATGGTGAAGGCGATGGCGCCGCCGAACCGGGTGCCTTCGGCATCGAGCAGGTCCACCCAGCGCGGCACGTAGGCGCCGGAGAGCATCTCCCGCCGCCAGAGCAGGGTCAGCTCGCTCTCCAGCGCGTCCTCGGCGAGGCGCAGGGCGACGCCGTCGCAGAAGCCGCCCTCGTCCAGGGCGAGGGTGAGGCCGGGATTTTCCACCGTGCCCCGCCCCAGCGGCGTGGACAGGCAGAAGGCCCGGTGCCAGCCCTCGATCCGCGCCGTGCGGTGTTCCACCGAGCGGATGGTGGGGTTCCAGATGAGCGATCCGTAGGCGAAGAGCCAGGCATCGCCGGCCGGGCGGGCATCCAGCGTGGCACGCAGGGATGCGGCGCGCTCCGCTTCGGTGAGCACGGGCAGGCTTGGCGCATCGCGCGCCACAATGGCGTCGATGCCGCCGGATTCGATCAGTTCGCGGGTGAGCAGGTGCATCTTCATGGCCATCCCGCGAAGATATAATCAAGAATCGGGCCATTTCCACCTCCGCCTCGCCGCGGCGCGCGGAGGCGGCGAGGCGAGGGCTGTCGTCTGGCTGTCAGAATTCCGGCCTAGAGCCGAGCCGGACTGGCACGGGCTTGGCGGATGCGTTCCAGCCATTGGATCGGGAGAGGGCAGGGCGCCGGGTCGTCCGGCGGCCAAGGGCTTCCATCGCGATCACGGGGATGCACGGGATGAAGAAGACGCAGATCGTCGAGGAGCTCGGGGAAGGCGGGCTGCTGCTTCCGGGGCTCATCGAGACGGCACTCCAGGCCAACGATCGGGCCAAGCTGCGCATGACCGCCCTGCAGGAGGCCGTCGCCCGCGCCAGGGCGCCGCAGCGCCCGCTCCCGGTCCTCGACGCCGAGGCCCGGGCCGCCGGCGCCGCCGACGATGCCCTGGATGCGGCAGTCGCCGGCGCGCGTGCCCTTTCGGGCGGCAGCACCGCCATTCCCGGTGCCGGGCGGCTGGTGGGCGGCATCCTCGACGACATCGCGCTGATGGCGGCGCCGCTCGATGCGGCCCGCGCCGACGCCGCGCCCGCCTTCGCCGCCCGCCTGTCGGGGCTGCGCGCCGTGCTGGCCGCCATCGCCGGCGACGTGCTGGACGCGGCCGCCCTCGCCCGCATCACCTCCGCCCGGCGCGGCGGGGAGGACAGCGCCCACCTCCTGGTGATGGACCTGCACAAGGGGCTGAACCAGCTCGCCGCCAGCATCGCGGTGGAGACCATCGCCGGCGCCCATGCCCTCGGCGTGGCGCGCGAGGACCGCCCGCGCATCGAGGCGTTCATGCGCGGGCTGGCGCGCACGCGCGGCCTCGCCTTCGGCCATCCCGGCCTCGACACCACGGCGAGCCGCAGCGGCGGGCGGCTGATCCTCCAGAACGACATCGGCACCACCGACGCCCACGTCATCATCGTCGCGGTGGAAGGGCGGACGGTCACCGTCACCTACACCGACGTGCACCGCTCCCGCGCCAGGTTCTTCATCTCCCTGTTCCAGGACTTCGCCGCCGAATGGACGCCGCTGGCCGAGCGCAGCGCCGAGGGGCTGGGCGATGCCGGGCGCTTCTACCTGGTGACCGGCCGCTACGCGGCGGAGGCGGATGCCGGCCTCGATGCGTTTCTGGAGGCGGTGGGCGCCCATCTCGTCTTCCTCATCGACTGGAACAAGGCCCGCAAGGCGCTCCAGACCTTCGTGGACAAGGCGACCGCCATCCGCCTCCTGCGCGATGCCGCGCGATCGAGCCACGGCCACCGGGGCTTCCTGGAGCTGGGCGGCGCGGAGCTGGTGTTCGACGCCGTCCGGCACTCCGCCGAGGGACGCGTGCCCTACGGCGCCCGGCTCGACCGCATCCTCGGCGCCGCGGCGGTGGCGCGGCTGCTCGGCGAGGTGCTGCGGCTGACCAGCGCGGGGCTCGCCGCCCGCCGCTCGGTGCGGCTCATCCGCGACGAGGTGCGGGCCGAGCTCGCCGGCTCCTTCGGCTCGGCCGAGCAGGAGCTGCTGTCCCTGGCTTTGCACCAGCTCGGCATCGCCCGCATGCTGGCCTCCGACGTGGCCGCCGCCTTGATCGCGCCGGACAGCGCCGAGGCCGTCCGCGCCGACTTCCGCGATCGGGCGAAGCGGCTGGAGGAGAAGGCCGACCGACAGGTGCTGGCGGCCCGCGATCTCGCCAGCGGGCCGTTCGGGCGCGGCAAGGGCTTCCTGCCGGTGAGCGAATGGGTGGAGGAGGCCAACGACGCCTTCGAGGAGGCGGCGTTCCTTTTGAGCGCCGCCCGCATGCCGCGGGATGGCGGAGCGCTGGAGCCGCTGGCGGACCTCGCCGCCGTGGCCATCGCCTGCTGCGGCGACCTGGTGCGGGCGGTGGCGGCGGCCTGCGAGGGGCCGGCCGGCCAGCGCGAGGACATCACCGCCGCGCTGGAGGCCATCGACGCCGTGATGGAGGGCGAGCGGCGCGCCGACAGCGCCCAGCGCAGGGTGCTGGCGGCGGCGCTGGGCACCGCGGCGCCGGCGCAGACGCTGCTGGCGACGATCGAGGTCGCCCGCGCCCTCGAAACCGGAACCGACCATCTCGCCAGGGCGGCCCTGGCGCTGCGGACCCATGTGCTCGAGGAGGTCGTGTCTTGACCCGCAGCCCGTCCCATTCCGGCCCGCGGCACGCGGCGCCGCCGCTCATGGCCTTCATCGGCCCGGGGGGCGACACCGCCGCCCTGGCGGCGGCCGACTTCGGCTCCAAGGCGGCGCAGCTGTGGCGGATGCACGCCCTCGGCCTCAACGTGCCGCCGGCCTTCGTGCTGTCCACCGCCCTGTGCGCCGGGGAGCGGTCGCGGAAGGGGGTGGATCGCCTTCTCGCCGACGGCGTCGCCTATCTGGAGCGCGTCACCGGGCGCGGCTTCGGCGACCGCCGCCGGCCGCTCCTGGTCTCGGTGCGTTCGGGCGCGGAGAAGTCCATGCCCGGGATGCTGGAGACCGTGCTCGACGTGGGCATGAACCCGGATACGGTGCGCGGCCTGATGCGCCTCACCGGCAATCCCCGGCTCGCCTTCGATTGCCGGCGGCGCTTCATCGAGGGCCATTGCGAGGTGGTGGCGGGGCTGCCGCGCGGGCCGTTCGAGGAGGTCCTGCGCACCCTGCTCGCCGCCGAGACGGCGGCGTCCGACCGCGAGCTCGACCCGGACGCCCTCGACCGGCTCGCCGATCTCTACCTGGCGCTCGCCGCCGACCGCTTCGACTGCACGGTCCCCACCGATCCGATGACGCAGCTCAAGGACGCGGTGGACGCGGTGTTCCGCTCCTGGGATGCGCCGAAGGCGCGGGAATACCGACGCCTCAACCATCTGGAGGGGCTGAGCGGGACGGCGGTGACGGTGCAGGCCATGGTGTTCGGCAATGCGGGCGTGCGCTCCGGATCGGGCGTCGCCTTCTCGCGCGATCCCGCCACCGGCGCGCCGGGGATTTACGCCGACATGCTGTTCGAGGCCCAGGGCGAGGACGTGGTGTCGGGCCGCCGCCAGCCGGTGGGGCTCGCCCGCCTCGACGCGGCGCTGCCGCAGGTGGCGCGGGAGCTGGCCGAGGGCGTCGCCGCGCTGGAGGCCGCCTATCGCGACGTGCAGGACGTGGAGTTCACCATCGAGGAGGGGCGCCTGTTCTTCCTCCAGACCCGCGCCGCCAAGCGCACCCCGCGCGCGGCGCTGAAAATCGCGGTGGACCTCGTCGCCGAAGGCGTGCGCACGCCGGCGGAGGGCCGGGCCCTGCTGGAGGGCGTGGACCTCGACGCGGTGGGGACCTCGCGCTTCACCGGCACGGCGGAGGCGGTGGCGCGGGGCGTTCCGGCCTCGTCGGGAACGGTCAGCGGCCGCATCGCCTTCGATGCCGACGCGGCGCGGCGGCTCGCCGGCGCGGGTGATCCGGTGATCCTGGTGCGGCCGGACGTGGCGACGGACGACATCGCCGGCCTCGCGCTCGCCGCCGGCGTGCTCACCACCGTCGGCGGGCGGACCGCCCATGCGGCCGTGGTCGCCCGCCAGCTCGGCCGCGCCTGCGTGGTGGGCTGCGGGGCGCTCGCCATCGACCTCGCCACCCGCCGCGCCCGCCTTGGCGCGGCCGACGTGGCCGAAGGCGACTGGCTTTCCCTCGACGGCGAGGCGGGCGCGGTGTTCCTGGGCCGCCGCGAGATCACCGTGGAACGTCCGCAGGAGCAGCTTGCGATCATCGCCGGCTGGCCGGCCGGGGCCTGAGACCGGGCGGCCGGCGGCCTGCTCCCCGTATCGTGACCGGCCCCTGTCTGGAAACATTCGAGCCTGGGCGATAACCTGCGCGTGCAGGACATCCGCGTCGGGGGCGGCGCCATGTCCTTTGGGGGTGCGTCGGATCGCACCCCACGCTCCTCAACGATCGCACAGGCTTCACTGTGCTTCTCACACATGAGGTTTCCATGGCCGTCACACTTACTGTGAACGGACAGGCGCGCACCATTGACGCCGATCCCGATACGCCCCTCCTCTGGGTCCTGCGCGACGAGCTCGATCTCGTCGGCACCAAGTTCGGCTGCGGGCAGGCCCTGTGCGGCGCCTGCACCGTGCATCTCGACGGCACGCCCGTGCGCTCCTGCCAGACGGCATTGGGCGACGTGGGCGATGCCAAGGTGGTCACCATCGAGGCCGTTTCCGGCCGCGAGGCGGAGGCGGTGAAGGCCGCCTGGACCAGCCTCGACGTGGTCCAGTGCGGCTATTGCCAGTCCGGCCAGATCATGTCCGCCGTGGCGCTGCTCGCCGAGAACAAGAAACCCACCGACGCCGACATCGACAATGCCATGGACGGCAATGTCTGCCGCTGCGCCACCTATCACCGCATCCGCGCCGCCATCCACGACGCGGCCCGCCGGCTGGAGGCCTGACGCCATGCACCTGCTCCAGAACCTGGAAGACGGCGCCTTCGCCGCCGCCGCGGCCACGCTGCGCTCCGCCGCCGAGGCGCCCCTGTCCCGCCGCTTCGTCCTTGCCGCCATGGGCGGGGTGGGCGTCGGCCTGATGCTGGGCTTCGGCGCCCCGGCCGAGGCCGCCGAGGCCGGCGGCACAGCCTTCAATCCGTTCGTCCGGATTGCCCCGGATGGAACCGTCACCGTCATCATCAAGCATCTCGACAAGGGGCAGGGCACCGCCACCGGCCTTGCCACCCTCGCCGCCGACGAGATGGATGCCGACTGGTCGAAGGTCACCACCGAGTTCGCTCCCGCCGACGCCAAGCGCTACGGCAACGCCGCGTTCGGCGGCGCCCAGGGCACCGGCGGCTCCACCTCCATCGCCGCCAGCTACGACGTCTACCGCAAGGCCGGCGCCGCCGCCCGCGCCATGCTGGTGGCCGCCGCCGCGCGGCAGTGGGGGGTCGATCCCTCCACGGTGAAGGTTGCCAACGGCGTGGTGAGCGCCGGCAACCGCAGCGCCGGCTTCGGCGCGCTGGCGGAAGCGGCCGCCAGGGAGGCCGTGCCGGCCGAGCCGGCGCTGAAGGCGCCGTCCGCCTTCACCCTCATCGGCAAGGAAGGCGTGCACCGGGTCGATAATCTGGCCAAGACCACCGGTGCCCGCATCTACACCCAGGACCTCAAGCTGCCGGGCATGCTGGTGGCGGTGGTGGCGCATCCGCCCCGCTTCGGCGCCAAGCCGACGCGCTTCGATGCCGGCGCCGCCAAGGCGGTGAAGGGCGTTTCGGACGTGGTGATGGTGCCGCAGGGCGTCGCCGTGCTCGCCACCACCACCCACGCCGCCATCAAGGGCCGCGACGCCCTGAAGGTGGAATGGGACGAGAGCGGCGCCGAGACGCGCAGCACCGCCGACCTGGTGGCCGCGTATCGCGCCGCCCTGGCCAAGGCCGGCACCGTCGCCGAGGCCGAGGGCGACGTGGACAAGGCCCTGGCCACGCCGGGCGTGAAGCTGGTGGAGGCGGAGTTCGAGTTCCCCTACCTCGCCCACGCGTCCATGGAGCCCATGAACGCGGCGGCGCAGCTGAAGGACGGGGCGGTCACCATCTGGACCGGCTCCCAGTTCCCCTCCGCCGACGTGCCGAACGCGGCCCACGCCGCCGGCGTTCCGCCGGAGAAGGTGGTGATCAACACCCTGTGGGCCGGCGGCAGCTTCGGCCGCCGGGCGCTGGCCAGCTCCGACTTCGTGGTGGAGGCGGTGGCCATCGCCAAGGCCCACGGGAAGGGCGTGCCGGTGAAGCTGGTCTGGACCCGCGAGGACGACATGAAGGCGGGCTATTATCGCCCGCTCTACCTGCACAAGGTGCGCGCGGCGGTGGATGCCTCGGGCAAGCTGGTGGCGTGGCATCACCATGTGGTGGGGCAGTCCATCCTCGCCGGGACCTTCTTCGAATCGGTCATGGTGAAGAACGGCATCGACGAGACCTCCGTCGAGGGCGCCCACGGCGGCTACGACATCCCCAACCTGAAGGTGGAGCTCACCTCCATGAAGACCGGCGTACCGGTCCTGTGGTGGCGCTCGGTGGGCCACACCCACACCGCCTATGCGGTGGAGGTGATGATGGACCAGCTCGCCCGCGCCGCCGGGCAGGACCCGGTGGCGTTCCGCCTGGCCCACGCCAAGGACGACCGGCTGAAGGGTGTCATCCGCCTCGCTGCCGACAAGGCGGGCTGGGGCACGCCGCTGCCGGCGGGCGTGACGCGGGGCATCGCCGCCCACCGCTCCTTCAACACCTATGTGGCGGAGGTGGTGGAGCTCTCCCTCGCCGACGGCGGCATCAAGGTGCAGCGCGTGGTGGCGGCGGTGGATTGCGGCCGGATCGTCAATCCGGACGTGGTGCGGGCGCAGGTGGAGGGCGGCGTCGGCTTCGGCCTGGGCGCGGCGCTGCACGACGCCATTACCCTCGACAAGGGGACGGTGGAGCAGGCGAACTTCGACACCTACGCCCCGCTGCGCATGTCGGAGATGCCGAAGGTGGAGGTGCACATGGTCGCCTCGGACGCCGCGCCCACGGGCATTGGCGAGCCGGGCGTGCCGCCGCTGGCGCCGGCGGTGGCCAACGCCATCTTCGCCGCCACCGGCCGGCCGGTGCATCGCCTGCCGTTCGCCGGCCAGAGCTTCAAGCCGGCCTGAGCGGCGCAAGCGCCGCTGCTCTCACTTGGGCCTGAGCGGCGCGCAAGCGCCGCTCTCTCACATGGGGGTTGAACGGCGCGCAAGCGCCGCTCTTCACGGGGCCGGGGAGCGGGGGCGGAAGCCCACCTCCCCGGCGTCCGCATCGAACAGATAGTCGAAGGCATTGAGGGCCCGCACCGTGGTGTTCACGAACGGGGCGCGCGGGTTCCTGCCCATTCTGCCCGCCCCCACCAGGATCACCCGCTCCGGCACCACCGGGTCGGCGCGATCGCCCACCGTGAAGCCGTAGGCCGGCGCGCCTTGCCCCTCGCCCGGCGAGACGGCGAGGGCGACGCCGTCCGCCAGCACCGTGGCGCCGCGCGGGTCGAGGGTCGCGAGCCCCGCCGTCTGCGCGTCCGGCAGGGTGAGGAACATGGTGGTGACGCCGGTATCCATCAAAAGCGATCCACAGGCGGCTGGCGCGCGGCCGTCCAGGGCGAGGCAGACGGGCGTCGCCGCCCAGTCGCCCGTGGGCGGGTCGGCCTTGAGCTTGACCAGGCGGAAGCCGGCCTTGTCGGCCGCCGCGAGCCCCACCGTCACCGATCGCCGCCCCGCCACATAGCCGCGCCCCAGGGCCCCGAGCCGGTCCGGCGTGCCCATGCCCGGGGCATTGAGGAAGGGATTGCCCCGCGGGCCCGTGCCCGGTGCCTCGTCACGGGTCCGCGCAAAGCCGATGCCGAGCATGGCCACCCGCCGCGGCGCCTTCACCGGGGTGCAGGAGCGGGCGGCCCGCAGGCAGTCGATGCGCGTCACCGCGAGAATGCGGATGGGCCGGGTGGTGAAGCGTGTGCCGTCCGCGCCCACCACCGTCACCGGCGCCTCCACATACACGCCGCGCATGATGCGGCCGGAGGAGGAATAGGTGAGCTTCCCCGGCCCCAGCACGGGCAGGGTGTCGAAGTCGGCGATGGAGGTGGCGGAGATGACCACGCCGGTGGAGCCCGTATCCATCACCGCCCGGTGCACCTCGCCGCCCACGGCAAGGCCCAGAGTGGGCGGCCGGCGGATGGGCTCGCCGTCCGCCGGCGCGTTGAAATAGGGCAGGGTGACCGCCTGCTGGGCGGCGGCGGGAGCACCGGCGAGGGCCGGCAGAAACGCAAGAAAAAATGCACGAAAGGCGAGCCGTCTCACGATTTTTTCCCTCTCATGGCCGGGGCTTCGCCGGTGTCGCCGATTCCCATTCGCTGATGCCGCCTTTAGCCTGTCCGAACCGCCACCGTCCCGGCGCGCTGCCGGGCAGACCCGAGGATCGCATGCGCAGCGAGATTTCCGGCACCACGCTTCCCGTGCTCACCGTAACGCTGGAGGCCGGGGAGACGATCCTGGCCGAGACCGACCGTCTCAGCTGGATGACCTCCAACGTCGCCATGCGCACCACCACGGGGGCGGGCGGCGCCTCCGGCTTCTTCGGCGTCCTCGGCCGCGCCATCTCCGGCGGCGGATTGTTCATGACCGAGTTCACGGCGCAAGGTGGGGAGGCCCTCGTGGCCTTCGCCGCCACCGTGCCGGGCAACATCATCGAGACGCATGTGGCGCCGGGCCAGGGCTTCCTGGTCCACCGCCACGGCTTCCTCGCCGGCGCGCCGAGCTTGTCCGTCGGCGTCGGGGTGCAGCAGTCGCTGGGGGCGGGGGTGTTCGGCGGCGACGGCTTCGTGCTCCAGCGCCTCACCGGCGAGGGCGCGGCCTTCATCGAGCTGGGCGGGGAGATCGTGAGCTACACGCTCCAGGCCGGGCAGGACCTTCTGGTCCATCCGGGCCACGTGGGCATGTTCGAGGAGAGCGTCGGCTTCGAGATCACCACCGTGCCGGGGGTGAGGAACATGCTGTTCGGCGGCGACGGCCTGTTTCTCGCCCACCTGACCGGACCCGGCAAGGTGTGGCTGCAGACGCTGACGGCCGCCAAGCTCGCCCATGCGCTGCGGCCCTACCTGCCCGCCGGCGAGCATCGCTGAGGGACGCCGCTCAGCCGTGCATGAGGGCGGAGACGTGGGCGGAGGCGGAGGCGGCGAGGCCTTCCAGGTCGTAGCCGCCCTCCAGCACCGAGACCACGCGGCCCTGGCACTTGGCGTCGGCGATCTCCATCAGCCGCCGGGTGATCCACGCGAAGTCCGTGTCCACGAGGCGCAGGGAGGCCAGAGGGTCGCGCACGTGGGCGTCGAAGCCGGCGGAGATCAGGATGAGTTCCGGCGCGAAGGAGGTGATGCGCGGCAGGATGCGCGTCTCCATCGCCTCCTTGAACACCGTCCCGTCGTCGCCCGAGCGCAGCGGTGCGTTGACGATGGTGTTGACCACGCCCGTCTCGCTCACCGCCCCGGTGCCGGGATAGAGCGGCATCTCGTGGGTGGAGCAGTAGAGCACGCTGTCGTCGGCCCAGAAGATCTCCTGGGTGCCGTTGCCGTGGTGCACGTCGAAATCCACGATGGCGACGCGGCCGAGCCCGTGCTTCGCCTGGGCGTGGCGGGCGGCGATGGCCACCTGGTTGAGCAGGCAGAAGCCCATGGGCTTGCGCGTCTCGCAATGGTGCCCCGGCGGGCGCATGGCGACGAAGGCGTTGGAAACCTTGCCTTCCACCACCTCGTCCACCGCGAAGCAGGCCCCGCCCACCGCCCGCAGGGCGGCTTCCCAGCTGCCGGGGGAGAGCACGGTGTCCGAATCGATGCGCACCAGCCCGTCTTGCGGCGTCGCCTCGCCCATGGCGTCGACGAAGTCGCCCGGGTGCACCCGGATGATGTCGTCACGCGCGCCGAGGGGGGCGAGGTCGCGCACCAGGTGGGAGAATTTCTCCTGCTCGAAGATGCGGTCGAGGACGCGCAGCCGGTCGGCCCGCTCCGGATGGCCGGGGGGCGTCGCGTGCTTCAGGCCCGCGGGATGAGTGACGAGCAGAGTGGACATGGGCCTTGGCGTCTCCCTGGCGGATACCTGTTGGACGCGTCTTCGCGCGCTTGTTCTTGACATACCATATTCCAGCGCGGCCGGCAGGATGTTGAGCCGGATCAAGACGCTCCCTTCACGGCCTGTGTCTTTCGTCGGATGCGGGCCTATTTCCCGTCCAGCCGGCGGGAGAACACCACGCGGGGCTCCTCCAGGTAGCCCGCCGCCTGGTAGAAGCCGCGCACCTGTTCGTTGTCCGGACGCACCAGCAGCATGAGCTTGGGCACCGCGCGGGCGCGCAGCCAGTCCTCGGCGGCGGTGAGCAGCGCGCGGCCGATGCCCCGGCCCTGGAGCGCGGGCTCCACGGCGAGGTAGTAGATCCAGCCGCGGTGGCCGTCGTGCCCGACCATCACCGATCCGGCCAGCACCGCGCCGTCCTTCGCGCCGGCCTTGGCGAGGAGGATGGTGGAATGGGGACCGCGGCGGGCGAGGGCGATGTCCGCGTGCGGGTCGTTCCAGGGCCGGGTCAGCCCGGCGCGCTCCCACAGGCCGACGATGGCCGGCGTGTCCGCGTCCTCCGCATGGCCGAAGGCGAGGGTGGGCGTTTCGGCGTGGGTGACCATGTCGCTCATGTGGGGATCTCGCTTGCGGAGGTTTCATCGGCCGGCCGCGGTGCGGCGGCGCGGGCGAGGCGGTCGGCGATGGCTTCGCCGAGCCCTTCATGCGGCAGCGGCACCACGGCGATGGCGGCGCAGCCCGAGGCGTCGAGGCCGCGCAGGGCACCATAGAGGCGGGCGGCGGCTTCGGTGAGGTCGCCCGAGGGGCTGAGGTCGATCACCTGCGCCGCGCGGTCGGCGCCGGGCGGCAAGGCGCCGGCGAAGGTCAGCAGCGCCTCGCCGGGCGCGACATCGCCGGCGTCGAGCCGCAGCCGGGCGCGTGGCGCATAGTGGGAGGCGAGGCGGCCGGGCGCCACCGGGCGCGCGTCGTCGGCGCGGCCGGGGCGGGCGAGGGAATGGCCGAGGGCGGCCTCGATCACCTCCCGCGCCAGCCCGCCGGGGCGCAGCAATACGGGCACCGCGCCGGTCACGTCGAGAATGGTCGATTCCACCCCCACCGGCGCCGGCCCCCCGTCCAGCACCGCGTCGATGCGGCCGCCGAGGTCTTCCATCACGTGCCGGGCGGTGGTGGGGGAGACGTGGCCGGAGCGGTTGGCGCTGGGCGCCACCACGGCACCGCCGAAGGCCGCGAGAAGGGCGGCGGCATCGGGGTGCGAGGGCACGCGCAGGGCCACCGTATCGAGCCCGGCGCGGGCGAGCTCGCACACGCCGTCGTCCCCCGCATAGGGCACGACCAGGGTCAGCGGGCCGGGCCAGAAGCGCTCGGCGAGGAGTCCGGCGGCGCGGTTGAAGTGGCCGAGCCGGCGGGCGGAGGCGGCATCGTGGGTGTGGGCGATGAGCGGATTGAAGGCCGGCCGCCCCTTGGCCGCATAGAGCGCGGCCACCGCCCGCGGGTCCGCCGCGTTGGCGCCGAGGCCGTAGACCGTCTCGGTGGGGAAGGCCACGAGCCCGCCGGCCGCAAGCAGGCGCGCGGCCTCGGCGAACGCACCGGGGGCGGTCGTCGGGACAAGGCGCGTGGCGCGTGCAGGGGGCGGTGCGGGAGGAGCCATGGTGCCGTGAACCCGCGCGTCCGACCAAAGGGCCAGAGCGCGCCTCTTGACGAAGCCGCCGGGCCCCGCGATGTGGGAAGCCGGCCGCCGCGTGCTTAGAGCGCCATCCGTCCGGAGGGAAGCGGAATCGCTTTCCTTCGGAGGGTGAATGGTCCTCTAACTCGAAAGAGAGCGGGATCGACCGCCGGTCCGGCTCGGCCCGGTCGGACCCGGCTCCCGAACGTGATGACAAGGCCGGTCAAGCGCGCGCCGGCAGACGCGCAACGGGGAGGGACGAGATGAGCTATCGCGCACCGGTGGAAGAGGTCTCCTTCTTCCTCAAGACCTGCACCGCCCTTCCGCGCCTCATGGAGCTGGGGCTGGTGGACCTGACCTTCGACGTGGTGGACCCGGTCCTCGACGAGGCCGGCAAGTTCGCCGCCTCGGTCATCGCCCCCCTCGACCGGGGGGCGGACAAGCAGGGCTGCACCCTGAACGACGGCGCGGTGACCACGCCGGAAGGCTGGCGCGGCGCCTACGAGGCCTGGGCGGCAGCGGGCTGGAACTCGGTGGCGGCCGAGGAGGAGTTCGGCGGCCAGCACCTGCCCACCTGCGTCACCTCGGCCCTCACCGAGTTCTGGAACTCGGCCTCGCCCGCCTTCGGCATCGGCGGCGTGCTCACCATGGGCGCCATCGAGGCGCTCACCGCCCATGGCTCGGCGGCGGTGCAGAACACCTATTTGCCGAAGATGGTGGCCGGCACCTGGACCGGCACCATGAACCTCACCGAGCCGCAGGCGGGATCGGACCTGTCCGCGCTGCGCGCCAAGGCGGTGAAGCAGGCGGACGGCACCTACCGCGTCTTCGGCACCAAGATTTTCATTTCCTACGGCGAGCACGACCTGGCCGAGAACATCGTGCACCTCGTTCTCGCCCGCCTGCCGGATGCTCCGGCCGGCACCCGCGGCATCTCCCTGTTCGTGGTGCCCAAGTTCCTGGTGAATGCCGACGGCAGCCTCGGGGCGCGCAACGACGTGGTCTGCGCCGGCATCGAGCACAAGCTCGGCCTCAACGGCTCGCCCACCTGCACCATGGCTTTCGGCGCGGCCGGCGAGGGCGCGGTGGGGTACCTCGTGGGCGAGGAGAATCGCGGGCTCGCCTGCATGTTCACCATGATGAACAACGCCCGCCTGGCCGTGGGCATCCAGGGCGTGGCGGTGGCCGAGCGCGCCACCCAGCGCGCCTTCGCCTATGCCAGGGAGCGCCGGCAGGGCAGGGCGCCCGGCGTGGACGGCGCCGCGCCCATCATCGCCCATCCGGACGTGAAGCGCATGCTGCTCACCATGCGGGCGGAGACGGATGCCGCCCGCGCCATCTGCCTGAAGACCGCCGACGCCCTCGACCGCGCCCACCGGCTGGCCGATCCGCTGGCGCGGTCGAGCGCGCTGGCGGAGGCGAGCCTGCTCACCCCCGTGGCCAAGGCCTTCTCCACCGACATCGGCACCGAGGTGGCGTCCCTCGGCATCCAGGTGCATGGCGGCATGGGCTATGTGGAAGAGACGGGCGCCGCCCAGCACCTGCGCGACGCGCGCATCTTCGCCATCTATGAGGGCACCAACGGCATCCAGGCCATCGATCTCGTCACCCGCAAGCTGCCGCAGGAGGACGGCGACGTGGTCGAGGCCCTCATCGCCGACTATCGCGACATCGCCGATGAGGTCGCCGCGCTGAACGTGCCCGATTTCGGCCATGCCGGGACCCGCCTCGGCGAGGCGGTGGACGCGCTGGGGCGGACCACGCGCAAGATGCTCGACTGGCTGCCCGAGGAGCCGGCCAAGGCGCTGGCCGGGGCGACGCCGTACCTGCGCCTGTTCGCGCGCGCGGCCGGCGGCGCCTACCTCGCCAAGGTGGCGCTCGCCGCCTATGCCGAGCGCTCCGCCGGGGGCACCGATCCGCGGCTGTCGGCGCGCATCGCGCTGGCGCGCTTCTTCGCGGAGAACCTCGCCACCGAGGCGAAGGGGCTGGAGGAGACGGTCATCGGCGGTGCCGGCGGCGTGTTGGAGGCGGAGGCGGTGCTCGCCATCGCCTGAGGGTCTGTTCCTGATTCTTCCTGCGGCCGGACGCGGTCTGGCCGGAAGCCGTCTTTCTGGCCGGAAGCCGTCTTGCGGCTCGACGACGCGCGGGGCCGCATCCGGTGCTGGTTCGGCCGGTGCTGGTTCGGCCGGTCCTGGTTCGGCGTCGTCGGGGCTGGCGCGGGGCGAACTCCGCATCGCGCCCTTGCGTGCGGCGAGGGACGCCGGCTCCGCCCGGGCGGAGCCGGCGTCAGGTCGCGCGATAGCCGATGGCGCGCCGGGCGGCGACGCCCACCGCGCGCCACGTGCCGCGTCCGGCGTCCTTGGCCGAGTAGAGCGCGGCGTCCGCCTCGGCGATGAGGGCGGGGGCGTCGAGGGTCTTGTCGTCCGCCACCGCCATGCCCATGGAGAAGGAGGCGGGCAGGACCAGCCCCTCCACTTCCACCGGGCGGGAGAGGTGGGAGTGGAGGCGTTCCGCCATGACGGCGAACTCCTCCTTGTTCTTGCCGGCGGCCACGATGGCGAATTCGTCGCCGCCATAGCGGGCCACGAGGTCGCCGGCGCGGATCGCCGACTGCAGGCGGCGCGCCGCGGTGGTGAGGAGCAGGTCGCCGGCCATGTGGCCGTAGCGGTCGTTCACCGTCTTGAAGTGGTCGATGTCCACCAGCAGCACCGCGAAGAGGGCGCCGTCGCGGACGAGCCGGCGCCGCGCCTGCTCCAATGCCCGGTCGAAGCCGGCGCGGTTGGCGAGGCCGGTGAGCGGATCATGCGAGGCGGCGTGCTCCAGCGCGGCTTCCAGGTGCTTGCGCTGGGAGATGTCGGTGAGCGTGCCCACGGCGCGCAGGGGCATGCCCTCCGCGTCGCGCTCCACCACCTTGCCGCGCTTGAGCAGCCAGAAGTAGGAGCCGTTGCGATGGCGCGCCCGCAGCTCCGCCTGGTAGAGCAGATGCCGGCCCGCCACGTGGTCCTTGTAGGATTTGACGAGCACCGGCAGATCGTCCGGATGCACCAGCGGGGCGTAGTCCGACAGGTGGCCCGGCGCTTCGGTGGGATCGTAGCCGAGCATGCGGAAGGTGCGGGCGCTGAAGAAAATGGTGTCGGAGGGAATATGCCAGTCCCAGATGCCGTCATTGGCCCCGTCGAGGGCATAGGCGAGGCGCCGGCGGTCCTCCTGCAGCTCGCGCTGCTGCCGCGCGCGCTGGGACATGATGGCGGCAATCAGCAGGGCGGGCAGCGTGGCCAGCACGAGCCGTCCCTGGAGGTGGAGCAGGCTGCTCACCACCTTGTCGTCGGGGGCGGTCAGGACCCGGCCCACGGCGAGCGCGATCATCGCGAGGGAGAAGGCGGACGCCGCCAGTGACGTGGGGAAGACTCCGAGGCGGAAGGCGAACCACAGCAGGATGGCGCCGCCGATATCGATGAACAGGGGCTCGCCATAATAGGCAGCCGCGCCGGTGGCGAGCAGCAGCGCGAAGGCGGCGAGCGACAGCTCCTCGGCGGCGGAAACGTGCAGGAAGGACCGCGGCGCCGTCGCGGCCATGTCCTCGAAACCGCGATCCTCGGTTCGGCCCGCCCACAGCAGGAACGGCGGCAGCAGGAGCACCACGCTCGCCATTTCCGGCACCCACCAGCGCATGAGCCGGCCGCCGAAGGTGCCGCCCACGTCGACGAACTGGACGAAGGCGGCCAGCAACGCGCCGGGGAACGTCCCCACCACGGCGACCAGCGCCAGGCTGATGACCATGGGGACGCTGAGGAACGCCTCCCGCTCCATGCCGGCGCGGGCACAGCCCCACACCACCAGGGCGAACACGAGCCCGCTCGCCATGCTGGCCGCGAGCGCGAGGGCGAAGTCGTCGCCGAAATGGAAGACGCGCAGCAGGAAGGCCACCGCGGTGATGGCGACGGCGTGGCGCCCGAGCGCCGTCTTGTGCAGCAGGAAATAGATGCCCACGGCGATGGCGTCGGCCGGCCACAGCGCCGGGAAGACTCCGAGCTTCCGGCCGACTTCGGTGGTCGCCACCATCAGGCAGCCGTAGAACACGGCGAACAGCAGCAGCTCCAGCCCGTCCTGCCCCAATCCGGGCATCGGGGCTCGCGCCCCCGGGCCGGGACCCGAATCAGGCGGAGCCGCGCCGGCCGCGGTGCCCGGCTTCTCGACCGGGGGGCCTGCAGGCTGCATGATGAAGGGGCGCATCTCAGTCGTCCCGAGGGCCCATGTCAGGCCGCTCGGGGCAGCGCCGGGAAAACAGCGCCGCCGGCCGCTGCGCAGCAGGCCGCTGCGCCCGGAACCGCCAAGGGCCACGACAAGAAAGCTTCACCGTGCGACCACTCCCGACCGTCGATTCCCCGCTTCCTTAAGCATGTGGCGCTGTCGCGTTGGCAGGGCCTTACCCTTGGGCAGGACCTTACCCTTGAGCAGGACCTTGCTACCACACGACAGTCGTGTGGCGGGAGTATGCCACGAAGCCGACCCCGGCGGTAATTAAACTCTGGCGCCCCCCGCGCCGGGCTTGAGTTCCGCCCCGGCGCGTCGCGCCGATGCCGGTCACTTCCCCGAGAAGCCCTCGAAGATATAGTCGGGCGCGCTGGTATTATGGCGCGACGGCACGAGGCGGCCGGCCCACAGCATGCTCACGTTCTCGGCGTCGGCGAAGCTCATGACGGGGGCTTCGCCCATGCCTCCCTTGGCCAGCGTGCGCCAGGCGACCCGCGCGACGTCGGCGTTGCCCTCGGTGACATACATGGAGCGCAAGGCGGCGAAGGTGCGCGGGTTCTGGCCGTCGAACTGAACTTCGAGGGTGATCGCGTCGCGGTCGAGCTTGGCGATCTGCATGCGGGCCTTGCCGCCGTCCGCGAAGTGCAGGGTGAAGGCGCGCGTCTGCGGCGCGAAGTCGATCTCCTTCAGGCGCACCAGCGGGCGCTCCGCCTGTTCCACCGGCCCGACCAGGAAGGACGAGCCGTAGGCGGTGTTCTTCAGGTGCTGGGGCGAGAGGGGGCGGGCGCGCCAGTAGCCGTCGGGCGGGTAGACCACCAGCACCTCTTCCGCCTTGCCTTCGTTGCGGACCCAGACCTGCACCATGTGCAGGCCCTGCGTCACCTCCCCGCCGACGCGGAACGGGACGGTGGCCGCCCGCCAGAACGACGGGAAGATATAGCCGGTCAGCCAGAGATCCGGCGTCTCGAAGATGGTGACCCGCTTGGGGGCGGTGTTCGCCGTCGCCGGCGGGGGAACCTGATCGGCGAGCACCACCGGGTCCCGCGCCATGTCGCAGGTCTCGAAGTCCGGATCCGTCCGGTCGAGCGCCAGCGTGCCGATATAGGCCGGATGGCGGGCGATGATGCGGAACTTGTCCACCTTGTCGGCGGCGAAGGTCAGGGTGACGTTGTCCGTCTCCGCGCAGGTGGCCGCCACGCTCTCGTTGCGCACGGTCACGCCCACCGGCTCGGCTGACGCTCCGGTTGCGGACAGGAGCACGGCGGAACAGGCGAGAAGGCGCAGGGCGCGCAATGCGGCGGACATGAGAGGTCTCCAAAGGGGCGGCGCGGCAGGCGGCCGGACCTTAGCAGTGCAGCGGCCGGGGGCCAACGCAAGAGGGCCCGATGGGGGCGCCCCGGTTTCAAGCCGCCGGTCCTCCAATGGCCGGGGACGCGCCTCGCCGCCGGATTTCAAGCTGCCGCGCATCAGGCCGACTTGACGGCCCGCCCCTCGCAATCGCCGCCGGGCCCCCCATATCAATCCGGTCATTGACGCTGCGGCAGGTGCCGTGCGTCGCGGGAGGAATGAGAAGGAATGTCCCTCTTTCGCAAGCGAACCCTGCTGGCGGCGCTCGCCGTCGCCGGAGCGCTGAGCCTTGTCGCCGCCGACCACGCCGAGGCGCGCCGCGGCGGGTCCATCGGCAGCCGCGGCACGCGGACCTACCAGGCCCCGGCGGCAACGCCCACGGCGCCGGGCACCGCGGCGCCGGTCCAGCGCTCCACCACGCCGCAGGCCGCCCCCACGGCCGCCCAGCGCCCGCCGGCGGCGGCCGCGCGGCCGTCCATGTTCGGCAGCGGCTTCGGTGGCGCGCTCATGCGCGGCCTGCTCATCGGCGGCGTGATCGGCCTTCTCATGGGGCAGGGGCTCGGCGGCCTTGCGGGCATGCTGGGCCTGCTGCTCCAGGTCGGCCTCGCCGTCCTTGCCGTCATGCTGGTGATGCGGCTGCTGCGCGGCGCACGGCCGGCGCCCGCCGCAGCCGGTGCCGGCGCTGGCCCCGCGCCCGGGACGTTCGCCCGGCAGGGACCGCTTTCCGGTTCCGCGCCGGTTTCCGGGTCTTCGCCCAGGCCTGCGCCCACGCCTGCGCCCGCTGCCGGGCGCAGCGCGATTCCCGGCGTCGGAGCAGCGCGCGGCCCGAGCGTGGCGCCGGTCGCCGCGACTGCGTCGGCAGCGCCCGCGCGCAGCGTCGAGATCGGCATCGCTCCCGCCGATTTCGACGCGTTCGAGCGCCTGCTCGGCACCATCCAGTCCGCCTATAGCCGCGAGGATCAGGGCACGCTGATGGAGCACACGACGACGGAGATGTTCGGCCACCTGTCCGACGAGCTGCGCGAGAACGCCGAGCGCGGGCAGCGCAACGAGGTCTCCGACGTGAAGCTGCTGCAGGGCGACCTCGCCGAATCGTGGCGCGAGGGCACACGCGACTACGCCACCGTCGCCATGCGCTATGGAGCCCGCGACGTGATGGTGGACCGCGCGAGCGGCCGCGTCGTCTCGGGCGACACCGCGGGCCCTGGCGAAAGCACGGAGGTGTGGACCTTCGTGCGCGAGGGGCAGGCCGGCGCGTGGAAGCTCAGCGCCATCCAGGGCGCTTGACCGAAGCCGGACAAGACGGCGGCGGGGCTTCCCGCCGCCGTCGCGACGTGGTCTAAAGCGGCCCCATGAGCGGCCCTGCGACTAGCGCCCCCCCATCGAGCGTCATCCGCGTTTCCGGCGTCGGCAAGACCTACGCGACCGGCCATGTGGCCCTGAAGGATGTCACCCTCGACATCCGGCGCGGCGAGATCTTCGCCCTGCTCGGCCCCAACGGGGCGGGCAAGACCACCCTCATCTCCATCATCTGCGGCCTGGTGAATCCCACCTCGGGCAGCGTGAGCGTGGCCGGGTACGACATCGTGGCCGACTACCGGGCGGCCCGCTCGCGCATCGGCCTCGTGCCGCAGGAGCTCACAACCGATTCGTTCGAGACGGTGTGGGCGACGGTGAGCTTCTCGCGCGGGCTGTTCGGCCGCAGGGCCGATCCGGCCCATATCGAGAAGGTGCTGCGGAGCCTCTCCCTCTGGGAGAAGAAGGACGCCAGGATCATGACGCTCTCGGGCGGCATGAAGCGGCGCGTGCTCATCGCCAAGGCCCTGTCCCACGAGCCCGACGTGCTGTTCCTCGACGAGCCTTCCGCCGGCGTCGACGTGGAGCTGCGGCGCGACATGTGGCGCCTGGTGCGCGAGCTGCGCGAGAGCGGCGTCACCATCATCCTCACCACGCATTACCTGGAAGAGGCCGAGGAGATGGCCGACCGGGTCGGGGTGATCGCCAAGGGCGAGCTGATCCTGGTGGAGGACAAGGCCGCGCTCATGCGCAAGCTCGGCAAGAAGCAGCTCAACATCGAGCTCGCCGAGCCGCTGGCCGCGATCCCCGACACCCTTGCCCCCTACGGCCTCGCTCTGTCGCAGGACGGCGGCTGCCTCACCTACAGCTACACCGCCGACGGCGCGGGCGAGGAGGGCGCCGGCCGCTCCATCGCCGGCCTTCTGGCGGCGCTCTCGGCGCAGGCGATCGCCTTCAAGGACCTCCACACGGAGCAAAGCTCCCTCGAAGACATCTTCGTGAGCCTGGTGAGGCGCGCGCCGTGAACCTGCAAGCCATCCGCGCCATCTACAGCTTCGAGATGAACCGCACGAAGCGCACCATCGGCCAGTCCATCGTCTCGCCGGTGCTGTCCACCTCGCTCTATTTCGTGGTGTTCGGCTCGGCCATCGGCTCGCGCATGTCGGAGGTGGGCGGGGTGCCCTACGGCGCCTTCATCGTGCCCGGCCTGATGATGCTGACCCTGCTCACCCAGTCCATCAGCAACGCCGCCTTCGCCATCTACTTCCCGCGCTTCACCGGCACCATCTACGAGCTGCTGTCGGCCCCGGTCTCGCCGTTCGAGATCGTCGCGGGCTACGTGGGCGCGGCGGCGACCAAGTCCATGGTGCTGGGGCTCATCATCCTTGCGACCGCCGCGCTGTTCGTGCCCATGGAGATCCGCCACCCGTTCTGGATGCTGGCGTTCCTCGTGCTCACCGCGGTGACGTTCTCGCTGTTCGGCTTCATCATCGGCATCTGGGCGGACGGGTTCGAGCGGTTGCAGCTCATTCCCATGCTGGTGATCACGCCGCTCACCTTCCTCGGCGGCACCTTCTACTCGCTGGACATGCTGCCCCCGATCTGGCGCACGGTGACGCTGTTCAACCCCGTCGTCTACCTGGTCTCGGGCTTCCGCTGGAGCTTCTTCGGCCGCTCCGACGTGGGGGTGGAGGTCAGCGCCGCCATGACCCTCGGCTTCCTGATCGTCTGCCTCCTCATCGTGCGCTGGATGTTCCGCACCGGCTACCGGCTGAAAAGCTGAAGAGGCGGGCGCGAACTGCCACTGGAAAGGACCCCGCATGAGCGAACCCCTCGCCCGTCCCGGCTACAAGGATTTCACCGCCCGCGCGCCGGACGTCTATGCCGGCCTCGCCGCCCTCACCAAGGCGGTGGACGCCTCGGGCCTCGAGAAGGGCCTGACCGAGCTGGTGAAGCTGCGCGCTTCCCAGATCAACGGCTGCGCCTTCTGCCTGAAATTCCACCTCGGCCTCGCGCGCAAGGCGGGCGTGGCGCAGGACAAGCTCGATCTTCTCGCCACCTGGTGGGAGGCGGGCCTGTTCACGGCGCGGGAGAAAGCGGCGCTCGCTTATGCCGAGACGCTGACGGCGCTCGACGCCGAGGCCGCCTCCGACGAGGCCTGGGCCGCCCTGCGGGCGGAGTTCTCGGAGGACGAGGCGCTGTTCCTGACGGTGGCCGTCGCCACCATCAACGCCTGGAACCGCATCGGCATCGCCCTGCGCTTCGCGCCGTAGGACGAGCCGCCCGTCGGCCGCCCGCTCGCGTGTCCCGGCTCGCATTCCGCTCACGCTGCATGCGTCCGGGGCGCACGGTGTCCGGGCACTAGGCACCCAAGGCACCCCCGGGAAGGCAAACCCGGGCGGCGCACCGCCCGGGTCGTCGAACGAAACCCGGCCGGCTCAGAGCCCGCCGACGCACATGTACTTGATGTTCAGGTAGTCATCGAGGCCGTACTTGGAGCCTTCGCGGCCCATGCCGCTCTCCTTGACCCCGCCGAAGGGCGCGACCTCGGTGGTGATCACCCCGGCATTGATGCCCACCTGGCCGTATTCCAGCTTCTCCGCCACGCGGAAGGCGCGGCCGAGGTCCTTGGTGAAGAAGTAGCAGGCGAGGCCGTACTCGGTGGCGTTGGCGTAGGACACGCCCTCGTCCTCGGTCTCGAACTTGAACAGCGGCGCCAGCGGCCCGAAGATCTCGTCGCGGGCGAATGCCATGTCCTGGGTGGCGCCGGCGAGCACGGTGGGCTCGAAGAAGGTGCCGCCGAGGGCCGGCTGCTTGCCGCCGGTGAGCACGGTGGCGCCCTTGTCCAGGGCATCCTTCAGGAGGCGGTTCACCTTGGCCACGGCACGGTCGTCGATCAGCGGGCCGGCGACGACGCCCTCGTCGAGGCCGTTGCCCACCTTCAGCTTCTTCGAGGCCTCGGCGAACCGTGCGGCGAAGGCGTCATAGATGCCGGACTGCACGTAGAAGCGGTTGGCGCACACGCAGGTCTGGCCGACATTGCGGAACTTGGAGGCGATGGCCTGCTCCACGGCGAGGTCGAGGTCGGCATCGTCGAACACCAGGAACGGCGCGTTGCCGCCGAGCTCCATGGAGATCTTCTTCATGGTGTCGGCCGACTGCTTCATCAGCAGCTTGCCCACCGGGGTGGAGCCGGTGAAGGTCACCTTCTTGACCAGCGGGTTGGAGGTCATCTCCCCGCCGATGGCCGGGGCCTCGCCGACCACGATGTTGACCACGCCCGCCGGGATGCCGGCCATCTCCGCCAAAACGCCCCAGGCGAGGCCGGAATAGGGGGTGAGCTCGGAGGGCTTCGCCACCACGGTGCAGCCCGCCGCCAGCGCCGCGCCGATCTTGCGCGAGAGCATGGAGGACGGGAAGTTCCAGGGGGTGACGGCGGCGACCACGCCCACCGGCTCCTTGGTGACGAGGATGCGCCGGTTCGCCCACGGGGAGGGGATCACGTCGCCATAGGCCCGCCGGGCCTCTTCCGCGAACCAGCGCACATAGGCGGCGGAGGCGCCGATCTCGCCCTTGGCCTCGGCCAGCGGCTTGCCCTGCTCGGTGGTGAGGATGAGCGCCAGCTCGTCGGCATGGGCGGTGATGAGGTCGGCGAGCTTGTGGAGCTTCAGCGCCCGCTCGGCGGCGGTGGTGGCGCGCCAGGCCTTGAAGGCCTCGGCAGCGGCCTCGATGGCGCGGCGCGTCTCGGCGGCGCCGGCCTTCGGAACGGTGCCGATGATCTCGCCCGTGGCCGGATTGTTGACGGGAATGGTCTCGCCCCCGTCGGCATCCACCCAGGCGCCGCCGATCAGCATCTTGTCGCGCAGGAGGGTGAAGCGCGGGGCTTCGGAACGGGTGAGGGGCTGGGGTGCTGCCATGGGAGTGCTCCTGTGCGCAAGAAGGGGCGCAGGCGGGGGAGGGGACGCGCCCGCGTTGATATACGATATAGGATCGAGGGGCCAGCGCCCGCTGGTTCAGCGGACGCAGGTGATGGAGTGGAAGGGCACCACCTGTTCCTTCTGCCCGGTGCCGGCGGCGATCTGGCACCGCAGGTAGTCACGGCCCACGCTCATCGGCGCGAAGCCGGTGATGGTGCTGCCGCCCACCACCTGGATGATGATGGCCTGGCCGTCCTTGTGGCTCACCACGTCGAGCACGGCCTGGCGGAAATCGTCTTCCTTGAACTGGCACTGCATCGCGTCCCTCCCCGGGATGCACGGCGTATCCGTTCCGGTGTCCGGCGGCCGCCTGCGGCAAGTATAGCGCTGCGACGCCGGTTGGCGGTATGCAGTAATTGCATGCGACCTTGGGTGACCGTCCCATCTTGATCGGCATCAACAGCGAACCCAGCGGAAGAGCGTATCCAGGGAGCGTCTGCCGCGGGAGCCTAAAAAATGCTCAAGGTTGCAATCATCGTCTGGCTCATGCTCGGCACCGTCTTCGCGGGCGTCGCCATCATGGCGGTTCTGACCATTCCCTCGCTGAGCAGCCAGGGCATGCAGCTCATCCCCATCGCGGCGGGCATCGGCGCGCTCGTCGCCATTCCGTTCGCGGTTCTGGTGGCCAGGCGCATTCTGGCCGTCACCATCCGCAAGGCGTGATCAGCCCCGCGTGGGCCTAGTCGCGGGCGATGGCGTGGAAGAAGCTGCCGGTGACCGGCCCGCGCCGGCTGCCGGCGGCCCCGAGGCTCCGGCCCTCGGCGTCGGCAAGGTCGGCGAGGGGGTCGTCCGCGCCGCGCGTGGTCACCGTGGCGTAGTGGAATTCGTGGCCGCGCACCGTCTCCCCGGCCGCCCCCAAGGGGGAAGGGGCGATGAGGCGCGCGGCGCGATAGCCGAGATTCATCTTGCGCCGCGCGAAGCTGGTCTGAAGGTCGAGGAGGCCGAGCATGGGGTGGGTCGTGCCCTCCGCATCCGTGAGGGCTTGGCCCAGCACCATGTAGCCGCCGCACTCGCCGTGCACCGGCCGGCCCCGCGCGAAGGCGCGGACCCCGTCGCGGAAGCGCGTCGCCGCCGCGAGCCGGCCGGCATGCAGCTCGGGATAGCCGCCGGGCAGCCACAGGGCGTCGCAGGCCGGGTCGGGGGCTTCGTCGGCCAGGGGCGAGAAGGGCAGCACCTGCGCCCCCAGCGCCCGCCAGCCCTCCAGCACATGGGCATACATGAAGCTGAAGGCCGCATCCTGCGCCAGCGCGATGCGCTGGCCGGGCGGGCGCAGCAGCGCGTGCCCGTCGCCGGCGCCGATGGCGGGCGTGCCCGCGGCGGCGAGGATGCCGTCGAGGTCGAGGTGCCGTTCCGCCAGATCCGCGAGGGTCGAGAGCCGCTCGGCGAGGTCGCCGGTCTCTCCCGCCTGGACGAGGCCGAGATGGCGCTCCGGCAGGACGATGCCGGCCTCGCGCGGCACCGTGCCGAGGATGGGCACGCCGAGGGGCGCCATGGCCTCTCGAATCATCCGCTCGTGGCGCGGGCTGCCCAGCTTGTTGAGCACCACGCCGGCGATGCGCACGCGCGGATCGTGGGTGAGGAAGCCGCGCAGCACGGCGGCGGCGGTCTGCGACTGGCCGGACACGTCCAGCACCAGCAGCACCGGCAGGGCGAGGCGCGCGGCGATGTCGGCGCCGGCGCCGGTGCGGCCGGCCTCGCCCGCCACCCCGTCGAACAGGCCCATGGCTCCCTCGGCCACCAGCACCTGCGCCCCGGCGATGGCGCCGGTGGCGAGGTAGTCCACGAGCGCGGGCGGCATGGCCCAGCTGTCGAGGTTGAGCCCCGGCCGGCCGGTGGCGGCGGCGTGGAAGGCGGGGTCGATATAGTCCGGCCCGGATTTCACCGCCCGCACGCCGAGGCCCCGCCGCGCCAGCGCCGCCAGCAGCGCCAGCGTGACCGTGGTCTTGCCCGAGCCGGAGCGTGGGGCTGCGACGAGGAGGCCGCGGGGGGCGGACGGGTGGAGGGTGTTCACGCCCGCGCCCCTTCCGCTGTCGTCCCGGCCTCTCTATCAAGGCAGGCATGAGCCAAGAGCCCGGCGACGGTCCCAGCGACGAGCCCAGCGATCTTCCGGACGGCGCCCCCGCCGACCGGCCGCTCAAGCGCGGCTGGACCACGGGCACCTGCGCCGCCGGCGCCGCCAAGGCCGCCTTCGCCGCCCTGGTCACCGGCGCCTTTCCCGATCCGGTGGAGGTGGAGCTGCCGAACGGCGCCCGCCCCGCCTTCGCCCTGGCGATGCACCACATGGGCGCCGACAGCGCCACCGCCGGCATCGTCAAGGATGCCGGGGACGACCCGGACGTGACCCACGGCGCCCTCGTCACCGCCACCGTGCGGCGCGGCGCCGAGGGAGCGGGCGTCACCTTCCGGGCCGGCGAGGGCGTGGGCACGGTGACCCGCCCCGGCCTTCCCATTCCGCCCGGCGAGCCGGCCATCAATCCCGTGCCCCGCCGCATGATCGCCGCCGGCATCCGCGAGGTGGCGGATGCGGCCGGCGTCGCGGCGGACGCGCAGGTGGAGATCGCCATCGCGGACGGCGCGGCGCTGGCGCTGAAGACGCTCAATCCGCGCCTCGGCATCGTCGGCGGCCTGTCGGTGCTGGGCACCACCGGCATCGTCGTGCCTTATTCCTGCGCCGCGTGGATCCACTCCATCCATCGCGGCATCGACGTCGCCCGCGCCATGGGGCTCGACCATGTGGCCGGGGCCACCGGCAATGCCTCGGAACGGGCGGTGCAGAAGCTGCACGAATTGTCCGAGGTCGCCCTCATCGACATGGGTGACTTCGTCGGCGGCATGCTGAAATACGTGCGCGCCCATCCGGTCGCGAAGGTCACGGTGGCGGGCGGCGTGGCGAAGATGACCAAGCTGGCGCAGGGGCTGCTGGACCTGCATTCCAAGCGCGGCAGCGCCGATATGCCGGCCCTCGCGGCGCTGGCGGCGGCGGCGGGCGCCGACCCTGACCTCGCCGCGCGCATCGGCGCCGCCCACATGGTGGCGCAGGCCTTCCAGATCGCCGCCACGGACGGCTTCCCGCTGGGCGATTGCGTGGCCCGCGCCGCCTTCGCCACCGCCGCGCGGGCGCTCGACCGCAGCGATATCCTGCTGGAGATCGCGGTATTCGACCGCGACGGCGCCCTGATGGGCCGCGCCCCCTTCGCCCCGGCGAAAGGCTGAGCTAAGCCTCATGCCCCGCCCCCGCGGAAGCGGCGGACATAGGCGGTGTCGTAGAGCGCGCTCTCGCGGAAATCCTGCGCCGCCAGCGCCCGGCCCACCAGGATCAGCGCGGTGCGCGGGATGGGATCGGCGGCGAGCTGGCCGGCGATGTCGCCGAGGGTGCCGGTGAGGATGCGTTCGTCCGGCCAGGAGGCCTTGGCCACCACCGCCACCGGGCAGTCGGCGCCGAGCACCGGCGTCAGCTCCGCCACCACCCGGTCGAGGGCGTGGATGGCGAGGTGAATGGCCAGCGTCGCCCCCGTCGCGGCGAAGGCGGCGAGCTTTTCCGCCTCCGGCATGGCCGAGGCGCGGCCGGAGACGCGGGTGATGACGAGGCTCTGCGCCACCTCCGGCACGGTCAGCTCCCGCCTCAGGAGCGCCGCCGCCGCGGCGAAGGCCGGCACGCCGGGGGTGAGCGTGTAGGGGATGCCCAGCCGGTCCAGCCGGCGCATCTGCTCGGCCACGGCGCTGTAGACGGAAAGGTCCCCCGAATGCAGGCGCGCCACGTCTTCTCCGGCTTCGAAGGCACGCACGTATTCCGCCTCGATGCGGTCGAGGTCGAGAGGCGCCGTGTCGACGATGCGCGCGCCGGGCGGGCACCAGGTCAGGAGCTCCGGCGGGATGATGGAGCCGGCATAAAGGCAGACCGGGCAGCGGGCGATGAGGTCGCGCCCGCGCACGGTGATGAGGTCGGCGGCGCCCGGTCCCGCGCCGATGAAATGGACGCTCACGCCTCGTCCCCCCGCCGCGCCAGCGCGCAGGTGACGGGGCCGAGGGCGAGGCGCGGACCGAGCAGCCGGGCGGTGGCGCCGGCGGCGGCCAGCGCCGCCGTCTCGGCCGCCGAGGGCACGTGGAGCAGGGCGATGACGCGTTCCGATCGGGTCTTGGTGCGGTTGGAGGCGGCTTCAAGCTGAGTCTGCGGCACGAGGACGAGCGGCAGGCCGAGCTGGGCCGCCGCCTCGCTGATGCCGGCCTCGCCCCCCTTCACCGCCGGTGCGGCGATGAGGGAGATGTCGGCGCGGGCAAGTGCGGCGCGCGTGAGGGCGGCGTCGAACGCGGCCAGCACCTCCTCCACGCTGACCCCCCGCTTCGAGCCGATGCCGGCCACGATCATGCCCCGTCCCCTCTGCTCCCGTCCGCGTCGCGCGGCTTGGTCCAGCGCCATTGGGTGACCGGCATGGCCGGCCGCCAGCCGGTCATGCCCTTCACCGGCGACGACCGCGACAAGGCGATGCGCACCAGGTCGCCGCCGAACCGGGCGTGGGCGGCCAGAAGCAGCGCCTCCGTCTCCAGCGTCACCGCGTTGGCGACCATGCGCCCGCCGCCCTTCAGCGCCGCGCGGGCCGCGTCGAACACGCCGGCCTCGCTGGCGCCGCCGCCGATGAAGATGACATCCGGGGCGGGCAGCTCCGCAAGGGCGCCCGGTGCCGCACCTTCCACCACCTTCAGGTGCGGCACGCCGAGGGAAGAAGCGTTGCGGGCGATGCGCGCCGCCCGCTCGGGATTTTCCTCGATGGCGATCGCCGCAAGGCTTGGATGCGCCAGCAGCCATTCGATGGCGATGGAGCCGGCGCCCGCGCCGATGTCCCACAACAGCTCGCCGCGCCGGGGCGCGAGGGACGACAGGGTCAGGGCGCGGATCTCGCGCTTGGTGATCTGCCCGTCATGCGCGAACACTTCGTCCGGCAGGCCACTGGCCAGCGGCAGCACGGCGGCATCCGGGGCCGCCACCACCTCCAGCGCCACCACGTTCAGGGCGGCGACGTCGGTGAAGGCGAAGGCCTCCGCCTGCGTCTCGCGCACCCGCTCGGCCGGGCCGCCCAGCGCCTCCAGCACCACCAGGCGCGAGGGGCCGAAGCCGTGGGCGGCGGCGAAGTCCGCCACCTGCCGGGGGCCGTTCCCGTCGGAAGTCAGCAGGATCAGCCGCGCGCCGTCCTGCAAGAAGGGCCGCAGGCGCGCCACCGGGCGGGCGTGGAGGGAAATGAGGTCCGCCTCCTGCAGCGCCCAGCCGAGTCGGGCGGCGGCGAGCGAGAAGGCGGAGGGGGCGGGAAAGGCGCGCATCTCCTGCGCCGGGACATGGCGGGACAGGCTCGCGCCGACTCCATGCAGGAAGGGATCGCCGGAGGCGAGCACGCAGACGCGCCGCCCGCGCGCGGCGAGCACGCCGGACAGGCTGAACGGGCTCGGCCACGTCCGGGCCTCGCCGGTGACGAGGGCGCCGGCCAAGGCGAGGTGCCGCGGGCCGCCGAACACCATCTCGGCGGCGGAAATGGCGGCGCGGGCGGCGGGGGACAGGCCGTCCGCCCCGTCCTCGCCGATGCCGACGATGGACAGCCAGCACCCCGGTGGGGCACTTGTCTGCGGCATGACCTCCACCGCTTCAGACGTCGCCCCTTCAGCCATGGTCCCGCGCATTCTCCTTCTCGGCGGCACGAGCGAGGCCCGCGCGCTGGCGCAGCGCCTCGCCGGGCGCGCCGGCCTGAATGTCATTGTGTCCCTTGCCGGGCGCACGGAAAACCCCGCGCCCCAGCCCGTGCCCGTGCGCATCGGCGGCTTCGGCGGTGCCGCGGGGCTTGAAGCCTACCTCAGGGCGGAGGGAATCGCCGCCGTGGTGGATGCCACCCATCCCTATGCCGCCCGCATGTCCTTCAACGCTGCGGAGGCCTGCGCGGCGGCGGGGGTGCCGCTCCTCGCCCTGCGGCGCGGGCCATGGATGCCGGTGGCGGGCGACCGCTGGCGCGAGGTGGCGGACGTGCCGGCGGCGGTGGCGGCGCTGGGGCCGGCGCCGCGCCGGGCCTTCCTCGCCCTCGGCCGCAACGAGGTGCGCGCCTTCGAGGCGGCGCCGCAGCATGCCTATCTGGTGCGCAGCGTCGATCCGGTCGTGCCGCCGCTGGCGGTGCCGCGCGCCGACTACGTGCTGGGGCGCGGGCCGTTCGGCGAGGTGGACGACCGGGCGCTGCTTCAGGCCCATGGCATCGAGGTCATCGTCGCCAAGAACAGCGGCGGCTCGGCCACGTACGGCAAGATGGCGGCGGCGCGGGGGCTGGGCATAGAGGTGGTGCTGATCGCCCGGCCGCGCGTGCCCGCCGTGCCGGCGGTTGATACCCCGGCCGAGGCGGAAGCCTGGCTGCTCGGCCGCCTCGGTCACGACGCGGCCGGGGCCGAGCGCGGCGCATAGACGAGGGGGGCGAGGCCGGGGCGCAGTACGATGCGGGTCTCGGTGGTGCCGATGAGGATGCAGGTGGCCATGTCCGCCCGCGCCGGATCGGCCTCGGCGAGGGTGAAGAGGCCGATGCGCTCGTCGGCGCGCCCCGCCGCCCGGCCGAACACCACCGGCACGTGGCCCGGCAGGTGCTCGCGCAGCAGCTCGAACGCCCGCCCGAGCTGCCACGGCCGCGCCCGGCTGACGGGATTGTAGAGCGCGATGACGAAGCCGGCCTCGGCAGCCAGCACCAGGCGTTTTTCCACCAGCGCCCACGGCTTCAGGTTGTTGGAGAGGGAAAGGGCGCAGAAATCGTGTCCCAGGGGGGCGCCGCAGCGGGCGGCCACCGCCAGCATGGCGGTGACGCCGGGCACCATTTCCACCTCCAGCGCGCGCCAGGCATCGGGGCCGTGCTCGATGGCCTCGCACACCGCCGCCGCCATGGCGAAGACGCCAGGGTCCCCGCCGGACACCATGGCCACCTTCGCGCCCGCCGCCGCCGCCTCCAGGGCGGCCGAGGCGCGGGCGATCTCCTCGCGGTTGTCGGAGGGGATGCGCTTTTGGCCGGCACGCTCCGGCAGGCGGGCGAGATAGGGGGCGTAGCCGAACAGAAGGTCGGCCGCTTCCACCGCGGCGGCGGCCTCGGGCGTCATCTGCAGCGCCGCGCCGGGGCCGAGGCCCACCACGGTGAGGCGCCCGCTGGTCTCGCCGCTCATGCGGCGTGCTCCCAGCCGGGCACCAGCACGATGGAGAAATAGGGCGCCCGCTCCTCGCCCCGCTCGGCCAGCGGCACCAGGGCGCAATCGGCCATGGTGCCGCGCTCCACATAGAGGGCGCGCTCCAGCCGTCCGGCGGCGGCCAGCGCCCGGCGGATCTTCGGCAGGTTGCGGCCCACCTTCATGATCACCGCCGCGTCGGCCTCCCGGAGGCGGCGGGAAAGCTCGGCCTCGTCCAGCGTGCCGGGCAGCACCATCAGCACGTCGTCGCCCTGGGCGATGGGCGCGCCGGCCTGCGACCAGCACCCCGACATGCCGGTGACGCCGGGGATGACCTGCGCCGGAAACCGCGACGCGAGCCGCACGTGCAGGTGCATGTAGGAGCCGTAGAACAGCGGGTCGCCCTCGCTCAGCACCGCCACGGTGCGCCCGGCGATCAGATGCGCGGCCACCACTTCCGCCGATGCGTCGTAGAAGGCGCCGATGGCCGTGCGGTAGGCGTCGGCGTGCCGGTGGATCTCGGTGGTGACGGGATAGTTGAGCGGAAGCTCGATGGCATGGGCGGGGAAATGCGCCTGCGCGATGCGGCGGGCATGGCTGACATTGCCGGCCTTGGCGAAATAGCCCACCACGTCGGCGCCGGCGATGGCCTTCACCGCCTTGAGGGTGAGCAGGTCCGGGTCGCCGGGGCCGACGCCGACGCCGATCAGGCGGCCGCTCATAGCCCCGCCCTCGCCAGTGCGTTCACCGCGGCGGAGGTGATGGCGCTGCCGCCCAGCCGCCCGCGCACGATGGCGAAGGGCACGCCGCGCGGATTCTCCGCCAGCGCATCCTTGGATTCGGCCGCGCCGACGAAGCCCACCGGCATGCCGAGGATGGCGGCCGGGCGCGGCGCGCCCTTGTCCAGCATCTCCAGCAGGTGGAAGAGGGCGGTGGGGGCGTTGCCGATGGCCACGACCGCGCCGGCCAGCCGGTCGCCCCACAATTCGAGGGCTGCGGCCGAGCGGGTGGTGCCGAGCTGTTCCGCCAGAGCCGGAACGGCGGGATCGCGCAGGGTGCAGAGCACCTCGTTGGTGGCCGGCAGGCGGGCGCGGGTGATGCCGTGCACCACCATCTGCGCATCGCACAGGATCGGCGCGCCGGCCGTCAGCGCGGCGCGGGCGGCGGCGACGAAGCCGGGGCCGAACACGAAATCCCGCGCCGCCTCCACGAGGCCGCAGGCGTGGATCATGCGGACCGCCACGTCCTCCTCCTCCGGGGAGAAGCGCGACAGGTCCGCCTCGGCGCGGATGATGGCGAAGGAGCGCTCGTAGATGGCGGTGCCGTCGCGCACATAGTCTGGGGATGAGGTCATGCTGCGCGGCCCGTCACGTCTCGATCATCGCTTTCAAATGTCCCTTGCTGGCCCACAGGTCCGCAACTGCCATGCGCCGCAACGCCTCGCGGCCGGTCTCCCCGGGCCGGCGGACGCGGATGGCGCCCTCGGCCAGCGCGGCGAGGTCCGCGGCCAGCGTGTCCGCCGGCCGCAGCGGCCCCGCCGCCTGCGACGCCGCGCCCTCATGCACCAGCGCGACGCGCGCGTCCATGCCCACGAAGGCGAGAGTGGCCGGCGCGGGATGGGCGCAGCCCTTGCTGCAGGCGGACAGATGGACCGTGACCGACCCGTCGAGCAGCGGGCCAAGCGCCTGTGCCACGGCCGGCGCAAGCTGGCGCGAGGGGAAATGGGCGGAGGCGCAGGCCGGCGCGCCGGGGCAGGCGGCGATGAAGGCCCGGGGATCGTCGGCGCGGACGAGGCAGCCGAGCCGTTCGGCTGCCTCTGCGAAGGCCCTGGCCCCGGCGGCGTCGAGCCCGGTGGCGATGAGCCCCCGCTCCGGCGCCGGGCGCAGGTCCCGCGCCCCGGCGGCGTCCACCGCGTCGGCGAGGGCGGTGAAGGTGGCGGCGTCCGCCGCCCCGAACGGAAGGCCGATGCCGCAGGCGAGGGAGCCATCCGCCAGGGGCAGCAGGCCGATGGGCGAGCGGGCCGTGGCGGCGAGGCGGGGAGAGGCGGCGCCGCCGGGAAGGTCGGTGGCGCGGGCGGCGCGGCCGAGGGCGGCGAGGCCGGCCAGCGCGGCGACGGTTCGCGCCGCGGCCTCGGCCTCGGGCAGGAGCACCGCCGCGCCGTCGCCGATGGCCACGGACCACAGGACGTCGGACTCCGGCCGCATGGCGACGAGCCGCACGTCCGCCTTGCGCCCGTCGAGGCGGATGGCGCCGCCGCCGTCGATCACGACGGACACCTTCGGTCCCAGCCGGTCGGCCAGCGCCGCAGCCCCGGCGCGGATGGCATCGGCGAGGGGCCGCCCGTCGGCGATCTCCCGCGGATCGAGGCCGGAGAGCGGCGATACGTCGATGGCAAGGCCCAGGCGCGGGGTGATGCCCAGCGCCCAGGTGGCCTCCTGCAGGGGCGCGACCGTCTCGCGCCTCAGCCCGCGCACCTGGAGGCTGCCACGGGCGGTGACCTCCATGAGCCCGCTGCCGAAGGCGATGGCCGCCGCCGCGAGGCCGCGCACCTGGGCGGTGGCGAGCGTCCCATCCGCCGGCACGAGGCGCAGAATCAGGCCGTCGCCGGTCTCCATGGGGGAAAGAAAGGCCGGGCAGGCGCCCCGTCGGGTCGGAGGGACCGGGGTCATTCGGCGGCCTCCTTGGGCTGGGGCGCGGCGCCAAGGGCTTCCAGATCGGCGTCGAGATCGTTGCGGCGCGGGTGCCACAGCCCGCGCCGGCGCGCATCGGCGAGGCGGCGGGCGATGGCGCGGGCGGCATCCGGATTCTGGTCGATCAGGAAGGCGCGCACGGCGGGGTCGCCGAGATAGGCGGCGTGGAGGCGGTCCAGGAGGGGGCCGGGGACCTGCTCGGTGGTCTCGGCGAAGGCGACCAGGCGGTCCACCGTCTCGGCCAGCTCCGCCGCCCCGCGCGGGCCGTGGCGCATCTGGCCGGCGATGAAAAGCGCCGACACGCGCCCGTGCACCAGCCGCGCCAGCGCCTCGCCGAGGGGCCGGGCGCGGGGGCGGTCGGGGTCGGTGGTGTCCAGCACCACCAGGTGGGCTTTGCGCCCGAGCGCCGCGCCGGCCGCCGCGAAGCCGCCGATGAAGGCGGCATCCTCGCTGCCGTCCAGCAGGTCGCGGGCGGCGTCGTCGGTAGCGTGGACGAGGGCGTCCGCCTGCGCCAGCCGCGCGGCGAAGCGGCCGGGGGCGGGGGTCGCCGCGCCGTCCGACCCGCCATAGGCGTGGGATGCCGCCGCCATGTAGGCGTGGCCGAGCTCCTCGCGCGCCTCGAACGCGCCGCGCTGGAGCTGCGCCTCGATGCCCGCGCCATAGGCGCCGGGGGCAGAGCCGAACAGGCGGGCGGGGTCCTCGCCCCGGCGGCGGGCGGCGGCGAGGGGATTTTCCGCGTCCTCCTCGTCCCGGTCCGCGACGGCGCGGACGGCGGCGTCCAGCAGGGCGATCTGGGTGGGGAAGATATCGCGGAACAAGCCGGAGATGCGGAAGGTCACGTCGATGCGCGGGCGCCCCAGCACGGCGGGGGGGAGCACCTCGATGCCGGTGACGCGGCCGGTCGCGGCTTCCCACACCGGCCGGCAGCCGAGGAAGGCGAGACCCTGGGCGATCTCCTCGCCGCCGGTGCGCAGGCTGGCGCTGCCCCACAGGTCCAGCACCAGCGCGCGGGGATATTCGCCATGCTCCTGGAGGAGGAGGCGCAGCGCCTCGTCGGCGGCCTTGCGGGCGAGGTCGCAGGCGGTGGGGGTGGGCAGCGTGCGCGGATCGGCGGTGAACAGGTTGCGGCCCGTGGGCAGCACGTCCCGCCGTCCCCGCGCCGGGGCGCCGGCAGGCCCCGCGGGCACGAAGCGGCCGTCGAGGGCGTCGAGCAGGGCGGCGGTCTCCGCGTCGGCCGAGGCGAGGCGGGCGGGGTCGCCCTCGCCGTCCGCCGCGCGGCCGAAGACGTGGAGGCCGTCCTTCACCGCGAGGTCCTTCAGGTCGCACAGCCAGGCGTCGATGCGGCGCAGCGCCTCGTCCGGGTCGGCGCCGGCCGTGACGCCGGCGGTGGCGGCGAGGCCCGTTTCCGCCGCCGTCTCGACGATGAGCGCGGCGAGGCGCTCGCGGCGGCGGCGGTCGAGGCCGTCGGCCTGGGCATATTCGTCCACCAGCCGTTCCAGTTTCTGCTCGGCCTCGGTGAGGCCGGCGGCGGCCAAGGGCGGTGGCAGGTGACCGATGGTGACGGCGGCGAGGCGGCGCTTGGCCTGCGCCGCCTCGCCGGGATTGGAGACGATGAAGGGATAGACCACCGGCAGCGCGCCCATCACCGCCTGCGGGAAGCAGGCCGGGGTGAGGGCCACCGCCTTGCCCGGCAGCCATTCCAGCGTGCCGTGGGCGCCGAGATGGATCATGGCGTGGGCGCCGAGCCCCTCGCGCAGCCACAGGCCGAAGGCAATGAGGGCGTGGCGCGGCGGCAGGGCCGGGTCGTGATAGTCGGCGCGCCGGTCGAGGGAGGCGCCGCGATCCGGCGCGAAGGCGAGGGTGAGAGCGCCGAAGCGGGCGAGCCGGACGTGGAAGGCCCCGTCCTTCACATCCCGGTCCGCCTCCGGTGGGCCCCATGCGGCGATGACGGAGGCCTGCGTGGCCTCGGGCAGGCGGGCGAAGGCGGCCCGGTAGGCGTCCAGCGTCAGGGCCGGGGCGGGGGCGAGGGCGCCGAGCAGGGCCTTCGCATCCGCCGGGGCGGGGCCGATGGCGTAGCCGGCGCCGGCGAGGGCTTCCAGGAGCCGCCGCGCGCTCTCCGGCACGTCGAGCCCCACCGCGTAGCCGGAGCGGCCCTCCGCGCCCGGATAGTCCGGCAGCACCAGCGCCAGCCGCCGCCCGGCGCGGGGCGTCGCGGCGAGGCGGACCAAGGCGGCGACGCGATCAGCCACATGCGCCACCTGGTCCGGCTCCGGCCGGTTGACGGCGGCGGCGAAGGCGAGGTCCGCGTCGGCCTCGGCGAAATCCTTGAAGGAGAGCGCGCCGGCCAGCACCCGCCCATCCAGCTCCGGCAGCACCACGTGCATGGCCAGATCCGCGGCGGAAAAGCCGCGCGGGCTCGCGGCCCAGGCTTCGCGGGCGGTGGTGGCCGGGGCGGCCTGGAGCACGGGCGGTCCGCCGGCCGGGAACAATTCGGCCGCCTCCCCGGCGGCGAAGGCGGTGGTGGTGACGATGACCGCCGGAGCGAGTTCCGCCGCCGCCGCGCGCACGGCGGCGCGGGCCTCCGGCGCCTTCAGGCTGGGCACGAACAGGCAGAGCGGCGCGATGCCGCGCGCTTCAAGCGCGGTCGCCAGGGCATCGACGGCCGCCGTGTCCGCCGCCAGCCACTGCGAGCGATAGAACAGGATGAGGGCCTTGGCCCGCGCATCGGACCGCGCCGCGCGCCGGGCCTCGCCCGCCTCCAGCAGCCCGGCACCGGGGCGGTGGAAGGCGGCGGCCGGCACCGGGCAGGGCGGCGGGATGCGGCGGCAGACGGCGTAGTCCGCCGCGCCCGCCATGGTGTCCAGCAGCGCGCCCATGTTCTGCGGCCCGCCGGCGCGGAAATAGGCGAGCCAGCGTGCAAGCTCCGCCCGCGGCAGGGTGGAGAGGTCGGCAAGGCGCGGGTCGTCCTGGTCCTCCCCCGGCAGCAACGCGAGGGCGATGCCGCGCGTGCGGGCCATGGCCGCGAGCCGCTCGGCGCCATAGCGCCACCAGTCGAGCCCGCCGAGCTGGCGCACCAGCACCACCTTGGCCCGGCTGGCCACCTTCTCCACCCACAAATCCACCGACATGGGATGGCGCAGGTCCTTCAGCCGCGCGAGGCGCAGGCTGGGCAGGTCGTCGCGCCGCGCCCGCCACGCGGCGGAGAGGGCCAGAAGGTCGCTGTCGGCGAAGGAGAGCGCCACCATGTCGCCGGGCGGCTGGGCAAGGTCGACCGGCTCGGCCAGGTCCTCCAGCGTCGTCGATGTGGTGGCGAGGATGTGCATGGGGTGCTTATCGCCTCAGCCGAGGATCGCCTGCTCCACCGCCGCGCGGTCGAAGCCCTTGAGGCCGATCACCACCAGCGCGCCGCTGCGCGCCTCGCCCGCGCCCCAAGGCCGGTCGAAATGGTGCGACACCCGCGGGCCGACGCCCTGCACCAGCAGGCGCATGGGCTTGCCTGCCACGGCCGCGAAGCCCTTCACCCGCAGCACGTCCGGGGTGCCGGCCGCCGCGACCACGCGCGCGGCCAGGGCGGCCGGGTCGGCGATCTCGGGCAAGGCGAGCACGATGCTCTCGAACTCGTCGTGGTCGTGGTCTTCCTCGTCGTCATGGTGGGTGCGGCGGGCGTCGATCCGGTCTTCCGCGCCCATGCCGAGGCCCAGCAGCACGGCGAGGTCGACCTTGCCGCCGGAGGCGCGCACCAGCTTCACCGCCGCCGGCAGGCTGCCGGCCACCGCCGTCTCGGCGGCGGCGAAGCCGGCGGCGTCGAGCAGGTCGCTCTTGGAGAGGATGACGAGGTCGGCGCAGGCGATCTGGTCCTCGAACACCTCTTCCACCGGGTCGTCATGGTCGAGGCTGGCATCGTCCGCCCGCTGGGCGGCCAGCGCCGCGAGGTCCGGCGCGACGCGCCCCTCCGCCAGAGCCGGCCCGTCCACCACCGCCACCACGCCGTCCACCGTCACCCGGCCCTTGATGGCCGGCCACTGGAAGGCCTGCACCAGGGGCTTGGGCAGCGCGAGGCCGCTGGTCTCGATGAGGATATGGTCCACTCGCGGGGTCAAGGCGAGGATCTGGTCGAGCGCTGGCACGAAGTCGTCGGCCACGGTGCAGCACAGGCAGCCGTTGGCGAGCTCGACGATGGTGTCCTCGGCGCAGCTCTCGATGCCGCAGCCCTTCAGGATCTCGCCGTCGATGCCCACGTCGCCGAACTCGTTGACGATCACCGCGAGGCGCTTGCCGCCGGCATTCTCCAGCACATGGCGGATGAGCGTGGTCTTCCCGGCGCCGAGGAAGCCGGTGACGATGGTGCAGGGGACGCGGGCGAGCGAGGTCATCGGGGCTCCTCGGGGAGGGAAAGGGGCGGGATGCGCGCGACCATGCCGCGCTTCAGGCTTTCGGGGCGGCCGCGCCAGGGCATGAGGCCGTCCGGGGCCTCGGCGAGGAGCCGGGCGCCTTCCATCAGGTCGGCGGCGGCATCGGCGGTGAGGTCGCCGAACACATAGGTCCAGCCGTCGCGGCGGACCATGGCGGCGGACAGCGCGCGCTTGCAGTTGGCGAGGCAGCGCACGCCCTTCACCACGATGCCGGGGGGCGCCGTCAGGGCGGTTGTGGCTTCGACGAGGGCCACGCCGTCGGCGGGCAACGCTCCGTCCGGGGCGCTGCGGCAGGTGGTGCAGACGAAGAGGGTGACGGCGGGCCGGTCGCGGTGCGCGGATGCGCTGGCGGGCGCGTCGGTTTCGGGGGCCGTCATCGGCGCGGTTGCCTCAGCCGCGCCGGCATCGCCCGAAAGGTCCGGAAGGTCGCTGCGCTCCACCCGTCGACATCCCAAGGTGCGCGCAATGCCCGCAGGCGCGGGCTTCAAAGGGACGCAGAACCGGAGCACCCCGCCCGGCGCGGACCTTGTCGAAGGCAGGTCTCCTGGCTCGCGGTTCCGCGCCCCCGCCGCCTTCCCGGATCACTCCAGTGGCGTCTGGCAGGGGCTCACCGCTTACAGTTGCGGGGGCAGCCACGGCATTGGAAGCTCAAAGCACGCGTGCCCCGGTCTTCCGCACCGCATTCCCTTTTGCGCCCGTGGTGCAGCACGGGACCTTCGACCCGGCCACTAAAGGCAGGGCGGGGGGGAATGTCAAATGGGGCGCGTCGCCACCGTGTCCCGGCTGACGAGGGCGTCAGCGGAAGGAGAGCCGGGACACGGCGCAAGGATTTGCCGATGGCGCCGCTTCCATCCGCCGTCATGCCCCGGACAAGCCGGGGGATGACGGCGGATTTTGCGAGGATGACGATGGTTTGGTGCGGGCTGAACGACCTACCCCCGCCCGGCCACATAGGCGCGCCAGCCGCCCAGCGCCGTGATCTCCTGCGCCCGCTCCACCGCATGGGCCTCGCACAGGAAACCCGGCACCTCGCTGCCGTCCTCCAGCCTGAGCTTGCCGATGCCCAGCGGCGCCGGGATGCGGGCGACGAAGCGGCCGAAGGCGGCCGGCTCCAGCGCCCACACCTCCACCTCCAGCCCCGGCCCGGCAAAGCCGGGCTCGCGCACCACGCCCGGCTTCTGGGGCGTGGTGTCCGGCAGCACGAACAGGCGGTAGTCCGGCGCCGTGCGGCAGCGTTTCACCAGCACGCCGCCAGCCTGCGTGAGCTCGGCATTCAGCGGCATGCCGGTAAGGTGAGCCCCCACCACCGCGATGGGCACCGCGTCGGGAAGCGGGGCCGTCGAGGAGCGATAAGCGCTGAGCGGCAGATCGTTCGCCATGGGATTCCTCACCATGCTGTCTTCACAAGGCTTCGAGCACGGCGACGATGTCGCCGGAACGGATGGTGCGGCCGGGCGCGGCGCGGATTTCCCGCACCCGTCCGGAGGCGTGGGCGGTGATGGAGATCTCCATCTTCATGGATTCGATGATGGCGATGGTGTCGCCGGCGGCGACCATCGCCTCCGCTTCCACCAGCACCTTCCAGACGTTGCCCGGCACGTTGGCCGACACGCCGAAGCAGCCCTCCGGCATCTCGCCTTCGCTGAACGGCCCGGCGCCGTCCTCCACCACGAAGCTGTCGAGCCCCTCCGCCTTCCAGCGGGCGCGCTCGGCCTCGAACGCCGCCTGCTGGCGGGCCTTGCCGGCGGTGATCTCGGCGGCGTTGGCCGCAAGACCGGCCGCATACTCCGCATAGGAGAAGCGGCCTTCCTCGATGCGCACGGGATAGGCCCCGTGCGGGAAGGCGGCGCGGGCCTCCGTCAGCTCCGCATGGGAGACCGGAAAGAAGCGGATCTCATCGAAGAAGCGCAGCAGCCAGGGGGTGTCGCGGAATTCCGGCGTGCTCCGCCACGTGTTCCACATCTGGATGGTGCGGCCGAAGAGCTGGTAGCCGCCCGGCCCCTCCATGCCATAGATGCACATGTAGGCGCCGCCGATGCCCACCGCGTTCTCCGGCGTCCAGGTGCGGGCCGGATTATACTTGGTGGTCACGAGGCGGTGGCGCGGGTCGATGGGGGTGGCCACCGGCGCGCCGAGATAGACGTCGCCGAGGCCGAGCACCTGGTAGCTGGCGCCGAAGATGATGTCCTTCACTGCCTGCTCGTCGGGAAGCCCGTTGATGCGGCGGATGAACTCGATGTTGGACGGGCACCACGGCGCGTTCGGCCGCACCAGCTCCTGGTACTTGCGCATGGCCAGCTCGGCCTGCGGGTCGTTCCAGGAGAGCGGCAGGTGGACGACGCGGCTCGGCACCACCACGTCCTCGGCGCGGGGCAGGCCGCTCTCGATCTCGGCCAGGGCGTCGAGCAGGTTGGCGCGAGGCATCGCCGCGCCGTCATAGTGGATCTGCAGCGAGCGGATGCCGGGGGTGAGGTCAATGATCCCCGGCAGGCGTGCCTCTTGCACCGCCTGCGCCATAAGATGGGCGCGCAGGCGCAGGGCGATGTCGAGATGCATGTCGCCGAACTCGACCAGCAGATTGTCGTCGCCTTGCCGGCGGTAGACCACGCGCACCGGTCCATCTTCGCGCCGGGCGAGGATGGGCGAGCCGGGGTCGATGCTTCGCCGCGAGGGAGCGCCGCGCGGGGCTCCCTCTCCCACGACCGGGCTTTCTGTGACCGTCGCCGCCGGTGCGGGCCTCCCCTCTCCCCTCGCGGGAGAGGGGTCGGGGGTGAGGGGGGGCGCCGGCGGAAGAGACCGGAAACCATCCGGACGAACGTCGCCAGCCCCCTCACCCGCCTCGCTCCGCTCGGCACCCTCTCCCGCGAGGGGAGAGGGCAAACCGGTCGCGCTCCCTCCGGACGAGGTTGGCAGGGCGCCCGCAGGCGTGAGAGGGCATTCGGGACTGGGATCATCCGGCCGGGCGAGGGGCGCGAAGCGCACGGTGTCGCCGGGCTTGAGCTGCCCCATCTTCCACTGCTCGTCCCGGGCGATCACCGCCGGGCAGACGAAGCCGCCCAGGGAGGGGCCGTCCGGGCCGAGGATGATGGGCATGTCGCCGGTGAAGTCGATGGCGCCGATGGCATAGGCGTTGTCGTGGATGTTGGAGGGATGGAGCCCCGCCTCGCCGCCATCGGTGCGCGCCCAGCGGGGCGTCGGCCCCATGAGGCGCACGCCGGTGCGGGCGCTGTTGAAATGCACCTCGTAGGTGGCGGCGAAGAGGTCGGCGATGTCTTCATCCCGGAAGAAGTCGGGCGCGCCGTGCGGGCCGTAGACGACGCCGATGGTCCACTCCCGCGTCAGCGGGGCGGGAGGGATGTTCACCCCGGCGGGAACGGCCGGGCGCGCCGCCTTGGGGGCGAGGTGGAGCGCATCGCCGCCCTTCAGCGTGCCGGTGGCATGGCCGCCGAACTGTCCCAGCGCGAAGGTGGCGCGCGAGCCCAGCACCACCGGCGCCTGGAACGCGCCGTTCACCGCGAGATAGGCCCGCTGCCCCGGCCCCGAGATGGCGCCGATGGCCAGCACCTGCCCGGCCTCGACCTTGAAGGCCGCATCGTGCGGGGCGGACGCGCCGTCCAGCGTCGCCGGCATCAGGGCGCCGGAGAGGGCCACCATCGCATCGTCGTGGAAGCGCAGGGTGGGGCCGTTGACGGTCATCTCCAGCGCGCAGGCGGTTTCCGCATTGCCCACCAGCGCGTTGGCGCGGCGGAAGGAATAGTCGTCCATGGGACCGGAGGGCGGCACGCCCACGTGCCACAGGTTGAGCCGCCCCGGCAGCTCCTGCAGGCTCGACTGGGCGCCGGGGACGAGCACCTCCACGCTCGACGGGCGGAAGGCGAAGTCCTTGAGCGCGGTGGTTGCCACCTTGCCGGAGGCGAGCAGCTCCGAGGCCGCGATGGCGCGCAGATACGCAAGGTTGGTCTCGATGCCGCAGATGGAGGTCTGCGCCAGCGCCGCATGGAGCGCGGCGATGGTGGCGGGGCGGTCGGCGCCGGTCACGATCACCTTGGCGAGCATGGGATCGTAATAGGGTGTCACCTCCGTGCCGGTCTCGATCCAGCCGTCGATGCGCGCCCACTCCGGGAATTTCACTTCCGTGAGCAGGCCGGCGGAGGGCTGGAAATTGGCGTGCGGGATCTCCGCATAGACGCGCACCTCCATGGCCGCGCCCTTCGGCGTCAGCGGGCCGGCGGCGGATATGGGGTCCTCGCCCGCCGCCTGGCGGATCATCCATTCCACGAGGTCGATGCCGAACACCGCCTCGGTGACGGGATGTTCCACCTGAAGGCGCGTGTTGACTTCGAGAAAGTAGAATTCCTCGCGCGCCGGGTCGTAGATGAACTCCACCGTGCCGGCGCTCTCGTAGGCGACGCTCTCGCCGAGCTGCACCGCCGCGGCGTGGAGGCGGGCGCGGACGGCGTCGGAGAGGAGGGGGGCCGGGGTTTCCTCCACCACCTTCTGGTTTCGGCGCTGGAGCGAGCAGTCGCGCTCGCCCAGCGCCACCACCTTGCCCTTGCCGTCGCCGAAGATCTGCACTTCCACATGGCGGGCTTGCGAGACGAACCGCTCCAGATAGACGCGGGCATCGCCGAAGGAGGCCCGGGCCGTGCGCTGGACACGCTCGAACACGTCCCGCAGCTCGTCGGGGGTGTGGCAGAGCTGCATGCCGATGCCGCCGCCGCCGGCGGTGGACTTCAGCATCACCGGATAGGTGATGGCCTGCGCCGCCGCCAGCGCCGCTTCGGCGCTCTCCAGCAGGTCCGTGCCCGGCAGCAGCGGCACGCCACTCGCCTTGGCCAGCGCGCGCGCCGTGTGCTTCAGGCCGAAGTCCTTCAGGTGCTCCGGCTTCGGCCCGATGAAGGCGATGCCCTCCTGCGCCAGGCGCTGGGCGAAGGCGACGTTCTCCGACAGGAAGCCGTAGCCGGGATGCACCGCCTGCGCTCCCGTCGCCTTGCAGGCTTCGATGACGGCGTCGACGTTCAGGTAGCTCTCGGCGGCGGGGGCCGGGCCGAGCCGCACCGCCTCGTCCGCCTCCAGCACGCCGCGGGTGAAGCGGTCGGCATCCGAATGGACGGCGACCGAAGCGATGTTCATGGCGCGCAGCGTGCGGATGACGCGCCGCGCGATCTCGCCGCGATTGGCGATGAGAACTTTTTTGAACACGGCTCAGCCCTCCTCGCCGGCGAAGACGAGGACCTGGATCGGCGTCGGATTGAAGCCGTTGCAGGGGTTGTTGATCTGCGGGCAGTTGGAGATGACGAGGAGCACGTCCATCTCAGCCAGCATCTCCACATAGTCGCCGGGGCCGGAGATGCCGTCGACGATGGCCAGTTCGCCCGAGGGCTCCACCGGCACATTCATGAAGAAGTTGATGTTGGGCACGATGTCCCGCTTCGACATGCCGTGCTTCGTCACCTCCATGACGAAATTCTCGCGGCAGGCGTGCAGATACTTCACCTGATGGCCGAAGCGCACCGTGTTCGCCTCGCAGGAGCAGGCGCCCGCCGAAGTATCGTGCCGGCCGCTCGTGTCGGCGGTGACGGTGAGCATCACGTTGCCTTCGGACGAGATCAGCCGCGTGCCGGTGGACACATAGGCCGAGCCCTGCACCCGCAGCGTATCCTGCGAGGAGTAGCGCTCCATGAAGTCGTCGGCGCGGTAGAACAGCGTATCCACCGCCTGCTGGCCTTCCAGGTCGACGATGCGCACCGACTGGCCCTTCTTCACCACGCAGGAGAAGGGCGCGTTGGCGGGCACGAAGTAATCGTGGAGCGCGGCGGAAGCATCCCGCACGGGGGTCGCGAAGAACTTGCTCATGAATGCCTCCCCTCAGCGCGCGGTGTTCTCGAAGCCGCGCACGGCCTCGATGGTGGCGGTGCGGCACAGGTCGTCCGCGGCGGGCGCGGGCGCGCTGAAGCGGATGGCCTCCACGGCGGGCGGGTCATAGGCGGGCGCCGGGTCCAGCGGGTGCGGGCAGTTGGAGAGGGTGACGACGAGGTCCATCTCGGCCCGCAAGTCCACGAAGTCGCCTTGTTGGCGCTGGCCCTCGATCCAGTGGAAGACGCCGTCGGCATCGGTGCGCACCGGGGCGAAGAAGGTGATGGCGGGAGGGATGTCGCGCCGGTCGTAGCCGAGCTTGCCGGCGGCGAGAATGAAGTTGTCGCGGGTGTTGCGCAGCACCTTGTCGCCATAGCGGGCGCGGTTGGAGGCGCTCGTGGAGCCGCCCACGAGGGCATCGTGCATGCCCGTGGTGTCCTCGATCAGCGAGAACATCACCCGCCCCATGTCGGAGAACAGCACGCGGCCCTTGCCCAGCGCCGAGGTCCATTGCACCTTCACCGTGTCGGCATAGTTCAGCCGCTCGGATCGATCCGCCGCCGCCCAGGCGATCAGGGAGACCGCCGCCGGCCCGTGCGCCAGATGGATGCGCAGGGCTTCGCCGGCCGCCATCCGCGTCGACCAGTACCAGCCGCCGGGAATGGCCTCCGTGTGGAGAACCGCGCTTTCGGGGATGGGGGCGCCATCCCGCGGCGTCGGGCCGGGCAGGGCCTTCGGCGCATGCTGCTGGCCGGCGGCCTTTAGGTCCTCGTACCGGCGCTTGTTCTGTTCGATGAACAGGCGGGTGTCTTCGCTGACGGTCATTGTGGTCTCCTCAAGCCGTCTGAAGCGCCGGGTCGTCCCGGCCGGGTCCCGAGGGAAGGGCCGGGTCGTCCCGGCCTGGGTTCACGGATTTCGTCTTGGGTTGGCCGGCAATTCTCTTGGGCCAGACCTCGATGTCCTTGGCGATGGTGGCGCCGTAGCGGGCTTTTTCTTCCGGCCGGTTGCGGCGGCGCTCGAAGGCGATGATGCGGGTGGCGAGGGTGAACGCCTCCTTCAGGTCGTGGGTCACCATCACCACGGTCATCTCGCAGGTGTTCCACAGCTTCAGCATGAGCTGGTGGATGTCGGCGCGGATGCCGGGATCAAGCGCGCCGAAGGGCTCGTCCAGCAGCAGGATCTTAGGTCTGCGCATGATGGCCTGCGCCAGCGCGAGGCGCTGCTGCATGCCGCCGGACAGGGCCGCCGGATACTTGTCCTCCGCGCCCTTCAGCCCGACCTCCTCGATGAGGGCGCGGGCCTCTTCCTCCGCCGCGCGGCGGCGGGCGCCGAACAGGCGGCCGGTGAGGGGGGCTTCCCCCATCTCGGCGGCGAGCACCACGTTACCCAGCACGGTGAGGTGCGGGAACACGGAATAGCGCTGGAACACCACGCCCCGGTCGGCGCCGGGCTCGCGGGCGATGGGCTGGCCGCCGATCAGCACCTCGCCGCGGGTCACCGACTCCTCCGACAGGAGGATGCGCAAAAAGGTGGTCTTGCCGCAGCCCGAGGGACCGACGAGGGCGATGAAGGCGCGCGGCGCGAAATCGAGGGAGATGTCCTCCAGCACGATCTGGTCGCCATATTCCTTCCACAGGTGGCGCACGGAAATGGCGGTCATTTCGCGGCTCCGAACCAGGGGAAGAAGAAGCGACGGGCGCGCACCAGCGCGAAGTCCATGGCCACGGCGAGGAGGGTGATCCAGGCGACGTAGGGCAGGATCACGTCCATGGCGAGATAGCGCCGCACCAGGAAGATGCGGTAGCCGAGGCCTGAATCCGAGGCGATGGCCTCGGCCGCGATGAGGAACAGGAAGGCCGGGCCGAGCGACAGGCGCAGGGCGTCCATGAGGCGGGGCAGGATCTGCGGCAGCACCACGCGCAGCGCCATCTGCCAGGTGGAGGCGCCCAGCGTCTGCGCCTTGATCATCTGCTCGCGCGGCAGCTCTTCCACCCGCATGGCGAGGTCGCGGATGAGGTAGGGCGTGATGCCGATGGTGATGAGGGCGATCTTGGAGGCCTCTCCCAACCCCATGACGATGAACAGGATGGGCAGGAGCGCCAGAGGCGGCACCATGGAGACCATGGCGACGAACGGCGCGAGGAAGGAGCGCACCACCGGCAGCATGCCGATGAGCACGCCGATGGCGAGGGCGATGGCGGTGGAGATGGCGAGCGCCGAGAACAGTCGCTCCAGGCTGGCCAGCGTGTCGGTCCACAACAGGTAGTCGCCGGTGCGCGCATCCGCCGTGAAGGCGATCTTCACGATCGCCTCGCCCAGCGAGCCGAGGCTCGGCAGGAGCTTGTCGTCGGGGTTGAGGGCGAGGCGCTCGGCGGAGCCCAGTACATAAGCAAGGATGACGAGGGCAAACGGCAGGATGGCGAGGAACAGCGCCGTTCCCCGATCCGGCCTGACATTGACGAGGCGCATCAGCGCTGCTCCTGAAGGGTGGATGGAAGCGGGCGGGTCCGAAGGCCGCCCGGCCCGGAGAACATGATGGGGAGGAGCCTCGCGCCCCGGCCGACTGGAGCGTCAGCGGAAGGAGAGCCGGGGCCCAGCGCACGGGTTCGCCGAAGGCGGCTCCTGCCAGCCGTGCTGGCAGGACTGGGCCTGCTGCGCAGGACTTTCCCCTGGGTCCCGGATCAGCGCTCAGGCTGCGCCTTCGCTTGTCCGGGACACGAGGGCGGCTCAGCCCCTCACAGCTTCCCGTCGGCGGCAGCCGCCATGAAGGTGTCGACGAAGCGGAACTTCACGTTCTTCGCATCGCCCAGCACCTTGCCGTCGGCGAGCGCGATGCCCACCGCGTCGGCGGACTTGGCGTTGGAGCCGAGCAGGTTCTTCTCGAACAGGAACTTGCGCACCCGGTCCATGGTGGTGCCCACTGCCGGGGAGCGCACGAACTCCACCGCGTCCGAGGCCTTGGCGAAGAGCTTGGTGGCGGCGAGCTGGCTGTCGAAGCCGGCCAGATCCGTGCCCGAGGCCTTGCCCATGGCGGCGCGGGCCGCCTTGCCGGCGTCGGTGTCGGCGGTGAAGAGGGCGGTCGTCTCGTACCAGATGCCCGCCAGCGCCTTGCCGAAGTCCGGGTTGTCCTTGAGCGTGTCGGAGTTGGCCACCATCAGGTCCATGATCTCGCCGGGAATCTTGGAGGAGTCGAACACGTTGTGCGCGCTCTTGTCGGCGAGGATCTCGGAGACCAGCGGGTTCCAGGTGACCACGGCGGTCACGTCCTTGGTCTTGTAGGCGGCGACCATGTCGGCGTCGGAGGTGTTCACCACCTTCACGTCCCGCTCGCGCATCTTGGCGCTCTCCAGCGCGCGGGCCAGCAGGTAGTGGGAGACCGAGAATTCGACGAGGTTCACCTTCTGGCCCTTGATGTCCGAGAGCTTGGTCTTGTTCTTCAGGATCACCGCGTCGTTGCCGTTGGAGAAGTCGCCGACGATGACGGCGGTGGTGTCCACGCCGCCGGCGGCGGGCACGGAGAGGGCATCCATGTTGGTCACGGTGAGGGCGTCGAAGGCGCCGGCCGTGTACTGGTTGATGCTCTCCACGTAGTCGTTGAACTGCACCACGTCGATCTTGATGCCGTACTTGTCGGCCCACTTCTTGACGATGCCGGAATCGGCGGCGTAGCCCCACGGCATCCAGCCCACATAGATGGACCAGGCGACCTTGAACTCCTTCTTCGGCGCGGCCATCGCCGGCTGGGCGGCGAAGGCGAGGCCGGCCACGGCCACGGCGCCGATGGCGCGGGCGGCGAACGACTTCAAGCGGTGGGCGGAGGACGAGAACGGAGTGCGCATATAATTCCCCTTCGCTGGATACGATTGGGAACTGGCGGAAACCCGAGTGCCGCCAATTCCTTGGCCACTGAGGTCTCCCGGGCTTTTATCCCGCCGTGCACCCGCTGCGGATGTCTCCCGCAGCAGTGGCAGCTCTCGGACCAGCGCACCCTCTGGATGCCGGAACCCTAGCCACCAACTCGCCATCCTCAAAAGCAAGGCCCGTGCCAGTTCTTCCCTCCTGTAAATTCAACCACTTGTCGCGCCCCCGTACATGGGGCTGCGCTCCCGGCGGGCATGAGTGGGTTAATTATTAGGCATTATTGTCCATCTTGGTGCGCATTGCATACATGAAAAGGCTCTCGCCTGGAGGCCGCCAAGGCGGGAAGATGTCGGGGAGGAGAAGGCTGCAATGCTGACCAGACGAGCCTTCATCACCGCCGCCTTGGCGCTGGGCTCCGCCCCCGCTTTCGGCGCCGGTTACCCGCCCGTGCCCTACCGCGCCCTGCAGGATATGATCGATGCTGCGGCCGAACGGGCGCGCCGCGATCATGGGGCGAAGCGCGCGGTGGTGCTCGGCGTGGTGAACCCGCGCGGCAACGGCCAGCTTCTGTTCGCCGGGGCGCACGGCCTCACCAATCCCGCGGGTCGGCCGCTGGCGCTCGATGGGGGAACCCTGTTCGAGATCGGCTCCATCGCCAAGGTGTTCACCACCGCCCTGCACTTTGCCCAACACGGCCCGTTCACCGGCACCCTCGGCGACTGGCTGGCGCCGCGCCGCCTCTCGCCGGGAATGGCGGCGATCCCGCTGGCGGCGCTGGCGCGCTACCAGCCCGGCCTTGCCCAGGACAACCACCGCGCAGTGGTGCCGCCCGGCACCATGGCCAGCTTCGACGCGCTCTTCCGCTACCTCGCGCGTGCCGCTCCGGCGGCCCCGCCCGGCACCTGCTATTCCTATTCCAACCTCGGCTGGTCCCTCCTTGCCATGGCCGGCGCCGGCGCCGGCCATGGCAGCGCGCAGGACTTCGCCGAGCGCTACGACGCCACCCTGAAGGCCTATGGGGCGACCTGCGGGGCGACGCACACGGGCATCTTCCGGCCTGCCATGAAAGCGCGCCTGCCGCGCGCCTACCGCCGCAACTGGCAGGTGCTGACACCTGACACCGACTATCGCCCGACATACCCGACAGGGGTGGGGTCGGGTGGCATTGTCGCCTCCGGTGTCGACATGCTCGCCTTCCTGCGCCACCAGATGGGCTTCTCGGAAGGCGGTCTCGATGATCCGGCACTGGCCTACCTGCAGGGCCCGGTCTTCGCCGTGCCCGCCTGCGCCGGCGGGGGCGCGCCGCGCACCGCCTATGGATGGATTTTGTCGGATATTCCAGATGCTTCCGGCCCGGTGCGGGTGCTCACCAAGGACGGAGCGGTGGCGGGCTTCACCGCCTGGATGGGCTTCATCGCCTGGCAGGGCACCGGCGCGCCGTCTCCGTTCGGGGTGTTCGTCCTGAGCAATGCTCCCGGCGCGGCCCCCCTCGGCCGCGCCGCCCTGCGCCGCATCCTCTCCGCCTGACCTTGCCTTCCCTAAGGGCGCATAAAATCAGCCGAATTCCTCGCCATCCGTCCGGTCCTGCGGTAAGCGGTGCGGATCATCGTGGGGAAGGACGCGGCATGAAGGGGTTGATGGGTCTCGTGGCAGCGGTGGTGGTGTGCGCCGCGCTCTATATCGCGGAGACGCTGATCGCCCCGGTGGCGTTCGCGCTGTTCGTCATCGCCGTGGTCTATCCGCTCAAGGCCGCCCTGGCGCGGGGGATGCCGGATCTCCTCGCCGTGCTGGCCACCCTCGTCATCACGCTGTTCGTGGTGGGCGGGGTGTCGTCGGTGGTGGTGTGGGGCTTCAGCCATGTGGCGGCCTGGGTGTTCCAGAACACCGGCCGGTTCCAGGCGCTCTATGCCCAGGCGGCGGAGTGGCTGGAGGGGCACGGCTTCGTGCTGGCCGGCCTGTGGGCCGAGCATTTCGACGTGCGCTGGCTGCTGCGCGTGTTCCAGGACATTTCCGGCCGCCTGCAGGGGCTGGCGAGCTTCCTCGTCTTCACCTTCGTCTATGTGCTGCTCGGCCTTTTGGAGGTGGATGCCGCGAAAAGCCAGGTGCTGCGGCTCGGCCGATCCGGGCGCGCGCCGTTCCTGCCGGCGGCGCTGGCCGACACGGCGGCGAAGCTGCAGAAATACATGGCGGTGCGCACGCTGATGAGCATCGCCACCGGCGCGGTGGTGTGGGTGTTCACCCTCACCGCCGGGCTGGAACTGGCGCTGGCGTGGGGCGCCATCGCTTTCGCCATGAACTACATTCCGTTCATCGGCCCGTTCGTGGCGACGCTGCTGCCAACCCTGTTCGCCCTCGCCCAGTTCGAATCGTGGGAGATGGCGCTGTTCGTCTTCGTCTGCCTGAACCTGATCCAGTTCCTGTCCGGCAGCTACCTGGAGCCCCGGTTCGCCGGCAAGGCGCTGGCGGTCTCGCCGTTCCTGGTGCTGCTGTCGGTATTTGTCTGGGCCTTCCTGTGGGGCATTGCCGGCGCCTTCATCGGCGTGCCGATCCTGATCGCCGTCCTCACGTTGTGCGCGCACCATCCCTCCACCCGCTTCGTGGCGGAGCTGCTCTCCGGCCAGACGGTGCCCGAGGAGGCGTGAGGAGGCCTTCGATGGAGGTCGCCCGCATTCTCCGGCGTGGCCGGCTGCCCTCCGGACCGGGGGTGACCTACCGGGCCGGCGGCAGCCCCGCCGCCACCCTCTGGACGAGATAGGGAAAGAACGGGTTGGAGGACATGCGCACCAGCATGTCCACGCCCACCACCAGCGACCCGAACTCTCCCCGCGCGGCAATGTCGCCGAGGCGGATGCCGAAGGTGTCGGCAAGGTCCGGCTCCAGGCCATAGAGCCCGTCGGAGAGCGGGAAGGGCAGCGCCACGTGGGACAGGGAATAGACGTCCTCCGGATAGGTGAGGCCCAGGGACGTGACCGTCTCCTGCGTGGAGCCGGCGGGGGTCTCGCGTGCCTCCATGTCTTCGGTGGTGGTCGAGGCGTTGGCGATGACCGCGGTGCGGAACCGGCGCGGTGCCGGCGGCAGCAGGCGCGAGAGGGCCGAATCGGCGGTGCGCGTGAGCAATTCCTCGAACTGGCCGCCGCGGTTGATGTCGAACAGCACCAGCTCGCTGCCATTGTCGTCGAGACGCGCGTGCAATTGCTCGATGACCGCGCGGGTGCTCACCGTATGATCGAGCACCGACTGGAAGGTGAGGACCGGCGCGAGCCCGGCGAGCCGCCCGGCGCGCAGATGCCGGTCGATGTTCGCCTGCAGTGTCTGCGTCAACAGGAAGGACTGGCGCGCCGCATGTACGGGAAATGAATTGTACTTGAACGGGTTGAACTCGGGAATGATGTTGAGCCAGGCGGCCTTCGCGAAGGCCGGGAAGATGGCGGGCAGCCCGGCGAGGCCGGCGAAGCGGGCAAACTCCGTCACCCCCACCATGGGCGAGAGCAGGACGATGCGCGATGGCGCCACGAGGGCGGGATCGTCCAGCGCGTCGAGGGCATGCATGAGCGCCAGCGCCCCGCCGTTGGAATAGCCGATGATGTGCACCGGCCTGCCCGGCCCCGCGCGACGCCGGGCCTCGCGCATGGCGAGGCGGGTGGCGGCGATCCAGTCTTCGTAGTCGGCCTGCGTCAGCGCCCCCGGCACGGTCCCATGGCCGGGCAGGCGCAGCACGATCGAGATGAAGCCGTGGTCGGCATAGAGCCTGGCGAGGTGGCGGTGGCTGTAGGGAGAATCGGTGAGCCCGTGCAGGAACACCGCCGCGCCCGCGGCCTCCCCCTTGGGCTCCAGCACGTAGGTGCGGTTGAAGTCCTGGGCGAAACGGCCGGGATAGATGGGGCTCGCGTCATAATAGCGGTTGAAGCGCACGCGATCGGCCGGCGGCAGCTTGTCGGTCACGTTCGCGCGCACGGCGGCGAAGGCCGTATCCTCGGCCCGCAGGTAGGCGGCAAGGTCCGAGGTCGCCAGCTGGGCGCGGCTAAGTTCGGGCGGCACGAAGGTGTGCCACGGCTCGAGCGGCGGGCCGCGCTGGGAATCCACTGCGCGCACCACGAAGATGGTGGCGACGACGGCGACAATGAGCAGGGTGACGATCTTCGCGGTGCGCTTGGCGCCCCGCCACGCCGGTCCGATAACTCTCATGTTGCCCACGTCCCCCCGGCCGCTTCCGGCGGCGCCGCGAGCCTATGGGGCGGCGCGCCGACGGTAAAGCTGCGGCAGAGGGCGGGGGGAAGGCGTGGCAGGGGACGGCCCCTGCATCTCGGCAGCGCCGCTGCGCGCCGAGGCGTTGCCCGCGGATTTGGCGCAACCCGTTGCAGAGAGGAGGTCGGATGCCGCGCCGCGTCCGGGTGCCTCGCCGGTCGCGTCCTGTTTCGCCAGATGCTGTCGGCGTGGCCCGGATGCGTGGCCGCCCCTTGAAGCGCGGGCCCTGTATCGCTATGTGCGGTATGGCCAGAAAGGCAGCCAAGCCATGGAAAACTTGAAGCTCATTGCCCTCGACGAGGAGGATCTCGCCATCGTCTCCGCGCATCTGCAGGATGCGGTGGTGAAGATGGAAGATATGGGTTTCCTGCCCCGGCTCCAGCGGTTCGCCATGGTGCTGAACCGCTTCGACTGGGACCAGAAGGTCTGCGCCAACGAGACGGTGCGTCGTCGCACCGGCCTGCATTTCGAGCGGGTGCTGGAGGCGAAGTGCCGGGGCATGGACGAGGCGCGCCGGACCGGCGTGCTCAATCTCCTGGCTGTCACCTTCCTTCCCGGCGAGGCGCCATCGGGCCACGTTCTGCTCACCTTTTCCGGTGGCGCGGAAGTGCGGCTCCACGTGGAGTGCATCGAGGCGGGGTTCCGGGATCTCGGGCCGGCCTGGGGGTGCACCCATGCACCCAAGCATCCGCTGCCCGAGGATCCGGCTGCGGACAAGGGCACGGCAGCCTAGATCATTTCCCCGTTTCGCGGAATCGGGAAAATGATCCAAGTTATTGCGTAGACGCGTTTTTTACGTGAACCGGTCCCCGCTTCGCTCGAAAGCGCTCAAGGCGCGCGCGTTTCACTTCAGGCATTGCCGGGGCGTTCGGATTGCGATCGCCGGAGTCCCCAAGCCGGCTCCGGCGAAGCCGGCCGTGCGCGCAAGTCCTTGCAGGACTGTGAAAAAATTTGTCAAAATGATGTGATTTCGTGCGGCATTTTATCGCTGCGCGCTGTGCTAGAGTCCAGCGCTGATGCAGCGCTGCCATGCAGATGGTGTTTCGATGCCGCTTAGATGAAGGGTTTGACCTGGCGCACAGCATTCAGGCTTCGCAAGGGGAGGGTCAAGCATGTTGCACAGGCAGCTTACCTCTGCAGACCGAAGCAGGGGGCGCTTATTTTATTTCATTATCTTTCTCGTATCGGTGTGCATCTGGATTATTCTCGTCTCGATTGATTTTTCCGAGCGGATTTTTAGCCTAAATCGAACCTATGAATCGTTGCATTTGGATGAGATTTATTCTGGTTTCGTGGTCGCGACGTTCGCCCTGATCGCCATATTGGTCGTGCACGAACGCCGCCTCCGCGCGGAGATCGCCGAACGCCGATATGCGGAAAAGGCGGCACGGGATGCAGCCCATTTCGACGCCCTGACCGGCATCGCGAACCGCGCCCTGTTTCAACAGGAGTTTGGACAGGCGCTGAAGCGCGCGGAACAGAGCCAGACGCGGCTCGCGCTTCTGGTGATCGATATTGATCAATTCTCGACCGTCAACGACATGTGGGGTTACAGTGCGGGAGACGAAATCCTGTATCTTGCCGCGACGCGACTGCGCACATGCCTGCAAGGCGAGGATTTCGTCGCGCGGCTTGGCAGCGATGAGTTCTCTATGCTGTTCCCGATGCTGTCTGAGGAGCCGGATAAGCTGTTTCGGTTGGCGACGCGTGTCCTGAATATTTTGCACGAGCCCTTCGTCTATCAGGACAAGCAGGTCAAGATCACCGCCAGCATCGGCATCAGCAAGTTTCCCCGTGACGGCGTGACGGAGACCGTGCTCCTCCAATGCGCGGAGACCGCCATGTGGCAGGCGAAAGCCGCCGGGAAGGACCGCTACGCCCTTTATGACCCCACCCTCGATGAGCGTCGGCGCGCGCGGCTTGCGATGGAGGCCGATCTGCACGATGGCTTCGAGCGGGGCGAAATCATCGCCCACTATCAGCCGCTGGTGGATCTCGCGAGCCGGCGGATCATGGGGTTCGAGGCCCTCGCCCGGTGGAACCACCCCACGCGCGGGCTTCTGGGTGCGCCGGCTTTTATCCCCATCGCCGAGGATGCCGGGCTTGTGGACACCCTGTTTACCGCGATGCTCAGGCGGGTGTGCGAGGACACGCGGGAGTGGCCCGCGGAATTTACCGTTGCCATCAACCTCTCGCCCATGCAGTTGCTCGATCCCCAATTGCCGCGCCGCATCCTCGATCTCCTCTCGGCCATGCAGGTGCCGCCCCAGCGCATCGAGCTCGAGATCACCGAGACTGCCCTGGTGCAGGATTTTGAGGCCGCGCGGCGGAGCATGTCGGCTTTGAGGGCGGAGGGCGTGTGCATGTCCCTCGACGATTTCGGCACGGGGTTTTCCAGCCTGCGGCACCTCTACGAGCTGCCCATCGACAAGATCAAGATCGACCGGTCCTTCACCGCTCACATCGTGGATGATCCCCAGTGCCGCAAGATCGTCGCTTCCATGCTCGGTCTTGGCCGCTCGCTGGAGCTTGTGACCGTTGCCGAGGGCGTCGAGACGCCCGAAGAGGCGGATTGGTTGCGCGGCCAGGGCTGTTCGCTGGGGCAGGGCTACCTGTTCGCCCGCCCCATGAGCGCCGCGGACGCCGGCGCACTGGCGCACGCCGAGGTCCGCCGCTCCCTGGCGCAGCGCCAGGCATAGAGGCAAGGGGAGGGCCGGCGCGGGCGAAGGCCTCGGTTCCGCCGGATGCGAGCCGACCGGATAACTCTTTCTCCCCTTGAGGTTGGAGCCGGATCGGCTGGCCCGCCCCCGGGCAGGCCCAAGGCAGGGCTTCCCTCGCGGGCGAACCTGCTCTAGCAAGGCGGCATGCCGATCCGCCTTTCGACCGAACAATCCGACTTCTCCGAGCGTTTCACCGCCTTCCTCGGGTCCAAGCGCGAGGCGTCGGTGGACGTGCAGGACCAGGTGGCCGCCATCATCGCCGACGTGCGCGCGCGTGGCGACCGGGCGCTGATCGATCTCTCCCGCACCTTCGACCGGGTGGACCTCGAGGTCCTTGGCCTCAGGGTGACCGATGCCGAGCTCGACGCGGCGCTCGTCTCCATCCCCGCGGACACGCGCGAGGCGCTCGTCTTCGCCAAGGGGCGCATCGAATCGCACCACGCCCGGCAGAAGCCGACCGACGACAGCTATACGGACAGCGCCGGCGTGGTGCTGGGGCACCGCTGGACCAGCGTGGACGCCGTGGGGCTCTATGTTCCCGGTGGCACGGCGGCCTATCCCTCTTCCGTCCTGATGAATGCGGTGCCGGCGCAGGTGGCCGGCGTGCCGCGCATCGTCATGGTGGTCCCGGCCCCTGACGGCGAAATCGCGCCGCTCGTGCTGGCGGCGGCGCGCCTTGCCGGCGTGCACGAGGTGTATCGGGTCGGCGGCGCGCAGGCTGTGGCGGCGCTGGCCTATGGCACGCAGACCATCAAGCCGGTGGACAAGATCGTCGGCCCGGGCAACGCCTATGTGGCGGCGGCCAAGCGGCAGGTGTTCGGCAAGGTTGGCATCGACATGGTGGCCGGCCCCTCCGAGGTGCTCATTCTCGCCGATGGTGAGGCGAACTCCGACTGGATCGCCGCCGACCTTCTCGCCCAGGCCGAGCACGACACCGCCGCCCAGTCCATCCTCATCACCGATTCGCCGGCCCTGGCGGACGCGGTGGAGAAGGCGGTGGAAGGCATGCTCCTGAACCTCCCGCGCGCCGCCATCGCTTCGGCCTCCTGGCGCGACCATGGGGCGATCATCCTGGTGGAGAGCCTGGCCGCGGCCATCCCGCTGGTGGATCGCCTCGCTCCGGAGCACCTGGAGATCCACGCCGCGGCGGCGGAAGACCTCGCGGCGGAGGTGCGCCATGCCGGGGCGATCTTCATCGGCGCGTTCACGCCGGAAGCCATCGGCGACTATGTGGGCGGCACCAACCACGTCCTGCCCACCGCTCGCTCGGCGCGCTTTTCCTCGGGCCTTTCCGTGCTCGACTTCATGAAGCGCACGTCCATCCTGAAGCTCGATGCGGATGCCCTGGAGAAGCTCGGACCCGCCGCCGTGCGCCTGGCTGGCGTCGAGCGGCTCGATGCTCACGGCCGATCCGTTTCCATCCGCACCAACCGATGACCCGGAGCCAGAGGCGATGAGCGACAAGCCGGCAGCCCGCCCATCGGCCCGCCTCTGCGCGGTCACCCTCGACGATGCGTCCATCGGCCATGCCAGCGCGGACATCGACCACGAGCGCGCGACCGCCATCTGGGACCTGGTGGAGGACAATTCCTTCTTTCCGTGCGGCGATCCCGGCGAGGGGCCTTACAGGCTCCACATCTCGCTCATGGAGAACCGGCTGGTGCTCGACATCAAGCGGGAGGGCGGGGAGCAGGTGGTGCAGCATCACCTTTCCCTCGCGCCCTTCCGCAAGGTTGTGAAGGACTATTTCCTCGTCTGCGAGAGCTATTACAACGCCATCCGCACCGCCTCGCCGAGCCAGATCGAGGCCATCGACATGGGCCGGCGCGGCCTGCACAACGAGGGGTCGACGCTCCTGCGCGAGCGGCTCGACGGCAAGGTGGAACTCGATTTCGACTCCGCGCGGCGCCTCTTTACCCTCATCTGCGCGCTGCACTGGAAAGGCTGAGCGGCGATGGAGCCCCCTGCGGCGCCGAAGCGCTCAGCGCGGCCGCAATCGGTTCTCTTCATGTGCGGGCAGAACGTCGTGCGCTCCGTGATGGCGGCGGCGCTGGCGAAGCACCTGTTCGGCAAGTCGCTTTATGTGGGCTCCGCGGGCGTGATCGCAGGCGACCCCGACCCCTTCGTCACTGCCGTGATGGAGGAGATCGGCCTCGACGTGCACCGGCATCGGCCGCAGAGCGTGGAGGATCTCGAGGAATATGAGGGCCTCGGCTTCGACCTTGCCATCTCGCTCTCCCCGGACGCCCACCATCGCGCCCTGGAACTGACCCGCACCAACGCGCTCGACGTGGAATACTGGCCCACCTCGGATCCCACCGGCGAGGGGGGCAACCGCGAGCAGCGGCTGGAGGCCTACCGCGCCGTGCGCGACGAGCTGGAACAGCGCATCAGGACCCGCTTCCGCCATCCGTAGGATCGGACGGCACTTGCGGCGAAGCCCTGCAATCCCTGGTTTTCGACGTCACCCCGGTGGCCGGACAGCAGCACCGGCCGGGCAGGGGACATGGCCGGCAGACTCGCCGGTTTCGCGCCTCTATTTCACGTCAAAAAATTGATTATTGACGCAATTCACTTCGCATATAAGATCGCTGGAAATTATAGGTTGTGAATTATGACGATCATTCGCGGGCGCGTCCTGAGGGACAGCTTCTTCTTCCTTCTCGCCTACGGCGTCATCGTCGCGGCGATCGTGTTCGGCTGAGCGGCCGTTCAGCTCACCGGCCGGGGCCGGGGCAGGGCGAACCGCGTGGCGATGCGATCGAACGCCTCGGCGGTGGCGGGATCGATGGGGATCCCTTCCATCTGCCGTTGGGCCGCCACCGTCCATTCCCGATCCCCGGGTGCCATCACCATGTCCCCTGGTGCGGGGCAGGAGGCGCGCAGGGTGTCGCGGTAGCGTTTCATCGCCACGTCGAATTCCATTTCCGTCACGAAGGCTCCCGGTTTCAGGGCCATGACGAAGGCCCCCACGTTGCGTGGCGTCGCAAAGTCCGGGCCGCCCATGGGGGCGATGTCGAAGGACAGCCGCGCCCCTGCCAGCACGGCGCTGAACACCTCCACCACGCCGGCAAGCGCCGCCCCCTTGAAGCCGAAGGCCGCGCCCAAGGGGGCCAGCATGTCCACCGCATGCGGGTCCGTGGTGTCGTGGCCGACTGCGTCCGAGGCGACCTCCGGCGGCAGCGCCTGCCCGAGGCTGCGGTAGAGCAGCACGCGATTGTAGGGGATGGCGCTGGTGGCCATGTCGAGCAGCCAGGGGTCTTCGTCGCGCACGGGCACGCCCATGGCGATGGGATTGGTGCCGTGGAAGCGTTCCGCTCCGCCGTGCAGGCGCACGAAACTGTCGGAATTGCAAAAGGCGAGCCCGATGAAGCCGTTCTCCGCCGCTTCGAGCGCATAGGCCCCGGCGGCGCCGAAATGGGAGGAATTGCGGATCGCCACGGCGCCGATGCCGTAAAGGCTGGCTTTCTCCATGGCGAGGTCCATGGCGGCATAGGCCGCGCGCGCCCCGTGGCCATGGTCCGCATCGAGCGTCGCCACCGCCGCGGCGCCTTGATGGAAGCGCAGGTCCGGCGCTCCCTTTACCCGGCCGCCGGCAATCACCGTGACATAATGGTCCAGCAGCCGCACGCCGTGGCTGTCCACACCGAAGCGCGATCCGTGCAGCATGGCGCGGCTCGCCGCGGCGGCCGTGTCGGCGTCCGCCCCGGCAGCACCGAGGGCCGCCTCGCAGAAGGCGAGCAGCCCGTCGGCGCGATGCCGCTCAATCGCCGCCGGGGCGGGAGCGGTGGACTCGGTCGAGGGCGGCTGCTGCGTACCGTGCTGCGTCATGGCCATGTCCTGAGGGGCAATTCCCCGCCACCGGTGCGGTGCGGGAAGGAAAGTTTGGGTGTTTGGTGTACACACCAAACATTCATCTTGTAAATATCCGGCGGGCGCGACGATCCGCGCGGCCGCCGGATGCGGGACAAGTCCTTGGCCGGCTTGGCATGTGCCGTGGCGTCGGGCACGTTTCGCACGGCGGGGCACCGAGGTGCCCTCGCGGCGCGCAGCGCGTGGCAGGCGGGAATTGGGGGAGGGGGCGCGGAATGCCGGTAGAGGTGTCTCCATTGGTTCCGGAGGGACCTGCGTCCACGGCCACGCCGAAGGCGGAGCGGCAGGCGCCGAGCGGCATTTCCCCCCGGTTGCATGAACGCGCCTTCGACATCCTCGCCGCACAGATCGCCTCGGGCGTCCTGGTCACCGGGGAGCGCCTGCTCGAATCACGTGTGGCGGAGCGGTTCGGCATCTCCCGGGCGCCGGCGCGGCAGGCGCTTGCGCGTTTGGAGCGTCTCGGGCTGGTGCGCCGCGCCGAGGGGCACGGCTTCATCGTGGAGCGCCTTTCGGGCACGCTGTCCGTGTCGTCCGCCGACGTGGCGGCGGGCGACGCGCCGGTGCAGCTTGCGCCGGAAGCGTCGTGGGAGCGCATCTATCGCAGTGTGGAGCAGGAAGTGGTGGCGCGCACCGCCTTCGGTGCCTGGCGCGTGGTGGAGAACCATCTGGCCGCGCATTACGGGGTCAGCCGCACGGTCGCCCGGGAGGTCCTCTCCCGCCTGCATCAGCGGGGTGTGGTGCGCAAGGATGCGCGCCTGCACTGGCATGCCCCGGCGCTCACCCCGGCCTATGTGGCGGAGTTGTTCGACATGCGCGCCATCCTGGAGCCGGCCGCGCTGCTGAGGGCTTTCCCGCATTTGCCGACCGAAACCATCCCGCGGCTCAGGAGCGACCTGCTGGACGCCATGGAGACGCCGTCCGCGCTTGATGCCGCGCGGCTCTCCGGATTGGAGGAGGATCTTCACGTGGGCCTCATCGGCCATTGCGGCAACGCCACCCTGATGGAGGCGCTCGGCACCTGCCACACGCTGCTGGTGGCGCTGACCTTCCTGTACAGCCGCGAACCGCGTTTTCATGCGCAGGAGCCGGTGCTTCCGGAGCATCTCGCGGTGGTCGAGCACCTGGCCGCCGGCCACCCCGACGCGGCGGCGGAGGCCCTGCGGGACCATCTGAAGGGCTCTTTCGGTCGCGCGCTCGAGCGACTTGACCGTGTGCGGCGCGACTTTGTGCCGGAACCCGTGCCCTATCTCGTCGCCGTCTAGGAGTGGACAGGCCGGCCGGGCCATGGTCACCGGCCCTACAGATGCCCGGAAGTGCTGCCGCATGAGTCACATGGGCGTGACGCCACTGGTGGCGCCGCCTGCTCCCCCCATTTCATATACGGCAAGGCTGGCGTCCGGCGGGCGAATTTGGCTAGAATGAATTTGTTCGCCGGCGCACGGCCCGCCAGCATGCGGTCATCCCGTCGCAGGCGTTTCGGTGGAGAATATCCATGTCGTCCCTCGTTGCCGCTTCCGCCTTCGCCCTCGCAGCGTTCGTCATGGCGTCGGCCCTTGCGCTGCGCGCCCAGCGCCGTCAGGCGGTACCGGTGCGCGTGCGCGCCAAGCGCGGCCAGAGGTGAGGGCCGGCTCGACCATTCGCGGCAATCCCCGCATCATCTCCTTCTGATCGGCAGGGGGCACCGCAGTGGCCGGGCAGTCCGTCGGCGGTGGCTCCGGCGCGCGCATCGAAATCGGTGTTCAGCGCGTCTCGCAGCTCTTCAACATGCTGGACCCGTTCCCGTTCCGGGAGCGGGATCTCGATCCGGATGCGGAAGCGTTCATCGTCGAATGGGCGCGGGAGCTGCCGCGAAACGCGCCCATCCACATCCTGGTCCATCTGCCCGCCGACGAGGCCGCGTCAGCTGAGGGGCGCGGGCTCGCCGAGGCGCTCAGCCACTACTTTGCCACCCAGGAGCGGACCCTTGCGGCCGAGCTGCGGGAGTTGTTTCGCATCGGGCGGCTGTCGCTGGCCATCGGCGGCGCGGTGCTCGCCGTCTGCCTCGCGCTGGCCGGGCTGATTTCGGACGTCATGGGGTTGGAGCGGCTTTCCGGCTTTGCCGGAGAGGGGCTGCTGATTCTCGGCTGGGTTGCCCTGTGGCGGCCCATGGAGATCTTCCTCTACGACTGGTGGCCCATCGCGCGCCGCCGCGCGCTCTACCGTCGCCTCGCGGCTGCGGAGGTGCGCGTGCAGGCCAACGGTTAGGACGCCGCCTCCCAGGCGCACCGGTCTCCGGCACCGGTCCGGCGCCGGCTTTCGCGGCCGGCGCGGGTTCTTCTGGGTCGGGGCGCCCGTCCTCAGGCGGCGGCGAGGGCGGCGCGGGCGTGGCCGCGAATGCGCTCCACCATCGAGCGTAGACCGTTGGAGCGCTGCGGCGTCAGATGCCCCTCGAGGCCGATCTGGCGGAAGACGCCGAGGATATCCGTCTCCAGGATGTCCTTGGGGCTGTGGCCGGACACCAGCGTCAGCAGCACCGCCACCAGTCCGCGCACGATATGCGCGTCGGAATCACCCTGGAATTCGATGATGGGGCCGGTGGGGGTCTGCCGGAGCTCGGAGATGAGCCACACCTGGCTGGCGCAACCCTGCACCTTGTTGGTTTCCGTGCGATCCGCCTCGGGAAAGGGCGGCAGCTTTTTGCCCAGCTCGATCACGTGCCGGTAGCGGTCTTCCCAATTGTCCAAAAATTCAAAATCTGCAATGAGATCGTCAGCATTCATGAGGTCAATTCCTCGTCCCGTCCCACACCTCCGCCGCACGGCGGCCGAGCGCAATACCGCTCCTTGCGGTGCAGCATAACACAGCCGGCAAAGACCTGCGCCCGATTTATCCGCGAGGGCGGGCCGCGCGGTGCCGAAAGGGCCGGGCATCGACCCGCTTCCGCCCGGCCGGATGCACCGCTGCGCTTCGTTTTCCCTAGCGTTCTTCTTCCTGTCGCTCTACCGCGACCACCCGCCCGCGTTCGACGGCGAGCGCAAGGCGCCCCGCCTTGAGCGCCAGCGCGCGATCCCCGAACAGCTCGCGCCGCCAACCCTTCAGGGCCTGCACATCCGCATCGTCGCTCACGGCGATGCGCTCCAGGTCCTCGGTGGTGGCGATCACCTTGGCGGCCACCGCATTCTGCTCGGCCGTCATGCGCAGAAGCACCTTCAGCAGCTCCACCGTTGCGCTTGCGCCATTGGGCAGCGGCTTGTCGCGCTCGATGCGCGGCAGCGTCTTCGGGTCGCGGGCGAGACCGCGCCGGACCGCATCCAGAACCGCCTCGCCATAGCGCGAGCGCTCGAAGCCCTTCGGGACCGAACGCAGCTCGGCCAGTTTTTCGGGGCTCTGCGGCTGCTGCAGGGCGATCTCGCCGATCACGTCGTCCTTGATCACCCGGCCGCGCGGCAGGTCGCGGGCCTGTGCCTCCCGCTCGCGCCAGGCGGCCAGCTCCACCAACACCGCCAGCTCCCGGGGCTTGCGCACGCGTGACTTCAAACGCTCCCACGCGGTATCTGGATCCTGTTCATAGGTGGCCGGAGAGGTGAGCACATGCATTTCCTCGCCCACCCACTCGCCACGGCCACGCGTTTCGAGGTCGGTGGTGAGCTTGATGTAGATGTCCCGCAGGTGCGTGACGTCGGCGATGGCGTAGGTGATCTGCGCCTGGCTGAGCGGCCGGCGCGACCAGTCGGTGAAGCGGGACGACTTGTCGAGGTTGTGGCCGGTCGTGCGCTGCACCAACTGGTCGTAGGAGATGCTGTCGCCATAGCCAAGCACCATGGCCGCCACCTGGGTGTCGAACACCGGATGGGGAATGAGTCGCGCCTGGTGCCAGATGATCTCGATGTCTTGCCGGCCGGCATGAAACACCTTCATCACCCGCTCATTCCCCATCAGGCGGTAGAGGGGGGCGAGGTCGAGGCCGTCGGCGAGCGCGTCGATGAGGATCGCCTCGTCCGGCGAGGCCACCTGCACCACGCAGAGCTTCGGCCAGAACGTGGTTTCCCTGAGGAATTCCGTGTCGACGGTGACGAAAGGATGGCGGGCGAGGCGCTCGCAGGCCGCAGCCAGCGCCTCGGTCGAGGTGATCGGATCCATGCGCAGACCATACCCATGCCGCGCCGTCGGGAAAAGGGAATGTGGCGCGAATTTGTCACGCGGTCGGGCCGCCTGGCTTCAGCCTCCCCGGCCATGGCCGGATGTCCGGCAGGCAGCGGGTGAAGGCGCGCGCTGCCCTTCGACCATCATGCGACGCGGAATGCGCGTCCGCGGCCGTCGCCGGCACCTGTAGCCGAGGGCCCGCTCAGGCGACGGGACGAGGTGTCACGCCACCGTCGCCCGGGCGAGCCGCAGCGCCTCCTCGGCCGTGCCGGGGCGGCCGAGGAGGTAGCCCTGCAGGTGCGAGCAGCCCTGCTCGGTCATGATGCGCCTTTGGGCCTCGGTCTCGATGCCTTCGCCGGTGCAGCGCAGCGAGAGGGTGCGCGCCAGGCTGGTGATGGCCTCCACGATGGCGCGGCTCTGCGCGGAGTGCTCGACCTCCTCCACGAAGGAGCGATCCACCTTGATGCGGCCGATGCGCAGCATCTTCAGGTAGCGCAGCGAGGAATAGCCGGTGCCGAAATCGTCGAGGGTGATGGTGATGCCCTCCTCGCGGAACTGGTCCAGGGTCGCCCGCACCATGGGGCCTTCCAGCAACAGGGTGGATTCGGTGATCTCGATCTCCAGCCGCTCCGGGGCAAGGCCGGAGGCGTCGAGGGCGGCGCGCACCTGGTGGAAGGCCTGCGCGCCGCGGAACTGGATCGGCGAGAGGTTCACCGCGACGAACAGGTGGGACGGCCACTGGGTGGCGGCGCGGCAGGCCTCCTTCAGCGCCCACGCTCCGAGCGGAAGAATCAGGCCGGTTTCTTCGGCGAGCGCGATGAATACGTCGGCCGGCACCATGCCCCGCTGGGGATGGTGCCAGCGCGCCAGGGCCTCGAACCCGGCGAGGGCGCCGCTCTCCGCCTCGAAGATGGGCTGGTAGGCGAGATGGAGCTGCCCGTCCTTCCATGCGGTCTGGAGGTCGAGCTCGAGGGCGCGCAGTTCACGGGCGTTGCGCTCCATTTCCTCCTGGAACACCCGCGCCACGCCGCGCCCGTCGCCCTTGGCGCGGTAGAGGGCGAGGTCGGCATTCTTCAGCAGGCTGACGACGTTGGTCCCATCCCGGGGCGAGAGGGCGATGCCGATGCTGCAGCCGCCGAGCAGCCGGTGGTTGTCGATGAGGTACGGCTCGCGCAGCAGCTCGATGATCGACTGGGCGAAGTCGAGCGCCGCCGCGTCGTCGGTGACGCCCCGGCTCAGGATCGCGAACTCGTCGCCGCCGAGCCGCGCGACGGTGTCGCCGGGCGGGAGCCAGCGGCGGATGCGCTCCGACACCCGCACCAGCATCGCGTCGCCGAGGTTGTGACCCAGCGTGTCGTTCACCGCCTTGAAGTAATCGAGATCGAGGAAGAGCAGGGCGAAGGGCAGGGCCGGCGCGGGGCCTCCCACCAGATTCTCGATCTGCTCGGCGAAGCCCAGGCGGTTGGTGAGGTGGGTGAGAGGATCGCGGCGGGCGGCGGCGTGCTGCGCGTCGGCAAAGGCGCGCTCGTCGTTGACGTGCCGCACCAGGCTGTAGCTCACGAGGCCGATGGTGAGGCAGATGAAGCCCGCGGCGACCGCGATCGGCATCAACCGCCCCCACATCACGGCGGCGACGGAGGCGGTGCCGTCGGTCACGGCGATGGCGAGGGGCAGGCCGGCGATGGGCCTGACGGCGGCGATCCGGGACTTGTCGTCGAACGTGCCCGCCGGCAGCTGTCCGGTGAAGCCGGGTCCGAAGAGGAGCCGTGCCACGCGCTCCCGCACGGCGTCCCCGCTCGGCGCGGCGCCGGTGCCGGCGGGGGAGCGCGCGAGCACGGCGCCGTCGGCGCGCACCAGGGCGATGAGCCCCTCGTTGCCGAGGCGGATGGTGCTGTAGAAATGCTCGAAATAGGATTGCTCCATGGCCCCGAGCACGAGGCCGAGGAAGGCGCCCTCGGGCGTGGTGAAGCGGTGGGCGAGGTAGATCGTCACCGATCCGGTGCTGCGATTGGTCACCGGCTCGCTGATGAACACCGGCGGCCCCCGCATGGTGCTCAGGCTGCTGAAATAGTCCCGGTCCGCCACGTTCACCGCGGGAATAGGCCAGTAGCGGGAGAAGTTGATGAGGCGACCGCTGTCGTCGATGAGGGTGATGGCGTCCAGATAGGGCAGGCCCGAGATCTTCTCGTGCATCAGCTGGTGGACCGCCTGCGTACCCATCTGCGCGGCGAGTTCCTCCCGGTTCGACAGCTTCTGGGTCTGGATGTGATCGATGATGTCTTCCTGCACGATCTGCAGGCTCTGGAAGGCGCGGGCGGTCTGCTCCGCGAGGGTCATGGCGAGGTTGTCGAGTTCACGCCGCCGGTCCTTCACGCCGTCATCGCGCAGCGTCGACATCAGGACGCCCGCCGCGACGATCACCACGAGGATGAGCAGCGCCGCCAGGATGACCAGGGGCATGGTTCCCGGTATGCGTCGGAGAGGTTCGCGCGCGCCGCGCTCCAGTCCGTCCACCGTTGTCATTCGCGCCTCACGCCCGACACGCCGCGTTGCGTCCTCCGTCGCGTCACCGCCTTGCGCTGCCAGTGACTCGCCAGAGGCATCGGGCGAATTCTAAGGAGGCATCGAGCGATGCGGCGAGGAAATTCTAACATGTGGCGAATCCAGCTGAACAGCACTCCGGCTTGACAAGGGGAAGGGCGCATGCACCTTCGCCCCGCCTTACACGCGGACTTTCGTGCCGTGGCGCGCGGAAACGCCGCGCCCGGTGCGGGATCGGCGCCTCCGGTGTCCAGAGCGCTGCCCGGGCTGCGCGCCGGGCGCCGGACACCGGGCTTTCCGCCCCGCGTGCCATCCCTTCAGCCTTGAAAGGGCAACCCATGCACCGCTACCGCTCCCATACCTGCGGCGCGCTTTCGACCGCCGAGGTGGGCGAGATCGTCCGCCTGTCCGGCTGGTGTCACCGCATCCGCGACCACGGCGGCGTGCTGTTCATCGACCTGCGCGACCATTACGGCCTCACCCAGGTGGTGGTGGACCCCGACAGCGCCGCTTTCCGGGACGCCGAGAAGGTGCGCTCGGAATGGGTCATCCGCATCGACGGCAAGGTGCGCCTGCGCCCCGAGGGCACGGAAAATCCCGACCTCGCCACCGGCGCCGTGGAGGTCTATGCTGCCGAGCTGGAAGTGCTGGGACCGGCCGCAGAGCTGCCGCTGCCGGTGTTCGGCGACGTGGAATATCCGGAGGAGACCCGGCTCAAGTACCGCTTCCTCGACCTGCGCCGCGAGAAGCTCCATCGCAACATCATGACCCGGGGCGCGATCATCGACGCCATGCGCTCGCGGATGAAGGCGCAGGGCTTCTTCGAGTTCCAGACGCCGATCCTCACCGCCTCCTCGCCGGAGGGGGCCCGCGACTTCCTGGTGCCGAGCCGGCTGCATCCCGGCCAGTTCTACGCGCTGCCCCAGGCGCCGCAGCAATACAAGCAGCTGATCATGATGAGCGGCTTCGACCGCTACTTCCAGATCGCCCCCTGCTTCCGCGACGAGGACCCGCGCGCCGACCGCCTGCCCGGCGAGTTCTACCAGCTCGACCTGGAGATGAGCTTCATCGAGCAGGAGGACGTGTTCGCGGCGATGGAGCCGGTGATCACCGGCGTGTTCGAGGATTTCGCCGCCGGCAAGCCGGTGACGCAGAACTGGCCGCGCATTCCCTATGCGGACGCCCTGCGCAAGTACGGCACCGACAAGCCGGACCTGCGCAACCCGCTGGTGATGCAGGCCGTCTCCGAGCATTTCCGCGGCTCGGGCTTCAAGGTGTTCGCCCGCATGCTGGAGGTGGAGAAGAACGAGGTGTGGGCCATCCCCGCTCCCGGCGGCGGCTCGCGCGCCTTCTGCGACCGCATGAATTCGTGGGCGCAGGGCGAGGGCCAGCCGGGCCTCGGCTACATCATGTGGCGTGAAGGTGGGGAGGGCGCCGGCCCGCTCGCCAACAATATCGGCCCCGAGCGCACCGAGGCCATCCGCGCCCAGCTCGGCCTCAGGGCGGGGGATGCCGCCTTCTTCGTCGCCGGCGACCCGGACAAGTTCGTGAAGTTCGCCGGCCTTGCCCGCACCAAGGTGGGCGAGGAGCTGAACCTGATCGACAAGGACCGGTTCGAGCTCGCCTGGATCGTCGACTTCCCCATGTATGAGTGGAACGAGGACGAGAAGAAGGTCGAGTTCTCCCACAACCCCTTCTCCATGCCGCAGGGGGGCCTGGAAGCGCTGAAGACGCAGGACCCGCTCACCATCAAGGCGTTTCAGTACGACATCGCCTGCAACGGCTACGAGATCGCGTCCGGCGGCATCCGCAACCATCGGCCCGAGGCCATGGTGAAGGCGTTCGAGATCGCCGGCTACGGCGAGGAGACCGTGGTGGAGCGCTTCGGCGGCATGTATCGCGCCTTCCAGTACGGCGCCCCACCCCATGGCGGCATGGCGGCGGGCGTGGATCGCATCGTGATGCTTTTGTGTGGCACCACCAACCTGCGCGAGATCTCCATCTTCCCCATGAACCAACAGGCTCTGGACCTGCTGATGGGGGCGCCCGCCGAGGCGACGCCGAAGCAGCTGCGCGAGCTTCACATCCGGCCGATGCCGGCCGCAAAGTAGGGACCGAAGTCGATATGGCTCTCCCTTGGGCATCCGGAGCCGCGGTCGGCACGTCTCGGTTGTCCCAAGGGGAGGGCGCTATGCGGATCTTGGGCAGCTTGCTTGTTGTTGCATCCCTGGTCTTTCCGGTTGCCGCACGGGCCGACGAGGCATCCGACAAGGCCGCTTTGGCGCGGCAGGCGGTTGACCTGTCGATTGCTCCCGGCCTCGACGGGCGGATCGCGCGGATGATCGGGCAGGCTGTCGAAAAGCTGCCCGCCGACAAGCAGGCGCAGGCTCGTGCCGACCTGCTGAAGGCCGCCGCCGGTACCCGCGAGGATCTGGTCGGCGTGTTCGCCACCTATTATGCCGGCGCATTCACGGTCGCCGAACTCAAGGAATTCGCCGCCTTCTATTCGAGCCCCGTCGGCCGCAAGGTCGTGCAGGTGGAGGAGAACAAGCCGGCGGCGGTGGATGCCGCCATCCAGCAGCAGATCATGAAGCTGGTGGCGCTGGCCAATACGCCCGCCCCCGTCCGCTGAGGGTCGGCGACGAGGGCAGGCGACGAGGGGCCGCCTGGCGGCATCCCCTCGCCAGGCCGCAGAAGACGGACCCTACGGCGCCGACGCCGTTGCCGTGAAGCTGAACGCTTCCAGCAGCATCGACGGATCGAACGCGGCCGCAAGCGCCAGGAGCGGCACCCGTTCCTTTGGCGTGGCGGTCACGGTCAGCGTGCCGGGCTGGCGCACGAAGGCGACCACCGCGCTGCCGAGGTCCGCGGCATCCGGCGCCGCCTCGGTGAGGTCGGCGACCATGCTCTCCACCATCTCCACCACCTGCCGGCGATACTCTTCTTCGCTCACGCCCTCGGAGGCGGCGAGCTGGGCGAACATCAGCCGTGCGAGGCCGAGATCGGTCAGCGTCACCTTCACCGGCCCGGCGGCAACCGTCGGTAGCGCTGAAATGAAGCCGGTGGCATCGGAGAAGGCGGCCGGCGGAACGTCGCCGATCGCGCTCTCCACCGAGAGCCGGAAGGCCTCCTTCACCTCCGCCGTCGCCGGCGCGACGGTGAGCGTGCGGGTGCTCGCGTCATAGGCCGCCTTCAGCGCAAAGGAGACGGTGGCGCGCTTGATGCCCGCCGCGGTGAGGTAGGTGAAGGGCTCGCCGTCGTCCGCCCGGATCGGGCCGGAAACGTCGGTGAGGGCGAGGTCGAGCCGGGTGGGCAGGGCGCCGGCGGACCCGCCCCAGGACAGGGCGAAGGCGCCGATCTTCACCGGCTCGTTCCTGGCGTCGCCCTCGCCGTAGGGGACTTCCACGCCCGACAGCTCGATGCCGGAAAACAGCTTGAACAGCATCAGCGCCGAGACGGGAGAGGGCGCGTTCTGCTCTGCCGCGAGACGGCTCAGCTGATTGAGGTCGAGCCGGCGGATGGCGAAGCGCCCCACCTTGCCCGGCGCGCCGCCGGCCCCGGCGCCCTCCATCCCCTCGAGGGAAACCTCGTCGATCACGCTCGCGGCGAGGCCCTCGATCCGCATGCTGGCGATGCGGCCCTTCTGGCCGTCCTGCTCCGTCTCCACGCCCGATGCCGCCAGCGTGCGGAAGGCGATGCCGTCGATGATGTCGCGGGACAGGTCGAGGGCGCGGCGGCGCTCGTCCGGCGTGAGCTGGCTGCTGCTCTTGAGCTGGAGATCCCGCAGCGCGGTGGTTCGCTTGGCGTCGAAGGCCGACGGCCGGATGCCCACCTGCTCCATGAGCAGCGAGGCGGCTCGCATGCGCGGCCCGTTGTCCTGGGTGAGCACGTAGGGACCGGTCACCACCTTGCCGTAGATCAGCCCGTAATTGTCCATGCCCGCCGACGTGGCGCCCGGCGGGTTGGTCGCGGCGAGAAGGGGGGCGGTGTCGATGCGCGCCGCGACGATGCCGTCGATTCGGCCGCTGATCCGCCCCGGGACGGGTCCCGGCGCGGGGTCGGCGCCGTCGGAGGGCGGGGTGAAGGCGAAAGTGACGCGGTCGACGATGAGGCTGCGGATGGTGCCGGCATTCACACCCTCGGCGGCGATCTCGGAGTAGTTGACTTCCACCGGCTGCGCCCCGGCGGGGACCATGCGCCCCTTCACCTCGGGGATGGTCACCTTGGCGGCGGTGGTGGCCGCGATCTGCCGAAGCGCCACCCGGAGCGCACCGAAGGGGCCGTCGCCCTCGCCAGCCGCGATCAGCGTCATGGGGCCGGTATACTGGTCGATCATCACCTTGGGCAGCGTGTAGGTGACAGTGCCGCCCGCCGCCGCCTCGCCGGTGAGGGCGACCTCCAGCCCATCCACGTCGAGCGCCTCGACGGACACGCGCCGGTCGTGCGGCCGCTCTCCGCCCCGGGCGAAAAGCCGGGCGATCTTCAGGCTCGCCCCGCCCTCCGGAGAGACGATGGAAATGCCGCTGACGGTGACTGCCCGCTCGCGCGGATCGAAGCTCGCATCGGTGAAGGAGGCCTTTGCGCCGGTCTCGCGCAGGGCGGCGAAGGCTGCATCCACCTCGGAGCGCACCTTGGCGCGCGTCCATTCGAGAAAACCGAACCAGCCCGCGGCCGAAAGCACCACGAGAACAGCGAGGCCGCCCGCGATCCTGACGACGATTTTCCTGTCCATGTCCATTCCTCTCCGTCACCGCCCGATCGCAGGTCCGTCATGCGTGCGCAACATAGACCAATTTTTGCGGTCGACCGTGACATAAGGATGCGCGGCGGCTAGGTTGCAGCCCCATTTTGCCAAGCTGGCGCGTTTGAGGAGGGGGGACGGGTATGGCGTCCAATATTTCCGAGGATCTGCGTTCGGGCGCGCTCGTCTATCACCGTTTGCCGAGGCCGGGAAAGCTGGAGATCCAGGCCACCAAGCCGCTGGGCAACCAGCGTGATCTCGCCCTCGCCTATTCCCCCGGCGTCGCCGCCGCCTGCGAAGCCATCGCCGCCGACCCGCTGCTGGCCGCCGAGCTCACCATCCGCGCGAATCTCGTCGCCGTCGTCTCCAACGGCACGGCGGTGCTGGGCCTCGGCAACATCGGCCCGCTCGCCGGCAAGCCGGTGATGGAGGGCAAGGCTGTCCTGTTCAAGAAATTCGCCGGCATCGACGTGTTCGACATCGAGATCGACGCCCTCACCGTCGAGCGGATGGTGGACGTGGTGAGCGCGCTGGAGCCCACCTTCGGCGGCATCAACCTGGAAGACATCAAGGCGCCCGAGTGCTTCGAGGTGGAGCGCTTGCTGCGCGAGCGGATGAAGATCCCGGTCTTCCACGACGACCAGCACGGCACGGCCATCATCGTCGGTGCCGCGGTGCGCAACGCGCTGGAGGTGGGCAACCGCAAGATCGAGGATCTGAAGATCGTCGCCTCCGGCGCGGGGGCGGCGGCGCTCGCCTGCCTCAACCTGCTCGTCACGCTCGGCGCGAAGAAGGAAAACATCTGGGTCTGCGACATCGAGGGCCTGGTTTATGAGGGCCGCAACACCCTCATGGATCCCTACAAGGAGATCTACGCCCAGAAGACCGACAAGCGGACCCTGGACGAGGTGATCGACGGCGCGCACATCTTCCTCGGCCTGTCCGCCGGCGGGGTGCTGACGCCCGAGATGGTGAAGAAGATGGCGGACCACCCGCTCATCCTCGCCCTCGCAAACCCGACCCCCGAGATCATGCCCGAGCTCGCCCGCGAGGCGCGGCCCGACGCCATGATCTGCACCGGCCGCTCGGACTTCGCCAACCAGGTCAACAACGTCCTGTGCTTCCCCTACATCTTCCGCGGGGCGCTGGACGTGGGGGCGACCGACATCAATGCCGAGATGAAGATGGCGGCGGTGGAGGCCATCGCCGCGCTCGCCCGCGAGACGCCCTCCGACGTGGTGGCCCGTGCCTATGGCGGGGAGACCCGCTCCTTCGGTCCGGATTCGCTCATTCCCTCGCCGTTCGACCCGCGCCTCATCCTGCGCATCGCGCCGGCGGTGGCCAAGGCGGCCATGGACACCGGCATCGCCACGCGGCCCATCGCCGACATGGACGCCTATATCGAGCGGCTCGACCATTTCGTCTTCCGCTCCGGCTTCATCATGCGGCCCCTGTTCGCGCAGGCGAAGCGCAACATGAAGCGGGTGGTCTATGCCGAGGGCGAGGACGAGCGGGTGCTGCGCGCCGTGCAGGCCGTGGTGGAGGAAGGCATCGCCCGTCCCACCCTCGTCGCCCGCCCCAACGTGCTGGAGGCCCGCATCAAGCGCTTCGGCCTGTCCATCCGCACCGGCCACGATTTCGACCTCATCAATCCCGAGGACGATCCGCGCTACCGCGACTATGTGCGCACCTATGTGGAGGTGGCCGGCCGCCGCGGCGTGACCCCGGACGCGGCGCGCACCCTCGTGCGCACCCATCCCACGGTCATCGGCGCCCTCATGATGCATCGCGGCGAGGCCGACGCCATGCTGTGCGGCATCGAGGGCCGCTTCACCCGGCATCTGCGCCAGGTGCGCGACATCATCGGCCTCGCGCCGGGGGTGAAGGAACTGGCGGCGCTGTCGCTGCTCATCACGCCCAAGGGCAACTTCTTCATCTGCGACACGCAGATCCAGACCGAGCCCACCGCCGCCGATCTGGCCGAGATGACCGTGCTCGCCGCCGCCCACGTGCGCCGCTTCGGCCTGGAGCCGCGCGTCGCGCTTTTGTCCCACTCCAACTTCGGCAGCCACGAGACGCTCTCGGCCAAGCGCGTGCGTGCGGCCCTCGCCATCGTGCGCGAGCGGGAACCGGGCCTGCAGGTGGACGGGGAGATGCAGGCGGATGCGGCGCTGGTGGAGGATATCCGCCGCCACAGCTTCCCCAACTCGTCGCTGAACGGCGTCGCCAATGTGCTGGTGATGCCCGACCTCGACGCCGCCGACATCGCCTACAACATGATCAAGGTGCTGGGCGACGCACTCCCCGTGGGGCCGATCCTGATGGGCACCGCGAAGCCGGTGCACATCCTCGGCCCCTCCATCACCGCCCGTGGCATCGTCAACATGACGGCCGTGGCGGTGGCCGAGGCGCAGACGGCGGGCTGAGCCCGGCCTGACGTCCCGGTGGATCGTCGCCGGCCTTCCAGGAGCGTTTGAATGGCCACGTTCCGGGACGAGCGTCATGCCCGGCCCCGGTCCGGGCCCCCGGGGGGGCATAGCCGGGACACCTTGAAAAACGGTGCTGGACGGCAGGACATGAATGGCCGGAGCCATGCCCGGCCATGGCGGTTGGACAGGGGTCTGCCGTTCCGGCGAGGACGGCGCGTCCCGCGGATCGCCCGCTTCAGGCGGGGCGACGCGGCGGGAGCGGCGGGCCGGTGGGAGCGGCGGGCTGCGGCGCGTTGCCGGGCGTGACGGTGCGTCCATTCTCGCCACCGCCCCAGGCGGGCAGGAGATCCTGTGGGGTGAGTTCGAGCGCGCCGGACTGGCCGGCGGGTGACGGGCCGGGGACGCCGGCCGGCGGGTTCTCGCGCTCCGTCGACCCGAGCGCCTGGTAGAGCCATTTCGCCCCCACCTGCGCCTTTTCCGCGAGATGGGTCGCCATCTGCCCACCCACCGCGCAGGCCTGCGGCTGGCGTTCGCAGAAGCCGCGCATGTCGGCCACCACCGACTGCGCCGCGCCGAGCGCGTCGAACACGCTCACCGCCTGCCCATCCGAGCCCTTCAGGCCAAGGGGCAGGAGCAGCAGCACGAGGCCGATCCAGAAGGCCAGGCGAAACAGGAAGAACATGGCTCCCTCACTCACGGCGCCGGAGGTTCCGAACGCCCTCGAAAGATACCAGAACGGCGCCCCGGCGGGGGCCCCGAGGGCGCCGGCCCCCGACGACTTTTCAAGACATCGTTAACGCTGCGGCGCACCAGTCGGGCGATTTAGCGTTCGCTTAAAGGCTGGCGTGGCATGGTTTTCCCAGCGGGCGGCGATCTTGCGGGCAGGGGCACCCCGCAGGGAATCGACCCGCGGCGGATCACTTCACAGGGGGCGACGTGCGTCACCTCGGCAGCGGCGAGCAGGGCGAACCATTGCGCAGGGCACCGGCGTCCGACGCCGGCGGCGACACGCTTCCGCGCCTCGCGGTGCTGGGCCGGGTCACCGCCGCGGTGCTGGCGGCGCTGGGCATGCTCGCGCTGGCCTGCGGCGCCATCGCGCTGGTGTCCCAGGTTTCCGGCCTCATGCGCGGGGCCGAACTCAACGCCCTCATCCTCCTGGCCTCCGGCCTCGTCTGCGGCGCCCTCGCCGCGGTGGCGGCGGGCATCGCGCGGGCGGCGGGCCGCGCGAGCGAGACCGCCGTGCCGGCCGGTTCGCTCCTGGTCACCAGCCATGGCCCGCGCGGCGACGTGCTCGCCGTGGACGCCAGGGACGGCCCCTTCGCCGATACCCCGGCCGAGGCGCTGCTCGGCCAGATGCTGTTCGACCGCGTCCTGGTGGCGGATCGTCCCGCCTTCCTCTCCGCGGTGCAGGTCGCGGCGCGTGGCCGGCCGGTCCTGCTCAACCTGCGCCTGCGCTGCGATACGGGCGCCGATGTCGCTCCCTCCTTCATGACGCTGGAGGCGCGCTGCCAGCCGCTGCGCTCGGGCGGGGTGCGGGTGGTTTGGTCCGCGCCGTGGCAGGCGGCCAATGTCGAGCGCCTCAAGGCGGACGCGGCGGCCCGCGCGCGCGCCGAGGCCGAGGAGGCGAACGCCGCCAAGAGCCACTTCCTCGCCGCCATGAGCCACGAGCTGCGCACGCCGCTCAATGCCATTCTCGGCTTCTCCGAACTGCTCGCGAGCCCGTCCGGCGCGCCGCTCGATGACGCCCGCAAGCAGGATTATGCGCGCATCATCCATGAGAGCGGCCAGCACCTGCTGGGCCTCGTCAACGACATCCTGGACCTCTCGCGGGTGGAGGCGGGGGCCTATGTGCTGGAACGCGAGACCATCGATGTCGCGGCCCTCGTGGAGAGCTGCGTCGAGATGGTCGCCCTCGATGCCGGCCGAACCGGCGTCGCCGTGCGCACCCGCGCGCCGGCCCGCCTGCCCGCCATCGATGCGGACCGCAGGGCGCTGCGGCAGATCGTGCTCAACCTGCTCTCCAACGCCGTGAAGTTCACCCCCGCCGGCGGGCGGGTGCAGGTGGCGGTGCGCGCGCAGGGCAACGAGCTCACCATCCGTGTCCGCGACACGGGTCCCGGCATGCGCGCCGAGGACGTGGCACGCCTCGGCGAACCTTTCTTCCAGGCCGGGGACTGTACCCAGCGGGCGCGGGGCAGCGGCCTCGGCATCGCGGTGGTGAAGGGGCTCGTTAAGCTGCATGGGGGAGACTTGCAGGTACACAGCGCGCCCGGGCGCGGTACCAGCGTCATCGTCGGCCTGCCTCTGGCGGAGGCGGACGGCGCCATCCAGCCCGGATGGACGAACGACGTGGTCGCGCCGTTCCCGGCCCGGCTGGACGAGGCCCGCGTGAAGAGGTTGGCATGAGGCTCGAACCGGTTTTGCAGGCTTCCACGCAGGATGTCGCCGCCGAACTGCCGCCGGCGGACGAGGCGGAACGCGAGGGGCGCCGGCTCCGGCGGCTTGATTTCGTCGCCGGGGCGGTGGCACTGGCCGCGTCCGGCGGCTTCCTGGTGAATGCCCTGCTGCTCCAGGCGCCGCCCCCCGGCGCGCCCTTGCCCGAGGCGCGGCCGGCCGGTGCCATCCAGGCTCTCGACCGGGCGAAGGCCAGCCGCACCACGGTGCCGCTTCCGCCGGCCAACCCCATGGCCGGCACCGTGCCATCGGGCGGCGCCACCAACGGCTCGCTGGGCTATCTTTCGGTGCGCACCACCACGGCCGAGGCACCGGTGCCCCTGGTGCCGGCGACGCCCGGTCCCGGTCTGACCCGGACCGACCACCGTGCCGATTCGGTGCGCCGCCCGCTGGCTGCCCTCGGCACGGCGCCGGACGTCACCGGTACCCTGAGGCCGCCCGGCGAGGTCCCGGCCTCGCCGCGCATCCTCTCGGTGCAGAAGGCCCTCGCCAAGCTGGGCTACGGCCCGCTCAAGGTGGATGGACTGCCGGGAGGGGAAACCCGCAGCGCGGTGCTGCGCTTCCAGCGCGACCGCAACCTGACCGCCGACGGGGAGGTCTCCGACCGCCTCGTGCGGGAGTTGGCTGCCGTCTCCGGGATGCCGGTCAACTGATGCGGGGCCCCGTGCCATGCGGCTGAAGAGCGATATCTTCGTCTCCGCCCTCATCCGCCGCGCCCAGGTGGAGGGCGCCTATGCCGTCATGGTCCGGCGTGGAGCGGAGGAGGCGGGCGCCATCTTCGTCAAGGTCTCACGCCTCGACGGCACCGCCGCCCTCTACGGCCCGGCCCCGCAGAGCGCCTTCGACGACTCGTTCCCGGCCGACCGCAAGTTCGCGATGATCGTGGAGCCGGGCCGTCCGGAGGCGGATGCCGACGCGCGCCTCGTGCGGGAGCTGAAATTCGATCCCGACATCTATGTGGTCGACATCGAGGATCGCGCCGGGCGCCATTTCCTGGATCTCGTCACGCCCTGAAGGGCCTTCCCACCCGCGCGTGCGGCTTGCTCGGGGGCGGATGCACGCGCGTGGCCGGGGGATGGCTGCGCGGCGGCTCCCGGCGTACGGGGGGCACCACGTGAGCGGTCCACGTGCGGCGTCGCAACTTCGGGCATTTTCGCAGGACGCGGCGCCGCTCGCGGGACCATGTTCACGTACAGCACGGTTCGGCGCCTTGACGACACGGGGCTTGCTGGAGCCGCCTCGTCGTCTTCCCCTGCGTCATCGTTAATGCGCCGTTAACGCCTGCGAAACCATAACGGCGGTCGCGACGTTATGGTCACGGCTCCCGTTTGCAGAAGGAGGAGGGCATGAGTACGGTCATTGCGTTCTCCACGGCACGCCGCACGCCGGTTCGCGGACAGGCAAGCGGGCGTCGGCGCGCCGAGGCGGAGCGCCCCGGAGGGGCGGAGATCGTCATTCTTCCGGTGGTGCGCATCGAGCGGCACGATGCCGACGCACCGGGCTCGCCCCGATTCGGATCAGCTGCCATCCGTCCCCACTGAGGCACACAGGGCGCGGTGCCGCCCACGCGTCGGCGCATCGCGCCGCTGCGGTTCCAGCCGCAGCGCTGATTCCATGGGCATTCGTCCGTTCGGTCGCTTCGCCCGCATCGCCTTCATCGAATCGATCGTTTGCTGCCGCGTCCCGGCGGGGCGTCTCTCCGGGGCCGGATTGTGCTCGGCCGGGGCTTCTCGTTGTGGGCGCATCAGCCCGTGGCTGCTCTCCGCGGCGGCTCGGGATAGTGGCAGAAAATGTTCTCGAATGCCGCAGCGGGCATGGGTTTGCCGAACAGGTAGCCCTGCCCGTCGGTGCAGTGCTGTGCCTTCAGATAGTCGCGCTGCGCCTCGGTCTCGATGCCTTCCGCCGTGGTCTCCAGGCCAAGCGCCCGCGCCATGTCCACGATGGCTGAAATGATGGAGGCGTCGCGTGGGGACTGCAGCATGTTCTGCACGAAGCTGCGGTCGATCTTGATGCGGGTCAGGGGATACTGCGTCAGCAGGCTCAGGGACGCATAGCCCGTGCCGAAATCATCGAACGCCACTTGCACACCCATGTCGCGCAGGCGGTGCAGGGCGTCCAGCACCGCATCGTCGCGGGTCAGCACGATATTCTCGGTGATCTCGATCTCGAGCGCGTGCAGGGGCAGGCCGTGCCGGGCCAGCGTTTCCGTCACCGTCTTGGGCAGGTCGCCGGAGCGCAGCTGAACACCGAAGAGGTTCACGGCCATCCGGAAGTCCGTCGCACCGCGGCGAATCCAGCGGGCCGCCTGCGCGGACGCCTCGTCGATGACCCAGGCCCCGACCACGGTTGCCAGCGGACCGGCCTCCAGCGCGGGCAGGAAGGCGGCGGGAGGCAGAAGACCGCGCGTGGGATGCAGCCACCTTATGAGGGCTTCGGCGCCAGCGACAGTATTGTCGGACAGCCGGATCTGCGGCTGGTAGAACAGCAGCAGCTCGCCGTTGGTCACCGCCCTGTGGAGTTCCATGCCATAGACTCGGCGCTCCGCAGCCTCCGCCCGGAATTCCTTGGCATACATGGATGAGCGCCCGCTCCCGCCCATCTTGGCCTGATACAGGGCGAGGTCGGCATTGCCGATGAGCTCGACCGCCTCTTGCGCATGGCGTGGCGACAGGGCGATGCCGCAGCTCGCGGAGATGCGGACGTCCTGGCCGCCGACGGGGATCGGCTCGGCCACCTGCGCGAGCGCGCGGCTGGCCAACTGGCGCGCCTCCTCCTCCTGGACGGGGCAGGCGAGGATGGCGAACTCGTCGCCGCCGACGCGCGCGACGGTACAGTTCTCGCCGGCCGCGCACTTTAGCCGGGCCGCCACCGAGTGCAGGATCTCGTCGCCGGTGGCCGGCCCGAGAATATTGTTCACGTCCTTGAAGCCGTCGAGGTCGAGCATGATCACCGCCGACGGCTCCGCTGCGAGCAGGATGGCTTCGACGTTGCAATAGAACTGCTTGCGATTGGGCAGTCCGGTAAGGGGATCGATCTTGGCCAGGCGGGACAGTTCCATCTGGTCCGGCACGGAGGCGGCCGCCGCGGCCTCATGCGCGCGGGTGGCTTCCTCGCGGATGCCCGCCACCTCGACGCGACGCAGTTCCAGGCGATCGCTGGCCATGCGCGCCAGCTCCCGCAAGCGCTTGCGATCTTCCGGCGCGAAGTGCCGGTGGGGCCTGGTGTCGATGATGCAGAGCACGCCGAGCGCACGGCCGGCGAGGGATCGCAGGGGGACGCCGGCATAGAACCTTACGGCGTGCTTTCCCGTCACCAGCGGGTTGTCGTGGAAGCGCTCGTCCTTCAGCGCATCGAGCACCACCATCACGTCGTCCTGCGTGATGGCATGGGCGCAGAAGGAGACGTCGCGCGCCTTGTCCATGTCGTCGTCGGTACCAACGCTGGCGGCGAAGAAGACGTGATCGCTGCCGATCATGTTCACTGCGGCGATGGGCATGCGGAAAATGCGCACCGCGATGCGGGCCACCGGGTCAAGGTCTGGAAGCGGGCGCTCGTCACCGAAGCCGTAATCAAGGAGGGACGCGAGCCGCTCCTCTTCGTCGTGCGGTATCGGCGGGCATCTCATTGGGGCGTCCCTTCCTGTGGCTGGGAAGGGTCGACGCCGATCAGCGTCGACGCAGTTGCCGTGCTGCCGAATATTGAGGCAGCACGGCAAGCTTAGACAACTTTGTGTTGCTTTCAAGTGGGGGGGTTTTCTTTTCCGAGCAGGGGCCGGGGTGGCGGACACCCGGCTGCTGCCCCATCGCGCCGGGCGCAGCGCCCGGGCGGCCCGGCCGGCCTTGCTGCCGACTTCCCGCTGTCCTCGATCAAGGACCGGGGAGCGCCGCGCGGACTGAGCGGCGACAGTCGCGCGATCATCATCCCTCGTGGCCGCCATTCAGGGTGATCAGGTGGCGGACGAGAGGTGCCGTGCCGGTGATCTGGAACGCCAGCAGTTCCTTCTGCACGTCGGCGTCGGCGTGGGAGGTGCGACGGTGCTGGCGCAGGTGCTCGGCCCAGGATTCGACAAGGAACCACTCGACGACAAGCGTGGGGGCGGCCGCATCCTCCGTGACCCCCCAGGCATAGGCGCCGTCGCGCCGTCGCGCGAGGGACAGCCGGCGCAGCGCGGCGAGGAACGCGATGCGATCGTCCGGGCTGACATGGTATTCCACCTGGATCAGCACCGGGCCGCGATCGCCTTCCACCGGCGTCGCCATCATCGGCTCCGGCCAGTGGTTCGAGGGCGCCAGATCCGCCTCCCCCTTGGGCAGGCGCACGCGATGGGCGAGGAAGCCGGTGAGGACAAGACCGGCGCCGGAGATGGTGAGAGTGGTGGCGAGCCCGATCTGCTGGGCGATGAGGCCCCAGGCGAGGCTGCCGCCGGCCATGGCGCCATTGAAGACGGTGAGGTAGACCGCCAGCGCCCGGCCGCGCACCCAGTTGGGCAGGATCGACTGGGCGGTGGCGTTCAGCGTCGTCAGCGCGATGATCCAGGCGCCGCCCATGGCGATGAGGATCGGCACCGCCGCCCAGCGGGGCGGGGCGAGGGCGAGCGCGCCAGCCGCAACCCCGCTGACGATGGCGGCGGCCAGCATCAGGCCATCGGAATCCAGCCGGTCGCGCAGCTTCGGCAGAGCCAGCGCGCCGAGAATGGCGCCCATCCCGACCGAGCCGAGCAGAAGGCCGTAGAAGGCGGCGTCGCCGCGCAGCAGGTCGCGCGTCACCAAAGGCAGCAGTGCCCAGATGGAGCTGGCGAAGGCAAAGAACACCACCGCCCGCAGCAGCACCACGTGCAGCTCGCGGCTGGAGCGGGCATAGCGCAGGCCGGCGCGGAAGGCGCCGGCGAAGCGCTCGTCCAGCGCGTCCTCGGCGGCGGGCGCCCGCTTCCACCACGCCAAGGCGGCGATGACGACGACATAGCTGGCCACGTCCACGCCATAGGTCACTGCCGCACCGAACGCCGCGAGCAGCAGTCCGCCGGTCGCCGGACCGATGGAGCGGGCGATGTTGATGCCCAGCGAGTTGAGGGCCACCGCGCTCTTCAGCTCGCCGCGGGGCACCAGCTCCGGCACGATGGATTGCCAGGTGGGCGCCACCAGCGCTGCGCCGATGCCGCCAAGGAAGGTGAGGCCGATGAGGGCCGACACGCTCATCAGACCGGACGCCGCCAGCAGCAGGAGCGAGAGGCTCACCATCGCCAGCAGGAGCTGGACCACCATGAGGAAGCGCCGGCGGTCGAGGATGTCGGAGAGCACGCCGGCGGGGATGGCAAGGAGGAAGATCGGCAACATGCCGGCGGCCTGAACGGCGGCCACGGCCGCCGGCGAGGCGGAGAGGTCGGTGACGAGCCAGGCGCTCGCCACGTCGCGCATGAAGGTGCCCGTGTTGCCCAGCACCGTGGCGCCCCACAGCACGGCGAACACCGGCCGTCGCAGGGGCGCGAAGCTGCCGCCGGAGGCGGGGGGCGGGGAGGGAGAGGGTGCCGTATCGCTCAAGGTCAGTCCCTCACGCGCGGTGGGCCAGATCGTACCACGCGACGAGCACGAAGGCGCCGGCGAGGCCGAGATGCTCGAAGAAGGCATTGGCGGCGAAGAACCGCTCCGGCATGGCCATCTCCCAGAAGCGGTTGGCGAGGAGGCTCGCCATAAGGGTGAAGCCGGCGAGCCCCAGCGCGCCGAGCCAGCGGCCGAACCCGGCGAGGATCATCGCCGAGGCCCCGAGCTCCAGCGCGATCACCGCGACGGCGAAGGGGGCGGCGGGGGCGAGGCCGAAATGCCCCATCTCCGCCATGGCGGAGGGAAAATCCATCGCCTTGTTGATGCCGCCCTGCAGGTAGGCCCCGCATAAGGCGAGGAGCGCGAGGAACCGCACCGGAGCGGGGGACAGGAGGCGCCGCGCGACGCCGCGCAGCCCCTGACGCGTTGCAAGAAGGTCCATCGCTCAGAACGCCCAGCAGGCGCAGCCGAGCGCACCCCAGAAGCTGCGCTCGTCCGCCGCCGGCACGTTCGCCTGATAGGCCTGCGCGTGGGCGTGCCCGTGCACGCCGCAGGCATTCGCGCAGCCACAGAGGCTGGCGAAGGCATATTTGCGTCCGCCCGCTTCCGCCCGCTGCTGATAGCCGCCGAAGGTGCGCACCGGCGACCAGTCGGGCATGGCCGGCGGCAGATCGGGAGCCAGCGGCTTGAAGTCGCCGTCGCCATGGACCGGAGTGCCGCCAAGCAGCGTCAGCACGGCGGTGATGTCCTGGATCCGATCGTCGGGCACCGAGAAATAGTCGTCCGACAGCACCGCGAGGTCGGCGAGCTGGCCGGCCTTCACCTGCCCCTTCTTGCCGGGCTCGCTGGAGAACCAGGTATTGGCCTGCGTCCACAGGCGCAGGGCGCTCTCGCGGTCGAGGAGGTTGGACGGCGGATAGAGGGACAGGCCGCCCAGCGTCCTGCCCGTCACCAGCCAGGAGAGGGAGACCCAGGGGTTGTAGGACGCGACGCGCGTCGCGTCGGTCCCGGCACCCACCGGCAGCCCGGCTTCCAGCATGCGCCGTATGGGCGGCGAGCGCTCGGCGGCGCGGGCGCCGTAGCGCTCGGTGAAGTACTCGCCCTGGAACGCCATGCGGTGCTGCACGGCGATGCCGCCGCCGAGCGCCGCGATGCGGTCGATGTTGCGGTCGGAGATGGTCTCGGCGTGGTCGAAGAACCAGTTGAGGCCGTTGAGCGGCACGTCGGCATTGACCTTCTCGAACACGTCGAGGGCGCGGGAGATGGTCTCGTCATAGGTGGCGTGCAGGCGCCATGGCCAGCGGTTCTCGGCGAGCAGGCGGATGACCGGCTCCAGGTCGGCCTCCATGTTCGGCGGCATGTCGGGCCGCGCCACCTGGAAGTCCTCGAAGTCGGCGGCGGAATAGACCAGCATCTCGCCGGCGCCGTTGTTGCGGTAGAGGTCGTCCCCCTGTCCGGGCTTCACCTGCCCGACCCAGCCGGAGAAGTCCGCCAGCTCCTCCTTCGGCTTCTGGGTGAACAGGTTGTAGGCGATGCGCACGGTGAGCTGTCCGTCCCGGTGCAGCTCCTCGATGATGGAATAGTCCTGCGGATAGTTCTGGAAGCCGCCGCCGGCATCGATGACGGAGGTGACGCCGAGCCGGTTCACCTCGCGCATGAAGTGGCGGGTGGAGTTCTTCTGGTACTCGGGCGGCAGCTTCGGCCCCCGCGCCAGCGTCGCATACAGGATGGTGGCGTTGGGCTGGGCGATGAGCAGGCCGGTGGGATTGCCGGCCGCGTCGCGCACGATCTCGCCGCCCGGCGGGTTCTGCGTGTCCTTCGTGTAGCCCACGGCGCGCAGGGCGGCGGCGTTCAGCAAGGCGCGGTCGTAGAGATGGAGGATGAACACCGGCGTGTCGGGTGCGGCGGCGTTGATCTCCTCCAGCGTCGGCAGGCGCTTCTCGGCGAACTGGTGCTCGGTGAAGCCGCCCACCACCCGCACCCATTGCGGCGGCGGGGTGATGGCCACCTGCTTCTTCAGCATCTCCATGGCGTGGTCGAGGGCGCGTACCCCGTCCCAGCGCAGCTCCATGTTGTAGTTGAGCCCGCCGCGGATGATGTGCATGTGGCTGTCGATGAGGCCGGGAATGATCCGGCGGCCACCGACGTCGACGGTCTTCGTGCCGGGCCCCGCCAGCCGCATGGCCTCGGCGGTCGATCCGGCGAACAGGATCAGCCCGTCCTTGACCGCCACCGCCTCGGCCTGCGGGTTGGCGCGGTCGAGGGTGGTGACCTTGCCGTTGTAGAGGATGAGGTCGGCGGTCTCGCTCATGGTCTGCGCCTGTGGGGTCGAGGGAGAAAAGCCGGCAGCCGCGAAGAGGCCGGCTCCGGCGATGAACTGGCGACGGTTGGGCATGTTGCGGCTCCCGGCTAGGATTGGGGCGGTTTCTCCGCAGGGGTGGGTTCGGCGGCCTGCCTTCCGGGGAGCTGGCCGAGCACATGGTCGCTGCAATCGGCGAGCCCGATGGCGGTGGCCAGGCTGTCGCCCTTCAGCAGGTGGCGCGCCACCGGCACGATCTGCTCGCCCACGAGGATGCCGAACAGCCCGATGAGCGCCACCACCGGCGGTGCCGGTGAGCGGACATTGACGAGGCTGTAGACGATGCCGACCAGGATGCCGGCGCCCAGCGAGGCGAGATAGAGCTTCATGCGGCCTCCGCGGTCGGTTGGCGGCGCCGGCCGGCGAGGGCCGGCGCCGGGATCCTCATCCCTTGATGAAGGCGAGCAGGTCGGCGTTGATCACCTCGGGATGGGTGGTGCACATGCCGTGCGGGTATCCCGGATAGACCTTCAGCGTGCCGTGCTTCAGCAGCTTGGCCGACAGGAGCGCGGAATCGGCGATGGGGACGATCTGGTCGTCGTCGCCGTGCATGACCAGGGTGGGCACCTCGCAGGCCTTCAGGTCCTCGGTGAAGTCGGTTTCCGAGAAAGCCTTGATGCCGTCATAGTGCGCCTTGGCGCCGCCCGCCATGCCCTGCCGCCACCAGTTCTGGATGGCGCCCTGGGACACCTGCGCGCCCGGCCGGTTGAAGCCGTAGAAGGGCCCGGCGGGAACATCGAGGAAGAACTGGGCGCGGTTGGCCGCGAGGGCGCTGCGGAAGCCGTCGAACACCTCCATCGGCAGGCCGCCGGGATTCGCCGCGGTCTTCAGCATGAGCGGCGGCACCGCGCCGATGAGCACCAGCTTGGCGACGCGGCCCTTGCCGTGCTTCACGGTGTAGTGCAGGGCCTCGCCGCCGCCGGTGGAATGGCCGATATGGACGGCGTTCCTCAGGTCGAGGTGCTCGGTTACGGCCGCCGCATCCGCCGCATAGTGGTCCATGTCGTGGCCGTCGCTGACCTGGGTCGAGCGGCCGTGTCCGCGCCGGTCATGGGCGACGACGCGGAAGCCCTTGGAGACGAAGAACAGAATCTGCGCGTCCCAGTCGTCGGACGAGAGCGGCCAGCCGTGGTGGAAGAACACCGGCTGGGCGTCCTTCGGCCCCCAGTCCTTGTAGAAGATCTCGACGCCGTCTTTTGTGGTGACGAAGGGCATGGCTGTGGTTCCTTTGGTCGTGGCTGAACGAGCAGCCGCGGAGGACATGGGCAGGCCGAAGGCGACCGCAAGCGCCGCGCCGGCGCCGATTTCAAGAGCGGACCTGCGGGTCAGGCCACCGGCCGGGGCGCCGGTGGCGGATGAGACTGCGGTCATGCTCAATGACCTTCGGAGGCCCCGAACATGGTCTTGGCGTAGATGATGCCGAGGCCGTAGGCGCCGCCGAACTTCTTGGCGATCCCGGTGGTCATGTCGTAGGTCCCGGTGCGGGCCCAGTCGCGCTGCAGTTCGAGCAGGTACTGCAGGGACGTCATGGGGCGGGCGCCGGCCTGGATCATACGCTGCATGGCGCGCTCGTGCGCCTCTTCCGAGACATCGCCGCAGGCATCGGCGATCACATAGACCTCGAAGCCCTGCTCGATGGCCGACAAGGCGGGGCCGACGATGCAGACCCCGGTCCACAGGCCAGAGAGCACGATGCGGCTCTTGCCGATCTCGTTGACCTTGGCGATGACGGCGGCATCCTCCCACGTGTTCATGGAGGTGCGGTCGAGCAGGGCCTGGCCGGGGAAGGCCTCGGTGATTTCGGAGAACATGGGGCCGGAGAAGCTCTTCTCCGCCACGGTGGTGAGGATGGTGGGAACCTTGAAGCCCGCCGCCGCATGCGCCACGAGGGCCGCATTGTTGCGCAGGTTCACGGCATCGATAGACTTGGTCGCAAACGACATCTGCGACTGGAAGTCGATCATGATCAGGGTGTGGTCCGTGGGAGACAACAACATCCCGCCGGGGGCAGCGACGGCGTTTGACAAGGCTCGATCTCCTGTTGAGATGGTGGGGGAAGGCTAGCGCCGCGCCGATGCGGTGGCCATTAGTTACCGGGAAGATACCAGTCGGAACCATGGACGACGAAACCGAAGACAAGAGGATCGGTACCGGAAACTGTCCGGCCGAGCCATTTCTCAAGTTTTTCGCTCAGGAATGGATGAGCCACATCATCGCTGCGTTGGCGCGCAACGGTACGCTGCGTTTTGGACAATTGCGGCGGGTGCTTCCGGGCTCGATCTCGGCGCGCGTTTTGTCGGCGCGACTGAAGGATCTGGAGGCCGCCGGCTACGTGACGCGACGCGAACTCGAAGGTCGGGTCCGGCACGTCGAGTATGCGCTGACGCAAGCCGGCAGGGCGATCGATGCTGCGCTCATGCGCAGCGAGGGTCTCGCCACGCCCATGGGCCCGTCTTCCGCATAGCAGGCCGGTCTGCACGGGACCGCAACGCCGCATCGCGTGTGGACCGGTCGCGGTTCGCGGTCGTGCTCATTGCATCCAATCTCTGGCTCGCTGTGCATGCGCGCAAACTATTCCGCGGCGACCGGGGCGTCTTGCATGAAAGTCCGCTGTTCTTGAACGATGGGATCCGCTGCTACCGGCGGCGGCGCCAGGCGCCGGGCGCGGCGCCCGTCAGGCGGGTAAAGGTCCGCGTCATGTGGCTCTGGTCGGAGAAGCCGCAGACGACCGCCACGTCCGCCAGCGGCAGGCGTGAATTCACCAGCAGGTCCCGCGCCTGCTCGATGCGCTGCATGAGCAGCCATTGATAGGGCGTCGCGCCGGTCGCTTCCTTGAAGCCGCGGATGAAATGGCCCCGCGACACCTCGCACGCCGATGCGATATCGCCGATGAGCACCTGCCCCGCGAGCCCGGCCGCCAGCATCTCCTTGGCGCGGGCCACCTGGGCGCCGGAGAGCCCGCGCGCGCGGCCGGCCTTCGGAACGCCGCCGTGCAGCCGCGTGGCGAGATGGGTCTGGATGGCGCTCGCCATCTGGTCCAGGAACAGGGGAGACGAGCCCTTTGCGTTGGCGAGGGCCGGCAGGAGCGCGCGCGCCAGATGGGCGAGGACCGGATCCCGCGCTCCGGGCGTTGTGGTGAGGCCCTCGGCGCAGGACAGCCCGGTTTCGGCGAAGGTGCGCTGGAGGGCGCTGCGCCGAATCTCCAGCAGGAAGAAGTCGAAGCCGGTCTCGACGTCGGCGCGATAGCCGTCCGAGAACGAGCGGACGTAGCAGCTGTCCTCCTCGAAATCATGGGTGACGGATCGGTTGCCGTCGAAGATGCGCCGACGATGCCCGCGGGTCAGGGCCACGCCGACCAGCAGCCCGCGGTCGCTCGCGGGGGTCTCCACCCGGTGGATTCCGTCCCCCGCATGCGACTTGCGGTAAATCGCAAATCCGGAGCCGATCAATTCCTGGTGACAGCCCAGCGCCGAAAGCGAACATCCGAGGCTGTCGCGCACGGGCACGGTGCGGTGCGTGGTGGGGCTGTCCTCGACTGCGGAGGCGTGCGCGGCGTTCATTGAGGCCCTCCACCACCCCGCGAGCGTGGTCGCACAGGTGAACGGTGCGCCGGTGCCGCGGGCCAAACCGGACCACGAGACTAGCACCGGCTGGCCGCCCGGACGAGATCCGCCGGCGTGCGCGCCGCGATCCGGTCAACCGGAGCTCGCTTCTCTACCTTGGGGCAGGCGGGCGCGGCGTGCGCACCGGCCGCCCCGCTACCGTCGCCTGGCCCCCCCCGGGATCATAGCGCCAGCTGCACCGCAGCCTCGAGAATGGCCATGTCGGTGCCTGCTGCTCCCACCAGCGACAGGCCGAGGGGAAGGCCGTCCACCCGCGCCAGCGGCAGCGACACTTGCGGCAGCCCGCCGAGGCCCGCGACGCAGAGGAGGTTCATGGCGAGGTTCCGGTAGGCCACCTCCACATCCGCGGCCGCCGCGCCCCGTACCGGCGCAACGCGCGGGGTGGTCGGCATCAGCAAGGCGGTGCCGGCGGGGAGAAAGGCGGACAGGCGCGCTCGGATCGCCTCGCGATGCGCGGCGGCTCGCGCCACCGCCGCCGGATCCACCTCGCGCGCCGCGGCGAAGCGTTCGCGGACCCCGGGGCCGAAGGCGGGGCGAACCGCCTCGATCCAGGGACCGACGGAGCGCCAGATCTCCGCTGCCTGAAGGGTGCGGAAGGTGGCGGACCAGGTGTCCAGCCCGTCCGGGGCGAGGGCGATCTCCTCGGCCGGGGCGAGCATGTCCTGAACGCGCTGCACGGCTGGGCGCAGGGCCGCCGCCGCCTCCGGCGCCAGCAGGGCGAAGGCCTCGCGTGGCAGGAGAAGGCGGGTGATCGGGGCAGGGGAGGTGTCCTCCGCGAGCAGCACCCGGCCGACGGTCTCGAACAGGGCCGCATCACGGGTGAACCAGCCGACGCAATCGAAGCTGGGTGCGAACGGAACCACGCCGTCGAGTGGGATGCGCCCATGGGTGGGACGCATGCCGAAGAGACCGCAATAGCTCGCCGGAACGCGCACCGAGCCGCCGCAGTCGGTGCCGAGGGCGAAGTCCACCGCCCCGCCCGCCGTCGCCGAGGCCGAACCGCTCGAGGAGCCGCCGGGCACGCGGCCGGGCGCGGCCGGGTTGAGCGGGGTGCCGTAATGGGCGTTCTCGCCGGTGAGCGAGTAGCACAGCTCGTCGGCAATGGTCTTGCCGGCGAGATCCGCGCCGGCGTCGAGCACGCGCCGCACCGCCAACGCTGAGCGAAGCGCCGGGGCGTGGGTACGCAGCCAGTCCGGATGCCCGTTGCCGGTGGGCGCGCCCTCCACGTCGAGGGCATCCTTGGCGGCGAAGCTTAGGCCGGCGAGAGGTCCGGAGCCCGAGCCCGTGCGCACGGCGTGGTTGTCCGGGCAGAAGGCGCCGAGGGTATCAGTCAAATTCATTGTCCGCATCCGCAGGTGGGGAAATGGAGACGCGCCCGCTCCCGCGTCAGCGTGCGCCGGCCGCGCTTGAAGGCGGCGAGCACGGGCGAAAGCTCGGCCACCGCGTCTCGCGGGGTGGCGTTGTCGATGATGACGAAATCGGCCGACTTGCCCACCTCCAGCCCGTAATCGGGCAGGTTCAGCAGCCGGGCCGGCCGGCGCGTCACCATGTGGAAGCACTCGGCCATGTCGTGGGCGGAGCCCACATGGCAGATGTTGGCGTTGAGGTTCGCCATCCTGAGCTGGGAGCAGTCGCCGAACGGGGTGAACGGGTTGAGCACGTTGTTGGTGGACAAGGAGCAGTTCACCCCATGCTGGAGGAGAAGATGCGCCGGGGTCACCCCGCGCGTCTTGGCATGATCGCGGTCACGGCCCATGAGGAAGAGATCGGTGGAGGGCAGCACGGTGAGCGCCACCCCGGCGCCGGCCATGCGCCGCGCGAGTTCGTCCATGCGCGCGGGGGGCACATAGGCCAGCTTGGTGACATGCCCGATCGCCACCCGCCCACCCCAGCCGAAGCGCTCGGCGAGGGTGCATACATATTCGAGGTCGAGGCTCGTCGTGTCGCTGCCGAAGTCGAGATGCATGTCGATGTCGACGTCGAACGCCCGCGCCATCTCGAACACGCGGTCGATCTGGCCGTGCGGGTCGGTGTCCGTATAGGGCGCCGCGCCCACCGCCTTCGCCCCGCGCCGCAGCGCCTCCACCATCAGTGCGTCGGTACCCGGATTGTTGAGCAGGCCTTCCTGCGGGAAGACGCAGATCTGGATGTCGATGGCCCAGCGGTAATCCTCGACCAGCTTCAGCACGCCCTCGAATCCCCTGAGGCCGATGCCCGGGTCCACCTCCAGATGGGTGCGCATGTGGGTGGTGCCCTGGGAGATGGCCTTCTCCACGGTGCGCCGGCCGCGCGCATAGACATCGTCCGGCGTGAAGTCCTTCTTGGCCTTGGCCACCTCGGCGATGGCCTCCTCCAGGTCGCCGCGCCGGGACGCGCAGCGATCGAGGATGCAGGACTTGTCCAGGTGGATATGGGTCTCGACGAAGCCGGGGGAGACGAGGCAGCCGCCGGCGTCGATCACTTCCGCCTCCGCCGTGATGCCGGGGCCGACGGCGGCGATCCGGCCATCGGCGACGGCGATATCGACGGTCTGCTCGGGGGCGTCCGGGAGTCGGGCGTTGGTGATGATCAGGTCCATTCGGGGCTCCTCGGGGGAAGGGTCATCGGGCCGGCAGCCGCGCCTCGCCGCGGGCCTTCTCGGTCCGCAGCCTGGCGCGCCATGTGCCGCTGTCCACCATGGCGGCGATCACGTCCGCCATGACCTTGGCGACGGCTTCCGAGCCGCGCGGATTCATGCTGCGCTGGGACACGACCACGGACAGGCGCCAGGATGGGGTGGGATCGAGGATGGGCACGGCCGTCATCTCGCCGCGTTCCATCTCGTCCATGAAGGCGAAGTGGGGCATCACACCCAGCGCCCGGCCCGAGCGTACGAGGCGGGCGATGGTGGGCAGGCTGTCGCAGGCCATGGCGGCGGGCACCACGTCGTGCCGGGCGGCGAATTGCTCGATCACCGTGCGCATCACGTTGGGCGCGCCGGGCAGCACGATGGGCCAGTCGAACATCTCGCGAAAGGACACGCTGCCTTGTTCCGCCAGCGGATGGCCGGGCGGCACGAACAGCATGAGCTCCTCGACCATCATCTCGGTCCAGGCCACGTGCTCGAACGCCTTGTGGTCGTAGAGCAGGGCCACGTCGAGCCGGCCATGCTGGAGGAAGTCGTCGAGATAGCCGGTCATGGCCTCCACCACGTGGAGGGAGATGTTGGGCTGGCGCTCGGCCAGCGCCTGGATGAGCGGCAGGCCGAGGCCGCGGCAGGCGGAGGTGGGCAGGCCCACCGAAACCCGGCCGGAAGGATTGAGGGAACTGGAGCGGACCACGTCCTTCACCCGGTCCACCTCCTGCAGGATGCGGCGGGCATGGTCGTAGAGCTGCTGCCCGAGCTCGGTGAGGGTGACGCCGCGCGCGTGGCGCAGCAGCAGGCCGACGCCCAGTTCTTCTTCCAGGTTCTTCATCTGCTGGCTGAGCGAAGGCTGAGCAATGCGGAGCACTTCCGCGGCGCGCGAAAAGTTCCCGCTTTCCGCGATCTGGACGAAGTATTTCAGTTGCCGGATATCCATGCCTCACCTTTGCCGGGAATGAATTTTCACGGGGCAAAGGCGATTGTCAAACTGCATGATAAACTATCATATGCCTAAACTATGAGCGACGATGGACGCTAAAATATGTAATATCAGTATCTTATGTGTATGGCTGCGGCATCGGCACTGCCTATTAACTCGGATCATAGTCTGGGCCTATATCAACGATCGGAAAATAATCTTTGTCCTTGAGTGCGGCCTATAACTAGCTTTCCTGCGTCGTTGGTCTGCGGGCGAAAATGCCCGGTGCGTCCTGTGGACGACAGGAGAAGAACACATGCCTCCAGAGAGCATTATGCGCAGCCAGCTTCTGGCTGCGGCGGTGGCGCTCGGCCTTTCGACCGGCGCCGCCTTCGCGCAGCAGGAGCCCTGCATCGGCAACTCCGCTGCCGTCACCGGCCCCGCGGCGTTTTCCGGCCAGGCCATCAAGCTGGGCGCCGAGATCGCCATTGACGAGATCAACGCCGCCGGCGGCGTGCTCGGCAAGAAGCTCCGGCTGATCCAGTACGACGATGCTGGCGCCCCGCCGCGCGGCGTCGACAACACCCGCCGCATCGCGCTCGCCGACAAGTGCATCGCGGTGCTCGGCGGCTTCCACTCCACCGTGGCCCTGGCGCAGGTGGATCCGGTGCACGAGATCGGCATCCCCTACATGGGCGTGTGGGCGGCCAACACCAAGGCCATCGAGAATGGGCGCGATCCCAACTTCATGTTCCGCGTGTCCGCCAAGGACAAGTGGGTCGCCCGCTTCCTGGTGGACGAGGCGCTGAAGGTCTCGAAGACCGGCAAGATCGCATTTTTCTACGAGAACACCGGCTGGGGCAACGGCGCGCTGCCGGACGTGAAGGCCGCCCTCGGCGCCAAGGGCAAGGACCTCGTCGCCGCCGAGACCTTCAACTGGAACGACCAGGACATGTCGCCCCAGGTGATCCGCGCCCGCGACGCCGGGGCGGATGTGGCGATCATCTGGTCCCTCGACCGCGAGGCCAACCAGATCCTGCGGTCCATGGACAAGGCGGCCTGGAAGCCGGCCATCGTCGGCGCCTGGGGCATCTCGGGCAATCTCGGCGAGCTCGCCGGGCCGCTCGCCAATGGCGTGCGGGTGATGCAGACCTACTCCTTCCTCACGCCGCAAAGCGAGACCGGCAAGAAGGTGCTTGCCGCCATCGAGGCGAAGGCCGGCATCAAGGACCCGAAGGACATCAAGGCCGGCTCCGGCATCGCCAACGCCTATGACGCGGTCTACGTCCTCGCCGACGCCATCAAGATCGCCGGCTCCTACGACTGGAAGAAGGTGCAGCAGGCCCTCTACCAGGTGAGCCGCGACGGGCTCGTCGCTCCCTACAAGCCCGCTTTCGACAAGGCCGACCCCGAGCGCCAGGACGCCATCCTGCCGCAATACTACCTGCTCACCGTCTGGCACGACGGCAAGCTGATCCCCCTCAAGGGCTCGCCCTACGACAAGTGAGCCCTGGAGCACGCGCTGGCCAGATTGCTCGCATTCTGATCGGCGCGTCCTCTCCTGATGTCGGCAGGCGGTTTCCCTCGCCGCCTCCCGCCTCTGCCTCGGCCGACCGCTTCCGCCGGCCCAGCCGGGATCCACCCCCATCAGTCAGGTCGCCCGCCATGACCACCGTGGTGCAATACCTTCTGTCCGGCCTCGCCATCGGCGGCATCTACGCCCTGGTGGCGCTCGGCTTCCACATCATGTGGTCGTCGGCCAAGGCGGTGAACTTCGCCCATGGCGACACGCTGATGATCGGTGGCCTGCTCGCCGTCTATCTCCTCGCCGCCGGCCTGCCGCTCGGCCTCGCCTGCCTCGTCGCCATCCTCGCCGGCGGCCTGTTCGGGCTGGTGCTGGAGCGGGTCGCGGTGCGGCCCTTCCTCGGCCAGCAGGGGTCCGTGGGCTGGATGCTCACCACCATCGCCGTGGGCATCATGGTGGAGAGCTTCGCCACCATCCAGACGCAGGGCTACGCCCGCCCGCTGCCCTCGCCGGGCATCGCCTCCTCGGTCCACATCCTGGGGGCCGGCGTCTATCCGCAGGAACTTGTCATCCCGCTGGTGGCGCTCATCGCCATGTTCGGCCTCAGGGCCCTGCAGCGCCACACGCTGGTGGGCCGCGCCATGCGCGCCGTCGCCCACAACAAGAACGCCGCCGCCCTCATGGGCATCAACGTGAACTTCGTCGTCGCCTTCTCCTTCGCCCTCGCCGGGCTGCTCGGCGCGGCGGCGGGCGTGCTGGTGGCCCCGGTGGTGCAGGCCTCCGCCGCCATGGGGGTGCTGCCGGGACTGAAGGGATTCGCGGTGGCGATCATCGGCGGCATCACCTCGGCCCCCGGTGTGGTCATCACCGGCCTCGCCTACGGGGTGATGGAGAAGTTCGTGGAGGGCTATATCTCCACCGCCGCCCGCGAGATCATCGGCTTTTCCCTCATGATCCTCACGCTGCTCGTCTTCCCCCAGGGACTGTTCGGCAAAAGGGAGGTGATGAAGGTATGAGACACCTCACCCTTCTCGGCTTCCTGGCGCTCGCCGCGATCCTGGTGGCGGTGCCGCTCGCCTCCTCCAACGAGTATGAGCTGCGCCTGTTCATGCTGTTCCTCATCTACGGCATCATCGCCGTGGGGCTGAACGTGCTGGTTGGGCTCACCGGCCTCGTCTCGCTGGGCCAGGCGGGCCTGTTCGCGCTGGGCTCCTATACCGGCGCCATCCTGGCGACGCGGGCGGGCTTCGACATGATCTCGGCGAGCCTCGTCGCCGCTTTGGTGGCCGGCCTGTTCGGCGTGCTGCTCGCCTATCCCACGGTGCGGGTGCGCGGCGTCTATCTCGCGGTGGTCACCATCGCCTTCGGCCTGATCGTGGAGAATGTCGCCATCGAGTGGCAATCGCTCACCGGCGGCACCACGGGCATCACCTCCATCCCCTCGCCCAACGTGTTCGGCATGCGCCTGTCGGGCTATGCCTTCTATTGCGTGCTGGCGGTGTTCCTGTTCCTCGCCACCGCCGCCGCGCACAATCTCAAGGTCTCCCGCTACGGCCGCGCCATGCGTGCCGTGTCCCAGAGCGAGATCGCGGCGCGGGCGCTGGGCGTGGACGCCACCGGCCTGCGGACCCTCGCCTTCGTGGCCGCGGCGGTGACGGCGGGCCTCGCCGGAACCTTCTATGCCTTCCTCAACTCGTACATCTCACCGGACATCTTCACCTTCTCAGACAGCGTGCGCTTTCTTCTGATGGTGATCCTGGGCGGGGCGGCCTCCACCTTCGGGCCGGTGCTCGGCGCCTATATCCTCACCTATTTGCCGGAATACCTGCAGGAGTTCGCGGTCTGGCAGAAGTTCGCCTACGGCGCCCTGCTGCTGGTGGTCATGTTCGTGATGCCGCGCGGCATCATGGGGTCGCTCGCCTACGGCCTGAAGCGGCTGAGGCCCGCGCCGCGCGCGGTGGCTGCCTGCGAGGGGCTGCCCGCCGACGGGACGCTGCGCAGGGAGGCGCGCGAGCAGAAATCGGAGCTGGTGGCCCGCGACCTCACCGTGCGCTTCGGCGGGCTCACCGCCCTCAACAAGGCATCCCTGCGGGTGAAGCCCGGGGAGGTGCATGCGCTGATCGGGCCGAACGGCGCCGGCAAGTCCACGTTCGTGAACACCATTTCCGGCTTCTACCAGCCCACCGAGGGCGCCTTCGAGCTGGACGGCATCCAGCTCGCCGGCAAGCGCTCCCACGAGATCGCCCGCGTCGGTCTCTCGCGCACCTTCCAGAACACCGAGCTGTTCTCCGACATGAGCGTGCTGGAGAACGTGATGGTCGGCTACCAGCAGCGCCTCGGCTACGGCCTCGTCTCGGCCCTGCTGCGGACCTCCGACATGCGCCGACAGGAGAGCGAATGCCGCCGCGCCGCCATCGGCCTCCTCACCTTCGTGGGGCTTGAGGACTATGCCAACGAGGAGGCGCGCTTCCTCCCCTTCGGCCTGCAGAGACGGCTCGAGATCGCCCGCGCGCTGGCGGCGCGGCCCCGCCTCTTGCTGCTGGACGAGCCGGCCGCCGGCCTCACCACGCAGGAGATCGACGAGCTGGAGGTCATGATCCGGCGCATCGCGGCGCTGGGCGTCTCGGTGCTGCTCATCGAGCACCATGTGGAGCTCATCATGGCGGTGGCCGATACCGTGACCGTGCTCGACTACGGGCAGGTGATCGCCTCCGATACGCCCTCAGTGGTGCAGGACGATCCGCGCGTCATCGAGGCCTATTTCGGCACCTCCCTCGACCACGCGAAGGCGGAGGCCTGAGCATGCGCGACATCCTCCTCGACATCCAGTCCATGGAGCTGCGCTACGGCGCGGCGGTGGCGGTGCGCGACATCTCGCTTCAGGTGAAGCGCGGCCAGCTGGTGGCCGTCATCGGCAATAACGGCGCCGGCAAGTCGTCCATGGTGAAGGGGGCGACCGGGCTGGTCGCGCCCTCCGGCGGCAAGGTGCTGTTCCGCGGCGCCGACACCACGCGCATGAGCGCGAACGCCAAGGTGAAGCAAGGCCTGGTGATGGTGCCGGAAGGCCGCCTGATCTTCCCCGACCAGAGTGTCGAGGACAATCTGATCCTCGGCGCCTACGTCCATGGCGGCCTCAGGGGCGCGAAGGCCAGGGCGACGCGGGAGAAGGTGCTGGACCTGTTCCCGCGCCTGAAGGAGCGCCTCGGCCAGCAGGCCGGCTCCATGTCCGGCGGCGAGCAGCAGATGCTGGCCATCGCCCGCGGCCTCATGGCCGAGCCGGAACTGCTCATCATCGACGAATTGTCCCTCGGCCTCGCGCCGAAGATCGTCGACCAGCTCATGGGCGTGCTCGCGGCGCTGAACAGGGCCGGCCTCACCATCCTGCTGGTGGAGCAGCTCGCCTCCTATGCGCTGGCCATCGCCGACCACGCCTATGTCATCGCCAACGGCCGGGTGGCGCGATCCGGGCCCAGCGCTGACCTCGCCCGCGATCCAGAGGTGATGGAAGCCTTCCTCGGCCGCAAGAAACCGGCCGCCTGAGGCCATCCTTCAGCACGTCCCTGCCAGTCCAAGGAGAAATCATGTCCAAAGTTGTCGACCTCAGCCTCCTCATCGAAGACAACATGCCCGCCCACAAGCTCTTCCAGCGCCCGGTCATTACCACTCACATGAGCCACGAAAGCTCCAAGGCGCTCGGCCTCGGCGTGCCGGGCGACGCCATGACCTTCCAGACCAATTTCATCGCCATGCTGGACCATGTGGGCACCCACGTGGATGCCTTCCGCCACGTGAAGCCGGACGGCGCGCCCATCGACGAGATGCCGCTGGAGATGTTCATGGGCAAGGCCGTGTGCTTCGACCTCACCCACATCCCCGACCTCGGCGAGATCACGGTGGAGGACATGGAGAAGGCCGAGGCGGCCTCAGGCGTGAAGGTGGACGGGCATATCGTGCTGCTGTGCACCGGCTTCCACAAGCGCAACTATCCAAGCCTCGATTCCGTCTGGAAGAACCCCCTGCTCACGGCGGAAGCCACCCAGTGGCTGTATGACCGCGGTTCGAAGATGCAGGGCGTGGAAGGTCCCTCCACCGACAAGCCCTCCGACAACATCTTCGCCCAGCACCGGCTGTGCCGCGAGCTCGGCATGAGCCACTGGGAGTGGCTGGTGAACCTGGAGGAACTGGTGGGCAAGGGCGAGTTCCAGTTCTTCGGCGTGCCGCTGAAGTTCAAGGGCGGCTCGGGCTCGCCGGTGCGCGCCTTCGCCGTGCTCAACTGACCGGAGTACGTCTCTCGCCCTGACCGAGACGTATGGGTCCGCCGGATGGTCACTGCCGGCCATCCGGCGGCACTCTTTGCCTGACTTCCCCGACCGGGAGCGCTGCCCATGTCTGCCGATCTCGATTTTCTCAGCGCCCATGCCCTGCGTGCCCTGGTCGCCCGGCGCGAGGTTTCGCCCGTGGAGCTGACGCGTCGCGCCCTCGACCGCGCCGGCGCCACGCAGGATACGCTCAACGCCTTCTGCGTGATCATGGAGGAGGAGGCGCTCGCCGCCGCCCGCATCGCCGAGGATGCGGTGATGAAGGGGGCGCCGCTGGGCCTCGTCCACGGGCTTCCCTTCTCCGCCAAGGACCTGATGGCGGTGAAGGGCGTGCGCTATGCCTCCGGCTCGCGCGCCATGGCCGGCAACGTCGCCGAGGTGGATGCCCCCGCGGTGGAGCGCGCCAAGGCGGCGGGCGGCATCCTCATCGGCAAGACCACCACCAGCGAATTCGGCTGCAAGCCCATCGGCGACAGCCCGCTGACCGGCATCACCCGCAATCCCTGGAATCTGGCCATGACCCCCGGCGGGTCGAGCGCCGGAGCGGCCGCCTCGGTGGCGGCGGGGATCACGCCCTTCGCTTTGGGCACGGATGGGGGCGGCTCCATCCGCATTCCCTGCGCGTTCAGCGGCCTGTCGGGGCTGAAGGGGCATTTCGGCCGGGTGCCGGTGTGGCCGACCTCGGCGACGCCGACGCTCGGCCATGTGGGACCCATCGCCCGTTCCATGGCGGATGCGGCGCTGCTGTTCTCCGCCGTCGCCGGGCACGACCGGCGTGATCCCTTCGGCGTCGCCGGCCCGGTGCCGGACGTGCTGGGCGCGGCGCAGGCCTCGGTGGCGGGCATGCGCATCGCCTACAGCCCCACCTTCGGCTATGCCCGCCCGGCGCCGGAGGTGGTGGAGGCCACCGACCGCGCCGCCCGCACTTTCGAGGCCCTGGGGTGCCATGTGGAGCTGGTGGAGCAGGTGTTCGACACCGACCCCGCCGACCTGTGGACGGCCGAATTCTATGCCGGCGTCGGCACCCGCCTGCGCAGCGTGCTGGAGACCCAGCGCGAGCTTCTGGACCCGGCGGTGGCCGACATCCTCATGCCCGCCCTGTCGCAGGAGATGAAGAGCTACTATGCCAGCGTCTTCGCCCGCTATGCGCTGCGCGAGAAGATGCGGCTGTTCTTCGATCGCTACGACCTGCTCATCTCGCCGGTGCTGCCGGTGAGCGCGCTCGAAGCCGGCCGGAACATCCCCGAGGGCCTGGAGGACCGCAACCTCGTCTCCTGGGTGTTCTACACCTACCCGTTCAACCTCACCGGCCAGCCGGCGGGCGCGGTGTGCGCCGGCCTGTCGCCGCAGGGCATGCCCATCGGCCTGCAGATCGTCGGCCGGGCCTATTGCGAGGATGACGTGGTGCGCGCGGCGGCGGCGTTCGAGCGCACGCAGGCCCCCGGCTACAACCGTCCGCCCACCCCGTGATTCCGGGGCGTCGTGCATGGGCCTGCCTGGTCTGCCTCAGCGGCCGTTTGGAAATTCATCCAGATGGATGGGTGCACGCGGGGGTAGAATTCAATCCCCCGCCAAAGACTTCAGGCCGCCCCGTTAATCGCCTAGACTCCGCCCGGAGAACGCGTTCTCTTCCTTCAAGCCAGAGGCGGAATTTCCGATCAGGCCGATTCAACCTGATCGGATCCGGCTCCGGCGGAGCCCGGCGACATGAACGACAAGCAGCTCGAGTATTTCGTGCAGATCGCCGAGCTCGGCAGTTTCCGTAAGGCGTCGGAGGCGCTGCGCATCGCCCAGCCGGCCTTGACGCGGCAGATCCAGAAGCTGGAGGAGGAACTGGGCGTCAAGCTCTTCAGCCGGGGCAGCCGGGGCATCGTGACGACCTCGCCCGGCACGCTTCTGCTGGAGCGTGCGCGGTTCATCCGCCGGCAGGTGGAACAGGCCGCCGCGGACGTGCGGGCGGAAGGCACCGTGCCGAGCGGCGTGGTGACGTTCGGCGCGCCACCGTCCGTCGCCGAAATCTTGTTCCCTGCGCTGTCGAAGACCTATCTCGCTCTCTATCCGCAGGTGAAGCTCTCCTTCATGGAGGGAGTGGGACTGCTGCGGTCCTGGCTGCTCGCGGGGGACCTCGACATTGCGATCCTGCCCAATGTCCGTGACATCCCGGCCCGCCACGTGGGGCTCGAGCACCTGGTGCGCGAGCCGGTCTATGTGGTGGGGCCCGCCGGGCGCTTTCCGCCGGGGGCTGCCTGCAACTGGCGCGACGTGGTCCCGCTGCCGCTCGTTCTCGCCGCCCCGCCGAGCGCGGTGCGCGGCTGGCTCGACCTGAACCTGGCCGCGAGCGGCGAAAAGCCCCACATCGGCATCGAGACCGAGAGCCTCCAGGTGCAGAAGAAGCTGGTCATGGCGGGCCTCGGCTATGCGGTGCTGCCGCATAGCGCGGTTCTGCGCGACTATGAGGCGGGGACGCTGACGCTGTGCCGCGTGGAGGGCTGGCTCATGGACCGCGTCCTCGCCTGGCGCACCGATCGCCCGCTCACGCCGGCAGTGCAGAAGATGATCGAAATGACGCGGGCCGAAATGGCCCGGCTTCAGTCGGAGGGCACGTTCGGCTCGCCGGATTCCGGATCGCCCCTGGCCCGCGCGCGACGTGTCCGGCGCAAGCCGACCCTTCCCGCGAAGTGATGCTTCTACGGCATCATGGGCATAGCACTAAAGTATTGGATGGCATCGCGTCCATCCCCTAGCCTTCCTCCTGTCGTAGCCGGGCTCAGACCCAAGAAAAAAAGCTTCGATAGGGAGAAAACGTATGTCTCTGGAGACGGCACGTCTCGCGGAACGCATCCCCATTCCCTTGCGGAATGAGGTGGAGGCGGAAGATCCCGCGATCCGTATCTCGCACCTCGACAAAGTGTTTCTCACGGTCCGGAACGAGCGCGTGCACGCGCTCTGCGATATTTCCCTCTCCGTGAAGGAGAAGGAGTTCATTACCATCGTCGGGCCGAGCGGCTGCGGGAAGTCCACGCTGCTGAAGATCATGGCCGGCCTCGTCGCCCCGTCTTCCGGCCAGCTGCGCGTGGTGGGTCAGCCGGTGCTGAAGCCGCGCCGGGACATCGGCATGGTGTTCCAGAGCCCGGTCCTGCTGCCCTGGCGCACCGTGCTGGAGAACGTGCTGCTGCCGGCCGAGGTGCAGGGGCTGCCGGCCGCATCATGTCGCGCCCGGGCCCGCGACCTGCTGAAAATGGTGGGTCTTTCCGACTTCGAGAACAAGTATCCCGGCGAACTCTCCGGCGGCATGCAGCAGCGGGCCGCCATCTCGCGCGGGCTCATCTGCGACCCCGCGATCCTGCTCATGGACGAGCCGTTCGGCGCCCTCGACGCCATGACGCGCGAGCAGATGAATCTCGACCTCCAGCGCATCTGGCGCGAAAGCGGGAAGACCATCGTCCTCATCACCCATTCCATTCCGGAGGCGGTGTTCCTCGGCGACCGGGTGGTGGTGATGACGCCGCGGCCCGGCCGCATCGCGCGCATCATCGACGTGCCGCTGCCCCGCCCGCGCGGCCTCGACGCCATGGGGGAGCCGGCATTCGGGCAGCTCTCCAGCGACATCCGGCGCCTGCTCTACAGCCTGAACGACGTGTCGCTGGCGCATGGCGGAGGAGGACTGGGATGACCATCGAGGCCCACCTGGGGCAAGGGGCCGGCGCCGTGCGCCCCGACCTCTCGCCGCGCCCGCTCACCGGCATCCGGCTGCTCCTGCGCACGCGCCCGGAGCTGTTCCTGGCGCCCGCCTTCCTCGTCGCCGTGCTGCTGGCGTGGCAGTTCGGCGTCCAATGGATGGACGTGCCGAGCTACATCCTGCCGCCGCCCAGCGAGGTGCTGTGGGCCCTGTGGAAGGGGCTCGACACCGGCTTCACGGCGCGGGGCGGCTACTGGCTGCATGCTGGCGTCACTCTGATGGAGGTGCTGCTCGGCTTCGTCATCGGCAGCGCCGCGGGGCTGCTGCTCGGCACCATCGTCTCGCAGGTGCGGATCGTCGAGGCGACCTTCAGCCTCTATCTGGTGGCGATCCAGAGCCTGCCGAAGATCGCGCTCGCGCCGATCATCGTGCTGTGGTTCGGCTTCGGCCTCACCTCCAAGGTGGTCATCATCTGCCTTTTGACCTTCTTTCCGCTGATGGTGAACTCCATGGCCGGCTTCAAGGCGGTGGAGCCCGAGCGCATCGAGCTCATGCGCGCCATCGGTGCCAATCCCTGGCAGCTGTTCTGGAAAGTGCGGTTGCCCTCGGCCATGCCGTACATCTTCGCCGGGCTCAACATGGCGGCGGTGTTCGCGGTGGTCGGCGCGGTGGTCGGGGAGTTCGTCGGCGCCCAGCGCGGCCTCGGCGTGCTCATCTTGTCCATGAATGCCTCCATGGACACCGCCGGCACCTTCTCGGTTTTCATCATTCTCTCCCTCATCGGCATCCTGCTCCATGGGCTGCTGCGGCTGGTGGAGCGGCGGGTCCTGTTCTGGAGCGGGCCCGACCGCAGCGCCAATGCCGCCGGAAGCTGAAAGAACAACAGGGGAAACGCATGCTCAACCGTCGCAGCTTCAACGCGCTCATCGGCGCCGCCGGCGCGAGCCTTCTTTGCCCGGCCGTCTCCTTCGCGCAGAACAAGGCGGTGGTGCGCCTCGGCAACGCCGCCGGCATCATCGACCCGCAGCTCGCCTTCATGACCGTCGGCCAGAACCCAAAGGTCGGCACCTACGCCAAGGAAGGCGTGGAGATGGACGTCATCAACATGTCCGGCGCCGGCCAGACCTTGCAGGCGGTGGCCAGCGGCAATGCGGAGACCTCGGCGGTTTCCCCGGTGGCGTTCCTCAATGCCTACGCCAAGAACCAGCGGCTCGACGTGGTGTTTCCCTATTGCTGGCTGCGCGAGCCGCACTGGGGCGTCGGGGTGAAGCCGGACAGCCCGGTGAAGACCCTGTCGGACCTGAAGGGCAGGAAGATCGGCATCCGCAACCAGGGCGATACCGGCTATTTCGGCGCCCGCGCCATGCTGCAGGAGCTGAAGATCGATCCCGACAGCGATGTGGAGTGGGTCTCCATCAGCGAAGGCGGACCCGCCGGTGACGCCATCTATCGTGGACGGGTGGACGCCATGGCGTTCTGGGACGCCAGCTTCGCGCGCATCGAGCTCGCCGGCTTCCCCTTGCGCTACCTGCCCAATACGGACGGCATGAAGCAGCTCTTCGGCAATTCCTACGGGGTGCAGAAATCATCCCTTGGCAAGAACCGCGACACCATGGTGCGCTTCTTCCGCGCCATGGCCAAGTCGACGGTCTATGCCTACGCCAACCTGCCCAATGCCATCCTGCTGCATTGGGAGATCTATCCCGAAAGCAAGCCGAAGGGCCGCAGCGACGAGGAGGCCATGAAGGAGGCGCTCTTCATCCTGAAGTCGCGCGCCGACAAGTGGATGCCCAAGCCCTGGCAGAAGGACCAGCGCTTCGGCGCCCAGTCGGCCGAGCAGTGGCAGGCGCAGGTGGCCTTCGCCGGGCTGCAGGGGGAGGTGAAGGATGTTTCCGGCATCTCCACCAACGACCTGCTGGAGGAGATCAACGCCTTCGACAAGGACGCGGTCATCGCCGAGGCGATGGCACTGAAGATCTGACACCGGCGCAGCGCGCCTGACCCCGTTGAATTCCGCGCCCGCAGCTTCGGCGGCGGGCAGACCCCGGCTGTTGCCCCCAGTCCGAGCGTGAGCCCCCATGACCGCGCCCTTGTTCCTCAGCGAAGCCGATGTCCGGGCGCTGGTGGGCGTCGACGACGCAATCCGCGCCCTCGACGCCTGCTTCAGCGCCCCGGCGGAGAGCATCGCCGTCATCCCCCGCCAGCGCGCGCCCCTGCCGGGCGGGCCGTTCCAGATCATGGCCGCCACCTATGCGCCGCGGGTGTTCGGGCTGAAGGCCTATTGCGGCGCGCCGCAGGGCACCTTCTACAACGTCCTGCTTTATTCCTATGCCGACCGCCGTCTCCTGGCGCTGGTCGAGGCGAACCTGCTCAGCCAGATCCGCACCGGCGCCGCGACCGGTCTTGCGACGCGCCTCATGGCGCGGGCCGACGCCCGCAGCCTCGGCATCATCGGCACGGGGAAGCAGGCCTTCTGGCAGGTCGCCGCCATCGCCGTGGTACGGCCCGTGAGCGAGGTGCGGGTGTACGGCCGTGACCGTGAGCGGCGCATCGCGTTCGCGCGGCGCATCGAGGCCGAGCTCGGCATCGCCGCCCGCCCGGTTGAAAGCGCCGAGGCGTGCGTGCGGGGGGCGGACGTGGTCGTCACCATCACCAATGCGAGGGAGCCGGTGTGCCTGTCGCACTGGGTCGCCGAGGGCACCCACGTGAATGCCGCCGGCGCCAATGCCGCCGACCGGCGGGAGGTGGATGGCGACCTGGTGACGCGCGCCGCGCTCCGCGTCACCGACGATCTCGCCCAGGCGCGCGTGGAGGCGGCGGAGTTCCGCGACCTCGCCGATGCCGGAGCCCTGGACTGGGCCGACGTGCGCACCCTTTCGGACCTCCTGCGCGTGCCCCACGAGCGAGCGCCGCAGGACATCACCCTGTTCAAGTCCCTCGGCGTCGCCATCGAGGACGTGGCGCTGGCCGAGGTCGTCTATGCGCGGGCGCTCGCCGAAGGGCGGGGCCGCGCGATCACAAGCGGCTGCGCCGCGACCAAGTCTGGAGAAACGCCATGAGCAGTAAGAGCGAAGTGCGCGACGGCATGCGCATCGACTGGGACGTGCCGATCACCATGGATGACGGCGTGGTACTGCGCGCCGACATCTTCCGCCCCCTCGGGCAGGACAAGGTGCCGGCCATCATGACCTACGGGCCATACGGCAAGGGCCTCGCCTTTCAGGACGGCTACAAGACCGCCTGGGAGATCATGGCGCGGGACTATCCCGATGCGCTGGAGGGCTCCTCCAACATGTACCAGTCATGGGAGGTGGCGGACCCGGAGAAATGGGTGCCGGACGGCTATGCCTGCGTGCGCATCGACAGCCGGGGGGCAGGGCGCTCCGAGGGTTTCCTGTCGGTCCACAGCCCGCGGGAAACACAGGACATCTGCGACTGCATCGAGTGGCTCGCCGCCCAGCCCTGGTGCACCGGCAAGGTGGCGATGAACGGCATCTCGTATTTCGCCGCCAACCAGTGGCGCGTGGCGGCGCGGCAGCCGCCGCACCTCGCCGCCATCTGCGTCTGGGAGGGCTTCGCCGACAATTACCGCGACGCCACCCATCACGGCGGCATCCTCTCCGTGTTCCGCAGGAACTGGCAGGACATGCAGGTGAAGACGGTGCAGCACGGCCTCGGCGAACGCGGCCCGAAGAGCCGTGTCACCGGCGAATGGGTCTGCGGGCCGGAAACCCTTCCGGAAGACGAGCTGGCGAAGAACCGCGCCGACATGCCCGGTGACCTGCTGCGCAACCCTCTCGACGGCGACTATTACCGCGCCCTCGGCGGCGACCTTTCCAAGATCACCGTTCCTCTGCTTTCCGCCGCCAACTGGGGCGGGCAGGGGCTGCACCTGCGCGGCAATGTGGAGGGCTTCCTGGCCGCCGCCTCCGAGCACAAATGGCTGGAAGTGCACGGCGGCGCCCACTGGGCCGAGTTTTACACCGACTACGGGCTCGATTTGCAGAAGCGCTTTCTCGGCCACTTCCTCAAGGGGGAGGACACCGGCTGGGACCAGCAGCCGAAGGTGCAGATCCAGGTCCGCCGGCCGGGCGAGACCCGGTTCCAGGTGCGCCATGAGGCGGACTGGCCGCTGCCACGCACGCAGTGGACGCGCTTCTATCTCGATCCCGCCGGGATGGCGCTGACGACGCAGAAGCCCGCCGCTGCCGCGACCCTTGACTACGAGGCCATGGGCGAGGGCGCGACCTTCCTCACCGCGCCGCTTGCGCAGGAGATGGAGATCACCGGCCCCTCCGCAGCCAAGCTCTTCCTCTCCTCTCGCACCGGAGACGCCGACGTCTTTCTCGTGCTGCGTGTGTTCGACCCTCAGGGCGAGGAAGTCGTGTTCTACGGCGCGCTCGACCCGCACACACCCATCGGCCAGGGGTGGCTGCGCGCCTCCCATCGCAAGCTCGACGCGCAGAAGTCGCATCCCTATCGGCCCTATCATCCCCATGACGAGGTCTGGCCGCTGACCCCGGGCGAGAAGGTGGAGCTCGACGTGGAAATCTGGCCGACCTGCATCGTGGTGCCCAAGGGCCACCGCATCGGTCTCACCGTGCTCGGCCGGGACTATGAGTGGGCAGGCGCCGCGGCGACACTCTCCAACATGAAGAACCCGATGAAGGGCTGCGGACCTTTCGTCCACGATGATCCGCAGGACCGCCCCATGGACGTATTCGGCGGCGTCAACACGCTGCACTTCGGCCCCGGCGAGGAGCCCTATCTGCTGCTGCCCGTGATTCCGGAGTGAAGATCGCGTCCCGCCCCGGATGCGGGGCGGGACCTTTCGCGGGTCCCGGCAGAAGAATGAACAAAAGGGAGGAAAGACGCATGCCCCAGGTCCATCATTGCCTGAAGGTGCTCGCGCTGCTGATTTTCGGCCTCGCAGCCGGCCCCGCACTCTCGCCCGCTTTGGCCGTCGAGTATCCGACGCGGCCGATCACCATCATCGTTCCCTATGCGCCGGGTGGACCGGGCGACATCGCGGTGCGCATCATCTCCGACCGCATGTCCCAGGTCCTCGGCCAGCCCATCGTCGCAGAAAACGTGCCGGGCGCGGGCGGCATGGTGGGCGCGGCCCGGGCGGCACGTGCCGCGCCGGACGGCTACACCTTGCTGATGCACCAGAACGGCCTTGCCATCGCGCCGGTGCTCTATCCCAAGCAGGCGGTGGATGTGGCCAGGGACCTGACGGCGGTCGGGCTGGTCAACGCCTCCTATTCCTTCCTCGTCGGCAGTCCGAAAATCCCAGCGAAGACCTTTCCGGAGCTGGTCGCGTGGATGCGCGGGCCCGGGAAGCCCGCCAAGTTCGCCCATCCCGGCATCGGCACCCTGGCGCACCTACAGGCCATCATGCTGGCCCGGGCGGTGGACGTCGAGGTCACCTTCATCGGCTACAAGGGGGGCGGACAGGCCATGAGCGACATCGTGGGCGGTCATTCGGATCTGGTCTGGGCGGCGGCCGCCACCTCCTCCGAGCTGATTGCCGCGGGGAAGATCACCGGCTTCGGCTATGGCTCGCCACGCCGCTTTCCGAAGCTCCCCGACATTCCCACGTTCGGGGAACTGGGCCATCCGGAGCTCGACATCCGCTTCTGGCAGGCGCTGTTCGCCCCCGCCGGCACGCCGAAGCCCGTGGTCGACAGGCTCAACGCCGCCTTGCGCGAGACGCTGGCCGACGAAAGGGTGAAGGCGACCTATGCGGAGCGCGGGGTCGAGGCCTTTCCCGCCGACGAACTCTCTCCGGAGGCCGCCAATGCCTTCGTCGCCGCCGAGCTGAAGAAATGGCGCGCCGTCATCGTGGACGCCAAGATCGATGCGGAAGCGAACTGAACGCCGTTTGAGCCGGTCCGCCGGTGTTTCAAGACATCTCTGAAAAATCAGGGGAAGAAACGTGGAAGATACCAGCATCCGCATCGAGGGCACGTGCAGCCCGGAATTTGCCGCCGTGCGCGCCGCATTCGAGGAGAACTTCCGCCGTCGCGGCGAACTCGGCGCGGCGGTGTGCGTCTACAAGGACGGGCAGAAAGCGGTGGACCTGTGGGGCGGCCACACGGACACGGAAAAAACGCAGCCGTGGCGCCCCGACACCATCGTCATCATGAACTCGGTGGCCAAGAGCATGACCGCCCTGTGTACGCACGTGCTCATCGACCGCGGGCTCGTCGACTTCGATGCACCCGTCGCCGATTACTGGCCCGAATTCGCCCAGGCGGGCAAGGAGAAGGTGCTGGTGCGGCACGTCCTGTCGCACACGGACGGGGTCATCTTCTGTGATGCTGCGCCGCCCGGATCGTGGTTCGACTGGGCCACCCACATCAAGGCGCTGGAGGTGCAGGCGCCGGCCTGGGAGCCGGGCACGAAGGGCGCCTACAACTCGATCAATATCGGCTTCCTGCTGGGCGAGATCATCCGCCGCGTCACGGACAAGAGCGTCGGGACCTTCCTGCGCGAGGCGATCACAGAGCCGCTCGAGGCTGATTATCACATCGGCCTCAGGCCGGACGAGATCGCCCGCGTCAGCGACATGCACCGCAATCCGAACAACGGCTTCTTCGCCGTGGCGCAGGATCCCTCGACGCCCCTCGGCCGGGCGTTCAGGTCGGCGCCGCCCATCGGCTACTTCCAGAACTGCCGCGAGATCCGCGAGATCGAGGTGCCGTCCTTCGGCGGTCACGGCAATGCCCGGGCGGTGGCGCGCATCTATGCCGCCCTTGCCGGCGACGGCATGGTGGACGGCGTGCGCATCCTCTCGCCGCAGGCGGTGGAGCGGGCGTCGGCGCTGGTCTGGGAGGACGACTGCATCATGACCCAGCGGCGCCTGCGCATGGGCTACGGCTTCATGCACAACGAGCCGGAGACCGCGCCCATGGGCCCCAACCTGGCGGCGTTCGGCCATACCGGCACCGGCGGAGCCTTCGCCTGGTGTGACCGCGAGCGCAACCTCGCCTTTGCCTACTGCCCGAACTTCCAGCGCGAGGGGCCCGGCATCGGCCCGCGTGGGGCAGCGGTTGCCGTCGCCGCCGGCGGTGGTGCCCCGCCGAGCTGGCTGGCCTAGAGCCGGATCCCTTCCGGGCGGGGATCAGGCGCGGGTCACATTCCCGCCGACCCGCACGCCGCTGGTCCGATCGAACAGCGAAAAGGCGGCGAGGTCGCAGGCGATGCCGATGGTGTCGCCCGGCCGATGCTCGGTGTAGCCGGGCAGGGTCAGCATCACCTCGCGGGTCAGCGCGCCGTCGTCGTCGTGGGCGGTCTTGACGCCGGCGAGCGTCACCCCCACCAGCGATTCCGCACCGATATGCTCGACCAGGGAGATGGTGCCCGCGAGGGTGCCGGCCATGCTCGGTGCCGTGAGCCGCAGCACGTTGGGGCGAAGCCCGAGCCAGACCGGGCCGGAGGCGGGATGCTCCGCGCCGACGGGAAGGGGGAGGGACACCGGACCCACCTTCACCGCGCCACCGGCCACCTCCGCTTCGATCAGGTTCATGGGTGGGGTGCCGATGAAGCGGGCCACATAGGTGTTGGCCGGCCGTTCGTAGATCTCGCGCGGAGTACCGAACTGCTGGAGCGCGCCGTCCTTGAGGAGGGCGATGCGCGTGCCCATGGTCATCGCCTCGATCTGGTCGTGGGTGACATAGACGAAGTCGCCCCCCACCCGCTGGTGCAACTGGATGATCTCGGCCCGCATGGCCGTGCGCAGCTTGGCGTCGAGGTTGGAGAGCGGCTCGTCCATGAGGAAGGCGGCGGGTTGGCGCACCATGGCGCGCCCGAGGGCCACGCGCTGGCGCTGGCCGCCGGAAAGGGTGCGCGGATAGCGGTCGAGCATCTTGGTGAGCGCCAGCATCTCCGCGGTGCGCTCCACTTTCTCGCGCACCTGCGGGCTGTTCTCGATGCGCCGCTTGGCGATGGCGCCCACCACCGGCAGGTGGAACCACCAGCGGTGCTGGCGCATGATCAGCGGGAAAGCGATGTTCCGCCGTACGCTCATGTGCGGATAGAGGGCATAGGACTGGAACACGAAGGCCATGTCCCGCTCGCTCGGCGGCAGGTGGTCCACCCGGTTGCCGGCGAGGTGGATCTCCCCGCTCGACACGGTTTCGAGCCCCGCGATCATGCGCAGGATGGTGGACTTGCCGCAGCCGGAGGGGCCGAGCAGCACCAGGAATTCGTCGTCGCCCACCTCGATGTTGATGTTGTCGATGACCTTGAGGGCCTCGAACGACTTGGAGATATTCGCGAGCCTGAGCGCCATAAAGCTTCTCCGGAAAACGGGTGTCGGCGGCGATGCGTGGCTTGAAGCGCGCGCATCAGCCCTTGACGCCGCCGGCCGTCATGCCGGCGACCACGTAGCGTTGGACGAACAGATAGAAGACCACCGCGGGCAGGGTGTAGATGAAGCCCACCGCCATCACCGTGTGGACCGGTGTCGACAGCTCGCCCACGAAGCTGGCAAGGCCCACCGAGGCGGTGCGCAGCCGGTCGTCGCTGATGAAGGTCTGGGCGAAGACGTATTCGTTCCAGCCATGGAAGAAGGCGATCACCGCCGCCGCCGCCAGCGTCGGCGCGATGAGCGGCACCACCACCGCCAGCACGATGCCGAGCCGCGAGCAGCCGTCCATGCGCGCCGCCTCCTCGATCTCGGCGGGCACCGCGTCAATGGCGCCCTTCAGGATCCAGGTCACCACCGGCACGGTGAAGGCGGCATTGGCCAGGATCAGGCCGAGCAGCGTGTTGAGCAGGCCGGCCTTGGCGAAGATGTCGTAGAGCGGCACCACCAGCATCGCCTCGGGCAGCATCTGCGTCAGGAACAAGGTGAAGCCGAACAGCAGCATGCCCGGAAACTTGAGCCGCGAGAGGGCGTAGGCCGGCAGCACCGCGAGCAGGATCGACAGCACCGTGGTGCCCACCGCCACCACGATGGAATTCAACAGCCACTGCCGCAGCGAGGTACCGGTGAGCGCATCGAGATAGACCGACAGCTGCGAGAAGTCCGGCAGCACTTGCGGCGAGGCCGAGAACAGCCGCCCGGACGGCGTCAGCGAGGTGACGAACATCCAGTAGAGGGGAAAGGCGGCGACCCCGAGCAGAGCGAGCACCGCCGCGGCGTGGAAGGGATGGAAGCGGGCCATGGCGCTCACCGCTTTCCGCTGGCCGCTTCCGCGCGCCGGGACGCCCAGAAGTAGACGAGGGTGACCAGGATGGCGACCGCGAGGCCGACCACGCCGACCGCCGCCGCGCGGCCGAGGTCGAGATAGACGAAGGCCCGCCGGTAGAGATCGATGACGAGGGTGTTGGTCTCCCCCAGCGGGCCGCCCTGGGTCATGATCCAGATGACGTCGAAGCGGCGCAGCGACCACACGGTGACGAGGAGTGCCAGCAGCGCGACGGTGGGCCGGATGGTGGGCCACACCACCGCCTTGAACACGCTGAAGCGGTCCGCACCATCGATGACGGCGGCTTCACGCAGCTCCGAGGGCACCCCCTGCAATGCGGCAAGGATCACCACGGCCGAGAACGGGAAAATCTGCCAGAGGGTGGTGATGAGGATCGCCGGCAGCGCGTAGGCCGGCTCGTCCAGCCAGTTGATGCCACCGGTGGAGAAGCCGAGCGCCTGCGACACGCGGCTGAACAGGCCGTACTGGGCGTTGTAGAGCCACACGAAGATGAGGGCGGCGGCCACCGGCGGCGCGGCCCAGGGGATGGTGACGAGGGCGCGGGCGATGCCGCGGCCGCGGAACGGACGGTCGAGCAGCAGCGCCGCGCCGAGGCCGAGGGCGATGGAGCCGGCAACGCAGATGAGCGTATAGACCACCGTGACGCGCAGTGCCTGGTGGAATTCGGGATCGGTCAGCAAGTCGCGGTAGTTGGCGAGGCCGACGAAGGTCTGCCGCGAGGGATCGAGCAGCGAGGTGGAGGTGACGCTCAGATAGAGCTGCTGCGCCAGCGGATAGAACTGGAACGCGAGCAGATAGAGCACCACGGGCGCGACGAAGGCCGCCGCCACCCAGCGGCCCGGGTCCGGCGCTGCGTTCCGTTCTGCGGCCTTCGGCCGGCGCTGTGTCAGGCTCGTCATGGATCTCGATCCGGTGCGGAGGGAAACGGGCCGGCGCCGGCGTCCGCGCGGCGCTGGCCCGAGTGGTCTTGTGCCGGCGGCGGTGTTCGACCGATGCCGCGTGGAGACGCGCGAGCGCCGCGCGGAGCCTCCGGTGCTACTGGCCGAGCACGCGGGTGGTGACGAGGCGCTGCGCCTCGTCCATGGCGACCTTGGGCGCGACGCCGCCCTGCAGCACCTTCAGCACTTGCTGCACGACGATCTGCTGGATTTCCGGCGCCTTGGTCTCCAGGCCCTGGGGCAAGGCCGGGACGGAATAGGGCGTCTGCGCGTCGTAGACCTTCAGCCAGGGCATGGCCTCCAGTTCCGCCTTGGTGCGCTCGACCACGGTGGCGACGTTGGCGGCGCCAAGCAGGGTCTGCAGTTCCTGCTGCTGCTGGGGCTGCAGCGCCCAGCGCAGGAACTTCACCGCCGCGTCCTTGACCTTGGTGTTGGCGTTGATGGTGGCGGGCGCGAGGATCATGCCCTGCTCGCGGTGCGGGAAGGGCGAGTGCGCCGCGCTGATCGGGTGGGCCTTGCCCTCGGAGGTGAGGATGGTGGCGACGCCGCCATTGTCGATCTCCATCGCCACCTTGCCTTCCCAGAACATGCGCCGGTAGGTGGCCGCATCCGTGCCCTTCGGGGTCACGCTTGCGTCATAGACCTGCTTGTAGGCGGCGATGCCGGCCACCACCTCGGGGCTGTTGAAGGTGGGCGTTCCGTCGGGCTTCGACCAGCGGCCGCCGAAGCCGTAGACGAAATTTGTAAGATCATACCACATGCCGCCGCGCTCGGCCATGGTGGCGCGGAAGGCGTAGCCGTAATTGCCATCCTTGGTGGCGGCTTTCGCGGCGGCGAGGAACTCCTCGAAGCTTTTCGGCGCCTTGCCCTCGGGCAGCAGGGCGGCATTGTAGACGAGGGCGTAGTTGGCGGTGTCGAAGGCGACGCCGTAGCGCTTCCCGCCCACGCTCATGTACTTGTCGGCGCTGGTGAACTTGTAGTCGGCGTCGGTGATGAAGCCGTCCCATGGCAGCACCGATTTCGCCGCCACCGCCGCATAGAATTCCGGCAGGTCGAAGCGGATCACGTCCGGTCCGCCGCCGCCGCCCATCTGGGTGAAGATGGTGGAGGCGAAGGAGGAGAACGGGATGGTGATCGGCTTCACCTCCACGTCCGGATTCTCCTTGTTGAACCGCTCGATCCAGGCCCTGAGGCGGTCGCCGCGGCCGACCTCGGCGAAATGCGAGGCGGCGAACGTCACTACCGCCTTGGTCTGGGCGCAGGCCGGGCCGGCCGCGAGCAGGGCGCCGGCGGCGGCGATCGAGGCGAGGGGGGCAAGCAGGGTGCGTATCGTCATCCGTATCTCCTCCATTTTCTTGTTTCAGCTTGGCGTTTTATTTTCAGATATTTGAGCGGAGCCTCTGTCGCTCAGAGCAGGCCGCGCCCCGCGAGATTGCGCATGAGGTCGGAGGCGCCGAAATCCCACGGCGCGCAGTCGGCGCAGTGTCGCACCCGGTTGGACAGCGCGCCGAGCGCCGGCGTGGCGATGGTCACCACGTCGCCCACCTTGTGGGTGAAGCCCTCGCCCGGCCGGTCGCGGTCCTGCACGGGGGCGAACATGGTGCCGAGCAGCAGCACGAACCCGTCGGGATAATGGTGGTTCTCCGACAGGGTCGCCGCCGCCAGCTCCACCGGATCGCGGCTGATCTGCCGCATGGAGCTCGACCCTTCCAGGCGGAAGCCGTCCGGTCCCTCGACGGTGAGGCCGAGGTCCGCCGCCCGCACGTCGTCGAGGCTGAAGCCGGCGTCGAACAGGCGCACGAAGGGGCCGATGGAGCAACTGGCGTTGTTATCCTTGGCGCGGCCGAGCAGCAGCGCCGAGCGGCCCTCCACGTCGCGCAGGTTCATGTCATTGGCCAGCGTCGCGCCGACGATGGCGCCGCGCGAGGTGACGAGGATCGCCACCTCCGGCTCGGGATTGTTCCACACCGAGCTCGGGAGGATGCCCACATGCGCGCCCGTGCCCACCGAGGACAGGGGCTGGCCCTTGGTGAAGATCTCCGCGTCCGGCCCGATGCCCACTTCCAGATACTGGGACCACATGCCTCGCGCGATCAGCGCCTCCTTCACGTCAAGAGCGGCGGGCGAGCCGGGCTTCAGCGCCGAGAGGTCGGTGCCGATGAGGCGCGTGATGTCGGCGCGGATGGCCTGCGCCTTGTCCGGTGCGCCGCGCGCCTGCTCCTCGATGACGCGCTCCAGCAGGCTGGTGACGAAGGTGACGCCCGACGCCTTCACCGCTTGAAGGTCGATGGGGGACAGGAGAAAGGGCGCGTCGCCGCGCCGCCTGGCCTCGTCGGACTGGGCGAGCAGGTCGGCGATGCTCCCGATGGGTGTGCCGGGAAGGTCACGCGCAAGGCCCGCCGGGTCCTCGCTCTCCGCCAGGTCGCGTACGGTGGGGGTGGCGCGCGAAGTGATGTCGATCACCGCGCCGCCGCGCACGGTGACCACGCACGGGCCGATGCCGGGTCGCCAGGCGCGGCCCACGAGGACCGGTTCGCGGCCGCCCGCGCCGGGCGTGGGTAAAGTGTGCTTCGGATCAAGGATGAGGGCGGATTCGGTCATGGCCGGTCTTTCGTTTGCCTGTGTTCCCTGCGCCGAACTCATTTGCGCCGGAACACCGGCTGCCGCTTCTCCTTGAACGCCGCGCGGCCCTCGGCGGCGTCGGCGGTGGCGAAGCAAATGGTCTGCAAGTCCCGTTCATAGGCTATGGCCTGCTCCACGGGCAAAGCGTGGGCGGCGGCGAGATTGAGCTTCGCCGTTTCCGCCGCGATGGGCGCGCGGCTGGCGATCACCGCGGCAATCGCGTGGGCGCGGTCGAGCAGCCCCTCCTGCGGCACCACCTCGCTCACGAGGCCCCAGGCGAGCGCCTTGGCGGCATCGATGGGGTCGCCGGTGAGGATCATCAGCGCGGCGTTCGAGGCGCCGATGGCATGGGACAGGAAGGCGGCGACGCCGCCCCCGCCGATCCAGCCGAGCTTGATCTCCGGCGCGGCGAACTGGGCATTGTCGGAGCAGATGCGCACATCGCAGCTCATGGCGGTTTCCAGGCCGCCGCCGAAGGCATAGCCGTTCACCGCGGCGATGGAGGGCTTGCGCAGCCGCCGGATCGCATCGCAATAGTCCTCCCGGTTGCGGAAGTTCCACGCCGTGTCATAGCGGTCGAGTTCGCGGATGTCGGAGCCGCAGCAGAAGGCCTTGGGACCGGCGCCGGTGAGCACCACGCAGCGTATGTCGTCGTCGGCGTTGCACCGCTCCACGGCGGCGATGAGCGCGCTCGCCATCTCCGGCGTCACCGCGTTCAGCTTCTGCGGCCGGTTGAGGGCGATCGTGGCGACGTAGCCGTCGGTGGAGAAGGTGATCTCTTCGGTCATCGGGCGTTCCTGAAAAGGCGGCTCTGGGAGCGCTTATCGTTCGGTTCCGGGGGTGCGGCTCAGCGCATAGCGCGCGGCGAGGTCGGCGAGGATGTCGCGGTGCGGCCGGCCTGCCGCGAGGCCCTGCCGCAGAATCTGGGCGGCCTCCGCCTGGAAGGCGATATAGCCGTCATGGCGCGGGCGCACATAGGCCTGCTCCAGCGTGTCGGCCGTGTCCGCGTAGAAATGGCCCCAGCGGGCATTCACCCCCGCGTCGTGCCAGGCGGCGCGGCGGCTCGGCTGGCCGTCATGGGTCGGGATGAAGGAGACCTGCGCCTCGGCGCCCAGCAGCCAGCGCAGGTGGTCGAGCAGTTCCGGCGTGACCTGGCAGCGGCGCGAGATGCCGATGCCGGTGCCGCCGAGGGTGGAGCCCGGCCGGCCCCCGGGCGTGGCGCGCGGCGCGTTCGAGAAGGCGATGGCCTTGGCGCCGGCATCGGCTGGCGCGGCGTAGTTCACATAGCCGTAGACCAGCGGGCAGAGCGCCACGTCGTCGTGCGTTGCCATGTGGGCCAGGAGGCCGATGGGATTCTTGCCCCGCACCCCATCCGGCGTGCGGGCGGCGAGGCGGGCCATCAGGTCGAGCACTTTCTCGCCCACGTCCGGCGAGACCAGCACGTCGGGGTCCGCCATCGCCGGCGGTTCGCCGAAGGCGGTCGCCATGGACAGGAAGGTGAGGCAGGCATGCGGGCCGGCGAGTGAGAGCGCCACCGGCGCATGCGCGGACAGGGCCTCCACCTCGTCCCAGGTGGCGGGCGCCGGGCCTTCGAGGAGGTCCGCGCGGCGGGCCATCACCTGCGTCGCCGCATCGAGCGGCAGCGCCCAGTGGCTGCCGGCGAAACGGTAGCTCGACAGGCTCGGGCCGATGCTCTCCCGCGCCAGAGCCGCGATCTCAGCCTCCGGAAACAGCTCTTCCAGCGGCACCAGGCAGCCCTTGGCCACCGCTTCCCCCACATGGGGATGATCCAGCACCACGAGGTCGTATCGGGCGCACAGGTCGTCGATGGGGTGGGCCTCGAAGCCTTCCAGCGGCTGCCTGTCCCAGGAGATGGCGAGCCCGTTCGCCGGATCGAGCGCCGCTGCGGCTGCGGCCAGCGCAGTGTAGCCGCGCGGGTGGTCCCAGGTGAGGGCGTGGTAGCGCATGGTCGCCCCGTCAGCTTTCCGCCACGGCGCCGGAGGCGATGAGGCGGTCGATGTCGGCGGGGGAATAGCCTGCGTCGGCGAGCACTTGGCGGCTGTGCTCGCCGGCGAGCGGCGCCCCGCGCGCGACGCTGGAGGGGGTCTTCGAGAACTTGATGGGGAAGCCCGGGGTCGTCACGCGGCCTTCGGTAGGGTGATCGTAGGTCACGAAGGTGCCATTCTCGGCGATCTGCGGATCCTTCAAAAGCTCGTCGTAGCCGTAGACCGGCCCGGCCCAGATATCGTGCGCGCGGAACAGGTCGAGCCACGCGGCGGTGGTCTTCGCGGTGAGCCTGGCGCGGGTTTTCGCGAAGATCTCGTCGCGCTGCGCCCAGCTGTCCACCTCGTCATTCATGGTGAGGAAGGAAGGCTCGCCGATGAGCTCGCCGAGAAGCCTCAGGGAAGGGAAGGCGAGGATGAGGAAGCCGTCGGCGGTGGCGAAGGCGCCATAGGGCGCGCGGATATAGACGTGGGCATGCGGCTCGGCCGAGCGCACCTGCGGCTTGCCGGCCACCGTGAACACCGACAATTCCTGCATCTGCAGGGTGGTGATGGCGTCGAGCATGTTGACCTGAACGAGCTGGCCCTCGCCCGTGCGCTCGCGGTGGAGGAGGGCGGCAAGCACGCCCTCGAATGCGGTGTAGGCGGTGACCGCATCGACGAGATATTGGCCCGCCGGGGTCGGCGGCTCGTCGGCGCGGCCGGCGGAGAGCATTGCCCCGGACATGCCCTGGAGCAGCAGGTCCTGCCCGGGCCGATCCCTGTAGGGGCCGGTCTCGCCATAGCCTGAGATGGAGCAGTAGATGAGCTTCGGATTGATGGCCGAGAGCGTCTCGTAGTCCACGCCGAGGCGCTTGGCGACGCCGGGGCGATAGTTCTGCAGGAACACGTCGGCACTCTTCACCAGCTCGAGCAGCGCCGCCTTGCCATCGGCCGACTTGAGGTCCACCGCCAGCGACCGCTTGTTGCGGTTGAGGGAGAGGAACGAGACGTTGATGCGGTTGCCGCCGGCCCCTCCGGCGGAGACGTGGCGCTGCCACTCGCCGGTCACCGGTTCCACCTTCACCACGTCGGCGCCGAGATCGCCGAGGCGCTGGGCCGCGAACGGGCCGGCCATGGCGATCGAGCAGTCGAGCACGCGATACCCGCTCAGAACGTTGTGCTTACTGTCCATGCCTCGTCTTCCTTGCGGTCCGCGCGGAGCGGACGGTGGGCGTTCCGGTGGTGGCGAAAGATGCCGCCGCACCTATGGGATGGCTGCGGCCGGCTCCGGCCGGGCCGGTGTGGGGTCGATGAAGTTTCGGTTCCAGGTGGGGCTGATCAGGATCTCGTTGACGCATACCCGCGCGGGCATCTCGGCGACGGCGCGGATCATCCGGGCGACATCCTCCGGCCGGAGCAGGCGGGCGACTTCCTCCGGCGGAGGCGGCGCAGCGCGCTGGTTCAGAAGATCGGTCGCCACCTCTCCCGGCATCACCACGCAGGCGCGGATGCCGTTGGCGCATTCCTCCATGTTCAGCGACTGGCCGAGCGCGAGGAGCGCGTGCTTGGTGGCATTGTAGGCCGGCCCGCCGAGCTTCACCGCATGGCGTCCGGCCCAGGAGGAGACGATGATCACGAGCCCGTCGCCCGCCGCGCGCATGGTGGGCAGGACGGCGGCTGCGGCATACATGACGCCGCTCAGGTTCACGCCGACGATAGTGTCCCAGGCGGCGGTGTCGAGGGTGGCGAAGGAGCGGTTCGGCACGTTGAGGCCGGCGCTCGCCACCAGGATGTCGATGCGCCCGCGGGCCGCGCGGATCCCGTCGGCGACGCGGAGGGCGGCATCGGCGTCGGCAACGTCGAGGGGGGCGGCATCCGCCGATCCGCCAGCGGCGCGGATGCCTTGCGCCACCCGCTCCAGCTCGACCTGGCGGCGGCCGGAGACGACGACGTGCGCGCCGGCCCGGGCCAACGCTCCGGCGGTCGCTTCACCGATGCCGCTGCCGCCGCCGGTGACCCAGGCGACTTTTCCTCCGAGCCCGATCATGCCCGTGCCCGCCTCTCCCATGCCGGCGGTGGCACATGGCACCGCCCGCGGCTCTTCTCCCGGAGAGGGGCCCCGGGGTTCTGCATCGATTGCAGAGTGACCGCTAACGTGAGCGATAACACGGGTGTCGAGATCTCCGCAAGCCTCTTTCGGGACGGCTGTGGATGAGCGGTAACGTGAGCGCGATCACTCCAGTCGTTGCAAGCTTTCGGCCGGGACGTGTCTTGCGCCCGATGGCGCGCGCGGGCATCAAGGGGGAACAGGACGAAAGGTCGGTTTGCGCGGCCGAGGCAGGGGTTGGGGCAACGTGTCAGAGAACGGGCCGGGGTCGGCGAAGAAATCCACCTCCCAGCGCAGGTCGGCAACGCGGGCCGTCACCATGGCGGACGTCGCCCGGGCTGCCGGCGTGTCGACGCAGACCGTCTCGCGCGCATTGCGCGACCCGCGCAGCGTGGGGCCCGACACCCTCGATCGCATCGAGACCGCCGTGCGCGAGACGCACTACGTGCAGAATTTCGCGGCGAGCCACCTCGCCTCCAACCGCTCCATGACGGTGGCGGCGATCATCCCCACCATCTCCGCCTCGATCTTCGCCGACACCATACAGGGCCTCACCGACGTGCTGCTGCCGGAGGGCTACCAGGTGTTCCTCGGCCATACCGACTACACCCCGGCGCGCGAGGAGGCCCTGGTCCGCTCTCTCGCGGGGCGCCGCCCCGACGGTTTCTTCATCATCGGCACCCGCCACACCCAGGAGGCGACGGAAATCCTCAAGCGCACCGGCATGCCCGTGGTGGAAAGCTGGAGCTGGACCAGCCGGCCGGTCGACCTTCTCGTCGGCTTCTCCAACCACGCCGCCATCATGAGCGTCGTGGACCATCTCGTGGCCGGCGGCTACCGGCGGCTGACCTTCGCCGGCATGGTGCGGCCGGGCGACCACCGGGCGAAGGACCGCCTCAAGGGCTTCATCGATGCCCACGCGCGGCACTTTCCCGGGCAGGCCACGCGCGTGGTGACCGCCGCGAGTGGTGCCATGGAGATGGAGCGGGGGGTCGAACTCCTTCATCGGGTGCGCGAGACCCATCCCGAGACGGATGCGATCGTCTTCGCCAGCGATGTGCTCGCGGCCGGGGCCGTGCTGAAGTGCGGCGCCCTCGGCATCCGCGTGCCGGACGACCTCGCCATCACCGGATTCGGCGACTACGACATCGCCGCCCATCTCACGCCGGCCCTGACGACGGTGGCCATCGCCAGCCGCAGGATCGGCATGGAGGCCGCCCGCCTGCTGCTTCAGCGCATGAACGGCCAGACCGTGGAGGCGAAGATGGTGGATGTGGGCTTCGAGCTTCTCGTGCGGGGCAGCACCTGAGGGACAGGGCGCTCGGCCCTTTCCAGCGGCGCAGCCATCGCACGCGCCCGGACAGGACAACGGCCGGCGGGTCCCTCCCGCCGGCCGCGCCACACAACTATGTCAAAGCAGCCCGTGTCAGGACTTGAACGCGGCGCAGGCGATGCGGGCCCCGGCGCCGCCGATGGGCTGGGTGGTGTGGTCGTCCGGGCTGGCGTGCACCAAAAGTGCGAAGCCATCCGCATCGAGCAGGCCGTTCGCGCCCGTAAGGCCGGTCGGGCTCGTCACTTCCGCCGAGACCGAGCCGTCGGCGACGGCGAAGATGTTGGGCAGGTCGCCGTCGTCGGGGCCGTTGGGGTTGAGCAGGCCATGCGCCTTGCCGCCGTGGTTCACGTGCGCCTTGGACGCCAGGAACTTGTCGACATCCGAGCAGTCTCCGACCGCATGGAAGTGGATGCCATGCCAGCCGGGCGGGATGGCGCCGGGCTGCAGGACCAGGCGGACGATGGTGACGCGGTCGTTGCCGGTGGCTGTGACCGTGCCGATGGTCTTGCCGTCATTGCCCACCACGTTGCCCTTCACGACCGTGGGTGCGGGCGTGGCGGGTGCGGCGGCAGGCGCCTGGGCCAGAGCGGCGGGAGCGCCGGCGATGAGGGCCGAAGCGACGAAGAGCCATTTCCTCGAGACCATGGAGCTTGTCCCTTTTTCCAAGCCCGCGCCGGCCGCCTGCGCCGCAGGCCGGACGATGCGGGCTCCTTCTTGCGTTTCGCGGCGGTCTCACCGCCCGGCTCGATTCGATCCGAGCGGTGATCCGGATCCAGCGGGTTGCACGGTACGCGCCTCCCCGGCGTGGGGGAACCGCTATCGGCGGCCGCGGGGCTCGACCTCGTCGCCGCCGCGTCATCGGCGGTTTCAAAGTTGCGTGACGAACGGGGCGCCGATCGCCTCGGCCGGGGCGCGGCCGGGTGTCTTGGCCGCGCCGGAGGCTCGACTCCCGGGGGCGCCCGTCCCACGATGGCTTCTTTCCGGATCCGGTTTCAGGGAGGCCCGAGGCGCGATGATCACGGGTGGATGCTTGTGCGGTGCCGTTCGCTTTCGCGTGCCGTCAGCGCCCGTTTCGGCACGTGTGTGCTGGTGCAGGCTCTGTCAGAAAATCGGCGCAGGCAGCGGAACGGTGAATGCCGTCTTCGAGAAGCAGGGGCTCCAGGTGGAGGGAGACCTGACCGACTATGAAAGCGTCGCCGACAGCGGCAACCGCATGCACCGGCGCTTCTGTCGCGTCTGTGGAACCCCGGTCTTCAGCGAATCGGAGGCCAGGCCCGATCTGGTCCTCATACGGGTCGGCGCCCTCGACGATCCCGAAGTCGCAAGGCCCGCCGCAACCATCTGGGTCAACAGCGCACCCACCTGGGCCTGCATCGATGCGGGCTTGCCGACGGTCGAGCAGCAGCCCCCGCCCAGTCCATAGCGTGCGTCATGCCGCAGGAGGAGGCCCGTTCTTCGCGATGAAGGCGGCGCCTCGCCTCACGGCTTGGTTTCGATGATCTTCCGCAGGGCCGCATTGATTCGCTCCTGCCATCCCGGGCCGCCCGCCTGGAAATGCTCCAGCACGTCACGGTCGATGCGGAGCGAGACCATTTCCCGCGCATTGGGAATGACCGGTGCCGGCGGCGGCGCCTCGACCGGCTTTGCCGTCACCGACTTGAACGCGGCTTCCGCGGTGTCCCGGGCCGAACCCCCGGTTCGACGAAATGGTGGTTTCTGCATCAGTGGTTTCCCTTGCGCGCTCTGCGCATCCGCAGCCGAATCCCCGGCCCTTCGCCCTTCTCTGCGAGGAAGACCATGCAGGCGGCCCCCAAGGCAATACGGATCTTGGTCGTGGGGGTGGTTCGCCGCAGCGGCGGCTGCGTGAGGCGGGCCGCGACCTGTCGGCCCTCCTCACGCGCGATGGCTATGTCCGGGTGACGGTTCCGGCCATGCAGGCGGGCCCGTCCGCCTGCATCGAGAAGCCGGTCGGACGCACGGACTTGCGCGCCAGCGTCGAGCGGGCCCTCAAACAGCGCGGGTCCGGGGGCGGGCGTGAGCGTGCTTTTGGCAGGCGCCGGCTTGTGAGATATTCGTCGCCAATGGCTCGACAGGATCAGCAGCGCCTCGCCTCGCCAGCGACCCTCGCCGACGTGGCGCGCGTTGCGGGCGTGGACATGTCCACCGCCTCCCGCGTGCTGCGCGGCGACAGCGCCCAGCGCGTGCGGGAGGAGACGCGCGACCGCATCATCAAGGTCGCCGAGGAATTGGCCTACCGTCCCAATTCCCTCGCCCGCGGCCTGCGCACGGCGCGCACTTACACCCTGGGCATGGTCGTGCCGCAGCTGGACAATCCGGTGTTCGCGGCGGCCATCCGGGGGGCGGAGCTGGCGGCGACGGCGCTCGGCTATTCGCTGCTCATCTCCCATCGCGAGCCGGGCGCCACCGCCACCACCATCGCCAAGCTGTCCCAGACCAACCGCGTGGACGGATTGCTCGTCGCCAGCCTCGACGACGACGCGGTGCTCCGCACGGATCTGGCCGCGGCACAGGTGCCGTTCGTGTTGATGAACCGCGTGCTGCCCGGCGCGCCGCTCTCCGTGGTGCTGGATAGCCGCGCCGCCGCCCGCAAGGCGGTGGACCACCTGGTCGGCCTCGGCCACCGGCGCATCGCCCACCTTGCCGGTCGCGACCAGGGCTTCAACGCCGCCCAGCGCCTGGAAGGCTATCGCGACGGGCTCGCGGCGGCCGGCATCGGCTTCGACGAGGCCCTCGTCGCCATCGCCGGCTACACCGCCGAGGGCGGCGCCGAGGCCATGCGCCAGCTCATGCCGCAGAAACCCACGGCGGTGCTCGCCGCGACCCTCGTCTCCGCGGCTGGCGCCATGTCGGAACTGCACGCCGCCGGCTGGCGCATCCCGCAGGACATCTCGGTCGCCGGGTTGCATGATGCGCCCGTGGCCCGGCTGCTTTATCCGAGCCTGACCACGGTGATGATGCCCACCGAGGAGATGGGCCGCCTGGCTGCCACCCTGCTGGTGCGCCGCCTCGCCGGCGAGCACCCCGTCCCGGTCCCGCCGCTGCCTCCGGGCGCGCTCATCGCCCGCGCATCTACCGGCCCCGTTCTGCGCTGAATTTTACCGCTTGACGCCCAAGGTCGCCTCTGACAGCTTAGAACAAACGATTGTTCATCAATCGATTGTTCAAAAAGAACAAGGGAGGACGCCAATATGGGACCCCGCATTGCGGGGCCGTGGCTGCGCGCCTCTGTTGCAAAGAGGTGACCATGACCGGCCTGACCATCGCCGCCGCCAGAACGTCCGATCAGGTGGATGCCGACCTTGCGTCGGCGCTCGCCGCCATCGTTGGCGCGGACAACGTCCTCACGGAGTTCGAGGCGCGCCGCGCCTACGCCCACGACCGCCTTCCCTTCGCCAACTTCCGCGAGCGCGCCGGCAAGCTCGCCGGCGTCGTGCCGCGCCTCGTGGTACGGCCGGGATCCGCCGCCGAGGTGCAGGCGGTGGTGAAGCTCGCCCGCGCCGGGCGGGTGGAGCTGATCCCCTTCGGCAACGGCTCGGGCGTCCTAGGCGGCACCATTCCGCTCCACCGCGAGGTGATGGTGGACCTGCGCCGGCTCGATCGCATCGTCGCGCTCAATCCGCACGATGCCATGGTCACGGTCGAGGCCGGCATGAACGGCGCCGTGTTCGAGCAGGCCCTGAACGCCGAGGGCTTCACCACCGGCCACTTTCCCCAGTCCATCGAGATCTCCACCGTGGGCGGCTGGGCCGCCTGTCGCGGCGGCGGCCAGGCCTCCAGCCGCTACGGCAAGATCGAGGACATGGTGATCGGCCTGAAAGCCGTGCTGCCGGACGGCACGCCGCTGGAGATCCGCCCCGTGGCACGCCGCTCGGTGGGCCCGTCCGTCCGCGACCTGCTGGTGGGCGGGGAGGGGGCCTTCGGCATCATCACCGAGCTGACCCTGCGCCTGTGGCGGCTGCCCGAGGCGGAGCGCGGCGTGGTCGTCGCCCTGCCGTCGCTGGAAGCGGCCTGGGAGGCGGCGCGGCGCATCATGCAGGCGGAGCTGCGCCCCACCGTGGTGCGCATCTACGACGCCAGGGAGAGCGCCGACCGCACCGAGGGGCTCGACCAGTTCAAGACCAAGCCCATTCTCGCCATCCTCGTCTTCTCCGGTTCCGAGCCGATGCTGGGCGCGGAGCAGCGGGCCGCGCTCGACATCATCGCCAGCGTCGGCGGAGAGGTGGCACCGGACGGGCCTTTCCATCACTGGAAGGAGAACCGCTACGTCGCCTATTCGCAGAAGTGGCAGGCGGCGGGCTATTACAATGATACGGTCGAGGTCACCGGCAACTGGTCGGCCATTCCCGGCATGTACGCCGCCATGTCGGCCGCCGTGCACGCGATCTATCCGCAGATCCATTTCGGCGCCCACTGGTCGCATGTCTATCCGGAGGGGGCCTGCCAGTACATGACCATCCGTCTGCCGCCCATGGACGAGGCCGAGGCGCTGCCGCTCCACGCGAAGCTGTGGGAGGCGCTTCAGTCCCTCGCGCTGGAGCAGGGTGGCTCCATCGCCCACCATCATGGCGTGGGACTGTTCCGAAACCCGTGGATCAAGGCGGAGCTGGGGGCGGGGCACGCGGTGCTGCAGGCCATCAAGGACGCGCTCGACCCTGATAACCTCATGAATCCCGGCAAGCTTGGCCTGCGCCCGGCTACTGGCGCCGTGGACGTGCGTCATGGCTGAGCGTGCCTCCCGACGGAGGCTCGCACGGTGACGGCCGACCTCCTCGTCGGCATCGACCTCGGCGCCGGCGCGCTGAAGACCAGCGTGATCCGCGTGGATGGCACGCTGGCCGGCGAGGCGTCGGCGGCTGTCGGCACCTCGTCCCCGCATCCGGGCTGGTCCGAGCAGGACCCTGCCCAGTGGTGGCGGGCCATGTGCGAGACGCTGCCCCGCGCCCTCGCGGCGGCAGGCGGGGAGCCGACACGGGTCGCCGCGATTTCCTTCTCCGCCGGTGCGCACACGCAGGTGCTGGAGGACAAGGACGGCAACATCATCCGTCCCGCCATCCTGTGGAACGACCAGCGCTCCGGGGCGGAGACACGCGCGTTGCGGGAGGCGGCGGACGCCCGCATCCTCGAGCTCGGCGCCAACCGGGCGAACCCCACCTGGACCCTGCCGCAGATGCTGTGGCTGAAGCGGCACGAGCCCGAGGCCTTCGCCCGCGTCAAGCGGCTCTATGTGGCGAAGGACTGGCTGCGCTCCCGCCTCACCGGGACCTGGGAGACGGATTTCATCGACGCGGTGGGCACGCTGATGGCCGATATCGCCACCGGCGGCTGGTCGCGCGAATTGTGCGACATGATCGGTTGGCCGCTGGAGACGTTGCCGCCCATCGTGCCCACCACCTGCGTGGTCGGCCGCGTGACCGCGGAGGCGGCGCGCGCGACCGGGCTCGCCGAGGGCACGCCGGTGGTCTGCGGCACATCCGACACGGCGGCGGAGACCTATGGCGCCGGCATGGTCGCGGAAGGCCTCGGCGTGGTGAAGCTCGCCACCGCCGCCACCGTGAGCGTGCTGACGCGTGCGCCCCGCCCGGACTTCACCGTCATCAACTATCCCCACGTGATGCCGGACCACTGGTACGTCATCGCCGCCACCAATTCCTGCGCCTCCGCGCACAAGTGGCTGCGCGACACCTTCTTCCGCCGGGAGGGAGAGGACGGTTCGGCGGTCTTCTCCGAGATGGACCGCCGCGCCGCCGCCGTGGCACCGGGCGCGGAAGGCCTCTTCTTCCACCCCTATCTCAACGGCGAGCGCAGCCCGCACTGGGATCCGCTGCTGCGCGCCGATTATGTGGGCATGGGCTTCAACCACGGCCCCGGCCACTTCGTGCGCGCGCTCTACGAGGGCATTGCCTACTCGCTGCGCGACTGCATGCTGGCGCTCAACGGGAAGGGCCTGTCCTTCTCCACCGCACGTCTCACCGGCGGCGGGGCGAAGAGCGCGCTGTGGCGGCAGATCGTGGCGGACGTGCTGAATGTGGAGGTGGAGCTGCCGGCGGTGGCGGAAGCCTCGTTCGGCGCCGCGCTCATCGCCGGGGTCGGCGTCGGAATCTATGCCGACGCGCGCGACGCGGCGCGGGTCATCGACATCGTCTGGCGTGCCGCACCCGATCCGGAGCGGGCGGCGCGCTATGCGCAGGGCCATCGCATCTATTGCGACATCCAGGCCGCGCTCGCGCCCATCAACCACCGCATCCACGATTTCGTCCGCGGCGGCTAGCCGGGTTCGGGGGAGGAGCCGCGGGTTCACGTAGAAGCACGTTGATCGAGACGTTTAACGGCACCGCAAAGGCGAGCAGGAGAAGATGGCGCAGGTCAGGCTGAACAAGGTCCGCAAGGCCTACGGGACCGTCGTGGCGGTCCACGGCGTCGACCTCCATATCAAGGACGGCGAGTTCGTCGTGTTCCTGGGTCCGTCCGGCTGCGGCAAGTCCACCACCCTGCGCATGATCGCGGGGCTGGAGGAGATCACCTCCGGCACCGTCGAGATCGGCGGCCGGGACGTGACGCAGCTCGAGCCCAAGGACCGGAACATCGCCATGGTGTTCCAGAACTACGCGCTCTATCCGCACAAGACCATCTACGAGAACCTGGCCTTCGGCCTGCGCATGCGCCGGATGGACAGGGCCGAGATCGACCGGCGCGTCAAGGCGGCCTCCGCCATGCTGGGGCTCGATCCTTACCTGGAGCGCAAGCCCAAGCAGCTCTCCGGCGGCCAGATGCAGCGCGTGGCGCTGGGCCGGGCGCTGGTGCGCAATCCGGAGGTCTTCCTGCTGGACGAGCCGCTCTCCAACCTCGACGCCAAGCTGCGCGTGCGCATGCGGGAGGAGATCGCGCGGCTGCATCAGGAGGTCGGCACCTCCATGGTCTACGTCACCCATGACCAGGTGGAGGCGATGACCCTCGCCGACCGCATCCTCATCATGCGCGACGGCCACGTGCAGCAGCTGGGCGCGCCGCTGGAGGTCTATGACCGGCCGCAGAACCTGTTCGTCGCCGGCTTCATCGGCGCGCCGGAAATGAACCTCGTCGAGGGGCGGGTGGAGGACGGACGGTTCGTCGCCGATGGTTTTTCCATCGGTCTGCCCCAGGGCCCGGCCGTCGCGGAGGGAACGGAGCTGGTGGTGGGCATCCGCCCCGAGCACATGCCGGCGGGCGAGGCACCGGGCGCGGTGCCGCTGGAGGTGAGCGTCATCGAGCAGCTCGGCGCGCAGACCCTGCTCATCGGCCGCATCGGCCGGGTGCGCATGCGCGTGCTGGTGGAGCGCACGGACGGGGTGAGGAGCGGCACGGTGGTGCCGGTGAGCCTCAAGCCGGAGCGGCTGCACGTCTTCGACAAGGTCACCGGTCAGCGCATCGGGACAGGGGAAAGCCCGGCCGGGCAACGGCCGGCGGCGTGAGCGTAAAGAGACGACAAGAAAACAGATAAACGCATTTGGGAGGAACGGCACATGGACGAGACGAAAGACAAAAGCGGCCTCAGCCGACGCTCGGTTCTCAAGGTGGCCGGCGGCCTTGCCGGCGGGGCCATGGCGAGCGGCCTCGGGGCTCCGGCGGTGCGCGCCCAGGGCACCAAGACCATCCGTTTCCTGAATACCGAAACTTCCATCGACAGCATTCGTGCGCTGAAGGTGGCGGCGGCGGAATATGAGAGGCAGTTCGGCACCAAGGTGGTGATCGATTCCGTGCCGCTCGACGGTGTCTTCACCAAGGTGACCACCTCGCTGCGCGGCGGCACCCCCTACGACATCGCCACCTTCGCCTTCGTCGGCCATGTGCTGATCCTCGCCAGCGAGGGGCACCTGATGCCGCTCAACGAGCTGACGGACCGCTACAAGTGGGGTCCGAACATCCTCTTCCCCATCGACGGAAAGGTGTTCTGGTATCCCTACGACTACAACCTCGCCTGGATCTATTATCGCAAGGACCTGTACGAGAAGAACGGCCTCTCGGTGCCGAAGACCTGGGATGCCTTCCTTGCCAACGCCCAGAAGCTGAATGGCGACGGGCGGTCCGGCGCGCTTTTTCCCATCGGCTCGAACGGCGCCACCAACTGGCTGTCGCCCGGCTTCATGTGGGCCGAGGGCGTGAAGATCTTCGACGACAAGTGGAACATCGTCTTCGACAGCCCGGAGATCGGGCCGAAGGTGGCGAAATATCTCGATTTCTTCGGCGAGCTCTACAAGACCATGCCGTCCGGCACCAGCCAGGTGAGCTTCGGCGAGGTGCTCTCCAACTTCACCGGCGACAAGGTGGCCCACACCGCCTATGCCGGCCGCCTCATCGAGACGCTGGAGCGCAACGCGCCGAAGCTCGCGGACCAGTACGGCATCATGCCCTACATGGATTCCGCGGGTAAGGCGCAGGCGGTGAACCACGGATACGACGGCTGGGTGGTGCTCAAGACGCCCCAGGCGGACGAGGCCATGAAGTTCATGAAGTGGTTCACCGACAATCAGTACATCAATTTCCTGCACACCGCGCCGCTGCACTTCCAGCCGCCGCGACTCGACGTCTATGACGACGCGCGCTGGCGGGCGCACCCGCTCATCGAGAAGCACAATGCGGCGGTGGAGGAGATGCGGCGCTTCCTCACCGACAAGAACATCGTGCTGACCTCCATCGACACCCAGGGCCCGAAGCCGGACCTTCGGCCGGGCAAGATCTTCGAGGCTTTCGTCTTCCCGGAGATGCTGCAGAACAAGTGCCTCAAGGGCATGGCCTCCGCCGAGGCGGTGAAGATCGCGGCGGAGCGCATGAAGCAGGTCATCGCCTGAGGGCGACTTGTCCTTGCCTCATCCCCCGGCGCGTCCGGGGGGTCCACCCTGCAGCCGGGGTTGGTGAGTCCAGCCATGGCATCGGGGGAACGCACCAGCGGATGCCCCGGACAAGCCGGGGCATGCAGCCCATATGGACGGGACGCCGCGCCCGCGGTCCCGGACGGTAGAAACGCTCACAAGGACGACACCTTGAGCTCGCGCGCAACCATCTATTCCTTCCTTGGGATCGGCCTTGCGGCCACCCTGCTGCTCATCGTGGCGCCGGTGGTCTATGCCATCTCCCTGAGCTTCTACCACATGGATTCCTTCGTCGGCACGCCGCGCTGGGCGGGCCTCGACAACTATGCCCGGGTCCTGTCCGAGTGGGCTTTCTGGCGGGCGCTGGGGAACGGCTTCATCTATTCGTTCGGCACCATCGTGCTGCAGGTGGTGCTGGGCATCGGCTTCGCGCTGGTGCTGAACCAGGTCTTCCCCTTCCGCAACATCGTGCGGGGCCTGTCGATCCTGCCCTATCTCCTGCCCACCGTGGTGGTGGTGCTGACCTTCAAGTGGATGGTGGACGGATCCATCGGCGTCCTCACCCATGTGATCGCCGCCCTCGGCCTGCCGCCGGTGCAGTGGTTCGAGAGTCCCGGCGCGGCCATGGCTTCGGTGATCCTGGTGAGCGTGTGGATGTGGACGCCGTTCGTCACCACCACCTTCCTCGCAGCCCTGCAGACGGTGCCAGCCTCCCTCTACGAGGCGGCCAAGGTGGATGGCACCAATGCCGTCCAGCGCTTCTTCCACATCACGCTGCCCATGCTGAAGCCCATCCTCACGGTGATCGTGCTGTTGCGCGCCGTGTGGATGTTCAACAAGTTCGACGTGATCTGGCTGCTGACCCAGGGCGGCCCGGTGGGGGCGACGGAGCATCTGGCCATCCTCTCCTACCGCACCGCCTTCTCGCTGTTCGACATCGGCGGCGGGGCGGCCATCGCCACCATTTCCTTCGGGATCCTCTCGGTGGCGGTGTTCATCTATTTCCGCCTGTTCCCCATCGATACGGAGTGAGGACGATGACCCGCCCGCTCCCCGCGCGGCTCGGCCTCTATGCCGCCGCCCTCGTCATCGCGGTCTATTCGGCCTTTCCCATCTACTGGATGGTGGTGTCCTCCTTGCGCGCGCCCGAGGCGATGCTGACCAGCACATCCCTGCTGCCGGGGCCCTTCACCACGGAATATTACTGGAACCTCCTGGAACTGACGGATTATCCCGCCCAGTTCCTGAACTCCGTCATCGTCGCCGGTGTCACGGTGGCGGTGACCATGGTGCTGTCGGTGATGATCGCCTATGCGGTCACGCGCCAGCGCATGCCGGGCAAGCGCCTCGTCATCGGCGCCATGCTGTACGCCTACATGTTCCCGCCGCTGCTCATCGCCATTCCCATGTTCTCGGTGTTCGCCAAGATCGGGCTGGGCGATACGCTGGCGAGCGTCATCGTCTCCCACCTGACGCTGACCCTGCCGCTCGGCGTGTGGTTCCTGTGGGGCTTCTTCAAGAGCATGCCGTTCGAGCTGGAGGAGGCGGCCATGGTCGACGGCTGCACGCGGCTCGGCGCCTTCCTGCGCGTGGTGCTGCCGTTGTCGCTGCCGGGGCTCATCACGGTGGCGATCTTCTCGTTCCTGCTGTCATGGACGGACTACACCTTCGCGCTGATCATGATCGGCTCGGACGCCAACAAGACGGTGCCCGTGGGCCTTGCCTCCATGATCGGCTCGTTCGATCTGCGCTGGGGCGAGATCATGGCCGGCTCGACGCTGATCGCCCTGCCGCTCTTCGGTGCCTTCGCGCTGCTCAGCCAATACTTCATCCAGGGCCTCGGGGCCGGCGCGGTGAAGGGATAGGAACGGAAAACACCGATGGATCTCGGTCTTCAGGGCAAGATTGCCCTCATCACCGGCGGCGCGGGGGGCATCGGCCGGGCGGAGGCGGAAGCCCTCGCCGCCGAGGGCGCCGCCATCGCCGTCAACGACCTTGATGCGGACGCCGCCCATGGCTTCGCCGCGGAGCTTTCGGCGCGGGGCGTGACCGCCGCCGCCGTGCCGGGCGACGTGTCCGATCCGGACGGCGCCCAAAGCGTGGTCGCGCGCGCCGCGCAGGCGCTGGGCGGGCTCGACCTCCTGGTGAACAATGCCGGCGCCGGCGGGCGCCATCTCGGCCGCACGGTGGAGGAGATGGCGGTCGAGGACTGGGACATCATCGACCGCACCCATCTGCGCAGCACCTTCCTGTGCTCGAAATACGCCGTGCCCCTCATGCGGTCGCGCGGCTTCGGGCGCATCGTCAACACCTCGTCCATGAACGTGACGGGCGGCGGGCGGCCGGGGGTGGCCAACTATTCCGCGGCCAAGGCGGGCGTGCTCGGCTTCACCCGCACCTTCGCCAAGGAGGTGGGCAGCGCCGGCATCACCGTGAACGCCATCGCCCCCGGCTACGTGGAGACCGGCCTCATCGCCGGCTTCTCGGCGGAGAAGCGGGCGGTGATCACCGGCCAGAATCCGCTTGGCCGTTTCTGCCAGCCGCAGGAAGTGGGGGCGCTCATCGCCTTCCTGTGCTCGGTGCAGGCGGCTTTCATCAATGGCGCGCTCATCTGCATGGACGGCGGAAAGCGCGATTTCCACTGGGGGGAAGCATGACGTTCCGCGCCTTCGGCGGCCCGCACCTCTACGTGCAGGGGCCTGGTGCCCTGTCGCAGCTCGCAGACCGTGTCGCGGCGCTGGGCGGCCCGGCTTTCGTGGTGGCCGACGCGGTGGTCGCCGACCTCCTCGGCGACCGGCTGCGCGCGGCGCTCGGCCCGGACGCGACCTTCGCGACCTTCGGGGGGGAATGCTCGGCCGGCGAGATCGACCGCCTTGCGGCCGCCGCCCGGTCGGCGGGGGCGCAGGTGATCGTCGGCGTGGGCGGCGGCAAGGCCATCGACACGGCGAAGGGCGTGCGCATGGCCCTGGGCGCCCGCATCGTGATCGTGCCCACCATCGCCTCGAACGACAGCCCCACCTCACGCCTTGCCGTGCTCTACACGGAGGCGCACGTGCTGGCCGAGGTCCGGTTGATGGGCACCAATCCCGACGTGGTGCTGGTGGACACCGCCGTGATCGCCCAGGCCCCGGCGCGCTTCTTCGCCGCCGGCATCGGCGATGCCCTGTCGAAGAAGTTCGAGGTGGAGCAGTGCACCGCCGCCGGCGGCACCAATTTTTTCAAGAGCCGCCCCACCGAACTTGCCCTCGCCATCGCCGATCGCTGCTACGCCATCATCCGCTCGGACGGCATCGCCGCCCTGGAGGCGGTGCGCCGCAAGACGCCGGACACGGCCATGGAGGCGGTGGTGGAGGCGACCATCCTGCTCTCAGGCCTCGCCTTCGAGAGCGGTGGCCTCTCCATCGCCCACTCCCTCACCCGCGGCTTCTCGGTGGTGCCGCAGCTCGCGCGCGCCCTGCACGGCGAGCAGGTGGCGCTGGGGCTGCTCGCGCAACTGGTGGCCGAAGGCCGCGATGCGGCCTTTCTCGACGACTTGCGCGGCTTCTATGCGGCCATCGGCCTGCCGACGACCCTGTCCGCTCTCGCGGTGGTCGATGCCGCCGCGGTGGACGAGATCGTCGACGTCTCCTGGCGGACCGCGCCCTACATCCGCAACTTCACCCCGGAGCTGTCGCGAGAGCGGCTGCGCGACGCCGTGGCCGCCATCCGCTCCTGATCCCGCAGACCGGTTGGACGGCGGCAATGCGAGGTCGGCCTGCTCCGCCGCCTCGACCGCGCGAATCCGGGTCGGGCGCGGTGCTTTCCTCATGACAATTTATCATGTCCCGGCGGCCGCAAACGTCGTTTGAAGCCGCCGATGGACGCGCGCACAGTCGCCGGATGTAGCGCGCGGCCATAGCCGTTCCCCGCTGCGACAGGCGTGGGCCGCAACAAGAGCCCGTGCCCATAAGAATGGGAGGACACATGATCCGTTCATGGCTCGCAAAATCCTTGGCGGCCGCGGCGATGGCTGCTCTGATGCTCGGACCCGCCGCGGGCGCTGACGATACCTATCCCACCAAACCCATCCGCCTCATCGTGCCCCTGTCTCCCGGCGGCGTCACCGACATGGTCGCGCGTCTCCTCGCGCAGGGCATGACGCGGGACTGGGGCCAGCAGGTCGTGGTGGAGAACGTCGCCGGCGCGGGTGGCACGCTCGGGGCGGAGGCGGGCGCACGCGCGGCGGCGGACGGCTACACCCTGCTGATGGGCACGGTGAGCTCGAACGCGATCAATGCCTCTCTCTACAAGAACCTGCGCTACGACAACATTCGTGATTTCGCGCCGATCTCCCTGGTGGCGATCGGGCCAAACATGCTGGTGGTGAACCCGAGCCTCCCGGTGCACACCGTCGCCGAGCTGATCGCCCTGCTGCGCGCCAATCCGGACAAGTACAGCTATGGTTCCACCGGCGTGGGAACCTCGGTCCACCTGCTGGCGGAGCGCTTCAAGACGCTCACCGGCACATCCATGACGCACGTGCCCTACAAGGGCAGCGGCCCGATGACGCTGGATCTCACCGCCGGCCACGTGCAGCTGAGCTTCGACAACATGCCGACCGCGCTGGCGCAGGTGAAGGCGGGCAAGCTCCGCGCCCTCGCGGTGACGAGCCCCGAGCGCTGGCCGACCCTCCCCGACGTGCCCACCGTCGCCGAGACCATTCCCGGCTTCGTCGGCATATCCTGGCAGGGCCTGTTTGCGCCGAAGGGCGTGCCCGAGCCCATCCTGGAGAAGATTTCCGCCGAGGTGCGCAAGATCCTGGCGGAGCCCGCGATCAAGGAGCGGTTCCTGGAGCTCGGCACGCAGGCGGTCGGCAACACGCGCGCGGAGTTCGCGGCCTTCGTCGCCACCGAGACGGCCCGTTGGGCCGAGATGGTCAAGCTGTCCGGCGCGCAGGTGAACTGAAGCAGGTGAACTGAGGCCGGCGGACGTTGCCCGGGGCCGCCGCCGGCTCCACAATGCCCGTGTGAGGACGCCAGAAAACAACGGCCTAAGCCGGGCGTAATTGGGAGGATTTCCATGAAGTCGCTGTTGTCGGAGCAGGGAACGAAGACCCGCCGCGATGTTCTCGGTGCAGACTGGGTCGATCGCAACCTGGAGAACACGACCGAGTTCGATTGCGCCTGGCAGATGTACGTCACCAACATCAACTGGGCCGGGACCTGGTCGCGCAACATCATCCCGCAGCAGCAGCTCAGTCTCATCAATCTCGCCATGCTGGCGGCCTCGGGCCAGATGCACGAGTTCGAGCACCACTTCCGCAATGCGCTGGTGCGCACCAAGGTGCCGCTGACGCAGCTGCGCGAGCTGCTGCTGCACGTGGCCCAGTATTGCGGCATTCCCACCGGGACCGACATGTTCCGCATCGCCCGGCGGGTGCTGGCGGAGGAGGGAATAGACCTCTCCACGCTCCAGCCGCTCGATACTTCCTATCTCTACACGCTGGATACTGAGGCTTCCTCCTGAGCGAGGCCGCCCGGCGCCCCCGCCGGGCGGCGTGAGGCTTCGGCGAGCCAGGCGCGGAACACCTGGATCTTGGGGGCGTCCGCGCGCTCCAGCGGCGTGACGAGATGGTAGCCGAGGTCGCGCCGCAGCACCGTGCCGAAGGGCTCGATCAGCCGGCCGCTCATGAGGTCGTCCTCCACGTAGGAGCGCTGGCCGATGGCGATGCCGAGGTTTGCCCGGGCGCATTCGTAAACGATGCTCAGGTCCTCGAAGTAGAGGTTGTCCCGCTGCTCCTCGGCGACATGCGCGCAGCGGCACCATTCGGCCCAGTCCGACGGGCGCAGGTTGTGATGCAGCAGTGTTGATCCGCGCAGCAGCGCCTCCGGCGAGGAGGCGTCGCGCTGGGCGAGATAGTCCGGGCTGCAGATGGGCGAGAGCTCGTCGAGGAACAGGAGGTCGCAACTCCAATGGCGCCATTGCCCACGCCCGTAGCGGATGCCGACGTCCGCCGCGTCGCGGTCGAAGTCCACCGGATCGGAGGCCGCCACCAGGCGCACCTCGATCTCCGGATGGAGCCGCTGGAACTGCGGCAGGCGCGGGATCAGCCAGCGGATGAAGAACGTGGTGTAGCCGCGCACCGTGAGCACCGAATGGGTGTGGGTGGCGATCAGATTGTCGGTCGCCCGCGCGAGGCGCCCGTAGGCGTCCTCCAGCGCCAGGGCGAAGACGTGGCTGCCGTGGCTGAGCTGGAGCCCCTGCGCGGTGCGGCTGAAGAGGGGGAAGCCGAGCCTCTCCTCCAAGGCGCGGATGTGCCGGCTCACGGCGCCCTGCGTGACGCCGAGTTCCTCGGCCGCCTTGGTGAAGCTGGCGTGGCGCGCCGCGGCCTCGAACGCACGCAGCTGGTTCAGGGGCAGAAGACGGCGATGTGGCTTCTTCATGAGTTTATCTCACGCGGCATCGGGCTGAAAAATGGTTTGTCGCGTCCGATCTGATCCTACAAACTCTTATCATACAAGAAAATATCTCATTCGGTGGGAGATGCTGGAGGCGCCGGGAAAAACTTGTGATCGGGCTGTTTTCTCATGTGCTCCTCATCCGAGATGAGGAAATCTCATCGGCAGGCTCCACCGACCACGTCTTCCCTTGCTCCATCGGCCCGCACCGGGGTCGGCTCGCCGGCAAGAACAGGGATCAAAAATGTCTCCGAACCTCAGCGATGAACAAAAGCAGATGATCCTCACGGTGAGGGAGCTCGTTCAGTCCGAATTCAAGCCGAACGCCCAGAAGTACATGGACGGAACCTTTCCCTGGGAGAATATCCGCAAGCTGGCGGAGATCGGCGTGCTCGGCATGTCCGTGCCGGAGGAATACGGCGGGCTCGGCCTGTCGGTGTTCGACAGCGCCCTGGTGCTCGAGGAAATTGCCAAGGGCTGCTACGTCACCGCCATGGCCACCTTGGGCGAGGCCGGCGTCCAGACCCGTGTCATCGCCCACTATGCCCCCGCGCCCATCCGCGAGCGCATCCTCCCCCGTGTGGTGGCCGGCGAGTGCATCCTCGCCATCTGCATGACCGAGCCCCACGCGGGCACCGACGTCGCGAGCTATCGCACCAATGCCCGCGTGCTCGGCGACCGTGTGGTGCTCAACGGCGTGAAGACTCTCATCAGCCGGGCGCCGGAAGCCGGCATGTTCGTGGTGTTCACCCGCATTGACGGAAATCCGGGCCGCGAGGGCATCGGCTGCGTGCTCGTGGAGCCGGGCACGCCCGGTTTCGAGGTGACGGGGACCTACCACACGATGGGCGGCGAGAACCTCCACGAGGTGCAGTTCAACGACTGCGAGCTGCCGATCGAGAACCTCGTCATCCGCGAGGACGGCTTCAGGAAGCTGCTGTCGGCCTTCAACACGCAGCGCTGCCTCAACCCCAGCATCTCGCTCGGGCTGGCCGAGGGCGCCTTCGAGGAAGCGCGCCGCTACGTGCACGGCCGCACGGTGTTCGGCAAGGCGGTGGGCGACTTCCAGGGCATCCGCTGGAAGCTCGCGGACATGTACCGGGAGATCGAGGCGGCACGGTCGCTGCTCTATCGGGCCTGCGCCAGCGCCGATCCCTTCCCCGATCCCTTCCTCTCGGCGGTCGCCAAGATCACCTGCAACGAGATGTCAATCCGCGTCACCAGCGAGGCGATCCAGCTGCATGGCGGCGTCGGCTTCACCGACGAGTATGCGGTCTCCCGCTTCTACCGCGGCGCGCGCTACGGCACGCTCGGCGGCGGCACCTCGGAGACCCTGCGCGACCTGATCGGCAAGCGGATCATGGAGGCCACCGCGTTCGGCGACGACATCCTCAACTATTCCGCGCCCGGGCCCCGGGTTTCCCGCCCGGCCGAGACGGCCGGCTTCGCCATGTCGGCGGAGTGAGATCATGACGGCAGCTCAGGTGCCGCCGCCGGCCGCGGCGGGGGAGGTGCATCGCGTGCGGGCCCTGGTCGGCGGTGCGCACATGGATGGCGAGGGAACCTTCTGGACGGTGGACCCCTATTGCCAGACGCCGTTCGCCGAAGTGGCGCAGGCGGGGCCGCGCGAGACGGCCGCGGCCGTCGCGGCGGCGCGGGCGGCGGCTGCGGGGGCCGCCGCCTCGCCCGCTCGCGAGCGGGCGGCGGTGCTGCGACGCGCCGCGGCCGCCATCGAGGCGAGGAGCGAAGCCCTCGCCCGCACCATGGCGCGCGAAACCGGCAAGGCGATCCGCGATGCCCGCCGCGAGGTGGCGCGCTGCCCCGCCACCCTGGAGCTGTGCGCAGAGGAGGCCGTGCGCATCGAGGGCGCCCACGTCCCCATGGAGGCGACCGATACGGGAGCGGGGAAGCTCGGCGTGGTCCTGCGCTTCCCGCTCGGCGTGGTGGCGGCGATCACGCCCTATAACGCCCCGCTCAACCTGGTCTGCCACAAGATCGGGCCGGCCCTCGCCGCCGGCAACGCAGTGGTGCTCAAGCCCGCGGTGCAGGCGTCGGCCACGGTGGCGGCGCTGGTGGAGGCGTTCCAGGCGGCCGACCTGCCCGACGGCTGGCTGAACGTGATCTACGGTGACGCGGCCGGCCGCCACCTGGTGGAATCGCCCGGCATCGACGCGGTGTCCTTCACCGGGTCGACCGCCGTCGGCGCACGCATCCGAGCCGCCGTGCCCCTGAAGCCGGTGGTGCTGGAGCTTGGTGGCAACGGCTTCACCATCGTGCACCACGACGCCGATATGGAGGCCGCCGCCGGCCTGTGCGCCGCGAACGCCATGCGCCTCGCCGGCCAGAGCTGCATCTCGGTGCAGAACGTATGCGTCTCGCGCCCGGTCTTCGAGCGCTTCGCGGCGCTGCTGCTCACCCAGGTGGACCGGCTGAAGGTCGGCGACCCCATGGACGTGGACACGGATGTGGGACCGGTGATCTCGGAGGCGGCGGCCGAGGCCATCACCGCGCGGGTCGCTGCGGCGGCGAAGACGGGCGCGCAGATCCTGCGGGGCGGCGGGCGCAAGGCGGCGCTGGTGGAGCCCACGGTGCTGCGCCTCGAAACCGCCCGAGGACCGACCTTCGACGAGGAGGTGTTCGGCCCCGTGGTGAACCTCGTCGCCTACGACGACCTCTGCGAGCCCGTGTCCTGGGTCAACGGCGGGCGCTACGGGCTGCAGGCCGGCGTGTTCTCCGGATCGCTGGCGGTGGGCATGTCGCTCGCACGGGCGCTGCGGGTTGGCGGCGTGATCCTGAACGGCTCCTCCACCTGGCGTTCGGATCAGGCGCCCTACGGCGGCGTGAAGGACAGTGGCTCGGGCCGCGAGGGCCCGCGCTACGCCATCCGGGACATGACCGAAGAGCGGTTCATCGTCATCAATCATTGAGGGTCGGGACATGTTGTTGATCGAATGCGACGGCAAGGCCCTGTTCGAGGCGGCCGGCATTCCCGTGCCAGAGGGCGTCGTCGTCACGGACGGCACGGTTCCACCCCTGCCGGGCGACGGTCCCTGGCTCGTGAAGGCCCAGGTTCCGGCAGGCGGGCGGGGCAAGGCGGGCGGCGTCGTCTTCTGCGCCACGCCGCACGCGGTGGAGCAGGCGCTCGCGCGGCTGCTCGGCCGCCCGCTGCTCGGACATGTGGTGCGGGCCTGCCTGGTGGAGCGTGCCGCGCGCGGGAGCGAGGCCTATCTGTCCCTGATGGCCGATCCGGCGGAAGGCGCCGTGCGGCTCTCCTTCAGCGACCGCGGCGGCGTGGACGTGGAGGCCACGGCGCGGGAGGGCGGCGCTTTTCTCACCGAGGTCTGCGCCGCGACTCCCGAAGCGGTCGACGCCGCGATCGAACGGCTCGCCGCCGGCCTTGCCCCGCAGGGCGCGGCGGGCCTGCGCGCCGTCGCCCCAGCCCTCGCGCGCCTCTTCTTCACCCATGAGCTGCTGCTGGCGGAGATCAACCCGCTGTTCCTCGATGCGGACGGCCCTTGCGCCGGCGACGCTAAGGTGGTCGCGGACGTGAACGCGCTCGCCCGCCAGCCGCAGATCCGCAGCATCGTCGACGCGCGGCCCGCTATCTATCAGGACGTCTGGCGCAAGCTGCACGAAGGCTTCGATTTCATCGACCTCAACCCGGACGGCGCCATCGGGCTCGTCACCACGGGGGCGGGGCTGTCCATGATGCTGATCGACGAACTGACGGCGCGGGGCGGCCGGCCGCTGAACTTCTGCGACCTGCGCACCGGCCAGATGCGCGGCCGCCCCGACCGGCTGGTCCGGGTCCTCGACTGGCTCGCGGCGAAGCCGGGGCTCAAGGTGCTGTTCGTCAACATCTTCGCGGGGATCACCGACCTCGCCGAGTTCGCGCGGCTGCTCACCGAGGCGCTGGCGCAGTTCTCGCGGCCCGACATTCCGGTCGTCGCCCGCCTTGTCGGCTCAGGCGAGGCTGGCGCCCGCGCGCACCTGGCGGCGGTCCGTCCCGACCTCGTCACCTATGCCGATCTCGACCAGGCCCTCCAGCACGTCATCGCGGTCTCCCGTTCATGATCTCCGATCTCTTTGCCATCGGCCGGGACACTCCGGTCATCATCCAGGGCGTGACCGGCCGCATGGGGCGCCGCCACGCCGCGCTCATGCGCGCCTACGGAACGCGCATCGTCGGGGGAACTTCCGCCCGACCGGGCGGCATCGAGGATATGCCGGTGTTCGGCGACTGCCGCGCGGCGGTGGCCGCCACGGGAGCGCAGGCCTCGGTGGTCATGGTGCCGCCCGAGGACGTGCTGGCGGCGGCGGTCGAGGCCATCGCCGCCGGCATCCGCGTGGTCGTGACCATCGCCGAGGGGGTGCCGGTGCATGACGCTCTCAAGCTCAAGGCCATCGCCGCCGCCGCTGGTGCGGTCTGGATCGGACCCTCCACCCCCGGCATGGCGCGGCCGGGAGTGGTGAAGCTCGGCTTTCTGCCCGACATCGCCCTTCGTCCCGGCGACTGGGCGCTGCTGACCAAGAGCGGAACGCTCTCCTACGAAGTGGGATACCGGCTCGCCGCCCGCGACCTCGGGCAGAGCATCTGGATCGGAGTCGGCGGCGATGTGGTCAAGGGCGTGCGTTTCGCCGACCTGGTCGAGCCCCTGGCACAGCACGCATCGTCCCGCGGCATCCTGTTGGTCGGGGAGGTCGGCGGCACCGAGGAGGAAGAGTTCGCGGACGCCCTGATCCGCCATCGCTTCCAAAAGCCGGTGCTGGCGCTCCTGGCCGGCCGCGAGAGCAAGCAGGGCGTCGCCATGGGGCATGCCGGCGCGCTCACCTTCGGCGAAACCGGCACGCTGCGCTCGAAGCGCGAGCGTCTGGAAGCCGCCGGCGCCGAGGTCTTCTTCTCGCTCGATGCGCTAGTGGCGCGCGCGGCAGCGCTCTCCCCATCGTCCAACCATGATCAATCCAAGGAGCACGCGCATGGCTGAGCTGAACCTGGCTGAGCTGAAGGGTGCGGACATCATCGTCGATCACCTGATCGCGGAGAAGGTGCCCTACCTCTTCGGCCTGTGCGGCCACGGCATCGTCGGCCTGATGGAGGCGGCCCGGACGCGATCCGACCGCATCGCCACCGTCACGGTGCACAACGAGCAGATCGCGGGCTTCGCCGCCGACGCCTATTTCCGGCTCACCCGGCGGCCGGGCGCCACCTTCACCTCGTGCGGGCCGGGCTCGGTCAACATCCAGATGGCGATCGCCAACGCCATGTTTGATTCCTCGGCGGTGCTCGCCATCACCGGCAACATCCCAACCCAGCAATTCAACATGGGGCCGTTCCAGGAGTTCGGGCACCACCATCAGGCGGATTTCGTCTCCGCCATGCGCCCCTACGTGAAGCGCAGCTACCAGGCGACGCGTCCCGACATGCTGCCGTCGATGATGCGCCATGCCTTCGGCATCATGCTGGCCGGCCGGCCAGGGCCGGTCCATCTCGACGTGCCGTTCAATGTGTTCCTCGAGACCGCGCCCTGCTCCGTCGTCGACGTGCAGTCCTGGCGCGCCGGCGTGGACACTCGTCCCGCGCCCTCGCCCGAGGCACTGGACCGCGCGCTCGATCTCCTCGCGGCGAGCGAGCGACCCCTGATCCTCGCCGGCCACGGCAGCCTCGGGGGCTGCGCCGGGGAGGAACTCGCGGCCCTGGCGCGCGAGCTGCAAATTCCGGTGGCGACCACGCCGCAGGGCAAGGGCGTGCTCCCGGACGACGACACGCTCCATCTGGGCCCGACCGGGCGCGACGGCGTCTATCCGGCCAACCGCGCCGCCCGCGAGGCGGACGTGGTGCTGGCGCTGGGCACCCGCTTCGGCGATCGCGGCACCAGCAGCTGGCACCCCGGGGTGACCCACGACTTTCCGCCGGCGCGGCTTATCCACGTGGATTGCGATCCCGCCGTGCTGGGCCGCAACTATCCCACCGCCCTCGGCGTGGTGGCGGACGCGGCGCTGTTCTGCCGGCTGCTGCGTGAACGCGCGCGGGCGCGTCCCCTCGGCCCCTCGGCCGCGCGGCCGGCATGGCTCGCCCGCACGCAGGCATGGAAGGCGCGCTGGACCGCCGACGTCCGGGGACAGGCCGCGAGCGAGGATCGCGCGCCGATGCATCCCGCTCGGGTGGTGGCGGAGATCGCCGCGGCGGTGCCGGACCATACGGTCCTCCTCTCCGACATCGGCGCGCACCACAGCTGGTGCGTCCAGCAGATGCCCATGCGGCGGAACGGGCGCTTCCTCCAGTCGGGCGGCGGGGCGACCATGGGGTTCGGCGTGGGCGGCGCCATCGGGGCGCAGTTCGCCATGCCGGACCGCCCGGTGGTGGCGGTGGTCGGCGATGGCGGCATGCTCATGCATGCGAGCGCCATCGCCACAGCGGTGGAATACGAGCTGCCGGTGGTCTGGGTGGTCTGGAACAATGGCGGCTACGTCTCCATCCGCGACCTGCAGCGGGGCTTCCTCGGCACCGACGCCGAGTTCCTCACCCGGTTTCGCAACGCCCGGACGGGCGACCTCGTCAGCACGGACTTCGCGGCCCTGGCGCGGGCCATGGGCGCGCGCGGCGTGCGGGCGCAATCGCCCGCCGACCTCGGCGCGGCCATGGCCGAGGCCCTGCGTGCGGGCGGCCCCACCGTGATCGACGCGGCCGTCTCCGCCGACGCGGCGCGCATGACCGCCGGCAGCTGGAACATGCCGCCCATTGCCGGTCCCATGCCGAACTACGATCCCGATCCGGTCGGAGCCTGAGCCATGGCCGACGCCCTGACCTTGCTCCCCGCCACGCAGTCGGGCTCCGTCGCCGGGTCCTCCCCCGGGAGAGGGGCGCGGGAGGGGCCGCGGCGCGCCCTGGTGGTGGGCGCCTCGGGTCTGCTCGGGGAAAACCTCTGCCGGCGGATCGCCGCGACCCCCGGATGGCATCTGACCACCCTGTCGCGCCGCCCGCCCACCATCGGCGGCGGCGGGCATGTGGCGCTGGACCTGAGAGCGCGCGACGACTGCCTGGCGCATGCCCGCGCCTTCGCGGACGTCACCCACGTCTTCTTCTGCGCGCGCGAGCTGTCCCGGGGCTACGGCATCAGTGTCGACGCCAATGGCGAGATGCTGGTCAACCTGCTCGACGCGCTCGCCGAAGGGGCGCCGTCGCTGGCGCACGTGCAGCTGATGCACGGGCTGAAATGGTATGGCACCCATGTGGGCCCGGTCGGCCTTCCCGCGCGGGAATCCGATCCGGCGCATGCGGATTCGAGCTTCTACCGGCGCCAGCAGGAGGAGCTGATGCGCCGCTCGGTGCGCGCCGGCTGGAGCTGGTCCACCATCCGCCCGCACTTCCTGTGCGCCTTCGCCACCGGCAGCCCGAGCAACCTCGTCCTGATGCTGGGGACCTATGCCAGCGTGCTGCGGGAGCTGGGCGAGGACCTGTGGTTTCCCGGCTCCGAGGCGGCGTTCGATGCGGTGACTGGGTGCGTCGACATCGATCTCGTCACCTCCGCCATGCTGTGGGCCGCCTCGTCCCGCAATTGCGCCGACAACGCCTTCAACATCGGCAACGGCGACTTTTTCCGATGGCGGGACCTGTGGCCCAAGATCGCCGCGGCGTTCGGGATGCGGCCGGGGCCGGTGCGGCCGACGGACCTGCCCCGTTTCATGGCCGACAAGGGTCCGGCCTGGGACCGGATCGTCGCCTGCCGGGGCCTGAGGCCGTTGCCCTTCGCCGGGATGGCCGATTGGCACTTCGCCCACAACAACGTGTTCGGCCTCGGCTGGGACGTGGTCCCGTCCCTCGTGAAGGCGCATCGCTTCGGGTTCCACGAGGTGGTCGACACCGAGGAGATGTTCGCGCGCCTGTTCGCGCGTTATCGCGCAGAGAGGATCCTGCCATGAGCGGGCACGTCCGACCGCCATTCACCTGCCCGCGGCTGAGCGCCACCACGTCGACCTTCGGCGGTGCGCTCGACGGGAAGCTGCGGGCCATCGCGGCAGCGGGCTTCGGACAGACCGAGTTCTGGCCGAAGGACCTGTTTGAGCACCCCGACGGCCCGGATGCCGCGGTGACGCAGCTTCGGGCATGCGGGCTCGGCATTTCGGCCTATCAGGCGCTCCGCAACTACGAGGGGGCGCCGCCCGAGCAGCGCGCGCACACACTCGGCATCGCCACGCAGATGATGGACCAGATGGCCCTGCTCGGGGCGGATCTCCTGGTCGTCGCGTCGAACACCGCCGAGGCGGCGAGCCCGGATCTCGCCCGCGCCGCGGACGACCTCGCCTACCTCGGCGATCTTGCCCGCGCCCGTGGCCTTCGCATCGCCTATGAGCCCATCGCCTGGGGGCGCCATGTGCGCAGCTGCGCGGACGGGTGGCGGGTGGTGCGCGCGGCGGATCATCCACAGGTGGGGCTGCTGCTCGATTCCTTCCACAGCTTCATCCTCGGCACGCCGCTCGAAATCCTGTCCGACATCGACGGGGACAAGATCTTCCTGGTGGAATTGTCCGATTTCGCGCGCTGTACATTGCCGGCGATCGAGGTGGCCCGCCACTATCGGCTGTTTCCGGGCGAGGGCGGCTCGAATGTCGCGGAGTTCGTCCGGCGGGTGCAGGGCACCGGATATGCCGGATGCTACTCGGTGGAGGTCTTCAACGCCTACTATCGCACGTGCGATCCGGCGCAGGTCGCGCTACGGGCGAGGACGAGCACGCAATCCGCCCTCGCCGCAATTGCCCCGGAATTGTTTGTCCCGTGACGCACTCCGGTCCCGGACGCCGCCCGCGGTGGGCGGTCTGACCCGCGGCGCGGATGCCGAGGCGGCGGATCGCGCATACGTTTGGCGGCACCATCGGCCGGGTAGCCTCCGCGCCGGACGGCGGCGCGGGCGGGACAGGTCATGACCGATGTGATCGTGGCGGGCGGGCCCGGTGGGATTGACGCTGGCATGCGAGAGGTCATGACGGGGACAGGTAATCTGAAAGCTGCCGCTCGAAATCGGGATAGTAGTGCGGGACGACGGCCATATCGAAGCGTCCGAGGATATTCTCCTTCGGCTCGCGATCCAGGAGGAACCGAAAGACAGCCTCGATGCACCTGGCCGGGCTATGCGCCCCCGCCGTCAGCTCCTGATAGGTGGCTGGCGCCATGGTGACCACATGATGGGTCTCCCCCGTCTCGTCTCGCACCGCCACCTCGAATTTCAGGGGATCCCCGCCCGTGCTCTGCCGCACCTCGATCATTTTGACGCCTCCATTTCCCTCGCAAGGATATGTTAACGCCTCGTGCAATGCGGCCAAGCCTTGGTCGACGGGCCGCGGCGATGGCATCGATCTTGAATGCGGTGGGAGTTCCTGACGGGGGAGGGATGGGGCCAGATGCAGCGCAAGCCTGACGCTAGCGATTACCTTGCACTTTTCGGCCACTACAAGGAGGACTTCGGAGACGTCTATATGGACCCGGAAGACGACCGATTCCGGCTGCTTTTCGACCAGATCTGCCGCATGCTCACCCAGCCCTCTTCTTTCAATCTCAGTCTGCCGGAGCAATTTCGCGCAACCGCCTTCCGCTATCTCGAAGGCGACGCGCGTACGCTCGCCCACATGAAAACCGTCGAGAACCGCCATTTCATGCTGAGCGACCTGTTCGACTACATCCACCTCGTCAAGACGATGGGCGGCTCCTGGGATCAGCGCGGGCGGTAGAGGCCGCGCGTAAACCGCTCGGCACGCGCGGAGATCGACGAGGGGCGCCCGGCCTCACCCTCGATGCGGCGGCCCCGGGCCGCCTCGAGGGCGCCAGCATTGAAGGAAATCGGGCTTTCGGCGGGCCACCGCCGAACCTATGCCGCTGAAGGCTAGCGGTTTGTTGCCAGCATCGGGCCGTAGATGACCAGAAAGCCGGCGAACGCGGCCCCCCAGGCTGCGCCCGCGGCCAACATCATCGCGATGCTCCAATCAGGCCAGAACGCCATGCCGATGCGAGCGGCCAGAGCGACGGCCACCAGCAGGTAGACCGCCTGTGTGCCAGGCGAGGCCGTCAATGCCCGGCCGCAATGCCCGAGCGTCGCGCGGGTCATCATGGCCAGCGTCATGCCGCCGATGCCGCCGATGGCGAAGACGTGGATACCCACCGCCGCCGGCACCAGGCCGGGCGCGACGCCGTGCGCCCCGGCGCAGATGAAGCCGATCGCGACGAGCAGGAAGGCCGCATGCAGCACCAGCACCAGCGGATCGGGCAAGGTGCGCCATCCTCGCCAGCGTGCGAGCCGCAGGAGGTTGGCGATCCCGCCCGCGAGCAGCGTCGCGCCGGTGACGCGCATGTCCGGCGCAGCGATCCATCCGGCGAGGCCCAGCGCTGAGACGCCCAGCGCCGCCGTGTCCCAGCGATCGAAGGGGGCGGGCCGGTGCGTCTCGCCGCGCTTGGCCAGCCAGTTGCCGGTGAAGCTCGGCACCACGCGTCCGCCGACCAGGAGGATGAGGAACACGATCAAGGCCAGCGCGATGCGCGCCGCATGTTCCGCCGTTCCGCTCATGCGCGCTTCCAGGTGGAAGCCCAGGTTCGCGAGCGCCAGCAGCATCACCACCCCGGCCACCTTCAGGTTGCGGGTGTTGCGCCCGGCGATGATCTCTCGCATCACCACCGCGGTGAAGACCGCCAGAAACGCCACGTCGATGGCTGCCGCAGCCGCCCAGCCGATCAGCCCCGAAATCAGCACGGCGCCGCGCCCCGCAAGCCAAAGCAGGGCGAGGCTGCCGAGCGCCGCGCCCGCCACCGGCAGTCGCCCCGTCCAATTGGGGATCGCGGTCAGCAGAAAGCCGGCAATGACGGCGCTGCCATAGCCGAACAGCATTTCATGGGCGTGCCAGTCGGTGGCCGAGAAGGCCGTGGGCAGCGCGAGCACACCGGTGAACACCGCCGGCCATATGGCCATGGCCGCGAGCGCGAACACGCCCGCCCCCAGGAAGAAGGGGCGGAAGCCGCGGCTGAGCAGCGCGATTCCGGTGAAGGTCCTGAAGGTTTGCGCCGTGCGCATGATGATCGCTCCTGCCACCGGTCGGCGCCGGGGGCTTACGGGAAGAACAGGCCGTGGGCACCGGCGGTCGCGCCGAGAATGGTTGCCGCAGCGAGCGCCAGCAGCACGAGATGGATGACGAGCGCCCGCGCCAGAACAACGTCAGGCGCCGCGCGGGCGGCGGCTTCCAGGCGGCGCTTCAGCAGTGGCTCCACGAGGAAGACCGCGCCCATGAAAACGAGCCAGAGGGCGACCATGGCGCTCATCCACCAGAAGGACGCGCTGATGAAGCGATCCCACATGTCGAGCCGCGCCGTCATCCAGAAGCCCGCGGCACCGGCCAGCGGAATGGAGACGCGCACCTGCGCCGAGAAGCGCCGCTCCACCCGCGCGAACAGCTCCGCGCCCTCCACCCCTGCGCCACGGGCGAGCGGAAGGATCACGAGCGTGACAAAGGAGACACCGCCGATCCAGTGCACCAAAGCGAGCACATGCAGAGCGCGGGCCAGGGTCACGTCATCCATGCTCGCCCCCTCTTTCCTGTCAGCCGCCCAAAGCGGACATGTGCCGCGCCAGGGCCGGGGTGCCGACGCGGGCGATGACGAAGTCGTGTCCCCTTGGCTTGGCCCGGATCGCCCCGGCGATCGCCGCGCCCAGAGCGGCGCTGTCGGCACCGGCGCGTAGCGGGGCCTTGAGGTCGAAGGCGTCCTCCTGCCCGAGGCAGGTGTGAAGCATCCCGGTCGCGCTCACGCGGACGCGGTTGCAGCTCTCGCAGAAGGAATGGCTCATGGGCGTGATGAAGCCGAGGCGCCCGCCGGTCTCGGCGACACGAGTGTAGCGTGCCGGCCCGCCCGTGCGTTCCGACGTGTCGGTGAGCGTCAGGCGGGCCTCGATCAGCCGGCGCAGCGCATCGAGGGGGAAATACTGGTCGATGCGGTCCACCCCCACGTCGCCGAGCGGCATGGTCTCGATGAAGGTCAGGTCCATTCCGCGGCCATGGGCGAAATGGATGAGGTCGAACACCTCGTCCGGCGTGACGCCGGCGAGGGCCACCGCGTTGAGCTTGACCTTCAGCCTGGCCTCCAGCGCGGCGCGGATGCCGTCCATCACCACGCCCAGGCTGCCCCGGCGGGTGATGGCGCGAAAGCGCTCGGCGTCCAGGGTGTCGAGGGAGACGTTCACCCGCTTCACGCCGGCGCGGGCGAGGTCCTCCGCATGGCGCGCCAGCTGGGTGCCGTTGGTGGTGAGCGTGAGCTCCTTCAGCGCGCCGCTTTTCAGATGCCGCGAGAGACCGGCGAACAGATCCATGACGCCCTTGCGCACCAGGGGCTCCCCGCCGGTGATGCGCAGCTTGGTGATGCCGGCCGCCACGAAGGCGGAAGCCATCAGGTCCAGTTCCTCGATGGACAGCACCTGATCGCGCGGCAGGAAGGTCATGTCCTCCGCCATGCAGTACAGGCAGCGCAGGTCGCAGCGGTCGGTCACCGACAGGCGGAGATAGGAGACGCGGCGGCCGAACAGGTCGACCATGGCGCAGGGGGAGGTGGCGGAAGCAGACGTGGTGGGAGCAGACGGGGCGTGGAGCATCAGGGCGTTTCCTGCCGTGGGGCGAGGGACCGGGCTGCGGCGGTGGCCGGGCCGAAGGCACCGCAGGTACAGCCGGCGCCGCAGGGGGCGACATCCTCCAGATCCATCTCGAGGAAGGCCGCGATGGCATGGCGGCGGGCCGCCGTCATGGGTTCCACCGGCGCGGCCAGCAGTGTGTCGAGAGAGGGCAGGGCGGCAAATTCGGCGGGCGAGGAGACGGTGGTGCCGAGATCGCGCAGCAGGCCGTCGCCGATGCCGTAGATCCAGCCGTGCACGGTGACCTCCGTGCCGCGCGCCCAGGCGCTCTTCAGCACCGGGGTCGCCGCGAGGCGGCGGACCTGGATTTCCACATTCAGCTCGCACAGGCGGTCCAGCCGGTTCGCTGCGGAAGCATCGATGGTGGCGCGGTGGCGGGCATAGAGGTCGACGACGGGCGCCAGCCAGTGGTCGACGAGGCCGCTTCCACCGGTGCCGTCGGCATTCTCCAGGGCCCGCCGCACGCCGCCGCAGCCGTAGTGGCCGCAGACGATGATGTGCCGCACCCGCAGCACATCCACTGCGAATTCGAGCACCGCGAGCATGTTCATGTCGCTGGAATGGACCACGTTGGCGATGTTTCGGTGGACGAAGATCTCGCCCGGATCGAGCCCGACCACATCATTGGCAGGGACCCGGCTGTCCGAGCAGCCGAGCCACAGGAAGCGGGGCGCCTGCTGCTCGGCGAGGCGGCGGAAGAAGGTGGGGTCCTCCGCGGTCTTGCGGTCGGCCCAGGCGAAGTTCTTGTCGAACAGCTCGTCGAGCACGCCCTCAGCCCGGCCCATGGTCGTGTCCTCCGCAGCCACCCCCGCCGCCACACCCGCAGCCCGCCGCTTCAGGAGGAGGGGCGGCATCCTGCTTCAACGACCAGTCGATCATGGCGCGCAGGCAGGTGGCGGCTGGGTCGCCGCCGCGCTCCAGCGCCGTCATCAGCGCCAGCCAATCCTCGTCGCTCGCACCGTCGCTGAAGCGGGCACAGGCACCCGCGACATAGTCCGCCGCGCTCTCGCCGAAGCGTGCGCCGGCCTGCGCCACGCGCGCCGCCAGCGTCACGTCGCCGAGGGCGAACAGGGTCTCCTGCGCGAACCGTTCATCCTGCAATTGCCGCAGGAGGGCGCCGAGCAGCATCTTTTCCTCCTATTGCACGAGGGGGGTCGGCGCCCCTTCCAGAGTCACCCCGCGGATGTCGGCCCGCCCTGCGAGCAGGCTCAGATACTGGCGGACCGCGATGTGCCAGGAGGTCGCCTCCAGGTGCGCGGCGATGGACGCCTCGGCCGCTGCGAACGGCAGCTCCTCGCCGGCCACATGCCGGGCCACCCGCACGATGTGGAAGCCGTAGCGCGTGGGAACGAGGAGCGGATGGACCGGCCCCGGCGCGATGGCGGACAAAGCCGCCTCGAATTCCGGCACGGTCTGCCCCTTGCCGATCTGGCCGAGGCTGCCGCCAACTTCGCGTGACGGGCAGGCGGAATGCGCCCGCGCCATCTCCTCGAACGCGGTTTCATCGCTGAGCACGCAGCGCAGCACCGCCTCCGCCTCGACCTGCGCCGCTGCGCGCCGCGCCGCGTCGGCCGACGCGGCGGGAATGAGGATGTGCGCAACCTCATACAGGTCATCCGAGCGGAAGGCCGCGCGGTTCCGCTCGAAGTAGCGGCGGCAGGTGGCGGTGTCGGCCTTCGGCACCGTGACCTCGCGGTCGAGGAGGGCGCGGATGACCGCCTCCTCGTCGGTTTCGCGGGTGCCGTCCGCCTCGGTCGCCGGCTCCGGGACGATGTCGAGGCGCCGGGCCTGCGCGAGGAGGAGCTCCCGCACGACGAGGGCGCGGGCCGCCGCGTGCCAGGCGTCCGCCGGCGTCTTCGCCGCGTGGTTCTGGATCTCGCGGGCGATGGCGGCGCGGGGGATGACCACGCCGTCCACGCTCACCTCATCCGGGCGTCGGGGCGGACGGGCGGAGGGGGACGTGCCGATGATTTCGGTCATGGCGCTCACTCCGCCGGGCGGCCGAGGGGACGGCGCACGGCCGGGCGCACCGCGGCCAGCGTCTGGCCGGGCACGGGCGGACGGGCCGCGCCCCGCGGCAGGCGCGTGCGCACCACCTGGTAGCCGGTGCGGCCCAGGTACCAGACCGGGGCGCTCCACACATGCACGAGGCGGGTGAAGGGGAAGACGAGGAAGATCGTCATGCCCAGCAAAAGGTGCGCCTTGAACACCGGGCTGACGTCCGCCACATAGGCGGCGGCCGAGGGCTGGAGGGTGAGGATGCCCTGCGCCCAGTTCATGAACTTCACCATCTCGTGCCCGTCCATGTGGTGGAGCGAGATGAAGATGGTCGACAGGCCAAGGGTGAGCTGCGCCCACAAAACCAGCAGGATGGCGGTGTCGCCGAAGCTCGAATTGGCGCGGATGCGCGGATCGAACAGGCGCCGGTGGGCGAGGAGCGCGATGCCGGCGAAGCACATCACCCCGGCGATGCCGCCCACCGTGATGGCGAGGCCCTGCTTGAAGCTATGGGAGATGCCCAGCGCGTCGAATACCCAGATGGGGGTCAGCAGGCCCCCGGCATGGCCGAGGAAGATGACGAGGATGCCCACGTGGAACAGGTTGGATCCCCAGCGCAATTGTCGCTTGCGCAGGAGCTGCGAGGAGCCGGCTTTCCAGGTGTATTGCTCGCGGTCGTAGCGGATCAGGCTGCCGAGCAGGAACACCGTGAGGCAGAGATAGGGGTACCAGCCGAACAGGGCGGCGTTGATGGCCTCGGACATGGTCGTCCTCCCTCAAGCTGCGGTATGGCGCGCGTCGCGCTGGGCGGCACGCAACTGGGTTCTGAAGCGGTCCACGGAGCAGGCGCCCATGCCCTCGCCCGGCCCGAAGGTGACGGCGGTCTCCTCCCAGGCGGCATCCAGCGCGGCAAGGTCGTCCACCGGTTCTTCTTTTGCCGGTGCCGATGCCGGGGCGGCGACCACGCCGTCCGTCGCCAGCGTCCGCAAGGCCGCGAACACGGCCGCATAGGCCGAGCCGCGGGCCGCGAGGCGTTCCTCGAGGCTTGCCAGGATGTGGACGATGTCGGCGATGAGCCCCCGCGCCTCGGCCAGGGGCCGGGTGGAGAGGAACTCCAGGAACAGGGGCAGGTAGTCCGGCAGTTCGTTGGCGACGAGCACCAGCCCGCCCTTCTCGTAGATGCCGGCGAGGTCCACCATGGCCTGCCCGCGGTCGCGGCTTTCCCCGTGCACGTGCTCGAACAGGTGCAGCGACAGGCGCCGGGTGCGGTCGAACAGGCCGACATAGCTCTCCTGCAGGGCGAACAGGTCGTCCTGCGCCAGCTCCTCAAGCAGGGGGGCGAGGCCGGCGCGGGCCGGCTCGCCGACAAGGCCCTCCAGCGCCAGCACGTCGGCGATGGCCGGCGCAGCGGCCACCAGATCCTCGCTGGGATAGGCGAGAAGCGCGGAGAGCGCCCTGAAGGTCAGGTTTTCAGCTTGCATCGCCATCACTCCACCTCCATCGGGGTGCGCGCCTTCTTCGTGGAAGGACTGCCGAACAGGTTGAGCTCGCTGTCGCCGCCGGAGCAGCCGTTGCCGAAGGAGAAGCCGCAGGACCCGCGCAAATCGTAGGCGTCCTCGCTCCATTCGCGGTGGGCGGTGGGGATGACGAAGCGGTCCTCGTAATTGGCGATGGCCATCACCTGGTACATGTCGTCGATGGCGGCGCCGGTGAGCCCCACCTTGGTGGCGATGCGCTCGTCGATGCGCCCGTCCACCGTCTTGGCGCGCATGTAGGCGCGCATGGCCAGCATCCGCTCCAGCGCCAGGGCGACCGGTTCCTCATTGCCCGCCGTGAGCAGGTTCGCGAGGTATTTCAGCGGGATGCGCAGGGAGCGCACGTCCGGCATCTCGCCGTCGAGCCCCATCTTGCCGGAGGCCGCGGCGGACTGGATGGGCGAGAGCGGCGGCACGTACCAGACCATGGGCAGGGTGCGGTATTCGGGATGGAGCGGGAACGCCACCTTCCACTCCATGGCCATCTTCCAGATGGGCGAGTGGCGCGCCGCCTCGAGCCAGGCATCGGGCACGCCGTCGGCGCGGGCCTGGGCGATGACGGCGGGGTCCTTCGGGTCGAGGAACAAATCGAGCTGGGCCTGGTAGAGCCTGGTCTCGTCGGCGACGCTCGCCGCCTCCTCGATGCGGTCGGCATCATAGAGCAGCACGCCGAGATAGCGGATGCGCCCGACGCAGGTCTCCGAGCACACGGTGGGCTGGCCCGCCTCGATGCGCGGATAGCAGAAGATGCATTTCTCGGACTTTCCCGAAGACCAGTTGTAATAGATCTTCTTGTAGGGGCAGCCGGACACGCACATGCGCCAGCCCCGGCATTTGTCCTGGTCGATGAGGACGATGCCGTCCTCCTCCCGCTTGTAGATGGCGCCCGAGGGGCAGGCGGCGGCGCAGGTGGGATTGAGGCAATGCTCGCACAGGCGCGGCAGGTACATCATGAAGGTGTTTTCGAACTGGCCGTAGATGTCGGCCTGGATGCCCTCGAAGTTCACGTCCTTCCTGCGCTTCTCGAACTCGCCGCCGAGAATCTCCTCCCAGTTCGGGCCCCATTCGATCTTCTCCATCCGCTCGCCGGAAATCAGCGAGCGCGGACGGGCGGTGGGGAATGCCTTGGATTCCTTCGCCGTGTGCAGGTGCTCGTAGTCGAAGGTGAAGGGCTCGTAATAATCGTCGATCTCCGGCAGATCGGGATTGGCGAAGATGTTGGCGAGGATGCGCCACTTGGCGCCCATCCTCGGCTCGATCCTGCCATTGGCCTTGCGGCGCCAGCCCCCGTTCCATTTCTTCTGGTTCTCCCATTCGCGGGGATAGCCGACGCCGGGCTTGGTCTCCACGTTGTTGAACCAGGCGTATTCGACACCTTGGCGGCTGGTCCACACGTTCTTGCAGGTGACCGAGCAGGTGTGGCACCCAATGCACTTGTCGAGGTTCAGAACCATGGCGATCTGGGCGCGGATCTTCATTGGGCCATCTCCTTCGCGGGAGTGGTCGAAAGGGGCTCTTCCAGCCAGTCCACCTTGTTCATCTTGCGGATGACGACAAATTCGTCGCGGTTCGATCCCACGGTGCCGTAATAGTTGAAGCCGTAGGCCAATTGTGCGTAGCCGCCGATCATGTGGGTCGGCTTCAGCACCGTGCGGGTGACCGAGTTGTGGATGCCGCCGCGGTTGCCGGTCAGCTCGGAGCCCGGCGTGTTCACGATCTTTTCCTGGGCGTGATACATCATCATCATGCCCGGCATGACGCGCTGGGAGACCACCACCCGGGCGGTGAGCGCGCCGTTGGCGTTGAACACCTCCACCCAGTCGTTGTCGACGAGGCCGGCCGCGCGGGCATCGTCCTCCGACACCCACACCACCGGGCCGCCGCGGTTCAGCGTCAGCATCAGGAGGTTGTCGGTGTAGGTGGAGTGGATGCCCCATTTCTGGTGCGGCGTGATGAAATTGAGGACGATCTCCTTGTGCCCGTTGGGCCGCGCGTCCTTGATGCCGGGGATGGTCTTGAGGTCCACCGGCGGCTTCCAGGTGACGAGGCCCTCGCCGAAGGCCCGCATCCACAGGTGGTCCTGGTAGAGCTGCTGGCGGCCCGAGAGCGTGCGCCAGGGGATCAGCTCGTGCACGTTGGTGTAGCCGGCGCTGTAGCAGACGGTCTCGCTCTCGATGCCCGACCAGGTGGGCGAGGAGATGATCTTGCGCGGTTGCGCCTGCACGTCGCGGAAGCGGATCTTCTCGTCCTCCTTCGCCCGCGCCAGGTGGGCGTGCTCACGCCCGGTGGCCCTGGAGAGGGCGTCCCACGCCTTCACCGCCACCTCGCCGTTGGTCTCCGGCGCCAGCATCAGGATGACCTCGGTGGCGTCGATGTCGGTCTCGATCTTCGGCAGGCCCTTGGCCGGGCCGTCGCGATGGGTGCCGTTGAGGGCGCCCAGCGCCTCCACCTCGTGCCTGGTCTTCCAGGTGATGCCCTTGCCGCCATTGCCGATCGTGGTCATCAGCGGCCCGAGAGCGGTGAAGCGGGCATAGGTCGCGGGATAGTCGCGGGCGACGACGGTCACCGTAGGCATGGTCTTGCCGGGGATCGGCTCCACCTCGCCCGTCTTCCAGTCCTTCACGTCCATGGCCTGCGCCAGCTCGCCGGCCGTGTCGTGCAGGATGGGGGTGAGGACCGTGTCCTCCTCCACGCCCAGCACCTCGGGGGCGACCTGCGAGAAGGCTTTGGCGATGCCCTTGTAGATGTCCCAGTCGGAGCGGGCTTCCCACGCCGGGTCCACCGCCGCCGACAGCGGATGGATGAAGGGGTGCATGTCCGAGGTGTTGAGGTCGTTCTTTTCGTACCAGGTGGCCGTGGGCAGCACGATGTCCGAGTAGACGCAAGTGGTGGACATGCGGAAGTCCAGCGTCACCAGCAAATCGAGCTTTCCCTGCGGCGCTTCCTCGTGCCAGACGACTTCCTTGGTGCGCACGGCGCCATCCGCGCCGAGGTCCTTGCCCATGACGCCGTTTTCGGTGCCGAGCAGGTGCTTCAGAAAGTATTCGTGGCCCTTGCCGGAGGAGCCGAGCAGGTTGGAGCGCCAGATGAACAGGTTGCGCGGCCAGTTGGCCGCATCGTCCGGGTCGTGGCAGGAGAGTTCCAGCTCGCCAGACTTCAGCGCGGAGGCCACATAGTCCTTCACCTCCCGGCCAACCGCCTTCGCCCGACGGGCAATGTCCAGTGGGTTCTGCTTGAGCTGGGGCGCCGAGGGCAGCCAGCCCATGCGTTCGGCCTTCACGTTGTAGTCGATGAAGGTCTGGTCCCAGTCGCCCTCCGGCGCGGTGGGGGAAAGGATCTCGCCGGCGGTCAGGGTCTCGTAGCGCCACTGGTCCGTGTGGGCATACCAGAAGGAGGTGGCGTTCTGCTGGCGCGGCGGGCGGCTCCAGTCGAGGCCGAAGGCCAATGGCTGCCAGCCGGTCTGCGGGCGCAGCTTCTCCTGGCCCACATAATGCGACCAGCCGCCACCGGACTGGCCGACGCAGCCGCAGAACACCAGGAGGTTGATCACCCCCCGGTAGCTCATGTCCATGTGATACCAGTGGTTCATGGCGGCGCCGATGATCACCATGGAGCGGCCGTTGGTCTTCTCCGCATTGGTGGCGAACTCGCGCGCCACGGTGATGATGGCCGCACGCTTCACCCCGGTGATGCGCTCCGCCCAGGCGGGGGTGAAGGGCACGTCGTCGTCGTAGGAGGTGGCGATATGGTCGCCGCCGAAGCCGCGGTCGAGGCCGTAGTTCGCCATCATCAGGTCGTAGACGGTGGCGACCTTCATCGGCCGACCCTCGGCATCCGCGAGGGTGCGCACCGGCACGTTGCGGGTGAGGATCTCGCCGTGCTGGGTGGCGACGAAATGCTCGGTGGCGCGCCCGCCGAAATAGGGGAAGTCCACCGCGGCGACCTCGGCGCCGTCGCCGGCCAGGGTCAGCTTCAGGCGGATGTCGCGCCCTTGCCCGTCCTTCTCCTCCAGGTTCCACTTGGCCTCTTCGCCCCAGCGATGGCCGATGGAGCCGAGCGGCGCGACGGGCTCGCCGGATGCCTCGTCCAGCGCCACCGTCTTCCACTCGGGATTGTTGGTCTCGCCCAGCGCCCCCGGCAGGTCGGACGCGCGCAGCATCCGCTCGGGCACCAGATGCCCGTTGCGCTCCACCATGCGGACCAGGAAGGGCATGTCCGAGTAGCGCCGCAGGTAGTCGTCGAAATAGGGCACCTGCCGGTCGAGGTGATATTCCTTCAGGATCACGTGGCCCATGGCGAGGGCCAGGGCGGCATCCGTGCCCTGCTTGGGGTTCAGCCAGATGTCGGCGAACTTGGTGGCCTCGGCGTAATCGGGCGAGACCACCGCGCTCTTGGTGCCCTTGTAGCGCACCTCGGTGTAGAAATGGGCGTCCGGCGTGCGCGTCTGCGGCACGTTGGAGCCCCACACGATGATGAAGCCGGCATTGTACCAGTCGGCGCTCTCCGGCACGTCGGTCTGCTCACCCCAGGTCTGGGGGGAGGCGGGCGGCAGGTCGCAATACCAGTCGTAGAACGAAAGGCACACGCCGCCGATGAGCGAGAGATAGCGCGCCCCCGCCGCATACGAGACCATGGACATGGCGGGGATGGGCGAGAAGCCCACCACCCGGTCAGGCCCGTGGGCGCGCACCGTGTAGGCGTTGGCGGCACCGATCAGCTCGTTCACCTCGTCCCAGGTGGCGCGCACGAGGCCGCCATGGCCGCGGATGGAGGTGTAGGAGGCGCGTGCCTGCGGGTTCTCCACGATGGAAGCCCAGGCCGCCACCGGCGAAAGCTTCACCCGCGCCGCCCGCCACAGCTTCAGCAGCCGGCCGCGGATCATGGGGTATTTCACCCGCGCGCCGGAATACAGATACCAGCTGTAGGACGCGCCCCGGGCGCAGCCGCGGGGCTCGTGGTTGGGCAAATCGGGCCGCGTGCGCGGATAGTCCGTCTGTTGGGTTTCCCAGGTGACGATGCCGCCCTTCACGTAGATCTTCCACGAGCAGGAGCCGGTGCAGTTCACGCCGTGGGTGGAGCGCACGATCTTGTCGTGCTGCCAGCGCTTGCGGTAGCCGTCCTCCCACGAGCGGTCCTCGTGGGTGACGATGCCGTGGCCGTCGGAGAAGGTCTCCGTTTCGCGGCGGAAGAAGGTGAGGCGGTCGAGGAAATGGGACATGTGGTGCGTGCCTCCCGTTACTCGGCCGCAGCCGGACGGTGGGTGGCGCGCGGGGCGATCCCGCGCTCGATGTCGTGGAGCAGGCCACCCTTGCGGGTGTAGACGGCCCAGGTGAGGAGAAGGCAGCTCACGTAGAAGCCGAGGAAGGCCCACAGCGCGGCTTCCGGCCCGCCGGTGAGGGCGATGGAGGTGCCGTAGCCCTTGGGGATGAAGAAGGCCCCGAAGGCGGCAATGGCCGAGGTGAAGCCGGTGATGGCGGCGGCCTCCTTTTCCGCCTGCCGACGGCGCGTCTCGGCATCGGCGGCGGGCATCAGGCGGTCCATCTCCTTGCCCATGATGATCGGGATCATCTGGAAGGTGGAGGCGTTGCCCACGCCGGTGGCGAAGAACAGCACCAGGAAGGAGCCGAAGAAGGCCCAGAATGCCCAGGGCTCCGCGCGCATCCCGATGGACCACAGCACGCCGGAGACGCCCGCCATCATCAGCAGGAAGACGTAGATGGTGACGCGGCCGCCGCCATATTTGTCCGCGAGCCAGCCCGTGCCGGAGCGCGAGAGCGCGCCGACGAGCGGGCCGAGGAAGGCGAACTGGAGCGCATTCACGTCCGGGAACAGGATCTTCGTCAGCAGCGGAAAGCCGGCCGAATAGCCGATGAAGGAGCCGAACGTGCCGGTGTAGAGCCAGCACATGATCCAGTTATGCTTGCGCTGGAAGATCACCGCCTGCTCGCGGAACGAGGCCTTGGCGGAGGCGATGTCGTTCATGCCGAACCAGGCGGCGAAGGCGGCGAGGGCGATGAAGGGCACGAAGATGAAGCCGGCGTTCTGCAGCCAGAGCGGGGCTTCTCCAGCGGGGGCCTTCACCATGGCTGGATCGCCGCCGAACGCACCGAAGATGCCCATGGTGATGACGAGGGGCACCACGAACTGCACCACGCTGACCCCGAGATTGCCGAGGCCGGCATTGAGCGCCAGCGCGTTGCCCTTCTCCTTCTTGGGGAAGAAGAAGGAGATGTTGGCCATGGAGGAGGCGAAGTTGCCGCCGCCGAAGCCGCACAGCAGCGCCAGGATCAGCAGCACCACATAGGGCGTGTCCGGGTTCTGCACCGCATAGCCGATGCCCGCCGCCGGGATGATCAGCGACCAGGTGGTCAGCGTGGTCCACAGCCGCCCGCCGAAGATGGGCACCATGAAGGAGTAGAAGATGCGCAGCGTCGCCCCGGTCAGGCCGGGCAAAGCGGCGAGCCAGAACAGCTCGTCGGTGGTGAACCTGAAGCCCACCAGCGGCAGCTTGGCGACCACCACCGACCACACCTGCCAGATGGCAAAGGAGAGCAGCAGCGCCGGGATGGAGAGCCACAGGTTGCGCCGGGCGATGGCGCGGCCGGTCTTTGCCCAGAAGTCCGGATCCTCCGGCCGCCAGTCGGTGAGGATGGCGCCCTTGACCGGCGCCGGGGTGGCGATCGCGGCCGGCATGCCCTGCATTTCCGGCAGCTGGGGCAGCGTCTCCAGCGTCTGGCCCGTGGCGTCCCGCTCCATCTGGCGGATGGCGAGGTGCATCCACGCGAGGGCGCCGGTGGCGAGGACGAACAGCAGCATGAAGCAACTGGTCCACAGCCCGGTGAGGTCGTTGAGCACGCCGAACATGAGCGGCAGGACGAAGCCGCCGAGGCCGCCGATCATGCCCACGAGGCCGCCCACGGCGCCCACGCTGTTCGGGTAGTAGACGGGGATGTGCTTGTAGACGGCGGCCTTGCCCAGGGCCATGAAGAAGCCGAGCACGAAGATGGTGACGGTGAAGCCCACCACCCCCATCTGCATGTGGAAGGCCATGGGGCCGTGGATGCCCTGCACCACGTAGTCGGTGGGCGGATAGGACAGGATGAAGGTGGCCGCCACCGAGACCAGGAAGGTCCAGTACATCACCCGCCGGGCGCCATAGACGTCGGAGAGGTGGCCGCCATAGGCGCGGAACAGGCTGGCCGGCACCGAGAAGGCGGCGGCGATCATGCCCGCGCTCTTGATGTCGAGGCCGTAGACCTTCACCAGATACTGGGGCAGCCACAGCGCCAGCGCGACAAAGGCGCCGAAGACAAAGAAATAATAGAGCGAGAAGCGCCACACCTGGACGTTCTTCAGCGGCTCCAGCTCCAGCCATGCGCTCTTCGGCCGGATGCCGAGGCGGCGGCGCTCCGCGAGGACCGGGTCGTCCTTGGTGGTGACGAAGAACACCACCGCCATCACCACCAGCGCCGCCGCCCACGCCTGCGCCACCATCTGCCAGCCGAAGGCGACGAGGACGAAGGGGGCGAGGAACTTGGTGACCGCGGCGCCCACGTTGCCGGCGCCGAAGATGCCCAGCGCCGTGCCCTGCTTCTGCGGCGGGTACCAGCGCGAGACATAGGCGACGCCCACCGCGAACGAGCCGCCGGCGATGCCGACGCCGAGGGCGGCGATCAGGAATTGCGGGTAGGTGGTGGCATAGGTCAAAAGGAAGGTGGCAATCGCCGCGGCGAGCATGGTCAGGGTGAAGACGATGCGCCCGCCATAGAGGTCGGTCCAGATGCCCAGCGCCACGCGGATGAGCGAGCCGGTGAGGATGGGCGTGCCCACCAGCAGGCCGAACTGCGTGTCCGAAAGCCCGAGGTCCTGGCGGATGCGGATGCCGATGATGGAGAAGATCGTCCACACCGCGAAGCACACGGTGAAGGCGACGGTGCTCATGGCGAGGGCAGTCCGCTGGTCCGCGGCGCTCACGTCTCGAGAGGGTTGCATGGCTCGATCTCGCCTGTTGCAAGGGCACGGCTGCGTCGTGCGCCGTGCAAACTCCTTCAAGCGACGTCCCTGTGATTTGACTTATATCAGTAACGAAGTGTTGTGCGACGATTTATTCGGAGATTAGAGCTGTGAGTATCTCGCAATTACATAATTTGTTATTGACAGTTTACATATATGTTCCTGCCAATTGACATTTATCAAGCTGCAGTTTGTTATGGCCTGCTTCGCAATCTATCGAGGGACGCATGAGGCCCGAGGACGCCGCTGCCATTCGGAACCTGCCCCTGTTTCGGGACGCGCAGGAGGAGACGTTCGGAGACCTCGTGCGTGCCGGCTTCCTCCAGCGTTTTCCGCCGGGGGTGGTCCTCATCAATGAGCGCGATCCTGCGGATTTTCTGCACGTTGTGGTGGAGGGCCTCGTGGAGATGTTCGCGACCAGCGAGGGACGTGAGACCACGATCAGCATCGTCCGACCGGTTGGAACCTTCATCCTCGCCGCCGTGCTGAACGACCAAGTTTACCTTCAGTCGGCGCGGACGCTGGAAAAATCACAGGTGCTCATGATCCCGGCCGAAATGGTGCGGGCCGCGCTTGGGACCGACCCGGCGTTCGCGCGCGCCGTTGTCACCGAGCTTGCCCGTGGCTACCGCCGCGCGATCAAGGAGGTGAAAAACCAGAAGCTGCGCAGTGGCGCAGGGCGGCTCGCCAACTGGCTGCTCAGGGAGGATGTGATTCAGGGAGCGTCTGGAGTGGTGAATCTCGGCTTCGAAAAGCGAGTTCTGTCCTCCCTCCTGGGCATGACGCCGGAGAACCTGTCCCGGGCCTTCTCGACGCTCAGGGCGCGCGGTGTCGCCGTTCAGGGCGCGCAGGTGCGGCTGACGGACAGGGAGGGGTTGGTGCGCTTTGCGCGACCGGACCTCCTCATCGATTCTGACGAGTGACGGGAAGCCAGGCGCAGGAAGCCTGGCCGATCAGGTCATGCGCCTGCGATCGCATGACCTGATTGCCACCTGTGGCACAGGGGAAAGAACTGGCCCGGATATCAAGGGCAGTCGGGCGAAGGGCGCACGGGCCACCCCGCCCGCCGGAGGCGCCCCGGCGTCACTGCTCGGCTTCGCTGGTGGTCGTGGTGAGCAGCACATCCTTGTCGCCCTGGATCTCGTAGAGCGCAAAATCGCGGCTCTTGAGCATGCCGTTGGGCAGGAAGTCCGCCGAGGAGCTGGCGCCGTCGTAATTGATGCTCTTGCCTTCCGCGAGCAGCTTGGCGCCCTGCGCGAAGGTGGTCACGCGCTCGCCGGGGCCGTTGGCCACCTTCATGATGTGCTCGGCGATCTTCGGGCCTTCCGTGGACCTGGCGCTGGCGATGCCGAGCAGCAGCAGGTTCATCTCGTCATAGGCGGCGCAGCCGTAGGGATTCTGCACCTGCCCGTTGGGCTTGAGGCCGACGAGGCTCAGGTAGGCGTCGTAGGTGTCCTTGCCCACCGGCGGCACCGGCGAGCCGTGCAGGATGCCGTCCGCGGCGGTTCCCACCGCCTGCTTGAACTGCGGGCCGACGGCGAAGGACAGGGCGAAGACCTTGCCCTTGTAGCCGCCGCGCACCAACTCGCGATAGACGGGGGTGAGGTCGGTGACGTAGCCGGCGAGGAACAGGGCCGGAGCACCGGTATTGATCAGGCGTTCCGCCTCGGCGCGGTAGGAGACCTGGTTGGGATTGTAGTAGAGCGGCTCGCCGACGATCTTGCCGCCCACCTTCTCCAGGGCCTTGCTGAAGCTGTCGCCCATGGAGGCGGCGAAGTCGTTCTTGGGGCCGGCGAAGGCGATCTTCAGCTCGCCGCGCTTGGCGGCGAGGTCGGCCAGCGCCACGCACCACGCCTTGTTGAGGGGCTGGAGGTTGTAGCACAGGCCCTTCTTGTCGCCGTTCGGCAGGGTGTCGGAGGAGCCGGTGAAGATCTGGACGACGTTGGCCTCCTGGCACAGGGGCATGATGCCGAGCGTCTCGGACGAGGCCCAGGTACCGAGGATGGCGCAGACGCGGTCGGCATCGATCATCTTGCGCGCGGCGCGCACCGCGGCCTCGGGATTGGTCTCGGAATTCTCGGAGACGAGCACGATCTGGCGGCCGAGCACGCCGCCCTGCTTGTTCACGAGCTCCACCACGGCCTTGTGCGCCTGCGCCTTCTCCGGCCCGTACGGTCCGCCACCGCCGGACAGCGGCACGAGGCTGCCGACCTTGATGGGCTCGGACTGGGCGAGGCCGTAGCGCAGGAGCGCCGGCGCAGCAACGGTAAGGGTCGATCCGGTGAGGAACAGCCTGCGGGTGAGGTCCATGACCATTATCCTTTCAATGCGGGGCGGCGGGTGGCGGGCACGACGGGCGTGTGCCTGGGCTCGGGCAGCAGCCCCTCGGGGCGGAAGCGGATGACGAGGATCAGCGCCGTGCCGATGACGATGAAGCGCAGCGCGGACACCTGCTCGGCGTCGAGGAAGCCGAGCCATGGGGTCAGGAAGCGGCTGCCCTCGTAGATGGTCACCACCGCCAGCGCCCCGACCACGGCGCCGAGCATGTTGCCGGGCCCGCCGACGATGACCGACATCCACACCAGGATCGCCACCGGCGTTGTGAAGTTGTCAGGCGTGATGGTCTGCACGTAATGCGCATAAAGCGAGCCGGCGGCAGCCATGAGCATGCTGCCGATGACGAAGGACTGGAGGCGGTAGACAAAGACGTTCTTGCCCAGCGTGGCGGGAACCAGCTCGTCCTCGCGGATGGCGCGCAGCACCCGGCCATAGGGCGTCCCGGCCAGGCGCAGCATCAGCGCCAGCGTGAGCACAGCCCCTGTCAGGACGACGCCGAGCACCATCCACGCATTGGCCGTGCGCCCGAAATCGGCGAGGACCGGGCGCGTCATGATCAGCAGCCCCTTGGGGCCGCCGGTCAGCCAGTCCTCATTGTTGAAGATGAGCCGGACTGTCTCGGCGAAGCCCAGGGTGACGATGGCGAGGAAGTCGCCCGACAGGCGCAGGCAGAGCAGCGCCAGCGCGGCCCCGGCCAGCGCGCCGGTCGCCATCGCCACGGCGAGGCCGCCGATGAAGGGGGCGTGGAAGCTTTCCGTGGCGATGCCGCTCGCATACGCGCCGAGGCCGAAGAAGCCCACCACGCCGAAATTGACGAGCCCGGTGAGCCCGAACTGCAAGTTCAGGGCGAGCGCCAGGATGACGTAGATCCCGGCTATGGTGAGGATGGCGACGAGATAGGCATCCATGGCGCTTACTTTCGATCCACCTTGATGCCCAGGAGGCCCTGCGGGCGCAGCAGCAGCACGAGGGCGATCACCACGAAGCCGACCGCGCCCTTGTAGGTGGGCGTGAAGTGTGCGGCGGTGAGCTCCTCCGCGAGGCCGATCACGACGGCGCCGATGGCCGCTCCAAGGGGCGAGCCGAGCCCGCCGACGATGGCCGCGGCGATCACCGGTATGGCGATGGCCCAGTTGAGGTTGGGATCGATGGCAAGGTCCACGCCCACGAGCGTGCCCGACAGGCCGAACAGGGCGCCGGCGACGATCACTCCGAAGGCCTCCACCCCCGGCACCGGCAGGCCGCGCACATTGGCGAGGGAGGGATTGTCGGCCACCGCCCGCAAGGCCCGGCCGATGGGCGTGAAGGAGAGCAGCGCGCCCACGGCCAGGGTGGCCACCAGCGATACGGCAATGACGAAGAGGGTCTCCTTCGGCACGCGCAGGCCGGCGAAGACCAGCGGGCCGGTGAGCGGCAGGTCGAAGCCTTTCACCTGCGCGCCGAAGCCGAAGCGGATGATGTTCTCGATCACGAAGGACAAGGCGATGGAAACGAGCAGCAGCGTGCCGCCGCTCCGACCACGCAGTGGTCGGAAGACGACCCGGTCGCTGAGGGCCACCGCGCCGGCGCACACCCCCATGGCCCCCACGCCCCCGGCCCAGAGCGGCAGGCCCAGCGGCGCGTTCAGCGTCCAGGCGGCAAAGGCGCCCACGGTGACGAAGCCGCCAGCGGCGAAATTGGCGTAGCGGAACAGGGTGAAGATCAGCGTGAAGGCGACCGCCGCCGGCGCGAGGATGGCCGCGGTGGCGAGCGCGTTGATGAACATCTGCATCAGGCGGCCTCTCCGAAGAAGAGCGCGCCGAAATCGGGCTCCTGCGCCAGCACCGCGGCGCTGCCGGCCCGCACCACCCGGCCGTCCACGAGCACCAGCGCCCGGTCTGCCCGCTCAAGCGCCGCGCGGGCGTTCTGCTCGACGATGAGGATGCCGAGGGTGGCGGCGGCGGCGAGCTGGTGGAGCACGTCCAGCATCTCGCCCACCAGCAGGGGAGAAAGGCCGGCGGTGGGCTCGTCCACCAGCAGCACGCGGGGGCGGGCCATCAGCGCCATGGCCAGCGCCACCATCTGCCGCTGGCCGCCGGAGAGGCCGCCGGCCCGCTTGTGCATATAGGGGCGCATGGTGGGCAAGAGAGCCGTCACCTCCTCGCGCCGCTGCGCGATGTCCTTGCAGCCCCAGGCACTGACCGACAGGTTCTCGCTGACCGAGAGGGTGCGGAAGACGTTGCGGTCCTGCGGCATGAACGCCGCGCCCGCCTGGGCGCGCGCGGCGGGAGAAAGCGGCACCAGGTCCTTGTCGTCCAGCATGAGCGTGCCGCCGGTGACCTTCGCGACGCCGGCGATGGACTTGAGCAGGGTCGACTTGCCGGCGCCGTTGGGGCCGACGAGGGCGACCATCTCGCCGGGCGCGACCTCGAGGTCGACGCCGTGGACGATGTCGCCGCCGCCATAGCCGGCACGCAGGTTCTGAAGGCGCAGCAGGGTCATGCGGCCTGTCCCAGATAGGATTCGACGACGGCAGGATTGGCGGAGACGTGGGCGAAGCTGCCCTCCGCCAGCACGCGGCCGGTGGCCATCACCACCACCCGCGAAGCGAGGGCGCGGATGAAGCCGATATTGTGCTCGATGATCACGAAGGTCTTGCCATGCTCGCGATTGAGACGCTGGATGAGCAGCGCAATCTCATCCACCAGATGCGGCGCCACCCCGGCGGCGATCTCGTCGAGGAGGATGGTGTCCGCCTCCGCCATCAGGCAGCGGGCCATCTCCAGCAGCTTCTTCTGCCCGCCCGACAGGTTGGACGCGAGCTTGGCCTCGTGGTCCGAAAGGGAGACCAGGGCCAGGACCTCGCGGGCCCGCTCGGTGGCCGCCCGCTCGTCTCGGCGCGTGGCGGCCGGACGGAAGAGCGCGCCGGTGAGCGTCTCGCCGGCATTGGCGGGGGCGGCGAGGAGCACGTTCTCCAGGACCGTGAGCTTGTCCAGCTCGCGGGCGAGCTGGAAGGTGCGCACCAGCCCCAGCCGGGCGAGGCGGTGGGGCGGAAGGCCGGTCGCCTCCGTGCCGTTCACCACCAGGCGGCCGGCATCGGGCTTGAGCACGCCGGACATGAGGTTGAAGAGGGTCGTCTTGCCGGCGCCGTTGGGGCCGATGAGACCGAGAATCTGTCCCGGCTCCACGAGGAAGGAGACGCCATCCACGACGGTGACGCCGCTGAAACGCTTGGTGAGCCCGTTGGCTTCGATGCGCGGCGGGGCGCTGGCGGGAGTTTCGTTCATGGCCGCCGCCGTGCCGAGCTTGTCCGCGGCTTGGCGGCGGCGAAGCTTTCCCGTTCGAGAATGGTCCGTACCGCGTCCACCAGCATGGCCAGCACGTCGCGCACGCGGGCCTCGTCGCGATGGATGTTGTCCTGGATGCGCAGCCCGCGCAGGGTGGAGACGATGAGGGTGATGACCACGTGGATGCGCTCGGGCGGCAGCCCGGACACGTGGAACGCCTTGACGCCCAGATCCTCGTAGGATCGGAACAGGTCCGTGAGGATCTGCTCCACCGCCTCGCCCACCCGCGTGTCACGGCCGGTGACCATCAGGTCGAGCATGGTGACGAGCGCATTGGCCCGGAACACGTCTTCGTAGAGACGCTCGACGAAGGTCGCGACATCCGTCCGCCCCGCGCTCATGTCGTCGGCGAGCGCCGCCACAATGTCCTGCGCCCGCCGCCAGAAATGGGCGGCGGTGTCGATGATGAGCTCATCCCGCGTCGGATAGTGATGCAACATCGCGCCGCGGGAGACGCCACATCTCTGCGCGATGGCGGCGGCGGATGCCGCGTTCACCCCCACCTCGGCGATGAGTTCCTCGGTGGCGGCGCGCAGCCGGGCCCGCATGGCGGCGCCTTTCAGCTCGCGGCCGTCGGCGCTCTCGCCGGGATGTCTGAGGAGGATGGTTTCCATGGTCAAAGCCTGACATGTGGCGGCCGAGGCCGCGCGCAAAAAAGTCAGTCATGACTGCTTGTTTTATGCGCAGCCGTCGCCGGTCCTTGGGCGCCAACTCGCCCGTCGCCGAAAACGGTTCGCTGCGTTGCGGTCTTGGTGGCGCGGGTCGCAGTCCGGCGTGTGGCCAACATTTGTTCATCATAGAAATGATGGGCGTTACATCATCGGTTCGACATATATAAATCGCGACTTTTGCATTGATCTGGGGGAAGAAAATCTTATTGATTCGTGAAAAGAAAGAATAAAAATAATTTAAGCATATTTGATGCCCCGCGATGCGCCGTGTACATCGTATCCGGGCTTGGCGCGAGATCGTTTCCTTACCATTCGCAGAAGTTGTCGCGCCGCAGGCATGGAGAGAAAAAGTTGCTCGTTCGGGAAACGCCGGCTGAGGAAAAGCCGACCCTGGCGGCGCCCGCCGACCTCGTGATCCTTGGTGCCGCGCAGGTCGTGCTGTGCGATCCCGGCCGTCCGGACGGGGTCGGCGTCGTGGACGGCGGCGCCGTTGCGGTCCGCGGCGAGGAGATCGTGGCGGCGGGGCCGGCGGCGGAAATCCTGGCCCTGATCGGGGCGCACACGCAGATCGTGGATGCGCGCGGCGGCGTCGTCACGCCTGGGCTGGTGGATTGCCATACCCACCTGGTGTTCGAGGGTGACCGCTCCGGCGAATATTTCCACCGCACCCGCGGGCTCGACGACGCCGGCCTGACCGCCGCCGGCCTCTCCTGGGGCGTGCCGGCCTCCCGGCCCGCCAATGCCGGCCTGCCGCCGGACCGCCTCGCCGAGGCGGCGCTGCGGCGCGCCCGGAGCATGCTCGCCTGCGGCACCACCACCATCGAGACCAAGTCCGGCTACGGGCTCGACCATGACAGCGACCTCGCGTCACTGGAGGCGGCGCGGCTGGTCGCGCAGGCCACCGGCGTCGAGATCGTCGGCACCTATCTCGGCGCCCATGCCCGGCCGAAGGAGGGGGCGGCGCGCTATCTGGACCGAATGATCGCCGACACCATCCCGGCGGTCGCCGAGGGCGGGCTCGCGGAATTCTGCGATGTCTACGTGGACCCCGACGTGTTCACTCTCGACGAGTGCCGCCGGGTGCTCGCCGCCGCGAGCGACGTGGGGCTTGTCGCCAAGCTGCACACCGATGCGCGCGTCAACGTGGGCGGCGCGCGCCTTGCGGCCGAGGTCGGCGCCGCCTCTGTCGACCATGGCAACATGCTGAGCGACGCCGACCTGCGCGTGCTGGCGGATGCCGGCACCAGCGTCGCCGTCTTCCCCGGCTTCGACTGGGCGGTGAACCACCCCCGGCCGGTGAATGCGCGCCGCTTCGCCTGCTCGGGCGTGAACGTGGCGCTCGCCACAGACTTGTGCCCCGTGTGCTGGCACCTGTCCCAGCAGGTGACCATGGGCTTCGCCTGCCGTCTCTCGGGCCTGTCGCCGGAGGCGGCGCTGCTGGGTGTCACCCTCAACGCCGCGAAGGCGATCCGGCGCGATAACCGCATCGGCTCCATCGCGCCCGGCAAGCAGGCAGACCTGGTGGTGTTCGATGTGCCGGATTTCCGCCAGCTCGCATTCCGCTTCGGCACGAATGCGGCGGCGGTCGTGATCAAGAAAGGCCGCGTCCTCCTGGACGCGATGGCGGTCAACCCGAGGGACGGACGATGAAGGACAGGAGCAGCGAGGGGTTGTGGGCATGGCGGCAGCCGGAGAACCACAACCACATGATCGGGCTTCAGGAGAAGGGGCCGACGGCGTCCGGCGACGGGTCCATCGAGCTTGCCTTCTTCGGCGGCTCGGCCTTCCGCATCACGACGCCGGCCGGGCTTACCTTGATGCTCGACCCCTGGCGCAACCCGCCCTGGGGAACGTGGGACTGGTACCTCTACGACTTCCCGAAGACGCAGGTGGACGTGGCCCTCTCCACCCATGCCCATTTCGACCATGACGGCCTGCATCAGCTCAGCGCCAACGTCATCCTGGACCGGCTGATCGGCACCTACAGCTTTGCCGACGTCACCATCACCGGCATCGCCGACAAGCACGTGAGCGATAGCCGGCACAATGCCTATGACTGGGCGGAAATGACCCGCCGCCTGACCCATGTGGGCACGACGCCTCCCGACAACTGGCGCTCGTTCGACAATTGTCTCCTCATCGTGGAGGTGGCGGGCCTCCGGATCCTGCATTGGGGCGACAACCGTCCGAACCCGCCGGCGAGCGTGTGGGACAAGCTGGGCGAGATCGACATCCTGCTGCTGCCGGTGGACGGCTCGCAGCACGTGCTGAGCTATGCCCAGGCGGATGCGGTGGCGGACAGGCTGAAGGCGCGCCTCATCGTGCCCCATCACTACGGCATCTGGGACGTGACGACGCGAGGGTCCACCCTGCTGCCCCCCGACGCGTGGGTGAACACGCGCCCGGACGCCATCTGGGCCGAGGCCGGCGCGGTGCGGCTCGATCCTGCTTTCGTCAAGGCGCAGGCGGGCCGCGTCTTCTGCTTCGGGGAGAAGGTCGCCTTTGACAAGCCAGACATGAAGGCCGCGCCGAAGGGCGCGTGAGGCGCCGAGGGCTCGCCGCTCAGCGGTCGAGGGTCCGTTCGGCGGCCATGCGCCAGACGATTTCGGCCGCATGGGAGGCGAAGCTCCCCGCGCGGCGGGCGAGGCATATGGTGCGGGGAAAGCTCGGCTCAAGCGGCGTCACCGTCACCCCGGCATGGGTCTGCGGCACTGCGGTTTCCGCGATGATCGACACCCCCATGCCGGCCCGCACCAGGGCAAGGATCGAGGTGATCTGCTGGATCGAATGGCGGATCATGGGCTCGTGGCCGCCGCGGGCGAACCAAGCGCGCACCAGCGGCTCGCTGCCGCCCTTGGTCATGATGAAGGGAGCCGCGGCCAGCGTCGGCGCGTCGAGCGTCCTGCGCCGGGCCAGCGGATCGCCCGTCCGCACCAGCGCCATCAGGTGATCCTGCTTGAGAGGCAGCAGCTCGAGGTCCGGATCCCCGGTCTCCACGATGGTGGCAAAATCGACGAGGCCGTCATGGAGCGCCTGCAGGGTGGGCTGGTCGGTGGTCTCGGTGATCTCGATCTGGAGCTTGCGATAACGCTGGCTCACCGCCGCCACGAGCTGCGGCAGGATGTGGGTGGACGCTGACGCGCCGAAGGAGGCGATGCGCACGAGGCCGTCGCCCTGCGCCCTGCAATCCTCCAGGCGGCGCGCCGTCAGGCGGGCGAGCTCTTCCTGCCGCTCGGCATGTTCAGCCAGGATGCGGCCTTCCGCCGTGAGCACCATGGGCCGGCGGCCGCGGATGACGAGGGACACGCCGCAGATCTCCTCGGCGCGGACGATGGCCTTGCTCGCCGCCGGCTGGCTGACGTCGAGGGCCCGGGCCGCCTCGGTCAGGTTGCCGAGCCGCGCCACGAGGGGCAACAGCCGCATGGCAAGCAGGGGAACGGCATCGAAGGGAGCGGCGGCCATCTGAATAACTAACAGTTATTGGATTATGCCACTTCATTCTGCACAAGAATAAGCCTGTCGTCATCCGAAACGTCCGGTCTGCCCCGTGAAAATCGCTCTCAACCCGTTCATCGCCGGTATTCCCGCCAATCCCCTGCGCGCCCTTTTCCCCTTCGCGGCGCGGCCGGGCATGCTCAATCTGGCCAGCGGCCATCCCTCCCGCGACGCCTACGATCACGAGGGCCTCGCGGAGGCGCTGGCGACGGCGGGTGCCGATTTCCCGGCCTGGACCTACGGCCCGAGCGCCGGCGATCCGCTGCTCCTGGCGGCCCTTCAGGAGCACGTGGCCGAGGTCCCCGCCGGCCATCGCCTGCTGGTCACCTCCGGCGCGCAGCAGGGCATCGACCTCGCCATCCGCACGCTGGCGCCGCCCGGCGCTACGGTGCTGGTGCCGGAGCCGGTCTATCCGGCGGTCCTCTCGGCCTGCGCAGCGGTTGGTGTGCGCGCCGTGGGGTATCGCACCGATGCGGCCGATACGGCCATGGCGGGGCTCGCCGAGGCCTTGGCCGCGGCCCCCGACGTGCGCGCCCTCTACGCCCTCCCGACCTTCGGCAATCCCACCGGCGAGACCCTCGACCAGGCGCAGCGGCTGGCGATGCTCGCTCTGTGCGCGCGGCGAAGTATCCCCATCATCGAGGACGATCCGTACCGCGCCCTGTGGTTCCGCGCCCCGCCGCCATCCAGCCTCATGGCGCTGGCGCCGCAGGTGCCCGGCGCTGTGGTCATCCATCTCGGCAGTCTGTCCAAGATCATCTCGCCTGGGCTGCGCCTCGGCTGGGCCATCGCGCCGGATGCCGTCGCCGGACCCATGCAGGAGGCGCGTCAGGCGAGCGACCTCCAGCCCAATTCGCTGGCGCAGCGCGTGGCGCTGCATTACCTGCGCCTCGGACGGCTCGACGCCCATGTGGTGCGCGTGCGGGCCCTGTACGCGGCCCGCCACGATGCCCTGGCCGGGCGCCTGGCCGGCGCCGGCTTCGACGTGCCGAAGGTCGAAGGCGGGATGTTCGTGTTCGCGCGGATGCCCGACGAGGCCGTCCGCGACGGCCTGTTCGAACGGGCGGTGGCCAACGGCGTCATGTTCGCGCCGGGACCGGCCTTCTCGCTCCGCCCGGGAGATGCGGCCTTCGCGGAGCGGATGCGCCTGTGTTTCGTCGGGCTTTCCGATGCCCATGTCCTGGAGGCCGCGGACCGCCTCATCGCGGTGGTGAGAGGCTGATCATGTTCCAGATCCTCATCGCGCTGCTGCCCGATTTCAGCCTGATCGCCCTCGGCGGCGCCTTGCGCCTGACCTTGTCGCCGGACGCCTGGAAGGGCATCGACAAGCTGAATTTCCAGGTGCTTTTCCCGGCGCTGATCTTCACCGCGGCGCTCAGCAAGGCGCCGGATGCGGGCGACGTGCTGGTGGTCGGCGTCGGGGTCTGGCTGATCATCGGCCTGGGCTTCTGCCTCGCCTGGCCGTTGCGGTCGCTGGGCCCCGAGCGCTTCCTCGACTTCGCCGGCCTGTGGCAGACGGCCTGGCGCTTCAACACGGCGCTGGCCTTCGTGGCTGTGCAGACCCTGCCCGAGACGCATCGCGCCCTCATGTCCATCGCCATCGGCATGGCGGTGCCGCTCGCCAACGTGCTTGCCATCGGCGCGCTGTCGCGCGGGCATGCCCTGTCCCTGCCGAAGATGATCCGCCAGATCGTGACCAATCCCTTCTTCGTCGCAAGCGTCGCGGGGATGGCGCTCTCGATGCTGCGGGTGGACCTGTCTCCGCTCCTGCTCAAGCCGGTGCGGATGCTGGCGATGGCGGCGATCCCCATCGCGCTCCTGTCCATCGGCGCATCGCTGAACTGGCGGGCGCTCGCCAGGGTCAACCGCTTCTCCGTCGCCCTCAACGCCATCAAGCTGCTGATCCTTCCCGCCGCCACATGGGCGCTGGCCACGGCCATCGGGATCGATCCGGTCCGCACCACCGTGCTGACCCTCTTCGCCGCCTTGCCGACGGCCTCCGCGGCCCATGTCCTCGCGTCCGTCTTCGGTGCCGACCGGGAGGCGGTCGCCACCCTCATCGCCCAGTCCACGCTGATCGGTTGCGTCAGCCTCCCCATGTGGCTGGTGTTCCTGAACGGGGCCGCGTGACAGGTTCCTACCTGATCCGGGACACCTCCACGCCTCCCCATCGGCCCCGCCACGCCGCGCATCCTGGGAAGCCCTGACGGTGGCGCCGGATGAAAGCCATGGCGATCGCCGCGAAGCCGCGCGTTGTCTCGGCCTCGATCGCACGACCTTTTGCAATCGGCTGAGGCCCCACGGGCTTCTCGGGTTCGGCAGGGACGGGCGGGCGTAACCGTCCGGATCGAAGATCGCGGTTTCCGCCTGCCGAACGGCCTCGTGCGGCCCGACGCGGTCATGGGTGGCATCGCCGGACGCAGAGGCCCGGCGGCCCGGAAAACGCAGCAACGCACCGGGTATGCGGGCCGAGCGCAGCGGAGCGGGGGCGCATCTCGGCATTTTACTTCCACCGGCGCGACGAGATCTCGGACCCGGTCGATCTTCAAGGCCTGGGTGGCTGTCTTCCCCGTAACCGAGAGCCTCCGCGCCAATCTGACAAAATTGTTGCGAGCGCCAATTGACGCTAGGCGGAACCACTGCGATTATATTTGAAACACACGTTCCAATATTCAGAACATCATGGACAGCACCACACTCAAGGCATTGAAAATTCTTGAAACCCTCGTCAGAGGCGGGCGCCCACGCGGCATTTCCGATCTCTCCAGGGAAATCGGCTTGCCGAAAAGCAATATTCATCGCGCGCTTACGACGCTCGAAGCCGCGGAATACGTGCGCAGGACTTCGGAAAGCACCTACACCCCGACGCTCAAGCTGTGGGAGTTGGGCCTTGAGGTCATGGCGCAGGTCGACATCCGCGCCATTGCGGCGCCGCACCTGAAGGCCCTCGTCGCCGAGACGGGCGAGTCTGTCATCCTTGCCGTGCTGGACGGTCACGACGTCGTCTATGTCGACAAGGCTGAGTCAGGTCACGCGATCCAGGCCATCACGCACGTGGGAAGTCGAATTCCGGCTTATTCCGTCGGTACCGGCAAGGCGATGCTGGCGTTCGCGTCGGAGGCTCTCCAGGCGGAGGTTGCAGCCCGAGCGGTGGCTCACACGTCCTCGACCATCGTTGGGGAGGACGCGCTGCGCAACGAATTCGCCGCCATCCGCGCCCGCGGCTACGCGATCAACCGTGGCGAGTTTCGCGATGAGGTCTCGGGCGTCGCCGCGCCCATCCTGGACGGCAGCGGTGCTGTCATCGGCGGCGTTGGCGTGTGGGGACCGGACCAGCGGTTCTCGTCCAAGCTCGATGTCCTCGGCGTGTCTGTCCTTGCCTGCGCGAGGCGCATTTCCGCGGAGTTCGGCGCGAAGGCCGCTTCTCTCCCGATTTCTCGCAAGTCCAAGTAAAGGGAAGGTCATTCACATGTCGGATATCGATCTCGTGCTCGCTGGAGGCAAGGTTATGTCCCCCGGCGGCTTGATCGACGCATCGATCGGCGTCCAGAACGGACAGATCGCGTTTGTCTCCACCCACCAATGGACGCCGCCGGCCCGCGAGGTAATCGAGCTCGAAGGCAGGGTGGTCGTGCCTGGATTCATCGACACCCACGTCCACTTCCGCGATCCCGGGCTGACCTACAAGGAGGACTTCACCTCGGGCACGCGCGCCGCCGTTGCCGGAGGCATTACCACCGTTGTGGATATGCCCAACAATAAGCCCGCGATCAACACGAGCGAAGCTTTTCGGGCGAAGCGCGACGATGTCGGTACCAAGTCATTAGTCGATTTTGCATTGTATGCCGGCGCGACGAAGCTCGACCAGATCCCATTGATGCTGCGCGACGGCGCCATCGGTGTGAAGATCTTCATGGTCGCCGACCCGAAGTCCGGATATCCTCATGATCCGGAGCTGTTTACCGGCGACGACGGCATGCTCTACGACACCCTCAAGCTGTCCAAGGCCGAGGGTACATTTTGCGCCGTGCATCCCACCAACCAGGAGATCTTCGCTCACGAATCGAAGAAGCGCTGGGCGGCCGGAACAACGACGCCGGACGACTTTTTGCCGGCCTATTTTGGCGAGAACTTCGTCTCCGATCACACCGCCATCGCAACGCTCATCGAGATGGTCCGTGCCTGCCAGGCGCGCGTCCACATCCTGCACCTGCGGTCGGGAGCCGGAATTCTCCAACTTCACCGGGCTCAGCAAGATGGCCTGCCGCTGACCATCGAGGTTAATCCCAAATACGTCCTGCATACCGCCGATGACATGAAGCGGCTCGGGCCGCTGTGCACGCCCTACGGCTTGCCGGATGAGGAGCGATTCAAGATCCTGCGTGACATCGAGCGGGGATGGGTCGACATCCTGGGCAGCGATCATGCGCCCCATACCCGCGAGGAACTGCTGCCGGGCTGGCAGGACGCCTGGAAGATCCCCTTCGGCAACCCGCAGCTCGACCACTTCGTCTCGGGCCTGCTCACCTATGTCGCAGAGGGCGTGCTCAGCCTGCCGACACTGGTCCGCACGCTGAGCGAGAATCCGGCGAAGCTCATCGGCCTCTATCCCCGCAAGGGCGTCATCCAGGCCGGTTCAGACGCCGATTTCGCGGTGCTGGACCTGAATGCCAAGGGTGTCTTCTCCGACGAGGGCGTGCAGACCAAGGTGGGCTGGTCGCCTTTCACCGGCCGCGCCTTCACCGGCAAGCCGGTCATGACCATCTCGCGCGGGAAGGTCGTTATGCGAGACGGTGTGGTGACGGGCGAGCCCGGCTGGGGCCGGTTCGTCGACGGCCACGCTCTGCGCAACTAACAACAACCCACTTCCAGAGGATCGTGAAAATGTGGAAGCAGACACGCCGCCAAGCGATCATGACCCTCGCGTCCCTGGCCATGCTCCCATCGCATGGCCAGGCCGCCGTCCAGAAGGTGCGGGTGGCCAACGGCACCACCCTGGACATTCTGAGCATCCCGGACGTGCGCACCTTCGAGCACTTCCTGAAGCAAAGCACCGGCATCCCGAGCGAGGTGACCTACCTGCCAGGGGCGGTGCGGGCGATCCAGGCCATCATCGCCGACCAGGCCGACGTCGGCATTGCCACGCTCAATGCGGGCCTTGCCGCTGTGCTGCAGCAGCAGGACATCGTGGTCTTCGCCCTCGCCTCCGGCGCGCGCCCCTACCTGGTGATGACCGCCCAGGACGGGCTCGGCAGCCTCAAGGCGCTCGAAGGGCGTACCGTCGGCGTCATCTCGCTCGTGGATTCTACCTACTATCTGCCCGTGATGCAGATGCGGGCCGAGGGGGTGGACCCATCCAAGGTCCGCTGGCAGCCCGTGGGAGGAGGGGCTGGGCGCGGCAATGCGCTTATCTCCGGCGGCATCCAGGCCGCCTCCTTCCAAGTGGGCCAGGCACTCGACCTGACGCAGAAAGGCGCGTTCAGGATCATTGATCCGCCGTCCCACAACATGGACCTCATCTTCAAGGCGTTCTGGGCGAGGCGGTCGTTCCTGGAGGCCAATCCCCAGCTCGCCACCGAGATCGTGAAAGCCCACCTGCTCGCCACCCGCGAGGCGCTCGACAAGGCGGCTTTCCTGAAGGTCGCGACGCCCATGCTCGCCCCCATGGCGGAGAGCACCATCTCGCAAGCCTATGACATCCTCGTCCGGATGGGCGTCTGGGACCCCAACGACGACTTGCTCAATCCCAAGGCCGGGGATGAGACCGTCGCCCAAATGGTCAAGTACGGCATCATCGACCGGGAGATTTCCTTCGACCGCTGGGCGACCGATCGCTTCGTCAAAGAAGCGGTCGCGGTGGTGGGCAGGAGATAGACCGCGATGGCGCACCTGGTGGCAAGCGGTGTCGGCAAGCAGTTCGCAATTCGTGGGCGGAACGGCGTGGAGGTCGCCGACATCCTCAAGGGCGTGGATCTCGAGGTGGGTGATAACGAGTTCGTCTCCATCGTGGGGGCGAGCGGTTCCGGCAAGACCACGTTCCTGCGCATCGTCGCCGGCCTGGCCCAGGCCGATGCCGGATCCGTCAAAGTCAACGGCAAGACGGTGTCGGGTCCCGGACCGGAGCGGGCGATGGTGTTTCAGGCCATCAACCTGCTGCCGTGGCGGAATGTCGTCGGAAACGTGGAGTTCGGCCTGGAGCTCCAGAAGGTGCCGGAGGCGGAACGCCGGGCGCGTGCCGAGCGTTTCATCGAGCTCGTGGGGCTGGGGCGACACCGGCATGCCTATCCGCACGAGTTGTCCGGCGGCATGCAGCAGCGCGTCGGCATTGCCCGCGCCCTCGCCACGGATCCGGCGCTGCTGCTGATGGACGAGCCCTTCGGCAGCCTGGACGCCCAGACGGCCGAATTCCTTTGGGACGAGCTGTCAAAGATCGTCGCGGAAACCCGCAAGTCCGTGCTGTTCGTCACGCACCATATCGACGAAGCGATCTATCTCTCCGACCGGGTTGTGGTCCTGGGCGGGAGCCCGGCCGGCGTCAGGGAAGTCATCGCCATCGATTTTCCCAAGCCGCGCTGGGCCTACGACGTCCGTGCGGACCCGAGGTTCGCCGAGTTCCGGGCGCGGCTGCGCGCCCACATCTTCCACCCGAACACCAGCCAGGAGTGAGGAGCACATGGCCAACAAGTGGGCGCTGCGCGCCGCGTCCCTCGCGGTCGTCGGTGTGACGTGGCAGATTGTGGGCAGCAGGCTCAACCCCATCTTCCTCTCGACCCCGACCGCCGTCTTCAAGGCGGGGGTGGCCTTGGTGGCAAACGGTGAGCTGCCGGCGGCGATGCTGGTGAGCCTCGGCGTGGTGTTTGCCGGCTTCGGTGTCGCAATCCTCGTCGGCGTTCCACTGGGGCTCGCCATGGGGCGGTCGCGCACCGTCGAATATCTGCTCGACCCTTACGTGAACGCGCTTTACGTGGTTCCGCGGATCGCGCTGATCCCGTTGATCATCGTGTGGCTGGGGCTCGGGATCCCTGCGCAAATTGCCGTTGTGTTCGGCACCAGCGTGTTTCCCATTCTGATCAGCACGCACACGGGCGTGCGCAACGTCAGCTCAAACCTGATCGAGACGGCGCGCTCCTTCGGCGCGGGAGAGAGCGAGCTCGTGCGCAAGATCATCCTTCCGGCGAGCGTGCCCTTCATCATGTCCGGGCTGCGTCTCGGCATCGGACAGGCCATCATCGGCATGATCGTGGCGCAGATGTTTCTCGGCATCTCCGGCATGGGCTTCATGCTCGTGAACTACGGCAACCAGTTCGCGACGAACTACGTGTTCGTGATCGTGGTTGCGCTCGCCGTGCTCGGCGTCTTGCTGACGGAGATGGTCCGTCTCCTGGAAAGCCGGTTTTCCCACTGGCGACAGGCGCTGCCACGCTAGGTTGCATGCCAAACCGATGTCTTGGCGAGGTCGGCCCAACCCGGCAATTTCTCGGATGTTCTGACACTCCAAAAGACTTTGGCCAGGGCCACAGCATCGATGCGATCTTGGAGCAGATCGCATTTTCGTCCCATGTCTTTGGAAAGCGGGTGGCCGGAAGGATGGACAATAAGTAGAAAAACTTATTGAATATCAATGATATAGTTATAACATATATTTACAGGTACCAGCAGATCGCGGCGTTGGCTCCTGGATGGCCCCTCTGGGGATTCGCCGGGATCAGGGGGGGATTGGGCGGGATCGGGCGCGAAGCCGCAGGGCTGGTCTTCACCAGTTTCTCTTTGGGAGGGTCGCATGAAAGACCATGCCTCGTCCTCCTTGCCGAAGCACACGACCACCCGTGGCCTGCGCAGGGATTGCTCCGGAGAAATAAGATCAAAATGTGACATAGCTATTCCAGCTACCTCTGGATAGCCTGCCTGTGCCCTGAGCCGGGGCGAGGGGCATCTCATGAAAATTCGATCGTTTTTTTGCGACGTGTCGCGGACACGCGCGCTCGGGCTCGTCGCCATGGGCCTGGGCGCCGGCAGCCTGGGGCAAGGCGCGCTGGCCGACCCCCTGCCGTCTTCGTCCACGACCTATCAAACGCTGAATTACGGGACGACCGGGACGTTCCTCACCGGCATTCGCGGCGACAACATTGTCGGCAACTATACCATTCCTGGCACCACCGAGACCGGCGGCCTCTACTACAACATGACCAGCCAGACCTGGTCGCCTATGCCGGAAGCCACCGACAACGGCGCCAACTATCCCGGCGCCATAGGCTCGTCGCCCTACGGGCCGAGTTTCGGAACCCCTGGCGGCATCCTGCGCGTGGTGGGCAGCTACCAGACCGAAACGTCGGCCCCGTATGACCTCAGCTATCTTTACGACGCCGCCGCGGCGCCGGGGCAGACGCTGACACCGCTGGCCTATCCGGGCACCGACACGCTCTACACCATTGCCCACAGCAACTTCGGCAACCAGGTGGTCGGCGACTACGACACCCGGCTCGCGACCGGCAACGCCTTCATCTACAATATCGACACAAAAACCTATATTACCAACAACATACCAGGCGCCGTCAGCACCACCGCCTATGGCATCTACGGCGACAAGATCGCCGGCGGCTACGGCGAGGTCGAGGTCGGCGGCGGGCTCCACGCCGAGCACGGCTACATCTACGACCAGACCACCGGCACCTATGAAACCTACGACCACCCCGGTGCCGTCGCGACCCATTTCGAGGGTATCACCGGGGCCGGCCGCTCCGGCGAGTACAACCTCGTCACCAACTGGGTGTCGGCGGACGGCGTGGTGCATCCCGCGGTCATGCATATCGACGCCCTCGGCGTCGTGACCTGGTACGAGATCGACATTCCCGGTGCCGTCGTGTCGTCCAACTCGGCCTATGGCGACAATGTCGTCGGCATCTATGTCTCCACCGAGGGCGGCACGACCACCATAAACGGTTTCATCGCCACCATTCCGGGCATGTACAACCCGATCCGCAACACCGGAACGCTGAACTTCGCGACCGACAATGCCGCCGCTTTGTCAGGTCTGAAGGGCGACGACATCATCAACAGCGGCACCATCCATGTCACCGGCAATGGCGGCATCGGCATGCGTGGCGAGACCTATGGCGTGCTGACCAACAAAGGCACCATCACCGCCACCGGCATCGCCGGAGCAGCGGTGGAGTTGCATGGCACCTACGGCACCTTCCTGAACTACGGCACCCTGCAGACCACGGTCGAGGCCGATGCCCTGCGCACGGGCCCGGACAGCCACGGCACCGTGATCGTGAACACGGGCATCATCGATGGCCGGCTGGCCGCGACGGCGGGGACGGACAAGAGGTTCGAGAACGCCGGCTGGCTCGGCGTGAGCGGCACCGGCCCGACAATCACCCACCTCTTCAGCGGCATCTTCGTGCAGACCACGACGGGCACCTACGCGGCGCGCGTGACGGATGAGGGCAGCGACGTCCTGGAGGTGACGGGCACCGTACGGCTCTCCGGCACGCTGCAGGCGTCCTTCCTCGACACGAGCTTCGCCCCGACCACAACGCTTATCGTTGCGACTGACGGCATCACCGGCACCTTCGACCACGTGGTCACCCCCGGCCTGCCGGCTCTGTTCGATGCGAGCGTGGCCTATGCGCCGACCGCGGTGACCATGACGGTCGCCGCCGATCTCGCCGGCAAGGCGGGGAACACGCCGAACCAGCGCGCGGTCGGCGGTGCGCTCGATCGCCTCATCAACACCACCACCGACGGCCTGCTGACGACCCTTCCGACGGCGCTCAGCCCGCTCTACGGCCTTACCGTGGCGGAGCTGCCCGGCGCGCTCACCGCCCTCTCCGGCGAGGCGTATGCCAGCGCGCAGACGGTTCTCTTGGGCGACAGCGCATACAGCCGCGACGCTTTGCTGGGACGCCTGCGCCAAGGCTCCTATGCCGGCCAGGGCGGCCCGACGGCCGCGCTCGGCTTCGGCGGGCCCGCGCTCGCCTATGCCGCGCCGACCGCCTCCGGCGTGCCGTTCCCGACCAAGGCGCAGCCTTCCGCCGAGCCCGCGTTCAACGGCACCATCTGGGCGCAGGCATTCGGCGGGTGGAGCGCCTATGGCGGCGGCCGCGACGCCGCCGACGTCGATGCCAGCATCGGAGGTGTCATCTCCGGAGCCGATGTCAAGGTCGAGAACTGGATGCTTGGCGCGGCGGTCGGCTACACGCACTCCAGTGCGCAAATGGATGCGCTGGCGAGCCAATCCGACACCGACAGCATGCTGGTCGCGCTCTATGCGGGCACCAGTTCCGGGCCCTGGAAGCTGCGCCTCGCCGCCAGCTACGCCTTCAACCAGATCGACGCTTCGCGCACCATCGCCTATCCCGGTTTCTTCCAGCGGGCGAACGCCGATTATTCCGGCGGGACCGGGCAGGTGTTCGCAGAACTCGGTTACGGCTTCGCCGTCCAGCACCTGGCGCTGGAACCCTTCGCGGGCCTCGCCTACGTCCATTTGAGCACCGACGGCTTCACCGAGACCGGCGCCTCGGCCGGCCTGACCGGCGCGTCCAACGCGATGGGCGTCGGCTATTCCTCGCTCGGCCTCCGGCTGGCGACCACCGTGGAGCTGTCACGCGGCGTGGCGCTGGAGCCCAATGCCTCGGTCGCCTGGCAATATGCCTTCGGCGACCTCACACCCGATGCCCAGCTCGCCTTCCTTAGCGTCCCGAGCGCGAACTTCACCGTCGCCGGCGTGCCGCTGGCGCAAAACACCGCGCTGGTGAAGGCGGGCGCCGACCTGCGCATCGGCGAACAGGTCCGCCTCGGCATGGCCTATGTCGGCCAGTTCGCAGACAGCGTGACGGTCAATGCCGTCCAGGCCAACCTGGCGTGGCGCTTCTAGCGGGTTGAGTGGGGGATGCGGAGATCCCTGCCGTGACCGACGGCGTCGGTCACCGGCTGATGCACCCGTCCCCCGCCGCACCGGCGGTCGCTGGGCCGCCCCATCATCTGGCACAGCGCGAAGATGCGGCCGCATTCCACCGGGGCATTCCGATAGGAGATCAGGAGCAGCTCGCCCTGCGCCGGCTGGTGGTCGGCCAGGTCCACCACGGCGAACTCGCCGCGGCGCAGGTGCCGAGAGACAGCGCCTTCTGCTTTCCCCCAAATCGGTATTAAGGCGACAGTACCGGGCCCCCTCGGGCTTCAGCAGCAGGTATAGGCCGCCCCCGTCCGTGAGCTTGTATGGCTTCTCGCGCCCCTTCGCGCTTCTGGCGGCAGTGTCGGTCAGGGGCATGTTGGTATCTCAAAGAGGGTAGGAAAATCTGACCCCCAAAACTACCAACAAATTTTTCGGACGCCAACGCGCCTCAGTGAACGCCAGCGGCGCGTGAGAATGCGGAGTAGCTTGATTTCGCTTGGTATATGCGAACCGTCCCGAACCACGGCGAGCAGGAATTTGGTGGCCCGGCAGGACGGATATTATACGAAAATTATTGTTTAAAATCATAAAAGTAGTCGCGTTCGAATTTTGGATATACCAGCAAAAATACCATCAAATCGTTGCGGTGGCCCCTCTGGCCCCATCCGGGATTTGCCGGGAATATTCGTCACCGCTCAAGCAAGACCGATGGATGAATGGTATCCCTACGAGCTCGGCCGCCTTGAGGATTGATGCTTGGGGGTGAGAATGTGTCTGTATGGACGTCTATACAGACACACCGATCAGTCGGCTTGAGATCGTTGAGAGGGGCGGTCGGCGGCGCT